>TARA_R110002012_G_scaffold77678_1_pt1 | contig 429640 bp, 421 predicted proteins | sample TARA_R110002012 | Tara Oceans TARA_R110002012 (sample SAMEA4396515) | marine metagenome | biome: Westerlies Biome; feature: [DCM] deep chlorophyll maximum layer (ENVO:01000326); material: water (ENVO:00002006), including particulate matter (ENVO:01000060) such as... | depth 40 m | reverse complement strand
CGGGCGCTGCCCGGCGGTGCTACGCACCTTGACTCCGGGCTTTGGTGCATGGCGGCTTCGTCAGCGCACCTTATGTCGAAGGTCCGGTTCTTGACAGAAATGCTTGACGCGACGCACTGACGGAATTCCGCGAAATCAGCCGGATTTTGTGTGCCCACCCCGCGCAGGTGTTCTTGACCTCTGTCGGTCCATGCCATAACTAACCGGTGCTACGCGGGCGTTGTGTAGTGGTAAGACCTTAGCCTTCCAAGCTAATGACGCGGGTTCGATTCCCGCCGCCCGCTCCAAGCTTTCCCCTTGCCAGACTGCTCTGATCCCCGAAAATGGGGCCTTTGTCGCATTGACCCCGTGGCGCGCAGCCGCCACAAGTCGGCGCGAAGTGAATTCAGGAGCCGTCATGGCCGAGCAAACCCCGCAAACCGTCCCGAACACCCCCCATGCGCCCGGCAAGGGCGATGACCAGCGTGCCGCGTCGAAACGCATCGGCAATCTGGCAGCGCTCTGGCCGTTCGTGACGCCGTACAAACGGCTGATGGTGGCGGCCATCACGGCGCTGGTGTTGACGGCTGTGGTGTCGCTGACCCTGCCGCTGGCGGTGCGCCGTGTGGTCGACAACTTTCGCACGCAGGACGGCGAGCTGCTGAACCAGTATTTCATGGCGGCCATCGGCATCGCCGGACTGCTGGCCGTGGGCACCGCGCTGCGCTATGCGCTGGTGACGCGGCTGGGGGAACGGGTTGTGGCCGACATCCGCAAGGCGGTGTTCGACCGCGTGATCGGGATGAGCCCCGCGTTCTACGAAAAGATCATGACCGGCGAAGTGCTCAGCCGGATCACCACAGACACCACGCTGATCCTGTCGGTGATCGGGTCAAGTGCGTCCATTGCCCTGCGCAACATGCTGATTTTCGCGGGCGGTCTGGTGCTGATGCTGCTGACCTCGGCCAAGCTGACGGGGCTGGTGCTGTTGATTGTGCCTGCCGTGGTTATTCCCATTCTGGTGCTGGGACGGCGCTTGCGGGTGATCAGCCGCGAGAACCAGGACTGGATCGCGGCCTCGTCGGGCAGCGCCTCCGAAGCCTTGGGGGCGGTGCAGACCGTGCAGGCGTTTACCCAGGAGACAACCACCCGCGCCCAGTTCAGCGATGTGACCGAACGCAGCTATGACGCCGCCGGACGGCGCATTCGCACGCGGGCGCTGATGACGATGATCGTGATCTTTCTGGTCTTTGCGGGCGTCGTCGGCGTGCTGTGGATCGGCGCCAACGACGTGCGCGCAGGCGTGATGTCCTCGGGCGCGCTGATCCAGTTCGTGATCTACGCGGTGATGGTCGCAGGCGGTGTCGCGGCGCTGTCTGAAATCTGGGGCGAATTGCAACGCGCCGCTGGTGCCACCGAACGGCTGGTCGAGCTGCTGACGGTCGAAGACAGCGTACAGGACGCCACACCCCCCGCGGCGCTGCCGGTGCCGGTGCAGGGTGCCATCCGCTTTGACGATGTGTCGTTCAGCTACCCGTCGCGCCCCGATGTGTCGGCGCTGGACCATGTGACCCTTGAGATTGCGCCCGGCGAAACCGTGGCCTTTGTCGGCCCGTCGGGTGCGGGCAAGACGACCATCATTCAGATGCTGCTGCGGTTCTACGAGCCGCAGAGGGGCCGGGTGATGATCGACGGCGTGGACCTCAGCACTTTGGCCCGCGACGCCTTCCGCCGCCATATCGCGCTGGTGCCGCAAGATCCGGTGATCTTTGCCGCCTCGGCCCGCGACAACATCGGCTTTGGCCGCCCCGGTGCGACCGAGGCCGAGATCGAAGCCGCAGCGCGCGCCGCGGCCGCCCATGATTTCATCATGGCCTTGCCCGATGGCTACGACGCTTATCTGGGGGAACGCGGCGTGATGCTGTCCGGCGGGCAAAAGCAGCGCATCGCCATCGCCCGCGCCATCCTGCGTGACGCACCGGTGCTGTTGCTGGACGAAGCGACCAGCGCGCTGGATGCCGAAAGCGAACGCGCGGTGCAAGAGGCGTTCGAGACGCTAAGCCAGGGCCGGACCACATTGATCGTGGCGCACCGTCTGGCCACGGTGAAGAAAGCCGACCGGATTGTGGTGATGGAACAGGGCCGTATCGTGGCCGTGGGCACCCATGACGAACTGGTGGTCCAGGACGGGCTGTACGCACGTCTGGCCAAGTTGCAGTTCACCGCGGATCTGGCGGCGCAATAGCAAGGCGGGCAGGGGGCCAGCCCCCCGACGCTGGCGCGTCTCCCCCCGGAGTTTGTCTGGCAAGATGAAGGGGGGCGTGGCTTACGCTGCGTCCACCAAAGGCGGCTTTGCGCCTGATATGCTTGCGCAATTGCTTAAACCACCGCATCTTGTCAGGTTAAGGGAAAGGCCATCAGGGAGCGGTGGCGACAGGGAGGATAGACTATGACCTATGCAGGGATCGAAGACCGCAAGCGCGTTGAGGCCGAGGGCCCCTGGGCGTCGCGCGATGTGCCGGTGACGTTGTTTGGAATGCTCAGCAATACGACCGAGAAGTTTCCGGACCACAAGGCGGTCAGCTACCAGATTTTTTCGGGACCGAAAGACAAGGCCGAGACATTCACCTGGCGCGAGCTGAAAGCCAAGACAGCCCAGACCGCCAACATGCTGCGCAGCATGGGCATTGGCCCGACGGATGTGGTGGCCTATGTGCTGCCCAACTGTAACGAGGCGATCCTGACCATGTTGGGCGGGGCGACTGCGGGCATTGTGAACCCGATCAATCCGCTTCTGGACCCCGAACAGATCGCGTCGATCCTGCGCGAGACGGGGGCCAAGGTTGTCGTCACCCTGCGCCCCTTTCCCAAGACGGATGTGGCCGAGAAAGTGGCCCAGGCGGTCCAGCACGCCCCCAATGTCAAAACCGTGCTCGAGGTCGACCTGCTGCGCTATGTGACGCCGCCAAAATCGTGGATCATCCCCATGATCCGTCCCAAGGCAGCGCGGGCGCGCCATGCGGATTACCTGAACTTCAACGCCGAGCTGAAAAAGCACAACACGACGCTGGATTTCGAGGACGTGCAACAGGACCGCGTGGCCTGCTATTTCCACACCGGCGGCACCACGGGCATGCCCAAGGTGGCGCAGCACCGCTATTCGGGGCTGGTCTACAACGGCTGGGTCGGCGGCGAACTGCTGTTGAACGAGAACGACGTGCTTTTGTGCCCGCTGCCGCTGTTCCACGTGATGGCGGTGCATGTGATCCTGATGGGCGCCGTGTTCAGCGGTGCGCATGTGGTGTTCCCGACGCCGCAGGGCTATCGCGGCGAAGGCGTGTTCGACAACATCTGGAAGCTGACGGAGCGGTGGAAGATCACCTTTATCGTCTCGGTGCCCACGGCCCTTGCCGCAATGATGCAGCGCCCGATTGATGCCGATGTCAGCACGGTCAAAACCGCCTTCTCCGGCTCGGCCCCGCTGCCCAAGGAGCTGTTCAAACGTTTTGAAGAAGCCACCGGCGTCACCATCGTCGAGGGTTACGGCATGACCGAAGCCACCTGTCTTGTGTCGGGCAACCCCGTGGATGGGGTGAAGAAGATCGGCAGCATTGGCATCCCGTTCCCTTATACGGATGTCAAGATCGTGAAACAGACCAACGACGGTCCGTTGGAATGTGCCGTGGACGAGATCGGCGAGATCTGCATCGCCAACCCCGGTGTCTACACCGGTCACACCTATACCGAAGAGGCCAAGAACAAGGACCTCTATTACAACGACACGCACCTGCGCACCGGCGATCTGGGCCGCATGGACAGCGACGGCTATCTTTGGATCACCGGCCGCGCCAAGGATCTGATCATTCGCGGTGGCCACAACATTGACCCCGCCGAAATCGAGGACGCGCTGCAAGGCCACAAATCCGTCTCCTTTGCGGGTGCCATCGGCCAGCCCGACGCCCATTCGGGCGAGGTGCCCTGCGCCTATGTCGAACTGGTCGAAGGGGCCACAGTGACCGAAGCCGAGTTGATGGAGTATTGCAAGAAACACGTCCACGAACGCGCAGCACACCCCAAGCATATGACCATCATGGACGAATTGCCCAAGACGGCAGTGGGCAAGGTGTTCAAGCCCGACCTGCGCAAGGATGCCATCACGCGGGTCTACAACGGCGCGCTGTCAGACGCAGGGTTGAAGGCGCGGGTGACATCGGTGATTGACGACAAGAAACGCGGGCTGACAGCACAGGTTGCGGCCAACGGTGACAGCCCGGAGGCCATCGGCAAGGTTCTGGGGCCCTTCATTCAGGGCTGGGAGCTGGAAAGCCAAGCCGTCGCGGCGGAATAGGCCTGTGCCCGACTACGACAAGCTGATGGACGACGAGGTCCGTGCCTTCATGGCGCGGACCGAACTGCATTATCCGCCCGATGCCGTTGACCTGACCGTGGACGACCAGCGGCGGGTCTACAACGCAATGTGTGCGGATTTCGATGTGGGCTATCCCGACGATGTAACGGCGCAGGACCGCGCCTTTGGCGGGGTATCGTGCCGGGTCTACAGCCGCTCGTCACCTGTCTTGGGCACTGTGTTCTATTGCCACGGCGGCGGCTTTGTCGTCGGCGGGCTGGACAGCCACGACAGCATCTGCGCCGAGTTCTGCGCAGGCACGGGGATGCAGGTGATTGCGGTCGACTATGGCCTGTCACCCGAACGCCCCTTTCCCGGCGATTTCGAAGACGCCTGGGCCGCGTTCGAAGCGGTCTGTGCCGAAACCGATGGCGCAATCGTGCTGGCGGGCGACAGCGCAGGCGGCAATCTGGTGGCGGCAATCGCACACTACGCGCGGGGCCGGATTGACGGACGCATTACCGGCAGTCTGCTGATCTATCCCGGCTTGGGCGGCGACCGCACCCGTGGCAGCTATGTCACCCACGCCGACGCACCGGGGCTAAGCGTGCGGGACATGGCGTTTTATAACACACTGCGCTCCGGCGGGCAGGACCGCAGTGGCGATCCGCGCTTTGCCCCGTTGCAGGACACCGATTTTTCCGGCCTGCCGCCGACGGTGATCCTGACGGCCGAGTTCGATCCGCTGTCCAGCGATGGCGAGGCCTACCGCGATGCCATTCAGGCCGCCAACGGCCGTGCCGTCTGGATCGAAGAGGCGGGGCTGGTTCATGCCCACCTGCGGGCGCGGCACATGTCAAAACGTGCCGCCACCAGCTTTGCGCGGATGATACAGGCGCTGACCCTGCTGCGTCAGGGGCAGATCACCGATCTGGATTAACCTACGTTCAGGTCAGGAACGGTTTCGCCTTCATCGTGTCGGGGATCGGCGCACCCAGCCGCGACAGGATGGTGGGGGCCAGTTGCAGTTGGTCAATGACCGTATCTTCGTGCGGTCCCTCGGCATCCCCGAAATAATACAGTGCTGCCTCTTGCTGCAAGGCACCGCGCCCGCCGTGGTGGCCGCGGTCGTCCTGTCCGTGATCGGCGGTTACAATCACTTCGTATCCCATCTGCCGCCAGCGCGGGATGAAGGGGGCCAGCATCTCGTCCATGACGAAACAAGCGTGGTCCATTTCCTGACTTTCATGGAAAAATCGGTGGCCCATGCTGTCCAGCGTGCAGGTGTGCAACATCCCGTAATTCAGCCCGAAGCGCAGGCACAGGTTGGTCAGCGTCCCGAACAGGTCCACGTCGGATGGCGTCATCTGGTTGCTTTGACCATAGCCGGTCATGGTGTGGAACCGGCCATGGTTGATGGTGTCGCTGTCTGCCTCGTCGTATTCGATGTCGCGCACGTAGTCGAAAGGGTGACGGTTGAAAAACTCGGACCAGAAGCTGTGCGCGACCGCCCCCGTGACACCGCCCGCCGCACGGGTGGCCGAAAACACATCCGGGTGAGTCATGCGAAACACGTTGCCATTGCCTGTGCAGCCATGTTCGGCGGGGGCCACGCCGGTGTGGATCGACGCATAGCACGACGCCGAGATCGACGGCAGCACCGCACGCAGTTTCCACACGCGGGCATCCCCTGAATCAACCCAGCCTTCCAGATTGCCGAACAGCCGCCGCCAGTTGCGCCACGGCACCCCGTCCAGAATGATCAGCAACAGTTTCTTGTCCATATGCGCCCCCTGTGGTGTTTGCGCCGCATTTGACCGCAGGTGCCGCACGGGGGCAATGGCAAATGCCGGATTACGCCCCGGCAAGTGCCGTCAGGCCGTCGCGCAGGTCTTGGGGGGTGGCAGGGGCCAGTGCAGCGTCAACGGCATCATGGGTTGCGCGCCACGTGGGCAAGGCTTGGGCCAGCACCGAACGGCCCGCATCGGTCAGGTGCAACCGGCGTGCGCGGCGGTCGGCCTTGTCGGCTTGAGCCGTGACCAGCCCCTTGCGTTCCAGCGGTTTCAGGGCTGCCGTCAGCGTGGTGCGGTCCATGCCCAGCAGGTCCACCAGATCGCTGATCCGTGGCCCGTCGGGGCGGTTCAGGGACATCAGCAAGGAAAACTGACCGTTGGTCACACCAAAAGGGCGCAGCGCATCGTCAAAGCGCCGCGCCAGCACCCGCGCGGCCCGTTGGACATGCAGACACAGGCAGCGGTCGCGCACCTCAAGGGTGACTGTAAGGGGCAGGGAGGGGTCCATCATATTTATATAAGTTGATATCAACGTATATAAATGTCAATCTGATTGGCGACTCTGCAACATGGAGGTGATGCGATGACATATGTGACAGGCTTTTTGCAGGCCGTGCCCGAGAAGAACAAAGAGGCCTACAAGACGATGGCCGAAATGGGGTGGGAGATATTCAAGGAATTCGGCTGTCTTTCGATGCAGGAGAACTGGGGTGTCGATACACCGGATGGCAAGCTGACATCCTTTCCCATGGCGGTCAAACGCGAAGAGGGCGAGGTGGTGGTGCTGTCGTGGCTGACATGGCCCGACAAGGCGACCGCCGACAAGGGCTTTGATGCGATGATGAATGACCCGCGTATGAAGGACATGCCGCCGATGCCCTTTGATGGCAAACGCATGATGTGGGGCGGGTTCGAGCCGCTGGTCACCTTGACCGCAGACTGATCGATCAAAGGGCAGGGCGCAGATGCGCCCCGCCTGTGTTTCAGTTGCCGGCACTTTCCATGCGGCGGTGTTCGATCACCTCTTCCAGCCAGCCGATTTTCATCTCGGGAACCGAGCTGAGCAGCAGGTCGGTATAGGCATCAAAGGGCGGTGACAGCACCTGCGATTTCGGGCCATAGCGCACGACTTCGCCCTGATACATCACCGCGATACTGTCCGCGATGGCACGCACCGTCGCCAGATCGTGGGTGATGAACAGATAGGCCACATCCTCGACCTTTTGCAGCTTGAGCAACAGTTTCAGGATACCGTCCGCCACCAGCGGGTCCAGCGCCGAGGTGACCTCGTCGCAGATGATCAGCTTGGGCTTGGCCGCCAGCGCGCGGGCGATGCACACACGTTGTTTCTGTCCGCCCGACAGCTCCGCAGGATAGCGGTCCTGAAAGCCTTCGCCCAATTCGATCTCGTCCAGCAGTTCCTGTATGCGGGCCTGTTTTTCTTTGCCCCTAAGGCCAAAGTAAAACTCAAGCGGGCGCCCGATGATCGTGCCGACGGTCTGGCGCGGGTTCATCGCGGTGTCGGCCATCTGATAGATCATCTGCAACTCGCGCAGGTCGTCACGCGCGCGTTGCGGCAGGGCAGGCGACAGATCGCGCCCGGCAAAGTGGATCCTGCCCTTTGTGGGCGGCAGCAAACCGGTGATTACCCGTGCCAGCGTCGACTTGCCCGACCCGCTTTCCCCCACCACGGCCAGCGTCTGTCCGGGGTGCAGTTCCACGTTGATATTCTTGAGCACGTCAAAATTGGTGCCCCTGTAGCGCGCGGTGATGTTCTGGACCCGCAGCACGGCTTCGTCGGTTGGCTCTTTTTCGATATGTTTGATCGACCGGACCGATACCAGCGCCTGTGTGTACTCTTCTTGCGGGCTGTTGATGATCTGGTCGGTGGTGCCATATTCAACCATGTCACCCTGCCGCAGCACCATGATATAGTCGGACACCTGCGCCACCACGGCCAGATCGTGCGTGATATAAAGTGCGGCAACACCGGTGGCCGCAATCGCGTCCTTGATCGCCTTCAGCACGTCGATCTGGGTGGTCACGTCCAACGCGGTGGTGGGTTCGTCAAAGATCACCAGATCAGGTTCGGGGCACAGCGCCAGCGCCGTCATGCAGCGTTGCAACTGCCCGCCCGACACCTGGTGCGGATAGCGGCTGCCGATGGTTTCAGGATCGGGCAGACCCAGCGCCTTGAACAGCTCGACCGCGCGGGCTTCGGCGTCTTTCTTGCCGAACTTGCCCTGGCTGATTGCCGCTTCGGTCACCTGTTCCATGATCTTCTTGGCCGGATTGAACGACGCCGCCGCCGACTGCGACACATAGGTCACCTCGGCCCCGCGCAGACGACGGATGTCGCGGTGCTTGGCCTGCAACAGGTCGCGTCCGTTCACCCAGACCTCGCCGCCGGTCAGCTCGACTCCGCCCCGGCCATAGGCCAGCGTGGCCAGTCCGATGGTGGACTTGCCCGCGCCGGATTCCCCGATCAGGCCCAGAACCTCGCCCGCCTTCAGGTCGAAATCGACCCCATGGACGATCTCGATGTCATGCGGCTTTTCACCGGGCGGATACACCGTTGCGCCAATTTTCAGCCCACGGACTTTTACCAAAGGATCGCTCATCCCCGGCCCCCTTTCAGTGAAGTGGTGCGGTTCAGGACCCAGTCGGCCACAAGGTTGACGCTGATCGCCAGCGTGGCGATCGCCACCGCCGGATACAACGCGGCGCCGATGCCGTAAACGATGCCCTCTTTGTTCTCTTTCACAATGCCACCCCAATCCGCTTGCGGCGGTTGCACGCCCAGACCCAGGAACGACAGGGTGGACACAAACAGCACCGCAAAGATGAACCGCAGCCCCATTTCCGCCACCAGCGGCGACAGGGCGTTGGGCAGAACCTCGCGGAAGATGATCCAGATCAGCTTTTCGCCGCGCAGACGCGCCGCTTCGACGTAGTCCATCACGGTGATGTCCACCGCCACAGCCCGCGCCAGACGGTACACGCGCGTGCTGTCCAGCAGGCCCATGACGACGATCAGCACCGGCACGGTGACCGGCATGACCGACAGCACCACCAGCGCAAAGATCAGCGACGGGATCGACATGATCAGATCGACGAACCGCGACAGCAACTGGTCGGGCCAACCGCCCAGCACCGCAGCGGCAAAGCCCAGCACCGATCCGGTGATGAACGACAGCGCGGTTGCCATCGTGGCGATAAAGATCGTGGTACGCCCGCCGTAAATCATCCGGCTCAGCAGGTCGCGCCCGATGGTGTCAGTGCCCAGCAAATGCTCGGCCGATGACGGCTCCCAGACATCGCCCACAACTTCGGCCATGCCATAGGGGGCGATCCACGGCGCAAGGATCGCCATCAGGAAATAGGTTATCGTGAAAAACAGCCCGATCAGGGCAGACAGGGGAATGCGCATCAGATCAGCCCCCCTGTGCCCAAGCCGAAGGGCCGGACGACGTTTGCGGTTATCACTACAGCATAGGTCATTTCGGATGCCTCAGTCTTGGGTTGGCCAGGATCGACACGATGTCCGCGATCATGTTCAGACTGATATAGACAGCGGCAAAGATCAGCCCGCAGGCCTGCACCACCGGCACGTCGCGTTTCGACACGTGGTCGACCAGATACTGACCCATCCCGGGATAGGTAAAGACCACCTCGATCACCACGACGCCGACCACCAGATAGGCCAGGTTCAGCATCACCACGTTGACGATGGGCGCGATGGCGTTCGGAAAGGCGTGCTTGCGGATCACCTCGAAGGTGCTCAAGCCTTTCAACTCGGCGGTTTCGATATAGGCCGATTGCATCACGTTCAGGATCGCGGCACGGGTCATACGCATCATATGCGCCAGAACCACCAGCGTCAGCACGGCGACGGGCAGGGCAATCGCGTTCAGCTTTTGCCCCAAGCTCATAGAATCGTTGATCATCGCAACAGAGGGCGCCCAGCCCAGTTTGACCGCGACAAAGAACATCAGCACGTAGCCGATCAGGAACTCGGGGATCGAAATCGACGTCAGCGTGATGCCGGAAATCAGCTTGTCCGGCCAACGGTCGCGGTAGCGCACCGCGATCAGCCCCAGCAGGATCGCCAGCGGCACCGAAATCAGTGCAGCCCAAAAGGCCAGGAACATGGTGTTCTTGAACCGGCCGCCCAGACTTTCCGCGATGTCGCGGCCATTGGTCAGCGCGGTGCCCAGATCACCCTGCAACACGCCGCCCAGCCAGGCGAAATAGCGGGCAACAGGAGGATCGTTCAGCCCCAGTTCAGCACGAAGGTTGGCCAGGGATTGGGGGGTGGCAGATTGCCCCAATATGGATTGTGCGACGTCGCCCGGCAGGATCGTGGTGCCAACAAAGATCAGGATAGAGGCCGCAAATAGCAAAACCACACCCAGCGCAACGCGCTGGGTGATCAGTTTCAGGACAGGGTGCATCTGCTTTGCGCCCTTATGCCGTCTTCAGCCAGCATTTGATCGCGGCTTGGTTGGACATCATTTCGCCGTTTGGATCGTTGATCCAGCCGCCCAGATCATTGCTGACCCCGTTCACAAAGTCGTTGAACATCGGCAGGATCAGACCGCCTTCGTTGCGCAGCATCTGACCCATCTGGGAATAGATTTCCTTGCGCTTGGCGTCGTCCAGCTCGGCCTTGGCTTGGTTCAGCATGGCGTCGAACTCGGGGCGTTTCCAGCGTGTGTCGTTCCAGTCTGCGGTCGACAGATAGGCTGTCGAATACATCTGGTCCTGTACCGGACGGCCACCCCAATAGGATGCGCAGAACGGTTGCACGTTCCACACCTCGGACCAGTAACCATCGTTCGGCTCGCGCTTGATTTCCAGCGGGATGCCTGCCGCTTGGGCCGACTGCTGGAACAGCGATGCGGCATCGACCGCACCGGGGAACGCACCGTCGGACACGCGCAGGATGATCGGGCTGCCATCGTGACCCGAGGCCGCATAGTGTTCCTTGGCCTTTTCGATGGAATGCTCGCGCTGCGGGATCGAAGCGTCGAACAGCGGATAGGATGCGTTGATCGGAAAGTCGTTCCCGACCGAGCCATAGCCGCGCAGGATCTTGTCGACCAGCTCTTCGCGGTTGATCGCGTATTTCAGCGCCAGACGCAGTTCGTTGTTGTCAAAGGGGGCGGTGTCGATGTGCGCGATGAACACATAGTGACCGCGACCCGACGACGATTGCACCGACAGGTTGGGCGCACGGTCCAGCAGGCTGGCCACCTTGGGGTCAACGCGGTTGATCGCGTGCACTTGACCGGACTGCAATGCGGCGGTCCGGGCTGTGGCATCGTTCAGCACCAGAATTTCGACTTCGTCCGCAAAGCCGCGGTTTTCCGCATCCCAGAAATCGTCGCGGCGCTTGAACGCGTGACGGACGCCAGGTTCGTCAATTTCCAGCGTGTAAGCACCTGTGCCGATCGCCGCCGTGGGGTCGTCCATGCCGCCGTTGGGCTGAATGATCAGGTGATAGTCGGCCATCAGATAGGGCAGGTCGGCGTTGGCCGATTCCAGATCGACGATGAAATTGTCGCCGTCCACTTTCATGTCGGCAATGCCCTTCATGATGCCAAGGGCACCCGATTTGCTTTCCTCGTTCGAATGGCGCTGCATGGTTTTCAGCACGTCCTCGGGTGTCATGTCCTTGCCGTTCGAAAAGGGGATACCCTTGCGGATCTTGAACACCCATTGTTTCGCATCTGCCGAAGCTTCGACACTTTCGGCCATGCGGAAATCAATTTGGCCATCCGGGTCGACATCCAGCAGGGTTTCACCCCAGGCATAAAGGTTGTTCAACGGAACTTCGGACGCGGTCAGCGCGGGGTCCTGCGTGTTGGTGGATTCGCCACCGGACGAGCCGATCTTGATCGTGCCGCCCCGTTTGGGCGCCTCGTGTGCGGCGGCCTGTGCGTGGCCCGCCAGCATGGCGTTGGCGGCAACAGCCGTCACACCCAAGGCCGCAGCGCGGCCGACGAATTCGCGGCGTGTCATGCGGCCCTTGGCCACTTCGCGGGTCATATGTTGCAGTTGTTCGTTCATCATTAGGTCTCCCGTTGATTGTTTTCGCGCATCAGCGCAATCAAGCCAGTCGCCCGACTGTCGCGCGCGTTATTATTGACTATGGAGTCAACGTTGCGCATTTGTGGCGTTGTCGCAAGGATTATTCCCGCGCTTTGCCGGTGTGTGATCAGAGGTGATCACGCGGTATGCTGTCCTCCAGGCTTTTGTCGAATATCAATGTGTCATTCTCATATGCTTCGACTTTCGCCCTCAGGTAGAAGGTCGTCGCGTCTGACCACATCTCGCTGTAGGTTTCGGTGCGCAGGCGGATGTCGTCGCGCTCGATCTCGTCGGTCCAGTGGCAGGTGCCGCGCGCGCTCAGCGGGTCGTCGGGGTGGATCGACCAGGTTTCGCGCGCCACCGATCCGTTGATCATCCCGTGATCGCTGTCCCGCACCTTGCCAAAGTCGTCCACTATGGTCAGCGTCGTCGTGCCGGTCACCATGTCGGTGTCCTGTCGGCGGATGTGGCTCTCGGGGCGCAGTTCCTCGACCTGCCACGGTTCGGCGGCAGCGGGGGGCGGGAAGGCGACCGTCTTGTCCTGCGCGCGCGCCTGATGCAGGGGCACGCCCACTTGCGCGCGGTGAATGTGCACGGCGGCGGCGGTGGGGGTGGGCCAGATCAGCGGCCAATAGGCAGTCGAGATCGACACGCGCAGGCGGTGACCCTTGGGCACCTGATACCCGACATGATCCAGCGCCAGCGTCACGAACTGATCCTCGCCCACGGGCATCGCCGCAGGGTCCGACGCGCTGTCGCGGTGGCTTAGGTTCAGCACGCCATAGGTGATCCGCGTCGAGGCCCCATCGGGATGCACATGGCACAGCCGCACGGCCAGTTGCGCCTGCGGGGCATCGCTGCGCAGCATCATCTCGATCGCGGGCGCGCCCAGAATGTCCATGTCCTTGTCCAGCGGTGCCGACGTCCATGTGGCCGACAGGCCGTCATCGCGGCGCTGGTCGCCCGGCATTTCGGGGCCCAGCCAGATCGCGCAATATTCGCCCGCATCCGCACCGGTGTGCGCAGGCGATTGAACGGTGGTGTCAGCGACGTCCGGCTCCGAGGACAAAACCCCGTCGCCCAGCCAGAAGTCGCGGTTCATAACCGGTTCCTCGTGCATCGTCTCGCGGCCTGCAATGGCAGCGTCCTGCGTGACCCAGCGGCCCGGTCGGTCGGTGTACCACGTGGCGGGGCGCGCCCCGTCCATCAGATAGGCGCGGTAATCGGGGTCATCCTCGACGCCGGTGTCGATGTCCTTCAGCCAGCGGTCCCACCAGCGCAGCGCCTCTTGCAGGAACCCGATGCGCGGTTCGGGCACGGCGAAATGCGGGTACTTGTGAACCCACGGGCCAATGATGCCCTTGGACCCCGGAACGTTGCGCACAATCTGCGGCACGGTGTTCTTGTAGCTGTCGCCCCAGCCGCCCACGGCCAGCACCTTGGCCTTGATCGTGTCATAGCTTTCGCAGACGCTGCCATGTTCCCAATAGCTGTCGCGCCGCTGGTGGCGCAGCCACAGCGAGGGCAGGAAAGGCTCGGCTTCCAGCCGCTTCAGCCACATCTCGCGCCAGTTCTCGCGCAACGCAGGATCAGGCGCGCGGCTGGAATACGACCACATCGTCGCCCCCCAGCCCAGGTTTTCGTTCAGCAGGTTGCCGCCCTTGTAATGAATGTCGTCGGCAAAGCGGTCGACGGTCGAACATAAGGTGATGATCGCTTTCAGCTCGGGCGGGGTCATGGCCGCCACTTGCAGCGAATTGAACCCGCCCCAACTGATTCCCATCATGCCCACATTGCCGTTGCACCAGGGCTGCGACGCCAGATGGCGGATCACCTCGACGGCGTCGTCCAGCTCTTGCTGGCTGTATTCATCCTCCATGATCCCTTCGCTGTCGCCATTGCCGCGCATGTCGACCCGGGCACAGGCATAGCCGTGGCGGGCAAAGTAGGGATGCGTCAGCGCATCGCGCGCGCAGGTACCGTCGCGTTTGCGGTAGGGCAGGAATTCCAGAATGGCCGGGACCTGTTCGCTGTCGTCTGCGGGGCGCCACAGACGGGCAGACAGACGGGTGCCATCAGACATGACGATGGCGTGGTCAGGGTCTTCGGTGATGTCGCGGGGGGCGTTGGATGCGTCGCTCATGGGCTTTGATTTTCCTGTCTGGGAGCAGATGTCAACCCGATCACCGTTTGTGTGCGATCAATAAGTCCATCACATTTGTGCCGGTGGGGCCTGGCTTTAGCAGCGCATCGCGCGCCGCAAGCCAGTCGTAGGGCGCGGCTGCTTCTATGGCATCCTGACCGCTGGCGTCCCATGTTTTTCCGTCCACCACGGCCCCTGCCGCATCGGTCGGGCCGTCCGATCCGTCGGTGCCTGCGACCAATATGCGCAGGTCATCGCGCCCCGCGATTTCCCGCGCCAGACGCAAGGCCAGCATCATGTTGCGGCCGCCCCGTCCGGGGTTTTCGGGCAGGATCACGGTGGGTTCTCCGCCCAGAATGTGCAGACCGGATGCTGCCGTTTTCAGATGCGCCGCGATGCGCGGGGCAAGGGTGGATACATCGTCATACAACGTCTCGGCATTGCTGCGCAGGTCCGCCCCGGCGGCCTGGGCGATCGCCGTCCGCGCGATGGCATTCGATGCGACAATGCGCGCGTCATGGACAAATGCCGCATTTTTGGGCGCATCCCCGATGCCCGAGCCTATGACGCCCAGGCTGTCACCCTCGACATCCGAAATCGCCAGCGTGGTGACCTTGGCCCCGCGAAAGGCCGACAGCAACTTGCCGCCCTTGATCCGCGACAGCCCGCGCCGCATGGCGTTGATCTGGTGAATGTCCGCGCCCGAGGCCAGCTTGGCTTGGGTCCGCTGTGCCAGATCCTCCAGCGTCAGGTCACCTTCCAACACCTCGGCCAGCGCCGATGCACCGCCCGACACCAGCATCAACAGATGCGCATCCGTTTCACAGCCCTGCACCGTGTCCCGCAGCGCCTCACCGGCGATCAGGCTGGCGGCGTTGGGCACGGGATGCGCGGCCTCGATCACCTGCGCGTGGGACGGTGCCCCATCTGCGTGGCCGTCCTTGGTGACGATCAGCACAGGGGTGTCGGGAAACAACGATGCCGCCGCGCGGGCCATTGCGGTGGCGGCCTTGCCCACGGCGATGATGCGGTCGGGCGGTGTGATGGGCTGCGTGCGCAGCGACTGGCGCACGCTGGTGTCGCCACCGACGGCATCCACGCCGATATGCCAAAGGTCTGAAAGCGGGGTCATGGCGTCCTTGGTGATGCTGATCTGGCGGGTTGCGGCGATGGTAGCGCGCAGGGGCGTGCCGAACCACCAAAGAAAGATGAAAAAAGTCAAAAAGACTCTATCCGCCGAATCATGATTCGGTTAGAATCACCTTAAGTCAGGCAAATCACGCCACAGCCCGCATCAGACGGGCGGCGGTACTGGCCCCGGATGGTGTAAACTGGCGTTTTCGTGCGGCCCGCAGCGATGTGGGCAGGCTGTAAAACATCATATTATTCAATCCGATACAGGCACAGACGGTGGCGCCCTTCGGGGGCGTTCGGCAGATCAGATTGGCAGGCACGTGAGGGGTGGAGGGCAGGTGGCCCAACCGCCCCCTCGTTGTGTTTTGTCGTCGTGTTTTGGTCCCTTTCGACGGGTGTGCAGGTGGCTGGTGCAGAGGCCTCCGGCGGGGATTTTTTGAACCAGAGAAGCAGGACCGGCGCGGTCAATCCGCAGTGTCGAGCCACAGGGTCACGGGGCCGTCGTTGGTCAGGCTCACCGCCATATCCGCGCCGAACTGGCCGGTTTGCGTTGCGATGCCCAGATCGCGCAGGGCGTGGGCGAATTGCAGATACAGCGTTTCGGCCTGATCGGGTTTGGCCGCGCCCGAAAAGCCCGGGCGGTTGCCGCGGCTGGTGTCGGCGGCCAGCGTGAACTGGCTGACCACAAGGGCCGAGCCGCCGGTTTGCAGGATCGACAGGTTCATCTTGTCTGCCTCGTCCTTGAACAGCCGCAGCTTCGAGATTTTCAGCGCCAGCGCGCGGGCGGTGTCGAAATCGTCCTGCGGCATGGCACAGATCAGGATCAACAGGCCGGGGCCGGTGGCACCGACTTGCGCCCCGTCTACCTTCACCGAAGCCTCGGTGACCCGTTGCAACAGCGCGCGCATCAGTCTTTCCAGTCGATGACATCGGCGGGCGTGGCCCGTTCGGTGCGAAAGCTGTTGGCGGGGTGGTTGGGATCGGCATGACCGAACGAAATGGCGCACAGCAGGTTGCGGTTCTCGGGCAGCCCGAAATGGTCGCGGACCATCGGCGCGTGGCCCGCTATGGCGGCCTGCGCAATGGTTGCCACGCCCTGCGCCGCCGCGGCCAGGGTAAAGGCGGCGACAAAGCCACCCGAGTCCATGGCACCGTAAGGCCCCAGCTCCTTGGGCGCGGTCACCAGCGCCACATGCGGCGCGCCGAACAGGCGAAAGTTCTCCATCATCTGTTTGGCGCCGGCGGGGCGGTCGCCCTTTTCGATGCCGACAGCATTGTAAAGTTGGAACCCGCAGGCGCGGCGGCGGTCCAGGTAGACGCCCTGATATTTCTCGGGCCAGTCCAGATCGGGCACAGCGGCGGTGGTCATCGCATGGGCATAGAGCGCTTCGCGGAAAGCATCCGTTGCCGCCCCGCTGGCGATGGTCAACTGCCACGGCTGCGCGTTGCACCAGCTTGGGATTTTTTGCGCTGTGGCCACGATGCGTTCGATGACGGCGCGGTCCACCGGATCGGGGCGGAAGGCACGGCAGGAATAGCGCGCGTCGCAGATGTCGTTCAGCGTGTCGATCTGGGTCATGTCAGCCTCTATTGGTTTTGCGCCACGACATAGCCGATGGCGGCGGCCGCGATCAGGCCAAGGATCACGGCGATGGTGATCTTGATGGCGGAATAGGGGCGTTCGCCCTGCACCCGGCCCGTGCGCCCGTTCACGACAAATCTGTACGTATTTCCGCGATATTTGTACGCAGCCAGCCAGACCGGCAACAGGATGTGTTTGAACGTCACCTCGCCCAGCGTCGTGTCCATGTTGTGAATGCGCTGGCGGTCGCCGCCGATGTCGAACCGCACGTCGCGTTCGATCACCCGGTCCATATGGGCGCGGGCCTCGGCGTAGCCGTCCTTCAGCTCGACCGAATAGGCCTCGGCGCGAAAGCCTGCCAGATATTCGGGTGCGTAAGGTTCCAATGCGGCCAGATCCCAGGGTTCCAGCGCGTCGGTGTAGCGTTTCGGCAGGCTGGTCGATGCCAGCACCAGCACGTCGTCAAAAAACCGCGCCACGCGGCCTGCGGCACGGTTCCAGCGCACCTTGGCCTCTTGGACCATCGTCGGTTTGCCGTCGCGCATGACAGTGCGGGTGACGTAATAGACGGTGCCACGCTCGCCGGTGTATGACGTTTTGGTATCCGCATCAAAGGTCCAGTAGGGCACATAGATGCCCTGCATCGTCCGCCCCTTGCGCGCATATTCCTGCAAGCCGTTGGGCGCGAACCACAAGCGGCCCAGCCAGTCTGTCATCGCGTCGCGCGCGGCCGTTTCGGTCAGGCCAAAGGGCAGGACGCCGCGCGGTTTGATATGTCGGCTTAGCCCCGTGTCCGCGACCACGGGCGTGGCGCAGAACGGGCATTCGGTGGCATGCACCTTGGGGTCGAATGCGACTTCGGCGGCGCAGTTGGGGCATTTCGAGATGCGGGTTTCTTCGATCTCGGCCTCGGGCAGGCGGGCATCTAGGGCGGCGCGAAAGTCCAGCTCGCGGATTGCCTGACGCTTTGGGCTGGCGCTGTCCAGTGCCTGCACATGGCCGCAATGGTCGCATTTCAACTGCCCCTGACCGGGCGAAAACCGCATGTCGGCGCCACAGGCATCACAGGGAAAGCGGTGTTCGTCGGCGGGCGCGGTTCGGTCGTCTTCAAAGCTCATGGGTCAGACCATGCCATTGATCGTCAGGGGTGTCATCTGGTGTCTGTGTCCGTCACTGGGGCCGTTACAAATAGCGGTGAAACCGCTGGGGCACCATGATCCGCAAGGCGTTGTCGTGCAACCGGTAATGCCGCCAGATGTGGAACAGCGCATGGCCGCCTGCAACCACGCCCAGGGCGTAAAACTGCACGATATGCACGGTTCCGATGATCTGGTTGGCGGTGCGCAGTCCCAGCGGCGGGGCGATGGGCAGGAAGCCGCCCGCTTTCAGCAGCACGGTCGAGGTCAGGCCCAAGAGGAACCCGGTAAAGGCGACAAAGAACAGTCCCCAGATCAGCGTCAGATGCAGCCAGCGATGCGCAGGCCGCAGCCAGCCGCGCAGTTTCGGCCCCGGACGGCTGGCCAGCCCGCGCCGCATCAGGTCGGCGGTCCACGCCAGCGACAGCGACACAAAGACCAGCGCCAGCATCGAATGCGCCTGAAAGGCACGGGGGCCAAAGGGAACGACATCCTTGGGCTGGACCAGCAGGAACCAGATGAACAGCGGCACCATGATCCAGTGCAGCCACTTCAACGCCACGCGCCGCGATGGCAGGCGGGTGCGCAGGCGGGCAAAGCGTGGGGGGGTGGCGGCTGTCATGTCATCTGACACGCGAGGCGGGCGGCAAAAGTTTCACCGCAGCCCCTGCCAGCGGTCTCGGATCATGGGAAAGCCCACGTCGCGCCAGAACGGGGGCGAGACGATGCCGTTCGACATTCCGCCCTTGGTGCCCTTGGTCCACGACACGGGCATGGTGTCGGGTGCATCGGCCAGCGCCGTGCCGGTCAGTTCGGCAAATCCGATGTCCAGCGCACGGTTCAATGTGTCCAGATCGTCCGGCATTGCCATGCCGTCAAACAGCCTGCGCAGCGCGTCCCACAACAGCGGGTCACCGCGCAGGCCCCAGCGTCCGGGTGGCGGGGCAAACAGCGCCTCGATCCTGGACATGCCTCAGCCTGCCGGTGGCGGGGGCGGCGGTGGCAGGATGGTGAAAAGCTGCGCCAGCTCGGCCACATCCTCGGCCCGCATCCAGCCGTCCTGACCTGCGGTCCAGACAAAGCTGTCGCGGGTCAGCGTGCCGTCGGCGGCCATGCGGCCCAGCGATGCCTTCGAGAACGGGCCGGTGGTCTTGCCGCCTTCGGCGATGTGCCAGACGTGTTCCACGGGTGGCGGCGGCGGGGCCACGCTGGCGGGGGCCGGTGCTGCGGCTTGCGGACGTGCGCCCCACGGGCCTGCACCGCCGGCAACCTGTTGACCGATCTGCATGCCCAGCCCGGCGCCCAGACCGGTCTGCATCGCCGCGGCACCTGCACCTTCGCGGCCCATGGCCTCGGCGGTCTGGAACTGCATGTATTCCGCCAGATTGCCGATCACGCCCATCGACGACCGTTTGTCCATCACCGCCTCGACCGCAGGGGGAAGCGAGATGTTTTCGATATAAAGTTCGGGCAGCGACAGCCCGTATTCGGCAATCACCGGCGCGATTTGCTTGGACACCAGAGTGCCCAGCTCGCGGGTGTTGGCGGCCATGTCCAGCACCGGAATGCCCGAGCCTGCAAGCGTGCGCGAAAACTCCTGCACGATGATGTTGCGGATCTGAAAGCTGATCTCGTCCATGGTGAATTCGCCGTCGGTGCCGACGATCTCTAGCAGGAACTTCGCCGGATCGGACACTTTGACCGAATAGGTGCCGAAGGCGCGCAGACGCACGGGGCCAAACTCGGGGTCGCGGGCCATGATCGGGTTCTTGGTGCCCCATTTCTGATCGTTGAAACGGGTGGTGTTGACGAAATAAACCTCGGATTTGAAGGGCGATTTGAACCCGTGATCCCAATGTTGCAGGGTCGTCATGATCGGCATGTTGTTGGTTTCAAGCATGTAGAGGCCAGGCGTGAACACATCCGCCAACTGCCCCTCGTGCACGAACACCGCCGCCTGACCTTCGCGCACCGTCAGCTTGGCGCCGTATTTGATCTCGTGACCCTGCCGTTCAAACCGCCAGACCATCGTGTCGCGGGTGTCGTCGGTCCAGTGGATAACGTCGATGAATTCGCCGGAGAGGAAATCGAAAATGCCCATGTGGCCCTCGCGTTAGATGTGCTGCCTTGGCAGCCTGTCACAGCTTGGCGGCGCTCGCCACCAAAACTGCGGGGAATTTGCCCGGATAAGTCGCCCCCGGGGCTGGCGTTCGGTGCAGGCGGTGCGCCTAGATCGGCCCACCGGTCTTTTCGCGGGCGATGATCCGCACGATGGGTTCGGCCTCGGACAGCGTCATGCCGATCTTCAGGCGCGGGTCGTACAGCATCCCCAGCAGCATTTCGTCGTGATCGGTCAGCAGCGCGAATTCGTCGTCGTCGTTAAAGATCGACGGACGCGCCCGCGGGCTGTCGTTGGCGGCGCCCAGTCCCTGCGCCAGCTCTTCGTGAATGCACGACAGGCGCATCAGGTCGGGGTTTTCGGCGCGGATCACGGCGATGGCCGCCGTATAGGTGTGCGGGTCCGGGCCGGTCGCATAGGCGGCAACCGCGCAATAGATATCATCGCCAAGGTTCAGCAGCGGGGCCAGCGACGCCTTGGTGATGCCGGGGATGCGCGTGGCCTGACGGGTCAGCACCTCGGCGCGGTCGTCTTCCGAGACGAACAGAACCATGAAATTGGGCGCGTTGCTCATCGTGACGGTGTGGCCGGTGGCGCGCGCCAGCCTTGCGGCGTAGCGGGTCACATCGCTGCGGTCCTGCCGTTGTTGCGACGCGGGCACCGATCCGCCGAATTCGACGCCCATGCGCACCGGCCCCGCCCAGCGGCGCAGGCTGCCCGACACGCCCGAGGCCAGGTTGCCCGCGCCATATTCGTTGTAAAACACGATCTGGTTAAAGTTGCGCGCCAGCATGTCGGCGCTGAACGGCGTGTCCGGCCCGCCGCCGTCCTGGCGCAGCAGCCCCTGGGACAGTTGCGCCGATTGCACCTGTGCCAGATAGCTGCGCTTGGCCGCGCTGCGCTCGGACGTGGGTTTGGCCACCTGGATGGGGGCCGCCGGACGCTCGGGGCGTGCGCGCGGGGTCAGCACGGGTTCAACCGGGGCGACCAGATCGCAAGCCGCGACGATCAGGCCCAAGGCCATCGCCCCAAGCCCGCGTGTCCACCGCGTTGCGTTCACCCCGGTCATGTGCCCCGCCTTAGTTCGGAACGGACGTGCCGGCGACATCACCGGTGCCGTCCTTGCGCGCCTTGGCCGAAGCCAGCGTATCGCGCAGGTCTGCTTCCATCTTTTTCAGGTCCGCCTCGGCGGCGGCACGCTTGGCCTTGCCTTCGTCCGCGATGGCCAGGCTTTCCTGAATGGTGCCGATCAGGTCCGCGTTGGCCTGTTTCACCGCCTCGATGTCGAACACGCCACGCTCCATTTCGGTGCGGATCATCGTGTTGCTTTCGCGCAGGTTCTTGGCGTTCGCGGTCAGCAGTTCGTTGGTCAGGTCGTTGGCATCGCGCACGGCGGTGGCGGCTTCGGCGCTGCGCTGCATGGTCACGGCCTGTGCCAACTGGGTTTCCCACAGCGGCACGGTGTTCACGAGGGTCGAGTTGATCTTGGTCACCAGCGACTTGTCGTTTTCCTGCACCAGACGGATCGAGGGCAGCGATTGCATGGTGACCTGACGCGTCAGCTTCAGGTCGTGCACCCGGCGTTCCAGATCGTCGCGCGCGGCGCGCAGGTCGCGCAGTTCCTGCGCCTTCATCACCTGTTCGTCCTCGGGGGCGGCGTTCACCTCGGCCTCTTTGGCGGGGATCACATCCGCGTCCATCTCTTCGATCTTGGCCTCGCCGGCGGCGATGTACAGCGCCAGTTCGTCGTAGAAATTCAGGGTCTTCTCATAGAGGACATCCAGCGATTTGATGTCTTTGAGCAGCGTATGCTCATGGGTCAGCAGATTGTCGGTGATCTTGTCGATCTGCGCCTGCACGGTTTCGAACTGGGCGGTGAACTTGGCAAAGGGCGCGGCGCGGCCCAGCAGCTTTTCCCACCACGACCGTTCGCGGCGCACGTCCAGTTCGGATACGCTGAAACCGCGAATGGTTGATACGATGCTGCGCAGGCTGTCGCCGGCGGGGCCCACGTCCTTGTTGCGCACATCGCTCAGCATCGCCTGCGAGATGGTTTGCAACTCAGCCTGTGCCGCCGATCCGAACGACACGATCGACTGGGTGTCGGTCATGTCAATCTCGTCCATGCGCTTGCGAATTTCGGCACTGACGGGCGCGTCGGCGTCTTTCAGGGCAACGACGGCGGTGGCCTCTTTGGGCTCGGGCAGGACAACCGCGTTGATCTGCTCGACCTCGGCCAGTGATTTTTCCGCCTGTTGGCGCACGTTATCAGACATGACTTTTTCCTTACCTTACTCGTTTTTCTGAGAGCCGATGTGCACGCCTTCGCGTTGCAACCGCTCGCGCAATACGTCGATTTCAATGTTCAGGTCGCTGCGGTCGTCCAGCAGCAGCGATCGGGTCCGCGCGTCAAAATTCTGTTCCAGATCGTCCAGCAGGGCGGCGTAATCGGCCCGCGCCTGTGCGTCGCGGGTGCGCGCATAGATGTCGGCAAACTTGATCGTCGCGTCGCGGGCCCCCATCAGGTAGACGCCCAGGTATCGGCGTGCCGCTGTCAGGTCGCGGGGGTCTTCCTCGACCGTGCGGATCAGGGTGCGGGCCTTGGCCTGGAACTGGGCCAGACGGGTTTCCATCTTGCGATCGTTGGCGCGCAGCAGGGCGTCGGACATTTCGCGCAGGTAATTCTCGGCCTCGTCGACCACACGGGCCACACGGTCTTGTTGAAAGGTGTCGACGCCTTCCATGCCCTTGGACCGCAGCGGGTCGATGCCAAATGCGGCGATATGCAGGCCACCGGCGATCACGCCGTAAATGACCGACGATATGATGTCCGACTGATGCGTCACGCCGGCCAGAACCGCGCCTGCGGCCACGGCGACACTGCCCAGCATCTTGCGCGGCAGGGCAGGGCGGCGGGCGACCTTGCGGTCGTGATAGGCCGCCTCGGCGCGCAGGCCTTCGCGGGTCAGCACTGCGGCCAGCGCCCAGATGGCTGCGCCGACCAGGCCGGTGGCCAGCAGCACAGGGCCGTCGCCAAAAGCGGTCAGCGCCAGCGCCAGCGGCGGCAGGAACATCAGGTTCGACCGCAGCCCCGCCGGATCAACCTGCGCGGGGGCCTGCACGAAACCGCGTGTCTTGCCGGTGTCCTTGGACGTGTCGCCCTGCGTGCTGAACTTGCCGCCATACCGCTGCGCCATCAGTCCGCCCCCATCATGCCCAAGCCAACGCCCAGCATCACAACCATCAGCAGGCCAAAGGCCACTTTGGGGATCGCCCCCGTGGGCGCGCCATGGGGTTTTGCAGGCTTGGACGACTGACGAAACACCGAGGCCACGGCACCGGCGGCCACCACGATGGCAAGGATCAGTATCGCAAACAGGATCAGTCGGGACATCCGCAGGGCCTTTGTTCAACAGTGCTATAATACATACGCACACTGCCGGATTTTACCAGTGGTCTGCGTGCGGGGCGTGTCGTCTTGGTGTTCGGCTACAGCAGGATTGTGACAATCAGATCAGGGCGCAAGGGGGAAACTGCGCGCGGGCGCTGCACGGCGCGTGTCTGCCTAGCGCCGTGGCGGTTTGCCCGGTTTCGAGGGGCGCGCGGGGCCGCCGCGTGCCGGACGCGCGCCGCCGGGTTTGCTGCCCGCCGGTTTACTGCCCGCCGGTTTGCCGCTGCTGAATGTCTTGCCACCGCCCGAGGGCTTGCTGCTGAACGTCCGGCCCGCCCCCGAAGGTTTTGCCCCGCCTGTGCGCGCGCCGTCCGGCCGCTCGGACCTGTCCGCACCGGATTTGCCACCCGAACTGAACGTGCGCCCCGCAGGCTTGCCACCGGCAAAGTTCCCGCCCGCCCGAGCACCGGAAGCGCCGGGGCGCTGACCGGATGTTTTCGGACCATGGGGGCGTTTGACGGTGGGCTTGCGTGTGGCGGTGCCGGTGGGTGCCACCTCCAGCGCCTCAAGCCCCAACTGGTCGCGCAGGATCTTGCGGCGCACTTCTTCCACGGTGCCCGGTTTCAGATCACCCAACTGGAAGGGACCATAGCTGACGCGGATCAGACGGTTCACGCTCAGCCCGATTTCTTCCATGGCGCGCCTGATCTCGCGGTTCTTGCCCTCGCGCAGGCCCACGGTCAGCCATGCGTTTGCGCCTTGCTGGCGGTCCAGTGTCACCTGCATCGGCTGGAACCGTTCACCATCGGCGGTGATGCCGTCGCGCAGCGGGGCAAATGTATCCTCGGTGGGCCGCCCGTTGACCCGCACGCGGTAGCGCCGCAGCCAGCCGGTCGCGGGCAGTTCCAGCTTGCGCTTGATCCCGCCGTCGTTGGTCAGCAGCAGCAACCCTTCCGAGTTGATGTCCAGCCGTCCGACGCTCATCACGCGGGGCATATCCTCGGGCAGGTCTTCGAAAATGGTCTTGCGGCCCTTTTCATCCGAATCCGTCGCCACCAGACCGACCGGCTTGTGATACAGCCACAGCCGTTCGTGTTCGGGTTCGGCCACGGGTTTGCCATCGACGACGATCATGTCGCCGGGGGTGACGTTCAGCGCGGGGCTGTCGATCTTGACGCCGTTGACGGTGACCCGTCCGGCTTCGATCATGCGTTCGGCTTCGCGGCGGCTGGCGACGCCTGCGCGGCTGAGGACTTTGGCGATGCGATCGCCCTGGGGTGTGTCTGTGCTCATGTCACGCGGCATAGAGCAATTCGCGGCCTTGCGAAAGCGTCCCTTATCGGGCCATGTGACGGCATGAGTTTTCGCAGCTACATGGACCGCGCGCTGGACGCCGCCACCGCCGCCGCCGCGCGGGGCGAGGTGCCGGTGGGCGCTGTGATCGTGGACCCGGCGGGGCAGGTGGTGGCCGTGGCCGGCAACCGCACCCGCGAGATGTGCGACCCGACGGGGCACGCCGAAATTCTGGCCATCCGCGAAGCCTGCGCTGCGGCGGGGTCGGAACGTCTTGTGGGCCATGACCTGTATGTGACGTTAGAGCCTTGCGCCATGTGCGCCGCCGCCATCGCCGCCGCGCGCATCGGGCGGCTGTATTACGGGGCGTCTGATCCCAAATCGGGCGGCGTGGCCCAGGGGGCGCGGGTGTTCAGCCATCCGCAAAGCCACCACAGCCCCGAAATCTACGACGGCATCGCCGCAGCCGAAGCCGAGGCGATGCTGAAAGCGTTCTTTGCCGCGCGGCGTTAGATCTTGATCGGCTCAAGCACCTGAGGTTCGATCACATCGACGTTTGGTAGCCCGTCCACCAGTGGTTTCGCATCCTGCGCCAGCAGCGGGAACGTGCGGTAATGCGCGGGAATCACGGTTGAAAAGTTGAAATACCGCTTGGCCGCATAGGCCGCCGCCTTCATGTCCATGGTAAAGTGCCCGCCTGCTGACAGAATGCCTACATCGGGTTTATAATAATCGCCCATCCACTCCATGTCGGCCATGATGTCGGTGTCGCCCGAAACATAGATGCACTTGCCTTCGCCGCGGATCATGAACCCGCATTCCTGCCCCATGTACAGCGGCACATCGCCGTCCATGATCGACGAGGAATGCGAGGCCGGCACCAGCGTGACCGACACTTTGCCCAACTGGATCGTGCCGCCCCGGTTGAAGGCACTGCCTTCGACAGCACCTTTGGACACCAGATAGCCGATCAATTCGACAATGCCGGAAATCGGCACGCCGCTGTCCTTGCTGTAATCCGCGACGTCCTGTGTGTGGTCGAAATGCCCGTGGGTGACCAGGATTTGCGTGGCCCCGTCGCAGGCGGCGCGGGCCTTGTCCGTGTCCAGCATCGGGTTGCCGGTCAGCCAAGGGTCGATCAGCAGAACCTGATCCTCGATTTCGATGCGGAATGATCCGTGGCCCAGCCAGATGATGTTCATGCGATGTCTCCTTTGTTCACCGCCGATGGTAGTGCATCTGGCGGCTTTGGGGAGCCTTGGCCAGGGATTTTTTTGAACCAGAGAAGGGAGGACCCGCGTGTTTTTGCAGCCACCATGCGCGTTGGGGGCATCGCGTAGCGGCGTGGCCCTTGCAGCGTGGCGGGCAGGGCGGTAAAGCCCTTGCCAAGCAGATGAAGGAGAGTTCCGATGTCGATTGATACAAGCACGGCGGCCCGCGTGGCCAAGCTGGCCCGGATCAAGGTGGAAGAAGATGCGTTGCCCGCGCTGGCGGCTGAATTCAACACCATCCTCGGCTTCATCGAACAGTTGAACGAGGTGGATGTGGATGGTGTCGAGCCGATGACATCCGTGACCCCGCAGCGGCTGACGCGCCGCGAGGACGTGGTGACCGACGGCGACCAACAGGCCAAGGTTCTGGCCAACGCGCCCGACGCCCGTGAAGGATTTTTTGCCGTGCCGAAGGTGGTGGAATAATGACCGATCTGAACACATTGACGCTGGCCGATGCCCGCGATGCCCTGCGCCGCGGCGACACCACGTCCAAGGAACTGACCGAAGCCTGCCTGAAGGCCATCGACGGGGCGGGGGCGCTGAACGCTTTTGTCCACCACACACCCGAGATCGCGCTGGAGCGTGCCGCCGAAGCGGACAAGCGTATCGCGGCGGGCGACGCCCCCGACATGTGCGGGTTGCCCATCGGCATCAAGGATCTGTTCTGCACCGAAGGCGTGCCTTCGCAGGCGGCCAGCCGCATTCTGGAAGGGTTCCTGCCGCAATACGAATCCACCATCACCGCGCAGTTGAAATCCGCCGGTGCGGTGATGCTGGGCAAGCTGAACATGGACGAATTCGCCATGGGCTCGTCCAACGAAACATCCGCTTACGGCAACGCGGTGAACCCGTGGCGGCGTGGCAATGACGACGCGCAGCTGACGCCGGGTGGCTCGTCCGGCGGCTCGGCGGCTGCCGTGGCGGCCGATCTGTGCCTTGCCGCGACCGGCACCGACACCGGCGGGTCGATCCGCCAGCCTGCGGCCTTTACCGGCATCGTGGGGATCAAGCCGACCTACGGGCGCTGCTCGCGCTGGGGCGTCGTGGCCTTTGCCTCTTCGCTGGATCAGGCGGGACCGATGACCAAGACCGTGCGCGACAGTGCGATCATGCTGGGCGCGATGTGCGGATACGATCCCAAGGACAGCACCAGCGCCAACCTGCCCGTGCCCGATTTCGAGGCGGCGCTGACCGGCGACATCCGCGGCAAGAAAATCGGCATCCCGCGCGAATATCGCATGGACGGCATGCCCGAGGATATTGAAAAGCTGTGGGATGATGGCGCGGCCATGCTGCGTGACGCAGGCGCCGAGATCGTCGACATCTCGCTGCCGCATACCAAATACGCGCTGCCTGCCTATTACGTGATCGCCCCCGCCGAGGCCTCGTCGAACCTGGCGCGCTATGACGGCGTGCGCTTTGGCCATCGTGCCAAGGCAGACCCCGGCGACGACATCACCGCAATGTACGAGAAAACCCGCGCCGAAGGGTTCGGCGCCGAGGTGCAGCGCCGCGTGATGGTGGGCACCTATGTGCTGTCCGCAGGGTTCTACGACGCCTATTACAACCGTGCCCGCCGCGTGCGCACGTTGATCAAGAAAGACTTTGAAGACGTGTTCGCCCAAGGTGTCGATGCGATCCTGACACCGGCCACCCCTTCGGCGGCCTTTGGACTGGGCGAGATGTCCCATGCCGATCCGGTGCAGATGTATTTGAACGACGTGTTCACCGTTACGGTCAACATGGCGGGGCTGCCGGGCGTGGCTGTGCCCACGGGTCTGGACAAGCAGGGTTTGCCGCTGGGTCTGCAATTGATCGGACGGCCCTGGGAAGAGGCCGATTTGCTGTCTTCCGCTTATGCGCTCGAACAAGCGGCCGGATTTGTGGCAAAACCGGGAAAATGGTGGTAAGCAGCCATAAACAGTGGGCACAGACCCACGCAAATGGGCAGAGAAGCGCATGAGATTTTACCTGATCGCCGCAGCACTGGGTGCATTGGCCGCGTGCCAACCGGCCGTTCCTGACAGCGCCGCCGGCGTGGGCAGCCCCGGACGCGGCGTGGGGTTTGACAGCTATGCGCAATCTGTGCCTGCTGCGCCTGCCGTATCCAGTCAAACGCTGGATGGTGCCGCCGAACCTGCGCCAGCGCCCGCCGCAACGGGTGGCTTTGACCCCGATCTGGTCGCCGCCTCGCTGGCCGAGGATGAACGCGCAGCCGCTGCAAACTCGGGTCGTGAGGTGGTGAACGCCAGCCCGTCCAATCCAGCACCCGCAACGTTCAGCAACCCCGGCATCTCGGACGAAAACGACTTTGACGCCGTGGCCTCGCGCCAGACCATCGCCAGCGACAAGGCCCGCATCGCCCAGAACGCCGCGCAATACGAGGTGGTCCAACCCACCGAATTGCCCGCCCGCGATGGATCGGCCGGCCCCAACGTGGTCCAATACGCCCTGCAAACCAAACATGAACGCGGCACCAAGGTGTACACGCGCCTTGGCTTTGGCGGTCAGTCGAAGATGGCGCGCAACTGTGCGAAATATCCCAACGACGACGACGCGCAGATTGATTTCCTGTCCAGCGGCGGCCCGTCGCGCGACCGTATGGGGCTTGACCCCGACGGCGACGGATTTGCCTGCAACTGGGACCCCAGCCCGTTCCGGCGCGCCGCGCAGAACTGATGCAGATCCACAGCCACCCGTCCCCCAACTGCGGCCCCCGCAGGGACGGGCTGGTGCCCGAGCTGGTGGTGATCCACTACACCGCGATGCACAGCGCCGATGCGGCACTGGAACGCCTGTGTGACCCCCAATACGAGGTCTCTGCCCATTACCTGATTGCCGAAGACGGCACCGTGACGCAACTGGTGCCCGAACACCTGCGCGCCTGGCACGCGGGTGCAGGCCACTGGGCAGGGCGCGACGATGTCAATTCGCGCTCGATCGGGATCGAACTGGACAACGACGGCCAGCGTCCCTTTCCCGAGACACAGATGCGCAGCCTTATGACTTTGCTGCGCGGTATCCTTGACCGCTGGTCGATCCCTGCGCAGGGTGTCATCGGTCATTCCGACATGGCCCCCGACCGCAAGTTCGACCCCGGCCCGCATTTCGACTGGCCCCGGCTTGAGGCTGCTGGCCTTGCAGCCCCGCGCGGCACTGGGGCTGGTCCGACCGATCCAACCCCCGAAACCTTCCGCGCCGCCGCCCGCGCCGCAGGCTACACTGCCGATGTCACCGACGACGCGCTGCTGCACGCGGTGCGCCTGCGCTATCGTCCCAAGGCGACCGGCCCGCTCACGGCAGAAGACTACGCCCCCCTTCATCTTGCCAGATAAACTCCCCCCGGAGGGCCGTTTCGCCACAAACACCCGACGCCCCATTGACGCGCGCACCTGCAAGCGTCTAAGCCGCCGGTGCGCGGAAGGCTGGATGGCCGCGGGGGCGGGGGCAACTTCGCGTCCGAGGAAAGTCCGGACTCCACAAAGACACGGTGCCGGGTAACGCCCGGCGGGGGCAACCCCAGGGAAAGCGCCACAGAGAACAGACCGCCTTTATGCGGATCGGGCAACCGACATCACATAGGGGTAAGGGTGAAACGGTGGAGTAAGAGACCACCGCGGGACGGGCAACCGGACCGGCACGGCAAGCCCCACCGGGAGCAATGCCAAATAGGGACCGCGTGTGGCGCAAGCCGCAGGGCTGCTTTGGCCCGAGCAGGTCCGGGTTGGCAGCTAGAGGCGCAGGGGTAACTCTGTGCCAAGATGAATGGCCATCCAAGGGGGGCAACCCCCTGGACAAAATCCGGCTTACAGGCCTTCCGCGCAATTGGCCTTTATTACATCTGCATCTTTTTCCAGCAGCGCCACGGCCACCGACCACGGACCAATCCGATGAGCGTCGCCACAGGGCGAATAAACGCCCATGCGCCGAAAGCCGTGTTAACATCGCGCCGAACCACGCTGTTTTTTCTATGGAATCGAAAGGCCACGCAGATGAAAGTTGTCGTAATGGGCGCTGGCGTCATTGGCGTCACCACCGCGTATTATCTGGCCAAGCAGGGGGCCGAGGTCGTGGTGATCGACCGCCAGATCGGGCCGGGGCTGGAAACCAGCTATGCCAACGCGGGCGAGCTGAGCTATGGCATGACATCGCCCTGGGCGGCACCGGGCATTCCGATGAAGGCGGTCAAATGGTTGTTCATGAAACGCCGCCCGCTGTTCATCTGGCCGCTGATCAGCCCGACCATGTGGAAATGGTGCATCGACATGGTGCGCAACTGCAACGACGAAAGCTATCGCATCAACAAGGGGCGCATGGTGCGGGTGTCGAACTATTCGCGCGACGTGATGCCCGAGCTGATTGCCGAAACGGGGATTGACTATGATGGCCGCGAGCAGGGCACCTTGCAGTTGTTCCGCACCGCCAAGCAGATGAAGGGATCGAAGGCCGATCAGGAGATTCTGGCCGAATATGATTCCCCCTACGAGGTTCTGGGCCGCGACGCCTGTATCGCTGTCGAACCGGCCCTGGCCGAGGTGCGCAACAAATTCGTCGGCGGGCTGCGCCTGACCGCGGACCGCACGGGTGATTGCCGGATGTTCACCATCGCGCTGGCGGAAAAATGCGCGGAAATGGGTGTTGAATTCCAATACGGTCAGGCGATCAAATCCATCGCGGTCGAGGACGGCAAGATCGCGGGCGTCGACACAGAGATTGCGGGGCGCATCACCGCCGACGCTTACGTCTGCGCCATGGGCAGCTATGCGGTGAACGTGCTGAACCCCATCGGGGTCAGGTTGCCGGTCTATCCGGTCAAGGGGTATTCCGTCACCGTGCCGGTCACCGACGATGCCTTCGCGCCGCAGTCGACGATCATGGACGAAACGCACAAGGTGGCCATCACCCGTCTGGGCGACCGCATCCGCGTGGCAGGGACTGCTGAAATTGCAGGCTATTCCAACCGCTTGGGGCCACATGCCACCGACACGGTGAAACATGTCATCAGCGATCTGTTTCCCAAGGGCGGCGATATTTCCCGCGCCGAGGGCTGGACCGGCCTGCGCCCGATGACGCCGGATGGCACGCCCGTGCTGGGGCCGACCAAATACGAAAACCTGTTTGTGAACACCGGCCACGGCACGCTGGGCTGGACCATGGCCTGCGGGTCGGGCCGGGCGGTGGCCGACGTGGTCATGGGCAAGACACCCGAGATTTCCTTTGACGGGCTGACAGCCGCCAGATTTGCCGGAAACTAGGCTGCAATCTTGGGGTCTCAGCACCGTATTCCCGTTGTGTCGCCCGATGTGACAGGATAGACGACCCAAGCGCACGCGGCCCCGTGAATGCACCACGCAGGCAACGCGCGCAGAACTTGCTGCAATTCCGGCCTGCGTGCCTCTTTTGCGGTTGACTCACCCCGCGATCTGCTTAGAAGGCGGGGTTCAGGATTTACGCGCCCGCCTACCGAGGCCACCGGCGCAGCAGGAGAAGAGACATGGCGAAGCCAACCACGATCAAGATCCGTCTGAACTCGTCCGCGGGCACAGGCCACTTCTACGTGACAAAGAAAAACGCACGCACGATGACCGAAAAAATGTCGGTCCGTAAATACGACCCCGTTGCGCGCAAGCACGTTGAATACAAAGAAGGCAAGATCAAGTAAGATCGCTTTCAATTTTCGATACGCTGGGCCGCGCCGCAAGGACGCGGCCTTTTGCGTATCTACCCCCTTGCACCACAGGCACGGTCCCAATCCCCCCGCAGGCGCGCTCCAGCCGCCCGACAGGAGACCGACCATGTTCATCCGCCCCGCCACCGCCACAGACAGGGCCGCCGTCGATGCGTTGTTGATGCGCAGCTATCCCGTGCTGCTGGCCCGTGACTACGCGCCGCACGAGCTGGCGGCGGCCTTGCCGCTGATGACCCGCGCGCGGCCCGAATTGCTGGCCTGTGGCACATATTACGTGATCAAGGATTGCGATGCCGTGATCGGGGCAGGGGGGTGGACACCCGATGCCGATGACCCGACGCTGGGCCATATCCGCCATCTGGTCACCGACCCCCGCCAGTTGCGCGCAGGCGTGGCCAGTTGGCTGATGCACCGCAGCTTTGACGCCGCCCGTGCTGCGGGGGTGCGGCGCATGGAATGCTGGTCGACCCGCACGGCCGAGCGGTTTAATCAGGCTGTGGGCTTCCGCACGTTGGGGCCGCTGGATGTGCGCATGGGCGATCAGGTCAGCTTTCCCGCGATCCGCATGGAACGGACGCTGGAAGCCTAGCGTTCGGTCGGCAGCACGTCGCGCAGCTGGGCCGACAGGGATGCGACGGTTTCGGGCGGATGGTTCATCGTCCGCCGCTTGGTGCCTGCCGGATGGTTGCCCAGTCCCGTGCCTGCACGATGCGCGCCCTTGGGCCGGATCGGGCGCGGAACAAAGCCGCCGCCGCAGTTCGGGCAGACGTTGTGCAGATGCTGGTCAACGCAATCGGCACAAAAGGTGCATTCATAGCTACAGATGCGGGCATTTTCCGCCTCGGGCGGCAGGTCCACATCGCACATTTCGCAGTTGGGGCGCAGTTCCAGCATTATCGCTCTCCTATCTACAGCGCACCGTCGGCAATGATCGTGGTCGGGTCAAGCCCCGCCCGCGCCATCGTCCGGGCCGAGGCTGTGTTGAACGCGGCATAGGTCACCCGAATGCGGCTGATCCCGGCCTCACGGCACAGCAACCGCATGTGCGCGATCAGGGCTGCGGCGATGCCCAGACGGCGGTGGGCTGCATCCACACAGACGTGATGCAGCACCGCCTGATGCACCGCGGGTTTCAGCACCGAGGCCGCGCGGCGTTCTTCTTCGAACACCAGATAGCCCATGGGCGCGTCCACATCCCCCGCCACCAGCGCCGTCACCTGCGGTTGCGCCAGCCAGTCGGTCAGAAACCCGCGCAGCACCCGCGCCTCGGGCGTGGGCAGATAGTGCTGCGGCTGGTGCGCGACATGCAGATCATGCACTTGCCGCAGCAACGGCTCTAACACGGCGGCGCGGTCGGGGGGCAGGGTGGTGATCATGATGTGATCCCTCAAGCGGGCGGACAAAGAAAAAGGGCCGGTCCTGCGACCAGCCCTTTCAAAAGAGGTTCTGTTGGAACGCGCGTTATTCGCGGCTGCCGAAAAGTTGCAGCAGGAACATGAACATGTTGATAAAGTCCAGATACAGGTTCAACGCACCCATGATCGCTGCCTTGCCCAGCCATTCGCTGTCCATTTGGGCCGCGTGCTGGATATAGTCGTTTTTGATCTTCTGCGTGTCATAGGCGGTCAGACCGGCAAAGATCAGCACGCCCAGGATCGACACAGCGAACATGATCGCCGGCGATTGCAGGAAGATGTTGACGATCGAAGCCACCAGGATACCGATCACACCCATGATCAGGAACGAACCCCAACCCGAGATGTCTTTCTTGGTGGTGTAGCCCCACAGCGACAGACCCGCGAAGGCGATCGAGGTGATCAGGAACACCTGCGCGATGGACATGCCGGTAAAGGCAACAAAGATCCAGCTCAGCGACAGGCCCATGATGGCCGCGAAAGCGTAAAAGAACAGTTGTGCGCCCGCCGCAGACAGACGGTTGATCGCGGCACCAAAGGCAAAGATCATGCCCAATGGTGCAAACATCACGATCCAGCCCAGGATGTTGGGTTGCAGCGTTGCGGGATCACGGAAAATCCCCAACAGGTCGGGGTTCGACCCCACGGCCCATGCCACGAGGAACGTCAGCAACATGCCTACGGACATGGTGCCGTAGACTTTGTTCATGTGGGCGCGAAGCCCGGCGTCGATCTCGGCAGAGCGTGTGCCAGCTGCTGCTGTCCGGATCGTGTTGATGTCAGCCATTGAAAGCCTCCGTTATTAACACTGATGATCCGCAGATTTCAGCCTGCGGCGTTAGTGCTTCAAATATCGGGATGCGAGGCCGGGGTTTCAAGTGTTTTCGGTGCGTTATCGCCTGCTTTTTGCAGGCGACCGCCGAATATTTTTCTCACCGGGACGGGATTATTTTTTCCAGTTGGCCGGCACGTCCCAAACCGGGCGCGTGGCTTCGGCCTGCGCCTGTTGCGCGGACACGCCAATATCGTCCAGTGCGGCAGCATCCAGTTGTGCCAGCGCGCGGCGCGACCGCCACAGGCCCAGCAGGCTGGCGCGGGTCGGTCCGGTGCGTTTTGTCGCTGTAAACAAGGTCGAGCGGGCGATTGCATCTATCATGGTCATCTTTGTCTATCCTTCGGGGCGGCGCATGAAACGTCGGGTTTCCATCAATTCTGTTGATGTATATGCCAATTCATGTAACATTTTTAAAACGAATGTTTGTGCTGCGATGTATCAAGGAGCTTGATGTATGAGAAATCTGGACATCACCACGCTGCGGTCGTTTGCCGCTGTTGCCGAAACCGGGGGCGTGACCCGTGCGGCCGGATTTCTGCATCTGACCCAATCGGCGGTGTCGATGCAGCTTAAACGGCTTGAGGAAACATTGGGGCTGGAGCTGCTGGACCGGTCGGGGCGCACCATCGCGCTGACCTCGGCGGGGGAACAGTTGCTGGTCTATGCCAAACGTATGGTCGCGCTGAACGACGAGGTGATCGTGCGCCTGACCGATCAGGCCTTTGTCGGGCAGATCCGGCTGGGGGTGCCCCACGACATTGTCTACCCGGCGATCCCGCGCGTGCTGAAACAGTTCAACGCCGCTTTCCCGCGGGTGCAGGTGCATCTGATCTCTTGCTACACCAAGGCGCTGAAAGAGGATTTCGGCAAGGGCGAATGCGACCTGATCCTGACCACCGAAACCTTCGTGGATGCGGGGGGCGAAACCCTGTGCGTCAAGCCGCTGTGCTGGCTGGGTGCGCCCAACGGGTCGGCGTGGCGGCAACGCCCCCTGAAGCTGGCCTTTGGTCGCCACTGCACATTCCGGCCCCGTGTCATCGAACGGCTGGACAAGGCAGGCATCGACTGGGACGTGATCGTGGAAACCGACAGCGACCGCACCATCGAGGCCACGGTCAGCGCCGATCTGGCCATCAACACCATGATCGAAGGCACCGAGCCGCCGCATCTGGAGCGGATCGACCACGGCGGCCATCTGCCGGACCTGCCCGCACAGATGATTAACCTGTATGGCGCGACCACGTCAAAAAATGTAGTGCACGACGCCTTGGCCGACCTGTTGCGGCGGTCTTTTGGGGCCGAAGAGCAAACCAAACTGCGCGCCGTTTAACGTGGCTTTCGGGCGGGCATTGGCGGGGTCTGTTCTACCTTGAGTTGGGTGGTCTGAACCCCTCGCCGGCCTGCTGCGGGATGTTCGGCAATCATCACCTGCGCATTGGCCAAAGGCATCTGGACCGCGATTTCGTCGCTAATAGCCATAGTATGCTGGCGCGAATCATCTTTGGCGGCTTCCGGCGTGCGAAACGCTTTCTTTACCTAGGGTCACCTTGTCTGCGGGCCGCGAGTGGCTGGCGGATTTGGCCGGTTCACGCGCGCAATCTGCGGAAAACACTCTAAGTTGAACGCCAGAACAGTTGATTTTACCCGCCAATTGCGTATATTTTAAGACATAAGTGTGTTAGTGTGTCCAAGCCTGAATTTGAATGTATCTTCTTCAGCATGGCGTTTCTGTAGGAGGTATAAATTGGCTCACAAGGTTGACGAGCATGTCGGGAAACGAATTCGCCAGCGTCGCTGGCTGATTGGTATGACCCAACAAAAACTGGCCGAGATGGTCGGTATCAAGTTCCAGCAAATCCAGAAGTATGAAACCGGTGCCAACCGTGTCAGCGCGTCGCGTCTTTGGGACATCGGCGAGGCGATGGGTGTCAATGTTGCCTTCTTCTTCGAGGGACTTGATGGCGCGCACAGCGCACCGACCTCCAACCGGTTCGTGTCCGGCGACCTGCTGGAAGACAAGGAAGCGATGGATCTGGTGCGGTCGTATTACGCGATCCCCAAGAACCAGCGCCGCCGCCTGTTCGAACTGGCCCGCGTTCTCAGCGACGTTGCATAAACCTTGCTGACAGGTGGGGGATGCACTTGCTTTGCATCCGTCAAACTGGCACCTCGGCAGCATGACACAGATACATGATGCCCTGCTGGACGTGGCGCAACAGTTGGCCGATGCGGCCCGCGCCGCGATCCTTCCCCATTTTCGCAACAGCGCGCTGACGGCTGAAAACAAGCTGGACGGCGGCTATGATCCTGTGACCATCGCAGACCGCGCCGCCGAACAGGCGATGCGCGCGGTGCTGGCCGACCTGCGCCCCGACGATGCCATTCTGGGCGAAGAGTTCGGCAGCGTTGCAGGCACCAGTGGGCTGACTTGGGTGCTGGACCCGATCGACGGCACGCGCGGCTTTGTTTCGGGCACCCCGACATGGGGCGTCCTAATTGCCGTGGGCGGGGCGGATGGCCCCGAGATTGGCATCATCGACCAGCCCTATATCGGCGAGCGTTTCATTGGCACGCCACAGGCCGCGTGGGTGCATGGGCCACAAGGGCACGCGCCGTTGCAAACACGCGCCGCGCGTCCGCTGTCGCAGGCCACCGTGTTCACCACCTTCCCCGAGGTCGGAACCCCCGCCGACGCCGCAGCTTTCGCCGACGTGGCAGGGCGCGCGCGGCTGACGCGCTATGGCATGGATTGCTATGCTTATGCGCTGGTCGCCGCAGGGCAGGTTGATCTGGTGATCGAGGCGGGGCTGAACGCCTATGACATTCAGGCCCCCATCGCGCTGATCCAAGCGGCCGGCGGCATCGTCACCGACTGGCAGGGCGGCCCCGCCCACAACGGCGGGCGCGCGCTGGCCGCCGCCAATGCCGACATCCACGCACAGGCGCTGGCCATTCTGGCAAAACACGCATGACCGAGGTTCTGATCCAGGGTGCCGACCACATCCTGACCATGGATGATGACCGCCGGGAACTGACCGGTGCCGACATCTTGGTGCGGGACGGGCAGATCGCCGCCGTGGGGCAGGGGCTGCGGACCACCGGCGAGACGGTTCTGGCCAAGGGGTGCGTCGTGACCCCGGGCCTCGTGAACACCCACCACCACCTGTACCAGACGCTGACCCGCGCCGTGCCGGGCGGGCAGGACGCGTTGTTGTTCGGCTGGCTGAAAACGCTTTATCCGATCTGGGCGCGGTTCACGCCCGATCACATGCACACCTCGGCGCAGGTCGGGCTGGCCGAACTGGCGCTGTCGGGCTGCACGCTGTCGTCGGATCACCTGTACCTTTATCCCAACGGTGCGCGGCTTGAGGATACGATTCACGCAGCCGCAGAGCTGGGTTTGAGATTTCATCCCACGCGCGGCGCGATGAGCATTGGCGAAAGCGCGGGCGGCCTGCCCCCCGACACGCTGGTCGAGGACGAGGCCGCGATCCTGAACGATTGCATCCGGGTCATCGACGCCTTTCACGATCCGTCCGAAGGGTCGATGTGCCGCGTGGGCGTGGCCCCCTGTTCGCCGTTCTCGGTCAGCACCGAGCTGATGCGCGACGCGGCGCTGCTGGCGCGGGACAAGGGCGTGATGATGCACACCCATCTGGCTGAAAACGACGAGGATATCGCCTATAGCCTTGCCGCCTATGGCAAGCGACCGGGCGAATATGCGCAGGATCTGGGCTGGGTCGGGCCGGATGTCTGGCACGCGCATTGCGTGAAACTGGATGCCTCCGAGATCGCGCTGTTTGCCAGCACCCGCACGGGCGTGGCCCATTGTCCATGCTCGAACTGCCGTCTGGGCAGCGGCATCGCCCCTGTGCGCAAAATGCGCGACGCAGGCGTGCCCGTGGGTCTTGGCGTTGACGGATCGGCCAGCAACGACGCGGGCAATCTGGTCGCCGAAGCGCGGCAGGCGATGCTGTTGCAACGTGTCGCGAACGGGGCCGACGCGATGAGCGCGCGCGAGGCGCTGGAGATTGCCACCCGTGGCGGCTCCGACGTGCTGGGCCGCCCCGACTGTGGCCGCATCGCGGTGGGCAAACGCGCCGATCTGGCCATCTGGGACGTCAGCGGCATCGAAAGCGCAGGCAGCTGGGACCCGGCGGCACTGTTGCTGGCAGGACCGACTGCGGTGCGCGACCTGTTCGTCGAAGGCCGCCAGATCGTGCGCGACGGGCAGGTCACGACGCTGGACATGGGGGCCGTGATTGCACGGCAGAATAAACTCGCCGGTCGGCTGCGCGAGGCGTTATAGTGGTGGCAATCCAAGGGAGGATGCCATCATGACGCACCACACAGGCGGATGTTATTGCGGCGCTGTGCGCTATGAAACCTCGGGCGATGCGATGTTCAAGGCGCAGTGCCATTGCCGCGAATGCCAATACCTGACCGGCGGCGGTCCGAACTTTTTCATGCTGATGACGGGCGAAGGGTTTTCCTATACCCAAGGTGCGCCAAAGCAGTTCAAACGCGCCGATCTGGACGACCCCGTCACGCGCGAATTCTGTGCAGACTGCGGCACGCATCTGGTCACCCTGAACCCGCGTCGGGGCGGGCATGTGATTGTAAAGGTCGGCACGCTGGATGATCCGTCAGGGGCCTATGGCGGGCCTGCTGCGGCGATCTATACCTGCGATCAGCAACCTTTTCACACGGTGGCCGAAGGATTGCCTTGTTTCGAAAAGCTACCGCCGCGCTAGGGGAGGGCACGCGCGGGCTAACCCACCGCCCGCCCGTTCACCCAGACCTGCGCCACGGCGCGGTCGTCGCCCATCATGATCGTGGCAAAGACCGCCTCCCATATGTCCGACACATTGGCCGCCCGCTGCGCAATCGCGGGCGTCGAGGCGAGGTCGAGCACGCAAATGTCCGCCTCGTATCCCGCAGCCAGCGTGCCGATGCGGTCGTGCAGATGCAGGCTGCGCGCCGATCCGGCGGTGGCCAGCCACAACAATTGCCGCGCGTGCAGCGGTGTGCCGCGCAACTGGCCGATCTCATAGGCCGCGGCCATCGTGCGCAACATCGAAAACGATGACCCGCCACCGGTGTCGGTGGCCAGTCCCACGGCAATCCCGCGCGCTGCCAGCCCTGCCAGATCCATCAGGCCCGACCCGATAAAGGTGTTCGATGTGGGGCAATGCACCACCGCCGCGCCGACCTCGGCCAGCCGGTCGACCTCGCGCGGCTCCATATGGATCGCGTGGCCGTACACCCCGCGCGCGCCCAGCAGCCCGTGCGCCTCGTAAGTGTCCAGATAGTCACGGGCCTGCGGATACAGGTCGCGGACCCAGGCAATCTCGTCCACCTGTTCCGACAGATGTGTCTGCATCAGGCAATCGGGGTGTTCGGCCCACAGCGCGCCAAGCGCCTCAAGCTGTTCGGGCGTTGACGTGGGCGAAAAGCGCGGCGTGATTGCATAGTGCGCGCGGCCCGTCCCATGCCAGCGGGTCAGCAATGCCTTGCTGTCGTCATAGGCGCTTTGCGCCGTGTCACGCAGGGTGTCAGGGGCGTTGCGGTCCATACAGGTCTTGCCCGCCACCACCCGCATGTCGCGGTCCGCTGCCGCCCGAAAGAACGCATCGACAGACGTGGGGTGGATGGTGGCAAAGGAACACATCGACGTGGTGCCATGGGCCAGCGCCAGATCCAGATAGCTGTTCGACACCTGTGCGGCATAGTCCGCGTCGCCAAAGCGGGATTCCTCGGGAAAGGTATAGGTGTTCAACCAGTCGATCAGCCGCTTGCCCCAGCTCGCAATGATCGCGGTCTGCGGGTAATGCACATGGGCATCGACGAAACCGGGCAGGATCAGCCGGTCTGCGTGGCTGTGCACCGTGGCTTGCGGCGCCTGCGCGCGCAGGATTTCGGCGGGTGCGACAGCGACAATGCGGCTGCCTTCGATCAGCACGCCGTGACCGGCATGGATCTGCACCGCATCGGGGGCGGCGAACGGGTCGCCCGTGGTCACCAGCACATGGCCGGTCAGAAGGATCTGTTTGCTCATGCAGCGCACGTTAAGCGCGCAAAGCGCAAAGGTAAATTGACCTTTGCCGCCGCCGCACCATTGTGTACCGAAACCGCCGCCCTTATGGTCGCGGACGCAACGCGGGGACCGGGCCATGGCTGACGACATCGAGACGATTGAAAACGAGGCCAAGGTCGAAGAGGAACGCTCGGACGAGGCCTATCAGCTTGACCGCAAAGCGGTCAGCGCGATCCTTTATGCGGTCGATATCGAAGATCAGGCCAAGCTGATCGAACTGATGGAGCCACTGCACCCGGCTGACATCGCCGACCTTCTGGAACAGGTCAACGCTTTCGACCGCACAAGGTTGATCCGGCTCTATGACCGAGAGTTCGACGGCGACATCCTGTCGGAGCTGGATGAAAGCATTCGCGACGAAGTGATCGCGATCCTGACGCCGCAGGTTTTGACGCAGGCGGTGCGCGATCTGGACAGCGACGACGTGGTCGATCTGGTCGAGGACATGGACGACACCCAGCAGGGTGCGATCCTTGACGCCCTTGAGGATGCCGACCGTCTGGCCGTGCAACAGGCCCTGTCGTACCCTGAATTCTCGGCCGGCCGTCTGATGCAGCGCGAGGTGGTGATGGCCCCCGAACACTGGACCGTGGGCGACGCCATCGACCACCTGCGCAGCTCGTCCGAAGAGGATCTGCCCGACCAGTTCTATCACATCGTCGTGGTCGATCCCCGTCTGCACCCCGTTGGCAATGTCACGCTGGGCAAGATGATGCGCTCGCGCCGTGATGTGCCGCTGCTGGAAATTGTCGAGCCGACGTTTCGGGTCATTCCCGCGACGCAGCCCGAAAGCGACGTGGCCTATGCGTTCAACCAGTACCACCTGATCTCGGCCCCCGTGGTCGACGACGAGGGCCGCCTGATCGGTCTGATCACCATCGACGATGCGATGGCCGTGCTGGACGAAGAACACGAAGAAGACATCATGCGTCTGGCCGGTGTGGGCGAGGGGTCGTTGTCGGACCGTGTGATCGAGACGACCAAACAGCGGATGCCGTGGCTTGCGGTGAACCTGCTGACCTCGATCGCGGCATCGCTGGTGATTGCGCAATTCGAGGTGGCGATTGCGCAGATCGTGGCGCTGGCCGTGCTGATGCCCATCGTGGCGTCTATGGGTGGCAACGCGGGCACCCAGTCGCTGACCGTGGCCGTGCGCGCCATCGCAACCAAGGATTTGACCGGCAGCAACGTCTGGCGGGTGATCCGGCGCGAGGTGCTGGTGGGGCTGTTCAACGGGCTGTTGTTTGCGGTTGTCATGGGGCTGGTTGGACTGGCGTGGTTCGGTTCACCCGAACTGGGCTATGTGATTGCCGCCGCGATGGTGGTGAACATGGTGGTTGCAGGCTTTGCCGGAACGGTCATTCCGGTGGTTCTGGACCGTGTTGGGGTGGACCCCGCGCTGGCCTCGGGCGCGTTCGTGACGACGGTGACGGATGTGGTCGGCTTCTTTGCCTTCCTCGGGCTGGCGGCGGCAGTTCTGCTGTGACGCTTGAGGCGCAAAAGGCAGCGGCGCGCAAGGTGGCCTTTGCCCGCCGCAAGGTGGCGTTTGACACCGCAGCACCGGCCGCCTGCGGTGTGCTGTCGGAACTGCTGGCAGGGCACCGGGGCGTGCCGCTTGCGGGATACGTACCCATTCGCACCGAGATTGATCCGCTGGCGGCGATGGCCGAAGCGTCGGCCTATGGCCCCGTCGGCGTGCCGGTGATCCAGGGGGCAGGGCTGCCGTTGCAGTTTTCGCAATGGGAACCGGACATGCCCCTGCGCGACGGCCCCTTTGGCGCGCGGGTGCCGATGGTCGACGCGTGGATGGTGCCGCAGATCGTGATCGTGCCGCTGGTCGCCTTTGACCGGCGCGGCGGGCGGTTGGGCTATGGCGGCGGCTTCTATGACCGCACGCTGCAAGGGCTGCGCGCGCGGGGGCCGGTGCTGGCCGTCGGCTTTGCCTTTGCCGCGCAAGAGGCCGAGGCGTTGCCGTTGGAAGAAACCGACCAGCCGCTGGACATGATTGTGACCGAGACGGGTGTGATCCAGTTCTGATGGGGATCTTTGGGGGCTTTGCCCCCGCGCCTTGCGGCGCTCCCCCAGGATATTTTTGGCCAAAAGAAGTTGGGGGGCTTGTTTGCAGGGCTTGGTGGCGCTTATGAGGGCCGCATGAAGATATTGTTTTTAGGCGATGTGATGGGCCGCGCGGGCCGACAGGCGGTGTCCCAGGGGCTGCCCAAGCTGCGCGAAGCGTGGAAGCTGGATTTTGTCGTGGTCAACGGCGAGAACGCGACCTCGGGGATGGGGCTGTCGGCGGCACATGCGCGCGGCATTCTTGAAGCGGGCGCGGATTGTGTGACGCTGGGCGACCATGCGTTCGACCAGAAGGACATGTTGCAGTTCTGCGAGGCCGAGCCGCGCATCATCCGGCCGCTGAATTTCTCCAAATCGGCCCCCGGCAAGGGCGCGCGTCTGTTCGAGGCACGGGGCGGGCGCAAGGTTTTGGTCTGTCAGGCGCTGGGTCAGGTGTTCATGAAACGCCCCTTTGACGATCCGTTTTCGGCCACCGAACAGGTGTTCCGCACGCATCCCTTGGGCGGTCAGGCGTCGGCGGTGATTGTCGATTTTCATTGCGAGGCGACCAGCGAGAAGATGGCCATGGGCCATTGGTGCGACGGGCGTGCGTCCCTGGTCGTGGGCACCCACACCCACGTGCCGACGGCGGATGCGATGATCTTGAAGAAAGGCACCGCTTATCTGACCGATGCGGGCATGTGCGGCGATTACGACAGCGTCATCGGAATGCAACGTGACGAGCCGCTGCGCCGGTTCATCACCGGTATGCCCAAGGAACGGTTCACGCCCGCACTGGGCGAGGTGACCCTGTCAGGCGTCTACATCGAGACCGACGACAAGACCGGCAAGGCGACGCGGATCGAAATGGTGCGCCAGGGCGGACGCTTGCCGTCTGCGGGGCCATCGCCGGTTGCCTGAAAAGCGGTGTTCGGGTCGCATTGTTGATCTGACAAGTGTGCGGATGCACGCATGTGCTTGCAGCGCCCTGTCTGATCGGCAAAAGTGTCCAACGGGCATTTTCACAAGGTAGAGCCGCCACATATGGGCATTTTCCAGCTTTCGCAGACCGGCAGTGCGGTTTTGACGCTGACCATTGTCGGGATCATGTTCATCCTGTTCCTGCGCGAAACCTTTCCGACCGAGGTTGTTGCGATTACCGGTGCTGCCGTGATGCTGGCCACCGGCGTTCTGCCCTATGACGCGGCGCGGCTGGTGCTGGCGAACCCGGCCCCTTGGACCATCGCGGCGATGTTCATCATCATGGGCGCGCTGGTGCGCACCGGTGCGCTGGATGCGTTTACTGCGCTGGCCAGTCGCCATGCCCGCACCAATCCGGCGCTGGCGATCGGCATGCTGATGGCCTTTGTCGTGTTGGCCAGCGCCATCGTCAGCAACACGCCGGTGGTTGTGGTGATGATCCCCGTGTTCATGCAAATCTCCAAAACCATGGGGCTGGCCCCGTCCAAGCTGTTGATCCCGCTGAGTTATGCCGCGATCCTGGGCGGCACGCTGACGCTGATCGGGACCTCGACCAACCTGTTGGTCGACGGCGCGGCGCGGGCCAATGGCATGGCACCGTTCTCGATTTTCGAGGTCACGCCATTGGGTGCCATTCTGGTGGTCTGGGGCATGATCTATCTGCGGTTTGTCGCACCCTGGCTGCTGCCAGACCGCGACAGCATGGCCAACCTGCTGAGTGACAAACGCAAGATGAAGTTTTTCACCGAAGCCGTGATCCCCCCCGACAGCAACCTTATCGGGCGCGAGGTGTCGGGCGTGCAACTGTTCAAACGCGAAGGCGTGCGGCTGATCGACGTGGTGCGCGGTGACCAGTCGCTGCGGCGCAATCTGGGCGCTGTCAGCCTGCAAGTGGGCGACCGCGTGGTGCTGCGCACGCAGATGACGGAACTGCTAAGCCTGCAAAGCAACAAGGAACTCAAGCGCGTCGATCAGGTGTCTGCGGTGGAAACCCAGACGGTCGAGGTTTTGATCACCCCCGGCTGCAAGATGATCGGGCGGTCGCTTGGGTCGATGCGGCTGCGGCGGCGGTACGGGGTCTATACGCTGGCGGTGCACCGGCGAAACCAGAACATCGGCCAGCAACTGGACGATTTGGTGGTGCGCGTGGGCGACACGCTGCTGCTGGAAGGCGCGCAGGAAGACATCGCACGGCTGGCGTCCGACATGGACATGGTCGATGTTTCGCACCCGTCAAGCCGTGCGTTCCGGCGCGGACATGCCCCGATTGCTGTGGGCGCGCTGATCGGCATCGTGGCGCTTGCTGCTTTTGGCGTGGCGCCGATCCTGCTGCTGAGCGTGCTGGCCGTGGCGATTGTTCTGATCACCGGCTGTATCGACGCGGACGAGGCGTTTGAATTCATCGACGGCAGCCTGCTGGCGTTGATCTTTGCGATGCTGGCGATTGGCGCCGCACTTGAGGCGTCGGGCGCCGTGGCCCTGATTGCCAACGGCATCGCCCCTGTAATCTCGGACCTGCCGCCGTTCTTCATCATCTGGGCGATTTACCTGCTGACCAGCGTGCTGACCGAACTGGTCAGCAACAACGCGGTGGCCGTGGTGATGACGCCGATTGCCATCGGTTTGGGCAGCGCGCTGGGCATTGATCCACGCGCGCTGGTGGTGGCGGTGATGGTCGCGGCCAGCGCATCGTTTGCCACGCCCATCGGGTATCAGACCAACATGCTGGTCTATGGCCCCGGCGGCTACAAGTTCACCGACTTTATGAAGGTGGGCATTCCGCTGAACCTGAGCATCGGATTGCTGGCCTCGGCGGTGATCCCGTTCCTGTGGCCGTTGTAATCATGCGCGACGAGGCAGCCGCACCGGTGGATATGGGGAAGGACGGGAAAACCTTGCGAAATGCAACCTACGGCATCGCACTGACCCTGATGATCGGCTGGCTGCTTTGGATCGGACAGCCGGTGCTGTTGCCGGTGTTGGCGGCGCTGATCTCGGTCTATATCCTGCTGACCGCTGCCGAGAGTATGCAAAAGCTGCCCGTCGTTGGCCGCCTGCCGGATTGGGCGCGGCGCGCGCTGATCCTGCTGGTGTTCACCCTGTTCGTGATCCTGCTGTTCATTCTGGTGTTGAACAACCTGTCGCAAGTGGCCGCCGCCCTGCCAAGTTACGAGCAGAACCTGGAAAACCTGATCACCCGCAACGCCAGCCTGCTGGGGATCGAAGACGAGCCGACATGGGCCAACGTGCGTGCAGTCACGCTGGATCAGGTCGATTTCCGGTCTTGGATCGCGCCGGCCCTGCTGTCCTTGCGCGGGTTTGGCACCACGCTGTTTCTGGTCGTGCTGTATGCCAGCTTTTTCATTGCGGAACGCGGCGCAATGACCCGCAAGGTGGTGGTCGCCATGGGCGGAGAAGAGGCCGGCGGCCGCGCGATTTCGCTGCTGTCGCGGGTCAACGAGCGGATCGGGCAATACCTGTTCGTGAAAACGACGCTGAACGTGATCCTTGGCGTCGCCTGTTATGTCATCATGCTGGTGCTGGGGATCGAGTTTGCACTGTTCTGGGCGGTGCTGATCGCGTTCCTGAACTACATACCCTATATCGGATCGCTGATCGGCGTGCTGTTTCCCGTGCTGCTGAGCCTTGCGCAATTCGGCACGCTTAGTATGGCTGCCACGGTGCTGGTGGCGCTGACCACGGCGCAGGTGGTGGTGGGTGCCTATCTTGAACCGCGGATGATGGGGCGGGCGTTCAACCTTAGCCCCTTTGTGGTGCTGCTGGCGCTGGCGTTCTGGAGCACGCTTTGGGGACTGCCCGGTGCGTTGCTGGCGGTGCCGCTGACGGCCAGCCTGGTGATCGTGCTGGCCGAGATCAAATCGGCGCGTCCCATCGCGGTGCTGCTGTCGGCCAGCGGCAAGATCTGAAGGGGCAGCGCGCATCGGCGGTGGGGGCGGGATAACCGGCGTACGAGGGATGATCTGACCGAATTGCGAGCAAGCCGCCCTTTGCGATAGCTGCGGCGAAAGGTCGGGGTTGGGGCCTCTTTACCGCGCTTCTGTATCGCAGTGAACGTCGGCTTTGGCTGGAGTGGCGCGAATACTTATCAGTCAGCTTCGCGCCACGAATACGGATGCTAGTCCTCGACAGAGGCTTTTAGCTCTGCGTTGAAGGTTTGATACATCGGCAACAACTGAGCCACAAAGTTCGCCGCATAGGGGTTGTCGACCACCTCGTCGGACTGGATGAACAGGGTCTGATCACCACAGGCTTCGACGCGATAGAGATGGTTGTCGTGACCGCCGCCAATGTCGTCAGAGAACGGGTCGGACCAGCCGAAGGATTGTCCATCTTCATACATAAGCGTGTGAGGGATCTCCATTAAATTGGGTTCACCTTTCTCATCCGATCCGAAGATAAAGCTGATCGTGACCTTCCCGCCGTCTTGGATGTCTCCGGTCATGCCCTGCAATGTACTGCTGCTCCAGCCCGCCATGTTGTCAAAGTCGGTCAGGGTTGCCCAGACATCCTTCGGGGCGGCGTTGATAAGCACCGATGTATCGACTGTGGCATGGGTCGGGCTGAGCTGCGCGATGCTGCCGCTCATCAAGCGTGCATCGCAGGACGTCTCTGCCGCCAAAGGTGCGCTGAACGCGATTGCAAGCAATGGGGCGGCAAGTGCGGTTGATGTGAAGGGAAATGAACTGTGCATGGTGTTTCCAATCGAGATTGTGTTTCGGTTACGGAAAGGTTGGATAAAGGCGCGGCTACTTGCTGGGATCGCCTGATGCCCAGGCCACGCCATCACCGCGATCCATCGTCGCCATCTGCGCCATGTCTGCGTCGTCGATGGTGAAAGAAAACAGATCCAGGTTTTGCGCCATCCGTTCGGGGTTCAGGCTTTTGGGCAGAACGGCATAGCCATTCTGTACGCCCCATCGCAGCAAAAGCTGTGCTTCGGACACGCCGTACTTATGCGCCATATCTTTGAAGGCGGCACCATCACCCTTCATGTCATCGGTCTTGGCACTGTCCTGACCGGGCTCTGTGCGCCAGGTGGAGAGCGGGACAAGGCTGCTATAGGCAATCGGTGCGATGTCGTGCCGGGCCATATGGGCAAGCAGGCCAGGTTTCTGGGACCAGGGATGCAATTCGATCTGGTTGGCATCTGGCATCGGCAGGCCAGCGGCGCTGATCTCATCTAGATGTGCTTCGTTGAAGTTGCTCACGCCAATGGAACGGGCCATGCCAATCGCTTTCAGCTCCAGCAAGGCGCGCCATTGCTCCAGCCGCATGTCGCCGCCGTAAGGCGCGTGGATCAGATAGAGGTCCACATAATCCAATCCCAGACGTGACAGGCTTGCTTCGCATTCCTCAAGGGTTTGCGCGCCGGTTTTGGGCGCGTCGCCCCATGCGGGGTTTCCGGGCCAAAGCTTGGCCGTCACGAACAGATCAGCGCGCGATAACCCTTCGGCCTGCAACCCTTTCCTGATCCCGGCGCCAACCGTTTCCTCGTTGTGATAGCCCGAAGCGGTGTCGATGTGCCTGTAGCCTGTGGCGATAGCCGAACGGATTGCGGTTTCGGCATCGTCGTTCGAGATAAGATATGTACCGAACCCGACTGCGGGGATCGAGGTGTCAGCGTTGAGGGGATAGGTGGTTTGTGGTCCGGACATGCAGTGCTCCATTCATGCATCATGTTGATTGGAAGCTATGTGCGTGGCGACGATCCGTCCTGCCAATTTCTCCGGTATTTCTGCCAATTCCTCCGAATGGTTGGGAAATTGCGTGATCTCACGGAACACTCCTGATAAGGATCGCCAGAGGAGACGCCGATGATGTTTGAGAGATTGCAACACCTGTCAGCAGAGCTTTCAGCCCGCGAAATAGCAGGTTCGGTCAGAATTCTGCCCGCTGCGCATATATTTCAACGCGACGAAATTACCGCGTTCGAAGCTGTCGTTTATAACCCTGTAATCTGTCTGATCCTACAGGGGCGAAAGGAAATGCACTTCGGCGATCGCTTGGTTTCTCTGGCTGAGGGGGATGCACTCTTGGTCAGCCACGACTTGCCCGTGACGTCCAAAATAACCGAAGCCAGTTCCGATGCTCCGTACCGCGCACTAATTCTGTCTTTGGATGTTGGTATTCTGCGCAGCCTTTATGAACAGGTCGGAGATACGGTTTCTGACGCGCATGACGCGAAATCTCTCTCGGCGAGTGTCGCTGATCCCGCATGGGTCGATCCGATACTGCGCTATTTGGAATTGATGGATGCGCCCCTGGACGTGAAGGTCCTCGGCCCGATGATCTTGAGAGAAATCCATTACCGTCTTTTGCTGTCGCCGATTGGCGGCATGTTGCGGAACCTGTTGTCGGTCGACAGCCATGCCAGCCGTATCGCCAAATCCATCCAACAGATCAGGATCAACTTCCGAGAGCCGTTGGCGGTGGGCGAACTGGCCGAAGTGGCGGGGATGAGCCAGTCGTCATTTCACGAGCACTTCAAATCTGTGACTGGCACCTCGCCGTTGCAGTACCAGAAAGATCTTCGAATGATCGAGGCACGCGCACTGTTAGAGCGCGGTGCCCCTTCTGTATCCGTTGCAGGATTTGAAGTCGGCTATGAAAGCTCCACGCATTTCAGTCGCGACTACTCTCGCAAATTTGGATGCTCTCCCAAACACCACCTCGCGCGCGCATCCTAGTTTACGTCTGTGTTGCGCAACGCTGGCATGTAGACAAAAAAGGTCACCGGCAGCTAGGTCCGCTGGGCGGATCTTTCTGTACCCTGCGGCAGAGGTTCGGTTCGGCGCATATTTGCGAAACTTTTGGGTCTATTCGAGCTGGCAGGTCAAAGCGTTTTCGTGTGACCCAGCGGGTTTGCTTGCAAAACACCCCGCTCAGCCAATCGCCTGTGACCGCCCCGCATTGCGCCCCGAAAAGATGCAGCCACCCAGAAACGTTCCTTCCAGCGCGTTGTAGCCGTGGTATCCGCCGCCGCCAAAGCCCGCGACCTCTCCGGCAGCGAACAGCCCCGGCACCGGTGCGCCGTCTGCGCCGATCATCTGGCTGTCCAGATTGGTTTGCAGCCCGCCCAGCGTCTTGCGCGTCAGGATGTGCAGCTTGACGGCGATCAGCGGGCCGTTGGCCGGATCAAGAAAGCGATGCGGCTTGGCCGTGCGGATCAGCCGGTCGCCGCGATAGTGGCGCGCGGCGTGAATGGCCATCATCTGCGCATCCTTGCTGAACGGGTTGTCCACCTGCCTGTCGCGCGCTTCGATCTGCGCGCGCAAGGCGTCTGCGTTTAGCGGCACATCACCGATCCGGTTCATGCCCGCCACCAGCGTGTCCAGATCATCCGCCACCACGAAATCTGCGCCGTGGTCCTTGAACGCCTCGACCGGACCCGTGGCGCGTTTGCCTGACAGGATGCGCTGGCGGATCACCTCGGACCATTTGGCCGAGGTGAAATCGGGGTTCTGCTCGGACCCGGACAGGGCAAATTCCTTTTTGATGATCTTCTGGGTCAGGATGAACCAGCTATAATCATACCCCGTGGACAGGATCGCCCGCAGCGTGCCCATGCTGTCGAAACCGGGCAGGGCAGGCGGGGCAAAGCGTTTGCCAGTGGCATCGAACCACATGGACGATGGCCCCGGCAGGATGCGGATGCCGTGGGCGGGCCAGATCGGGTCCCAGTTTTGCACCCCTTCGGTGTAGTGCCACATGCGGTCGCCGTTGATCACATGGCCGCCCGCCTGTTCTGATATGGCGATCATGCGCCCGTCGACGTGGGCGGGCACCCCCGCGATCATCTGTTTCGGCGCAGGGCCAAGCCGCTTGGTCGGCCACGCCTTGCGCACCAGTTCGAAATTGCCGCCGATCCCGCCCGAGGTGACGATGACCGACGCGGCGTTCAGCGTGAATTCGCCCACCGCATCGCGGTTGGTCGATGCGCCGCGCGGTGCCGCGTCATCTGCCAGCACCGTGCCCGACACGCCGGTGGCGGCCCCGTTGGTCATGTCGATGCGGTCAACCTGGTGGCGAAAGCGAAAGGACAACAAACCGGCGCCTTCGTGCTCGATACAGCGGCGGGCAAAGTGTTGCATGGTGCCGGGGCCGGTGCCCCATGTGATGTGAAAGCGCGGCACCGAATTGCCATGTCCGTCGGCAAAGCCGCCGCCGCGCTCGGCCCAGCCCACCACCGGAAACCAGCGCAGGCCCATGCTATGCAACCACGGTCTCATCTCGCCTGCGGCAAAGTCGATATACGCCTCGGCCCATTTGCGCGGCCAAGCGTCCTCGGCGCGGTCAAACTGCGCGCTGCCCATCCAGTCGGACAGCGCCAGATCGCGGCTGTCGCGGATGCCCATGCGCCGCTGTTCGGGGGTGTCGACCATGAAGAGCCCACCAAGGGACCAGAACGCCTGACCCCCCAACCCGCTGCGCGGTTCCTGATCGACGACGATCACCCGCTTGCCACGGTCCCCCAGCTCGGCGGCAGCGGCCAGTCCGGCCAGCCCTGCGCCCACAATGATGGCGTCTGCCTGTTCCATGATGTCCTCCCCTGAACGGAAGCGTAAACGCGCAGGGGGGCAGGGGGCTAGGGTTTTTTGGGATGCCTTACAGTGGCCAGAAAAACAGGATCGCCGGGATCGACACGCAGACCACGATGATCTCCAGCGGCAGCCCCATGCGCCAGTAATCGCCAAAGCGATAGCCGCCGGGGCCAAGGATCAGCGTGTTGTTCTTGTGTCCGATGGGCGTCAGGAACGCCGAGGACGCGGCCACCGCGACCGCCATCAGGAACGGGTCGGGGGATACGTTCAAGCTTTGCGCCATCTGGATGCCCACGGGGGCCGCGACGATGGTGGTGGCGGTGTTGTTCAGCACGTCCGACAGGGTCATGGTGACCACCATCAGTACGCTCAGCACCACCCAGGCCGGCATCCCGTCGGTCAGGCTGACCAGCGCACCCGAAATCAGCTCGGTGCCGCCCGACGTTTCCAGGGCCGCGCCCAGTGGGATCATCGACCCCAGCAGAACGACAACCGGCCATTCGATATGCGTGTACAACTCGGACAGCGGCACGATGCGCGCCAGAACATAGGCGATCACCACAAGGCCCAGGGCAACGGGCAGGTAAATCAGGCCAAAGCTGGCCGCAGCCACCGCACCGCCAAACAGGCCGATGGCCAGCCAGACCTTGGAATTGTCGGTCACCGCCAGCCCGCGGTCCGCCAGCGGCAGCACGCCCAGCCAGTCGGTGACATGGCCTGCGGTATCGCGCGGCACCAGCAGCAACAGGATGTCGCCCGCCTGCAATTCCGTCTTGCGCAGTTGCGAGGTGATCTTGCGCCCCTGACGCGAAATGCCCAGCAGCACGGTGCGCTGGCGCCACGCCAGCCCCACGGTCTGCGCCGACCGGCCATCCAGACGCGAGCCTTCGGGGATCACGACCTCGATGATCTCGACGCCTTCGCCGTCGGCATTCAGCCGCTCTTCACGTTCGGCATCCGCCACGCTCAGCTTCAGGGTCGAGCGGAATTCGTCCAGCGCGTCGGGCGTCGCCTCGATCACCAGCGCGTCACCGGCCTGCAATGCGATGTTGCGCGCCGAGCCATAGCGGCGGTTGCCGTCGCGGATCAGGCCCAGAACGGCCACATCGGCGCTGTCGGCTTCTTCTTGCAGCTCGGCGATGCGCTGGCCGATCAGCTTGCTGTCTTCGGGAATGATCAGCTCGGCAATGTACTGCGAGATGTCGTCGCGGTTCAGCGTGGCATCTTCGCGGCTGGGGATCAGCCGCCAGCCGATCAGCGCGACAAAGGCCAGACCGGCAATGGCAGAAATGCCGCCGACGGGGGCAAAGTCGAACATGCTGAACGGCGCGCCCAGCGATTCCTGCCGGATCGAGGCGATGATGATGTTGGGCGGTGTGCCGATCAGCGTGGCCATGCCGCCCAGGATGGTGGCAAAGCTCAGCGGCATCAGGCTCAGCCCCGGCTGGCGACCCGCCTTGCGGGCGGTCTGAATGTCGACCGGCATCAGCAACGCCAGCGCCGCCACGTTGTTCATGAACGCCGACAGAATGCCGCCCACAGCACCCATGATGGTGATATGCGCGCCCAGGCTGCGGCTTGCATCAATCAGCGTGCGGGTGATCAACATAACTGCGCCCGACCGCACCAGCCCCGCCGACACCACCAGCACCAGCGCCACGATCAGCGTGGCAGGATGCCCGAACCCGGAAAAAGCGTCTTTTTCCGGCACCACGCCCAGCACCACGCCGGTCATCAGGGCGGCGAATGCCACAAGGTCATAGCGGAAGCGGCCCCACAGCAGCAGCCCGAAGACGGCCCCGAACAGGGTGAAGAGGATGATTTGATCTGTTGTCATGCGCGGCAACCTAGAACGCAGGTGCGCGCGCGGCCAGTGCTATTTGGTGGGTTTGCGCGGGCGGCGGCGGGTCGGGGGCTTTGCCCCCGGCGCTTGCGCGCCTCCCCCAGGATTTTCTGAACCAGAGAAGCCGGACACAAGGGCCATATGTGGACGGGCTTGCGGCCCCCCTGTCCGGTGCACTATAGCAGCCAGCAAAGCCGCGTGGCGGCGCATGTCAGTAGTATATCGGAGGCGTTATGGCAGGCCACTCAAAATGGGCGAACATCCAGCACCGCAAGGGGCGTCAGGACAAGTTGCGCGCCAAGGTGTTTTCTAAGATGTCCAAGGAAATCACCGTGGCCGCCAAGATGGGCGACCCCGATCCCGACAAGAACCCGCGTTTGCGTCTGGCGATCAAGGAAGCCAAGTCGGTGTCGGTCCCCAAGGACGTGATCGACCGCGCGATCAAGAAAAGCCAGGGCGGCGACAGCGAGGATTACGAAGAAATCCGCTATGAGGGCTACGGCCCCAACGGTGTGGCCGTGATCGTCGAGGCGATGACCGACAACCGCAACCGCACTGCATCGGTCGTGCGCTCGACGTTCACCAAGAACGGCGGCAACCTGGGCGAAACGGGCAGCGTCGGGTTCATGTTCGACCGCAAGGGCGAGGTTGTCTATCCCGCCGCCATCGGTGACGCCGATACGGTCATGATGGCCGCCATCGAGGCAGGCGCCGAAGACGTGGAAAGCACCGAGGACGGGCACGTGATCTGGTGTGCCGACACGGATCTGAACGAAGTGTCCACCGCACTGGAAGCCGAGCTGGGCGAAAGCGACGCCACGCGTCTGGTCTGGAAACCCACCGTCACCACCGAAATGGATCTGGAAAGCATGCAAAAGCTGATGAAGCTGATTGATGCGCTGGAAGACGATGACGACGTGCAACGCGTCACCGCCAACTTTGAAGCCTCGGACGAGGTGATGGAACAGTTGGGCGAAGATTAAGCCTGGCCGTTGACCACTTCGGAACGCTGCCCTGCATCCGGGGCGGCGTTCTTGTTGCAGAACAGGCCGCGTGCGATGCTGCCCCACCCTTGGGGCGCATCGGCCTGCGGACGCTGCCGACGCAGGCGGCGCAGGACGGACCGCAACGCCGTCAGCCGCACTTCGGCGGTTTCGCCACCGGCGCGGACCTGAACGGACAAGATTTTCTCCTGCGTTTCCAAAGCACTTTCGATCATCTCGAATTCAGAGGCTGAGAGAACAAGGCTATGGGGCAGGGCGGACATCTTGGCGTTCCTTATGTTGATCAAGTCTTGGGCATATGGTGTAAGAATTGAGCCGCGCCAAGGCCTGTTCGACGTTTTATGACATAAAAATGACAGTTCTCACGCATCGGTGATTGCACTTCGCAGTTTGCGCAGGGGGCTGCGCTGCATTATGCAGCCGAACATCAGGCGCGGGGCAGGCATCATATGACATCGTTTTTGCCAGGGTTTTATCTGGGATTCTCGCTGATCCTGGCGATTGGCGCGCAGAATGCCTTTGTGTTGCGGCAGGGCTTGATGCGGTCGCATGTGTTCTGGGTCTGCCTGACCTGTGCGCTGTCCGACGCGCTGCTGATCAGCGCGGGCGTGGCGGGCTTCGGCGCACTGGCCGAGGCGGTGCCCTGGCTGGAAACCGTGATGCGCTGGTTCGGGGCGGCGTTCCTGCTGTGGTACGGTTGGCGCAACGCGGTCAGCGCGTGGCGGGGCGGTCAGGCGCTGGATGCAGCGGATGCACGGGGCGGATCGTTGCGCGCCACGTTGCTGGTGGTGCTGGCGCTGACGTGGCTGAACCCGCATGTCTATCTGGACACGCTGATGCTGCTGGGTGCGGTGTCGGCGCAATACCCGGACAAGCTGGCCTTTGGCGCGGGCGCCGTGACGGCCAGCTTCGTGTTTTTCTTCAGCTTGGGCTACGGCGCGCGGCGGCTGCGCCCGCTGTTCGCCAATCCGCGCAGTTGGCAGGTGCTGGACGTGCTGATTGCGCTGACCATGTGGGCGATTGCGGTCACGCTGATCTGGATGTGACGCTCACCCGCGCCGTTGCGAGGCTGCCCGCCCCGTGGTAACCGGTCGGCGTACCGCGTGGTGACCACATGACCCGACCCTCAAAGCTTTATATCCTTGGCGCGTCCTGCGCTGGCGTGTCAACGCTGGGGCGGGCGTTGTCGGCGCTCCTCGAGGTGCCGCAACTGGATGTGGACAGCTTTTACTGGCTGCCGACCGACCCGCCCTATACCACCAAACGCGCACCCGAAGACCGTGTGCAGATGATCCGGGCCGAACAGGCGCGCACCGATGGCTGGATCTTGTCCGGCTCGTTCATCGGCTGGGGCGAGGCGCTGGTGGATGACGTTGACCTGGTCATATTTGTGCACACGCCCACGCCGTTGCGGATGCAGCGGCTGGACGCCCGCGAGGCGCAGCGCCACGGCGCACGTATTCTGCCCGGCGGCGACATGCACGCGGCGCATCGGGCCTTTCGGGACTGGGCGTCACGCTATGACGATCCTGCGTTTTCGGGGCGCAATCGGGCGCAACATGATCAATGGCTTGGCACGCTGGACGTGCCTGTGCTGCGGCTGGACGGGGCGCAATCCACGGCGACGCTGCTGGATTCGGTTAGGGGCGAACTGGCCCGGGTCTAGGCTGCGCGCAGTTGCGAAAATAATAAGCGCAGTCAACACCATGCACGGCTGTCTTTCAAATCCTTGCACGCGGTCTCTTGCACCTCTCCGCGCGCTTGCCCATTGATGGCCCCATGATAAATGGACAAGAACCGCGCCCGATGACGGGCATTTTGTGGATGCTTGTGACGGGGCTGTGTTTTGTTGCCGTCACCGCGCTGGTCAAGTGGATGGGGCCGGGGATGCCGCCCTCGCAGGCCGCGTTCCTGCGCTATGTGCTGGGCATTGTGTTCCTGATCCCGATGCTGAAGGACGTGCGCCAGGCCAACTTGACACCGCGCCAGTGGAAGCTGTTCACCCTGCGCGGGCTGCTGCATTCGGTGGGCGTGTCGTTGTGGTTCTATGCCATGACCCGCATTCCCATCGCCGAGCTGACGGCGATCAACTATCTGGCGCCGGTCTTTGTCTCGATCGGGGCGGCGATCTTTTTGGGCGAACGGCTGGCGGCGCGGCGTATTTTTGCGGTGGTCGTGGCGCTGGTGGGAACGGCAATTATCCTGCGCCCCGGTTTCCGCGAGGTTGCCAACGGGCACATCGCCATGCTGGCCGCAGCGGCGGTGTTCTCGGGGTCCTATCTGTTGGCCAAAATCCTGTCGGACGAAGCAAAGCCGACGGTGGTGGTGTTCATGATGACGGTCTTTGTCAGCCTCGGACTTGCTCCGCTGGCGGCCATTGTCTGGGTCACGCCCACCTGGGAGCAGATCGGTATTCTGGCGCTTGTCGCGGTGTTTGCCCAAGCCGGACATTACACCATGACGCTGGCGTTTGCCGCGGCCCCGGTGACGGTGACGCAGCCCATCACATTCCTGCAACTGGTCTGGGCCACGCTGCTGGGCATGTTGGTGTTCAGCGAGCCGGTGGACATCTACGTGGTGCTGGGCGGGGTGCTGATCCTGGCCTCTGTCACCTTTATTACATGGCGCGAGGCGCAACTGAAACGCCGCCCGATCACGCCCACGATCAACGCCACAAAGGTCTGACGTTTTTTATTGATTGACTAGTCAGTAAAAACCCCTGATCCTGTGCTCCCATGGAATATGGGGGATATGGCCGTGCCCAAAGTGGGAATGGAACCGATCAGACGATCCGCATTGGTGCAGGCCACCATCGCCGAGATTGGGGCCGCGGGATCGCTGGATGTGACCGTGGGCCAGATCGCGCGTCGTGCAGGCATGTCCACGGCGCTGGCGCATCATTATTTCGGCGGTAAGGACCAGATTTTTCTGGCCGCCATGCGCCACATCCTGACCGAATACGCCACCGAAGTGCGCGCCGCCTTGGCCAAGGCCACCGGCCACGCTGACCGGGCCGCAGCCATCGTGCGCGGCAGCTTTGCCCAATCCTGCTTTGCCCCCGCCACTATCAGCGCGTGGATGACCTTTTACGGGCGCGCCGCGTCGCATCCTGAAACCCTGCGGCTGCTGCATCTGTACCAGCGGCGGTTGCGTTCGAACCTGACCCATGCCCTGCGCGGGGTCAGCGCCGATCCGGTGAACGACGCCGAAACCATGGCGGCCCTGATCGACGGTCTGTATTTGCGCGCGGCGCTGTCGGGCCGCGACGACCACGACGCCTGCGACGCAGCCCTGCGCACGCTGAACACCCTGATCGAGAGGCAGCCATGACCAAGACCGCAGCCAAACAACCCAACATCCTGATCTTCATGGTCGACCAGTTGAACGGAACGCTGTTCCCTGACGGCCCCGCCGATTGGCTGCATGCGCCCAACATCAAGAAACTGGCCGCCCGCAGCACACGGTTTCGCAACGCCTATACCGCGTCGCCCCTGTGCGCGCCGGGTCGGGCTGCGTTCATGTCGGGGCAATTGCCCAGCGATACCGGTGTCTATGACAATGCGGCCGAATTTGCCTCGTCCATCCCCACCTATGCCCACCACCTGCGACGCGCGGGCTATCACACCTGTCTGTCGGGCAAGATGCATTTTGTCGGCCCCGACCAGTTGCACGGCTTCGAAGAGCGTCTGACAACCGATGTCTACCCGCCCGATTTCGGCTGGACCCCCGACTATCGCAAGCCCGGCGAGCGGATCGAGTGGTGGTATCACAACATGGGCTCGGTCACCGGATCGGGCGTGGCCGAGATCACCAACCAGATGGAGTACGACGACGAGGTCGCCTATCACGCCACCCGCAAGGTCTATGATCTGGGCCGCCGTCACGACCCGCGCCCGTGGTGCCTGACCATCAGCTTCACCCACCCGCACGACCCTTACGTCGCGCGCAAGAAATACTGGGATCTGTACGAAGACTGCGCGCACCTGATGCCGCAGGTTGCGCCGATCCCTTATGACGAACAAGACTTCCATTCCAAACGCATCTTCGACGCCAACGACTGGCGCAGCTTTGACATATCGGACGACGACGTGCGCCGCTCGCGCCGCGCCTATTTCGCCAACATCAGCTATCTGGACGACAAGATCGGCGAAGTGATGGAGGCGCTGGAAGGCACGCGGCAAGAGGCGATCATCCTGTTCGTGTCCGACCACGGCGACATGCTGGGCGACCGCGGGCTGTGGTTCAAGATGTCGTTCTACGAAGGATCGTCGCGCGTGCCGCTGATGATCAGCGCGCCGCAGATGGAACCGGGGCTTGTGACCGAACCCGTCAGCAACATCGACGTCTGCCCCACCTTATGCGATCTGGCCGGTGTCAGCATGTCCGAGGTCGCCCCCTGGACCACCGGCATCAGCCTTGTGCCGCAAGGGCAGGGGACCACGCGCACCGAACCGGTGGCCATGGAATACGCCGCCGAAGCGTCCTATGCGCCGATGGTGTCGCTGCGGTCGGGCCGATGGAAATACAACCGCTGCGCGCTGGACCCGGACCAGTTGTTCGATCTGGACGCCGACCCGTTTGAGCTGACCAATCTGGCCGCTGACCCGGCCCATGCCGACACGCTGGAAGATTTCCGCGCGATGGCCGACACCCGCTGGGATCTGGACCAGTTCGACGCCGATGTGCGCATCAGCCAGGCCCGCCGCTGGGTGGTCTACGAGGCGCTGCGCGAGGGCGGCTATTACCCGTGGGATTACCAGCCGCTGCAAAAGGCATCGGAACGCTACATGCGCAACCACATGGATCTGAATGTGGTGGAAGAAAACGCAAGATATCCGCGCGGCGAATGAAACCGCTGCGTTGTAGCGTGAAACGTCGGAAGAGAATAAGCTGACGGCACGCACATCAAGGCCCAAAGGGCCAACACGGAGGGACCAATGCTAACCTATATCATCTCATTCGGAGTTCTGCTGGCGTTCGCGCTGGTGATCTTCTGCACCATCAAATGGTGGAACCTGCGGCTGGTGGGGCCTGACCCCGTCGGCCTGTTCACCTTTATCGCGATCCTGTTCACGTCCGGTCTGGACGTGGGCCTGATCATGTTCCCCATCGCCTTCGACTTTCCGCTCTATGCAGATGTGGCAACCGAACCGGCCTACGGGTTCACCAACCCGCTGGCGCTGGAATTCGGGTTCTGGGGCTTTCTGATCTGGGCGTTCTACTTTTTGACGGCGTTCTATTTCTGCGCAATCGAGCCACGGGTGAAATTCTTTCAGCATGGTCTGGTCAAGCTGATCAACAACCTGGTCATCATCACCACCTGCGCCTTCACTGGTGCGCTGTTCCTGATCTACATGCCCTATTACATCCCCGAAATGGGCGATGGCGAAACGGTGATACCTGCGTTTTACCTGATCTGTTTCCTGGTGATCCTTGCGGCGTCCTATTCGTCCACTGACATCAAATACGTGAAAATCCTGTCTGTCGGCTCCACGCTGGTCTTCTTTGCGCTGATCGTCGGCATGTGGATCAACGCAGGCATGTCGGGCGGCGAATTCGTCGACACCGTCAGCCTTGTCGGCGGCTATTTCGGCAACATCCACAAGTTCGTGATCCCGCTGACCGAATACCACGAATTCTACCTGTTCTGGTGGTTCGCGTGGTCGATCATGATCGGTCAGTTCACCTCGCGCTTTGTCGGCGGGCTGAAGACATGGCAACTGCTGGCGTCCTTGCTGGTGTTCCCGTCGATCCCGCTCGTGATCTGGTTCTCGGTTGCCTACTACTACCACCAGAACGCCATCGACATGACCGGACTGGTCAACTGGTCGATGACCGTGGTGGGCATCCTGTTCGTGATCAACTCGTTTGACTCGCTGATCCGGCTTTATACCGACAACCTGAACCTGACCACAGACCGCTATGGCAAAGTACAATACGTGCTGGGCAACGCCGCCCTGCTGTTCGTGCTGACGCTGGCATTCCAAAGCCAGTGGCTGCAAATCCAGTGGGTCGGGACGGTGGTGATCTGTCTGTACATTGCCTGCATTGCCTATGTCATCGGCAAGCGTGAAGCGATTTCCGACATGACCGAAACGCGGCCGCTTCCGGCCGAATAACCCAAACCCCTACGGTGGTCCGGCCTGCATAACGCGCCGGACCACCCCTTATTTTCAAGAGGCCCCCGAATGCAAACCCAACCCGCTGCCAGCCACTTTATCAACGGCCAATACGTCGAAGACACCGGTGGTGAAGCTTTTGACGTGATCTATCCCGCCACCGGCGAGGTGATCGCAAAGATGCATTCGGCGACCCCCGACATCATCAATCAGGCGCTGGACGCCGCGCGCGCCGCGCAACCCGCATGGGCGGCCATGTCCGGCACCGAACGCGGCCGCATCCTGCGCCGCGCTGCCGACATGATCCGCGAACGCAACCACGACTTGAGCATTTTGGAAACCTACGACACCGGCAAACCCTATCAGGAAACATCCGTCGCCGACGCCACCAGCGGCGCTGACGCGCTGGAGTATTTCGGCGGTCTGGCCGCCAGCCTGACGGGCGAACATATCGCATTGGGCGGTGGCAACTGGGTCTATACCATCCGCGAGGCCTTGGGCGTCTGCGTCGGCATCGGCGCATGGAACTATCCCACACAAATCGCCTGCTGGAAGGGCGCACCGGCGCTGGCCTGCGGCAATGCGATGGTGTTCAAACCGTCCGAAACCACGCCCCTGTCGGCGCTGAAAGTGGCCGAGATTCTGCACGAGGCTGGCCTGCCTGCGGGCCTTTACAACGTCGTTCAAGGTTTGGGCGATGTGGGGGCCGCGCTGGTGGTTGATCCGCGCGTCGACAAGGTGTCGCTGACCGGATCGGTGCCCACGGGCCGCAAGGTCTATGCCGCCGCTGCTGCTGGCATGAAACACGTGACCATGGAGTTGGGCGGCAAATCGCCCTTGGTCATCTTTGACGACGCCAATCTGGAAAACGCCGTCAGCGGCGCGATCATGGCCAACTTCTACTCCACCGGTCAGGTCTGCTCCAACGGCACCCGCGTGTTCGTCCAGAAGGGCATCAAAGAGGCGTTTCTGAAACGTCTGTCGGAACGGCTGGACAATGCGGTGATCGGTGACCCGATGGACCCCGACACCAGCTTTGGCCCGATGGTCAGCCAGCGCCAGATCGACATCGTCGACAGCTATATCGCCAAGGGCAAAGCCGAAGGCGCGCGGCTGGCCTATGGCGGCGACCGCATCGACCAGCCCGGTTTCTGGATTCAGCCCACTGTCTTTGCGGACGTCACCGATGACATGTCCATCGCCCGCGAGGAAATCTTTGGCCCCGTCATGGCAGTGCTGGATTTCGACGACGAGGCCGAAGTGATGGCCCGCGCCAATGACACCGAATATGGCCTTGCCGCCGGTGTCTTTACCAACGACCTGACCCGCGCCCACCGCGTCGCCGCCGGGTTCGAGGCAGGCACCTGTTTCATCAACACCTACAACGACGCGCCGGTCGAAGCGCCCTTTGGCGGGGTCAAAGCCTCGGGCGTGGGCCGCGAAAACTCCAAGGCGGCGATTGAACACTATTCCCAGGTGAAATCCGTCTTTGTGCGCATGGATGATATGGAGGCTCCCTTCTGATGACAGCCGATTACATCATCGTCGGCGCAGGCAGCGCAGGTTGCGCTGTCGCCTACCGTCTGGCCGAGGCGGGCAAATCTGTGCTGGTCATCGAACACGGCGGCACCGATGCGGGCCCGTTCATTCAGATGCCCGCAGCGCTCAGCTATCCGATGAACATGTCGATGTACGATTGGGGCTTTCAGTCCCAGCCCGAACCACACCTGAACGGCCGCCGTCTGGCGACCCCGCGCGGCAAGGTCATCGGCGGATCGTCCAGCATCAACGGCATGGTCTACGTGCGCGGCCACGCGATGGATTATGACCACTGGCGCGACAGCGGCGCCGAAGGCTGGGGTTATGCCGATGTGCTGCCCTATTTCAAACGCATGGAAAACTGGCACGCCAACGGCCACGGCGGTGATCCCGAATGGCGCGGCAAGGACGGCCCGCTGCATGTCACACGCGGCCCCCGCAAGAACCCGCTGTTCCAGGCCTTTGTCGATGCAGGGCGGCAGGCGGGCTATCAGGTCACCGACGACTACAACGGCGAGAAACAAGAGGGCTTTGGCCCCATGGAACAAACCGTGTGGATGGGCCGCCGCTGGTCCGCCGCCAATGCCTATCTGCGCCCTGCGCTGAAACACGAACATTGCACGCTGATGCGCGGGCTGGTGGAAAAGGTGGTGATGGAAGAGGGGCGCGCCGTCGGCGTGCAACTGGCCGGCGGCGAGATCGTGCGCGCAGGCCGCGAGGTGATCATCGCCGCGTCGTCGATCAACTCGCCCAAGATCCTGATGCTGTCGGGCATCGGCCCTGCCGCCCATCTGGCAGAACACGGCATCGACGTGGTTGCCGACCGCGCAGGCGTGGGCCAGAACCTGCAAGACCATCTGGAACTGTACCTGCAAGTCGCATCGCTGAAGAAAATCACGCTGTACCGCTATTGGAACCTGTTCTCCAAGGCGCGGATCGGCGCGCAATGGCTGCTGTCGAAAACCGGCCTTGGCACGTCCAACCAGTTTGAAAGCGCCGCCTTTATCCGCAGCAAGGCGGGCGTGAAATACCCTGACATCCAATACCATTTCCTGCCCATGGCCGTGCGCTATGACGGCAAGGCCGCAGCCGAAGGCCACGGCTATCAGGCCCACGTCGGCCCCATGCGCTCGGCCTCGCGCGGGGCGGTCACGCTGGCCTCGGCCAATCCGGAAGATGCGCCGAACATCCTGTTCAACTATATGTCCGACCCGCAGGATTGGGAGGATTTCCGCACTTGCATCCGCCTGACCCGCGAGATTTTCGCGCAAGAGGCGTTCAAGCCCTACTTCAAACACGAAATCCAGCCCGGTGCCGACGTGCAAACCGACGACGAGCTGGACGAATTCATCCGCGACGAGGTCGAAAGCGCCTATCACCCCTGTGGCACCTGCAAGATGGGCAGTGCCGACGATCCGATGGCCGTGGTCGATGCCCAGGGCCGCGTGATCGGGGTTGATGGCTTGCGCGTGGTGGACAGCAGTATTTTCCCGCGCATCACCAACGGCAACCTGAACGGCCCGTCGATCATGACCGGCGAAAAGATGGCCGATCACATTCTGGGCCGCAGCTTGCCTGCGATGAACGACGAACCCTGGATACACCCCGATTGGGAAACCCAGCAGCGTTAACCTCTGTCGTCGAATTCGGTTGAAGCGGGGCACGTGCCCTGACTAATTAACCGAATGTTAAGAATTTGGTCCCTCATTGTTCTCCTGCTCTTGCCCGTGGTGGCAGGGGCAGGCGCATTCTCCGGCCCCGTGCGGGTGATCGACGCCGATACCATCGACGTGGGCACAACCCGCGTCCGCCTGCACGGCATTGACGCGCCCGAGATGGATCAGGAATGCCTGACCGCGCAGGGCGTCGCCTATGAATGCGGACGCTGGGCCACGGCCCAGGTGCGGGCCCTGTACCAGAACCGTCTGGCGCGCTGTCAGCAGATAGACATCGACCGCTATGGCCGCACCGTGGCCCGCTGTCTGGTGGGCGATGTGGACATGGGCCGCGAAATCGTCAGCCTTGGGCTGGCCTTTGCCTACACCCGCTATTCCGAGGCTTATGTGCTGGACGAAAAGGGCGCCGCCGTGAACGACCGCGGCCTGCACGCCATGCGCGTGCTATCCCCCGCCCAGTTCCGCGCCCTGCGGACCAAGGGGCGCGCCGCCCCAAATCCGGCCTGCGTGATCAAGGGCAACATTTCAAAAAACGGACGTATCTTTCACGTGCCGGGGCAAGAGTTCTACGACCGCACCGGCATCGACACCACGCGCGGCGAACGCTGGTTCTGCTCGGCGGCACAGGCCCGCGCGGCAGGCTGGCGGCCCGCCCGCAGATAGGCCGCTATCCGACCTGATAGGGCAGCACGTCGCGCATATCGGGATCGACCTGCAACTGGCGTTCCAACGGCGGCACCGACCGCTGGTGGCACTGCTTGCGCTCGCAGATCCGGCAGGAAATGCCGATAGGTTCGAACGCATCATCGCGACCCAGGTTCAGCCCGTCGGCATAGACCAGATTGCGTGCATGGCTGATCTCGCAGCCGAACGAGATGGCGAACCGCCGCACCGGCGCGCCGAACCGTCCCGCCGGTTTCGACACATCCCGCGCAAGGCTCAGGTAACGCACCCCGTCCGGCGTTTCCGCCAGTTGGCGCAGGAACTGGCCGGGCTGTTCGAACGCACGGTGCACGTTCCACAGCGGACAGGCCCCGCCAAAGCGTGCGAATTGCAGCCGCGTGGCGGAATGGCGTTTGGTGATCGTGCCCGCCTGATCGACCCGCACGAAAAAGAACGGAATGCCCTTGGCACCGGGGCGCTGCATCGTGGACAGACGGTGCACCACCTGTTCAATCGACGCGCCGAACCGGCTGGCCAGAATTTCGATGTCGTGGCGACAGTCCTGTGCCGCTTGCAGAAACCGCCCATAGGGCATCAGCGTCGCCCCCGCGAAATAGTTGGCCAGCCCGATCTTGGCGATAGCGCGCGCCTCGGACGACTGGAACCGCGCCAGATCCAGCGTCGCCTCCAACAGTGCATCCTGCCGCACCAGCGCCAGTTGCAGCAGCATCTGGAAGGTCTGCGTTTCCGGCGACAGCCGCGACGAGATGCGCAAGACTTTGGCCTGTGCATCATAGGACCGGATCAGGTCCATATCGTCGAATTGCACAGTCACGCCCGCATTGCCCAAACCGGCGACGACCGCCACCCGAATGTTGTTGATCCGGCCCTCGGCGGTGGCAAAATGCTCGGCGGCACGGTCGACCGCATCAATGTAGTTGTCGCAATAGTGAAAGAAATCGCGCACCTCTTCCCATGGGCTGGGGCGGGCGCGGGCATCTTCGCGGCCCAATGCCTCGTCCAGCGATGCCAGCCGTTCGTGAGTCTGCCGATAGCTGCGGTGCAATGCGATAAACGCATGGGCCAGTGCGGGCGCGTTGGACGCCGCCAACCGCAGGTCGGCCATAGGGGGCATGTCGCCGGAAAACACCGGATCGGCCAGCGCCTCGCGCATGTCGGACACCAACCGCTCGCTGTCACCGGTGCTCAGCTCGGTCACGTCCAGACCGAACTCCTGCGCCAGTGCCAGCACCACGGTGGTGCTGACAGGCCGGTTGTTGTTTTCCATCTGGTTGAGATAGGGCAGGGACACGCCCAGCTTGGCCGCGAAATGCTTTTGCGTCATGCCGATGCGCGTGCGCACCTCACGCAGCTTGGCGCCTGCATATAATTTCTGTTGAGCCATCGACGCCCCCTTTGCAACTTTGCACAAGGGGCACGTTAGCTTTGCAAAGTCAGTCCGACAAGGGTGTCGGCGCAAGCTGGCGCTCGCGCCAATAGACCGTGCCGATGGCCGCCAGCGCCATGATCGAGGTGATGGTCATCATGTATAGCAAGGGGAATGCGCCCGATTCAACGGTCAGCATGGTGCCCACCAGCCCCGACAGCATCGCGCCGCCGCCAATCTGGATCGCGCCACCCAGCCCCGACGCCGTGCCCGCAAGGTGCGGACGCACCGACAGCATCCCTGCCGTGGCATTGGGGATCGTCAGGCCGTTGCCCAGACCCACGAACATCATCATGCCAAAGAACGACCACGGGCTGCCGTACCCCAGCAGGAACAGCGTCAGCGATCCGGCCACCCCGAACAGGTTGGACACGCACCCGTACAGCACCAGCCGGTTCACGCCCAGCCGGGTGGCAAAGGCGCCGGTGATCGCATTGCCGGCCATGTAGCCGATGGCGGGCGCACCAAACACCAGCCCCAGCATGGACGGCGACATGTGAAACAGAACCGACCCGACAAAGGGCGCACCGCCCAGATAGGCGAAAAACGATCCCGAACAGCACGCCGAGGCCAGCGAATACCCCCAGAACCGCGGGCTGCGCAGCAGTTCAGGATATTCGCGGAACTGCGCGCCCAATGTCTTGCCGGTGCTGGTGGCGGTTTCGCCCAGATCGGCCCAGACCACCCACAGGGTGATGCCGCCGATGACGAAAAACGCCCAAAAGTTCGCACGCCAGCCGAACAGCTCGTCCAGCACGCCGCCGATGGCGGGGCTGATCATGGGCACGACCGACATGAACATGGTGACGATGCCGATCATCGACGCGCTTTCGTTCTGATCGTACATATCGCGGATCACCGCACGGCTTAGCACCATGGCCACGGCGCTGACCGCCTGACACATGCGAAAGAACAAAAACACCTCGGCCGTGGGCGCGAAAATACAGCCCAGCGTCGCCAGCAGGAACAGCGACAGCCCGCCCAGCAAGACCGGCCTGCGCCCGATGCTGTCCGAAATCGGCCCGATCAGGATCTGAAGCATCGCGCTGACCCCTAGAAACAGGGCCACTGAAAGCTGCATCAGCCTGTATTCCGTATGGAAATACTCTGTCATGTTCGGCAGCGACGGCAGGAACATGTTCATGACCATCGCCGACATGCCCGCAAGCATAATCAAGGTCATCAAATGGGGCGGGGTCGAGCGTTTGAGAAAGCGCACAGATGGTATATGTTGCATTTCAGGAAGGTAGATTGCGCCCACTCCGGTGTCCATTGCGTTTGGCGCATAGCAGCCATGCGTTTGCGTATGGTTTGCGGATTTGCAATTAGCAAATCCTGCATCGCAAATGATTTGCAAATATTCCACAAGATGCTTTTGTGCGCGCCGTTGGCCTGTTAGCCTGTGCCAAATCGAAACAGGGGCCTGACATGAAAGACATTCTGACCGAACTGGAAGACCGTCGCGCACAGGCGCGGCTGGGCGGCGGGCAAAATCGCATCGACGCACAGCACGGCCGTGGCAAACTGACCGCCCGCGAGCGGATCGAATTGCTGCTGGACGAGGACAGCTTTGAAGAGTTCGACATGTTCGTGGCCCACCGCTGCACCGATTTTGGCATGGAAAAACAAAAGCCTGCCGGTGATGGTGTGATCACCGGATGGGGCACCATCAACGGTCGCATGGTCTATGTGTTCAGCCAGGACTTTACCGTGTTCGGTGGTTCACTGTCCGAAACCCACGCCCAGAAGATCTGCAAAATTCAGGATATGGCGATCCAGAACGGTGCGCCGGTCATCGGCATCAACGATTCCGGCGGCGCGCGCATTCAGGAAGGTGTTGCCTCGCTGGCAGGCTACGCTGAAGTGTTCCAGCGCAACATCATGGCCTCGGGCGTGGTGCCGCAGATCAGCCTGATCATGGGCCCCTGCGCGGGCGGCGCTGTCTATTCCCCCGCGATGACCGACTTTATCTTCATGGTGCGCGACACCTCTTATATGTTCGTGACCGGCCCCGACGTGGTGAAAACCGTGACCAACGAACAGGTCACCGCCGAGGAACTGGGCGGCGCGTCCACCCACACCAAGAAATCCAGCGTTGCCGATGGCGCGTTTGAAAACGACGTCGAGGCGCTGGCCGAAGTGCGCCGGCTGGTCGATTTCCTGCCGCTGAACAACCGCGAAAAGCCCCCCGTGCGCCCGTTCTTTGACGAACCGGGCCGTGTCGAGGACAGCTTGGACACGCTGATCCCCGAAAACGCCAACACCCCCTACGACATGAAGGAACTGATCCACAAGGTCGCGGACGAGGGGGATTTTTTCGAGATTCAGGAAGATTTCGCCAAGAATATCATCACTGGCTTTGTCCGCCTTGAGGGGCAGACCGTGGGCGTTGTCGCCAACCAGCCGATGGTGCTGGCCGGCTGTCTGGACATCGACAGCAGCCGCAAGGCCGCGCGGTTTGTGCGGTTCTGCGACGCGTTCGAAATCCCGATCCTGACGCTGGTCGACGTGCCCGGTTTCCTGCCCGGCACCGGTCAGGAATACGGCGGCGTCATCAAACATGGTGCAAAGCTGTTGTTCGCCTATGGCGAGGCGACCGTGCCCAAGGTCACCGTGATCACCCGCAAGGCCTATGGCGGTGCCTACGACGTGATGGCGTCCAAGCACTTGCGTGGCGATTTCAACTATGCCTGGCCGACTGCCGAGATTGCGGTGATGGGTGCCAAGGGTGCGACCGAGATCATCCACCGCGGCGATCTGGGCGATGCCGACAAGATTGCCAAGCACGCCGCCGACTACGAGGCGCGCTTTGCCAACCCCTTTGTCGCCGCCGAACGCGGGTTCATCGACGAAGTCATCATGCCCCATTCGACCCGCCGCCGGATCAGCAAGGCGTTTGCATCGCTGCGCACCAAAAAGCTGACGAACCCGTGGAAGAAACACGACAACATTCCGCTGTGATCTTCGGGGGAACGCAGATGCACCTGTTCGCGTTGGCTCCGAAAGGAGCAAGCCATGACCAAGGACCACGGCCCGTCCGTCAAGGACGACGAGACCTACGAGGCGCTGCGCGAGGATGGCGCATCGAAGCAAAAGGCTGCGCGCATTGCAAATGCACAGGCCAACAGCGATCAGCATCCGTCCGAAAAGGGCGGCAAGCAGCCGCCCTACGAGGACTGGACCAAGGAAGACTTGTACGCGCGTGCGCAGGAACTGGACATCGACGGGCGTTCGGACATGACCAAGGACGACCTGATCAAGGCGTTGCGCAACCGCTGAACGGGCGGGCGGCATGATGCGACCTGCCGCCATATGCGCCGCGCTGCTGGCCGCCAGTCCCTTGTGGGCGTTCGACGTGCCCTCGGGGCAGGCGATTGAATTGCAAGAGGTGTTGATCGACGACACCAGCGGCACCAACATCCTGCGATTCCGGTTTCTGGCCCCCGCCATCGCCCGCGACGGCGGCACCATGACCTATGCGGACAGCGCCCCCGATATCGAGGATCTGTGCGCCAGAACGGTCATTCCCTACCTCGCGGAATATGCGCTGACGCCAGAGATCGTGGTGATCTCGCTGGCGGACCGCGCGGTCGAATTCGGACAGCCCGATCCCGACGCAACCCAGTTTTTCGATGCTTTCCGCATCCAAGATAACACCTGCATCTGGGAGGCTTTTTAATGTCTGCACAACATCTTGCGGCGCACCCTTCACGTAAGCGGGAAGTTGCGTCTTTGGAGTCACAGCGCGGCGCGATGACGCAGTGCGCATATCTTTCACATTTGGAATCCGCTATGATTGCTCCGAGGAAACCCGAAGGGTCCCTTACCTCTATTGAGGCAGGGTCCGCGCATCTGTGCGGGCAACGCCTTGTGCAACAAAACAGGAGCTACAGATGTCGAAGAACATCATACTTTTGGCAATGTTCGGCCTTACCGCCGTTGTTGCCGCCTGTGCGCGCGAGCAGCAGGCCGAAGAATTTGTCGTGGTCGATCCCGAGCCCATCTCGGTCGAGCCAGTCTACACCGGCAAATACAAGTAGTACCATTTCAGGGCAGGCCTTTGGGCCTGCTCTGGCCCCCGACATGGCCCTAACTTTGGCCCCGCAGATCTCGCATGGGGGTGTCCCATGCTGAAGCATCGCGGTTTCCCCGGTCGTCTGGCCAGTACCGATTTCCAATTCACCCTGCGCCGCGCCAACCCCAAGGGCGCCACCCCGCTGATCCGCCGCGACCGCAAGCGCGACCGCAAGCCTGCGGACCGTCGCGCCGACCTGGGCTTTATGAAAGCGTTGTGGGAAAATTTCGGCGCTGAACCGTTCGAGCGCGGCAATCTGGACGCGGGCCGTCTGTCGTGGCTGTTCGGCCGCGAGGTGATCCCCGCGATGGACGATTTCGACCCCGAAGCCTATGACGCGCTTCTGGTCATCGACGAGGCCGTCGCCCGCGCATCATTTCCCGAAGCGTTTGACGGGCCTTCGGCATGATTTTGCTTGCAAAAAGCAACCTTTGGCAAGCATTGGCCGACGCCCAAACGCGGCACTTGGCGACAGCGCATGGCCTGTGTCAGGTTCAACCACAGGGTGCTGCGGCCCATTCTTGTGCAGCGCCTGATCACCATCTCCATACCCCTTCCCCTTACGGGCGGCGGTCTGACACGCGTCAGACGCCGCCCGCCTTTTCCCGGACCCGCCCGATGCGGCGGAAACCGGCGCAAACGGGGGCTTCATGTCTTTTTACATTGCCGGAACCGATCAATCTGTCATGCGTTGTACAGGCATATCAGGCAGTACAAGGACAAAAACCATGCCCCTTAAATCCATTATCATCGCAGGCATCGCTTGCGCAGGACTGGCCGCTTGCGGCGATACCATCGGTGAACAGGCTTTGGTCGGCGGTGCCGTCGGCGCAGGTGCGGCTGCGGTCACATCGGGCAGCGTACTCACGGGTGCCGCTGTCGGCGTGGCAGGCAACGTCGCCTATTGCCAGGCTTACCCGCACAAATGTAACTGATCATCGCGCGCGGGCAGGGGCTCCTGACGCCCCTGCGCGCGCACGTCTGACACAATCCGAAATTCAAACCAATGCTGCAACCGCCCTGCTTTCGCACGGCGGTTTTTGGCGTTCGGCACAACAAACTTAAGGGACCCGCAATGTTCAAAAAGATCCTGATCGCCAACCGCGGTGAAATCGCCTGCCGTGTCATCAAGACCGCGCGCAAGATGGGCATTCAGACGGTTGCCATCTATTCCGACGCCGACCGCAACGCGCTGCACGTGAAAATGGCGGACGAGGCGGTGCACATCGGCCCGCCCCCCGCCAACCAGTCCTATATCGTCATCGACAAGGTGATGGAGGCGATCAAATCCTCGGGCGCCGAAGCGGTCCACCCCGGTTACGGTTTCCTGTCCGAGAACTCGAAATTCGCCGAGGCGCTGGACGCCGCCGGTGTTGCCTTTGTCGGCCCGCCCGTGGGCGCGATCGAGAAGATGGGCGACAAGATCACCTCGAAGAAAATCGCCCAAGAGGCCGGCGTGAGCACCGTGCCCGGCTACATGGGGCTGATCGACGACGCGGAACACGCGGTCAAGATCGCAACCGAGGTGGGCTATCCGGTGATGATCAAGGCCAGCGCCGGCGGCGGCGGCAAGGGGATGCGCATCGCGTGGAACGACGACGAGGCCCGCGAAGGCTTCCAGTCGTCCAAGAACGAGGCCGCCAACAGCTTTGGCGACGACCGGATTTTCATCGAGAAATTCGTGACCCAACCGCGCCACATCGAAATTCAGGTGCTGTGCGACAGCCACGGCAACGGCATCTATCTGGGCGAACGCGAATGTTCGATCCAGCGCCGCAACCAGAAGGTCGTCGAAGAGGCGCCCAGCCCCTTCCTGGACGAGAAAACCCGCCGCGCCATGGGCGAACAGGCCGTGGCACTGGCACAAGCCGTGGATTACGCCAGCGCGGGCACCGTGGAATTCATCGTCGATGGCGACAAGAATTTCTATTTCCTCGAAATGAACACCCGTTTGCAGGTGGAACATCCCGTCACCGAACTGATCACCGGCGTTGATCTGGTCGAACAGATGATCCGCGTCGCCAATGGCGAGAAACTGACGATCACCCAAGACGACGTGCAACTGAACGGCTGGGCCATCGAAAACCGCCTGTATGCCGAGGACCCCTATCGCGGCTTCCTGCCGTCGATTGGCCGTCTGACCCGCTACCGTCCCCCCGCCGAGGTGGCCGCAGGCCCGTTGCTGGACAATGACAAATGGCAAGGCGATGCGGCGGCTGGCCCCGTTGCCGTGCGCAATGACACCGGCGTCTTCGAGGGCGGCGAGATCAGCATGTATTACGATCCGATGATTGCCAAACTGTGCACATGGGCCCCCACCCGCGCCGAAGCGATCGAGGCCATGCGCGTGGCGCTGGACAGCTTCGAGGTCGAAGGCATCGGGCACAACCTGCCGTTCCTCTCTGCCGTGATGGACCACCCGATCTTTATCAAGGGCGAGATGACCACCGCCTTTATCGCCGAGGAATATCCCGACGGCTTTGAAGGTGTAGCCCTGTCCGAGGACGACCTGAAACGCATCGCCGCCGCCACCGCCGCGATGAACCGCATCAGCGAGATTCGACGCGCCCGCGTGTCGGGCCGCATGGACAACCACGAACGAAAAGTGGGCACCGACTGGAACGTGGCGCTGCAAGGCGCGTCTTTCGATGTGACCATCAGCGCTGCCGACAGCACCGGTGCCACCGTGACATTCGATGGCGGTGACAGTCTGCGGGTGCAGGGCGACTGGACCCCCGGCGACCAACTGGCCAAGATGACCGTGGGCGACGCGCCCTTGGTGCTGAAGGTCGGCAAGATCAGCGGCGGCTTCCGCATCCGCACCCGTGGAGTGGACCTCAAGGTGCATGTGCGCACCCCGCGTCAGGCCGAGCTGGCTCGTCTGATGCCCGAGAAAATCGCCGCAGACACGTCCAAACTGCTGCTGTGCCCGATGCCGGGTCTGGTGGTGAAACTGAACGTGGCCGAAGGCGATCAGGTGCAAGAAGGGCAGGCCCTGTGCACCATCGAGGCGATGAAAATGGAAAACATCCTGCGCGCCGAAAAAGCCGGCACCGTGTCCAAGGTCAACGCCAGCGAGGGCGACAGCCTTGCAGTGGATGAAATCATCATGGAGTTCGAATAAACCGCCATGGCCCGTGTCGCGTTGCATAACGCCCGCACACGGGCCTTGGGTCGGGCGTCAGCTCGGGCCTTGGGGACGTGTCAGCCTTCGGACTGGACCGCGCCGCGCAATTCCTGCTGGCGCAGCGGGGTTTTGTCCAGGCTGCGACTGATCGCGCGCACATCCCACGGGAACGGTTTGCGTATCAGCACATCACCGTTCTTGTCGATGAGCACCATCATGTACCCCCGTGGCCGCAGCTTCTTGCGCAGCGGCGACGCTGCGGCGGGATCGGTGTCCAGCAGCACAACCACGTCGTATTCCAGCAAATCAGCCGCCCGTGCCCGCAACAGCGCCACCTGTTCCACATATCGCGGGTCGGCGGGGCTGTCGGCAAAGACCACGATGGGCCGGTTTGTCCAGACGAATTGCGCCAAATCTTCCGCATCCGCCGTGGCGAACAGCTCGTCCACAGGGGTCAGGGTGGTGTCATCGGCCCAGGCCGGAAATGCCCCCATAGCTATGAAAACAAAGGCGATAAGTCTTTTCATGGTCTCTCCCGTCTTCTCTAAGATAAGGGCTTGTGCGGCAAATTCGATGGGCAAAATGCGCGCAGGGGCGATTAAACCGGCGGTAACGGGGGCAGGGGCATGATCCGCACGCTCCGATCCGCGCGGTTTCACCGCACAGTGCCATACGGGGCGCATGTCTTGCGAAAGGACATCAGGCCCATGGACGTGATCCTGCATCTGGGTGCCCACCGCACCGCCACTGCCAGCTTTCGGGATGCACTGCGCCGCAACGGTGACGCGCTGAAACAAGCAGGTGTCGGTGTCTGGGGGCCGTGCCGCATGGGGCGCGGCTTGCTGGCTGGCATTTTGCCCCAACCCGGAACCGATGCGCCCCGCGCCGCACGCCGCGCCACAGGGCGGATGCGGCTGGCCCTGCGCCAGACCGCCGCCACCGGCGTCGCCACGCTGATCATCAGCGACGAAACCATGATCGGCGCCGTCCGCACCAACATCCGCGCCCGCAGCCTGTATCCTGACATCGGATTGCGCATGGCGCGCGTCGCCCAGACCTTTGACGGGCGCATCAGCCGCGTCGTGCTGAACATCCGTGCGCAGGACCTGTGGTGGTCATCCGCCATCGCCTGCGATGTGGCACGCGGCGCAACGATGCCGGACTATCAGGCGCTGAACACCATTGCCCAGTCCCGCCGAAGCTGGCGCGATGTCATCACCGATCTGGCCTGCGCCCTCCCACAGGCTGACCTGCGCATTCTCCCCTTTGAACGCTTTGCGGGCCGCAGCGACGCTATTCTGAACGCAGGCGCGGGCTGTATCGCGCCCTTGCCTGCGCAAGGCCAACGGCTGAACCGCGCCCCCGATGCCGCCAGCCTGCGCGGCATTCTGGCCGAGCGTGGCACCGCCCACACCATCCCCGACGGCGCAACAGGCCGCTGGACCCCCTTCACCCCCGACCAATCCGCGCACCTGCGCGCCGCCTATGCCAGCGATCTGGCGTGGCTGGCCGCTGGCGCGGAGGGGCTTGCAACACTGACACAGGATCCGGGACGCACCAGAGCGGGACAAACCCTGCCGTGCGCCCCACAGAAAGAAGGACAAGACCATGACCGACAAAAAGGCAGACTGGCGCACTCTGGCCGAGGCTGAACTGCGGGGCCGCCCCGTGGATGACCTGACGTGGAAAACGCTGGAAGGCATCGACGTACAGCCCCTGTACACCGCTGACGACCTGAAAGGCCTGGACCACCTGGGCACCATCCCCGGTGCAGCCCCCTATACGCGCGGGGTCAAGGCGACGATGTACGCAGGCCGCCCGTGGACCATCCGCCAATACGCGGGTTTTTCGACAGCCGAGGAATCCAATGCCTTCTACCGCCGCAACCTGGCCGCAGGGCAGCAGGGCGTGTCGGTGGCCTTTGATCTGGCGACGCACCGTGGCTACGACAGCGACCACGAGCGTGTGGTGGGCGATGTGGGCAAGGCAGGCGTGGCCATTGACAGCGTCGAGGACATGAAGATCCTGTTCGACGGCATCCCGCTGGACAAGGTGTCCGTGTCGATGACCATGAACGGCGCGGTTATCCCGATCCTGGCCAGCTTTATCGTCGCGGGCGAAGAACAGGGTCACGACCGCAAGGTGCTGGCCGGCACCATCCAGAACGACATTCTCAAAGAATTCATGGTGCGCAACACCTATATCTACCCGCCCGAGCCGTCGATGCGCATCATCGGGGACATCATCGAATACACCTCGGATTTCATGCCAAAGTTCAATTCGATCTCGATCTCGGGCTATCACATGCAAGAGGCGGGCGCGAACCTTGTGCAGGAACTGGCATTCACGCTGGCCGACGGGCGCGAATACGTGCGCACCGCCATTGCCGCCGGCATGGACGTGGACCGTTTCGCCCCGCGCCTGTCGTTCTTCTTCGCCATCGGCATGAACTTTTTCATGGAGGCCGCCAAACTGCGCGCCGCGCGCCTGCTGTGGTCGCGGATCATGGCCGAGTTCGAGCCGAAGAACGAAAAATCCTCGATGCTGCGCACACACTGCCAGACATCCGGCGTCAGCCTTGCGGAACAGGACCCTTACAACAACGTGGTGCGCACCGCCTATGAGGCGATGAGCGCCGTTTTGGGCGGCACCCAGTCGCTGCACACCAACTCGCTGGACGAGGCCATCGGCCTGCCCACCGAACATTCCGCCCGCATCGCACGCAACACCCAGTTGATCCTGCAAGAGGAAACCGGTGTGACGAACGTGGTCGATCCGCTGGCGGGGTCTTACTATGTCGAAAAGCTGACCCATGATCTGGCCGAGGCTGCGTGGCAGCTGATCGAAGAGGTCGAGGAACTGGGCGGCATGACCAAGGCGGTTGCCTCCGGCATGCCCAAACTGCGCATCGAAGAGGCCGCCGCGACCCGTCAGGCCAATATCGACCGCGGCGACGAGGTGATCGTGGGCGTCAACAAATACCGCCGCGACAAGGAAGAGCCGATCGACATTCTGGACGTCGACAACGTCGCTGTGCGCCTCAGCCAGATCGCGCGTCTGGAAAAAATCCGCGCCACCCGTGACGACGCGGCCTGCACCGCCGCCTTGGACGAACTCAGCCGCCGCGCGCGCGAGGGCGGCAACCTGTTGGACGCAGCGGTCGAAGCCGCCCGCGCCCGCGCCTCAGTCGGAGAAATCAGCATGGCGATGGAAAAAGTATTCGGCCGCCACCGCGCCGAAGTCAAAACACTGGCAGGCGTCTATGGCGCGGCCTACGAGGGCGACGAAGGCTTTGCCGCGATCCAGAAATCGGTCGAGGATTTCGCCGAGGAAGAAGGCCGCCGCCCGCGTATGCTGGTGGTCAAGATGGGGCAGGACGGGCACGACCGTGGCGCCAAGGTGATCGCCACCGCCTTTGCCGACATCGGCTTTGATGTGGATGTGGGGCCATTGTTCCAGACCCCCGCCGAGGCGGCGCAGGATGCGGTGGACAACGATGTGCACGTCATCGGCATCAGCTCTCAGGCGGCGGGTCACAAAACACTGGCCCCGCAACTGGTACAGGCGCTGAAAGACGCAGGCGCGGGGGATATTCTGGTGATCTGCGGCGGCGTGATCCCGCAACAGGACTACCAGTTCCTCTATGACGCAGGGGTCAAGGCGATCTTTGGCCCCGGCACCAACATCCCCAACGCCGCACAGGACATCCTGCGCCTGATCCGCGAAACCCGCAGCTAAACGGCAAACGGGCCGCCCCGGTAAGGGAGCGGCCCGTGCTTTGTGTCCTTTGCCCCCGTTTACGAACGCGAGGGGTAAAGCCCGTCAGTCACGATACAAAAGTTCACCCCCTGTACGGGGCTGCGATGGTTCACCGGTGCGCTGTTGCCAGCCGATGTTACGGCGTCGGTGCGCAAGTATGAATTCGCAGGTGCGTTGGAATAGGTGTAGACGTCCCGCTTGGTCATATCCGTGCTCGACGCGCCCAGAATATCATTGGCCGGTCCTTTTTCGTTCCCGACAGAGCTGGTCACCGCAATCATGTGGTTGTGTTGCGGCATTTGCTGGGCGCTCAGGGTAAAACTGCTTGAGCCAACCTTTTGCCCCATGCTGATCGGGTCCAGCCCCGGTTGTGTGCCATAGCCGACCATGCTGCGCCCGCGCAGGTCGGGCAGGCCAAAATTCGTGCGCGCATCGCCGCCATACTGATTGCCCAGCAACGAAAACAGGGCTTGGTACTGTGCAATCGGCAACAACTGACCGGCAGCTTGCATGGTCCCGCGCGGGCAGAAGTTGAACCCATAGGCCTGAATGGTGCCAATATAAAAGTCCTGTGCGCGCGCCTCGACAGCGGGCAGAACCAGCGCGGCAGCGGTCGCCACAACCGCGCCCGTACGCAGCATGTGCGATTTGATAGAAGTCATCATGAAGAGTGTCCCTGTTATGCAGGCGAAACGGTTTTCTCAAATATCATGCGTAACGCTCTGCTACGTCAAAAAATAAACAAAACTAAACTCGTACCACTACCGCAAATTGAATGACTGGCGGCATTCATGTCAACAAAATTCCCGAAATGGTTGTGTATCGGACGCCTTGGCGCGGGACGCTTTGGCCTGTGTCCCGACCGGCGTGTTTCGCGTCGCGCGCATCAGGGCACAATTATCCATCACATCCATCACATCCGACCCCGACAACACGCCCCGCCGCAGGGCAGGGCCGATCACAAGCGCGCCTTTCAGGCGCAAATGCTTGTTTGTCGTTAACTTCGATGCGCCAAAATGCGATAAACCGGCGCAGTCTTGCATTTTTTGACATAGGATTTCGGGTATGATGCAGTTCGACCACATTGCCATCGCCGCGACCACTTTGGCCGAGGCGACAGAGTATGTTGAAACCGCGCTGGGCGTGAAAATGCAGCCGGGTGGAGAGCACGCCGTGTTTCACACGCACAACACGCTGCTGGGGCTGGCTGACGGTCTGTATCTGGAAGCCATCGCCATCAATCCCGCAGCGCCACAGCCCGACCGCGCGCGCTGGTTCGATCTGGACCGGTTCAGCGGGCCTGCGCGGCTGACCAACTGGATCTGCCGCTGCGACGACATGGATGCGCTGCTGGCGCAGATGCCCGACTTGCCGCCCGACGGGGCAGGGCAACCGGTCGATCTGCAACGCGGCGACCTGCGCTGGCGGATGGCGGTGCCGCCCGGCGGCGTGCTGCCCTACGACAATTGCTGGCCTGCGCTGATCCAATGGCAAACCACACAGCACCCCGCCGACCGTCTGGCCGCCAGCGGCGTGCGCCTGAAACGTCTGATCGTCAGCCATCCGCATGCGGATGACATGCGCACCGCTCTGGCCCCCATGCTGCACGATGCCCGCGTGGTGTTCGACACCGGCCCCGCCGCCTTGCGGGCCGAGTTTGACACCCCCCACGGCCCGCGCGCCCTGTGATCCGCGCGGCCCATCCCGACGATGCCCCGGCCATCGCCGCCCTCTGGAACGCGGTGATCGCACAGCCGCACATCACCTTTACCACCGACACCAAAAGCGACGCCGCCATCGCGCAGATGATAACCGAGCGGGCAGGCGCCTTTCGCGTGGCCCAGCTTGACGGCGCGGTCGCAGGGTTCGCCACCTTCGGCAGCTTTCGCAGCGGTCCGGGCTATCGCCACACCGCCGAACATTCCATCATGCTGGGGCCACAGGCACGCGGGCAGGGCGTGGGCCGTGCACTGATGGCGGCATTGGAATCAGACGCCGCAGCGCGCGACATTCGCCTGCTGGTGGCCGGCATCAGCGGCGGCAATCCCGACGCCGTGGCCTTTCACAATTGCCTTGGTTTTGCACATTCGGGCCGCATACCGCAGGCAGGGTACAAGTTCGGCCAGTGGTTTGACCTGATTTTAATGCACAAAGTGATTTAGTCAGATTTATTGGATTTGGCCTCGTTCCCATCCTGACACTGTCACACAACATCTCTATGGTGCGCCCCATGTCGATCTGGACCCGCATAACCGAAGCGCTCAGCGCCCTGACCGCAGGCGAAGGCCTGTCCGCGGTCTTTGACCGTCTGCGCACGCCCCCCGAACGCTCTGTCGGCTTTGCCATCGCGGTGATTGCGCTGTCGGCCAAGATGGCCAAGGCCGACGGCCGCGTGACCCGCTCCGAGGTCATGGCCTTCCGCGAGGTGTTCCACATCGCCCCCGAGGACGAAGCCGGTGCCGCCCGCGTGTTCAATCTGGCACGTCAGGACGTCGCAGGCTTTGACGTCTACGCCCGCCGCATCCAGTCGATGTTCCGCGACCAACCCGAAACGCTGTACGACCTGATGGAAGGTCTGTTTCACATCGCTATGGCGGACGGTCTTTATCACGAGGCCGAGGCCGCCTTTCTCGAACAGGTCGCCGAGATTTTCGAACTGCCGCCCGCCCGCTTTGCCGCCCTGCGCGCCCGCGCCGTGCCCAACCAGAAATGCGACCCCTACACGGTTCTGGGCGTCGAATGTGGCGCCGATCTGGCCACCACCCGTGCCGCCTGGCGCAAACTGGTCCGCGAGAACCACCCCGACGTGCTGATGTCGCGCGGCCTGCCCGAAGAGGCCATCGGCATGGCGCAGAAACGGCTGATCGAGATCAACCGCGCTTGGGACGAAATTCAGGAAACGACCACCTCCGGCGCGGCCTGATGCGGCTGGCCACCTACAACGTCGAATGGTTCAATGCCCTGTTCGACGATGACGGCACACCGCTGTCCGATGATGGCTGGTCCGCCCGCTACGACATCACCCGCGCCCAGCAGCTCGAAGCATTGGGGATTGTCTTTACCGCGCTGGATGCCGACGCGGTCATGGTGATCGAAGCCCCCGACCAGAACCGCCACCGCGACACGGTCCGCGCGCTGGAATCCTTTGCGCGCCTGTTCGACCTGCGCGCCCGCCGCGCCGTGATCGGCTTTGCCAACGACACCCAGCAGGAAATCGCCCTGCTCTATGACCCCGACGTGCTGGCGGCCACCCACGATCCCGTCGGCCACGACACCGGCAAAAAGGGCGCGCGCGACGCGCCGCGGTTCGACGGCACCTTTCGCATTGATCTGGACGTGGACGACACCGAGGACCTGATCCGCTTTTCCAAGCCGCCGCTGGAGCTGGCCATGCGTTCGCTGGCCACCGGGTTTGAATTCCGCATGATCGGCGCACACCTGAAATCCAAAGCGCCCCATGGTGCTGTCACCGAAGCCGAAGTGACCCACCATTCCATCGCCAACCGTCGCAAGCAACTGGCACAGGCGATCTGGCTGCGGGCCCGCATCACCGACCATCTGACCGCAGGCACGCCGCTGATGGTGATGGGCGACATGAACGACGGGCCGGGGCTGGACGAATACGAACACCTTTTTGGCCGCTCGTCGGTTGAAATCCTGCTGGGGTCCGAAGGGCAGCCGCAGCTCTACGACCCGCACGCGCGTCTGGCGCTGGGGCGGCGTCTGGGCGTCATGCCCACCAGCGCGCGGTTCTGGATACGCCCCGAAAAACGCTATTTGCAGGCGCTGCTGGACTATATCATGATCTCGCCCGACCTGCGGCAGCGCGCGCCAAGCTGGCGCATCTGGCATCCGCTGGACGATCCCGACTGCTGGCATCTGCCCGACTTGCGCGATGCGCTGGTGACGGCATCCGACCATTTTCCGGTGTCCCTGGACATCGAAATCTGAACCCTCTTTGAAATGTCACACATAGCCCCCATATTGGGGGCATGAAACGTTTGTTCATCCCCGTGACCCTCGTGGCCGCATTGGCCACACCGTCCTATGCACAGGACGACGACGAAGGCCTGTCGCTGATGGAGCGGGGCGCGCGGATGTTCATGGACGGCATCATGAAGGAAATGGAGCCTGCCATCGACGATCTGGGCGGATTGATGGAAGATTTCGGCCCCGCCATGCGCAATTTCGCCCAGGAAATGGGGCCCGCGCTGCGTGATCTGATGGATCAGGTCGAAGACTGGAGCGTCTACAACGCGCCCGAGGTTCTGCCCAACGGCGACATCATCATACGCCGCAAACCCGACGCGCCCGAATACGTGCCGAAAGAGGGCGAAGTCGAGATCTAGAAGCGCCCCGCCGTCAGGCGCTGCCCTCTGCCGCCCCTGCATCGCCCGAAACCCGTGGCGCGCGTCGCCGTGTCTTGACCGTCAGATCGGCGCCCAGACTGCTGGCCAGCGATGCCAGCCGCGCCTCGGCCACCTCGCCATAAAGCGGCACAACGGCGGGGGACAAATGCAGCTCAAGCTGTTTCTTCTTGGGATACCACCGGAACTCGCCCCGGTCCGCATCCTTCTGCATCCAGAACATCGCCCCGAACCGCATCGCCTTGCCCAGTATCTCCGCCTCAAGCCGGGTCTTTTCGTCCAGCATTTCGTACAGGTTCTCGAACGGCGTGCCTTCGCTTTTGTTGGAATAGCGGTGCAACAGCGCCAGCCCCAGGAACACCCGTTCCGAATGTTTCAGCCCGCCCAGGTTCGCCCGTGTGGCGTTGTCGAAACACACTTCGGCGCGGTAATCGGGGTGCGCGCGCCAGCTTACATCATGCAGCAGGCAGGCCGCCTTGATCAGCCGCTTGCGCTGCACCGGCGCGGATTTGAACAAGGGCATGATGAATTCATACAGTGTGCGGCCAAACCCGGGCAGGCGCGCGTCCTTGGCCTCGCCGAAGCGACAGGATTCGATCAGCGGATCACGGTCGCGCAGGCGCTGGGGCATCTGTTCGTACAGCAACCCCTCGCGGATGCCATAGGACGACACGGCAATGTCCTTGGGCTTGAATGTGCGCACCAGCCGCGACAGCACTTCGGCGGCCAGCGGCACCAGCCCCATCCGTTGCGCCGAGATGCCGCATTTGTTGCGCAGCTCCTCGGGATCGCTCTCGGCGATAAAGGCCACCGTCTTGGCCACGCTCTTGGGCGTCATGCGGTATTCGTGCAGCACGTGCAGCGGATAGTTGCGCCGGTACATGTCAATGCGCGCAATCGCCCGCCACGACCCGCCGACCAGAAACAGACGGTCGCGCTGCATCCCCATCGCCTCTTGCAACTGGTCCATCACAGCAGCGATATGGTCGCGGCGGCCCTTCTTGCCGCCCTTCACATCCACCAGCTTCAGCGGCCCCAACTGCGATGTCTCGCGGCGGCCCACACGCCCGCCGGATATCTCGGCCAGCTCCATCGACGACCCGCCGATGTCACAGACCAGACCGTAGGCCCCCGGCCAGCCCAACAGCACACCCTGCGCCGACAGCCGCGCCTCTTCGCGCCCGTCGATGACCCAAATGCGCAATCCCGTCTCGCGCAGGACATCCGCGCAGAACTCGGCCCCGTCCGACGCATCGCGCACCGCCGCCGTGGCCACCAGCGTCAGCTCGGGCAGGTTCATCCCGTCGGCCAGATGTTTGAACCGGATCAACGCCGCCAGCGCCCGCTTGCGCCCCGACGGGTTCAGCGTGCCGCTTTCGCTCAGCCCCGCACCCAGGGCGCACATGATCTTTTCGTTATAGAAATACGCCGGACTGCGCGCCGCGCCGTCAAACACCACCAGCCGGACCGAGTTTGACCCGATGTCGACCACGCCCACACGGGCCAGCGCCCGCGCGCCGGGATCTTCGAACAACGGCCGCCCGAACGGGCCCCAGTCATGCGGTGCGACAGGATCGGTGGCCACAGTGCTGGCCTGTTCGGTCTGATCGGTCATTCGGTTCCCTATGGCCGCCGCAGTGTCGTTGCCGAACATGGCCCACGGGGGGGCCGTGGTCAATCAGTCCTCGGTGTGCGTCAGCTGCGGCACATCCGACGCACCGGCTGAACCACGGCCCGAAAGCGACGGGTTTTCCATGAAAAACCGGTGACAGTTAAAGGCAAATCCGCCTTCGGGCAGATCGGGGCGCACGAATGTCCCGTCCGGCGCCATCACCCAGCTTTGCGCCACATCCGCAAGGTTTGCGGCCATGACCTGACTGGTGATCTGCGATTTGACTGTGGGATTCTCGATCTCGACCAGCGTTTCCACCCGGCGGTTCAGGTTGCGGCCCATCCAGTCGGCAGACGAGATAAACACCCGCGCCTTCTTGTGGGGCAGCCCCTTGCCGTTGCCAAAACACACGATCCGCGAATGCTCCAGAAACCGCCCGATGATGGATTTGACGCGAATGTTCTCGCTCAACCCTGTCACACCGGGCCGCAGGCCACAGATGCCGCGAATCACAAGGCTGATCTTCACGCCGGCCTGTGACGCGGCATAGAGCGCATCAATCACCTCGGCGTCGATCAGCGCGTTCATCTTGGCCCAGATTTCCGCAGGCCGTCCGGCGGCGGCATGTTCGGCCTCGTTGGCGATCATTTCCAGCAGGCGCGGTTTCAGCGTGGTGGGCGAAATCGCCAGGTTGTCCAATGCTTCCGGCTCGGCATAGCCGGACAGGAAATTGAACACCTTGGTGGCATCGCGGCCCAGCTTGGGATCGCAGGTGAACAACGACAGGTCGGTGTAAATCCGCGCCGTAATCGGGTGATAGTTGCCGGTGCCGTAATGGGTATAGGTCACCAGCTCGTCACCCTCGCGGCGCACCACGGTGCTGATCTTGGCATGGGTTTTCAGATCGATAAAACCGTAGACCACATGCGCGCCCGCGCGCTCCAGCCGCCGCGACTGGTTGATGTTTGCCGCCTCGTCAAAGCGGGCCTTCAACTCGACCAGCGCCGTCACCGACTTGCCGTCCTCGGCCGCCTCGCACAAGGCCTCGACAATGGGCGACCGTTTCGAGGTGCGGTACAGCGTCTGTTTGATCGCCACCACATTCGGGTCGCGCGCCGCCTGTTGCAGGAACCGGATCACCATCTCGAAGGTCTCGTAGGGGTGATGCAGCAGCATGTCTTTCTGACGGATCGCGGCGAACATATCGCCGTCGAAATCCGTCACCCGTTCGGGCACGCGCGGGGTGAACGTGGGCCACAAAAGATCGGGACGGCTGTCCAGCACCAGCTTGCCCAGATCGGCCAGACCGATCATCCCGTCGATCTCGATCACTTCGGAATGCATGACGTTCAGTTCGCGCATGATCACCGACTTCAACCGCTCGGGCGCACCCGCCGAATGCAGCATCCGCACCACTTCGCCGCGCCGGCGGCGTTTCAGCGCCACCTCGAATTCGCGCACCAGATCCTCGGCCTCGTCCTCGACCTCAAGGTCGCTGTCGCGCAGCACCTGAAATTCGAAATGCGCGGTCAACTGATAGCCCGGGAACAACGTGCCGATCTGTTCGACCAGAAGTTCCTCCAGCGGCAGGAACCGCGTGCCTTGACCGGGCAGGGCGACAAAGCGGTCGATCTGTGCGGGGATCGGCAACAGCGCCTGCAACGGGCGCTTGTCCGACTTGCGTTCCAACTGCAACGCCAGCGCAAAGCCGGTGTTGGGAATGAACGGGAAGGGGTGTGCCGGATCAATTGCCAGCGGCGACAGAACCGCAAAGACGTGGTTCAGGAAATAATCGGCCAGAAACGTCTTGTCGCTGGACGTCAGTTCCTCGCGTTTCAGCACGTCGATGCCCTCGGCCTCCATCTCGGCCAGCAGGTCCGACAGCACCCGTTGCTGCGACAGCATCAGCGCGCGGGCGTTTTCGTTGATCAGCACCAGTTGCTCGGCAGGGGTCAGCCCGTCGGCGGCGGGCGTGGTGTTGCCCGCAATCGCAAGCTCGCGCAGACCGGCCACGCGCACGGTATAAAACTCGTCCAGATTGCCCGCGCTGATCGACAGAAACCGCAGCCGTTCCAGCAGCGGCACACGCGGGTTCTCGGCCTCTTCCAGCACGCGCCAGTTAAAGGCCAGCCAGCTCAGCTCGCGGTTTACAAAACGGCCGGGGCCGGACAGATCAAGATCGTCCAGCGTCTGGGCTTCGGGGAAGGGGTGCTTCAGGAAATCTGCTTGTGACATGGCGCGCTGATAGACCGGTATTGTAACGGAGATATAACAAGCTTGGCGCGCATCCGACTTAAATGTCCAGCTTTAAGCCTTTGAAACAACGTTAGGATGGCAGATCGGCGCCTATGGGGTCGCTCACCCTTCTTCGCGCCCCAGAACCTTGGCCGCCATGACCCGGGTCAGCGGCTTTTGCGCGCTCAGCGATTCTGTGTCCAGCGCCGCCACAATCCGCCGCGCGGCCTCGAACGACCGCTCCATATGCAGCGCCAGATAGGGGATCACGTCAATGCGCGGTTTCAGTTGGCGGTCAGCAAACAGCTTGGCCAGCACGGCGGCCAGCAGCGCATCATCCGGCAGCTCCAGAATAGCGGCAGGCGTGCCGCCCACGCGGCTTTGCAGATCGGGCAGCGCCAGCCCCCAGTGCACCGGCGCACCGCGCCCCGTCATCAACAGCGCATGACCATTGGCCAGCACCAGATTGTGCAGATGGAACAGGGCGGTCATCGCATCGGTGTCCTGCGCAATCTGCGGCACGTCCTCGACCGCAACGGCCCCGCCAGCCAGATCGGGAATATCCGCCCCCGCCAGATCGCCCGCCGCCACGATGCGCGCGCCCGACAGCCCCGCCCAGACATGGGTCAGATGCGTCTTGCCCGCGCCGGGCGGGCCGGTCAGCACCAGCTTGCCCCCCGGCCAGTTGGCCCAGTTCTCGATCAGGCTGACCGCCACCGCATTGCCGGGCGACACCATGAAATCATCGCGCCCCAGTGCGGTGCGCACCGGCAGGTCAAAACTCAGCTGTTGCGGCATGGCTTAGTCCGCGTCGCGCTGGTCGGGGACAACGTGGCCCTCGTCCGTCAGGTGATGGTCCGACAGCCCGCGATATAGCAGACTGTCCTGATACTGCTGCACGGCAAAGCGTGTGACCACGCCCAGCGCCGCCGCCACGGGCACCGCGACCAGCATCCCGACAAAACCGAAGAGCGTGCCGAACACCGACAACGCCAAAATCAGCCACACAGGATGCAGCCCCACCGAATTGCCCACCAGCTTGGGCGTCAGGAAATTGCCCTCGATCACCTGACCGACGACGAAAATACCTGCCACCAGCCCCAGCGACACCCAGTCGCCCCAGAACTGGAACAGCCCCAGCCCGATGGCCAGCGCCCCGCCGATCAGCGCGCCCAGATAGGGAATGAACGTAATCAGCCCCGCGACAAACCCCACGACCAGCCCGAATTGCAGCCCCACCAGCATCAGCGCAATCGCGTAATAGGCCCCAAGGATCAGACAGACCGTGCCCATGCCGCGAATGAACGACGCCAGCGTGTTGTCGATCTGGCCCGCCAGTTTGCGGATGGTGGGTGCATGGTCGCGCGGCAGCAGTTCGTCAATGCGCGCCACCATATTGTCCCAGTCCAGCAGCAGATAGACCGACACCACCGGCACGATCACGAACAGCACCGCGATGTTGATCAGCGACGCGGCGCTGCTCAGCGCCGTGGTCACCAGCTCGCCGCCGCGCTCTTGTACGGTGGCGGCCAGGCTGTCCAGCGACTGGCGCAACGTGCTGTCGGAATCCAGCAGCGACGGAAAGCGTTCGGTCAGGAAGGTGCCGAAATTCTTGGCCAGATCAGGCGCGGTGTTGAACAGTTGCACCGACTGGTTGACCAGCGTCGGCACCACCAGCAGCGCCATCAGCACGAACAGCAGCAGCGCCACCAGCGTGATGATCGCCGTGGCCAGCACACGACTGGCCCCCATGCGCTCCAGCTTGTCAGCGACCGGATCAAGGAAATAGGCAATCGCCCCGCCCAGCAGGAAGGGCACCAGCACATCGCCCAGCGCCCAAAGCAGGACAAAAAAGATCACCGCGGCAAAGCCCCAGTATTTCAGTTGATCGCGGACGGGCAAACCCATGTGACGCTCCTGCAATGGTCAGCTTTACACATCGCTTATGGGGCGTTCGGTTTCAAGGGGCGGGTGGCAGGGCGCGCATCGCCGTGTCAGCGGACGGCCCGCCATGTCGCAGGCACGCCCGCGGCATGATGCGCGGCGGCTTGCGGTTCTGGTTCGCGGGGGAAAGCGGAAAGGGGGCGGATGTGCTTGGCTGCGATAAACGGTTGAGTTCTGACCAGAGAGTACCTGACAGCGGACATTCAAGGACGAGCCAGCCACTGTCCGCAGTGCGGGACCTAGCGGTCGTCCACCAAAGCCCGGAGTCAAGGTGCGTAGCACCGCCGGGCAGCGCCCGACCGCCCCATGGGCGGGCGCTTCCTCACCGTGGCGCAGTTCATCATCCACACGCCAAAGATTAGAAATAAAGTGGTATCCACTGACCTTCCGATGCCCACCCGCGGTCGGGCGCTGCCTTCACTGGCAAGGTCACTTAGGGCTCTCTTCCGGCATTCGCCGCGCGACGCACGAACGGCTGATCTGGGTAACCCCCCCCCCCTCGCTCTGCCCTTCCACAAACCCCGTTCAAAACCCAAGTGGGTGTTGAACGGTTTTGCCCCCCACCACGATAGGAAACTTCCGCTGCGCATCAGAAGAAATGCAATGGGGCCTCCAAGCAGACCCTCACGGCACCTTGCACCAAGCCCCGCTTTTTCGCCTCGGGTCCGATCTATAACGCGAAGGTCAAAACCATCTGACGCTCAGCCCCGTCACTGCACCCGCACGCCTTGCCCCCGCAGAACATCCTGCACCGCTGCCACATCCACCGCCCGCGCCGCCGCAATCGCCGCCGCCAGCCCGCCGGGGCCCGAGCCTACGACCAGCACCTCGGTGTCATGGATCACAGGCGTTTCGCGGGCAGGCTCAAGGATCGTGGTCATGGGGCAGGCTCCTGTTACAGAGCCGTTACATGGCACGGGGGCAGGGGCTGTGGTAAGGGGGGCGTGGGGGGAAGGGGGTCGTGACGCTTCAAACTTCAGTTACGCAACAACGCCATGTCAACGGAACAAGTCAGATATAATCTATCGAGCCGTTGCCCTCAAAGCTATTCCACTGGCGTGCTTAAAGCGTCAGCAAAAAAGCTACGGGCTACGATCTTGCCTCCTTCACGGGTAAAACCTAGTAGGGCGTTCCCTAGACGAGGGGTTGTAATTTCGGCAACGAACTCTGGAACTTCGGTCGGGTATTCAAAACAGGTCATATCCAGAATATTATAGCTGTCCCCAGGCCTCCAATCAGCCAAAAATCCAGGAACGTCATAATCATCGGGAATCTCCCGGAATATCTCTTCCCATACGCTTCGTTTTTCCGTGGCTTGAGAAAGTGCCTGGGTCAACTCGATAGGAGCGAGGCATTCTGACGCCTCTGTTTTTGGCACCGAACACCCAAAGGCGAATGCTAGCGTTCCGGCTAAAGCTATCAGGTTCTTAATATTCACTGAAACGTTCTTTCTTAGTTACGCCACAAAGCTATGTCGAAGGAACAAGTCAAATAGCTTCTATTGAGGCTGTTGCCCTCAAAGCTATTCCACTGGCGTGCTTAAAGCGTCAGCAAAAAAGCTACGGGCTACGATCTTGCCTCCTTCACGGGTAAAAGTTAGGTAGGCGTACCCTACCCGAGGGGTTGTAATTTTGGCATTGAACACTGGATTTTCGGTCGGGTATTCATAACAGGTCATACGCATAATATTATAGCTGTCCCCAGGCCTCCAATCAGCCAAAAATGCTGGAACGTCATTCTTATCGAGAATCGTTCGGAACACCTCTTCCCATGCGCTTCGTTTTTCCGTGGCTTGAGAAAGTGCCTGGGTCAACTCGATGGGAGCGAGGCATTCTGGCGTCTCTGTTTTTGGCACCGAACACCCAAAGGTGAATGCTAGTGCCCCGGCTAATGCTAAAAGTTTCCTAATCTGACATTCCCCAAGTTGCCTGCCGTCTGACGTGACGATCACCTGGTTTTGCCAGTTGAACAAGCGTTTTTCACCCTGAGCGGTGTGTGCGATCGCGCAAACGCCCGAAGTTTGGCGGATCGGCCCATGAACTCGCAGCGTCGCAGCCCGGCAGCGACGTTTCTCATCGTGGCGGACAGACCTGTCCTGCCGTTTTCGTTCAGTTTGGGTCCGGATCGCGGTCCTGCGCTGCCCTACGAGGCGCGGTCACGATCCCAACGCCGCCCCACTTGACACTCCACCACCCACGATCCCAGATGCGCGCAACCCCCAGATGCAGGAGACCCGCCATGCGCACCGATTTCGACACCGAGCTGGAAGACCGCCTTGTCCGCTACGCCAAAATCGACAGCCAAAGCGACGGGCACAGCGCATCGGTCCCCAGCACGCAGATCCAGCTGGATATGTCCCGCCTGCTGATGGACGAACTGACCGCGATGGGCGCACAGGACGTGACGCTCAGCCAGGACAGCGTCGTGCTGGCCACCATCCCCGCCACCGCAGGCGTCACCGCCCCCGTCATGGGCTGGCTCGCCCATGTCGACACCGCGCCGCAGTTCAACGCCACCGGCGTCAAACCCGTGGTGCACCGGGGCTACAACGGCGGCGACATCACCTTTGCCGACGCGCCCGATCTGCGCCTGTCGCCCGACGACTACCCGTTCCTCGCGGAAAAACACGGCGAGGATATCATCACCGCCAGCGGCACCACCCTGCTGGGTGCGGATGACAAGGCCGGCGTTGCCGTGGTCATGACCGCCGCGCGCCATCTGCTGGAAAACCCCGACATCCCGCACGGCAAAATCCGTCTGACCTTTGTCCCCGACGAGGAAATCGGGCGCGGCGTGACGCCGAACCTGCCCACCGATCTGGCGGCGGATTTCGCCTATACCTTTGACGGATCAAAGCCCGGCGACGTGGAATACGAAAGCTTTTCGGCCGACGCGGGCGTCGTCAAGATCACCGGCGTGTCGATCCACCCCGGCTGGGCCAAGGACGAGCTGGTCAACGCTCTGCACTTAGGCGCCAAGGTGCTGATGACATTGCCCCACGTCACCATGACCCCCGAAACCACCGAGGGCCGCGACGGCTTTATCCACGCCGTGTCGATGACCGGCAGCGCGGCCGAGGTCGAGATGCACTTCATCCTGCGCGACTTTGAAATGGAGGGGCTGGAAGCCAAGGGCGCGCTCTTGCGTCAGGTCTGCGAAACCGTCGCCGCCACCGAACCGCGCGCGCAGATCACCTGCGACATCACCCACCAATACCGCAACATGCGCTACTGGCTGGAAAAAGACATGACACCCGTCGACATGGCCACCGCTGCCGTGCGCAAGGCGGGGATGGAACCTGTGTCCGGCGCAATCCGGGGCGGCACCGACGGGTCACGCCTGACCGAGTTTGGCACCCCGTGCCCCAACATCTTCTGCGGGATGCAAAACGTGCACGGCCCGCTGGAATGGGTGTCGGTGCAGGACATGGCCAAGGCGACTTTGGTGGCGCTGAACCTGGCCAGCGGTGTGGCGGAACTGGACGCGCCGGAATAGCGGCGCAAGGGCAGGGCTGGCGTATTCATCTGCGTCGGCTGCATTGCCTGGCTTTCCCCGGACCGGAATAAAACCTAAAAAACCTTGATCGGCAGGGAAACAGGGGGCACCCTGTTCCCATTGGCGTGCTTATTCAAAACTATTTATCGCAGCTATTCATGACGGCGTTTCTGAAATTTCCGGCAGACAGGGTAGATAACGCATATGCTATTTCGCAAAACAACGGGGCTGTTGCGCCCCTCGTGGCTCAGGAAATCTTGTCTGTTTGTCGCCGTGCTCAGTTGCATGGCAAGCTGCGGGGTGGTGGTGACGCCAATTGCCCATGCCATTCACAAGGACAAGGTGAAAGAGCCGGTGATCGGACAGGATCCGGTTGTGCAGGACATTGCCGTGCGCTTTGGTTTCATGGCGCTTCTGTCGGAAATGGTCTATTACCGCGAGGAAATGGGCGGGCGCGAAAACAGGGGCGCAACCTGCCGTGACGCGTCGGTGCATCGCAACCTTTTGCAGCTGCCGGTCGTGGACAGAACCCAGCACGCCGCAGGACCCGCCGGCCGCTGGGAACGGGTGTTGAACACGAGGGATGCGAATTTCTGCCTCGATCACCCAAACGGGCTGTTCTACGAAACCTTCGCCTACAGGACGTCCAGCAACAAGGTGCTGGAGGTGGCGATCGTCTTTCGGGGCACCGAAAGCCCCAGCTTGCGTGACTGGAGCACGAACCTCTCTGCCGCCACAGGGGTGGAACCCCCACAATACAGGGTGGCAGAGGGCGAACTTGTAAAGGTTTTCAAATCGTTGGACGCAGGCCCTTACAAAGGGGCCTCGGTCTATACCGCCGGACATTCGCTGGGCGGCGGGCTCGCACAAATGGCGGCCTATCGGTTTAAACGGGTCGCGGCCGCTTACACCTTTAACAGTTCGCCGGTGACAAATTGGTCCTGGATGGCGATCAATGACAACATCGAGGAGGACTGGCCGGTCATTTACCGCGTCTATCACAGCGGCGAGGTTCTGGGAATCGTCAGAAATGCCGCCGCCTACACAACCTCGACCCGGTTCAACCGCTATGACATCGGCCTGCAACTGCAGGAAAAATCGTTGATTGGCGGTCATGCGATGAAAATCATGGCCTGCGGTCTGGCAAAGATCATCGCCCGCAGCGCCCGCGTGGATGGCGCCCACCACTATCCGGTGCGCTACGCAGAGCGCATATATGCAACAGAAGGCATGTGCAGCGATTTCCGCAAGGACAACAATATTGGCGGATAGGCTCTGACCCCCATGTTTTCCGAGAACGGCTTTGACGCTTTGAAATCTGTTTAGTCCCGCCCAAAAGGCCGCGGGCAAAGGCGCGTCCGATCCGGCCTTTGACGGGGCCGTTTCGGGATGAAACCCGCGCCACGCCGCTCCGGCCTGTCGGCCTTCCTTCCTCGGTCAAAGCCACGCGGCGCGCACCCTGCGTCAGTTGGCACCGGCACCAATTTTGGAACTCAGCCCGCTTCACCCGCGTTTGGCCAAAGGACGATCAAGTCAAAAAACGCAAAAACGAAGGACTGCATTCATGAAAAAGGAATTGCCCAGCCTACCGCTCGCGCTTCTTCCGGTAATACTCACACTGGGGCTATTGGCTCTGCAATTGTTCTACTACGGCGACTTCACACCGCATATTCCGCTGGCCATCGGCCTTGCCATCACCGCGCTGCTGGGGGTGCTGCGCGGGCAGACATGGCTCGACATCCGCGAAGGCGTTTTTCACGTGATCCACGTGTCCATGCCATCCCTTGCCGTTCTGATCGTGGTGGGGATGATCATCGGCACATGGATCGCGGCCGGCACCGTGCCGACCCTGATCTATTATGGCCTCACACTGCTGACACCTTCCATCTTCCTTGCCGCCGCCATGATCCTGTGCGCCGTGGTCTCGCTGTCCTTGGGGACAAGCTGGGGCACGGTCGGCACGGTCGGTCTGGCGCTGATGGGCATTGGCGCGGGGTTTGGCATTCCGGCCTATTGGACCGCTGGCGCCATCGTCTCGGGCGCATTCTTCGGGGACAAGATCTCGCCGCTGTCGGACACCACCAACCTTGCCCCGGCGGTGACGGGGACCAATGTCTTTGACCACATCCGCAACATGATGCCCACCACGGTCCCCGCGATGCTGATCGCGCTGACCATCTATGTCGTCGTGGGCTTCGTGATGATCGAAGACGGGGCCACGGGCGACGTCAGCAGCATCTCGCAGATCACCGCCCAGCTTGACGATACCTTTGCGCTTGGCCTGGTGCCGCTGCTGCCGGCGCTGATCGTGATCTGCCTGGCCCTGCTGCGCCAACCGCCGCTGCCGTCGCTGTTTGCCGGTGTCGTCGCGGGCGGGTTGGTCGCCGTGTTCTGGCAGGGCGAGGGGCTGCATTCGGTCTTTGCCTATGCGCAATCGGGCTATGCCATCGAAACCGGCGTGGCCGACATTGATACGCTGCTGAACGCCGGCGGCATCCAGTCGATGATGTGGACCATCTCGCTGATGCTGATCGCCCTTGGCTTTGGCGGTGCGCTGGAACGCACCGGCTGCCTCGAAGCGATCATTCACGCCATCATCGCCCGCGTCAAAAGCTTTGGTGCCGTGCAAAGTTCGGCCATCGGGACGGCCTTTGCCACCAATCTGGTGGCGGGTGATCCCTATATCTCGATCGCGCTGCCGGGCCGCATGTACGCGCCGCTGTACCGGGGCATGGGCTATTCCACCCTGAACCTCAGCCGCGCCGTCGAAGAAGGCGGCACATTGATGAGCCCGCTGATCCCGTGGAACGCGGGCGGCGCATTCGTCATCAGCGCGCTGGGCCTTGGCGTGATGGGCGGCAATCTGGAAAACCTGCTGTATATCCCGCTGGCCTTCGCTTGCTGGACAGCACCCGTGATCGGTATCTTCTATGCGCTGACGGGGCTGTTTTCGCCCGAAGCCACGGAACAGGACCGCCGCGACTGGGAGAAATCCAACGAGGACGTGATGAACCTGGACGATCACGAACTGGGTGGCCTGGTCGAAAACCCGACAACCTGATCGCAGATCGCAGATCGCATGACCTGAACGGCTGGCGGCCCCCTTGCAGGGGCCGTCGGCGTTTCTGACCCAGGCGGCGACCTTGCCCCGCTTTCCCAATTGCGACAGCGCCGCCAATGCCCTAATCAGGCGCAAACCCCGTTCCAAGGAGGCCATGATGCGCCTGAGCCGTTATTTTCTGCCCGTTCTCAAGGAAACCCCCAGCGAGGCACAGATTGTCAGCCACCGCCTGATGCTGCGGGCGGGCATGATCAAACAAGCCAGCGCGGGCATCTATTCGTGGCTGCCGCTGGGCTTCAAGGTCCTGCGCAAGATCGAAAACATCGTGCACGAGGAACAGGCCCGCGCCGGTCACATGCCGATGCTGATGCCCACCATCCAGTCCGCCGACCTGTGGCGCGAAAGCGGCCGCTACGACGCCTACGGCGCGGAAATGCTGCGCTTCAAGGACCGGCACGACCGCGACATGCTGTTCACGCCCACCGCCGAGGAACTGATCACCGACATCTTCCGCGCCAACGTCAGCAGCTACAAGGATCTGCCGCTGACCATGTATCAGATCCAGTGGAAATTCCGCGACGAAGTCCGCCCGCGCTTCGGCGTGATGCGCGGCCGCGAATTCCTGATGAAGGACGGCTATAACTTCGACCTGACCAAAGAGGACGCGTTGCACGCCTACAACCGTCACCTGGTCACCTACCTGCGCACCTACGAACGCATGGGCCTGCAAGCGATCCCGATGCGCGCCGACAGTGGCCCCATCGGCGGCGACGACACCCATGAATTCCTGGTGCTGGCCGAAACCGGCGAATCCGAGGTCTTCTATGACAGCGCCGTGACCGATCTGAAATTCGGCGACCGCGAGATCGACTACGACAGCGTCGAAGATTGCGCCGCCGTGATGGAAGAATTCACCACCAAATACGCCCGCACGGACGAAACCCACGATGCCGCCCTGTTCGAACAGGTCCCCGAGGACCGCCGCCGCGTGGCACGCGGCATCGAAGTGGGCCAGATCTTCTATTTCGGCACCAAGTATTCCGAACCGCTGGGCGCGGTGGTCCAGGGACCGGACGGCAAACAGGTGCCCGTGCACATGGGCAGCCACGGCATCGGCGTCAGCCGCCTGCTGGGCGCCATCATCGAGGCGAACCACGACGACAACGGCATCATCTGGCCCGAGGGCGTGACCCCCTTCCACGTCGGCATCGTCAACCTGCGTCAGGGCGACGAGGCGACAGATGGCGCCTGCGAGGGACTTTATAAAGCGTTGAAAGCCAAGGGGTTCGACCCGCTCTATGACGACCGCGACGAGCGGGCAGGCGGCAAATTCGCCGCGATGGACCTGATCGGCCTGCCGTGGCGCATCACCGTTGGGCCCCGTGGGCTGAAAAACGGCGTGGTCGAACTGACCTCGCGCCGCACCGGTGAAAGCGAAGAGATGACAGCCGACGCCGCCGTCGCCCGCATCGCGGAGATTTACGCAGGCATCTAAGAGGACACCATGCGCACGCTTCCCATCCACAGCATCGGTACCGGACCATGATCGTGCGCACACTCACCTTGGTGGCGGCCCTGACCGCAGGGGCCGCCACCTCGCAATTCCCTGAATTCTCGCAGCAATATGCGCAACGTCTGGGCGGTGCCGTCGATGCACTGGCCGAGGTCGTGGCCGATTTCGATGCCTCGGCCCAGGCCGAGGGGCTGACCCGCACGCAGGCGCTGGAAGAGTTGGGCGGCACACCTTTCAGAGATCGCCATCGCGCCGACACGGCCCGCACCTTAGCCCGCTATGAAAAACTGCGTGCCGATCTGGCGGCCCTCGACAGTGCAGGCCCCTTCATGCGCGCCTATCACGCCAGCCGCATGACCGACAGGGACGTCGCCCGCGCCGCATGGGCCGCCTTCCAACCCGCCGTGCCGCTGACCTTCGCAGGCGGCATCTTTGCGGCTGCGGGCTTTGTCGTGATGCTGCTGTTGATCGGCGTCTTGCGGCTGCTGTTGCCCAGCCGCCGGAGAGGCATGGGTTAGGTCTGCTGTTTTCGCTTCAGGAGTTGCCTTTCCCTATGAAACGCAAAGCCGCGCATCGTCGGGCCGTGGTGCGGCGATCCGACCTTGGTGCCTACCACTTTATGGCGGCCAAGCACTTCCTAGCTATCGACAATACACAACAGCAACCAAATCGCCGTGCCGGCGGACGGCCCGGCGATGCGCGGCGGCCTGCGGCCTTGTTCCGCGCTTGGGTCAACACAAACACCGCTTTCCCAAAACACCAGAACCAACACCGCAACTCCGCGCACCATTTACAAACGACATTGCCCCCCCCACACGCAAAACTGCGTGACCGCACCCACCTCCCACCGCGCCACGGCTTGACCCCACCCGACAAACAAACCAACGTGCGCGCGACCCCGAGCAGGAGCCGAAATGGCCAATTCCACCGCCCCCTTTGCCCCCTTCGAATGGATGATCGCATGGCGCTATCTGCGCGCCCGCCGCGCCGAAGGCGGCGTCAGCGTCATGACATGGATCAGCCTGATCGGCATCACGCTGGCCGTCTTTGCCCTGATCGCCACGCTGGCCGTCCGATCGGGCTTTCGCGCCGAATTCGTCGACACGATCCTGGGCGCCAACGCCCATGTGACCGTCTACAATCTGGGCAAAACCACCGAAACCGGCCAGCTTGACAGCACCATCCCCGACTATACCGAAATGGCCCAGCGTCTTGCCGCCGTGCCCGACGTGATCCGCGCCGCGCCCCTGGTGCGCGGGCAGGTCATGGCCAACATGCGTCAGGCCAACGCGGGCGTCGAGGTGTTCGGGATCGACCTCAAGGACCTCAAGGGCCTGCCGCGCATCGCTGACCCCACCACCAGCCTGGGCGACATCGACACCTTCGACCAAGGCATCGCCATCGGCTCGGGCGTGGCCCGCGAACTGGGCGCCACCGTGGGCGACAGGATCAAGCTGATCTCGCCCAACGGGGTGAAAACCGCCTTCGGCACCAGCCCGCGCGTCAACGCCTACGAGGTCGTCTACGTCTTTTCCGCCGGCCGCTACGACATCGACCGCACCCGCGTCTACCTGCCACTGGCCGAGGCACAAAGTTTCTTCAACCGCGAGGGCGTCGCCACCGAGATCGAGGTGATGGTGAAAAACCCCGAACAGGTCGACACCATGGTGCAGGCCCTGCAACAGGCCGCAGGGGACCGCGCCCAGACATGGACATGGCGCGACGCCTCGGGCGGTTTCCTGCGCGCGCTCGAGGTCGAGGACAACGTGATGTTCATCATCCTGTCGATCCTCGTGCTGATCGCCGCGATGAACATCGTATCGGGGCTGATCATGCTGGTGAAAAACAAGGGCCGCGACATCGGTATCCTGCGCACCATCGGCCTGTCCGAAGGGTCGATCCTGCGGGTGTTCTTCATCTGCGGTGCCTTCACCGGCCTGATCGGCACCGCGCTGGGCGTCATCCTCGGTTGCCTGTTCGCCATCTACATCGACCCGATCTTTTCCTTCGTGAACGTGGTGATGGGCGGCGGCGTTTGGGACCCGTCCATTCGCGGCATCTACGCGCTGCCTGCACAACTGAACCTGTCGGACGTGCTCAAGGCGGTCAGCCTGTCGCTGGGCCTGTCCTTCATCGTCACCATATTCCCCGCCCGCCGCGCGGCGCGGATGAACCCTGTCGAGGCGCTGCGTTATGAGTGATCCTGTCCTGCACCTGCAAGGCCTGCAAAAGACCTACAATCGGGGCCTCCCCGGCGAGGTGCAGGTGCTGCGCGGCGTCGATCTGACCGTGACCGCAGGCGAAGTCGTGGCGCTGGTCGCCCCCTCGGGGGCCGGCAAATCCACAATGCTGCACATCGCGGGCCTGCTGGACGTGCCCGACACCGGCACCGTCAGCCTGGTGGGGCAGGACATGACCGGCCTTTCCGACCGCAAACGCACCGCCGCACGGCGCAGCGATATCGGGTTCATCTACCAGTTCCACCACCTGCTGCCCGAGTTCTCGGCGCTGGAAAACATCGTGCTGCCGCAACTGGCCGCCGGCACCGCCCGCAAGACCGCCGAGGCGCGCGCGCGCGACCTGCTGGACCGCGTCGGCATCGCCCCGCGCGCCGATCACCGCCCCGCGGCCCTGTCGGGCGGTGAACAACAGCGCGTCGCCTTCTGCCGCGCGCTGGCCAACCAGCCGCGCCTGCTGCTGGCGGATGAGCCCACCGGCAACCTTGACCCCGAAACCTCCGATCAGGTGTTCGGCGCGCTGATGGAACTGGTGCGCGGCACCGGCCTGTCGGCGCTGATCGCCACGCACAACATGGAACTGGCCGCCCGCATGGACCGCATGGTGCGCATGGACGCAGGCCGGCTGTCCATCTGAAGGGGGTTTCTGGAAACGCGCTGTTTCCAGAACGGCACGGGTGAAATCGCCCGCGTTTCAGGGTAAACTGCGTTTGACGGCCAAGCGTGTGGCCCCGATCAAAGGCACCGGCGACATGAGAGACCACAGCACAGACACCGATGCGCCGACGTCGCCCCTCGGCAACGCGACCCCCGAACCGCACAGCACCATCGCGGGCTTCGACGCGACCGACGACGTGCTGATGATCGAAATACCGCCGGGCGTCGACGCTTGGATCACCGGCCAGCACGTGACCCGAACCGGCCTGCTGGTCACCTTCTCCACCGGCGAGGTGCTGCTGCTGCAAGGCGTCGCCACCCCCATCCCCGAAGACGCGGTGACCTTTGTCGAAGCGGAACCGGACGAGGCGGACCATCCGGCGGCGGACCCCCCGCATGCGCCCCAGGCACACGACAGCACCGGCACCACAACCGTCGAACACTTTGACCCGGCCACCGACTGCATCGCCGTCGCCGCAGACCACCCCGAACGCCTGACCATAGCCACCCAACACCTGACCGATCACGGCGTGGTCGTCACCCTGTCGACGGGTGCTACGATCACCCTGACCGGCGTGACCGCGCCCTTGGACGACAAAGCGGTGGTATTTTTGCCGTCAAATCTGCCATTGCCTTAACCTGCGGCCTCAGCGCAGTTCCACAATTCCGACCCGCTTGCCGATTTGCCACGCGGCGGCGACTTCGCTTGCGGCGCAAACCTCTTGCCAGCACGCCCACATATCGTCCGAGAAATTCAAGTCGTCGAAAATGACCAAGGCGCCCGGCGCGCTGACCTGTTTGACCAGATCGAACTGCTCCAGCACCACGGATTTTGTGTGGATCGCGTCAATCAGCGTGATCCCCGCAGCCGGTGACACCAGCGCCAGATTGTCCTCGAACGTGCCAGCGGTCAGAACATGGCGGTCGTTCACCAAGTCAAAGTTCGCGCGGGCAATGTCGCACCACTGAGCGTTCGGCTCGAAGCTGACCAGCTGGCCACGCTCCGCAATCCCCAACCCCGCCAGCCAATACATGCCACTGGCCCCAAAGGCTGCGCCGAATTCCAATATCGTTTCGGGCTGCCGTTGAACGGCCAACCAGGTGTAAAACTGGCAAATCCCTTGCCCCGTCCTGACCTGGGTCATGCTGCGCCGTGCGCCCGGGCCGGTGCTTTGCACGTATTCCGGGATCTGCTCATAGCCTTCCCACAACGGCATCTTGCCTTTTTCGCCGGTCTGCTGAATCGCATTTTCGATCCGGTGAAACAGCGCCTTGTGCTCTGCGTTAAACGCAGCCTGAACCGCGTTGTAGCTTAGGATCAGATCATGGGTGGGGCCGCGCGCGCCGCGCACATGGGTCAGGTTCAGTTTCAACGTGTCCGCCTTGGCTGTTGTTGCGGCCAAAAGTTTGACAGCCGTTGATCGGGAAGGGAAGGGGTCCTGACCCTACAGAACCGTCAACCCAAGCTGCCCCAGCAGGTCAGCCGCCTGATGCTTGGAAATAACCGCCCCCTTGAACAGCCGCGCATCGGTCAACCGGACCCCGCCCAAATCCGCCCCGCGCAGGTCCGCCCCTTCGAACCGGCACTCCGGCAGATGCGCGTCCCGCAGCGAACACGCCTCGAAAACCGCCTCCCGGAAATCACAGGACCGCAGGTCAGCATCGGTAAAATCCACCGCGTTCAGCGTCGCCTTGCGAAAGGAAATGCGCGGCAGAACCGCCATGACCAGCAAAACACCCTCAACGGAAAAGCCCAGCGTTTTCGCATCGGTGAAATCACACCCCGTCATCTTGCAGTTCACAAGCCGGGACGCGGTCAGCGTCGCCGCCCGAAAGCTGGCGTTGCTGAAATCCCCGCCGTCCAGCGTGGCCTCTTGCAGGTTGGTCCCGACAAAACTGGCCCCCGCCGCGCGACAATTGGCAAACCGTGCCTCGTCCAGCCGCGCGCCGTTGAACCTGGTGCCCGCCAGCTTGCAGCCGGTGAACTGCCACCCCGTCAGGTCAAGGTCAGACAGGTCCAGCCCGCCCAGATCGCAGGTGTCCAGCGTCGCGCTGTCACCCGCCACGCTGATCTTTTCCAGATCGGCACGGGCAGGGCTTTGGTCGGTCAAGGTGCGGGTGTGATCCATGCCAGCTATTTCGCAAATGCCCGTGGGATAAGCAAGAACCGGGGCAGGGCGGACGCCACCGCAAGCGCCAAAGCCCTAAACACTCATCGCCAGAACGCGGCTGATCTGAGTCAGCCCGCGCCCCGACTGGTCCATCCACGTATCGAACGCACCCTGAACCGCCCGCATCGCCCCTTTCGAGGTCGGGGCCTTGTCCACCACACCCTCGGCCACCAGCCGCGCCACCACGTCGCGCGACAGGATGAAACTGTCGCGCCCCATGAACCGCATGGCATATTGCCCCGTCATGCCACCCAACCGCGCCCCGCGCGTCTTGAGCATGTCCAGCAACCCGATGTAATCCCCCGACGGCCAACCGCCCAGCACCGCACCCGCGCCGCCCTCGGCCCGCAGTTCCAGCAGAAACGCCGCATTCTCGCGGACCGTGGCCAGCTTCGGCCCGTTGCGCACCACGCCCTTGTCCGCCATCAGCCGGTCGAACCAGTCGTCGTCCATCATCGCACAGGCGCCCACGTCAAAACCCTTGAAGGCCGCCTCGAACCCCGCCCACTTGGCCTCGATCACCTTCCAGTTGAATCCGGCCTGAAACACACAGCGCGTCATCTGCGACAGCCAGCGGTCCTCGGGGATCGCAGCCAGTGCCTGCGCAGACAGCGGCCCATCCCCCAACATTTCCTCCAAAGCCTCGGCACCGCCCTTGCGCGCGGCGGCAATGTCGAAAATCTCCTGAAACCCGCGCATCAGTCGCAAATCCCTTTCAGCTCGACCCCGTCCCACGGCATCCGCACATCGCTTTGGCGGCGGTCGGGCAGGGGGGCCACCGGCATCACCTGCGAAATCAGCGCGTGCAGCCGTTTCGTGCGCGGCGCGGTGGGGGCCAGCGCGCGACAGCAGACGAATTCCTCGACGATCGAGCCCTGTTGCTCATATCCGTAATCGCCAAACTTCGGATTGCGCTCCAGATCGAACAGATAGGGATCGGCCCCGCGCTCGTGCTCGGATGCGGCCTTCAGCGGCGAATACCCCGTGGTCTTGCGGTTCTGCCATTGCCACACATGCGTCAGCTCGTGGCTCAGCAGCATCGCGGCGATCAGGCCGATCTTGTCGGGGTAGTCCGGCAGGTAGTCGTCCAGATACCAGTCCTCGTCAAACAGCACATGGTTGAACAGGGTGACAGCCGCAGGCTTGGCCGTGACCATCGCCGTGGTGGGCGGCGGCAGGATCCGCTCGCGGCAGGTGGTGCGGGGCCGCGCCTTGCGCTGGAACGTCACCGACCGCGTCGGCGCACCGTCCACCAGCCGCACTTTGGACGTGTCCAGACCGGTGCCGTGAATGGTGTTCGAAAACGCCACCTCGGCCGGTGTCATCGGCCGCCCGCAGGCGCACAGCAGCAACAAAAGGGCGATCAGGGGGCGTATCAGCATAGACCCAACTAAGGCGGCAATCGCCGCCTCAGGCAAGGGGGTAAACCGCCCGCCGCCTTACTTTTTCTTGACGAACTGGGTCAGGATCACGATGCGCTGGCCTTCGACGCGGCCCTCGATATGTTCGGGGTTGTCCATGACCAGCGAAATGCCCCGCACCGCCGTGCCCCGCTTGGCGGTGAAATTCGCGCCCTTCACCGGCAGGTCCTTGATCAGCACCACGTTGTCGCCCACGGCCAGCGGCACGCCATTGGCATCGCGGTGGCCGGTGTCGGCAGGCACATCCTGCGCCCAGGCCAGCGTGTCCTCGTCCAGGTACAGCATGTCCAGCGCATCACGCGCCCAGTCGGCGTCCAGCTTTTTCAGAATGCGGTAAGCCAGCACCTGCACGGCGGGGTCCTCGGACCACATGGTCGACGGCAGCGCGCGAAAATGGTCGGCCTGCGGCGCGTCAAGCTGTTCGGCGCAGGTCGCGCAGATCGCGACATGGCCTGTTGGGCCACCGGTCACGGTGGTGTCATTCAGCGGCGCGTCGGTGTCACACAGGGGGCAGGGCATGGCGGTCTCCTCTTTTCCCTCGCTCTGGCACGGATCGCGGCGCAGGGACAGGGGAATGGGCCGCTTCGGTGCAAAAAAGATGACGCATCAAGCAATTTCGGCGCGCATTATCCCGCAGGTTTGGCAAATGTCGCCGTGGCCAGCGCAATGTCCTTGCCCGAAGGATGCGCCGTCAGCGTGCAGCGGGTGAATATGGTGCCCTTGCCGGCCCGCATAACCTCGGCCCGCGCGGTGATGCTGTCACCGCTGCCGGGGCGCAGGAACTGCGTGTCCAGCGTGACGGTCGACACCGGTATCATCGCGCCCGCATGCCCCATGCAGGCCAGCACCATGGCCGTGTCCGCCAGCGTCGCCATGACCTGCCCCGAGACAATCCCGCCTGCGCGGGCAATGTCAGCGGTGATCGGGATGGTCAGCGTGCAGTGTTCCGCGTCAATCGAGGCCACACGCGGCTGCAAGGCCAGCACCCAGGGGGCGAACATGGTATCAAGGATGTCTTGGGCGGCGGTGGGGGTCATGGGCGGTGTCCTGTGGTGGGGTATGGGCAGCTTACACAAGGCGACGTAGAAGAGAACCCCAGCGGAAACGCCTCGCGTTTTCGCCGCGCCCGACCGCCCCCATGGGCGGGCGCGTCTGCGACGCCCCCGAGGCTTACGCCTTCTTCGGCCTCAAAAGGTCCACCGGACCTTTTGCAAGACGGCCTACGACCCGCGGTCAGGCGCTGGTGTTGAATACGTGAAATATTGCGGTACAGCTGGAAGCAGAGCTAATCTGTAGAGATCAGTTACCGTTGAAAGTCTAAAGTGCAGTCAGAAAACGCCAAAAGACTATTATCCGATTGCGAGTTTGCTCTGCAAATGATGGAGGATTCTGAAAATTTGCAATTGCGAAGGATCTTATGGGTTTCGATGATGGCAATGTTGAGGACCATTGCTGATACTCTCGACCGGGATCCGAACAAAAAGGTTAGGCAAGCATATCAGAAAGCCAGAAAGTCATGGGAGCAAGAGCGCACAGGTAGTGCGCTAATTTTTTTCGAGTTCATTGTCCATGAGCGGAACAACATTATTCACGAATGGTCATTTGGTCACTCCGATGATGAAGATATGAACCTTGCCTTCATGTCCGAGAATAGTGAGTTAGAGGTCGCAGATTTGACTGACATTTATTGGCCTATGGTATCTGGACCATTTTCAGGAACAGATGCACGCGATGTAGCTCATGAAGCGATCAATTGGTGGAGGCACGAGTTAAAGAAGATGGAAATAAGTTAAACATCCAACTCCTCAACAAACCGCGCATTCTCCTGAATATACTCAAACCGCAGTTCCGGCTTCTTCCCCATCAACCGCTCGACCAGATCGCCGGTCTGCCCCGGCTCGTCCTCGTCGATCGTCACCCGGATCAGCTTGCGCGTGGCGGGGTTCATCGTGGTGTCTTTCAGGTCTTTCGCGTCCATCTCGCCCAGACCCTTGAACCGCGACACGTCGATCTTGCCCGACCCGCCCAGACCCTTCTCCAGCCAGACATCGCGCTCGGCCTCGTCCAGACAATACACACGCTTGGACCCCTGCGTCAGCCGGTACAAGGGCGGACAGGCCAGATACAGATGCCCCGCATCAATCATCGGGCGCATCTGGGTGAAAAAGAACGTCATCAGCAGCGCCGCAATGTGCGCCCCGTCCACGTCCGCATCGGTCATGATAATGACCTTGTCATACCGCAGGTCATCGACGTTGAACTTCGCCCCCAGCGACACGCCCAGCGCCTGCGACAGATCGGAAATCTCCGCGTTCGATCCCAGCTTGGACGACGCCGCCCCCAGCACGTTCAGGATCTTGCCCCGCAACGGCAACAGCGCCTGCGTCTTGCGGTCGCGTGCCATCTTGGCCGACCCGCCCGCGCTGTCGCCCTCGACGATGAACAACTCGGTGCCCTCACGCGATTTCGACGAACAATCCGTCAGCTTGCCGGGCAGGCGCAGCTTTTGCGTCGCCGTCTTGCGCGAGGTTTCCTTCTCCTGCCGCCGCCGCAGCCGTTCCTCGGCGCGCAGCACCAGGAAATCCAGAATCGCCCCCGCCGATTTCGTATCCGCCGCCAGCCAGTTGTCGAAATGGTCGCGGACCGAATTTTCGACCATCCGCTGCGCCTCGACCGTGGCCAGCCGGTCCTTGGTCTGGCCGACGAATTCCGGCTCGCGGATGAAACAGGACACCAGCGCACCGCCGCCGGTCATCAGATCCTCGCGGGTGATGGTCGCGGCCTTGCGGTTGTTCACCAGCTCGCCATAGGCCTTGATCCCCTTCAGGATCGCGGCCCAGAAACCGGCCTCGTGGGTGCCGCCCTCGGGGGTGGGCACGGTGTTGCAATAGGACTGGATGAACCCGTCGCGCGCGGGCGTCCAGTTGATCGCCCATTCCACCTTGCCCGGCACCTTGAACTTCTCGAACGACACCGACCCCGCGAACGGCGCCTCGGCATAGGTGGTGGCCCCGCCCATCGCCTCTTTCAGGTAATCCGCCAGACCGCCGGGAAAGTGGAACTTGGCCTCTTGCGGCGTCTCGCCATCGTTGATGCCGGTTTTCCAGCGGATTTCAACGCCCGAGAACAGGTACGCCTTGGACCGCGCCATCTTGAACAGCCGCGCGGGTTTCAGCTTCAGCGACCCGAAAATGTCGGGATCAGGGTGGAACGTCACCGCCGTGCCGCGCCGGTTCGGGGCGGCGCCGACCTTGGCCAGCGGCCCCTGCGGCACACCGCGCGAAAACTCCATCGCATAAAGCTCGCGATTCTGCGCCACCTCGACCCGCAGATGGTCCGACAGCGCGTTCACCACGGACGAGCCGACCCCGTGCAGACCGCCCGAGGTCTCATAGCTGTCGCCGGAAAACTTGCCGCCCGCGTTCAGCGTGCAGAAAATGATCTCCAGCGCCGACTTGGTCGGGTCCTTGGGGTGCATCCCGATGGGAATCCCGCGCCCGTTGTCGCGCACCGACACATGGCCGTTCTCGTGCAGTTCCACCTCGATCCAGGTCGCGTGCCCCGCCACCGCCTCGTCCATCGAGTTGTCGACGATTTCCGCCACCATATGGTGCAGCGCACGGTCGTCCTTGCCGCCGATATACATACCGGGGCGCAGGCGGACGTGTTCCATGTCCTCCAGCACCTGGATCGAGGAGGCATCATAATCCGAAGAAGGCTCGGACCCGGACAGAAGATCGCTCATGGGGGCTGCTCACTTTTTTATACTTGGCGGGTATAATGGCAGAGCAGGGCGGATGACGAAAGAGGGAACAGGGCAGGGGGGCCTGATCGCCCCGCACCCCCGCACCGTTGGACCCGCGCCGCCGCCTCTGATACACCCTGTCACCGACCACAACAGAACACCGCAACCGTCAAGGAACCCCCTATGCCAGATCAGGGTCACAGCTCACCACAGCAGGGTCTGGTGCTGCCCTATGACACCGCATGGGCCGCCAAGGCCGCCCGCCACCCCAAGACCGGCTTTGTGATGTTCTGGGGCCACCGCGCCCGCAAGGGGCAGCCCGCCCGCGAAACCTGTTTCAGCCAGTGGTTTCCCAGCCCCTTCCGCCATCAGGGGCAACGCTATGCCACCGCCGAACACTGGATGATGGCGGGCAAGGCGCGGCTGTTCGGGGATGCGGCAATCGAACGCGCCATCGTCGCCTCGGACGACCCGCGCGCGGTCAAGGCCTTGGGCCGCAAGATCGCGGGCTTTGATGCGCAGGTCTGGAACCGGCACAAGGTCGGCATCGTCTATGCGGGCAATCTGGAAAAGTTCCGCGCGCACAAGGACATGGCGGCCTTTCTGCTGAAAACGCATCCCAAGATACTGGTCGAGGCCAGCCCCGTAGACCCGATCTGGGGCATCGGCCTGGGCCGCGATGACGCCAACGCGGCACGGCCCGCGAAATGGCAGGGCGAAAACCTGCTGGGCTTCTGCCTGATGGCCGTCCGCGACACATTGCGGCAGGACGGCGCGGCGCGCTGACCGGACCTTGGCTCAGGTCGCGGCGAATGGCAGGAATGAACCCGTTCCGCATTCTCCCGCGCGGAATCAAGGCCGAAGGCCGCCGCGCATCGCCGGGCCGTCCGCCGGCACGGCGATTTGGCTGCTGTTGTTCGTGACGGATAGCTGGGATGTGCTTGGCTTCCATAAAGTGCCAGTCACAGAGGTCTGATCGCCGCACCACGGCCCGACGATGCGCGGCTTCGCACTCCATTTCAAAGGGCAGCTAAGTCCCGCACAGCGGACCTCGGCACCCGCCGCAGCAACCGACCGCTCCGAACCTATCCGCTGCGGCATCCATCTGACGCAAACAGCCGCTTTTGCGTGGCTCATGACACCCCTAAACCCGTGCCCCTAAAAACATCCCCCTAAACCGGAAAATTCTCGTCCTCTTCCCCGTCCTCTCCCGCAAGCCAGGCCTCTGCCGCATCCCCCTGCGCCAAGGCAAAGCTTTTGATCTCCAGCGACGGGATCACCGCGCCCTCCACCTCGGCGGTCGTGCGCAGCCACGCCACATCGGACAGCACCGCACAGCGGTCGAACCGCATCACCGCCGCCATCAGCTTGGGCAACCGCACCAGCTCTGCCGCCCAAGCCCCCATCGACGGCATCTCGAAATCCTCGATCGCAAACAGCATCTGCCCGTGCGCAACGCCCTGCGACGCGGCAATGACGCGGTCCAGGGCCTCGGCCATCATATCGGCGTCAAGCGGACCGGACAGGACAACATCGACACGGTGGGCCGCCGGTTTGGTTACACTCATCATGGTTTCGGGCCTTTCTGTTGGGTGACAAGACAGGCATTCTGCCCCCTGGGTGCACAGGTGCAGATCAGGGGTACACGCAGATTATAACACCGCGATTACGCAAAATGGCAACACAGGTGTGCGACTGCCGGCATCCGATCACCCCCAAGCGAACATCTGCCGACATGGCCGCCCCACGCGCGCTGCCGGCCGATGCGCGCGCAAAAGCGGCCCCGACGCTCTTGCCTGTGCCGGAATATTGCTGAAAGATCACCGCGCAACCCAAACCGATGTCCTGACCAGCGGAAAGCCGATGACTGTGCAGCGCCTGAACATCAAACCGATCACCGCAGTCTTGGCCAGCCTGACCGTTCTGGCCGGCTGCGGCGGCTCCGACCGCCACCCTCCCGCACCGGCAGCCCAGGTCGATTGCCTTGCGCGTGCCATGTATTTTGAATCGCACCGCTCCAGCCGCGACGGCATGATCGCGGTCGGCACCGTGGTGATGAACCGCGTCGCCTCAGATGCCTTTCCCAACACCATCTGCGGCGTGGTGGGCCAGCCGAACCAGTTCGCCCCCGGCGTGATGACCAAGACAATGTCCGGCCCCTCAGCCACATTGGCCAGAGAGGCCGCCATGTCGGTCTACGCGGGCGAAAGACACCCCAAGATCGCGCAGGCAAAATTCTTTCACGCCGCATGGTATCAGGCATCTTACAACAACATGCACTACGTGGTGACCACGGGCGGCAACGCGTTCTACGAAAAGCGCCGCCCCGAGGACGTGACCTCCCCGTTCCCGCTTCCGGCGTTTCAGGGCTAGGGCGGCCCCGCGACGGGCCGTAACAGGGGGCCTCGCGCAGGGGCGTTGACATCGGCGTGATCGCCATTCACCCGCTGTTCAAACACCCTGAAATCGTGCTACCTGACCGCCCATGGACCCCAAAAGCTTTCAGCCCGCCGCGCGCAGGGTTGATGGCACGAAACGCGGCGTGCAGACCGAACCGCACAGTCGCCTTCCTGCCTTGCGCGACCCTGAGGGAACCAAGGCCAGACAAGCTGCCTCTGCCCACCTTTTCTTAAATCCCAATGTATCGCTTGCCGCATCTGAAACCGGCCAGGCACATTCCTGTCAGGAGACACCTCATGAAATTCCTCATGCGTGTTACACTTGTCCCAAGCACACTCACCGCGCACGCCGCCCTGGCCGTCGAAAACAGCCGCCACGTCTACCGCGCGGTCGAACCCATCCGCATCGCCTGCTACCGTGGCCCGCTGCACGCCACGATCTGGGACGCACCCGAAGGCCACTTTGTTCAGGATCTGGTAAGCTTCGGCTATGACTTTGCCAACGCCGACGCCACCGCGCGGTCGGTCTGCAAGGACCAAAGCCTGATCGGACACAGCGAACTGCTGAAAACAGCACTTCTGGAAAAAGTCCACCAGTCCCCACCGCGCGGCAAACGGCTGCGCTGATACGCTGGGCAAAACCGCCTGCGCGCCATGTCCCACCGTCGCGCGCAGGCTTGGTGGCAGATTACAGTTTCACCGGAACGCAGGCCCGTGTGCCCAGACCGTCAGGGAATGGCGCACGCCGCTGCGCACCGGCGTCACCTGATGCAACATAAAACTGGGGAACACGGTCACACAGCCCTGCGCGCGGCTCGCCTCCAGCACCTGCGCGCCGGGCATCACCTCCAGCGTGCCGCCTTCGTACGCCTCGGGCGGCGACAGTTGCAGCACCAGCGTCAGCTTGCGCTTGGCCGAGATCGGCCCGCCGCCAATGTCCGAATGCCACACGAAATGCCCCGCCGCACTGGCGCGGTAAATCGCCACCTGCGGGCTTTCCTCAAACGCCGTCAGATCAAACCCGAAGTGATCGCGGTTCGCCACCCGCACCAGATCAATCAACCGGTCCATGACCCAAGCCAACCCGTCGACCTCGTCGGTCCATACCAGATCGGCACTGCGCATATTGTGGTCCCGGTTGCGCCCCACCAACAGCGCGGGATCGCTGGGGGCCTGCGATATGGCAGCCACAATCGCGTCGCATTCGCCGACGCTAAAGGCCTGCGGAATCATATGCATGGACAGCATTTTTTGGATCTTTCAAAAGGGTGCGCCGGCCCCCGAAACAGGGCCAGACAGGCGGTCGCGCATCATAGCACCGCGCCGCATCCCTGTCTGAAAATTCGTTTGTCCCGTAGGGGTCAGACAGGCGAAATCCTGCGCAGGGGGAGGACGGAGAGGGCGCGAAGATGAGCTTCGACGCAGTCGGCGCCAAGGTTCGCTGTGCGGGACATAGCAGCCGTTTGCTTCGACGAACTCAATGTCAGCTTTCGCCAAAGGTGTTATGATCTGCGGCACGTCACCTAAGCAACATACCACTCAATCAGTTCGAAAAACGATTCCCAAGTCGGTTCTGCCTTGCCTTGCTCTAGGTCATCGAACTCTGCGACTTCTAAATCGTACACTTTCTGATTTATTTTTGAATACAGAATGAACCCTTCACCCTCACCCGAGCTAAGACAAATATAGCCGTCAGGAAGGTTGTAGATGTCGCGGCCAAATTCCGTTGCCTCAAAAATTTGCCTAGTTGGTGAGCAAACGTCTAACAATTCGCCGAGCTGCCTACTTAAAATCGCCGCGAAATTGTATACTTCAAAAATCTCTCTAACTTGATCATGTTGAAGTAAATCCAACTCAGCCAAGCTCTCTCTTACTACCTCAGATTGCTCTGATGGCCGTTTGGCCTTCGGGCCATGTTTGTACATTCCTTGAATAATCTTGTCTGGTATCATTCTCCTACCCTCTGCGTTCGCTCCAGCGAATTGCTGTCTACCTCTATCAGTCACCCGGTGGTTTTTTGCCATGCTGGTCAAGGGCTCATCGCGCAAAGCCGACATTCCTGGGACATGCAGCATCCGACTCTCTGGCCTCAAACCCCACCTTCGCTGCGATCCTCGCCAAGGTCTGCTATGCCATCCCATTTCGGTCCACGCCGATCGGGCCAACACCCACCGACGCATCCCGTCCTAACCCTCCGCCAGCCAATCCAGCACAACCCCCGCAATCTCATGCGGCTTCTGGTGGAACAGCCAGTGGTCCGCATCCGCAATCTCCACCCGCGTCAGGTCCGGCGCATACTCTTCCAACCCCTCGGTCGCCTCGGGCATCAACGCCACATCCCCCGCCGCCCAGATCAGCAGATGCGGACAGCGCACCTGCAACCGCTCCACCGGCAAGGCGCGCAGATCGGTCACCGGCACTCCCGGATCGGCCACCACCAGCGGCGACGCGCGATACCAGTTGATCATCCCGCGCAGCCGCCCCGGACGCCCCCACGCTTCCTTGTACCGCGCCAGCACATCGCCCTTCAGCCACGACATATCCATCTTGGCCGAAAACAGGGCGATCAGCTTTTCAAAGTCATTGGCCGCCAGCCGGTCCTCGGACCCTTCGGCGCGCAGATAGTTGATGTATTGCGACGCCTCGGACTGCCGGCCGCCCTTGGCCATCTCCCGCTGGAACGGGCCGGGGTGCACGCCGTTGGCAATGATCAGCCGCGACACCAGTTCGGGGTGCATGAACGCCAGCGCATAGGCCACACCGGCGCCCCAGTCATGCCCCAGCACCGTCACCGGCCCCCCATCGCCAATCAGCGCCACCATGTCCGACACCAGTTTCGACGCGGTGTACTCCCCCACATCCGCAGGCGCCCAGCTGCGCCCGTATCCGCGCTGGTCGGGGGCGATCACATGGAACCGCTCGGCCAGCAGCGGGGCAAAGTCGTCCCACGCGCCGCCGTACTCGGGAAACCCGTGCAACAACAGCAACCGGGGCAGGGCAGGGTCGCCCCAGGTGCGCACGTAAAACGCCTGCCCGTTCAGATCGCGCATTTCGGCCTGCATGGTCATTCCCCCTTGGCCTTGCTCTCGAACCGCAGACCGGCGGCGGTGCCCGCTCCGAACCCGTTCCAATAGGTGTGCTCGTCGGTCGGCTTGCCCGCATCATCCAGCGCCACAACCCCGTCGCCCGACACCGGCACCAGATCGAAATACGTGGCCTCGTCCACCATGCCCTTCAGATGCACATCCATGAAAGCCGTGGCAAAATGCTGGGCGATGTTGTTCATCCGGTTGGTGTCCCAAACCGCATCCGCGTAATGCTCGAACGGCGCATAGCCCAGCCCTTCGTCCACGCCCCAGCTTTCGCGGGGCGCAGGCATCGGCGCGGCGGCGTTGTGGCCGGCATTGTCAAAGGTCAGCAAATGCCGGTCGGTGCCGGTGGTGCCGTCGAAAATCCCGCGGATCGCGTCATAGATCGACGTGTCGTCCACGCTGCCCGCCATCAGCATCAGCGGCTTGCGGAACCCGGCCAGCCCTTGGGCATCCCAGAACCCCGCGTTGTTGCCCCACGGCCCGATGGCGATGATCGCCTTGACGCGGTCGTCCACCAGCGCCTCGTGGCTCTCCGACCCCGCCAGATGCGCCGCCAGCAACCCGTTCGGCGTGCCCCAGCTGTATTCCGTCGACGCCTGCGTCACACCGGCCCCGCCAAAGATCATCGCCCCATAGCCGCCCATGGAATAGCCGATCACCCCCACGGTATCGCCATCAATGATCGCCCCAAGCGGCCCGTTCAGCGACGCCATGCTGTCGATCACAAACCGCTGGTCGATGGGCCGGTTCAACAACGTCGACCCGAACGCGCCCTTGTCGGAATAGGTGCTGTCGGTGTGGTCGATCGACACGGTGACATAGCCCTTGGACGCCAGGTTTTCGCCCAGATGGCTCATCAGGAACCGGTTGCCGGGATAGCCGTGGCTGATCACGATCAACGGAAACAGCGCGTCCTCGGCAGGGGCCGCATCGCGCGCCGCGCGCCCCGTCAGCGTCGCCTGCCTGTTGCCGTCGCGCAGGGTGGTGATGTATTCGCCCCCAGGCTGGGTGCCCGGTGCTGCGGGATACCACACCTCGACCGTCAGCGGGCGGTCATAGGTGGGGGCATTGTCCGCCGTGGTGTTCAGGATGTCGACCTGACCCGCATGGGTAAACTCCAGCGTCTGCACGCCGATCACATGGTCGCCATAGGGCGCCAGTGCCGGCGCATCGGGGCGGATCTGGTCAATCGGGTTGGCACACAGCATCCCCGCCGCGCCGATCCCCGCAAGGCCCAATGTAACCGATTTCAATGTGGTGGTCATGACAGCTCTCCCTCTCTGTCTGGTCCCGAAAGCCCGGGGAACCACGCCCCCCGGGGCCCTGATGCGCCCGCCCGTGGCTGCCGCACGGTCACTGTGGCACAGCCACCGCACCGATCAACCCGTGACCTTACGGCGTGAGGGGCCGCGCCGCCCTGTCGCCGCGCCACGGCCCAACGCGGCCCAGCGTCGCGCTTCACGGCAAAGTGGCGCGCAACAGCCCTCGGACACGCCGCGCCCGAATGGGCGGTTTTCAGCACAAAAGCCGCCGTAAGAAACTGGACGCAGGTTTCAACCTATGAGATAGTGCACTGGCACTGCACAACCCCAAAAGGGGCAAACAAAAAGGCAGGCACCGAAGGCAAGCAGGTACGTTATGGCCTATAATATCAGTGAAACTTCCGGCGACTCCACAGGTGGGGTGTCAACGGGCTTTGATGCCTGGACGTTCGACGTGGCCTTGTCCGATGCCGTCGTGCGCGGCGATTTCGACGAGGACAGAGATCAGGACGGCATCAGCGACGGCGAAGCGTCAAGCTACCGGTTCTCGGCGCTCAGCACGAACCAATACGGCACGCTCAGCTTCAACACCAGCACCGGCAAGTTCACCTTTACCATCAATCAGGCGGCGGTGATCGCGTCGGGGTCCAGCCAGACCGTCGAATTCACCATCACGGGCACGCGCGGGTTCAACTCGGACGCGGACCGCGTGGTGATCAACATTGCCATCTGCGTGCTGCGCGGCACCGGCATCGACACCGCACAGGGGCGCGTGCCGGTCGAGGATCTGAAAGTCGGCGACCGGGTGCGCACGCTGGATTCAGGGCTGCAACCGATCCGCTGGCTTGGATCGCGGCGGTTGACCCGGCGCGATCTGGACCGCGCGCCCGAGTTGCGCCCGGTCCGGCTGGCTGCCGGCGCCCTGGGTACGCAGTGCCCCGATGATGCGCTGGTGGTGTCCCCACAACACCGCGTGCTGGTGACCGGCTGGCGGGCCGAGTTGCACTTTGGTGTGTCCGAAGTGCTGGTCCCCGCCAAAAGCCTGGTGAACGATCTGGACATCACCACCGCCCATGACCTTGACGATGTGGAATATTTCCACGTCCTGTTCGACCATCACGAAATCATGCTGACCAACGGCGCCCCGACAGAAAGCTTTTTCCCCGGCGACTACGTGATGGACGCGCTGGACCAGCCGGTGCGCGACGAACTGGCGGCGCTGTTCCCCGCACTGTTCTCCGATCCCGACCGTTTCGGCCCCGCAGCCCGCGCCTCGGTCAAAGTGACCGAAGCCGCCGTTTTGCGCCACGAGGTTTACTGATGGCCCCCCTGACCGACACCACGGGCGCGACCCTGCCCGAAAGCGAGGCGCCCAGCGACACGCGGTTGCGCGCCTATGGCGATTTCCTGTTCCTGGCCTTTCGCAGCGACTGGCACCAGCGCATGACCATGTCCAACCTGCGCTCGGCCTTCGAGACCCCTATCGCACTGGACCAATACCGGATTTTCCGTTTTGACGGCGTGCCGCGCGGGCTGATCACATGGGCCTGGATGAGCGCCGAGGCCGAGCGTAAATATGTGTCGGGCGACCTGCTGGACCCTCAGGACTGGCAGTCCGGCGACCGTCTGTGGCTGATCGACATGATCGCCCCCTACAAGGGGCTGGCCTCCAGCATCACCCGCTGGGTGATGGTGCCGGGGCAGTTCGCGGACACGACATTCCGCTTCCGCCGCGTGGGTGCCGACCACACAACCCGCAGGATTGTGACGATTGACCTGACCCGCCCCGACGACAAGGCACGGGTGGTGTCCGAAGCCGCGTTTCTTGAGGGTGGTGAGTGAGCGGGCAGGGTCGGCCACAAAGCCGCGCATCGCAGGGCTGTGGTGCGGCGATGCGACCGTCGTGACTGCCACTTTATGGCAGCCAAGCACATCCAACCGACCTGTTCCGCGCACCATCGGCCAAATCGCCGTGCCGGCGGACGGCCCGGCGATGCGCGGCGGCCTGCGGCCTTGTCCCGCGCTCGGGAACAGCGGTGAGGGCCAAGCCCCCCCCTCACGTCAGCGCCGCACAAAACCCCTGTATCCGCGTGCACGCCTCTTTCAGCGCCGCGTCCGAGGTCGCATAGCTGACCCGGAAATTCGGGCTCAACCCAAACGCCGCGCCAAACACCACCGCGACGCCGGTTTCCTCCAGCAGCGCCGTGGCGAACGCCTCGTCATCGACAATCTCGACCCCCGCAGGGCTGGTCTTGCCGATCAACCCGGCAATCGACGGATAGACGTAAAACGCCCCCTCCGGCACCGGGCACGAAATCCCCTCGGCCGCGTTCAACATCTCGACCACCAGATTGCGCCGCCGCACGAATGCCGCGTTGTTCTCGGCGATGAAATCATGCGGCCCGTTCAGCGCCTCGACCGCCGCCCACTGGCTGATCGAACAGGGGTTCGACGTCGACTGAGACTGCACCTTGCGCATCGCCCCGATCAGCTCTTGCGGCCCCGCCGCATAGCCGATCCGCCAGCCGGTCATCGCATAGGCCTTGGACACACCATTGACCGTCAGCGTGCGGTCGTACAGGCGCGGCTCGACCTGCGCAGGGGTGCAGAACTCGAAATCGTCATAGGCCAGATGCTCGTACATATCATCCGTCATCACCCAGACATGCGGATGCCGCATCAACACATCCGTCAGCGCCTTCAACTCGTCGCGGCTGTAGCCCGCGCCGGTCGGGTTCGACGGCGAGTTGAAAATGAACCACTTGGTCCGGGGCGTGATCGCCGCCTCCAACTGGTCCGCCGTCAGCTTGAACCCCGTCTGCAACGACGCCTCGGCCACCACCGGCGTGCCACCGGCCAGCAACACCATGTCGGGGTAACTCACCCAATAGGGCGCAGGGATCACCACCTCGTCCCCCTCGTTCAGCGTCGCCATCAGCGCGTTGTACAACACCTGCTTGCCGCCCGACGACACAGAAACCTGAGCCGGCACGTAATCCAGCCCGTTGTCCCGCTTGAACTTGGCGCAAATCGCCTGCTTCAACTCGGGGATGCCATCGACAGCCGTGTACTTGGTCTTGCCCAGCGCAATCGCCACCACGGCCGCGTCCTTGATGTGCTGCGGCGTGTCGAAATCCGGCTCGCCCGCACCCAAACCGATGATATCGCGCCCCGCAGCCTTCAATTCCGCCGCCTTGTTTGTTACAGCAATGGTCGGAGACGGTTTGACACGTTCGAGTGTCGTTGAAAGCAGTTTCATCTGAGCCTCGCAGGTCTAGGATTACCCCAAGACTCATAGGCGCGGGCCGATGCGCGTTCAAGCACGTTAACGAACCATTGCAAAAGGGACATCTACATGACCGACGACAGCACAGACAGCGCCGACTGGTACAGCCAGGACGCCGCCACCTTCGGCGACCGCGTCGCCGCCGCACGCGACGCCGCGGGCCTCAGCCAAAAGGAACTGGCCCGCCGTCTGGGCGTGCGCCTGTCCACCGTGCGCGGCTGGGAAGACGACCGGTCAGAACCCCGCGCCAACCGCCTGTCGATGATGGCGGGGCTGCTCAATGTCTCGATGATGTGGCTGATCAACGGCGAAGGCGCCGGTCTGCCCCCGCCCGACGAAGACGTGATGCCCCGCGACATGCGCCTGCTGCTGGCCGACCTGCGCACCCTGCGCGCCGACCTGGTGGCCAAGGCGGAAAAGGTCGCCCGCATGGAAAAATCCCTGCGCCAGATCCTACAGGATACCCCCGATGTCTGAACTGCACGAACACCGCCTGAAACGTTTGAAAATGCGCTCGATGCGGCGCGGGATCAAGGAAATGGACCTGATCCTGTCCGCCTACGCCGACGACACCCTGCACACGATGGATGACGCCGCGCTGACGCTCTACGACGACATGCTGAACGAAAACGATCAGGATCTGTACCAATGGGTCACAGGGCAGGTGCCCGCGCCCGAGCGGTTCGCCGGGCTGATCGGACGGATTTCGGTGCAGTTTCAGGGCAGCGCGGCCTAGGAGGGCTTTCGGGCCTTGGCGGACCTTCACGGTCTGCGCCGCGAAGGGCAGGTTTGCGCCCGGATTGCCCGTTACCACAAAGCGGTCAATGAATGACCGCTTTGTGGTGGTGTCAACTCTTGGGCCGCAGTGCAACGTTCACCGCTGCGTCAAAGTTCAGCTGACGTGCGTTACGATGGTTTCGCGTGACTTGCGCACCTTGGCCATCGGCAACAACCAATCGCCAGCCGGGTCACGGTATCCCAAAGGCAGCAGGACGACTGACCGCAGGCCCCGCGCCTTCAGATCCAGGATTTCATCAACTGTATCGGGGTCGAACCCTTCCATCGGTGTGCTGTCGACTTCCTGTTCTGCCGCAGCCACCAGCGCAATCCCCAGCGCAATATAGGCCTGGCGCGCAGCATGTGCATAGTTCACAGCCGCGTCGCGTGGCACATAGTTGCTCTTCAGATTGTCATAATATGTTTTCAACATCGGCAAATCGCCGCGCGCCTCAACGTTCAGATCAACCACCTCGTCGATGCGATCGGTTGTGTAATCGTCCCACGCAGCGAACACCAAAAGATGAGAGCCCTCGGTAATCTGCGCCTGACCGCGAGCGGCCTCTTGAAGGGCGGCCAGTTTGTCCGGGTTCGTCACGACGATCAGCTCAAAGGGCTGGGTGCCGCTTGATGTCGGTGCCATACGAACCGCCTCGATAATGACATCAAGCTTTTCCTGTGGAACAACCTTGGTCGTGTCCATCTTCTTGGTTGCATAGCGCCAGTTCAACAGTTCGAGAAGGGGGCTGTCGGTCATCAATTTTGATCCCATTGTAAGCACGCATTTGGTGCGGTATAAATTAGTAACCAACGACATATTCAGAACCAGATTGCGCCGCAAGAAGGCACACCACCGACACTCGGTCACACAAAGGGAACCACTATGCTCGACACTGCTCAGTGCCCGGACTGCAAGCGCATCAACGAAGTGTTATCGCGCGTTGGTGACCGCTGGAGCGTCCTTGTGATCATTTCGCTGGCCCAGTACGAAACCCTTCGATTCAATGAACTCAAGCGGACATTGGGCATTTCCCAGCGTATGCTCAGCCTGACGCTGAAAGAGCTCGAGCGAGACGGTTTGGTCAACCGCACATATCATCCGACAATCCCGCCAAAGGTGGAATACAATCTGACACCGATGGGCCAATCATTCCGCGAGCCGGTCAATGCATTGGGCAACTGGGCTTTGGGCAACCTTGCCAAAATCGACGCCGCACGCGAAGTTTATGATGCCGTCGCAAGATAGCAATCTGCCGGTTTGGTCGTTCTGACAACGCGACCTGATCAAGACAGCTTTCATTCGCCGAAGGTCACCGCGCGTGCGACAACGTCGGGGCCGTCAGAAAGTCGGGCGCAAAGATCATCTGGCACAGGGGGGCGAAACGGGCGCGCAACTGATCGCAATGGGTGTCCACCGCCATGTCCGGTGACTGGATGAAATCCTGAAATGTGCTGAACCAGACATCGAAGAACAGATGCGCGATGTGGCGGCCATCCCCCTGCGTGCCATTGGCCAGCGTCAAGGTGTACTGCGACAGAATGTCTTCGGTCAGATCCAGCAGCGCCTTGTCCACCTCCTTGAAGGCCCGCGCAAATTCGGTTGTCGGATGGCGGGTTGATGCCGCGTGGGCATAGCGCCAGATGCGTTTGCTCGCGATCGCCATCGTCTCGACCGAAATGTCCATGAAGACCGCCAGAAGCGCGGTGACGAAATCGACATCCGTGCGCGGTTTCAACACCTTGCTGTTGGTGCGCGCCTTCTGTGTGCCCTCGGTGATCAACGCGATCAGAATGCCGTCCTTGTTCCCGAAATAGTTGAAAACGGTCGGCGTCGACACCCCCGCGGCTTCGGCAATCTCTGCCATCGTCACCGCATCCACGCCCGTGTCCGCAAACAGCGCCTTGGCCTCGGCAAGGATCTGTTCGCGCCGCTGCGCCTTCTGGCGGGTCCTCAACCCCGTGGCGCCCGCCGCGCCGGTGTCCTGCGCCGTTTCGTCGGCCCTCTGGGTGGGAAGCTTCGATTTGTCCATCCGAAAGCCTTTTTACTCCATAAAACTTTTTATTGACTAAAAATAGCAAGTCAATATCAATGATCCGCAACGATCCGTCCGAGAAAGTTTCCGGTTCCGTCGCTGTGCGTTCCGAATTGTACATCCGCAAGCACAGTGTCCGCCAGACGAGAGTTGGCGGTTTGCAACATTCAAGCTGGCGGGGAAGGGCCGGTTTGCAAGCAAATACGGGCAAAAGCCTGTCGTCGATACCGATCCATGCACATGAGGAGAAACGAATGATACCTTTGAAACACATTGGGGCGATCCTGACCGCCTCGGCCACTCTGCTGACCGTCGGGAGCGCCGCCATGGCCCAGTCTACAGATCCGGACCGGTGGCTGACCCCCACGATGATCGACGCCCGCGCAAGCATGTTCATGCCGTCGCTGAACTATCTGACGTTCCAGCATATGGACCAGATGTTCGCCACGCGCGCCGTCGCCAAGGGCACCCAGACATGGGAGCTGCCCGAGAAACCAATGTCGCTCGACGGCGACTACACGATCCTGGGCGAAACCTACGATCTTGAAGGGGCCTTGGAGCGCACCCAGGCAAACGCGCTTCTGGTGCTGAAAGACGGCGCGATTGTCTATGAACACTACCGCAATGGCAGTGGCCCCGACACGCGGTTCCTGACCTTTTCGGTCGCCAAGTCCTATACCTCGACCCTGATCGGCTTTGCGCTGCATGACGGGCTGATCGACAGTCTCGACGACAAGGTCACGAAATACCTGCCCGAAATGGAAGGCTCCGGCTACGACGGCCCCACAGTGCGGGACGTCCTGCGGATGCGCTCTGGCGTGGATTGGGAAGAACGCTACGAATTCGGCAGCGAAACCCAGCTGACCCAGGTCCACGACAATTCTCTCGTGGCCTACCGCTACCGCTGGTGTGACTACGCGGCGAATGAATCCAAGCCCGGCGCGAATGAACCGGATGCCGTGTTCAACTATGCCACGCTCGACACCAGCGTGCTGGGCTGCATCGTGGAACGGGTGACCGGCCGCACCGGCGCCGAATACATGAGCGAAAAGCTCTGGCAACCGATGGGCGCCCAATACGACGCCTATTGGATCATGGACGGACCGGACGATGTCGGGCGCGAATTCTATGGGGCCGGCTTTGCCTCCACCGCCCGCGACCATGCGCGCTTTGGCCAGATGTTCCTGCAAGACGGCATGGCCAACGGCAAACAGGTCGTGCCTGCGGAATGGGTGCGCGAAGCGACGGTGCCGGACGATGGCTACGAGCCGACCGAGCCAGGCGCGCCGGTGGGCTATCAATACCAATGGTGGACCGATGCGCGCAGCGACGTCTTCATGGCGCTTGGCCTGCACCACCAGTTCATCCGCGTGGACCCGACCAATCAGATCGTCATCGTCAAGATCAGCCATACGACGGAACCCGTCGGGCGTGATCAGGAGAACGAAGAACTCTTTGCCCAGATCACCGCGCGACTGACCGAATAACCCCTGGCGCGGCCCCGCGTCTGCGGGGCTGCGCTTGCTGTCGCAAGTGGGCCGACGCACAAGGCTTCCCATCCATCGAAATACCTCTGCGCGCCCCGTTTTGCGTACAATTTGAATTGGATTTGGCGCGGCACCCGGGAATTCGCCCTCTTATCCCTGCACAGAACGGCCGAAACCCCCACGCCCGTCCCCCCCAAACCCAACTTAACGGTTTCTTGTCAAATTCTCCTCATTCTCCCCCGCAGGATGAACGAGTCGGAGACACACCATGAGCATTCAACAGCCTGCGCCGCAGGTGCCCGGAGCTGCAAACAGCCCCCCGGGGAAAAGTTTCATATTCAGCTACCTCGAGGCGCTGTCGCTGGTCGAACGGCTGCACCGCCTGTTGCTGGACGTGATCAAGGATGAATTCGAACGCGTCGGCGTTCTGGAAATCAACGCCGTGCAGGCGCTGCTGCTGTTCAACATCGGCGACAACGAGGTGACGGCCGGCGAATTGAAAAGCCGCGGCTATTACCAGGGCAGCAACGTCAGCTATAACCTGAAAAAGCTGGTCGAAATGGGCTACATGCACCACCAGCGCTGCGAGATTGACCGCCGCTCGGTCCGCGTCCGCCTCACCGAAAACGGCCGCATGATCCGCACCACCGTCAGCGACCTGTTCGAACGCCACGCCGAAGGGTTGCAAGCCGCCAACGTGCTACAGGCCGACGGCATCGACGACATCACCGGCACCCTCAAACGCTACTGGACCGACCAGATCCGCTATATCTACTGACGCGGCAGGGCAGGGGCTACTCCAGCCGCCCGATCACCAGCGTCAGCAACTCGCGTTCCAGCTTGCGCTGCATCGCCTGCGCATAGTGTTCAAACCCCAGCGCGGTCTCGACAAAGGCATCGCGCCCGAAAATCACCTCGGCGCGAAAATACGAACTCAGCGGCCCGATCCCCGATTGCCGGTCGTCGCCGGTCGCGGGGGCATCTTCACCGATCACCAGCGCGTTGATGGTGATGTCGCGGCCCGCCAACAGGGTCTTCACATCGCGCGGACGCGGCCCCAAATTCGACCGCCCGTCGCCCGACACATCCAGCGTGCGCAGGGTGCAGTCGGTCTGCTCAAGCAAGGCCGCGCCATACAGCATCGCCGACCCCAACCCCGTCCCCGGCGACCGCGGCGCGCGCGTGGTGCTGCGCAGCGTGGCGATGATCCCGTCCAGCACCGCCTCGGATGTGACCGGCGTCCACGGCACCAGCAGCGTCACGTCGTCGGGGCTGCTCCATTCATAAACCGACAGCGCCACCGGACTGTCGGGCTGTTGCATCAGCGCCTGCCGCACCGACCCCGCATCCAGCGCCAGCGCCAGCCCGTCCAACTGCTGGCGGTACTCGCGCGCATCCACCGATCCCGACACATCCAGCGCCAGCGCCAGCGCCTGACGGCACGCCGCCTGCGCAGCCCCCCCAGCCACCAGCGCCCACAACAGCACCGCCAGCCGGATCATCCCGGCCCGCCGCCCTGAAACACAGGACGTGGCAACGCCCCGAACACCGGCGGCGACAGCTCGCGCACCAGCTTGCGGCGCATCGCGCGCTCGTAATCGTCGAACCCCTGCGCCACTTCCATGAACGCGCCCGGCCCGTGCAAAACCTCGGCCTTGTAAAAGGCGATCAGCCCCACCTCGGCCTCGTAATCGGCGGCGTTCACCACCAGCCCGTTGACCGTCACCGCGTCGAACCCAAACTCGCGGTACGCCGCCTGCGGGCCAAATCCCTCGTTGTTCTGCCCGTCGCCCGCCATGTCCAGCGTTTGCTGCAAACAGACAGGCCCGCGCGCCAGAACCCCCGCGCCGTACCCCAGCGCATAGCCCATCGCGGTGGGAAAATCATTATACGACCGCTGCGACGCGGCCACGGTTTCGGCCGCCATCAGCAAGTCCGCCGGTCCGCGCACCACGGTCCAGTCCAGCACCATTTCCTGATTGTACCGCCCCGACCACTCGTAAACCGCCAGCGCCACGGGGTCGTCGGTGGCAAAAAACGCCGCCCGAACCTCGGGCGCGGTCAGCGCCGCCACCAGCCCCTGCCGCTGCAACGTGTCCTCGGTGGCATCCACCGACGACGACACATCCAGCGCCAGAACCAGCGCCAACCGGCACTGTTCGGCGGCGGCGGGCAGGGCCATCAGGCCCCACCACAGTGCGATCAGGGCGCGCAGCACCGCCTTACCAGTGACCGGTGTTTTCCATGCTGGCCCACGGCTCTTGCGGGTCCAGCCGGTCACCGGCCTGCAACAGCTCGATCGAGATGTTGTCGGGCGAGCGCACGAACGCCATATGCCCGTCGCGCGGCGGGCGGTTGATGGTCACGCCATTGTCTTGCAGCGTTTGGCACATCGCATAGATGTCATCGACCTCATAGGCCAGATGGCCAAAATGACGGCTGTCATCGGGCAGCTTGTCATCCCCATCCCAGTTATAGGTCAGCTCGACAGGGCATTCCTCCTGCCCCTCGGGGGCCATGAAAATCAGCGAAAACCGCCCCTGTTCGCTGTCCATGCGGCGGGTCTCTTTCAGGCCCAGCATCTCGAAAAAGGCCATGGATTTCTCCAGATCCTTCACCCGAACCATCGTGTGCAAATACTTCAGCGCCATTGTCGCGTCCTTTCGTCCTTGAAGTTAGGACACAGACTAGCACGCACAGGGCTGAGGGCCAGAGCACATTGGCGTGCACATTGTGGTGGGACGCAGGGGCAGGGGGGTTAGAACACCGATTGAAAGCCGATGTTCACCCCGATGCTTTGCGTGTCGAACCGCCCGATGTTCGAATGGGTCCGGCTGACATCCAGCGTCACCTTGGGCGCAAAACCATAGCTGTCCAGATCAGAGAACAGGAACGATGTCGACAGGCTGGCGGCCACATCCTGCCGCGCGTCCGGTCCGTAAACTGCGTCGTCATAACTGCGGAATTGCCCGCTCAGCGACACCGATGTGCGCGCGCCCAGAACCTTCTGACCCAGAACATAGCTCAGCCCGACCTTGGCGCGGCTGTGCGTCAGCGTCTTGCTGTCGGTCACCGTGCGGCCCACTTCGGCATCCAGCGTCAGCCGTCCGTCGTCCGCCGTGGGCCGCGACCAGCTTAGCCCCAGCGATCCGGTGGTGCCCGACCGCAGGTCGTTGTCCTGCCGCTCGGCATAGCCGATGTCGGCCGACCAGGTCAGAAACCGGTCGTCGGGCAGGGCAAAGGTGCTGTTCCAGTCGGCCCGCACCTCGTCCGACAAATGACTGCCGCCATACCAGATGCGCCCGTAACTCAGGCTGTAGCCGTGGCGCGGTTTGCCCGGTCCGGTGGTGAAATCCCGCCCCACTTGCGCGCGCAGTTGCTGGTACAGAAAATCGCCTTCCTCGACGCCCGCAGGCACCGCGTCATCGGTCAGCATCACCCGTGTCTCTGCCCAGCTTAGGGCTGCATAATTGCGGTGGGTCTCGGTGATGTTGAAATTGTAACGCAGCCGCGCCTGTGACGAGATTTCGATCCCCGACAGCGGCACCGCCGTCGGATCGACAAAGACCAGCCCGCCCAAGACGATGGTGTTGTCACGCGGGGCGTTGTTGACGTTGTCGCTGGGCACCAGCCCAAAAGACAGGTTGACCGACCACGGATTGGCCATGCGCACGAACTGGTAATCACGGATCGCGCGGGCGCGGGTGGCCTCTGACGGCGCAACTTCGGCCGCACGGCGCAGCCACAACTGGGCACGTGTCTTGCGGTTGTCCGACGACAGCGCCTGCGCCATGGCCAGCGCCGCGCCGTATTTCTCGACATCGCGGTCGGCGGCCTTCCATGCCTGCCGCGCCGCACCCTGCGCCGCTTTGAAATCGCCCGTGGTCCGCAGCCCTTGTGCCAGCAAAATCAGGCTGGTGGCGTCTTGGGGGTCACGTGCGACCAGCACGCGGGTCAGCTCGACCGAGGCATGGGCATGGCCCTCGGACAAAAGCTTGGCCGCCGCCATCCGCGCCTCTTGCGGGCTTAGCGTCGTGGACTGCGCCACGGCGGGCGGGGCCGACCCCGACAGGGCCAGCACCAATCCCAGCGCCCCAGCGCGCCACATGGTGTTATTGCGTTGTGACAAAGCCGCCGACTTCGCGGACATCGTCGCCCTCGACAAACAGCACACCGGCAATCTCTTCGCCGTTCGGTCCGGCAAAGACACCTTCCCAGCTGCCGCTGCGCGTTGCGGTGCCGCCGACAAATTCGGTCGCTGTCGCACTGACAATGGTCTGCGTTTCAAAGTCGATGGTGCTGTCCTGCATCGAAATGAACCCGTCCAGCGTGCCGATCTGCGTGCCGGTGGTGTCATACAGCCGTCGGTTCCCCACCGTGCCGCCCACCGTGCCCGTGTCGTCAAAGTCGCCATAATCGACCCGCATCGTCACGTCACCGGTGACAAACTCGGCCAGGTTGCTGCCCCCGGGGCCCGCATCCAGCGTCGTGCGCACCGCGGCATACTCACCGTTGTACGAATAGATCCCCGTGGTCGGCAGCGTCGGGTTCGCCCCCAACCGCTGCGCGCCCGCACCGCCATAGCCGAACTGGACATAGGCCGTGGTCCCCGCCGCCGCCACCTGCGACTGACCGCTGTCCGACCGGCGGAACACGGCGAAATACTGAATCTCGTTGCTGCCCGGCGCAGGGTCGCTTTCATAGGCGTTGAACCCGTTGGCAAACGTCTCGGTCTGAATGCGCTTGTAGGCGTTTTCCGGATCGTCAAACGGAATGTTGTTGATCGTCAGCGTGTCCGACCCCGGGTCATAGGCAATGTTGTTCAACGTCAGAAACGTGCCTTCCTCGTCCAGATACGCACTGCCGGGGGTCTTGTCGTCGCCGTCTTCGACTGTGTTGAACGGGCTGCCATCGCCACACGCGGCAACCAACGCCAAAATGGCGATGCCTGAATAGAAACGGGTCATTTGCGACCACCTTTTTTTGAACTGCTGCCTCTTATTGCCCCCAAATTCACGGCAAACTCACACAAAGTCAACGAATCTGTGAACAACCCCCGCGCGATGTGTCTTAACGGCGACCACGATATAGCGGTTCACGGATGGCGCCCCGCTAGATAAGGTGAGCGCCTATCAGATTCTCTGCCAGAAGGATTCGCGCAATGCCGCTCAGCCCCGACCAACAAGCCGAAGTAGACGCCCTGCGTGACACCCCCCAGCAAACCCTGCGCGCCACCGTGCCCGGGATCGAGGCGCACCTCTACCGCGCGCATGACGTGCTCGACCACGGCTTTGTCCGCGTCATCGACTACATGGGCGACGATTCAGCCATCTGCCAGGCCGCCCGCGTGTCCTATGGCCGCGGCACCAAATCCGTCCAGAACGACGAAGGGCTGATCCGCTACCTGATGCGCCACTGGCACTCGACCCCCTTCGAGATGTGCGAGATCAAGCTGCACGTCAAACTGCCCGTCTTCGTCGCCCGCCAGTGGATCCGCCACCGCACCGCCAACGTCAACGAATACTCGGCCCGCTATTCGATCCTCGACCGCGAATTCTACATTCCCGCCCCCGATCACCTGAACGCGCAATCCGTGGTCAACAACCAGGGCCGCGGCGCACTGCTCGAGGGCGAAGAGGCCGCCCGCGTCCTCGACATCCTCAAGGCCGACAGCAACCGCGCCTACGACCACTACGAACAGATGATCTCCGAAGACGGCCAGTCCGGCCTCGCCCGAGAGCTGGCGCGCATGAACCTGCCCGCCAACATCTACACGCAATGGTACTGGAAGGTTGACCTGCACAACCTCTTCCACTTCCTGCGCCTGCGCGCCGACGCCCACGCCCAATACGAAATCCGCGTCTATGCCGATGCGATTGCCAACATCGTGGCCGACTGGGTGCCCGCGGCGTTCGGCGCCTTCGAGGACTACCGCATGGGCGGCGCGCAACTGTCGGCCAAGGGGCTGGACTGCGTGCGCCGGATGCTCAAGGGGGAAGAGGTGACGCAGGAGACGTCAGGGATGTCTAAGGGGGAGTGGCGGGAGTTTGAGGGGGTGATTGGGTGAGTAATGAAATTGAAAACGCTAAAGCTGCGTTAGGGGTCGCTGGTCAAATAGTTAGTCTAGCGAAGGAGTCCCCAGAGTTGACTGAAGCGGGCCAAAAGTTTGCTGACTCTGCTCTTGTACTGTCGAAAGCTGTTAACAATGTTTTACTACCAATTGCAGCAGTAAATTTTGCCTTCGACAAAGGACGTAAGTATTTTGATGAAAAGTTTCAGAAAGACCTAGAAGGAAAAGCATCTAATATTGCGCCAGAAGATGTTGTCGAACCAAAGGCTTCCGTTGCCGCTCCCGTACTTCAGGGTTTAGCATTTTCGCATGAAGAGCCAAGTCTGAAGGATATGTATCTGAGCCTATTGCGCACGGCCATGAACCGTAGCGAAGCCGATACGGCCCACCCCGCCTACGCAGAGGTTATTAAGCAGCTATCTGCGGTGGAGGCACCGCTTTTGCTTTTAGTGCTGAAAGGGAAAAGCCCTAGTCCTATCGTGAAACTGAACCGGAAAGTGGAAAGTGCTAAAGGTGAGGTATTGATAAAAAGCCATCTAATTCCTTGGATAGACGGAAGTGGAAATCAAAAAGAAATTCCCGGTGTTATTTCAATGATCGAAAATTGGAGGAGGTTGGGGTTGGTGGATATTCAATATGACGCGCACTTAACAAATGAGACATTATATGATTGGGTGACTTTGCGACCGGAGTATATCGCGCTAAAAGAGGAAATTGGAGATTCTCTGGAAATTGGCAAAGGATATTATTTAATCACTGAATTTGGAAAATCTTTTGCTAAAGCGGTTTCGTAGAGTGGAAATTTGTTTGGAGAAACTTCAAACTTACTTTTCCAGTTTCCCGCCCGGCGGCACCGCCGGGCAGCGCCCGAACCGCCCCCACGGGGCGGGCGCTTCGCACCAGCCCCTCGGTTCGGGCGCGGCCCTCTCCAAGCCACACAACCCAAACCACCTGCATCCCCGGCCCAATCCTTGCGGATTGTGCGTTCGGCCCTTTGAACAGTCCCCCGGACTGTTCAATCCGGCTGCGCCGGACCGCGCCTCCCGGGGCTCCGCCCGTTCGCGCCTGAAAACGTCCACTGGACGTTTTCCAAGACGGCGATTACCCCCCCAAATTAACCATTCCCGTTAACCCATCCTTAACCCGCTGCAAAATCCGTACACATCTCGCCCAAATACGTACAACACCGCAAAAACACGGGAATTTGTGCCAAATTCCCACCGCAATCTTGTACAAGATTGCCCGCGATACGTACAAATTCACCCCGTCCCACGCCGCGGATCGCCGCAAGAAACCGGCGTTAATCCCCCGTGCGTTCCGTAAATTCCGCGCTACACTGTCCCCATGATTGACCTTGCAAACCTTCCCGCCGGCTTCCACGAAAACCCGTTCCCTCATTACGACCGGCTGCTGGAAACCGCCCCCGTCTGCCCGCAGCCCGACGGCTCGGTTCTGCTGTCCCGTCACGCCGATCTTGGTGCCGTCTACAAGGACACCACCACCTTTACCTCCGACAAACGTGTTGTTTTCAAACCGAAATTCGGCGCGGGCACGCCGCTTTATGAACACCACACCACCTCGCTGGTGTTCAACGATCCGCCGCTGCACACCCGTGTGCGGCGCATCATGGCCTCGGCGTTGGCCCCGCGTGCCATTCAGCGCATGGAACCGGGCCTGATCGAAACCGTCGATCACTTGCTGGACAACCTGCCGCAACACGCTGATATTATTGAGGATTTCGCCTCGACCATCCCCATCCAGATCATCGGAAACCTGCTTGATATTCCCCAGTCAGAACGCGGTCCCCTGCGTGACTGGTCCCTGGCCATCCTTGGCGCGCTGGAACCCGTGCTGACCCCCGCCCAACTGGCCGCAGGGCAACAGGCCGTTTCGGAATTCAAGGAATATCTTCAAGGACTTATCGCCCGCCGCACCGCCCGCCCGGGCGATCCCGACACCGATGTTCTGACCCGTCTGATCCAGGGCGACAGCGACGGCACCCTGACCGAGATCGAGTTGATCCAGAACTGCATCTTCATCCTGAACGCAGGCCACGAGACCACCACCAATCTGATCGGCAACGGACTGGCCCTGCTGCACGATCATCCGGCGGAAAAGTTCCGTCTTATCAATGACATGGACCTGATCGCCCCCTGCGTAGAAGAGGTCCTGCGTTGCGCCTCGCCCAACCAGTTCGGCAACCGCACGGCCGCCACCGACTGTCAGATCGCAGGCCACCAGATTGCCGCCGGCACCAACCTGCACCTGTGCATCGGTGCCGCCAACCGTGACCCCCAAGCCTTTGAGAACGCAGATGTTTTCGACATCACCCGCAGCCCCAACCGTCACCTTGCCTTCGCCGGCGGCCCCCACGTCTGCGTCGGCCTGACCCTCGCCCGCATGGAAGGCCGCATCGCCATCGCGCGCTTTGTGCAACGCTATCCCAATTACACCATCACATCCCGCACACAGGGCGGCCGCATCCGCTTTCGCGGCTACACGTCCCTTCGTGCAACCCTGTGAAACTACAGAAAAAACTGGACAGGTTAACGAAGTGTAGCCAAACTAAGATGCATTGAACGCCCTTCATCCGAGACGAGGATCACATGCACATAAAATCCATTTTGACCGCCGCATTCGGCCTGACCCTGCTGGGCACCATGCCCGCACTGGCCTCTGACACCCCCGCGATCTATGCCTATCCCAGCAGTGCCAATTACTGCCCCGCCGGCCTGCAACCCATTACAATCAATGGCGTAATCTGCTGCGGCACCCCGAACCAGCCGGTGACCTACAGCCAGGTCATGCAACACCCGGTCCAGCGCGTCAAAGCCCGTCAAAGCACCTACGACTGCCCCATCGGCACCAAGGGCTGCACCTACGACTGACCCCACCTCATCAGATCAACAGGCCCGATCCAACGTCCGGGCCTGTCGACCTGCACGGGTTTCACAGCAACGTCAAATCCGAAGCCATCTGCCGCCCGTCGCGGCCTTCGGACAGTTCGAAGCTGACCTTCTGATTGTCGGCCAGGCCCGTCAAACCGGATCTTTCCACTGCTGAAATATGTACAAAAACATCATTGCCGCCCTCGTCCGGTGCGATGAAGCCGTAACCTTTTGTGGTGTTGAACCACTTCACGGTGCCAGTTGGCATATTCCCGTGCCTCCTTCTGCCTTACATTCACTCCCGTGACCCCACGGGACATTGCCGTGACTTCGCAAGGGGTTCAGGCCCGATGCCACCGCCACACCTATCAAGATTGTTCAACCTTGGAAAAAATCAAGAAAAAGCCATGCAATCGGGGGGCAGATTTCCTATGTCATGCCCAATAGGAGGACAATGATGCGGATTTATGGGCTGAAAACATGCGACACCTGCCGCAAGGCGATCAAGGCATTGCCGCATGCGACCTTTGTGGATGTGCGCAAGGACGGGGTGCCGGGCGACGTTATGGCGCAGGCGCAAGCGACCTTTGGCGATGCGCTGACCAACACCCGCAGCACCACCTGGCGCGGGCTGGATGATGCCGCACGGGCGCTGCCGCAGGCGACACTGCTGGCGGAACATCCCGCGTTGATGAAACGCCCGCTGATCGTGGACGGCGACCGGATGCATCTGGGCTGGGACGCGGCCACACGTGATGCACTGGGCGTTGATGGCTAGCGCCGCGCCGACCTCAGGGCCGCATCCAGGCTGACCGGCCCTGCGCCCTTGATCACCAGGATCAGCAGCAACAACACCCACAGCGCACGTTGATCCAGAATCGCGGCACCCGAGACATGGTCGAACCACGCGCCTGTGGCCTTGGCGCCTACGTCATGGCCGTGAATGTCCACGTAACTTTGAACTGCGACAAACACGATCATTCCCAGCGCCGCCAACCGCGTCAGCAACCCGATGGCAATGCACAGCGGCAGCAGAAATTCCGCCCATGTGCCCAGCACCGCAATGGGCCAATAGCCCCAGCCCAGTTGCGTGGCATCATAGTTCACCGCTTCGACCGCCTTGGGGAACATCTGCACATAGGCGGTGTCCGACAGCCACACCAACCCCGCTACGCCGTCACCCAGCTTGGTCAGGGCCGACACCCAGAAATACAGCAGCAGCACGCCGACAAACACCACACGCGCCAGCGTGGGCAGCAGCCAGTCGGCGCGGTCCAGGGTGGCGGTCAGGCGGGTGTATCGCTGGATCATGCAGGGTCTTTCGCAGAGGGGTCCAACATCAGGCCGGTCACAGCGTTCTGCGCAAACAGCAGCGCCATCGCAGCCGCAATATCGCAGTCGGCATCGACCGTGGTCGCCGTGTCCTGTGCTGCGTCCAACGTCGCGCCGGACATCAACGCCGCAACCCACGCGCCTTGGGCCGGGGACAGGGCGTGCGGGGCGGGGTCGTATTCGGCGCGGGTGACCAGAACGTACTGCGCCACGGGCTGCGGCTTGGGCGCGCCGTCCTCGGTGTTGAACCGCCAGATGTCAAAAAGCGGCCAGGCCGAAGGGATCAGGTGCACGGCAGGCGCAAAAGCCAACTGCACCGCGCCAAGCGCGTCCGTCGCCAGATCGCCAAGGCGGGCGGCATCCAGCGGCACGCTGTCGGCGGCGTGGTAGGACAGGCGCAGCGCCTGTTCCAGCCGCGCCACATCGCCCAGATAGCCCAGATGCGAAAGCTGCGGCACCTCGGCCAGAAAGCTGTCAAAGCCCGCGCCATAGCGTTGCATGATTGGCTCGCTGGGGGGCTGGGCGCGGATAAACGCCCCCGCCACGATGTCGAAATTCTGCGCCCCGATCAGCTTGCGCACCACCGGAAACCCTGCGCGCATCACATCCGTCAGCGATTGCATCACGTTGTTGCGGTAAACGTCAAAGCGTTTGCCGGCCGGCGCGCCGCGTCCGTCGGTCAACCCGTCGGGGGCGGGCTGCTCAGGGTCCAGCAGGGCGGTGTAAAACGGCGCTTGTTTCATGCAGGCGCCAGCGCATCGGCGACGCGGTCGGCCTCGGCGCGCAGGGTGGGCCAGTCGGGCACGTCGTTGTCCCATTCGACCAGCACCGGCTTTGGCCCCGTGCGCGCCAGAACGCGGCCCAGCAAGGTCCAGACCGCACCCGCCACAGGCGCACCGTGGCTGTCAATCAGAAGCGGCGCGCCGTGGTCGTCGGCATCTTCGGCATGGCCACCCACGTGCAATTCGCCCACGGCCTCAAGCGGGTAGGCGTCGATATACGCCTCGGGGCTGGTGCCCAGATTGGTGGCGGAAATGAACACGTTGTTCACGTCCAGCAGCAGCCCACAGCCGGTGCGGCGCACCAGTTCGGCCAGGAAATCGGTTTCCGACCATGTGCTGTCGTCAAAGGCCAGATAGCTGGACGGATTTTCCAGCAGCATCTGGCGGCCCAGCGTGTCCTGGACCTGCGCAATATGCGCCGCCACATGGGCCAGCGTCGCATCGGTATAGGGCAGGGGCAGCAGGTCGTTCATGTACTCGGCCCCATGGGTGGACCACGCCAGATGTTCGGAAAAGCTGTCGGGTTTCAGCCAGTCGCACACGTGTTTCAGCCGCGCCAGATGGTCAGTGTCCAGATCCTGCGTGCCGCCGATGCTAAGCCCCACGCCATGCACCGAGGTGGCAAATTGTTCGGACAGTGCGCGCAGTTGCGCGATCTGCCGGCCCCCGTCGCCCATGTAGTTTTCGGCATGCACCTCGATCCAGCGCACGGGGCCGGGATCATCGGTCAGCCCCTGAAAATGCGCAGGCTTGAACCCGACGCCGGGGGCGTTTGGCAATGTGTTGGGGGGGCGGCGTGCGTCCAGCATGGGGGGTGGCCTTTCACGCAGGGGGGCGTGCACCGGGCCGGATTGGACCCGGTGCAACAGGTGCCTTAGGCAGAAGGCAGATCGCGGTCCAGCTCTTCCAGCGCGCCGGTGCGCGGGGTGCCGTCGGCCATCGCGGGCAGGTCAATGTCGGTGCAGGTGCCCGCATCGACCAGCGTCCAGGCGTTGCCTTGGTAATCCACGGTCGAGGTGCCCGCACAGGTGGTGCCTTCGCCCGCCTTGCACGAGTTTTCACCCGCCAGCGACACGCCATAGCATTTCTCTTTGGTCGCGGCGCTGACGCTTGTGGTTTGCGCTGTCATCGCAGCGGCAACAGCGCCCAGCAGGGCGGCGGTTTTCATGGTGTTGGACATCTTCAATCTCCCTTAAACATATCACTTTGGTGCGGGCACTGACGGCCCTTGCATCCAGAGTAGTGGTGCGTCTGTGTACTCTACCACTCACGAGGCTGTTATTCACATGTGTGTTAGCTGGTGGCCGCACAAGTGGGGCAAATCTTACAGGATTTCGGCAATCCGGCCACAGCATCGCGGGCTTTGATCGTGTTCTGTAACAATTTCTGCGGCGCGGCACCGGGGCTGATGCCGGTGCCGCGCCAAATGTGTCAGGCTTTCTGGTCGGGCGGGGTGGCTTCGTCCGCCAGCGTCACCAGAACGTCGTCCAGCGATTGCACGCTGGTCTGTTTTTCGCCCAGACGCCGCACGGACAGGGTGCGTTCCTCGACCTCGCGGGCACCCACGGCCAGGATGACGGGCACCTTGCCAACCGAATGCTCGCGGACCTTGTAGTTGATCTTTTCGTTGCGCAGATCCGCCTCGGCGCGCACGCCGCGCGCTTGCAGGGCGGCGACGACCTCTTGCACATAGTCATCCGCATCCGAAATGATCGACGCCACCACAACCTGACGCGGGGCCAGCCAGAACGGCAGCTTGCCTGCGTGCTCTTCGATCAGGATGCCGATGAAGCGTTCAAAACTGCCCAGCGTTGCGCGGTGCAACATGAACGGGCGCGCCTTGGCCCCGTCCTGCGCGATATAGGTCGCGTCCAGCCGTTCGGGCAGGTTGGGGTCAACCTGGAACGTGCCACACTGCCAGACCCGGCCAATGGCGTCGGTCAGGTAAAAGTCCAGCTTGGGGCCGTAGAACGCGCCGTCGCCGGGTTCCAGCGTGTAGGTGCGGCCGGTCTTGCGGATCGCTTCTTCCAGCGCGTTTTCGACGTAATCCCACGATTCCTCGGTGCCCACGCGCTTTTCGGGGCGGGTGGCGAATTTGATCTCGAAGGTGGGAAAGCCCAGCTCGGCATAGATGTCGGCCAGGAATTCGATGAACCGGGCGCATTCGGTTTCGATCTGATCCTCGGTGCAGAAGATATGGCCGTCGTCCTGGGTAAAGCCGCGCACCCGCATGATGCCGTGCAATGCACCCGAGGGTTCAAACCGCGCGCAAGACCCGAATTCGGCCAGCCGCAGCGGCAGGTCGCGGTAGGATTTCAGGCCCTGATTGAACACCTGCACGTGGCAGGGGCAGTTCATGGGTTTCAACGCGTTGATGCGGGTTTGCGCCTTGTTCTTGACCTCGGCGTCGTCGTTTTCACCATCGCGGCTTTCGTCCACCTCGACGATGAACATGTGATGCTGGTACTTGTCCCAGTGCCCCGACGCTTCCCACAGCTTGCGGTCCACGACCTGCGGTGTGTTGATCTCGCGGTAGCCGCCCGCGCGTTGCTTGCGGCGGACATAGTCCTGCAACTCGGTGTAGATGGTCCAGCCGTTCGGGTGCCAGAACACCTGACCGGGGGCTTCCTCCTGCATGTGGAACAGGTCCATCTCGCGGCCCAGCTTGCGGTGGTCGCGTTTGGCGGCTTCTTCCAGCATGTTCAGATGCGCGCGCAGCTTTTCCTTGCCGGTGAAGGCCACGCCGTAGATGCGTTGCAGCATCTGGCGGCTGCTGTCACCGCGCCAGTAGGCACCGGCGATCGACATCAGCTTGAACGCGTCGCCCGGAACCTGTCCGGTGTGTTGCAGGTGCGGACCGCGGCACAGATCCTGCCAGTCGCCGTGCCAGTACATGCGCAGCGGCTCGTCGCCGGGAATGCTTTCGATCAGCTCGACCTTGTAGGGCTCGCCCCGGTCTTCGTAGTATTTGATCGCAACATCGCGCTCCCAGACCTCGGTGCGGACGGGATCGCGTTTGTTGATGATCTCTTTCATCTTCTTTTCGATCTCGCCCAGATCTTCGGGGGTGAAGGGTTCGGCGCGGTCAAAGTCATAGTACCAGCCGTCCTTGATGACGGGGCCGATGGTGACCTTGGTATCGGGCCAGATTTCCTGAACGGCGCGGGCCATGATGTGCGCCAGATCGTGGCGGACCAGTTCGTTGGCCTGCTCGTCGTCCTGCATGGTGTGAATGGCGATCTGCGCGTCGGCGTTGATCGGCCACTGCAAATCCCAGTGCTGGCCGTCTACGGTCGCGCTGATGGCCTTTTTGGCCAGTGATTTGGAAATGCTTTCCGCGACTTCGGCGGCGGTGATGCCGGCATCATAGTCGCGTGCGTTGCCGTCGGGAAAGGTAAGGGAGACTTGGGCCATCTTGGCACTCCTCGTCAGTTTGGCGCCCACGGAACGCCCGGTTGCGGGTTATATGTGTGCCAGCCTTTTGGCGGGGCTGCGCGGCTGCGTCAAGGGGCAGGGGCAGCCGATGGTGACATTCGTGCCGACAGCAGCAGATGCGCAAGGGCCGCCACCATGCCGACGGTCGCGGCAAATCCCAATGCGGACAGGCCCGCGTGCGACAGCACCCAGCCGCCGATGGCCGATCCGACGGCCGCGCCCACATAGATGGCGGCCGCGTTCAGCGCCAGCACCACGGTGGCCTGCGATCCGGCCAGCCCGATCAGCCGCGTTTGCTGGGCGGCCATGAACGCCCAGCCGGTCATCGCCCACACAGTCGTCAGGCCCATCAGCATGATGTCCGACAGGGGCAGCAGCGAATAGACCGGCAACAGCACGATCTGGCACAGGCACAGCGACACCAGCGTGCGCTTCCATCCCAGCCGGTCGGTCAGCAGACCGCTGGCCAGATTGCCGATCACGGCCCCCACGCCCGACACCGCCAGCACCAGCGTCACGCCGTTGCGGCCATAGCCCATGGTTTCGCTCAGCAGCGGGGCCATGTAGGTGTAAAGGATATAGGTCGCCCCCAGGAACGAGCTGGTGAACAGCACCGCAAGGATCATCCGCAAATTGCCCAGCACCTGACGCAGATCGCGCAGCGTGATCGGCTGAAACTTCAGACCCGCAGGCACATGGCGCCAGATCATCGCAATGCAGGGCAGGGCAAGGGCCACAACGCTCCAGAACCCCCAGCGCCAGCCAAAGGTATAGGCGATGTAGCTGCCCGCAGGCACGCCCAGCACCTGTGCCACGCTGAAACCGAAGAACACCATCGCCAGCACCCGCGCGCGTTGCTGGGGCGGGAAAAGTGCTGCGGCAGTGGCGGCGGCCACCGGCGTGAACAGCCCCGCCCCCGCAGCGGCCACGACGCGGGCCATATTCAGCACCAGCATCGACGGCGCCAGCGCCGACATCAACGCGGCAAGGCCGAACAACGACAGCCCCAGCGCCATCACCCGCCGTCGCCCGATGCGGCCCGTTACGGCGACCAGCACCGGCGACAGCACCGAATAGGCCAGCGCGTAGACGGTCAGAAGCTGTCCGGCGTGGGCGGGCGTGATGTTCAGGTCGGCACCCAGCGGCTCCAGCATACCGATGATGATGAACGCCCCCACGCCGATCAGAAAGTTCGACAGGGTCAGGACGGGGATCAACATTTTCGGGGGCGCTTGCATGAATTTGCTTGTGATCCACAAGCGTAGAAAGCGCAAGGTACACCAGCGGCGGGTGGCTTTGACGTTAGGTCATAGCGGGCCGTGCGAGAGCGGGGAAGCCGTCCGGGGGTGGCTTTGCCAAACAATACGGTTGAACGCGCCCCGCTCCCTGCGCAGACTGCGGCCAACATCCCACCCCAAGGAGCCGCACATGTCCGACCCGCAGTATCTGGAAACGCTACAAGGGCGTCGCATCGCCTATCATCTGACGGCGGGGGACGGCCCTTGCGTGGTGTTTCTGGGCGGGCTTAAATCCGATATGGAAGGCACCAAGGCGGTGCATCTGGAAGCATGGTGTGCTGCCCAAGGTCGTGCGTTCCTGCGGTTCGACTATTCCGGCCACGGTCAAAGCAGCGGGACATTCGAGGAAGGCTGCATCGGCGACTGGGCCGAGGACACGGCGGCGGCGATCACCACGCTGACGACGGGCAAGGTGATCCCCGTAGGGTCGTCCATGGGCGGCTGGCAATCGCTGCTGTTCTGCCGCGCGCACCCCGAACGGGTCGCGGGGCTGGTGACCATCGCGGCGGCACCGGATTTCACCGAGGACGGATATTGGGCGCACTTCACCGACGCGCAAAAGGCGGCTCTGGAGCGTGACGGGCAGATTGCCATGCCGTCGGACTATATGGAGCCGTACATCATCACCAAACGGATGGTCGACGACGGGCGCACCCGTCTGGTGCTGCGCGATCCGCTGCCGTTGCCCTTTGCCGTGCGCTGCCTGCAAGGCACCGCCGACAGCGCCGTCAGCACCGAAACCGCCGTGCGCCTGCTGAACCACGCCGACAGCCCCGACATGCGGCTGCTGCTGGTCAAGGACGCCGACCACCGTTTTTCCGATGGGCCGTGCCTGGGGCTGATCGAACAGGCGGTGACCGATGTCATCGCGGCGGCGGTCTGATGGCGCGCGCGCTGGGCTGGGTGTTTGTGGGGCTGCTGGTGGCGGTGGCCGCACTGGTGGCCTTTGGCCCGCGCGAACCGGCACCGCTGGACATGTATTTCGACACGGCGCAGTTCGACAACGGTGTCGCGGCCCATTTCGCCCGCACCGAGGCGCGCTTTGATGACATCACGCCGGGCACCGAAAAGCGGGTGATCTGGGCGGGTGAGCCCGAGGCCAGGACCGAATGGTCGGTGCTCTATGTGCACGGCTTTTCCGCAACGTCCGAAGAAATCCGCCCCGTGCCCGACCGCGTGGCGCAGGCGCTGGGCGCGAACCTGATCTACACCCGTCTGCAAGGTCACGGGCGCGGGCCTGCCGCGATGGCCGAGGGCACCGTTGCGGGCTGGATGGCCGACATGGCCGAAGGGCTGGCCGCCGCGCGGGCGCTGGGTGACAAGGTGCTGCTGATCGGTACGTCGACCGGAGCCACGGTGATCACGGCGGCGGTGAACAGCCCGGTGCATATGGACAACGTCGCGGCGGTGGTCCTTGTCTCGCCCAACTATGGCATCAACAACCCCTTTGCCCGCATCCTGACGTGGCCTGCCGCGCGCACATGGGCACCATGGATCGCCGGCGACACCATCCGCTTTGCCCCGCGCAATGACGGGCAGGCGAAATATTGGACCACGTCCTATCCCTCTGTCGCCACCCTGCCGATGGGCGCGCTGATCAAGGCGGTGAACGCGCTGGACCACGGGCTGTTCCTGACGCCTGCCTTGTTCTGGTATTCCGACAACGATCAAGTGGTGCAGGCCGAGGCCACCGACCGTATCCGCCGTCAGTGGGGGGCCGACTGGGGCACCGTGGCGACCCGCGCCTATCCCGATCTGCAACCGGGCGATGACCCCGCCGCCCATGTGGTCGCGGGGGCTATCATGTCGCCCGGCCAGACGGATATGATGGTCGCGGGCATTCTGGGATGGTTGAAGGAGATTGAATGATGGAACAGCGGATCAGCCTGATCACCCTTGGGGTGCACGATATGACGGCGCAGGCGGCGTTTTACACGGCGCTGGGCTGGCAGGCGGTGGACAGCCCCGACGGGGTCGTTGCCTTTGACCTGATCGGGCAGACGCTGGGCCTGTACCCGCTGGCCGATCTGGCGCGTGATCTTGGGTTGCCCGAGGGCGAACTGGGGCGCGGGGCGATGACGCTGTCCTATAACGTGCGCGCCAAGGACGAGGTGGCCCCGCTGCTGGCCCGCGCCGAGGCGGCGGGCGCGCGCATTCTGAAGCCCGCGCATGACGTGTTCTGGGGCGGGCATATCGGATATTTCGCCGACCCCGAGGGCCACATCTGGGAGGTGGCGCACAACCCCTTTGCGCCGCTGGGACCGGACGGCGCATTTCAGTGGAACGGGGCCGCCTGATGCGCCCGCCGCGCAGTATGCGCGGGCTGGAAGAGCTGGGGCGCGTCAGGCTGTCGAAACATTTCTACATGCGCGATTTTCTGTATTCCGAGATCGGCAGCCTGCACGGCATTCCCAATGTGCCCGTCGATCCCGACCTTGCCATCGCCAACGGGCGGATGCTGTGCACCGAACTGCTGGACCCGCTGACCGAAACCTTTGGCCGTCTGGCGATCCGGTCGGGCTATCGGTCGCCTGAGCTGAACCGCTTTGGCAACGAAAACGCGCTGAACTGTGCGCGCAACGACAACCCGATGGAATGCCACATCTGGGACCGGGCCGGGGGCGCGGATGCCATTGCGGGCACCTCGCTGGCGATCCCGTGGTTTTCCGACCGCTATGCGCAGGGGCGCGACTGGCGCGATCTGGCGTGGTGGCTGCACGACCATCTGCCCTATTCCGCGATCTGGTTCTTTCCCAAGCTGTGCGCGTTCAATCTGGACTGGCGGCCCACACCGCTGCGCACCATCTCAAGCTATATCGCGCCACGGGGGATGCTGTTGCGGGCAGGGGATGCGCCTGAGGAGGGGCAGGAGGCAAGGCATGCGCGCTATGCGGATTTTCCCAGCTATCGCGGGTTGGAGTTGCCTTAGGCAGGTGCTTGCCCCCCGCAAGGGTTAACACTTGTGACAGACGCGCGCATACGACATGGTGCCGGACAAACGCAGCAGCAAAAAGCGCGAGACAGGCATGGCCGAACCCTTGGTCCTTATCCCCGGAATGATGTGCGATGCACGCGTATTCCACGATCAGATAGCGGCCTTTTCCAACGACATTTGTGTGACCTTCGCGCCGGTGACCCAAGGCGAACGGATCGAAGAGATTGCATCGAACCTGCTGGATCAGCTCCCCGCGCGCTTTGCCCTTGCGGGACTGGGATTTGGCGCGATGGTCGCAATGGAAATCCTGCGCCGTGCGCCTGACCGTGTGACCCGCCTTGCGCTGATTTCGACGAATGCGCTGGCGGAAACACCGCAAATCGCAGCAGACCGCGAAGCGCAGATAGTGGCTGCGCGCAGTGGTCGGATGCGCGAAGCGATGCCTTCGATTGCCCGAACCCAAGATCTTGCGCGGACAGAGTGGAGTGCGACGGCGAGATCGTTGATGAGCTATATGGCGCGCGATCTGGGTGCGGATGTATTCGTGCGCCAGTCGCGCGCAATGCAACGGCGCCGTGACCAGCAAAGCACCTTGCGCAAATGCAAGGTTCCGACGCTGGTGCTGTGCGGAGCCCATGACGCGGAAATGGCGGTCAAGCACCACAACTTCATCGCGGAACTGATCCCCTATGCCAAGCTGGTGGTCCTGGAAAGCTCGGGCCATATGCCAACGCTGGAACAGCCCGAAGACACCACCGAGGCGCTGAAAGAGTGGATGAAACAGCCGCTGGTTCTGCGCAGCTAAAGGGGTCCGACCCGCCACCGGATCGGACCCCTTGGCACGGGACTTAAGCCGCGTAACCCAGTTTGGCGACGTGAATTTCAAACGTCGGGTGCATTTCCGCACCGATCACCTCGGGCTTGTGATGGCGGTAGATCGAACGCCAGTAAGGCTGCACGATCACCCCTTCGTCCTGCATGATCTTTTCGATCTTGGCCATCACCTCGCGGCGCTGGTCCGCATCGGCAATCGCCAGCGCGTCGCTCAGCAGGCTGTCGAATTCGGCGTTGGAAAACGCGGTTTCGTTCCATGCCTCGCCCGAGCGGTAGGCCAGTGCCAGAACCTGCACACCCAAGGGCCGCTGCGCCCAGTCGGTGGACGACAGCGGATATTTCAGCCAGTCGTTCCAGAAGGTCGAGCCGGGCAGGATCGTGCGTTTCACGTTGATACCGGCGTCGCGCAGCATGGCGGCGGCGGCGTCGGTGGTGTCCTTGCGCCATGTGTCGTCGATCGAAATCAGCTCGTGTTCGAAATCGCCCATACCTGCTTCTTCCATCAGCGCCTTGGCGGCGGCGGGGTCAAAGACGGGGGCGGGCAGTTCGGCGTATTCGGGATGGATCGGCGACACATGGTGGTTTTCGGCCACGCGCCCGTTGCCCGCAAACCCCAGCTCCAGCAGCACGCTGTTGTCGATGGCCATGGCCAGCGCGCGGCGCACGCGGGCGTCGGCATAGGGCTTTTTGCCGTCAATCTCGGCCTCTTGATTGGCGCGGATCACCACGGTGTTGGCGGTGACGGCTTCGGATTTGTTCCAGCCGATGTCGTCCAGGATCGGGATGAACTCGCCGATGCTTTCATAGATCATGTCAACCTCGTCCGCGTCGACAGCGGCCACGATGCTGGCCTGATCGGTGCCAAAGTCCAGATATTCGATGCGGTCCAGATAGGCGCCTTCGCCCCACCACTGGTGGTCGGTGTTCTTGACCAGAACCGCGCGGTTGCCAACCTCGAATTCCTCGGGCAGGTAGGGGCCGGTGCCGATGGGGTTGTCCAGCGGGTCGCCGTTGAACGACTGGTGCACGATGGCGGCGGGGTAGTCGGAAAAGCCTGCAATCAGGGTGATGTCAGGCTTGGCCGGTGTCAGAACCACGGTGTTTTCATCGGCCACGGTGATCGCCCCCTCTCGGGCCGTGCCGGTTTCTTCGTCCACCAGCGACGACATGCGCGAGGCCATCGAATTGCCCTCGACGCTTTTCTCGCACCAGCGGGCGATGTTGAACGCCACGTCCTCGGCGGTAAAGGCGTCGCCGTTGCTCCAGGTCACGCCGGGGCGGACCTTCAGCGTGTATTCGGTGGCGTCGTCGTTGACCTCCCAGCTTTCCAGCAGGGCCGGTTTGAAGCTGCCGTCGATCTGGTATTCGACCAGATATTCCAGATAGCCACGGGTAAAGTTCGACATCTGCGGCCAGTCATAGGTGCGCGGATCTTTCAGCGCCTTGACCGAGGATTCGATGCGCAGCGTGCCACCCGACTGGGCGTGGGCGGCGGCATGGGCCGGCTTGGACAGACCCAGCAACCCATAGGCGGCGCTGGCGCTGACACCCAATGCGGTGGCGCGTGTCATGAATTCGCGACGCGACAAGGTGCCCGCGGACACTTCGGCGGCATAGTCACGTGCGGCGGGATGGATGGTTTTGGAAACTTTCATGAAACTCTCATCTTTTGTGGTGAGTAGTTTAAAGCGGTGCGCCAGAATAGGGCGGGGCCGCTTCGAACGCGGTCATCGCGCTCTTTCGTCATGGTCCATGAAATAGTGTAAAAGCGACAATTTCAACAAAAACGACAATGTAAAATGAAAAGCGCCCCGCCGGTGTTATCGGCGGGGCGCTTTGTCGGATTGTTGCGATATGTCAGAGAGGTGTCAAACCGGTTGGTCGGTCGTTCCGTTCTTGCGCAGTGCCTTGGGTGTTCCATCCGGCTTTTGCGTGGTGTTCGCTGCTGCCTTGGCAGGCGCATCGGTGCCGCTGTTCTTCTTGATGAACTCCAGCACCATCGGGCGGATGTTGTTGCGCCAGCTGCTGCCCGCGAAGATGCCGTAGTGACCGGCGCGGGGTTCCACGTGGCTGGCTTTCTTTTCGTCCGGCAGGCCGGTGCACAGGTCCAGCGCCGCGATGCACTGGCCGGGGGCGGTGATGTCGTCCTCGCCGCCTTCGACGGTTTTTACGGCCACCGTGGTGATCTTGCCGATGTCGACCTGACGGCCCGCGACCACGAATTCGTTCTTGGCAATCTCGTGGTTCTGGAAGATGCGTTCGACCGTGGACAGGTAGAATTCTGCGGTCATATCCATCACGGCAAGGTATTCGTCGTAGAATTCGTTGTGCTTGTCGTGGTCAGACGCTTCGCCGCGTGCGGCGCGCGAGATCTGGTCGTTGAACGCCTTGGCGTGTTTGTCCGCATTCATCGAGATGAACGACGACAGTTGCAACAGGCCCGGATAGACGTTCCGGCCGACCCCGGCAAACTTGAACCCGACGCGCTGGATCATCGCCTTTTCAAGCTGGCCCATGGTGACGCTGTGGCCAAAGTCGGTCACCTCGGTCGCCGCAGCGCCCGGATCAATCGGGCCGCCGATCAGTGTCAGGCTGCGCGGTTGGGCTTCGGGTTCTTCTTCGGCCAGATAGGCGGTTGCAGCCAGTGTCAGCGGGGCAGGCTGGCACACCGCGATCACGTGGGTGTCCGGCCCCAGATGTTTCATGAAGTTCACAAGGTACAGCGTGTAATCTTCGATGTCGAACTTGCCGGCGCTGACAGGGATGTCGCGGGCGTTGTGCCAGTCGGTGATATAGACATCACAGTCGGGCAACAGCGAAATCACGGTTTTGCGCAGCAGCGTGGCATAGTGGCCCGACATGGGGGCAACCAGCAGCACGGTGGGTTTGTCATCGCTGTGGCCTGCCACGTCAAAGTGGATCAGGTCGCCAAAGCTGTCTTCGACAACCTTTGTGACCGACACGATGTGGTCCTTGCCGTCTTTGGCGGTGAAGTGCGGGATGTTCCAGTCGGGTTTGACAACCATGCGCTGGAAACTGCGCTCGGTGACTTCGCCCCATGCGCGCATCCATTCGAATGCAGGGTTTGGGATCATGGAGAAGGCAGGGTATGATCCCATCGCAAGGGCCGAAGCGCCAAGCCATTGATTCGTCGTTCTGATTGTCTCCATCAGATCATATGTGGCCATGTTACGCATTTCGGGTCTCCTGTTTCTGCCGGGTGTGCCCGGCGCAGTCGTCGCATAGCCTCCCCGAAGTCGGCGACGTAATAAAGGGTACGATACTACATAATGCTGCAACTGCAAAGTACGAGGTTCGTTTCACTATGACAACAAAAGACACAGTATCTGGTGAAATGTCGGGTGAAACTCTCGATAAATTGACAGAAAACCTTTCCAAAGTGGACGAACTGCGCGAACGCCTGACGCGTGTCATGACGCAGCGCAGCACACATAACGCTGCGTTAGATGGCCCGAATCAAGAGCTGTTTGGCAAGGCTGCGACCGCCTATTGGCAGGATGCCATCCATAATCCGGCCAAACTGATCGAACAGCAGATGGGCTATTGGTCGAAGACGATGGCCCATTTTGTCGAGGCGCAGAAGGCGTTGACGCAGGGGGGCATGTCGGCCCCCGAGGACACCGGCCCGACGGACCGGCGCTTTGCCAACCCGATGTGGAGCCATCACCCTTATTTCAATTACGTCAAACAACAGTACCAGATCAATTCGGCAGCACTGCTTGAGGCTGTGAACAATGTCGAGGATATGGACCCCGCCGAGAAGCGGCGGCTGGGCTATTTCACCCGCCAGATCGTCGATCTGATGAGCCCGACCAATTTTCTGGCCACCAACCCCGACGCGCTGGAAAAGGCCGTGGCGACCGAAGGCCAAAGCCTGATTGACGGGCTGGAGAACCTGATCAAGGATCTGGAAACCAACAATGGCGAGCTGGTGGTCAAACTGGCCGATGAACAGGCCTTTGACATTGGCAACAACATTGCCACGTCGCCGGGCAAGGTGGTGTTTCGCAACCGCATGATGGAGGTGATCCAGTACACCCCCACCACGGACGAGGTGCACGCCACGCCGCTGATCATCTTTCCGCCCTGGATCAACAAGTTCTACATTCTGGATCTGAAGGCGCAGAATTCGCTGGTCAAATGGATCGTCGACCAAGGCTATACGCTGTTCATCGTGTCGTGGGTGAACCCCGACGCGTCCTACCGCGAGGTCGGGCTCGAGGAGTATGTGGAAGAGGGGTATATCACCGCCATAGAAGAGGTGAAGAAGATCACCGGCCAGAAGCAGGTCAATGCGGTGGGGTATTGTATTGCGGGTACGACCCTGTCGATGACCCTGTCGATCCTCAAGCAGCGCGGCGACAGTTCGGTGAAATCCGCCACGTTCTTTACCGCGTTGACCGATTTCAGCGAACAGGGCGAATTTGCGCCCTTCCTGACCAACGACTTTATCGACGGCATCGCGGCCGAGGTCGAGGACAAGGGCGTATTGCCGTCGGTCATCATGGCGCGGACGTTTTCGTTTCTGCGGTCCAACGATCTGGTCTACGCACCTGCAATCCGAAGCTACATGATGGGCGAAACGCCCCCTGCGTTTGATCTTTTGTTCTGGAACGGTGACGGCACGAACCTGCCCGCCAAGATGGCCATGCAATATCTGCGCGGCCTGTGTCAGGAAGACCGCCTTGCCCGCGGCGAGATGGAGCTGCTGGGGCACAAGCTGTCGCTGGCCGATCTAGAGCTGCCTGTCTGCGCCATCGCCTGCGAGACAGATCACATCGCCCCGTGGAAAGACAGCTTTCGCGGCGTGCAACAGATGGGGTCCAAGCAAAAGACCTTTGTCATGACGCAGTCGGGACATATCGCGGGGATCGTCAATCCGCCCTCGAAAAAGAAGTACGGCCATTACACCAACACCGACCTGTCGGGCGATCACGCCAGTTGGCTGGACGGCGCGCAGTTCCACGAAGGGTCGTGGTGGCCACGCTGGGGCGTATGGTTGAAGAAGCGGTCGGGCAAGATGATTTCTGCACGTATTCCGGGTGATTCTACGCACCCAGTGCTGTGCGAGGCCCCCGGAACCTATGTGTCGAACAAGCCAAAGGGCTGATATTTTTAGGGAATTACCTTAGGTCAGTCTTTTTTTGCTGCGGCGCAGCATTTTTCTTGCAATGCCGCAGTGCAGCATCTATATTGATGTCAGACGCCAAACGCGGGGATGCCCCGCAACCAGACGCCGAATGCGGGGATGCCCCGCTTTGCAACCCGAAAGGACAAGTAAAATGGCTAAGACACAAGATATGACCGCGATGTTCAAAGACATGATGGGCGCATTCCCCGTCGACACAGCTTCGATGGAAGATGCATTCAAATCCGCAACAACACTGAACGAAAAACTGTCCGGTGTTGCGCTGGAAGCGGCTGAGAAATCGACCGAAGTGTCCAACAAATGGACCAAGGAAACGCTGGCCAAGCTGGCAGAAATGTCGAAAGCGAAAACCGAGCCCGCAGATTACGCCAAAGCGATGACCGACTTCGCGTCGTCCACTGCTGAAGTGGCTGCTGAAAACATGGCCGCATTCGCCGAGATCGCCAAAAAAGTTCAGATGGAAACAGTTGAACTGATGATGGCCGCTGGCAAAGACATGAGCGAAGAAGCTCAGACAGCGATGAAAAAAGCTTCGACAGACGCGCAAGCGGCTGTGAAAAAAGCGACAGCGAAGTAATTCGCAACAGACAACCGCGCGATTTCCTCCCTGTTATTCGCGGTAAATCAGGGTGGGTTCCGAAAGGGACCCGCCCTTTTTTTATGCCTGTGGGCCTTGGAACGGTGATCTGCGTGCACACGTTTGACGTGTGCGACCCGCAGCGCGATGATTTCCTTTCCATTTTCGATTTGGCCCCCTAAGCTGCATTGCAGCACGTAGTCTGGGGAGGATTTTCCGTGACGACCAAAGACAAGCCATTGCTGATCAAACGGTACGCAAGCCGCAGGCTGTATAATACCGAAACGTCCGATTATGTGACGTTGGAAGATATTTCCGGATTTATCCGTGACGGGCGCGAGGTTCAGATCGTCGATCTGAAATCCGGCGACGACCTGACGCGGCAATATTTGCTGCAAATCATCGCCGAACACGAAAGCCGCGGCGAAAGCGTTCTGCCGGTGGATGTGCTGAACGATCTGGTGCGCAGCTACATGGGCGGCAACGCCAGCGTCGTGCCGCAGTTCCTGGAAGCGTCGTTCGAGATGCTGCGCAGCGGGCAAAGCCGCATGTTGGAAAACATGGGCGCGATGAACCCGATTGCCAAGATGCCCGGCCTTGAAGCGATGCAGGCGCAGCAGGCGGCCTTTGTCAAAGCGATGACAGGCGGCATTGGCGGCATCCCGACCAACTGGTCGACCACACCGCAGATGGACCCGTCCGAGGCAACCGAAGACGAAGCGCCCGCCGAAGATCTGGACGCGATCAAGAAACAACTGGCCGAGTTGCAGGCGAAGCTGTCCAAGCTGAAGTAATGCACTGGCACCCCGACCAACGACATCCCATTAAAGCAAAAGGCGGCCACTAGGGCCGCCTTTCTTTTGGTCCGTGAGCGTGGTGGTGATCTCAGGTCCCGTAAGCGCGCGCCTCGCCAAAGGCAGCTTCGGCGGCACCCAGCAGGATGTCGGCCACCGTGTCCAGTTCCGCGCGGGTCAGATGCACCGGCAGACGCACGTCACAGGCGCGCATCAGCATGGCACGGGTTTGCGGCAGTTCGGGCAGGTCGGCGATGAACTTCCAGTTCCAGAAGGCACGCGCGTTGTCGTCGCTTAGGCCAAACACCTGAACGGTGACGCCCTGCGCCTTGGCGGCGGCGACATAGTCCAGCACTTGCGCATCGGTTACGCCCTGCACGTTGAACTGGATCGAATCCGGCGCGCGGGTTTCGGGGGCCATCGGGGCGGGCACGTCGATCCATGGGCTGGTGTTCAACTGCGCTGCAACATGATCGTGGCCCGCCAGCCCGTCGGTGACGCGGCGCGCCAGTTCGGGCAGTTGCGGGCGGATCACGGCGGCGCTGAGGTTGCCCATGCGCAGGTTGTACAGGGGCAGGGTGTTCTGGTGCGCGGCAAAGGCGTCTTGCAGAACGGGGTGTTTCTTCCAGTTGTGCTCGTACGCGCCGGACATGATGACCGCACGCGCCACCAGATCGGCGTCGTCGGTGATCAGGATGCCGCCTTCGCCCGCGTTGATCATCTTGTAGGACTGGAACGAGAAGCAGCCGATGCGGCCCAGCGTGCCGATCTTGCGGCCATGCCACAACGTGCCCAGCGAATGGGCCGCGTCTTCGATCACCGGAATGCCTGCGGCGTCGCACAGGCCCATGATTGCGTCCATGTCCGACGTGTGTCCGCGCATGTGGCTGACGATCACGGCGCTGACGGTCGGCAGTTTGGCGGCGAAATCCGCCATGTCGATGCGATAGTTGTCGCCCACTTCGCACAGCACCGGCAGGCAATCGGCGTGGATCAAGGCAGAGGGGACAGCGGCAAAGGTAAACCCGGGGATCAGCACCCGCGCATCACGGGGCAGGTCCAGCGCCCTGAGCGACAAGAACAGCGCCGCCGAACAGGACGACACGGCCAGCGCGTATTTGCTGCCCATCATCTGCGCAAACTCGGCCTCGAGCAGGGTCACCGGAGAGTCGGAGGCCGCCGTATAACGGAACAGGTCGCCCGATTGCAAAAGCCGGTCAATCTCGGCCTTGGCGGCTTCGGGGATCGGTTCGGCGTGGTGCATGTTGGGCAGGGACATATTTGCATTTCCTTAACTGCGGTTTTCAATTTCGTAAAACAGTTACGCAGAAAAGGAAACGGTTTTGTGACGCGACACCAGATTTCGGCGGTGTTGTGCAGTTTTGGGTGAATGCGTGAAAGGGCGCGTCAGACGCCCAGCCGGTCGCGCAGCGCATACCATGTCATCGCCAGCGCCAGCAGCGGCGTGCGCATCGCAGGGCCGCCGGGAAAGGGTGTCGTCGGGATCGCGGCCATTGTGTCAAAGCCGTCGCCTTGCCCCTCGACGGCCAGCGCCATCAGTTGTCCCGCGTGGGTGGCGGTGCCCAGCCCGTGACCGGAATAGCCCGAGGCCGACAGGATGTTGGGCGCCAGTCGTGCCAGATAGGGCAGGCGTTTCATCGTGATGCCCAGCGTGCCGCCCCAGGCATAGTCAATGCGCACGTCTTTCAGATGCGGGAACACCACCGACATGGGGCCGCGCACCTTGGCCGAGATGTCGGCGGGGAATTTGTAGCCATAGCTTTCGCCACCGCCGAACAGCAGGCGGCCATCGTGGCTCAGCCGGAAGTAGTTCACCACAAAACGGCTGTCGGCCACCGCCACGTCCTTGCGCAACACCTCTTGCGCGGCAGCGCCCAAGGGTTCGGTGGCCGCGATGAAATTGTTGATCGGCATGACACGTGCAGCCGTCTTGCGCTCCAGCCCGCCCAGATAGCCGTTGCAGGCCAGCAGCACGTGATCGGCGACGACACGGCCCCCGTCGGTGCGCACGGTGGCCTTGGCCCCGTGGTCGATGTGTTGGGCCGCAGACCCTTCGAATATCCGCACGCCCGCCGCCTTGCAGGCCCGCGCCAGTCCCAGCGCCAGGTTCAGCGGATGCAGATGCGCCGCATCGTGGTCCAGGATGCCGCCGCAATAGTCGGGCGAGGGGCAGACCTCGGCGGCAAAGCGGTCGGCGTCAAAGGTTTCGATCTGATAGCCGTAGACGCGGTCCATGTGTTCGGCATAGTCATGCAAGCCTGCCACGTCGCCCTTGTCCGAGGCGCTCCACGCGACGCCGGGTTTCAGGTGGCAGTCGATCCGGTGCTTTGCGATCAGGCTTTTGACCAGATGTTTCGCATCCTCGCCCAGATCCCACAGCTTGCGCGCGGCCTCGATCCCGACCATCTTTTCCAGCTTGGGTTGCTCGACCCGCTGGCCCGACCCCAACTGCCCGCCATTGCGCCCCGACGCGCCAAAGCCCACGCGCTGCGCGTCGATCAGCACCACGTCGCGCCCCGCTTCGGCCAGATGCAGGGCCGCTGACAGGCCGGTATAACCGCCGCCCACCACGCAGACGTCCGCCTTTGTCTCGCCTTTCAGCGGGGCAAAGGCAGGCAGGGTGTTGGCTGTCGCGGCGTACCAACTGTCGGGGTAGGCGCCCAAGGCATCATTGGCGTAAAGCAGGTTCACGAAGCGGCATCTCTTCTCTGGTTCAAAAAATCCCCCCCGGAGGGCCGGGGGGCAACGATCGTCACGCGTTCAGCAAAAGGTGCTCGCGTTCCCACGGGCTGATGACTTGCAGGAACTCGTCGTATTCGGCGCGTTTCACGATGGAATAAACCCGGCCAAAGTCCGGGCCCAGCACCTCTTGCAGTGCGTCGGCGGCGTCGAACCCTTCCAGCGCCTGGCCCATGTCGCGGGGAATGTCGCCTTCGCCTTCATAGGCATCGCCCTTGAACTCGGGCTTGGGCTGTGTCGCTTCGACCAGACCCAGATAACCGCAGGCCAGCGAGGCCGCGATGCCCAAGTAGGGGTTGCAGTCCATGCCGGCGATGCGGTTCTCGACCCGCCGTGCGCCGGGGGACGACAGCGGCACGCGGATGCCCGTGGTGCGGTTGTCGCGGCCCCATTCCAGGTTGATCGGCGCGGCGTGGTCTTTGACGTAGCGGCGGTAGCTGTTCACATAGGGCGCCATCACCGCCAGCGCGTCGGGCATGTGGTTTTGCAGCCCGGCGATGAAGTGATAAAACTCGGGCGTTTCGGCCCCGTCAGCGTCGGAAAAGATGTTCTCGCCGGTTTCCACGTCCAGCACCGAATGGTGGATGTGCATGGCCGAACCGGGTTCCTGCGCGATCGGTTTGGCCATGAAGGTGGCGAAACAGTCGTGGCGCAGGGCCGCCTCGCGGATCAGGCGTTTGAAATAGAACACTTCGTCGGCCAGCTTGATCGGGTCGCCGTGGCGCAGGTTGATCTCCAACTGGCCCGCGCCGCCCTCTTGGGTGATGCCGTCGATCTCGAACCCTTGGGCCTCGGCAAAGTCATAGATGTCGTCGATCACGGGGCCAAACTCGTCGACGGCGGTCATCGAATAGGCCTGCCGCGCGGCGGCAGGGCGGCCCGACCGGCCCATCATCGGCTCGATTTCCTTGGCGGGGTCGATGTTGCGCGCCACCAGGTAGAATTCCATCTCGGGGGCCACGACCGGCTCCCATCCCTTGTCGCGGTACAGTTGCACCACGCGGCGCAGCACGTTGCGCGGGCTGAACGGCACCGGCGCACCATCGCGGTCATAGGCGTCGTGGATCACTTGCAACGTCCAGTCGCCGGTCCACGGCGCAGCGGTGGCCGTGTCCATGTCGGGGCGCAGGATCATGTCGCGTTCGATGAACCCGTCGGCCCCCGCCGCTTCGCCCCAGTCACCGGTGATGGTCTGGAAAAAGATGCTGTCAGGCAGGTGGAAATAATCCTGCCGCATGAATTTCGAGGCAGGCACGGCCTTGCCGCGGGCAATGCCGGGCAGGTCTGAAACGATACATTCCACTTCGTCCAGTCGCCGCCCCTCAAGATAGGCCTGCGCGGCTTCGGGAAGGCTTTCCAACCAGCTATCGTTGGCCATTATGCTCTCTCTTTCTTGAAAAATTCGGCCATGAACGTGCCGATGTCTGAACTGTTGTCTGCGTCCTTCAGGTGGGTGGCGGCGTCTTGCAGTTGCGCGTCGGGCACCACGCCGGGGCCGCGATAGCGGATCAACCCGTCGACAACGCCGCTGTCGAACTCGGGGTGCGGCTGGATCGTCCAGATGCTGTCGCCATAGAGCAGCGCCGCAGTGGCGCAAAAGTCGCTGGCACCCACGACGCGGGCACCGGGGGGCACTTCGACCACCTGATCCTGATGCCACGCGTTCAGCGCCATTCTGGCCCCGTGCAGGTCGTATTCGGTGCGCCCCACGGACCAGCCGCCATCGTATTTCACCACCTTGCCGCCCAAGGCCTGCGCGATGATCTGGTGGCCAAAGCAGACCCCGATCAGCGGTTGGCCCGCGTCGCGGATCTGGCGAATGAACGCTTCCAGCGGGGGGATAAAGGGCAGGTCTTCGTAGGCGCCGTGTTTCGATCCGGTGATCAGCCAACCGTCGGCGTCCTGGATGCTGTCGGGAAATTTCATGTCCACCACGTCGAAGGTCACGAACTCCAGATCGTGCCCCCCAAGCAAGCGGTGGAACATCGCGTCATAGTCGCCGTGGTCTTTGTATACTTCCGCTGCGGCGTGGCCGGTTTGCAGAATGCCGATCTTCATGAGTCACCTGATTTGATCAAATTTTCCGCAAGGCGACGGCAGCCGCCCTGCGTTGGTGTGCAGCCTACACGGTATCGAGATAAACTTCGACCCGCTCTTCTGGGGTCAGCTCTTCCATGTATTTGGCTTCCTGGCGCTTGGTCATGGTAAAGTTTCGGATCAGCCCGGGGGCAAAGATGCGCGCGATCTCGGGGCTGGTTTCAAAGACGTCGATCGCCTTTGTCCAGTTTTCGGGCACCTGTGGCAGGTCCTGATCATAGCCGTTTCCGGTGATCGGCGCGGGTGGTGCGATCTTGTCTTCCAGCCCGTTCAGCGCCGCACCCAGAACGGCGGCGACCGACAGATAGGGGTTCACGTCGCCACCTGCCTGACGGTGTTCGATCCGCCGCGCAACCGGTGACCCTGAGGGAACGCGGATGGCTGCCGTGCGGTTTTCATAGGCCCATGCCACGCCGGTGGGCGCATGTGCGCCCGGCACCAGACGGTCAAAGCTGTTGTGATGCGGCGCAAAGATCAGCGTCGAGCCGGGCATCGCCGCAAGGCAGCCCTGAATGGCATGGCGCAGCGCGTCCGATCCCAGTTCGGTGCCGTCGTCAAAGATGTTCTTGCCGTCCTTGTCCAGCACCGAGAAATGCATGTGCAGGCCCGAGCCTGCGTAATCCTCGTAGGGTTTGGCCATGAACGACGCGGCAAAGCCGTGTTTGCGCGCCAGGCCTTTGACCAGCATCTTGAACAACCACGCATCATCCGCCGCTTTCAGCGCGTCGGGTTGGTGCATCATGTTGATCTCGAACTGGCCCAGACCGGCCTCGGAAATCGCCGTGTCGGCGGGAATGTCCATCGAATCGCAGGCGTCATAGAGTTCGGTAAAGAACTGGTCGAACTGGTCCAGCGCCCGCAGGCTTAGGATTTCACCCGCCACACGCCGCTTGCCCGAGCGGGGCGAGATGGGAACGCGCAGGTCACGGCCCGAATCGTCGATCAGGAAGAATTCCAGTTCAACGGCCACCACGGGGGTCAGTTCCAGATCGGTGAACCGTTGCTGAACGGCCGCCAACGCATGACGCGGATCGCCCTCGAAGGGGCGGCCATCCTCGTGGAACATCCAGATCGGCATCAGGCCGGTGGGCGTGTCCAGCCACGGCATCCGCACGAACCCGCGGTCGGTGGGTTTCAGCACGCCGTCGCGGTCGCCGCTTTCCATCACCAACGGGCTGTCGTCGATATCTTCGCCCCAGATATCAAGGTTCATCACCGACAGTGGAAAGCGCGTTCCGTCTTCGATCACCTTGTCAGCAAAGCGCACAGGCACACGTTTGCCGCGGGGTTGTCCGTTCAGATCAGATGCCGCGACGCGGATGGCGCGGATGTCGGGGTTGGATTTCAGCCAGTCGTCCATGGGATGCTCTCGTTTTATTCGACCCATGAATATCCCTGCGCGGGGTGCAAAGTCTATTTAATTTGATCAAAAGTTTGCGCGGGCCGTCAAAAACCCCTTATCCGATCAATTTCGGGGCACCATTATCTGATCAAATTCATCCGAATTTTCAGCCGTGGCCGCGTGTTCGCAGGCAGGTGCCGGTTCAGGTGCCGGTTTACCAGCCCGAACAGGCTGACAATCACCAACGTCAGCAGGATGAAATAGCCCGCGAGGATCGGGTAGGGCACGAAGGGGTTGAACGTTTTGTCCGCGAAATAGCTGGCGTAATACAGGGCGTCGCCGCGTTGTTGCCATGCGGGAAAGCCGCTGAAGAACACCAGCGTCGTGGCGTGAAACAAAAAGATCGCCTCGTTGGTGTACGCAGGCCAGGCCAGCCGCAGCATGGTGGGCCAGATGATGCGTCGGAACCGTGGCCAGCCTGACATGCCATAGGCGTCGGCGGCTTCGGTATCGCCCTTGGGGATGGATTGCAGCGCGCCGTAAAAGATCTCGGCCGAGTAGGCGGCGGTGTTCAGGAACAGCACGATCAGCGCCCCCAGCCACGCGGCTGTGAAGTTGCTGAAGAACGGATAGCTGCTTTTGAGCGACAAAAACAGAAAGTAGGCAAAGAAGAACTGGATGAACAGCGGCGAGCCACGGAACAGGAAAATGAACCATTCCGCCGGTTTGCGCAGTGAGGCACGGGGCGACGCCTTGGCCACGGCAAGGGCTGTGGCAAAGAAGAAACCCGTCAGCAGGGCGCAGATGCCGAAATAGGCGTTCCAGATCATGCCCGAGCCGATCAGCGTGACCTGTTCACACAAGGTAAAGTCGGACCGGGGCAGCAGCCGTTCGCCAAAACCCAGCGAGCGAAAGGCATAGGACTGGATGGTGTCGATACAGCTCATGCCGCTTTCCTTTGGGCTTCGCCGCCGGCGGTGGCCTGTCCGCGCGTCAGCCGTGCCATCAGACGGCCCAGCAGGGTTTCTGACACTTTGGTCATCAGCAGGTAGAAAATAAGCAAAGCAAGGAAGTACCACATGCGCCAGTCGCCGTGCGGGTAGCTGGTGAATTTCGACGTCTTGGTGCCGCCCAGTTCGCGTGCCCAATAGACGATGTCTTCGATGCCCAGCAGGAACAGCAGTGGCGTGGCCTTGATCAGCACCATCCACAGGTTCGACAGGCCGGGCAGGGCAAAGACCCACATTTGCGGCACAAGGATGCGCCAGAAGGTCTGGCGTTGGGTCATGCCATAAGCTTCGCCGGTTTCCAGTTGCGCGCGGGGCACGGCGCGCATGGCGCCGAACAGCACGTTGGCGGCAAAAGCGCCGAACACGATGGCAAAGGTGATGACCGCAAGGCCAAAGGCATAGGTTTCGTGCATCCACTCGGGGCTGCTGCCCAAGGGCAGCTTGGCCGCCTGGCACACGATGAAATCGTTGCCCTGACGCACCGGCTGGTCCCAATCGGGGCACAGGATGCGGTGGCGGGTGTATTCAAACAACTGGTCCAGCGCGATCACGAAGAACAGGAAAAACGCAATGTCCGGCACGCCGCGCACAACGGCGATGTATCCTTTGCCCAGCCACGAGACAGGGGCAAAGCTGGCGCGGGCGGCCATGGCCCCCAGAAAGCCAAAGGCCAGCGCCACGGGGGCGGTGACGGCCAACAGCCCCAGCACCTTGAAGAAGGACAGGTAGAACGACAGATGCACCCCTGTTGTCAGAAAACAGGAGAGCCAGGTCAGTCCGCCCAGTGTCGATGGATCAGCGCAATATGAAAACATGGGTGTTCAGGGCGGGGCCAAGCCCGCCCTGATGCTTTATCAATAGGTCGCGGTGTCGTCGCCGAACCACTTTTTCAGAAGGGTGTTCAGCGAACCGTCCCCTTTCATCTCGGTGATGACGGCGTCGAACTTGTCTTTCAGCTCGGTGTCGCTTTCGCGCAGACCCATGCCGATGCCGCCGCCCAGGGCCACTTCTTCGCCAACGAACACCAGTTCGCCGCCCGACGCTTCGACCAATGGCACCAGATAGTCACGGTCGGCGAACACCGCGTCCGCTTCACCGTTGCGCACGGCGGCGACGGTTTCTTCGGGGGTTGCGAATTCAACCAGTGTCGCACCGCTTTCGGCAATGTAACCCGCCTGAATGGTGGCGGTCTGTGCGGCCACGATGGCCTCTTTCACGTCCACACCCTCGGCTGCGGCGACATAGGCCGATGCGGTGGGGGGGAAGTAGTCCTGGGTAAAGTCGATGACTTCGTCACGTTCGTCGGTGATGCTCATGCCCGCCATGATGGTGTCGTAGTTGCCCGACACCAGGTTGGGGATGATGCTGTCCCAGTCGTTCTTGACCCATTCACACGTCAGCTCGGCACGCTTGCACAGCTCGTCGCCCAGCTCGCGCTCGAACCCGTCGACTTCGCCGGCGTCGTTGATGAAGTTATACGGAGGGTAGGCGCCTTCGGTGCCCATGCGGATGGTCTTTTCGTGACCGGCGGCCAGCGCAAAGGTGGCGCTAACGGCCAGTGCGGCGGATGCAAGGATGATCTTTTTCATGATTAACTCCCGTTTGGTTTTTTTGTTTACGCAGCGTGGGTTGTCGCAGACAAGAACCCGCGCAGTCGTTCGGATGAGGGCGCGCCGAACAGCGTGTCGGGCGGCCCTTGTTCTTCGATCAGGCCCTGATGCAGGAACACCACGTGATCCGACACGTCAGCGGCCAGTTTCATATCGTGGGTCACGATCATCATGGTGCGGCCTTCGGCGGCCAGATCCTTGATGACCTTGACAACTTCCTGCTCCAGCTCGGGGTCGAGCGCGCTGGTGGGCTCGTCGAACAGCAGCGCCTCGGGCTCCATGCAAAGTGCGCGCGCGATGGCGGCGCGCTGTTGCTGGCCGCCGGACAGTTGCGCAGGATAGGCGTCGCATTTGTCGCCGATGCCGACCTTGTCCAGATAGGCGCGGGCGGCGCTCTCGACCTCTTTGTGATCGCGCTTCAGGACCGTTACCGGCGCTTCCATGACGTTTTGCAGAATCGTCATGTGCGCCCACAGGTTAAACTGCTGGAACACCATACTCAGATTGGTGCGGATGCGCAAAACCTGACCCGCATCGCCGGGGCGGCGGCCGTGGCCGGTGCCGCGCCATGTGACCGGTTCGCCCTTGAACAGAACCTCGCCTTGCTGGCTGTCTTCCAACAGGTTGCAGCACCGCAGCAATGTGGATTTTCCGGAGCCGGACGAGCCGATCAAACTGATCACATTGCCGCGCGGCGCGGAAATATCCACGCCTTTCAACACTTCAAGCGCGCCATAGGCTTTGTGCAGGTTCCGAATTTCGATGACAGGCGAGGTGTCGGACAAGAGCAGGCCTTTTGGGCTTGGGTGACAGGTTAGAGGGTATAAGGGACAAATTTTAGGCGGTTTGCAACTTGGATTTACAGTCAAAGTGATCTGTCGGGGGTGGTTGACGCCAAGGCAACAGGCATATGCCGCGAAAGAAGGCGGTTGTGGCGGCGGTGGTTCGGGGGCGCTGCCCCCGGCGCTGGCGCGCCACCCCCGGGATATTTGGGGCCAAAAGAAAGCCTGTCCGGTGAGGGTGGGACAAGGCCCCGCCCGGTCGTCGGGCAGGCGCGCCTAGCTGTTCGTGACCTGTTGGCGGGCGATGGCGCTGTCGCGGTCGGTGACGCCCAGCAGGTTCGCGGCCAGCCGCAGCACGGCGTCTTCTTCCTGCGCGCGTTCGCCGTCGGCCAGAACCACGGTCCACATCGCCTCGATCACGCCCAGACGATGTTCGTAGGGCACGGCATCCTTGATCGCGCGGGTGAAGCGAACGGTGTCCGGGGCCTCTGATTCCAGTGCCTCTGCATCGCGGCGCAGGGCGGTGGCTGCATCGGGTGTCAGCCCGTAGCGGGCGCCGACCACGCTGTCGATGGTGGCCGCTTCGCCGGTGTCATAGGTGCCATCAGACCGGGCGATCCGCACCAGCAGTGCGGTCAGCGCAAGGCGCGCGTCGGTGTCGGGCAGTTGGGCGGGCTCCGGCTGGGTCAGCCGTTTGAGAAAATCAGCAAACATGGACGTGATATAGGCGGTGCCGCGCCCGAGGCCAATGCACAGTTTGATGACCGGTTTTTAATGTCCGGGGGCGGCACCCGTGGCTTCGGCCTGAATCACGGCGCTGTCGGCGTCGGTGATGCCAAGGGCCGCCTCGATCTGGTGCAGCGAAAGCTCTTCGGATGCTTTGCGGCGTCCGTCGGCCAGCACGACCTTCCACATGGACATGGCCAGCGACCGGCGGTCGTCATAGCCGACCTCCTGGCGCAGGATGCGGGCGAATTCTTCGGTGCCCGGCGCATGCCGTTCCAATGCCTCGCACGAGGCGCGCAGTTTCGCGGCAGCCAGCGGTTTCAGCCCGAAGGTCGCTTGCAGGATGCGGTCGATCTGGCTGACCTCTTCGACCGTATAGCTGCGGTCGGCCAGGGCGACGCGCACCAGCAACGCCCCCAGCGCCAGTTGCGCGTCAGGTTCGGGCAGCGGTTTCTGGTCACGGGGACGGCGGGGAAAAAGGCGATCAAACATGGTGCAACCCTAGCCCAGATCGGGCGGCGGACCAAAGCGTAAATTGTCCAAAGCAAGGCCTTGATCGTCAGAATTTGTCAGCACAAAGCCCGCGATGTCCGAGGTGTCGTCGTTGCGCACAAATCCGAAGGTGTCCTCGGCCAGAGGGCCCAGTTGCAGGGTGGTGATCACCGATCCGTCGCGGCGCAGGAATTGCACCTGTGCGGTGCCGCCTTCGCCGCCGCGCAGATCAAAGGCCAGCGCCGGCTGGTCGCGGTCGAATTGCACGGCGATGGCCCCTTCGCCCTGGGCGTCGCGTTTGGGAAAGCCTGCCGTGCCGTAGCCCACCAGAACCGTCCGGGCCGCGCCACCCATGTGCACCAGCGCCAGATTTTGTCCTGCGTCACCCGCCACCACCGCCAGCGGCGGGCCGAAAGCGGCACCGGTGACGCTGTCGTGGGGGCCTGTTGCGGTCAGGCCCTGGCCCGAGAAACGTTCGCCGAACCGCGCGCCTTTCAGCGCCAGCACCGTATCAAGGTGGCGGCCGGGGCCAAAGCTGGCCTGTTGGTCGTCAAAGGTGATGATCTGCGTCAGCGCCAGAGATGCGGGGGACACGACGCAAACGGGCGTATCGCAGGCCGCAGCAGCGTGTGCGAAAAACAGTGCGGCGCAGGCACCGCACCACGGGGTTGTCCCCTTAGGGGGCATAGCCTTCGACGATCACCAGATTGCCCTCGGAGATGTCTTTGCGCAGGTCATAGGCGGCCTTGTAGGCGTCGCTTTCATAGCAGGCGACCGCGTCGGCATAGCTGGGGAATTCGATCACCACGGTGCGGCTGTTCCATGTGCCTTCGGGGTTGGTCTGCTGGCCGCCGCGCACGACGAAACGCGCGCCATATTCGGCGAAGGGGGCGGCGTTGGCGGCCTGGTATTTCTTGTAGGCGTCGGCGTCATGCACCACGTTGTGTGCGATCCAGTATCCTTTGGCGGCCATTGTCTTGTCCTTAGGTCAGTGTGTCGAAACGATCTTTCAGCCGTTTTGCCTCGGCGTCCAGACCGAAGGGTGGATTTATCACGAAAAGCCCCGAGCCGATCATGCCATGACCCGGGCGCGCAGGGGGAAAGCGGACCTCGGCGCGCAGGGCGTCGGGATAGGTTTTCGACAGGGTTTTCAGCATGGGCACATGCAGGGCCGAGGTCAGCACCGGATACCACAGCGCCACGATGCCCACGTTCCACGCGCGGGTGAATTTGGCGATATGTTTGGGGATGTCGTCATAGTCGTCCTTGATCTCGTAGGACGGATCAATCAGCAGCATCCCGCGGCGCGGGGTGGGGGGCAGCAGGCTGTGCGCCATGTCAAAGCCGTCGCGCTGGTGGCAGGTGACGGGATAGGGCGACATCGCATAGTCCAATGCGCTGTGTTCGCGCGGGTGCAGTTCGGCCAGATGGATGGTGTCGGTGGGGCGCAGCAGGCGCGCGGCGATCATCGGCGATCCGGGGTAGGCCTGCGGCCCGTCCTCGGCGCGGACCTGGTTCAGCACGCGGGAAAAGGGGTGGTCGGGCGCGAACCAGCCCTGCACGCGGCGGATGCCTTGGGCCGCCTCGCCGGTCTTGCGCGCCTCGTCGGCGTCCAGATCATAGCTGGCGCGCCCCGCGTGGGTTTCGATATAGGACAGCGGTTTGTCCTTGCGCGTGAGATAGTCCAGCATCCACGCCAGCAGGCCGTGCTTGTGAACGTCTGCCAGATTTCCGGCGTGATAGATGTGTTGATAGCTAAGCATAAGTCCTTGTGCGGCATGTGCAGCCTGCGCGCAAGGCAGCGGTGGTGCCGGTGCTGCACGACTGGGGCGGGCTAACCATTTGTTCAGACCTTGGTGCGATGGTGAAACCCTGCACTGAAATTTATGTTGGATAAGCCGATGAAAGATACTGTTTCTTCCCCGCCCGAGGCCGGGCGCCCGGCGTTGACGCGCGATGTGTTCTTTGCCGACATGATCGGCGAACTTGCCGGCGCCCTTGAAGAGGTGATCGGGCTGGAAGATGCCTCAGGTTTTGTGGCGATGGTCGGCAACCGGATCGGGGATGACCTATCGCAGCTTTATGCCCTGTCCCCTGATTTTCCAAATGATACACCCGAAGACATCGCGCGCATCTGCGTCGATCTGAAGGAGAAGATCAGCGGTACGTTTACCGTGGAAGAGGTCAGCGAGGATGGCGTTGTGTTCTCCAATTGCGACTGTCCCTTTGGCAAGCGGGTCGAGGGACGGCCGTCGCTGTGCATGATGACAACCAATGTGTTCGGGCGGATCGCCGCAAATGCAACGGGATATGCGCGCGTTCATGTCGCTGAATCAATTGCGGCAGGCCATTCACGGTGCCGCGTGACCCTGGGCCTGAAACCGGATGACAGCGCCAATGGTCACGAATTTTTCCGCTGATCCGGGGGCGACGGTTCAGCAGCTAGATGCTGTATTCGGACGCGCACCCGAACCTGTGATGCTGTTGTCGGAACAGGGTGAAATTTCATATGCGAACCAACGGGCAAAAGCATTGCTGGCCGCAGGGTTGGATGGCACGGACGACGGGTTGATCGCGGCACTCGTACCGCAGTTGAGCCAGGTGTTGCGATCCTCGGTGACGATCCCGATACGGGTCGATTTGAAATCCGGGCCTGTCTGGTTCAAGGCGTGGCGCATCTCGGGTGCTCCATTGGATGAAAGGGGCGCGATGGTCATGCTGTTCGGCGATTCCTCGGGTATCTTGCGCAGCCGGTTCATGTTGTTGCGCAACGAGGTTGCCAATATCGAACACCGCCGCGCCCGTGAACTGAAAGTGGCCCAGCAGCTTAAGACCGAGGCGCAACACCTGCGCCGTTTGGTATCCACCGACCAACTGACCGGCCTGACCACGGGGCAGGAATTGCGCAAGGCGGTGACCAAGGCTTTGGAACGCGGAACCAAGACCGGCGCGCTGCTGTTTGCGGACCTCGACGGTTTCAAGGAAATCAACGACACCTATGGCCACAGCGCGGGCGACACGGTGCTGGAACATGTGGGTCAGCGGCTGTTGGAACACAAACGGGGCGAGGATGTGTCTGCCCGTCTGGGCGGGGATGAATTCGCGTTCTGGATTGCCGACGTGGACGCCGCGATTGCCACCCGCATTGCCCTCCGTCTGCGCCGCCAGATAGAACGCCCGGTGTCCTGGCGCGGACCGGATGGGCAGGCGCTGGATCTGGTGGTCGGCGCGTCTTTTGGCATCGCCTGCTATCCGCAGGACGGATCGGATTACGCAGCGCTGGCCAATGCAGCCGACGCACGGATGTACACCAACAAACGCGACCGCAAGGCGGTGCTCCCGCAGCGCGCATAACGCTAGGCCCTATCCATCCTTCGCCGCCGGGGCGGGATGACTGGACGTCTGAGCAGGGTGTTCAGAAATCAGACCAGCCGGCTGATCTCTTTCGCGGCACGCACGAAATCCTTGAACAGTGGGTGCGGGGCGAAAGGTTTGGATTTCAGCTCGGGGTGGAACTGCACGCCGATGAACCACGGATGATCAGGCCATTCCACGATTTCGGGTAGGCGGCCATCCGGCGACATGCCGCTGAACACCAGCCCGGCTTTTTCAAGTTGCTCGCGGTATTTCACGTCAACTTCGTAGCGGTGGCGGTGACGTTCATCAATGGTGGTGGTGCCATAGGCCGTGGCCACCTTTGACCCTTCTTTCAGCACAGCATCGTAGGACCCCAACCGCATGGTGCCGCCCTTGTCGTCGCCGACTTTGCGGGTGACTTTGGCATTGCCCTGCACCCATTCCTTCAGGTGGTAGACCACAGGTTCGAAACGCTTTTTGCCCGCTTCGTGGTCGAACTCTTCCGAGCCTGCGGCCTCGATGCCCGCGACGTTCCGCGCGGCCTCGATCACCGCCATCTGCATCCCCAGGCAAATGCCCAGGTAGGGCACCTTGTTCACGCGGGCATATTCGGCTGCCTTGATTTTGCCCTCGGTGCCGCGCTCGCCGAAACCGCCGGGCACGATGATCGCGTGAAAGCCGTCCAGGTGGGCTGCAACATCGCCGGATTTGTCAAATATTTCGGCGTCGACCCATTCGATCCGCACTTTCACACGGTTGGCCATGCCGCCGTGCGTCAGTGCCTCGGCGATGGATTTATAGGCGTCTTCCAACTGGGTGTACTTGCCGACAATCGCCACTTTCACCTCGCCTTCGGGGTGATGCACGCGGTCGGATACGTCTTGCCATGTGGTCAGGTCAGGGCGCGGTGCCGGGCTGATCTGGAAGGCATCCAGAACCGCCTGGTCCAGACCCTGTTCGTGATAGGCCAGCGGCGCGTCGTAAATGGTGGGCAGGTCATAGGCCGCCACGACCGCCTCTTTGCGAACGTTGCAGAACAGGGCGATTTTTTCACGTTCTTTTTCGGGAATCGGCTGTTCCGAGCGGCAGACCAGAATGTCGGGGGCGATGCCGATGGATTGCAGTTCCTTGACCGAGTGTTGCGTCGGTTTGGTTTTCAATTCACCACTTGCCGCCAGATAGGGCAGCAGCGTCAGGTGCATGAAAATGCACTGGCCGCGCGGTTTGTCGTGGCTGAACTGGCGGATCGCCTCAAAGAAGGGCAGCCCTTCGATGTCACCGACGGTGCCACCGATTTCGCACAGCATGAAATCAACCTCGTCATCCCCGATGTCAAGGAAGTCTTTGATTTCATTGGTAACGTGCGGCACCACCTGAATGGTTTTGCCCAGGTAATCGCCACGGCGTTCCTTTTCCAGCACGGTGGAATAGATGCGCCCCGACGACACGGAATCGGTTTGCCGCGCAGGCACACCGGTGAACCGCTCGTAGTGGCCAAGGTCCAGATCGGTCTCGGCGCCGTCGTCGGTGACGAAAACCTCGCCATGCTCGAACGGGGACATCGTGCCGGGATCGACGTTCAGGTAAGGATCAAGCTTGCGCAACCGGACCGAAAAGCCGCGTGCCTGTAGCAAGGCCCCCAGCGCTGCCGACGCGAGCCCCTTGCCAAGTGAAGAGACCACACCGCCAGTGATGAAGATATAACGCGCCATGAGTTCGGATGCTCCCCGTGTTGCAAATGCGATTTTCGGATGAACCAAAACCACCAGAATCGGCTGCGATTTTCACAGCACCACGGGGCCTCAGTATAACAGATGATTTCAGTTCAAGGCAAGCCATGCCGCAACATGATGTTGCAGCGCGGCATCTTGCCTCAAGGTATAGCGATTAAAGGGTCAGTCGCCCGCGGGCACCAGCGGCGCGTCGGCGTCGCTTTGTGTGGGCGGTGTCAGACCATCGGCAGGGGGTGTCAGCGGCGTGCTGTCCTGCGTTTCAGGCGCGGCACCCAACCGGTCAATGACAGAAGACCCTGCGGCCTTTTCGGCTGCGATGATGGTCAGCGTGATCGACGTGATGATAAAGCCGATCGCCAGAATCCATGTGACCTTGCCCAAGGCTGTGGCGGCTGCACGGCCTGTCATGGCCCCGCCACCACCGCCGCCCATACCCAGACCGCCGCCTTCAGAGCGCTGAAGCAGCACAACGGCAATCAGTCCCAAGGCTAGGATAAGGTGAATGATCAGGACGACATTTTCCATGGATGCTCACGATGCTCACGTTCGGTTTTGCGGGTATCTATGCAAGTTTCGCAGGCGGGGCAAGGGTGCGTGGCCGGTAATGCGGAAGGCTCTGGACAAATGGCCGGCCTGCGCGCCATGCTGGGGTCATGCCACACGACCATCATGACCACGATCACGCCCATGCGCTGCTGCCGCCGGACCCTGCTTTGCGGGTCAAGGCGCTTGAGACGATCCTGACCGAAAAGGGGTTGATCGACCCCGCGGCACTGGATGAAATCATCGACACCTACGAAAACCGCATCGGCCCGCGCAATGGTGCGCATGTGGTGGCGCGTGCGTGGTCCGACCCTGCGTTCCGCGCGGCCTTGCTGGACGATGCCACCGCAGTGGTGTCCGATCTGGGGTATTACGGACGCCAGGGCGAACATATGGTTGCGGTCGAGAACACCGATGACGTGCACAACATGGTCGTGTGCACCCTGTGCAGTTGCTATCCGTGGCCGTTGCTGGGCATTCCGCCGGGTTGGTACAAATCCGACGCCTATCGCGCCCGCGCCGTGCGCGAGCCGCGCAAGGTGCTGGCCGATTTCGGCGTGACATTGCCCGAAGCCACCGCCGTGCGGGTCTGGGATTCGACGGCCGAGGTGCGCTATCTGGTGATCCCGCAGCGCCCCGCCGGAACCGAAGGCATGGACGAGGCGGCTTTGATGGATCTGGTCACGCGCGATTCGATGATCGGCACCGGACTGGCGTTGAAACCATGACCCGCGTCCACACGAATAAGGGCGCAGACGCGTGACCCGTGTCCACGACCACAAAGGCGCAGACGCGTGAGTCGCGTCCACGATCACAAAGGCGCAGACGCATGACGCGCGTCCACGACATGGGCGGGCGTTACGGCGATGGCGCGGTCGTGCCCGAACCCGAAACCGAGGTGTTCCATGCCGACTGGCATCCGCGTGCGCTGGCGGTGACGCTGGCCTGCGGGTCGTTGGGCCAGTGGAACATCGACACCAGCCGCCACGCCCGCGAACGGCTGGCACCCATGGATTACGCCGCCTTCAGCTATTACGAAAAGTGGATGGCGGGGCTGGCCGATATGCTGGTGGACAAGGGCGTGCTGACGCCCGAGGAACTGGCCAGTGGTCATGCCATTGGTCCGTCGCCGCTGGCCGACCGCAAGTTGACGTCGGATGCCGTCGCCGGTGTTCTGGCGCGTGGTGGCCCTGCGGACCGGCCTGCACAGGTCGCGGTGGCGTTTTCTGCCGGTGACAAGGTCCGCACGCGGCGGCACGCCCACAACGCATTTGTCGACGGCGGCCACACCCGTTTGCCGGATTACGCAGCCGGGGCTGTGGGGCGCATCGTGCGGCTGCACGGCCACCATGTCCTGCCCGATGCCGCCGCGCACGGGCTGGGGGACCGTCCCGAACCGCTCTATGCCGTGGCGTTTGCCGCGTCGGAATTGTGGGCGCGCCCCGAACATCCGCGCGACGAGGTGGTGCTGGACCTGTGGCAGAGCTATCTGGAGCCTGCATCATGACCCGTCCCGAACCGGTCTTCGAAGCGCCGTGGCACGCGCAACTGTTTGCGCTGACGGTGCATCTGAACGAGGCAGGGCGGTTCGACTGGCCCGACTGGGCCGCGCGGTTTTCCACGACTTTGGCGCGACACGGGCTGACCCGCGACCTGAACGGCGGCGATGACTATTTCGCGGCGTGGCTTGAAACGCTCGAGGGGCTGCTGGCCGAAAAAGGCTGGGCCGAGGCTGCTGCCGTGGCCGACATGCGCGACGCGTGGGAGGCGGCCTATCTGCGCACCCCGCACGGCGATCCGGTGACGCTGGACGGTTGATCCTATTCGTCGACGTCGTCCATATCGGCCTGACCGGACAAACGGCGGCGCACCAGGCTCCAGGACAGGCCGATCCCCAGAACCGAGCTGAGCGCCAGCAGGCCCAGCCATGTGTTCATGCTGGTGTTGTCCAGGCTGAGCAGGTGCAGATCGTACAGCACCCACAGCCCCGATCCCATCACCGCCAGCACCAGCGCCATTCCGAATCCGCCGATAGAACGCAGCGTCGCGCGCAAATAGATGATATATCCGATCAACAACAAAAGCCCCACCAGCACCGCGATTGACAGGTTTTTCGACCCGTAATCCCGCACCCACCGCACGTAGTTGAATTCGGTCGGATTGTAGGTCAGGGCCAGCAGCACAAAGGCCGCCAGCCAGCGCAGGATAAAGCCCATCGCGATCTCCGGTGTCTGGTTTCCACAGGAATTGCCCAAAACGGCCCCTTGTGTAAAGGGTGTTGGGTCAACATCCCTAGTCCGCACTTATTTGCAGATATGCGGGCCGGGGCCACAGTTTGTGGTTTCGCGCCCTGTGCGGGCGGACTATACCACACCCGGTTTGCAATCAAAAAGGACCTGCATCATGGCCAATGTCGTCGTTGTCGGCGCCCAATGGGGTGACGAAGGAAAAGGCAAGATCGTCGATTGGCTCAGCGAGCGCGCCGATGTGATTGCCCGGTTCCAAGGCGGGCACAATGCGGGCCACACGCTGGTGATCGACGGGACGGTTTACAAGCTGCACGCGCTGCCTTCGGGTGTGGTGCGCGGCGGGAAATTGTCGGTGATCGGCAATGGTGTGGTGCTGGACCCCTGGCATCTGGTCAAGGAAATTGCAGGCATCCGCGAGCAGGGTGTGACCATCACCCCGGAAACCCTGATGATCGCCGAGAACACGCCGCTGATCCTGCCGTTCCACGGTGAACTGGACCGCGCGCGCGAGGGCCAGAATTCGGTGGCCAAGATTGGCACGACCGGGCGCGGCATCGGCCCGTGCTACGAGGACAAAGTGGGCCGCCGCGTGATCCGCGTGGCCGATCTGGCGGATGATGCCACGCTGGAACTGCGGGTCGACCGTGCGCTGGTGCACCACAACGCGTTGCGTGCGGGTTTGGGTCTGGAACCGGTGGACCGCGACGACCTGCTGGCGCAACTGCGCGAGATTGCACCGCAAATCCTGCCCTTTGCCGCTCCGGTCTGGAAAGTGCTGAACGAAAAGCGCAAGGCGGGCAAACGTATCCTGTTCGAAGGGGCGCAAGGCGCGCTTCTGGACATCGACTTTGGCACCTATCCTTTTGTGACCTCGTCCAACGTGATCGCGGGGCAGGCGGCCACCGGAACAGGTATGGGGCCGGGTGCCATCAACTATGTTCTGGGCATCGTCAAAGCCTACACCACCCGCGTGGGTGAAGGCCCGTTCCCGACAGAACTGCTGGACGAAGACGGTCAGCGTCTGGGCGAACGGGGCCACGAGTTCGGCACCACAACAGGCCGCAAGCGTCGCTGTGGCTGGTTCGATGCCTGCCTGGTGCGCCAGACCTGTGCCACCAGCGGCGTTGATGGCATTTCGCTGACCAAACTGGATGTGCTGGACGGGTTCGAAACGCTGAAGATTTGCGTGGGCTATGAGCTGGACGGCAAACGGATGGACTATTTGCCCACCGCCGCCGACCAACAGGCGCGCTGCACACCGATCTACGAGGAAATGCCGGGCTGGTCGGAATCGACCGAAGGCGCGCGCAGCTGGGCCGATCTGCCCGCCGAGGCGATCAAATACGTGCGACGCGTCGAAGAGCTGATCGAATGTCCGGTGGCGCTGTTGTCCACCTCGCCCGAGCGTGAAGACACCATTCTGGTACGCGATCCGTTCGCTGATTAAGGGGGCCACATGGCGCTAAGCTACAAAGCACGTCGGCGCTGGTCGCTGATCATCCTGCTGGTGGGGCTGCCGCTTTATATCATCCTTGCGGTGAACATCGTGGCGCTGTTCGACCGGCCGTCGATCTGGGTCGAACTGCTGGTCTATGTGGGTCTTGGCGTCTTGTGGGCCTTCCCGCTGAAGGCCGTGTTCAAGGGGGTCGGGCAACCGGACCCCGACGCGAACCAAAGCAGGGGCGACTGATGCAGGCGCAGGCCCCGATCCCGATCCTGCGCAGCTTTGACGAAGCCAAGGCGCGGGAATTCTACGTGGATTTCCTGGGGTTCGAAGTGGTGTTCGCGCACCGCTTTGCGCCCGATCTGCCGCTGTACCTAAGCTTGCGCATGGGCGACTGCGAAGTGCACCTGTCCGAACATCACGGCGATGCGTCGCCGGGGGCTGCGCTGCGTATCGGGGTGCCGGATGTGGCGGCCTATGCCGCCAGCTTGCGCGCCAAGAACTATGGTTTTGCCCGCCCGGGCGTCCAGCGGCAGCCTTACGGAATGGACGATATGAGCGTGGCCGATCCCTTTGGCAACCGGCTGATTTTCTGTACGCCGGTGCCGGACAGCTAACCCCCAAATGCCAAAACGGCGGACCCGAAGGCCCGCCGTTTCAGTCTCATTCAGCTGTGGCAGTCAGCCTGCGGCGCGTTGGTCGGGGCGAAACCCGATGTCGCCAGAGACAGCAAAGCGCCCGCCCTTGATCTTTTCGATCTTCCCGGCCCGGAGCAGTTGGCCAAAGGAACGCAGGCCGTCTTCGCGGCTAAATTCGGTGCCGATCACCTGGCGAACCTTGGTCATAAGTTGCGGACGCGAGAACTGGTCGCGCTCTTCCACAAAAGCCAGATAGGCGGCGGCGGCTTCCAACAGGTCGGGCAGTTCGTGCGCGCCCATCTCGTCCGCAAACTCGGCAAAGCTGGTGCTGCTGGCCTCGACAACCGCGATAGGCTGTTCCACGCGACGCGGGCGCACAGGTGTGGCCAGTGCTGCGGGTTGGGCCGTGTCCACACGCTGCTCGGCCACCAGTTTCAGCGGGGCCGGGCGTTGCACATCGGGGCGACGGTCGCGGCCGGTGCCGCGCGCTTCGGGGCGGCGCGGTTTGACCACATCGGCCAGATCGGTCTGATAGGCGCGCACTTCCAGCGCATCCTCGGCCAGCTTGGCGCCAACAATCCCGTCGTCCGAATTCTTGGCCGCCACGGCTGCGCGCAGGTGGGCAAAGGCATCGCGGCGGCGCGCGCTTTCGGGTTCGCCCATCTCGGCATCGGTCTTGGCCATCAGGCGGGCGACGTCACCGTCGTCAGCCGCATCGTCCAGTTTGGCCGCGGCGGTGCGGGCCGCGTGGGTGGCGCGGGCTGCTTCGTCGGCGTCATCATCTTGATCGTCCAGACCGGCCTCGACATCGGCCAGTTCGCGCAGCAAGGCGTCTTCGTCTTCATCCGACAACGAGGATTCGCGGCCGTCGGCCTGCGCGTCGGTGTCGTCCTCATCCTCGTCGGACATCTCTTCAAGATTGCCCTGCGCGATGGCGGCTTCCAGTTCGGAACGTTTGACCTTGACGATACGGGTGATGCGTGGGGCAGGGGCTGCGGCGTCTTCCGCGCTGTCCTCTTCCTCGACGATCATGATTTCTTCGTCGTCGTCATCCGCGTCGTCGCTGTCGTCGAACAGGTTCATGTCGTCGATTTCGTCGGACATATCATCCGTCAAATCGTCCGCGGCGTCGTCTTCTGTGGCCACATGGGCCGTCGCTGTGTCGTCACTGTCGTCAGACATTTCGCCGTCCAGACGGGCAAGGATTTCGGCGACGTCGTCGTCGTCTTCATCCTCGGCCACGGTCATCGCGTCGTCTGCATCCAGTGCGGCGCTGACATCGGCGGCGGCATGGGCTGTCAGGTCGGCGGCGGATTCGCGGGCGGCGTCCTGCGCGTCGTCTTCGTCCTGTGCCTGCGCCATCATCGCGGTCATCAGGGCATCGTCCTGCGCGGTCTGTGCGTCGTCTTCGTCTTCAAAGTCGGCGCCGGCATGAACGGCGTCGGACAGCAGTTCCTCGGCATGCTCGTCTTCGGAATAGTCGTCGTCCCGATCGTCGTCATCGGCTTGCGACACGACGGCGCGGATACGCTCAAGCTTGGCCGCGATGCTGTCGGCGTGGGGAATCACACGGTCACGGGGGGCGCTTTCGACGGCTTCGGCTTCCGCGATTTCGGGGGTGATTTCGGGCTGTTCGTCTTCTTCGGCAACCGTTTCTGTGGTGTCTTCGATGGTGTCGGCCATGAAGGTTTCGGTGTCGTCCTGCGCGTCCTCAACCTGTGCTTCCTGTGCTTCGGGCGCTGTTTGCAGCATGTCGCCCGCTTTGGCATGGTCAAAGGCGTCGTCGATGTCGTCGCCCTTTTGGTCGTCCGCATCCGCCGCGTCGTCTTGCACCTGCACGGCGTCGGCTTCGGTGGCCATCACCTCGGGGGCGATGTCGGGTGTCGCTTCGGGCGCGGCCTGTTGCGGCGCAGCTTCGGCAGCGGGTGCGGCAGCGGGCGCAGGGGCGGCCTGCGGGGCAAGCGGTGCCTCGGCCTGCGGCGCTGTGGCACTCAGGAAGATGCGGCCATCGTTTGTGCGCGCCTCGACGCGGCGGGCAATCTCGCGTTCTGCGATACGTGCCAGCATCTCGGCGTCCGGTTGCGGAGGTTCAGCGCCAAAGTACCGGTCGTCGCTGGCCAAATCGCGGAAATACTCGGCAATGGCTTTCATTGTGTGGAAAGAATCGTCAAACCCTTCCAACGTGCACGAGAAGGTGCCGTAGGAGACCGTTAAAATTTTATTGTTACTGATCATAATAGGCGTCCTCTGCGGTGCTGCAGGCTTTGGTATTGTTGAACGGCGCGGCCAAAGCAGCCCGAATCTGTGCCCAGCACGGTATCATTTTAAGGCGACTTTGTGACTTGTTTCCAAATATGAGGCTAATACCGTGCCGGACAGTGTGATCGTTGAAAGTGCAGCGCCAGTAACTTTGATCGGCGGGGGGGCCGGCACTGCCGCCGATGTGGCTTTGGCGGCTGCGCTGGCGCCGGTCTGTGTGGCAGCCGACGGAGGGGCCGCATTGGCCCTGACCGCAGGCGTCCTGCCCGATGCGGTTATTGGCGATTTCGACAGTTTGCCGGACGAAATTCGCGCCCAGATCCCAGATAACCGCCTGCATCACATAACGGAACAGTCCAGCACCGACTTTGACAAGGCGCTGCGCAGCATTGCGGCACCTTTGGTGATTGCTGTCGGTTTTACAGGGGAACGGCTGGATCATCAACTGGCTGCCTTTCACGTTCTCGCGGCCCGCAGCGCGCGCCCCTGCATCATGCTGGGGGCGACCGAGGTGATCTTTCATTGTCCCGCGCAGGTGGCCTTGCCTGTGGTTGCGGGCGATGTGGTATCATTGTTTCCCATGCAGAAAGTATCGGGGCGGTCGATTGGCTTGCAGTGGCCGATTGACGGGTTGGAGTTTCACCCGATGCACCTGATCGGCACGTCGAACCGCGCGACGGGGCCGGTTCGGTTGTGGATGGACGGGCCGGGAATGCTGTGTATCGCGCCACGGCGTATCCTGGCAGAGCTGGTTCAGGCGCTGGTTTAGGCTGTTGGTGGCACCCGCATCTGCCGCCGCGCCACGCTGCGTTCGCGCAGTACTACATACAGGCCCGCCCCAACCGTGACCAGAATGCCCACCGTCGCCAGCCCGTTGGGCAGATCGCGGAACACCACGTAACCGATGGCGGTGGCAAAGGGGATTTCCAGGTATTGCATCGGCGCCAGCGTGGCCGAGGGCGCAAAGCGCAGCGACCATGTCATCATCAGGTGTCCCAGCGTGCCGAACAGGCCGATCCCCACCAGCAACAGCGTCTCGGTTCCGTCCGGCAGGCGCATCGCCAGCCCGGCCACATCATCCGAGAACAGCCACAGCAGCGGCGACATGATCGCAATTGCCATCGCGCCGGACACGGCCTGCAAGCTGACGGGGTCGGTTTGCTTGGCGATCTGGCGGGTCACCAGCATGAACAGCGCGAACGTAAAGGCCACGAAAATCGGCCACAGCGCGGGCCAGCCCACATCGACAAAGCTGGGTTGCACCACCAGCAGCGTGCCCAGAAACCCGACGATGCAGGCGATCAGGCGGCGGCTGCCGACTTCTTCGCCCAGAACGTATTTGCCCAGCAGCAGCATGATGAACGGCATGACGAAGGCAATCGCCACCGCATCGGCCAGCGGCAGATAGCGCAGGGCGGTGAACATGCCGCCAATGCCCGCGATATGCAGCAACGTACGAATGAACGTCAGCCGCAGCACACGGCCCCGCATCTTCCATTGGCGTCCGGTCAGCCAGACCAGCGGGATCAGCACGATCACCTGCACCATGAACCGGCACCACAGCAATTGCCCCAGCGACAGCGACTGGCCAATGACCTTGGCCAGCGCATCGCCCATCGGGGCAACCACGCAAAAGCCAAGCATCAACATGATACCTAAAAGGGGGCGATCCTGATCCATAAGCCGCACGCTAGGTGCGGCGTTGGGGATTGGCAATTGCCGAAGGTGCAAAAGGTCAGCAGTTCGGCACGTTGACCGCCAGCCCGCCCAACGAGGTTTCCTTGTACTTCTCGGACATATCCGCGCCGGTCTGGCGCATGGTTTCGATGCAAGCGTCCAGCGGCACCAGATGGGTGCCGTCGCCGCGCAGGGCCAGCGACGCGGCGCTGACCGCCTTGATCGCGCCCAGCCCGTTGCGTTCGATACAAGGCACCTGGACCAGCCCTTTGACCGGATCGCAGGTCATGCCCAGATGATGCTCCAGCGCGATCTCGGCGGCATTTTCGACCTGTTCCGGCGTGCCGCCCATCACCGCGCAGAGGGCTGCGGCTGACATGGCGGCGGCACTGCCCACTTCGGCCTGACAGCCCGCTTCGGCGCCCGAGATCGAGGCGTTGTATTTCACCAGCCCGCCAATGGCGGCAGCGGTCAGCAGGAAATCCTCGATATGTTTTTCCGACGCCCCCGGCACATGGTCCAGATAATAGCGCAAGGTCGCAGGCAGCACGCCCGCCGCACCATTGGTGGGGGCGGTGACCACTTGCCCGCCGGCTGCGTTTTCCTCGTTCACCGCCATGGCATAGACGCTCATCCAGTCGTTGATGGTGTGCGGGGCCTGTTGGTTCATCCCGCGCTCGGCTTGCAATGCATCGTGGATCGCCTTGGCGCGGCGTTTGACCTGCAAGCCGCCGGGCAGGATGCCATCATTGTTCAGCCCCCGGTCGATACAGTCGTTCATCACCTGCCACAGCCGTGCCGTGCCGCGTTTCAGGTTGTCGGCCCCGCCGCGCGATTCCTCGTTGGCGCGTTTCATGCCCGCGATGGTCTTGCCCGAGGCGTGGGCCATCTCCAGCATTTCATTGGCGGATTTGAAGGGAAAGGGGACGGGGTCGCCCTCATCGGTGTCCTTGCCTGCGGCCAGCTCTTCCTCGGTCATCACGAAGCCGCCGCCGATCGAATAGAACACCTGTCGCAGGGTGACGTCGCCCTGGGCATCGGTGGCCATCAGGATCATGCCGTTGGCGTGGCCCTTTAGCTGGGTGTCATAGTCGAAAACCAGATCACGTTTGGGATCGAATTTCAGCGGTGGCAGGCCGTCGGGGTGCAACAGGTGCGTGGTGTCCAGATCGGCCAGCGTCGCCTCGGCCTTGTCGTTGTCATAGGTATCGGGCACGAACCCCGCGAGGCCCAGAATGGTGGCGCGGTCCGTGGCGTGACCGACCCCCGTGAACGCCAATGACCCGTGCAGCGACCCGCGCACACCGGCAAAATGGAAGGGCGAGGCGCGCATCATGTCCAGAAACCGGGCGGCAGCGACCATCGGCCCCATGGTGTGCGAGGACGACGGGCCAATGCCCACTTTGAACATCTCGAAGACGGATAGGAACATTCAGGTGGCACTTCCATATGGTGGGGTGGGCGCACGGGGCGCGGTGAAGGGCGTGTCGCCCAGACCTTCGGCACGCATCAGCATGGCACAGGCGGGCAGGGTTTCGACGCGCAGGCAGGTGGCGTGCAGCGCGGGGTAGCTGGACAGGTCGAACCAACTGCGGTCGGTGTCGACAGGATAAAGAACACACCAGCGCAGGCAAGCCGCGATATAGAAATCCAGCACGGTCGGGGCATTATGTTGCCAGTCGGCGGCGGCATCGTTCAGCCTGCTCAGGTGATCGGCAAGCTGGGTTTGCAGGTGCTGTCGCAGGCGGGCCTGATCGCGGCGGTCTGTGCCGGTGTATTTGTCGGGATAGAAGGTCATCCGCAGGGCCGGATGCACGGTGTTGGCGACAAAGAACAGCCATTTCAGCCAGTTGCCCCGCCCCGGATCGTCCGGCGCAGGGCCCAGCCCGCCGTGGGTGTCCGCCAGCCACAGCAGGATCGCGCCTGTCTCGAACAGCACGCCGTGCGGGGTTTCCAGCGTCGGGATCAACCCGTTGGGGTTCAGTGCACGGTAAGCGGCTGTTTCCTGTGCACGGGCGGCACGGTCCACCAGACGCGTCTGGTAGGGCAGCCCGGCATGGTCCAGCGCCAACCGAACGATCAGCGAGGCATTGTCAGGGGCAAAGTGCAGCACATATGTCATCTCCGCAGACATAGCGCCCGGCAGACAGTCGATGCGCTTCATTTGCGACCGATCAGCAGCGAAAGCTGACCCTATGGGTGCTGCGCGCCATCCTCGATGCGGATGCGATGGCGCAACATCAGGGTGTTCAGCACGGTAATGACCACGGCGACCCACCACAGGCCCAGCACCCATGCCGCCGCGCCGTCTCCGAACAGGACCGTGACGATGACATCCACCTGATCGGCTGTCATCCGCGCGTCGTCCAGCGCGGCGTGGGCAGCGCCAGAAGCTTGCGCGCCTGATCCAGAACCACGGATTGCGGCAACGCATGGCGCGGCAGCGCGGTGCCGACCGATAGCAGTACTGAATAATGTGTCAGGAGTGCGCCGTTCTCAAGCGTGCACGCGATGCGGATAGTGCGACGGCAGTGGCGGGACACAGGCCGGAACATCCCATTTGCGTGCGACTTAAACATATAAAAATCAACGATATAGGTGTTCTTGCCTCGCCCCGCCATTTATTGGGGGCGATTGCGGGGCAGTCTGTCGTCGGGGGGCAGAGCTTGAACGGGTAGGTTTGTTAAACCAGCCAGAAATTCCACGATATTTTCAAAACTTAGCCGCAAATCGCCGCCATTCCTTTGGAGGTTCTTTAACCGTCTTTCAGTTGTTTTTGTTTAAGGCGGTCAGGTTTGGTAACGAGGAAGGCCGGTAGATGCCGACTTACAGTTTCGATGCGTTCGGATTCGACGAAATCTCTTTCACGGGACCAGATCCCTTTGCGTCGGATAACAGTGGCAACGCCGATTCTGTCAGCAATGGCGCGACCATTCGCATCGACCCCGATGCCGTGGCCAGCGATGTGGTCCTGACCGACAACGAAGGCATATTTGAAGACGGCGATGGCGGTCAGGACCTTGTGCAAGGTCTGACGCTGAACGGTATGTATTTCGGCCCGGGCCAGAACGTCGAGATTGAATATGCCTATGTGATCCGGCCTGTCGGCTCGAACGATCCGGCTGACAATATCACGATATACGTTCTTGAAATGGACGCGGATGCCCAAGGTATCGCGTCGGACAAACGGCTGATCCCGGGCGTTGACTATCAGATCGTGTCGATTGCGTCGAACGACCCTGAAATCGCTTATGCGGACATGGCTGTCTGTTACGTGCGCGGCACGTCGATCGCAGTGCCGGGGGGCGAATGCGCGGTCGAGGATATTCAGGCCGGCGATCTGGTCAGCACCGTCGACGATGGACCCCAAGCGGTGGTCTGGTGTGGGGAAGAAAGGGTCGGGGGGCAGGGAAATCTGGCTCCGATCCGCATCGCCGCCGGAACGCTGGGCAACGACCGTGACCTGTTCGTGTCTCCGCAGCACCGCATTCTGGTCACCTGCGGATGGGCCGTGCCGTTGTCCGGCTGGCAACCGCATCTGGTCCCGGCCAAGGCGCTTGTTGGGCTGCCGGGCATTGCCATCGCGCCGCGACGGGTGGTGGATTATCATCATATCATGTGTGCCGGTCACCACCTTGTGCACGCAAACGGCGTGCTGTCGGAAACCATGTTGCCGGGCGCGCAGGCGCTCAAGGCGCTGGGCCCGGTTGCCCAAGAGGAAATCGCGGCGCTTCTGGGGCCGTCTGCTGACATGCCGCCGGCGCGCCCTTGCCTGCGGGTGGGGCAATGGCGGCGGATGCTGCGTCAGGCAGACACGGTTTCGAAACCGGCGCTTTCAACGGTGTCACCTGCAATCTGACGCGACAATTGCCCATAGCACCCACGACGCATCTTTCCTATAAGCAGCACAAGACACTATTGGAGCTGCCCCATGTCCGGAGAATTGTCCCCGATTGACAAGGCGAAATTCGTCGCCGCCAAACGTGCCGCCGACTATGTCGAGGACGGTATGCGTGTGGGATTGGGCACTGGCAGCACCGCCGCATGGCTGGTGCGCTGCATCGGCGAGATGGTGCGCAACGACGGGCTGCGGATCAAGGGCGTTCCCACCTCTACCCGCACAGCACAACTGGCGCGCGAGGTGGGCATCGAGGTGATGTCGCTGGACGAGGCCAAATGGCTGGACCTGACCATTGACGGGGCCGACGAATTCGACGGCGACCTGAACCTGATCAAGGGCGGCGGCGGCGCGCTGTTGCAGGAAAAGATCGTAGCGACCGCCAGCGACCAGATGGTGGTGATCGCGGACATCGGCAAAGAGGTCGAGACGCTGGGCGCCTTTCCCCTGCCGATCGAAGTGATTCCGTTCGGCTGGCAGACCACGCAGGCGCTGGTCGAGGAAACGCTGATCTCGATGGACGTTCTGGGCCGGTCGTCGTCGCTGCGCATGAACGGCGCGCGGCCTTTCATCACTGACGAAGGCAACCACATTCTTGACCTTCATTTGCACCGCATCGGCAACGCCCGGCAACTGTCGCTGGTGCTGAACCAGATGCCCGGCGTCGTCGAAAACGGTTTGTTCATCGACATTTGTGACGCGGTTGTGATCGGCTATGGCGATGGACGGGTCGAAGTGCGCGACATAAATGAAGGCACAATCGAACAGGACCGTCTGGAATTCGTCGAGACGGACAACCTGTTCACCGACCTTGCTGACTAACCAACCTAAGGGGCGCGCTTTTATGGCATCCACATATGACTTTGATCTTTTTGTAATTGGCGGCGGTTCGGGCGGCGTGCGTGCGGCGCGGGTGGCGGCTGGCGATGGCGTCAAGGTCGGGCTGGCCGAAGAAAGCCGCTATGGCGGCACCTGTGTGATCCGTGGCTGTGTGCCGAAAAAGCTGATGGTGTTCGCCAGCGAATACCGCGACACGGTGCGCGATGCGTCGGCCTATGGCTGGGATCTGAAAGAGGGGCCGTTCGACTGGCCGGTGTTTCAGAAGCGTCTGAACACTGAACTGGACCGGCTTGAGGATGTGTATCGCAATCTGCTGGCCAATTCCGGCGTTGAGACTTTTGACTGTCGCGCCACGCTGAAAGACAAGCACACCGTGGTGCTGTCCAACGGCGCGGAAAAGACCGCCAAGACGATACTGGTGGCCACCGGGGGCCGCCCCGTGCGCCCCGATCTGCCCAATGCCGATCTGGGGATTGTCAGCGACGACATCTTCCATCTGGAAAAGCTGCCCAAGTCGATCCTGATCATCGGCGGCGGCTATATCGCCTGTGAATTTGCCTGCATCCTGCATGGGTTGGGTGTCGAGGTGACGCAATATTACCGCGGTGCACAAATCCTGCGCGGTTTCGACGACGAGGCGCGCGGGCTGGTGGCCGAAGCGATGCGTGAACGCGGCATTGACCTGCGCGTGGGCACCAACATCGTCGAGATGTGCCCCGACACGGAAGAGCACGCGCCGCACGTGGGATCAGACGCCGCAATGGGCGCCGATGCCCAGCAAAGCGCCGAAATTGCCAACCGCAAAACCGACCCCGAAGCCGGCACGCGCGGCGGGCCGATCCGGGTGAAATCGACCACCGGCGGCGAAAAGGTCTTTGACGTGGTGTTCTTTGCCACGGGCCGCGCGCCGAACACGCAAGACATGGGGCTGGAAGAGGCGGGCGTAAAGCTGGGCCGTGGTCAGGAAATTCTGGTCGACGAATACTCGAAAACCGATGCCGACAACATCTATGCCATTGGGGACGTCACCGACCGGGTGAACCTGACACCGGTTGCGATCCGCGAGGGCATGGCCTTTGTCGAAACCGTATACCGTGACAATCCGACGCCGGTGGATCACGACCTGATCCCGTCCGCGATCTTCACACAGCCCGAAATGGGCACCATCGGCCTGAGCGAAGAGGCCGCAGCCAAGCAGGAAGAAATTGAGATTTACGCCTCAAGCTTCCGGCCGATGCAGACCGCATTTGCCAAACGCGACGACCGGGTGCTGATGAAACTGATCGTATCCAAGAAAACGCGCGTGGTTCTGGGATGTCATATCGTCGCGCCCAATGCGGGTGAAATGATCCAGCTTGCGGGCATCGCGATCAAGATGGGTGCAACCAAAGAAGACTTTGACCGCGTTTGCGCGGTGCATCCGACCATGTCCGAGGAAATCGTGACAATGCGGACGCCGACGCGCACTGCTTGAATTCTCAAGTAAAATACACAGGTAATAGAGTGATGCGCGGCCCCCACGGGTCGCGAACAGGAGGACAGAAAACATATGGCTGGCAACACAGGCGGCCCTTGGGGCGGCGGAGGCTCTGGCGGAGATGACGGACGCGGGGGCGATCGCGGCACCAACGGTGCAGGCAATGGCGGCAAACCCGGTGGCGGTCGTCGCCCCGGCGAAGGCGGCGGGCAGATGCCCGAAATCGACGAATTGGTCAAAAAGGGCCAGGAACAACTGCGCGTCCTGATGGGCGGACGTGGTGGCAACAACGGCACCGGCGGACGTGGTCCGGGCGGTGGCGGCGGTGGTCCGCGACTGACCCGTGGAACAGTTGGCCTTGCGGTTCTGGTGGCGATCATCGGCTGGGGGCTTGCCAGCTTTTACACCGTGAAACCCGAAGAACGCTCGGTCGAGCTGTTTCTGGGCAAATATTCCGCAACCGGTGATCCCGGCCTGAACTTTGCGCCCTGGCCGCTGGTCACGGCCGTGGTCCTGCCGGTGACGCGCGAACAGACGGAAACCATTGGCACGGGCACGCGTGGCGAAACCGGCCTGATGCTGACCACCGACGAAAACATCATCGACATTGATTTTCAGGTGGTCTGGAACATTTCGGACCCGGCAAAATACCTGTTCAACCTGGCCGAGCCCGAAGAAACCATTCGCGCCGTGTCGGAATCGGCCATGCGCGAAGTTATCGCACGGTCGGAACTGGCGCCGATCCTGAACCGCGACCGTCAGGTGATTGCGGATGAAGCACAGGAACTGATCCAGTCAACGTTGGACCAATACGACAGCGGCGTGAACATCCTGCGTCTGAACCTTGATAAAGCCGACCCGCCGCGCGACGTGATCGACAGCTTCCGCGAAGTGCAGGCAGCCGAACAGCAACGCGACCGTCTGGAACGCGAGGCGGATGCCTATGCCAACCGTGTGCTGGCTGGTGCCCGTGGTGAAGCCGCGCAAACGCTGGAAGAGGCCGAAGGTTACCGCGCCCAGCAAGTGAACGAAGCCCAGGGTGAGGCCGCGCGCTTTACCTCGGTTCTGGAAGAATACTCCAAGGCACCGCAGGTGACACGCAAACGCCTGTATCTAGAGACGATGGAGAAAATCCTGGGGGATGTGGACAAGATTATCCTTGAGGACGCGTCCGGTGGTAACGGCGGACAGGGCGTCGTGCCCTATCTGCCGCTCAATGAATTGCGCCGTGGAGGATCGAACTGATGCGGAATACAACATTTATCATTCCCGCCGTCGTCGTGCTGGTGGCCATCCTGCTCAGCTCGGTCTTTATCGTGGACGAGCGTGAAAAGGCGCTGGTGCTGCAATTCGGCCAGATCAAATCGGTCAAGGAAGAACCGGGGCTGGCGTTCAAAATCCCGCTGATTCAGGAAGTCGTGCGTTACGATGACCGCATTCAGGCGCTGGACACCGACCCCACCGAGGTGACGCCTTCGGATGACCGCCGTCTGGTCGTCGACGCCTTTGCCCGCTACCGGATTTCGGACGTGGTGCAGTTCCGCCAAGCGGTGGGCGCCAACGGGATGCGCGGGGCCGAGGACCGGCTTGAGGGCATCCTGAACCCGGTGATCCGGGCGGTTCTGGGTTCGAACGGGGTGACATCCAACACCATCCTGTCGGCGGACCGTGCGGGCCTGATGGCGCGCATCACCGAACAGGCACGCCAGCGTGCGCTGCCCCTGGGACTGGAAGTCATCGACGTGCGTCTTAAACAGACCAACCTGCCCGAGCAGAACCTTGATGCGACATTCGCCCGGATGCGGGCCGAACGGGAACGCGAAGCGGCGGACGAAATCGCGCGCGGTGAAGAAGCCGCCCAGCGGGTGCGTGCGCAGGCTGACCGGACCGTGGTCGAGCTGACTTCGGACGCGACACGGCAGGCGGACATCATTCGCGGTGAAGCCGACGCCGAACGCAACGGTATCTTTGCCACCGCGTTTGGCGCCGATCCCGAATTCTTCGAGTTCTACCGCTCGCTGACCGCATACGAGCGGGCGCTGAAAGGTGAGAACTCGACGATGGTGATGTCGCCCGACAGCGAGTTCTTCAACTACCTGCGCTCGGATCAGGGCGCGCGGTCGGTCGAAGGCGAATAACATGGCCTGGGTCCTGATGGCCCTTGGTCTTGTGCTGATTGTCGAGGGGCTGGCCTATGCGCTGGCCCCTTCGCTTATTGAACGTGTGCTTGAACTGTTGCGCAGCCTGCCCGAGGGGATGCGCCGGCAGGTGGGCGTTCTCGCTTTGGTGAGCGGTCTTTTGCTGGTCTGGGCGGCCTTCCAGTTCGGCCTGAACTGATCGCGGCGCTGACGCGCCATTTGATTTTATTTAAAATTCTCCGAATTTTGGTGCGATGCCTCCGGCGGGGATATTTTGGGCCAAAAGAAGTTTTGCGCGCCGGTCTTGTCCGTGGCGGGCAGGGTTCACAGATGGGTAACGTGGTGTTGACAGGGTGCGATTGAATTCCATCTTTCATGTTGCAAGCCAGCAACGCTAGATGCACGGTAGTGCGCAGACGCGCAGTAATGTGTGAAAAGCGGGCGTCCCGCCCGCATGAAAAGCAGGAGAACGTCGTATGCAGACCAGAGCGGTCGCGGTGTCGACAACACGCACACCTATTTTCCAAATTCGCGCTATGTGGCTGACGGCCCTGGCGATGGTCCTTGTGCTGGCGCAGGTGATTGCGGCACAGGCCAAACCTGAAAGCCTCGCGCCGCTGGCCGAGAAAATCAGCCCCTCGGTGGTGAATATCACCACCTCCACTGTGGTGGCAGGCAACACCGGTCCGCAGGGCATCGTGCCCGAAGGCAGCCCGTTCGAAGATTTCTTCCGTGAATTCCAGGACCGCAACAACAACGGCGACCGCCCGCGTCGGTCGTCTGCATTGGGGTCGGGTTTCGTGATTTCCGAAGACGGCTATGTGGTCACCAACAACCACGTGATCGAAGGCGCGGACGAGATCACAATCGAATTTTTCAACGGCAAGGAACTGGATGCCAAGGTTGTTGGCACTGACCCCAACACCGACATCGCCCTGCTGAAAGTCGAGGCTGACGGCCCGCTGCCGTTCGTGCCCTTTGGCAACAGCGACGCGGCGCGTGTGGGTGACTGGGTGATTGCCATGGGCAACCCGCTGGGTCAGGGCTTTTCGGTCTCGGCCGGTATCGTGTCGGCCCGCAACCGCGCGCTGAGCGGCACCTATGACGACTACATCCAGACCGACGCTGCGATCAACCGCGGCAACTCGGGTGGCCCCTTGTTCAACATGGACGGCGAAGTGATCGGCGTGAACACCGCCATCCTGTCGCCCAACGGCGGCTCGATCGGCATCGGGTTCTCGATGGCGTCGAACGTGGTGAACCGCGTGGTCAAACAGTTGCAGGAATACGGCGAAACCCGCCGCGGCTGGCTGGGCGTGCGCATTCAGGACGTGACACCGGATATTGCCGAGGCGATGGGTCTTGAGAAGACAACCGGCGCCTTGGTGACATCGGTGCCCGAAGGTCCCGCAATGGAAGCCGGCATGAAGGATGGCGATGTGATCCTCAGCTTTGCCGGTGTCGATGTGGCAGACACCCGTGCGCTGGTGCGCCAGGTGGGCAACAGCCCCGTGGGCGAAGCGGTGCGTGTGGTTGTGTTCCGCGACGGCAAGACCGTGACGCTGAAGGTCACGCTGGGCCGTCGTGAAGAAGCCGAAGGTGCGGTTCCGGCCGTGGCCAAAGGTGACGACGCCGAGCAGGCCCCTGAAACCACCAAAGAGGTTCTGGGCCTGACGCTGGCACCGCTGACCGACGAGATGCGCAGCGAGCTGGGTGTCGGTGACGATCTGGTGGGGCTGGCGGTCGGCGCTGTTGACGAAAGCTCGGAGGCCTTCGAGAAGGGGTTGCGTCCCGGTGACGTGATCACCGAAGCCGGTCAACAAAAGGTCGCCACGATTGCCGACTTTGAAACCCGCGTGTCCGAGGTCAAAGAGGCCGGCCGCAAATCGCTGTTGCTGCTGGTACGCCGTGGCGGCGACCCGCGGTTTGTCGCACTTGGCATTGCCGACTGACGGCATCTGACGACTGAAACATTGAAAGGCCGGGCCGATGTGCCCGGCCTTTTGCTATTCGGCGGGCTGGCGTTCCACCGCGACAAGACCCAGTTTGCGTGCCGTTGCGATGGTCAGTATATCGCTGTCAAAGCCGTCAGGCGCCTGAAACCGGCGCAGGGCCGCGCGGGTGCGCATCGACATCTCGCCGGTGACAGGGCCGTTGTAGACGTTTCGCGCCGCCAGAGCCCGTTGCAGGGACGAGATGAATTCGGGCGTCAGCTCGTCGGCGCAGGGCACCTCGAACCACGTGTCCACGCGCTCTTGCACGATCTCTTGCACGCTTTCGCGTTTGTAAACTGCGGGCTGCTGGATCAGCCCTTCGGCGGTGACTTGCGCGGGCTGCAACAGCACCTCACGCTCGACCGTTTCGATAATGGCGGGCGATGTTTTCTTGCCCCAGCACGTGTCAGGGTCAGCGCCCTGGGGGCGTTCTGCGGTCAGGCGGATCATGCCCGGACCATCCAGCCCGCCACCGCCCGACAAAGGGGCGCAGGCGGCCAGCAACAACACACCAAGGGTTGCGGTTCGAAAGTGGATCATTGCTCGGGTCCTCGGCCGGTTCAGGGGCGGCTTTGCGCGCCAAGCTAGCGGCATCGTGCAGCGGTGACCAGCCCTGCGCGGCAGAGGCACCAGGGGTAAACTGTGTGCCGTGTGCAACCTGCCGACGTGGCGGTGCAAAAGGGGCTGGCGCAGCCCACGGCGGCTGGATAGACATGCAGGGATTTCGCACCAAGGGGGCAGCAATGGCCAAAATTACCTACATCGAACACGGCGGCAAAGAACATGTTGTCGACGTTGCGACCGGCATGACCGTCATGGAAGGCGCGCGCGACAACAACATTCCCGGCATCGAAGCCGACTGCGGTGGCGCTTGCGCCTGCTCGACCTGCCACGTTTATGTCGATCCGGCCTGGGTCGAAAAACTGCCGGCCAAGGACGACATGGAAGAAGACATGCTCGACTTTGCCTACGAACCCGATCCCGCGCGGTCGCGTCTGACCTGCCAGCTCAAGGTTACCGATGCGCTGGACGGTCTGGTCGTCCACATGCCCGAAAAACAAATCTGATGATGCGGCTGGCGGCGCTCTGCTGGGCGCTGCTGGCCGGTGCCGCCACTGCGGCGCCGCAGGGCCATGCGCGCCTTGGCACATACACCGCGCAGTTTCAGGTACCGACCCACCGCTATGGTCACGCCATCATGGGCGATCTGCCGGAATGGGGGCGGCTGTGCCTGACCGGCCCGGGAACGCAGGCCTGCGTGACCCTGCCCGAAACAGCGGTGTTCGAGGATATGGCCCCGCGTCTGGCCGATCTGGATCACGACGGCATCCCCGAGGTGGTCGTTGTGGAAAGCACCATGACCCAAGGCGCCGCGCTGGTCGTCTACCGTTTGGACAAAACGACGCTGACCCGTATCGCTACGCCACATATCGGCAGGCGCAACCGCTGGCTTGCCCCTGCGGGCATCGGCGATCTGGACGGCGATGGCAGCGTCGAAATCGCCTATGTCGATCGTCCGCATTTGGCCAAGACCCTGCGCATCTGGCGGTATGAGAACGGCGCGCTGCACCATGTGACGGACCAGCAGGGGCTGACCAACCACCGCATTGGCGACGAGGGTATCGCCGGCGGTCTGCGCACCTGTGACGGCCCGCCCGAAATCCTGACCGCCAATGCCGACTGGTCGCAAATCATCGCCACCCGTCTGACAAGCGGTCGCACGCACACGCGCCCCTTGGGCCGCTACAGCGCCGCAGCCATGACCCGCGCGCTACGCTGTAACTAACCCTTCATCTTGCCGGAAAAACTCCGGGGGACGCGTCGCAGACGCGGGGGGCAGCGCCCCCTGCGCCGTCTCAGTCCAGCGCCCGCCAGCCGATGTCGCGGCGACAGAACCCGCCATCCCAATCCACGGCGTCAACCATCGCATAAGCACGTTCGCGGGCTTCGGCCAGCGACGCGCCACGGGCGGTGACGTTCAGAACCCGCCCGCCATTGGCGACCACATCACCGCCCGCGCGCTTGGTGCCCGCGTGGAACACCATGTTGCTGCTGTCTTCGGGCAGCACATCCAGCCCTCCGATCACGCTGCCTTTTTCGTAAGCATCGGGATAGCCCTTGGCCGCCATCACCACGGTGATCGCGTGATCATCCGCCCAGTTCACCCGTGCATCGCGCAGACGCCCTTGGGCTGCGGCGTGCATCAGGTCCAGCGCCTGCGCACCCAGGCGCATCATCAGCACCTGGCACTCGGGGTCGCCAAAGCGCACGTTGTATTCCACCAGACGCGGCACGCCGTCCTTGATCATCAGGCCCGCGTACAAAATACCCTGATAGGGCATCCCGCGTTTGGTCATTTCGTCCATGCAGGGCTTGATGATCTGGTCCAGTGCGGTTTGTGCAATCGCATCCGTCAGCACCGGCGCGGGCGAATAGGCGCCCATGCCGCCGGTGTTGGGGCCGGTGTCGCCGTCGCCCACGCGCTTGTGGTCCTGGGCCGTGCCCATCGGCAAAACATCGGTGCCGTCGCACAGCACGAAGAACGACGCTTCCTCGCCCTCCATGAACTCCTCGATCACCACCTCGGCGCCGGCCCCGCCAAAGGCGCCGCCGAACATGTCGTCGATGGCCGCTTCGGCCTCGGTCACGGTTTCGGCGATGATCACGCCCTTGCCCGCGGCCAGACCGTCGGCCTTGACCACAATCGGCGCGCCTTGCTCTTGCACATAGGCGCGGGCGGCAGCGGCATCGGTGAAATGTCCGTAGGCGGCGGTGTTCGCGCCGCAGGCATCACAGATTTCCTTGGTAAAGGCTTTGGACGCCTCCAGTTGCGCGGCGGCAGCGCTGGGACCGAACACCAGCACACCCGCATCGCGCAGACGGTCTGCAACGCCGGCGGCCAGCGGGGCCTCGGGGCCGACGATGACAAAGTCGATTGATTCCGCCTCGACCAGCGCCACCACTGCACCGCCGTCTTCAATATCCAGCGTGGCGCATTCCGCCATCGTCTCGATGCCCGCATTGCCGGGCGCGACGATCAGCCTGTCACACTTGGGGTTTTGCACCACCGCCCATGCCAATGCATGTTCGCGGCCACCACCGCCGAGGATCAGAATATTCATGCCGCACACTCCTTGGCCTTTGTTGCCCCGCGTTCTAGTCTGCGCACACCCGCCACACAAGCACACAAGGCACAGCTTATGGACCTGATCGACGACCCTTCCGAGGCTGGCAACTCTCCCGAGTTCAGCGTCACCGAGCTTTCTGGTGCGATCAAGCGGGTGATCGAAGGAGAATTCGGCCATGTGCGCATCCGCGGCGAGGTGGGCCGCGTGTCGCGCCCGCGCTCGGGGCATGTCTATCTGGACCTCAAGGACGACCGCAGCGTGATTTCCGGCGTGATGTGGAAAGGCGTGGCCAGCCGTCTGCAAACCCAGCCCGAGGAGGGCATGGAGGTGATCGCCACGGGGCGCATCACCACCTTTGGCGGTCAATCGAAATACCAGATTGTCATCGAAGACATCAAACCCGCAGGCATGGGCGCGCTGATGGCGCTGCTGGAAAAGCGCAAGGGCATGTTGCAGGCCGAAGGGCTGTTCGACGACGCCCGCAAGCGCCCCTTGCCCTATCTGCCGGACATCATCGGCGTGGTCACGTCGCCGTCGGGTGCGGTGATCCGTGACATCCTGCACCGGCTGCGCGACCGGTTCCCGCGCAAGGTGCTGATCTGGCCCGTGGCCGTCCAGGGTGAGCGGTGCGCCCCGGAGGTTGCCCGCGCCATTGCGGGGTTCAACGCGATGACACCGGGCGGCGCACTGCCACGTCCCGACCTGCTGATCGTCGCGCGCGGTGGCGGCAGTGTCGAAGACCTGTGGGGGTTCAACGAAGAAATCGTCGCGCGGGCGGCAGCGGCTTCCGAGATTCCGCTGATCTCAGCCGTGGGACACGAGACGGATACGACGCTGATTGACTACGTGTCAGACCGCCGGGCGCCGACGCCCACTGCTGCCGCCGAACTGGCGGTGCCGGTGCGCCATGAATTGCTGGCATGGCTGGGCGGGCAGGGCGCGCGCATGTCGCAGGCCTTGTCGACCACGCTGGTGCGTCGCCGCCAGCGCCTGACCGATCTGGGCCGCGCCCTGCCGCGCCCCGAGGTGCTGGTCGAAGGACCGCGCCAGCGGCTGGATGTGCTGGGCGACCGTCTGGGCCCTGCGCTGATTGCCGGGGTGCAGCGGCGCAAGGTCAAACTGTCCGAGGCCTCGGGCAGCCTGCGCCCCGCCACCCTGCGCCGCAGCGTGCAGACCGCGCGGCGCGATCTGGACCGACTGTCGGCGCGACTGGCCCCGGCGCTGGCCCGTGCGGTTGCCGCGAAATCGGAACGGTTTACGGCCCGCACCGCCCGCTTTGACCCCACCGCCCTGACCGCGCAAACCGCCACGGCGCGGCGTGATCTGGACCGTCTGGTTGCGGGGATCACCCGTGCAGGACAGGGCCAAACCCAAACCCTGCGCCGCAAGATCGACGCCATGGACCGCCTGCGCGAAACCCTCAGCTACAAGGCGACGCTGGCGCGCGGCTATGCCGTGGTGCGTGGCGACGGGGATGTGGTGACGACCAAGGCAGGGGCGAAAAAGGCCGCAAGCCTCGAGATCGAATTCGCCGACGGCAAGCTGGTGGTCGGCGGCAAGGCCGGCGGGGCGACCCCGAAAAAAGCCGCCCCCGAAGCACCGGACCAAGGATCGCTGTTCTAGACTGTCGCCACCGGCGTCACCGGCGATCCGACCGCCGACGGCAGGCGCAAGGGGGGCGCCGTGATCAGGAACCGTGATCGCCCGTTGGCCCGCAGCCAGTCGGCCAGCGGCGTCAGGTGCCACAGCTCGCCCAGCATGATCCCGTTCTTGAACAGGCAATGTTCGTGCAGGGGCAGGGTGGAACAACACCCCTCGCCGGGGCTGGCCGGTGTGGCCTCGACCGCGTAGTTGTCGGCGGCAATCGCCGCGATCCCGCTGTCGGTGATCCATTGCAACAGCCGCGCGTCGCGCCCGTCCAGCACGGCGCAGGCATTGTGCAAACGGTCCTCGTCCGGGGTTTTGTTCATGTCCAGAATCACCTGCGCGAACCCTGTGTGCAGCACCAGCATGTCGCCCGGCTCGACACTGACCCCGTCGTCCTGCATCACCTGCATCAGCATATCGTAGCTGACCAACGTGCGGTCATCACCGAAATGCGCGCGCAAATCCACCATCACGCCGCGCCCCTGAATGCCATGGGCGGCGGCGTTTTCGATGCCCAGAGCGGTGGCCTGCGAGGTGCTGTGCGGTTTCATCTCGGGGCCGACGCCCGCGTCCGACATCGCCTCGGGCGCGATGATGTGTTCGCCCGCGCGGTAGCCGTTGTAAAACACCTTGTCCGCCGTGCCGGTGCCCAAGCTGTCGAATTGCCCGCCCACATGGCAAAGCGCGTCCCATTGGGTGGAATATTGCAGGTGAATGATCGCCAGATCATCGCACAGCACGTCCGATGCGCCCGGCAATGTCGCGTTAAAATTCACCGCACCCTCACGCAGCGTGGGCCGCACCACGGGCGGCTTGCGGCGCGGGTTCAGCCCGCTGCCACCGGGGTAATCCAACGGCAGCGACAGGCAAAAGGTGATCCCCTCGATCGCCTCGGCCAGCCCTTGTTTGACCTTGGCGCGGTCCATCAGGTTCAGCCGCCCGATCTGGTCATCTGGGCCAAAATCGCCCCAGTTTGACCCGGGCGGACGGTGGGTCCATCGGTCTGTCATATGCGGGTCTCCTCCCCCTTGTGTGCTGCCATCATGGCGCGTGGGAAGGGTTTGGCGCAAGTGTGCTTGTGCGCCTGGTATTTTGATTTAATTTCAGTCTGTTATGGCCGGATCTGAATGTCAGAAGGTCGCGCTTACACGCCGATCTTCGGCCCCAGGCACAACATTTCCTCGCCCAGATCCTGCGCCTCGTACAGCGACAGCGCACCTGGTTCGTTCTGGAACTGCGCCAGCAATCCGCCGCCGCGCTGCTCGAAGGTCCAGCATTGCGGCTCGGGACGGTCTTCGTAGACAAAACAGATGTTGCCCGCGTCTTCGTACCAATAGCCGTCCTTGCATTCGCCATCCAGAAACGACCAGCGCACGCGGCGGTCGTTCAGATAAACCTCGGCCCCATAGGGCGCGCCGCCGGACCCAAAGAACAATGTCTTGCCCTTGGTGTATGCATCAAAGGCAGCGCCATCCATCGGTTCCGCTGCCAAAGGGGCAGCGCACAGGGCGGCAAGAAGGAATATACGTGTCATCATATCACCAGCTTGCCAGACACGCAGCCCCGGCGCCAGCCTGTGATGCACGGATCGGCGAATATGCGTAGGCTTGCGTTTCCGATGCGTCTCAGCGCACCACAATCCGCGCAGGCGTGTGGCCAGAAATGCGCGTTCAAGGGTCGCTTTTGGGCTGAACCGGTGGGCGGTGTTGGGCTAGTGTGCCTGAAATTCGCCCCCCTTGGGGGCGCTTGCGCAGGGACGAACCATGGCAGTTGATCAGAAAAAACAGGGCGATAACCGGCGCGGTGTCTGGAAGTCAGGCAAGGGCAAGGGCCGTGTGCGCCCAAAGGGCCGCGCGCTGGACGATCAGGCCTGGGACGAGGTGCGCGCGCTGTTGGGGGATGCCCCGCGCCGTCGTGATCTGCTGATTGAACATTTGCATCTGATTCAGGACCGGTTCGGCCACCTGTCTGCCGCGCATCTGCGCGCGCTGGCCGAGGAAATGCGCCTGTCCATGGCCGAAGTCTATGAAGTTGCGACCTTTTACGCCCACTTCGATGTGGTGAAAGAAGGCGAAACACCGCCGCCCGCGCTGACCATCCGCGTGTGCGACAGCCTGTCGTGCGAACTGGCGGGCGCGCAAGCGTTGAAATCCGCCCTTGAAGACGGGCTTGACCCTGCCAAGGTCCGTGTTGTCCGCGCGCCCTGCATGGGCCGCTGTGACACCGCACCGGTACTGGAACTGGGGCACAACCACGTCGATCACGCCACGCCGGAAAAAGCACACGCAGCGATTGCCGCGAACGATATCCACACAGTTATCCCCAGCTACGAAAGCCTTGAAAAATACCGCTCATCAGGCGGTTACGAGGCATTGCTAAAGCTTCGAGCGAGCGGAAACTGGGAGGCTGTTCAGCAAGAGATTCTAGACAGCGGCCTGCGTGGTCTGGGCGGGGCGGGCTTTCCTTCGGGGAAGAAATGGGGATTTGTGCGGGGCAACGCGGGTCCGCGCTATCTGGCGGTGAACGGGGACGAGGGCGAGCCTGGAACCTTCAAGGATCGCTACTACTTGGAACGCACGCCGCATCTGTTTTTTGAGGGGATGCTGATCGCCGCATGGGCGGTCGAGGCGCAAACCTGTTTTATCTACATGCGCGATGAATACCCCGCCGTGATCGAGATTTTGCGTCGCGAAATCAAGGCACTGGAAGACGCAGGTCTTGTGGATAAGGGGTTTATCGACCTGCGGCGCGGGGCGGGCGCCTATATTTGCGGCGAAGAAAGCGCGATGATCGAAAGCATCGAAGGCAAGCGTGGCATCCCGCGCCACCGTCCGCCGTTCGTAGCGCAGGTGGGCATTTTCGACCGCCCGACGCTGGTGCACAACGTCGAAACCCTGCACTGGGTCGCCCGCATCTGCCGCGAAGGTGCGCAAGTGTTGTCGGCGACGCAGAAGAACGACCGCACCGGCCTGCGCAGCTATTCCGTGTCGGGCCGTGTGGCGCAGCCGGGGGTGTATTTGCTGCCCGCGGGATCGACCATCACCGATGTGATTGCAGCGGCCGGCGGCATGGCCCACGGGCACAGCTTCAAAGCCTACCAACCGGGCGGTCCGTCATCAGGTTTGCTGCCGGCGTCGATGGATGACATCCCGTTGGATTTTGACACATTGCAACCACATGGCACCTTTATCGGCTCGGCAGCGGTGGTTGTCTTGTCCGATCACGACAAAGCACGTGATGCGGCGCTGAACATGCTGCGCTTCTTCGAGGACGAAAGCTGTGGCCAGTGCACACCCTGTCGTGTGGGCTGTGAAAAGGCGGTCAAGCTGATGCAGGCCGACCATTGGGACCAGCCGCTGCTGGAGGATCTGTGCACCGCCATGGCCGATGCGTCGATCTGCGGGCTGGGGCAGGCGGCACCAAACCCGATCCGGCTGACGATGAAACATTTTGCCGACGAAATCTGACCTCAGCCTTTGTGTTTCAGCACGCGGCACAAACAGCCGTCCTTGCGCAGCGCGGCGCAGATCTTTGCAGCGCCGTCCTGCGTGTCCCGCGCGATCCGCCCCAGATGATAGGGCGGCTGCCCGCGCACGCGGTTGGGCACGGTCACATAGTCCACCTTTTCACGGGCGACACGGGCGCTGCATTGCGCCGTCAGCCGTTTGACGTTGGCCTGCGCCTGCGCGCGGGTCTTGCCGTAGGCCAACTGCGCGCTCCACGGTTTCACGGGTGATTTCAACGGGGTCATGCGCCGGTCTTTGGCCAGTGTCAGGCAGGCCACCATGAAGGGCCGCGTCGCATCCAGCCGAAAATCATGCACCTCGGGCGGATCGTCGCGCCAGACCTCGGCCCCCAGGCCGGTGACAATACGTACATAATCCCACGTTTCTTGTGCAAGTCCCTTGTCATCTTGCGTGAACCCGTCCGCACGACGCTCGCCACCGTTATATGCCACAGCGGCCAGCCCCGCGTTGCCATAGCGCAGCTGAAGCTCGCCCAGATAGTGCGCCGACCGCTCCATCGCCTCGGCGGGATTGTAGGCATCCGACAGGCCACGCAATTGCGCCGTTGCGGGCATGAACTGCGCGATGCCTTGCGCGCCCATCGGGCTTAACGCGTTGGGATCAAACCGGCTTTCCTGCCACAGCAGCCGCGCAAAGAACCCGGCGTCCAGACCGTTGCGCCGTGCCGCGTCCGCGATCAACTGGCAGGTGTCAAAGGCAAAATACTGCGGCCGGATGCATTGGTAAGGCCCCAGCGTGCCATCGCTGCACAGGGTGCCCGGATCGGTGATCTGCCCCACGGCGTCCACCGGTGCCAGCCACAGCAGCAGGGCCATAAAGGCCGCTTTGACGTTGCTTCGTTTCATGCTGGCCCTTTTCTTACCTCGCGCTGCATACTAGCTAGGGTTTATAGCAACTCACGGGGCATTATGGCGTTTTTCAAGAAACTCAAGGACCGTATGTTCAAATCGTCGTCAAGGATTGACGAGGGTCTGGAAGCGATTGTCGAAGATGGCGGCGAAATCAGCGCGGCGGAACCCGAGGTGCCGCAACCGGCTGACCCCACGCCTGCACCCGAACCGACCCCCGCGCCAGAACCGGTGCCCGAACCCGATCCTGTCCCCGCACCGCAACCCGAAGAGGTGCCCGCGCCCGACCTGCCGTCGGACCCGATCCCTGCGCCCGAACCCGAGCCCACGCCCGAGCCGACGCAGATCCCGGCCCCGGAACCGGACCTTCCGCCCGACCCCACGCCGGAAATCCCGAACATCCCCGAGCCGCAGCCAACGCCCGAACCTCAGCCGGTGCCTGCCCCCCAACCGGACCTGCCGCCGTCCCCCGGACCGGGGCCTGCGACAATGGCCGTTGATCGGCTGATGGAAACCCCTGCCGCCGCCACGGCAGAAATGCCCCGCGCCACCGATCCGGGCCAGCAAGAGACCACCAACGCGCCCGCATCCGGCGGCCTGCTGGGCCGTCTTTTCAAGCGCACCCCCACAGCCCAGCCGGTCGTGCGCCGCGTGTTGGACGACGACATGCTGGAACAGCTCGAAGAGTTGCTGATTTCAACCGACATGGGGGTCGACACCGCGCTGCGCGTCACCGCCAACATGGCCGAAGGGCGCATGGGGCGAAAGCTGTCGGTGGGCGAGATCAAGAACCTGATGGCGACCGAGATTGCCCGCATCATGGAACCGGTGGCGCGGCCTTTGCCGATCTACCCCAAAACACCGCAAGTGGTGCTGGTGGTGGGGGTCAACGGCTCGGGCAAGACAACGACCATCGGCAAACTGGCCAGCCAGTTCCGCGCGGCGGGCAAGAATGTGGTGATCGCCGCCGGTGACACGTTCCGCGCCGCCGCTGTCGAGCAATTGCAGGTCTGGGGTGAGCGCGCCGGCGTGCCGGTGATGACAGCGCCCGAAGGATCGGACCCCGCCAGCCTGGCCTTTGACGCGATGACCAAGGCGCAGCAGGACGGGGCCGACCTGTTGATGATCGACACCGCGGGCCGCCTGCAAAACCGCGCCGACCTGATGGAAGAGCTGGCCAAGATCGTGCGCGTGATCCGCAAGAAAGACCCAAGCGCGCCGCACAACACATTGCTGGTGCTGGATGCGACCACAGGGCAGAACGCGCTGAACCAGGTCAAGATTTTCCAAGAGGTTGCCGATGTCTCGGGCCTGGTGATGACCAAACTGGACGGCACCGCCAAGGGCGGTGTGCTGGTGGCGTTGGCGGACAAGTTCGGCCTGCCGATTCACGCCATCGGCGTGGGCGAGCAAATCGACGACCTCGACGCCTTCGACCCCGAAGACTTTGCCCGCGCCCTGACCGGTGCCGATGTCTGAGATCACGGACCAGCACGTGTCAAAACACCTTGCAGCCCGCGGCGTTCCGCGTCACTGCCTGTGCCATGGTTTCTGATCTCCCAACACATTTCCCTTCTCTGGTTTCAAAAAATCCTCGGGGGACGGCCGCAGGCCGGGGGGCAGACAGCCCCCTGCGCGGGTGCAGCCTGTGACTGACTGGCTGATCGGGATCGAAGGCACCGCCGCAGGCCACCAACTGGCGCTGATACTGGCGCTGATGGCGGCATTTTTGCATGCGGTTTTCGGCGCGATGCAAAAGGGCCGGCACGATCCTTGGCTGACACGCGGTGCGATTGACGCCAGTTACGGCGTGATGGCCGCGCCCTTTGCCCTGTTTGTCGTGCCCTGGCCCGAGCCGCACATGTGGCTGATTTTCTTCGGCGCCTGGGCCATCCACACCGTTTACAAGCTGTTGCAGGCCTGGGCCTATACCAAGGGGGCTTATACCGTCGTCTACCCTGTGGTGCGCGGCACCGGACCGCTGTTTGCGGTCATCGGGGCCTATCTGATTTTCAACGAGGTGTTCACCTGGGTCCAGTGGGCTGGCGTCGGGGTGTTGTTGTGCGGCATTTTCGGGCTGGCGGTCTACAACCTGCGCAATCTGACGGCGGCGCGGGACACTTTGAACATGGCGCTGGGGCTGGCGGTTCTGACCGGCTTGTTTGTGGCACTTTACACCACATATGACGCTTATGGCATTCGTGCGACCGAAAACCCGTTTACCTTTCTGGCATGGTTTTTCATGATCGACGCGCTGGTGATGCCGCCGATCGCATATCTGCGCTGGCGGGCGATGCCGGACCGGCCCGACGTGGCCCCGCTGATGCGGCGCGGCGTGTTGGGCGGGCTGGTGGCGTTCCTCAGCTTTGGCTCTATCATGATGGCCACACGGCTGGACAAGGTCGGCGAAGCGGCCGTCTTGCGCGAAACCTCGACGGTGTTTGCCGCCTTTATCGGCTGGCTGGTGCTGAAAGAAACCGTAGGCCCCCGCCGCATCGCGCTGATGGCGCTGATTGCTGTGGGTGCCGTGATTGTAGAGATGGGCGGATGACCAAGGAAACTTCTGTGACAGACAAACGCGAGATCAACCCGTTCCTGAAATCGGCGCTGGATTTCGGGCCGATCCTTGTGTTTTTCGTCGCTTACGTGATGCTGAAGGACCGCGTGTTCACCATTGGCGGCACGGATTATGACGGCTTTATCGTGGTCACGGCGGCGTTCATTCCGTTGCTGATCGCGTCAACCGGCGCACTTTGGTTTCTGACGGGCAAGCTGAGCCGGATGCAAGTGGCGACGCTGGTGCTGGTGGTGGTCTTTGGCGGGCTGTCGGTGTGGTTGAACGATGACCGGTTTTTCAAGATGAAGCCGACAATGATCTATCTGCTGTTTGGCGGCGTGCTGGGCTTTGGCTTGCTGCGCGGCACCTCCTACCTGAAATATGTGATGGAGGGGATGATGCCGTTGGAGGATGCGGGATGGATGATCCTGACCAAGCGGTTGATGCTGTTCTTTTTCGGGCTGGCTGTGCTGAACGAAGCGATCTGGCGCACGCAAAGCACTGAAACCTGGGTGTATTTCAAGACCTTCGGCCTGTCGATCGCGGTGTTCGGGTTCTTCATGTTCCAAAGCAAGCTGTTCCAGACCTACGGGATCGAGGACGACAAGGACGACAAGACCGATACATAGGCCACAGCGCGCCCGAAAGGTTTGATGCCTCCAGCGGGGATATTTGATGCCAAAAGAAAGCGGTTGCCAGATCAGGTGGCCGCTTTTTGCCATCCGGGCAGGGACAGCCGCCAGCGCGCTGGGGCCGAGGGCAGGGGCGCTTGCAAGGCTGACAGGGGCACGCGCGCGGGATCGCGCAGCAGGCGGTTGTAGAACCCCAGAGCGCCGGGACGGGTGTAGCCGGACCAATGGCAGATGCGCGCGGTGGGTGGCGCGATTTGTGCACCAAAGCGTTGCAGCCGCTCCAGCGTGCGCGGGCAATCCAGCCGCAATGTGGTCGCGTTGGCCGCGTGCAGGCGCGCGCCGATCACGCGGTCGCGGCGGCGGGGTGGTGCGACAAGGCGTTCATAGATCAGATCGAACAAAGCGTTTTCGCGGCTCGCGACATTGATCCATTCCAGCGCGCGCCCGGCTGGCGCGCGCAGGGCATCATCTGCGGTGCTGCGATAGGTGGCCGGGGTCAGTGTCAGCAACCGGGCAACGGCGCCGCGCGGCAACACGTGCAGCGCCGCCATCGCAACTTCGGCGCCCATGGAATGTGTCATCAGGTGAATGGGGCGGTGCGGGGCGGCGTGGTGCAGGATGCGCAGCACGCGACCCAACTGGCCACCCGCGACCCGTGCACGGCGCGCGGCCTTCCAGACCGATCCGCGGGCGTTCCAGCCAAAGCCAAGCGCCAGCCCTTCGTCGGGATCGCCCATGCCGAACCCCATCTGCCGCAGCCAAGCCCCGTCGCGGCGCAGCAATGTGCGGTGCGGGCAATGGTCGGGCAGGTCGGGGTTGTAGCTGTATCCGTGGATCATCACGATGATCGGACCGGTGCCGCGGGCGGCGGTTATCAGGGCCGGGCGCAGGGGCGCGTGGGTGAGGTGCAGACAGGGGCCGTCGGGGGCGGCGTTCACTCTGAGGACGGGCAAGAGCGTCTCCTTGCAACGTTTCGGTGCTGTTGGCGAAGCTCTAGGCAATCTATGTAAACTTTACATGACCCCGACGCACGGTGTTGACGCCGGCAGTCCAAGAGCCTATCCGTGACGCCGTGGCGATTTGTTACCGGATTGCGGGCCACGTTAAATATTCCCGCTAAAAGGTCAGGATGAAGCCTCCCTTCGCTTGACCGCGTTTCGGGGGCTTTTTTGTGGCCAGCCCTTTCTTGGCCCGTAAGGATGACGGATATGACCGATTGGAAACCACGCACCCGCGCTGTTCACGCAGGCACACGCCGTAGCCAGTATGGCGAGGTCAGCGAAGCGATTTTTCTGACGCAGGGCTTTGTCTATGACAGCGCCGAAGCCGCTGAAGGCCGGTTCGAGGCACTGGGCGAGGACGAGTTCATTTATGCCCGCTACGGCAACCCCACCGTTGCGATGTTCGAAGACCGCATCGCGTCGCTGGAGGGGGCCGAAGCGGCCTTTGCCACCGCATCTGGGATGGCTGCGGTCAGCGGTGCGCTGATGTCGATGCTGAAGGCGGGCGACCGCGTGGTCGCGGCGCGGGCCTTGTTCGGGTCATGTTTGTACGTGCTGGAAGAGATCCTGGGCCGCTACGGGGTCGAGATTGTGCTGCTGGACGGCACCGATCTGGCCGCGTGGGAGCGCGAGATTACACCCGAAACCGATGTGGTGTTCTTTGAAAGCGTGTCGAACCCGACGCTCGAGGTGGTCGACATTGCCGCCGTGGCCAAGCTGGCCCATGCGCAGAACGCCAAAGTGGTGATCGACAACGTATTCGCCTCGCCGGTCTACAGCCGTGCGTTTGAACAGGGCGCGGATGTGGTGATTTATTCCGCGACCAAGCATATTGACGGGCAGGGGCGCGCCATGGGCGGTGTGATCCTGGGGTCGGAAGAGTACATTCGCAAGACGGTCGAACCTTTCCTGAAACACACCGGCCCCGCGATGTCGCCGTTCAGCGCGTGGATCATGCTGAAAGGTCTGGAAACCATCGACCTGCGCGTGCGTGCGCAAACCGCCACTGCCGAAGCCCTGGCCGAGGCGCTGGTGGGGCACCCGAAACTGGCACGCGCCGTTTATCCCGGTCATCCGTCGCACGCGCAGCACGATCTGTGCATGCGCCAGATGGGCAAGGGCGGCACGCTGCTGGCGCTGGACCTTGCGGGCGGCAAAGAGGCGGCGTTCCGGTTTCTGAATGCGTTGCAGATTGGCGTGATCTCGAACAACCTGGGGGACGCAAAGTCGATCCTGACGCATCCTGCCACCACCACCCACCAGCGACTGCCCCAGGATCAAAAAGATTTGCTGGGCATCACGCCCGGTCTGGTGCGCGTGTCGGTCGGGCTGGAAGATCAAGCCGATTTGATCGCCGACATGCTTCAGGCCCTCGATCAGGCCTGAGCCATGAATTTAACGCCCGAAGCTGCGGTTTCGGGCGCTTTTCTGTCGCCTTTGTCCCACAAAATATTCCGCCCCCGCAGGATATGTTGTGAAACTTTGAACCGATGTGCACAGCCGCACGTATCCTTTGCAATACATTGGCAAACATCGGTCGCACACCTATGTAGAGTGTGGATTGATATACAAAGGGGGGCCACTGCATGAACATTCATACGCCCGATATCCAACAAATACCCGAACGCGATGACGCCGAGGCAGCACTTGACGTGCTGCGCCGCTGGGCAAAATCCGCGACACCCACCGAAATTCTGGAACTGGACGCCTCTGTCGCGCGCCTGTTGCCGGGGGATTCCGGTTCCGATTATCCCGCCTTTTCCCGCAGCTATCCCGAAGGGTTCACTGTGGACGAAGGCTACAAAGACACGCTGCCCGACCTGCAAAACGGGCCATCCAGCCTGATCAAGGGTGCGCACCAGCAAATTCAGCACGTGGGCATTTCGAACTTTCGCCTGCCGATCCGCTATCGCAGCCGCGATACGGAAACGCCGCTGCTGCTGGAAACATCCGTGACCGGCACCGTCAGCCTTGAGGCGGACAAAAAGGGCATCAACATGAGCCGCATCATGCGGTCCTTTTATGCCCATGCCGACGAAACCTTCAGCTTCGAGGTCATCGAGGCGGCGCTGGACGATTACAAAACCGATCTGGAAAGCTTTGACGCACGCATTCAGATGCGGTTTTCCTTTCCGATGCGGGTGGAAAGCCTGCGCTCGGGGCTGTCGGGCTATCAATATTATGACATCGCGTTGGAGCTGGTCGAACAGAACGGCGTGCGCAAGAAGATCGTGCATCTGGATTACGTCTATTCGTCCACATGCCCCTGTTCGCTGGAGCTGAGCGAGCATGCCCGTGCCACCCGAGGCCAGTTGGCGACGCCGCATTCGCAACGTTCGGTCGCGCGGATTTCGGTGGTTCTGGACTGTGACGCAGGCCCGCTGTGGTTCGAGGATCTGATCGACGCCTGCCGCCGTGCGGTGCCGACGGAAACCCAAGTGATGGTCAAACGCGAAGACGAACAGGCCTTTGCCGAACTGAACGCCGCCAACCCGATCTTTGTCGAGGATGCGGCGCGTCTGTTTTGCGAACAACTGCTGGCCGACCACCGGGTTGGCGACTTTCGTGTCGTCGCCAGCCATCAGGAAAGCCTGCACAGCCATGACGCCGTTTCGGTGCTGACCGAAGGCGATACTTTTGCCGCAGACAGCCTGGACCCGCGCCTGTTCCAGTCGCTGTTTCACGTCGGCTGAAGTGATGATTTCCCCCTGCTGCGCTGCGGTGCAGCGGGGTTAAATCAGGCGATTTGCACGATATTTGGGCGAAAGCATATTCGAAATGCTGCAATGCAGCTATGCAATATCGTCGGTGGTAGGTCAGCCGCGCATACCTATATGATGGTCCACAGGAGGAACGTTTCACACTCCAAACCATAAAGGCACATCATCATGGCTACCCAAACCGTCACTCACGTATCCACATCGCCCGTCGCACATTTCTTTGCAGGCCTCGGCGTAACGCTGTCGCGTTTTTTCACCGTGCTGGTCGAAGCCGGTCAAAAATCGCGCGGCATGGAAGCCCGTATGCACCTGATCGAACGTCTGAACGCGATGTCCGACGCACAACTGGCCGAACTGAAAATCGAACGCGAAAACATCCCCGCGTACGTGTTTCGCGATCTGTACTACGTCTAATATCAAATTGATGCTGGGCTGCGCCTGAGACTGCCTTGACAGTCGGCGCGGCCCGCGCCAACGCTGGCGAAATGTTAGACCTGCGCCCCGTTGGATATGTCATCGGACTTTTGGTTACTGCCCTGGGGCTGACCATGATTGTCCCGATGCTGGTGGATCTTGCCGAGGGCAGGGAGCACTGGCCGGTGTTTGTTGAATCCGGCCTGATCACCATTCTGGCTGGCGGCGTTATGGCGCTGAGCTGTTCCAACGGTGTCCGCGAAGGTCTGACCATCCAACAAACATTCCTGCTGACCACCGGTGTGTGGCTGATGTTGCCGATCTTTGGCGCGCTGCCCTTTGTGCTGGGCGCGACCGAGGCGCGCTATGTCGATGCGTTCTTTGAAGCGATGTCCGGGCTGACCACCACAGGGTCCACGGTGTTCACCGGTCTGGACGGTCTGCCAAAGGGGCTGTTGCTGTGGCGCGGCATCCTGCAATGGCTGGGCGGCATCGGTATCATCGTTGTGGCCATGGTGTTCCTGCCCGAACTGCGGGTTGGCGGTATGCAGATTTTCCGGTCGGAAGCCTTTGAAACCATGGGCAAGATCCTGCCCCGTGCCACCCAGATCGCCAGCCAGATATCGGGCATATACATCGCCATCACCCTGGTCTGTGCGCTGGTCTACCTGATCCTGGGGATGAACGTCTTTGACGCCACGGTTCACGCGCTTACCACGGTGTCCACGGGGGGCTTTGCGAACTACGATGCATCTTTTGGCACCTTTGTCGGGGTCAAGGAATACGCGGCCTCGTTCTTCATGATTCTCGCGGCGCTGCCGTTTGTGCGCTATGTTCAGTTGATCAACGGCAACACCACCGCCATCTGGCGCGACACACAGGTGCACGCGTTTCTGGGCACCATCGCCGTCATCGTCGGCGTCAGCGCCTTTACCCTGACCTATATCTTCCCCCACAGCATAGAGCGCGCAGTGCGCGAGGCGTTGTTCAACGTGGTTTCGGTCATGTCGGGCACCGGCTTTTCCAGCGTGGATTACATGGCGTGGGGGCCGTTCCTGATCGCGATTTTCTTCTTTGCCGGGCTGATCGGCGGTTGCGCGGGGTCGACGGCCTGTTCGGTCAAGATCTTCCGCTACCAGATCCTGTTTTCGTCGATCCGCGCGCAGTTGCGCAAGACCCGCAGCCCGCATGGCATCTTTACCCCGCGCTACGACGGGCGTCCCGTGGATGCGGATGTGTTGGGCTCGGTCATGTCGTTCTTTGTGTTCTTTGTCGTGTCGCTGGGCCTTTTGTCCGTCGCACTGGGCATGACGGGACTGGATTTCGTCACCTCTTTGTCGGGGGCGGCCACTGCATTGGCCAACATCGGCCCCGGTCTGGGCGACACCATCGGCCCGGCCGGGAACTTTGGCCCGTTGAACGACACGGCCAAGTGGTTGCTTGCCGGCGGAATGCTGGTAGGACGGCTTGAGCTGATGGTGGTCTATGCCATCGTGACCGTTCAATTCTGGAGAGCCTGATGAAACGTCCCCTTGGTGCCCAAATTTCGCACATGCTGAAGGCGCGCGGGGTCGATACGATCTTTGGCATTCCCGGCGTGCACAATCAGGAAATGTACCGTGGCATAGAAGAGGCGGGGATCACCCATGTGCTGGCCCGCCACGAGCAGGGCGCGGGGTTCATGGCTGACGGCTATGCGCGCGCATCGGGCAAGCCGGGCGTGGCCTATGTGATCACCGGGCCGGGACTGTGCAATATCATGACGCCGATGGGGCAGGCCTATTCCGATTCCGTGCCGGTTCTGGTGGTGTCGTCCTGTCTGGACGAGGTCGAGGGTATCAAAGGCCAGTTGCACCAGATGAAAGACCAGCGCGCGGCGGCCGCCACCGTCTGCGACTGGTCCGCCGAGGCGCGCACGGCGCAGGCCGCCTATACGCTGATCGACCGCGCGCTGACCGAAATGACGGCACAGCGCCCGCGTCCCAAGCACATCCAGGTGCCGATCGCAGCCCTGCAAGCGCCCGCCGAACCCGCCCCCGCACCGCGCCCCTATACCGCGCCCAGCCTGCCGCAGATGGGCGACGCGCTGGACCGTATCCTGGGCGCCGAGCGGCTGTTGTTCGTCTTTGGCGGCGGGGCGTGCGTTGGTGCCGATGTGACCCGCAAGGCGCTGAAAGCCTTGGGCGCTGCATCGTTCACCACCTACGCAGGGCGCGGCATTGTCGGCACCGACGATCCGCTGCACTTTGGCGCGGCGCTGTCGCAGCCTTCCAGCGCAGATGTGATCGGGTCGGCCGATGTGGTTGTGGTCGTCGGATCGGAACTGGCCGAGGTTGACCTGTGGCGCGCGCATCTGGGGCATCAAAGCCTGCTGGTGCGCGTCGACATCGACCCGCAGGCCTTTACCAACACCGATGCGGGCGTGCTGAACATCCTGTGCGACGGCCCGCTGCTGATGCGCGCGCTGCTGGAACGGGCCGAAGCGATGGACAAGAGCGCCTCGGGCTGGTCGGCGGACGAGGTTGCAAAATCCCGCGCCGTATGGCGCGCCGACACCGACGCGGCGCGGCCCGGCATTGCGCTGCTGTGCGATGCGCTGCGCGAAGTTATGCCTGACGACACCATGATCTATTCGGACATGACCCAGTTTGCCTATGTCGCTCAGGATGTCTGGCCGATGACCAAGCCCGGTCACTGGCACCATCCATACGGCTTTGGCACGCTGGGCTATGCCACGCCTGCGGCCATCGGCGGTGCCATCGCGCGCCCCGGCAAGCCGACGCTGGCGATCATCGGCGACTACGGCTTTCACTACACCATGCAGGAATTGGGCGTCGCCGTCGAACTGGGCCTGCCGCTGCCGATCATCCTGTGGGACAATGGCAAGCTGAAAGAGATCGAAGACAGCATGACCCGCGCCCAGATCGCCCCCAACGCGGTGATCGCGCGCAATCCCGATTTCTGCAAACTGGCCGAGGCGTTCGGCGCGAATGCTGCCGCGCCAAAGACCATTCAGCAGATGCAGCAGGCCGTGACCGCCGCGTTCCGCGCCGATGGGCCGACGCTGATCTACCTTACGCCGGACATCACCGACTGATCACGCCCGTCGCGGCTTCTCTGGTTCAAAAAATCCTCCCCGAAGGGCCGGATTGCCACGCACGCGATGTCTGCACAAACGCACCACAGCACCAGCGGGCGGCAGCCGAACCGTGGTCCCGCCCGCTGTCCTGTAGCAATCAATCGTCAACGGGTCAGGTGATCAGGCTTTACCGTTTCAAAATCGTGCCATGCGCGCGATAGATACCGCCCCACGTGGTGCCCGCGATATAGGTCGGGCAGCCCGGTCTGGCGGTGTTGATGATCAGGAACCACATGGTTTCGCCGGGGCGTCCGGCACGCGAATATTCGCAGCCCAGCGGATTGGTCCACCACTGCCCCTGATGGGTCGCAGGCGGCGTTGCAACGGTTGCAGCCGCTTGCGATGCCGTCAGGACGGTTGCGCCAACTGCGATAATGCTCAGAAATCTGGTAATCATGGTCCACTCCACTTTGATCGACATTCACGTGCCCCCACGCTTGATCGTCAAAATGATGGACAGCCCTTAACGCGGGCCTAACGCGGCACCCTTGAGTGCCGCGCATTTGTTTAAACCGATGGGCCGTTCAGTCCCAGCAACTGACCAGAACGGTCATGCCCACGGCGGTCTGGGTGATGTCCTCGGGTTCGGACACTGCCGTTTCGGCAGCCGCCTTGATGCTGACGCCCGCACCGGCCAGAACGCGACGGATCACATCCGCATCGGCGGCAAAAACCACCTCGTCCGGCAGGGCGCGCGCGCCGCCGGGCTTGGGCAGCAACATGCCCATCACCGACCCCGTGGCGTCAAACACCGGACCGCCCGCATCGCCGGGCAGGGTGGTCATGGCCAGACGGTAGACACCGGCTTCGCCTTGCAGGCCGCGCACATCGGCCAGCGTGCCAAAGGTCATGCTGGGCGCACTTAGCACGCCGTCATAGCTGTAGCCTGCAACCGCAACTTCGGACTGCAACCGGGGCGCGTCTGCGCTGAAATGTGCGATCGACAGCGGTGCCAGCGTTTCTTGCGGGCGCAACACGGCGATGCCGGTGGCGGCGTCATCGGCCACCACGTCCGCGTCATATTCGTCGTCGATGGTCAGACGGGTGCAGGACTGCACCGCTTCGGATGTGGTCATGACCAGACCGGCGTTGTCCACATAGAACCCCGACCGTGCAATGCGCGGCTTGCGCACGTCCAGACCCGACACCAGATCAATCGCCTGTTCGCTGGCCTCGCCCGCAGCAGGGTCAAGTGCCGCTTCGAGACGGACAAAGCTTTTTTCCATTTCGCCAATCAGACGGCGGCGGCGTTCTTCGTCGCCCGCAGGCCAGATCAGGGTAAAGCCCTTGATCTTGCCGTCTTGCAGGGTGGCGCGGGTTTCCGACACCATGACGCCGTTTTCACCGATCAGCACAAAGTCGTTCTGGCGGCGTTCGCGCGGCCCTTCCAGCGGGACGATTTCCAGCGTTTGCATGATGTCATACAGGCCATACAGCGTGTCCTGATCGCCGCGCTGGCTGATCAGCAGCACCTTGGCCGGAATGTCGCCGGTGGCGTCGTAATGGGCAAAGGGCGGCTCGTAACGGTCAAAGGCCACCACGCCAGTGGGGATCATCATCTCGATGCCCGCCTGCGCGTCCACAACCCGTTCCAGCCCCAATCCGTCCAGCACTGCGTTGTACTGCTTTTTCAGGGTGGCGCGTTGCAGGGTGGTCAGGATGCCGGTGACGTCAAAGGCGTTCGCCTCTTGCCATGCGGCCATCGAATTGCGGGTGCCACGGCCAAAGGCGCCGTCGATGGCAGCTTCGTAGAAGCCGGCCCATTTCAGCATCATCTGCAATTCCATCCGCTCGTCGCGGGTCAGCAACTGTTCGCTGCGGCGGGCTTCGGTCGGGGTTTCATCCGCTGGTTCGGGTTCGGGCAGGGGGGCCGCTTCGGCGGTGGTTTCTGTTGTGGGGTCCGGCGTCGCCTCGGGGGCGGTCTCGGTGGTTGCAACCTGCGTATCCGTTTGCGTCGGGGTGTCCGATGCCACACCTTCGGGCGCATCAATCACGCCACGATTCAGCACGTTGGCCCCCAGCGGCCAGAACTGTTGCCGGTAATCCGAGGTTTCGGCGATATACGCATCGCGCGGGATCAGCCCGTCGGCGCGATAGACGCGCAGCACCTGTTCGGCATCATCGCGGGCGTAAGGTCCAAGAGCGATGCCGTACCAGCCGCCACCCAAGGCAAAGCCGTTCACATCCTCGATGGCGCCGGCATAGTCGCGGGCGCGGTCTGTCGCGGTGGCCAGACTGGGGTGCGCTTCGATCTGCACCCAAACGACCTCTTGCGCGGACTGAGCCGCCGCAGGTGTCGCCACCACTCCTGCTGTCAACCCTGACATCCCTGTTGCCAGCATTGCCGCAACCACCATCTTGCGCATCATCTTAACCTGAACTCCTGCTCGGAAATTATTTGACACAATTAAGCAGGATTTCGCTGCATTGACCATATGGCCACACGGGGAATTCATCCGATCCTGCATCTATTCTTGCGGTTTCGGGGCCGATTCTGATGTGCATGTGCCCGACGCCTGCGACAAAGCCGCGATTGACCATTGTCGGGGGGCTGCGTAGGTAAGGCGCGCACGAAACTGGAAAGCGTACCGCCCATGTCCAACACGTCCACAGCCCCCCGTTCGTTTCAGGAGATTATCCTGCGGCTTCAGACCTATTGGGCGTCCAAAGGCTGCGCCATCCTGCAACCCTATGACATGGAAGTGGGCGCAGGCACATTTCATCCCGCAACCACGCTGCGGTCGCTGGGCGCGCAACCTTGGGCTGCGGCCTATGTGCAGCCCTCGCGCCGTCCCACCGACGGGCGCTATGGCGAGAACCCCAACCGCTTGCAGCACTACTATCAGTATCAGGTGCTGATCAAACCCAGCCCGCCCGATCTGCAAGAGCTGTACCTTGGCAGCCTTCAGGCCATCGGCATCGACGCCAGCCTGCACGACATCCGCTTTGTCGAGGACGACTGGGAAAGCCCGACGCTGGGCGCGTGGGGGCTGGGCTGGGAAGTCTGGTGTGACGGCATGGAAGTGTCGCAGTTCACCTATTTCCAGCAGGTCGGCGGCCACGATTGCAGCCCCGTCTCGGGCGAGCTGACCTATGGTCTGGAACGTCTGGCGATGTATGTGCTGGCGGTCGATCACGTGATGGACATGCCGTTCAACGATCCGCAATCGCCGATCCCGCTGACCTATGGCGATGTGTTCAAGCAAACCGAAGAAGAATACGCCCGCTGGAATTTCGACGTGGCCAACACCGACGTGCTGCTGCGTCACTTTGAGGAGGCCGAGGCCGAGTGCAAGGCGATCCTTGAACAGGCACACGACGACCCCAAGACCGGCAAACGCATCGTGATGGCGCACCCCGCCTATGATCAGGCGATCAAGGCCAGCCACATCTTCAACCTGCTGGACGCGCGCGGCGTGATCTCGGTCACCGAACGGCAGGCCTACATCGGCCGCGTGCGTGCGCTGACCAAGGCCTGCGCAGACGCCTTTGTGCAGACGCGGGCAGGGGGCTGGACCCCGGACGCAGTCGCATGACCGGCAAGATACTGGCGGGATTGATCGTGATTACAGCTCTCATCGCGGGCGCAGGCATGTATTACCTGCAAGTCTACGGCTTTTACGACGAGGTGACGCAGGAAGAGGTCAACCTTGTCTCGGTGGTCTCGGACCAGCCCGAGCCGATCCCCTTCACCGACTTTCAGGCGATCGACGCCGACAGCTCTCCCATCCGCTACCGCGCCTGTTTCACAACCGAAATGTCGCTGGCCACGCTGACCGAAACCTTTGTCGGTCTGGACCGCGCTGAACCGCGCAATGCGCCGGACTGGTTCGACTGCTTTGACGCCGCTGCCATCGGCGCCGAGCTTGAGGCCGGGACCGCGCTGCCGTTCCTGTCGCAAAAGAACGTGCATTACGGTGTCGACCGTGTCGTGGCAATCACGCAGGACGGACGCGGCTATGTCTGGCACGAGCTGAACGATTGCGGCGAAAAGGCATATGATGGCACCGTCGTGGGCGAGGAATGCCCCGAACGGCCCGCCGACGATTGAACCATTTCACGACCCTGTGAGTTGTCCCTTGTATCGCATGAGGGATTTGTCAGATGGCCGACGCCGCACACCAAAGCACAAAATGGATCATGCGCGCGGGCTATGGCGCGCGCGGAGTGATCTATATCATTGTTGGCGGGCTGGCGCTGACGGCGGCCCTGCGCGGCGGTGACGCCAAGGGCACCAAGGGCGCGCTGGCCACTTTGCAGGACGAACCGATGGGGCTGACGCTCTTGTGGTGCATCGCGGTGGGGCTGGCGGCCTATATGATCTGGCGGATCGTCAACGCGGCACTGGACCTTGAGGACCACGGCACCGACGCCAAGGGCATCTTTGCCCGCCTGTGCACGGCGGCCACCGGCGTGATCCACGGGGCCATTGGCCTGTCAGTTGCAGGACTGGCGCGCGGCGGGGCCGCCGATGACAGCGGTGCGCGGGACTGGACCGCACAAGTGATGCAGATGCCGATGGGGCCGACGCTGGTGGCGCTGGCCGCGGCTGTGCTTGTCGCCGCAGGTGTCTATTATGCCCGCAAGGGCGTGACCGGATCGTATCGCAGCCATCTGTCCAACGCCCCCTTTACGCAACGCGCCCAGCCTGTGCTGACCTTTGGCCTTGTGGTGCACGGTGCCATGCTGGCGCTGGTCGGCATGTCGCTGGGCTTTGCCGCCTTGCACGCCGACCCGTCAGATGCGGGCGGCATCGGGCAGGCGCTGGACACGCTGCGCACCCTGGCCTGGGGCCGCTTTTTGCTGGCGGGGGCCGGGCTGGGGCTGCTGGGATTTGCCGTCTACAATCTGGTCGAAGCCGCCTATCGGGTGATCCCGCATATCTCTGGCCCCGACGTGACGACGCTGGCTGACGAGATGGCTTAAACAGTTTCCACACCCTGTGCTACGATTGTTGCTGTTCCGCCTCTGGACCCTTGGCCTTAGGGGCGCTATCCACCCCGCAGCGCAATCTGATGGGGAAATGCCCGTGCCCGACCTGCTGATCGAACTGTTTTCCGAAGAAATCCCTGCACGGATGCAAACCCGCGCGGCAGGTGACCTGAAAAAGCTGGTGACCGACGGGCTGGTCGAGGCCGGTCTGACCTATGCGTCCGCCGCCGCCTTTTCGACGCCGCGCCGTCTGACCCTGACCATCGAGGGCGCGCTGGCCGCGTCCCCCACCACGGTCGAGGAACGCAAAGGCCCCAAGGCCGACGCGCCCGAAAAAGCCATCGACGGCTTTCTGCGCGGCGCCGGCCTGACCCGCGGCGATCTGGAAGAGCGCGACACGCCCAAGGGCAAGATCCTGTTCGCCAAGATCACCAAACCGGGCCGCCCCGCCGCCGAGATCGTGGCCGAGGTGCTGGAACAGACCATCCGTAATTTTCCCTGGCCCAGGTCGATGCGCTGGGGCCGTGGCACGCTGAAATGGGTGCGCCCGCTGCATTCGATCCTGTGCATTCTGGTCACCGAAGAGGGCGCCGAAGTGGTGCCGATGGACATTGACGGGATCGCGGCCGGCAACACCACCCAAGGCCACCGCTTCATGTCGCCCGGTGCCATCACCGTGCGCAATTTCGACGACTATACCACCAAACTGCAACGCGCCCACGTGGTGCTGGACGCATCCGAGCGTGCCGATACGATCTGGCACGACGCCACCAATCAGGCGTTCGCCCAAGGGCTTGAGGTGGTCGAGGATGCTGGCCTGCTGGCCGAGGTTGCGGGGCTGGTCGAATGGCCGGTGGTGCTTATGGGCAAGATTGACGACGATTTTCTGGGCCTGCCGCCCGAGGTTTTGCAAACCTCGATGAAAGAGCATCAAAAGTTCTTTTCCGTGCGCAACCCCAAGTCGGGGCGGATCGAACGGTTCATCACCGTCGCCAACCGCGAAACCGCCGACAACGGCGCGACCATCCTTGCAGGCAACCAAAAGGTGCTGTCGGCCCGTCTGGCGGATGCGAAATTCTTCTGGGAAAACGACCTGCGCACTGCCAATGCAGGCATGGCCGCATGGCTGGACGCGCTGAAAAACGTGACCTTCCACAACAAGCTGGGCACGCAGGCCGACCTGGTCGACCGTATGGCGACACTGGCCCGCGAAATTGCCCCCGCCGTGGGCGCCGACCCCGATCAGGCCGAACGCGCCGCGCGTCTGGCCAAGGCGGATCTGGCCTCGGAAATGGTCTATGAATTCCCCGAACTTCAGGGGCTTATGGGCCGCTATTACATCGAAGCCATGGGCGAGGACAAAGCCATCGCCGCCGCCGCCCAAGACCACTATGCGCCGCTGGGGCCGTCCGATGACGTGCCAACCGCGCCGGTGTCTGTGGCCGTGGCGTTGGCCGAAAAGATCGACAAGCTGACCGGCTTCTGGGCGATTGACGAGAAGCCGACAGGGAGCAAGGACCCCTTTGCGCTGCGGCGGGCGGCGTTGGGGGTTATTCGGATTTTGGTTGAGAATGATTTGAGCGTAAATTTGGTCAGTCCAATTGCTTACAACTTGGCTTTTCTCCTGAACACACTCCGCCACTCTGAAGTACTTGGCCAAGCGACTAAGATTGCAAAATTTGCTCAAGGCACTGGTGAACCGATTTGGGCGCAAAGCTTCTTGAAAAGTATTATCGGAAGCCTTGCAGAAACTAACTTTGATGCGAATGTAGATGAGGTGGCGGCACTCGATTACGACCTCCTCGCCTTCATCCACGACCGCCTCAAAGTCTACCTGCGCGACCAAGGCATCCGCCACGACATCATCGACGCCTGCATCGCCATGGACGGCAACGACGACCTAAACCTGCTGGTCAAACGTGCCCGCGCCCTGTCGGACACGCTGAAAACCGACGACGGCGAAAACCTGATCCAGGGCTTCAAACGCGCCAACAACATCCTGACCCAGGCGGAACAGGCCGACGGCGTCGAATACTCTTTCGGCGCGGACCCCAAATTTGCCGAAACCGACGAGGAACGCGCCCTGTTCACGGCCCTTGATAAAGCCGAGGCACAGATTACCCCCGCCATGCAGGCGCAGGATTTCACCACCGCCATGTCCGCCATGGCCGGCCTGCGCGCGCCGATTGATGCGTTCTTTACCGCCGTTCAGGTGAATTCCGACAACGGAGCAGTGCGCCGCAACCGTCTGAACCTGCTCAGCCGCATCCGCCAGATCTGTCTGGCCGTGGCCGACCTGACCCGCATCGAGGGCTAAGCCCCTTCATCTTGCCAGATAAACTCCGGGGGAGGCGCAAAGCGCCGGGGGCAGCGCCCCCCAAAGCATCTCCTCCAAAGGCCCCCGCGCCCCCTTGTCACATAATCATTACCTTCTATGCTGCCCCCAAATCAAAAGGTGCCGCAGTGCAGAATAACCCCGACACGACGCTGGTCACGCAGACCGCCCCGATCACCGCTGAAACCCACGGCGGTCGGGCAAAGTGTCTGCAACGGCTGGTGCGGCTGGACCTGCCGGTGCCCGCGACCGTGGCGCTGAGCTTTGGCGCGGTGCACAACATCGCCTCGGGGCATTTGCCGGACATTCCCGGCATCCTTTCCGCATTCCCGTCCCGCGCGCTGCTGTGTGTGCGCCCTTCGTCGCAAGACCCCGATTGGGGCGGGCCCGGCGCGGTGCTGAACATCGGCATGAACCACGACCGCCACGCCGAACTGTGCGAGACGCTGGGCACCCAAGCGGCGACCAAGATTTTCCTGCGGTTCGTGCAGGGCTATGCCGTGCACGTCGCACGTCTGGACCCGGACATGTTCGACGCCATCGACGGCGAGGACGCCGCGGCGCTGGACGCGACGCTGTCCGCCTATGAACAAGAGACCGAAGAGCCGTTTCCCGAAGACATCGGTACCCAGTTGGCCGGCGTTTTGAAATCCATGGCCCGCGCGTGGGAGGGCACCTCGGCCCGTCTGTTGCGCATGGCCAAGGGCGCACCAGCCGATGCGGGGCTGGGGCTGGTGGTGCAACAGATGGCACTGGGCGTCGGGCGCGGCGAATGTGGCTCGGGCGTGCTGCAACTGGTCGATTCCGAAACCGGGCTCAAGCAGATCACCGGACGCTACTTGCGGCAAAGCCAGGGCCGCGACGCGCTGAGCCCGCAGGCCGAAAGCATCTTTATCACCCGCGACCCGCGCGGTCCTTCCCTGGAAGAGCTGGTGCCCGAGTGTTTTGCCCAGCTTAAATCCCATGCCGCGCTGATGCGCGCCCGCCTGCGCGCCGAGATGCAGGTGGAATTTACCATTGAAAACGGCAGCTTGCACATTCTGGACGGGGTGCGTGTCAACCGCTCGTCGCGCGCCACGGTGCGCATTGCCGTGCAACTGGCCCGCGATGGCATCATCACCCGCGAAGAGGCGCTGATGCGGGTCGAGCCGCGCGCGCTGAACGAATTGCTGCACCGCCAGATCGCCACCGACGCGCCGCGCGACGTGCTGGGCCACGGCATCGCCGCCAGCCCCGGTGCCGCCACCGGACGGCTGGTGTTTTCCGCGACCGAGGCGCAGGCCAGCGCCGCGCGGTCCGAACCGTGCATTCTGGTGCGCCGCGAAACCTCGCCCGAGGACATTCGCGGGATGCACGCGGCCAAGGGCGTGCTGACCGAACGCGGCGGCATCACCAGCCACGCGGCGGTGATCGGGCGCGGCATCGGTCTGCCTTGCGTGGTGGGCGTCTCGGACATGAAGTTCAACATTGCCAACAAAACCATTCAGGCCAGCGATGGCCGCACCCTGCGCGAAGGCGATGTTGTCACCATCGACGGCACCTCGGGGCAGGTGCTGCTGGGCGCGCCCGACATGCACGAGGCGGCGCTGGACGATGCGTTTCAGGAGTTGATGGACTGGGCCAGTGCCGCCAGCGACATCGGCGTGCGCGCCAACGCCGACACGCCCGCCGACGCGCAGACCGCGCGCAACTTCAATGCGCAGGGCATCGGCCTGTGCCGGACCGAGCATATGTTCTTCGAGCCGGGCCGCCTGACCGTCATGCGCGAAATGATCTTTGCCGACAGCTCGAACGACCGGCGCGCGTCGCTGGAACGGCTGCTGCCGATGCAGCGCGACGACTTTACCCAACTGTTCCGCATCATGCAGGGTCAGCCGGTGTGCATCCGCCTTTTTGATCCGCCCTTGCATGAATTCCTGCCCACCAGCCGGTCCGGTCAGCGGGAATTGGCCGAAGCGCTGGACCTGCCGCTGTCCACCGTCACCCGACGGGTCGACAGCCTGATGGAATACAACCCCATGTTGGGGATGCGCGGCGTGCGTCTGGGCATCACCGTGCCGGAAATCTACGAAATGCAGGCCCGCGCCATCTTCGAGGCGACCATCGACGCCAGCAAGGACGGAGAGCCGGTGGTGCCCGAAATCATGATCCCGCTGGTCAGTGCCAAGCGCGAGGTCGAACTGGTGCGCGCCCGTGTGGATGGCATCGCCGCCGCCGTGCGCAACGAACGCGGTGCGGCCTTTGACTATCGTTTGGGCGTGATGGTTGAAACTCCGCGCGCGGCGCTGCGGGCGGCAGAAATCGCGCCTTATTGCGCATTTATGAGCTTTGGGACCAACGATCTGACCCAAATGACCTATGGTCTGTCGCGCGACGATGCGGGCCGGTTCATGTCGACCTATGTCAAACAGGGCGTCTTTCCCGAGGACCCGTTTCACACGCTGGACGTGGACGGCGTGGGCGAGTTGATGCAGATGGCCGCCGAACGCGGGCGCGGCACGCAGCCGAATATCGTGCTGTCGATCTGCGGCGAACACGGCGGCAACCCCGAATCGATTGCCTTTGTGCGGCAGGCCGGATTCGACTATGTTTCATGTTCGCCGTTTCGCGTACCGGTTGCACGGCTTGCTGCGGCGCAGCTTGCGATAGGCCACAAGACCGGGTAGCCGACCCCTGTTTTCGCCGCCATATCCTGTGCCGGAACAGGGCTGCCTGCGACATAAAGGCATCAGAGGTGGATTCTTTGCCTTTGTTTCGTTAGATCACCGCCATTGAAACTGCGTGTGATGGATCTGATGAAATTTTTGCTGCTGTGCCTCTCACTGGCCTTTGGTCTGTGTTCTGTTCCTGCTCATGCCTCGGAAAAAGAGGCGCTGAGCCTGCTCAAGACCGAACGTCAGGGTCTTCAGTCCCTGTCCCAGGAACGCCTGCAAGCAATGATTTCGCCCCCCACCACCAGCCACAAGGGCCTGCAATTCACCAGCACATGGCTGGACCACCAGCCCAAGGCGACCGGCGGCGACCAATGGCGTTGTCTGTCCGAGGCGCTGTATTTCGAAGCGCGTGGCGAAACGGTCAAAGGCCAGTTTGCCGTGGCCGAGGTGATCATGAACCGTGTCAAATCGGGCCGCTTCCCCGGATCGGTCTGCGGTGTGATCAAACAGGGCACCGGCAAGAAATATCAGTGCCAGTTCACCTATACCTGTGACGGCCACGCCGACAAAATCCGAGAGCAGGGAGCGTATAACCGCGTGGCCAAGGTCGCCCGCGCTGTTCTGGACGGAACCGCGCCCAAGCTGACATCGGGTGCCACACACTATCACACCACCGCCGTGAACCCACGCTGGAGCAAGGTCTATACCCAGACGGCGCGCATCGGTGTGCATCTGTTCTACCGCGACACGTATATGACCGCGTCGAACTGACGCCGCGCCGTCTTTGGTCGTTCCTGTGACGCCTTTGACCCTGTCGCTTTGGGGGCGGGGGCGTTAGAAGGGCATTCAACTGCTCTTGGAATGCGACGTTATGGCCTCTGAAATCCACCTTGCTTTTGCGCACCCGTCGGAACGATCGGCGGCCACTGATGACGGAATGCCGCTCGACCGGATTTCGGTGCGCGATTATGCGGTAGATGTGGAAATTGGGGCCTTTCAGGCGGAACGCGGCAAAACCCAGCGCATCAAGTTCAACATCGTGGTCGAGGTGCAGCCGCTGACCGGCCCCATCGACGATGATGTGGACCGCATCCTGAGCTATGACAAAGTCACCGAAGCGATTGCCCACGAGCTGGCAGACGAACGGTTGAACCTGCTTGAAACGCTGGCGGAACGTGTGGCCGACCGCATCCTGATCGAACCGCAGGCGGTCCGCGCCTTTGTGCGCATCGAAAAGATGGATCGCGGACCGGGTGCCCTGGGCGTCGAGATCGTGCGCGCCCGGACCGAGGACGCAGCGCCCGCCGAGGAAGACGACCCGTTGCATCCCGAACTGGTGTTCTTTGGCAACGCCGCCATCGCCTCGTCGCATCTGACCGGCTGGATCGACCAGTTGCAGGCCGCAGGTCGCCCGCTGATCTTTTGCGTCGGTCCCTCGGACGTGCCTGCGCCGCAAACCGGCCACCGCTGGACCCAGCGGCGCATCGACCTGCTGGCCATTGAACAGAACGCCTGGGTGCTGGCGGCGCGCGACGCGCGTTGCGTGGTGGTCGAGACCCACACCGAACTGGATTGGGCAATGAAAAACGGTCAAAGCTGCGTTTGGGCGCCGTCCAAGATCGTGCTGGATGCGGTGGCGGGGCCATCGGTGCAGCCCAGTGATGCGGTGGCACTGGCCGCGTGGTTCGCCTCGACCTATCACGCGTCCGAGCTGCTGGTGATCGGCGCGGACCTGCCCGCAGATGCCTCTGTGCCTTTGCGCGCGGTGCCGGTGACCGAGGCGGTGCTGTGAAGCAGTATTTCCGGCCCCTGGTGCAGGTCGGGCCGGCGCGGCCCGATGCGGCGCTGACGCTGGCCGGTGGCTGGGGGTGGTTCACCCATGTCGAAGTGTTGGAACGTGGCCGTGCACCGGTCGTGACCTCTGCGGATCAGGTGCATGGCGACCTTGACGCGCTGACAGCTTCACGCGCAGCGATTGCGGGCCTTGGGTGGGACACGCCGCATGTGATGGGCATTCTCAACCTGACGCCTGACAGTTTTTCGGACGGTGGCCAGCATTCAGGCGATGCGGCCACCGCCCATGCGGTTCAGATGGTGCAGGACGGCGCTGCCATGATCGACGTGGGCGGTGAATCCACCCGCCCGGGCGCCGAAACCGTCGACCCGCAAGACGAGATTGCCCGCACCGCCCCGGTCATTGAAGCGATCCGCGCGGCGGGCATCGACACGCCGGTGTCCATCGACACCCGCAAGGCGGCAGTCGCGGCCGCGGCGCTGGATGCCGGTGCCGATGTGGTGAACGATGTGGCGGGCTTTACCTATGACGCAGCACTTGCACCGCTGTGTGCCTATCGCGGTGCGCCGGTCTGTGTGATGCACGCGCAGGGCGATCCGGCAACCATGCACCACGATCCGCACTATGACGATGTGCTGCTGGATGTGTACGATTACCTGGACGCGCGCATCACCGCGCTGACCGACCAGGGCATTGCCCGCGACCAGATCATCGCCGATCCCGGCATCGGATTTGGCAAAACGCTGGATCACAACATGGCCCTGCTGAACCGCCTGTCGCTGTTCCACGGGCTGGGCGTGCCGATCCTGCTGGGTGTGTCACGCAAGCGTTTCATCGGCACCTTGGGGAACGAACCGGACGCGGCCAGACGCGGGCCCGGTTCGGTCGGCGTGGCGCTGGCGGCATTGGGGCAGGGGGTTCAGCTGATCCGCGCCCATGACGTCGCGCTGCACACACAGGCCATTGCCCTTTGGCGCGCCTCTGTGGCACATCAGGCGTCATGAAAAAACTCTTTGGGACAGACGGCATTCGCGGCACTGCGAACACCGGCAACATGACAGCCGAAACCGCCCTGCGCATTGGCGCGGCGGTCGGGCGCTATTTCAAACGCGAAGCCAGCGGCGTGCACCGGGTGGTGATCGGCAAGGACACGCGCCTGTCGGGCTATATGTTCGAAAACGCGCTGACGGCGGGTCTGACGTCGATGGGCATGAACGTGCTGCTGCTGGGACCGGTGCCGACACCGGCAGTCGGCCTGCTGACCCGGTCCATGCGCGCCGATCTGGGCGTGATGATTTCAGCCAGCCACAATCCGGCCCATGACAACGGCATCAAGTTCTTTGGCCCCGATGGCTTTAAACTGTCCGATGCCGCCGAGGCCGAGATCGAGGCACTGGTGCGTGACGGGGTGGACCTGATCGACGCAGGCCAGATCGGCCGCGCCAAGCGCATCGACGACGGGCGCTTTCGCTATATCGAGCGGCTGAAATCCTCGTTCCCGCGTCAGATGCGTCTGGACGGTCTGAAGGTCGTGATCGACTGCGCAAACGGGGCTGCGCACCGCGTCGCGCCCGAAGCCTTGTGGGAACTGGGCGCCACCGTGATCCCCGTGGGCGTCAGCCCCAATGGCCACAATATCAACGAGGGCTGTGGGTCGACCCACCCGCAGGCCGCTGCCGAAACAGTGGTGGCGCACGGGGCCGATGTGGGGATTTGCCTGGACGGCGACGCCGACCGCGTCATCCTGATCGACGAGCATGGCCAGGTCGGCGACGGTGACCAGTTCATGGCGCTGATGGCGGCGCGGATGGCCGAGGACGGCACGCTGAAAGGCAACGCCTTGGTTGCCACCGTCATGTCGAACCTTGGGCTTGAACGGTTTCTGGAAGGGCGCGGCTTGCGGCTGGAACGCACCAACGTGGGCGACCGCTATGTGGTCGAGCGTATGCGCGAGGGCGGGTTCAACCTGGGCGGTGAACAATCGGGCCATATCGTGATGACCGACCATTCCACCACCGGCGACGGTCTGATGGCGGGCTTGCAGTTCCTGGCAGAAATGATCCGCTCGGGGCAACCGGCCAGCGCGCTGTTGCACAGTTTCGATCCGGTGCCGCAATTGCTGAAGAACGTGCGCTATGCCGAAGGGCAGGCACCGCTGGATGTCGCATCGGTCAAAACCGCGATTGCGGACGCCGAAGGCCAGTTGCGCGGCAATGGCCGTCTGCTGATCCGCACCTCGGGCACCGAACCGCTGATCCGCGTCATGGCCGAAAGCGAAGATGCGCAGGTGTTGGAAAGCGCGGTCAATTCGGTGGTGGACGCGGTCGAGGCTGCTGTCGCGACTTGATCGGGGGCGACAGTTGGGCAAAACTGGGCTGATATTCAGTCAGGAGCCTTTGTCATGAAATCCCTTTTCCTCGCCTTGCCCATCATCGCCATGTCCGCAGGTCTGGCCAGCGCTGAAATGCGCGCCCAGATCGGCGCCCCCTGGAACGGCAAGACCGTGCCAGCAGGCCAGCAATGCACCCTGCACGGCGGCAAGGGGAAAACCCCGCCCTTTCAGGTCTCGGGCATTCCCGATGGCACGGTGATGCTGGTGGTGGAATACAACGACAAAAGCTTTCGCCCGCTGTCGACCAAGGGCGGGCACGGCACGCTGGGCTATCCGGTCAAGGGCAGCGCGGGCAGCTTTGCGGCGGTGCCCGGCCTGACCGCCAAGCTGCCGGGCGGTGTGCGCGTTATCAAGAAGGCGCGCAGCACGGGCGAATATGCCTCCGCCGGCTACTTGCCGCCCTGTTCCGGTGGCAAGGGCAACCAGTATCAGGCCGAGATCAAGGCGATCAACGCCCAAGGGAAAGTGCTGGCCAAAACCAAGATGGACCTTGGCCGCTACTGACCCGCGCGGCTGGCACCAAACAACCGCCGCAGCGCCCCGTACTGGCTCAGCCCGACACCTGCCAAGATCAGCGCCATCGCCAGAAACAACGAGGGTGGCGCGGGTTCGCCCAGCAGGACGATGCCCATCAGCACCGACCAGACCGGCACCTGATAGTTGGTCAGGGACATGAACACCGGTCCCGCCGTGCGGATCACCGTGACACGCAGGAAATTGGCCGCTGCCGTGGGCACCAGCCCAAGAAAGGCGATGACCAGCAGGGTTTGCGCCGAGGGCAGGGGCGGCAGCCCTTCGACGATCAGCGCGGCAGGCACCACGATGGCCGCAGCGATCAGCAACAACACGGTGCTCAGCCCAATCGGGTCGATCTGGGGCAAACGCCGCATCAGCACCGACGAAATGCCATAGCACAGCGCGGCCCCCACACAGGCCATGCGCCCCGCCGTTTCCAGCCCCGCGCCCGTGCTTTCAAAGGCACGGCCCCCGACCAGCACGCAAACACCGGCAAAACCGATCAGAAACCCGATGGTGCGCCGCAGGGTCAACCGTTCGCCCGGCACAAAGAAGTGCGCCAGCGGCAGCACCGTCAGCGCCACCGACGCCATGCTGACCCCGGCAAAACCCGATGTGACATATTGCTGACCCCAAGCCAGCAGCATGAACGGAATCGCCGAGCTGAACGCGCCAATCGCCACCATTGCGGCCCATGCGTCGGCGCGCGGCGGCTGTGCGAACAGCCGCCCGCCCATCGCCTGCCATATGGCCAGCATCAACACCGCGGCAAATCCGATGCGCCCTGCGGCCAGCCAGAAGGGGGTGATGCCGGTCAGGGCCAGTTCGGTCACAAGGAACGTGCCGCCCCAGGTGAACCCCAGCACCGCGACCATGATCCAGCTTTTGCCGGAAATGTCCGAATTTTGCGTCATCGTTTCAGTTTCTTCATATTTCGGTGCCCCCGGCAGCAAACCGGTGCAGACACGTTCGCACGTATGGCGCGCGCGATGCTTTGATGACGCTCAAAGCATCTGTTTCAAGTCATGTCGAGGGGCGGATGTGCGTTCGCGCTTACGGGCAGCGCGAATACTTCTGCGCGCCGGGGATCGCGCCGGGCCCATATTCGCGGGTGATCAGCGTTTGGCCATCGTCCTGCACATCCAGAACCATCTGTCGTTGCCACGCCTGACCTTCACCTTCAAAGGCAAAGTCCCCCACAAGGCGGGTCGGCGTCTGGTCGATAATTCCGGTCAGGGTGCCGCGTGCTTCGTAGTATCTTAATTTGGTATTGGAAATCTTGACCAGCCCCTTGGCGGCGGCATCATTTTTACAATCGGCCAGATTCATACCCCACGTGCCCACCAGCGCCTTGGGTATGTTGTCCGAGACGGCCGGGGTGCCGACCATATTGCACGCAGCGGTCAGTACCATGATCGGCAGGGCAAACTTCAACATGGGACTGTCCTCGTTACGGTGATCAGTGTCGCAACGCACGAGCGGCGCGGGCTGTTCCGTTCTGATTGCGAGGACGCAGGAATATGCCCAATGAAAAAAGCCCCGGCGCAGTGGCCGGGGCTTTGGATGGTGCAAGGTCGGAACGGATCAGTTCTTGGATTTGTCGACCATTTTGCCTGCGGAAATCCACGGCATCATGCCGCGCAGTTTCTCGCCTGTGGCTTCGATCTGATGTTCGTCGTTGATGCGACGGGTGCCTTTGAAGAACGGCTGACCCACCTGGTTTTCCGCCATGAAGTCGCGCACGAACTTGCCGGTTTGAATGTCGGTCAGAACCGCTTTCATCCGCGCCTTTGTCTCGTCGTAGGGCAGGATGCGCGGGCCGGACACGTATTCACCGTATTCGGCTGTGTTCGAGATCGAATAGTTCATGTTGGCGATGCCGCCTTCGTAGATCAGGTCGACGATCAGCTTCACTTCGTGCAGGCACTCGAAATAGGCCATTTCCGGCGCGTAACCGGCTTCGACCAGTGTCTCGAAACCCATGCGGATCAGTTCGACCAGACCGCCACACAGAACCGCCTGTTCACCGAACAGATCGGTTTCGCATTCTTCGCGGAAGTTGGTTTCGATGATGCCCGAACGCCCGCCACCGATGGCCGAGCAATAGGACAGACCGATTTCCAGCGCTTTGCCGGATGCGTCCTTGTCCACGGCCACCAGGCAGGGCACGCCGCCGCCTTTGGTGTATTCGCCGCGCACGGTGTGACCGGGGCCTTTGGGGGCCATCATGATGACGTCGACGCCTTCTTTCGGCTCGATCAGGCCGAAGTGCACGTTCAGACCGTGGGCAAACGCAATCGCGGCGCCTTCGCGGATGTTGTCGTGCACGTATTTCTTGTAGGTTTCGGCCTGCAATTCGTCGGGCATGGTGAACATGATCAGATCGGCCCAGGCGGCCGCCTCTGCGATGCCCATGGTTTTCAGGCCTTCGCCTTCGGCCTTGGCGATCGAGGGCGACCCTTCGCGCAGGGCGACGACAAGGTTCTTGGCACCGCTGTCGCGCAGGTTCAGCGCGTGGGCGTGACCCTGGGAGCCGTAGCCCAGGATGGCCACTTTCTTGTCCTTGATCAGGTTGATGTCGCAATCGCGGTCATAGTAAACGCGCATGTTGGTATCCTTCCATATGTCTCTGGCCCGCACCATAGGCGGGGTTTCGGGGATGGTCAGCGTTGGATTTTGAGTTTATTTGGCAAGATGAAGGGTGAATCATTCGCCTGAATTGCAAAAGGCATAAAATTCATGCTTGATGATCTGGACCGGCGCATTCTGCGCCAATGGCAGGCCGACCCGACGCTGTCACCGGCGGAGCTGGCCGAACGTTGCGGCATGACACCGGCGCGGGTGCAGCGGCGGCAGATGCGGCTGATGGACACCGGCGCGGTCAAGGGCGTGCGGGCGGTGATCGACTGGCAGGCGCTTGGCTATTCCGTCGAGGTGTCGCTGCGCGTGACGCTGGACAAGACGGTCGCGGCGGCCTTTGACGAGTTTCTGAAAGCGGCGCGCGAGGTGCCCGAGGTGGTCGAGATCCAGACCTTTCTGGGCCGCGTCGATGTGCGCCTGTCGGTGATCGCGCAGGATATGGGGCATTACCAGCGGGTGTACCGCACGCGGGTGCTGACCCTGCCGCATATCGCGGACATCGAACCGCTGATGCATGTGGCGCGGATCAAGGCGGACGAAAGGTTGCCGATATGATGGAACTGGACGACATCGACCGCGCCCTGCTGCGCGCGCTGGCGCTGGACGCCACGCAAAGCGCCGGTGCCTTGGGCCGCGATCTGGGCCTGTCGCAGCCGGCCACATGGCGGCGGATCAAGCGCCTGAAAGACAGCGGCGTAATCGCGGGCCACCGTTTGCAGATTGATGCCGAGGCGGTGGGTTTTGGCGTGACGGTGTTCCTGGGGGTCAAGCTGGCCACCAAAGGCCGCGTCAGCCTTGAGGATTTTGAACGCGCGGTCACGGCCATCCCCGAGGTGCAGACGGTGGAACACGTCCTTGGCCTGTACGACTACCGCCTGCGCGTGGTGGCCCGCGATTTGCCCGATTTCGAACGGGTGCTGCGGCGGCGGATCATGACATTGCCGGGGGCAGGGGATGTCGAGGCCAACGTGCTGCTGAGCGAGGAGCGGCTGACCGGCCCCATCGGCTGATCTGGCATTTGTCACATATCGGGCGTAGGACTGGCGCAACGTCAGACTGAAGGAGGCCACACATGGCATTGCTCGACACTGTTGACCCGCAAGGGCTGGATGAATTTTCGGTGGTGTTTACCGACCGCTCGCTGAACCACATGTCCGCCGCCTTTCAGAAGGTGATGAAGGATATTTCGGCGATGCTGAAAGAGGTCTACGCCGCCGATGCCGTGGCCATTGTTCCCGGCGGTGGCACCTACGGGATGGAGGCGGTCGCCCGCCAGTTTGCCCGCGGCGCGCGCGTGCTGGTCGTGCGGAACGGGTGGTTCAGCTACCGCTGGAGCCAGATCATCGAAAGCGGCGACCTGACCGGCGAGGCGACCGTGCTGAAAGCGCGCCAGTCGGGGAACGCGTCACCGTCCCCCTTTGCCCCCGCACCCATCGAAGAGGTCGTGGCCGCCATCCGCGACGGCAAGCCCGAGATCGTCTTTGCCCCCCACGTCGAAACCAGCGCCGGTGTGATCCTGCCCGACGACTATGTCGCGGCCATGGCGGCAGCGGCCCACGAGGTCGGCGCGCTGATGGTGCTGGATTGCATCGCCTCGGGCTGTGCCTGGGTGGATATGCGCAAGCTGGGCGTCGATGTGTTGCTGTCTGCCCCGCAAAAGGGGTGGAGTGCGGCCCCCTCGGCCGGTCTGGTGATGATGTCCGACCGCGCGCTGGCGCGGATGGAGCAGACCACGTCCGACAGCTTTGCCATCGACCTGAAGAAATGGCACCAGATCATGCAGGCCTATGAAAACGGCGGCCATGCCTATCACGCCACCATGCCGACCGACGCGCTGCGGGCGTTCCGTGACACGATGGTGGAAACCCGCGATTACGGCTTTGGCCGCCTGAAAGAGGCGCAGTGGCAACTGGGCGATGCGGTGCGCAAGATGCTGGCGGACCGGGGCGTGACCTCGGTCGCCGCAGACGGCTTTGGCGCGCCCGGTGTCGTGGTGTCCTATACCGCCGATCCGCAGATCCAGAACGGCAAGAAGTTCGCCGCCGAGGGCATGCAGATCGCCGCAGGCGTGCCGCTGGCCTGTGACGAGCCTGCGGATTTCTCGACCTTCCGGCTGGGACTGTTCGGGTTGGACAAGCTGTACAACGTCGACGCCACGCTGGCGCGTCTGGAAACGGCGCTGGACAAGGTGCTGTAATAGCGCTTTCGAAAAAAACCTGAATCACTTAACGCTGCCTGAAATCAGAGATTCAACGCGTTAAGTGATGACCGTTACATTATGTTTTCCGAGACGTGCTTTAACGCACCCCAAGGCCCATCTGCATCAGCGTCTTGCGCACCGGTGCCAGCGCATAAAGCGCATTCAACCCCGCCGCCCGCGCGTCCCGCAGCGCGGGCGTGCTGACCTGCGATGCGCGGTTCAGCGCGTCAATCCCAGCCACCCGCACGCGCATGTCGCGGATGCGCGCGTCGTGATAGGCATCTAGCATCTGCGCATCGCCCAGATGTTCGTGCCGCGCCAGCGCCAGCTCCAACAGGGTGGACAGGTCCGACAGGCTCATGTTCAACCCCTGCGCGCCGATGGGCGGCACCACATGGGCGGCTTCGGCCATCAGGGCAATGCGCTGACCGCTCAGCCGCTCGGCCTGTTGGCTGATGATCGGCCAGATGGTGCGGTTCGACGCCAGTGTCAGCGGGCCAAACAGGTGGCAACTGCGCGTGGACATCTCGGCCTCGAACTCGCTCACGTCCAGCGCCATGCGCGCAACCGTCGCGGGGCCATCGTCCATCCACACCACGGCCGAGCAGGGCAGCCCCTCGTGATCGGGCAATGGCACCAGCGTGAACGGCCCGCCCGTGCGGTGCACTTCGGTTGACACGTTGTCATGTGGGATCGGATGGGTCACCGCAAAAGCCAGCGCCTTTTGTCCGTAGCGCGTTGTTTTCACGTCAATCCCCGCCGCCTGCCGCATGGGCGAGTTGCGCCCGTCGGCGGCAATCACCAGCTTGGCGCGCAACTGTGTGCCATCGCTCAGTTTGACCCGTGCCTCGGCGGTGCGGGTCAGCAGACCGGCGGTACCGGTGCCGGGGCGGAAATCGACATTGGGCAATGCCTCCAGCCGCGCCACCATCTCGCGCCGCAGCCGCCAGTTGGGCAGGTTCCAGCCAAAGGGCAGGTCGGAAATATCCGCCGCACGGAAATCACGGGTCAGACGCGGAACGCCTTCCGCGCCACCCGCATCGACGATGCGCATGATCTTCAGCGGCGCGGCATGGGGTTCCAACTGCTCCCAAAGGCCCGCAGTCTTCAGCACCTCGCGGGCCGGTTGCAACATGGCCGTGGTGCGCATGTCGGCGCCAGCCGCCTCGCGTTCGGTGATGGGCGGGGCCGGATCGACGCAGATCACGTCAAAGCCGGCAGTGCCAAAGGCCGCCGCCGCAGTCAGCCCGGCCACACCGCCGCCGGAAATCAGGATATCGGTTTCAATCATGATGCAACTCTAGAGCGGGACGCAGCAGAGGAAAGGCGGCAAAGCGTCCTATCCCACCAGCCGCGCCAGAAATCCCGACAGGTCGTCGGTGTGGTGGTGGATGTGATCGGCGGGCGCGGCCAGATCGGCCACATGCACGGTGCGCATCCCCATCGCATGGGGCGCGGCCAGATTGCGGGTGTCATCCTCGAACATCGCGGCGACCTCGGGGCGCAGCCCGTCGGTGGCGAAAATGGTCTCGAAGGCGGCGCGGTCGGGCTTGGGCAGGAAATTGGCGTGCTCGACCCCATAGATCGCATCGAAACACCCCGCCAGCCCACGCGCGGCCAGCACCCGCTCGGCGTAGGGGCCGCAACCGTTGGTGTAAACGATCCGCCGTCCGGGCAGGGCACGCAAGCGCGCGGCCAACATGTCATCCGCCGTCAAATGCGACAGGTCGATGTCGTGCACATCCGTCAGGTACGGCGCCGGATCAACACCATGTTCGCGCATCAGCCCCGCCAGCGTGGTCCCGTGGGTGCGCCAGTAATGCAGGCGCAGGCGGTCCGCCTCGGTCCGGTCCACGCCAAGCGCGTCCATCACATAGGCAGTCATGCGCACCTCGATCTGGTCGAACAGGCGCGCCGAGGGGTGATAGAGCGTGTTGTCGAGGTCAAAGACCCAGGACGTCACATGAGAGAAATCAGATGCTGGCATACCCCCCGTGGTAGGCCCGCACGCGACGCTGTGCAAGCGCCAAGGCTTGCGCACCCGCACCCCGCGCCCTTAGGGTGCGCGCAAGACTGCCCAAGGCCGGAGCGCGTGATGAAACCAGTGAACACCGACGCCTATTCGATGATCCTCGAAGCCATCGACATCGGGCAATACCGCCCTGGCGACCGGCTGGTGGAAAGCGAGCTGGCCGACCGGTTCGGCATGTCGCGCACACCGATCCGCGAGGCTTTGCAGCGGCTCGAGACGCAATCGCTGCTGGCGCGTGACGGGCGCAGCCTGATCGTGGCGTCGCTGGATCACAACCAGATGGCCGAGCTTTACGTGGTGCGCGGCGAACTGGAAGGGCTGGCCGCAAACCTGGCCGCCCGCCATGCCACCGCCGAAGAGGTGCGCGTGCTGCGCGAGATGGTCGCGGCGGACAACAAGCTGTTGAACGATCCCGCCGCCATGGCCCGCGCCAACCGGCGGTTTCACAAGCAAATCCACCTGGCCTCGCACAACCGCTATCTGGTGCAGCAACTGGATCTGGTGCACCGCAGCATGGCGCTGATGGCCACCACGACACTGGCCGCCGAGGGGCGCGCCGAGATTGCGCAACAGGAACACGACGCCATTGTGCGTGCGATCGAGGCGGGCGATGGTGCCGCAGCCGGGACGGCGCTGCGCGAACATATCTCGGTGGCGTTCATGACACGGCTGAAGCTGGATGCCGCACGGCGCGAGGAAGAGGGCTGAAGTGAACTTTCCCCTCGCTGGCACGCAGTTGCGAAAACACGCGTGCGTATTGGGCCATCCTGAAACGTTCAAGACAATCACCGAAGACCAAAAGGCAGTTCTGCTGGCCTTGCCCGCGCAACGCCCGATTTTGCCCACATTCGCGGGATAGCAATCCGGTCGAACAGATTGAGCCCCAAGGAGCCAGGCTATGGCACGTCTTTTGCTGAGCATCGCGTGGATCGCCCTGTTTCCCCTGACATTATGGGCGCAGGTGCAGGGGGAAGACGATCCACGCTATCAAAAGCTGCGGACAGAGTGGCTGGCGGGCGCGGATGATCTGGCCACGCTGCGTGACATGGCTGCTTTGGCGAACGAGGGCAATGTCGCGGCACAGGTGACGCTTGGCATGATTGAATTTGCGTTTCCGACGCATTTCTACCTCACTAACAGGCTTTCCCCCGATTCACGCAAGGCGATTTTCCGCAAGCCGAACGGTCGGTTCGGTGTCCCTTGGATCTGGGTCGCGGCTCCCAACAGTCCCTTGGCAGCGTTGCTGATGCACTACAAGGACACGGATTATGCGGCCCATTCCGCTGCGCTGGCGGATGCGGGCGTGATCGATCGTGCGATTGCCTACGCGAATATGCCAATGAACCTTGGCGATACACTGTCTACTATGCGCGCATTGGGCCATCCGGCCTTGCTGCCCTATACTGGACCTGCGCTATTTCCCTTTATGCAGGCATTTGAGGCGGGTGTACGTGGGACCAATTATGAGCACCTTGCCAATGGAATCTCGGACCTGAGGCAATCGCTGCCTGCGCTGGACAGCGGAGATCAGATTTTGGTGGCGCCGTTCTTTTCGTCCAAAGGGGCAGTGTCATGGGAAGAGTCAGAGGACGCATGGCGCGCACGCGGTGCGGACCTGTTGCAGCATCCAAAGCTGGCCCCGATGGCCGCGGTGGTGCGTGCGGCATGTCCGCAGAATGCCGACGACGTCATGGGGGTATTGTTTCACTTGCGGGGCAGTCAGCAGGCTCGGCTGGATCTGATCAGCCCGCTTGCGCCCCTGGTTTCGACCGAAGACTGGCTTGCATCCGCCCGCTTCAAGGGGGATCTTTTGCGCGTCTGGTCCCCGACGTCATCCAAGTTCAAGGATCTGGAACAGCGCGCGCCTTGCTATGCCAAGGCCGTTGTCGAAGCCTATCAACCCTAAACATCCTCGGTCGCCTCGGCGTAACCATGCTGGGTCTTGTCCCAGAAGAACGGCTGCGCGATCATCTCGTGCAAGGCTTTGTAGGCCGCCAGCGCCCCCAGTGGGAAATAGAACGGCATCGTCGGCACCCACGGCAGCAGATGCCGGTGCGCACGCCCCGACACGGCGGCAAGGCCAAGGATCAGGCTCAGCGCCTCGGCGCAGATGAACAGCACCGTCATCACCCAGACCGCGCCTGACCCCAGCGTCATCTGCACCGGATGCGGCACGCCCAGCGGGATCAGCCAGAACGACCACAGGAAAGGGGCTGCGGCAAACTGTGAAAACGTCGCCAGAAAGATCACTTGCAGGCCCATCACCCGTTTCCACCCCAGTTCGCGCAGCAACTGGCGCGGATGGCGCATGTGGACGAAATAGGTGATCATGAACCCCTTCAGCCAGCGCGACCGCTGCCGCACCCAGCGCCACGGGCGGCAGTTGGCCTCTTCGTGGGTGACGGTGGGCAACAGCTCCGTGCGATAGCCGTGGCGCGCCAGCCGCACGCCCAGATCGGCGTCTTCGGTGACGTTATGCGCGTCCCATCCGCCCAGCTTTTCCAGAATATCACGGCGGAAAAACAGCGTCGTGCCGCCCAGCGGGATCACCAGCCCCAACCGCGCGATACCGGGCAGGATCAGCCGCCACCACGTCGCATATTCGATGGTGAAACAGCGTGACATCCAGTTGGTGCGCGGGTTGTAATAGTCCAGCACCCCCTGCAAACAGGCGACATCGGCGGGCGCGCTTTGAAACCGCAGCACCACCTTTTCGATCTGGTCCGGTTCGGGCGCGTCCTCGGCATCCCAAACCCCGATGATCGACCCCTTGCAGAAATCCAGCGCATAGTTCAGCGCGCGCGGCTTGGTGGTCAGGCAATCGGCATCGGGCACCTCGATCACGCTGATCCACGGCGGCAGATCGGTGCGTGCGATGGTGTCGCGGGTGACGGTGTCGCTGGCTTCCAGCACCAGAACCACCTCAAGCAGGGACTTGGGATAGGTCAGCCGCTCCATCCGCTTGATCAGCGCATTGGCGATTTCCTTTTCGTGCAGCAAGGGCACCATGACCGACACGCGCGGCAACCGGAAACCGGACGGCACCGGCGGGGCAGAGGACAGATGGTCCTGCAAGGCGCCGACGATCTGCGCGCCAAAGGCTGCGGCTTTCATCAAGGTCGTCATCATCAATGTCAGCACCGCCCACAGGCAGGCCACGGTCACCGTCCAGGCGGGCGACAGGATCATGCAGGTGGTCAGGGCAAAGCCGGCCGACCACAGCCACAGCGCATTGCTGCGCGTTCCCCAGTTGCGGCAGCTTTCGACACTGGCCACACGGGTGATCGCCTTGTGTGCCAGATCGGCGCTGTAAAGCCGGTTGATATGCCTGCGAATGGCACCGGGGCTGGCGATCACAGGCAGCATCATTGGGCCATAGGGCCCCATGCATTGCCGTAGATGGTCGAACAGATCGGGCCGCGCGGTGGCCACCAGCAGGGTTTTGCCCAGCCAGATCCATGGCACCACCTGATGCTGCAAACACAAGGATGACGGCAGCGCACGCGCAATCTTGCGGCGCGGTGGTGCTGCGTCCAGATCAACAAGCTGGGCGTTGTGCTGCCGCGCCAGCGCAGCCAGCAGGTCGTCGGGATGGACCGCGCCCTCGGCGACCAGAATGTCACCCAACTGCGCATCTACCCGCCGTTGCAGCCCCAGCGCGTTCAGCAATTCGGTTTGCGTGATCAGGCCCAAATCGACCAACTGCCGGCCCAAAGGGACGGATTGTCCCGGATCGGACACCCCTTCGGGATCGACAAATCGCAGCCGTGGATCGCTCATTCAAGGCCCCTGCGCAGATGGCAAAGCCTAGCTTGGGCAGAACACGGTTAATGACGTGTTAAGGCAAAGGGGCGACGTTAACGGAATCACCCCGTTTCCACAAATTAACTCAGATGAAGGATCGCCTTAGCTTGCGCGGGCGGCCATGGCTTCGGCGAAACGCTCGAACAGGTAAAAGCTGTCTTGCGGGCCGGGGCTGGCTTCGGGGTGGTGTTGCACGGAATAGACCGGGCGGCCCTCCATGCGGATGCCACAGTTGGACCCGTCAAACAGCGATGTGTGGGTTTCCACAACGCCCTTCGGCAGGCTTTGCCCGTCAACCGCAAAGCCGTGGTTCATCGACGTGATCTCGACCTTGCCGGTTTCGTGGTCCTTGACCGGGTGGTTCGCCCCGTGGTGGCCGTGGTTCATTTTCACGGTCTGCCCGCCCAATGCCAGCGCCAGCATCTGGTGGCCCAGACAAATCCCGAACACGGGCAGGTCGGTCTGGTCCAGAATGCCCTTGATCATCGGGACGGCATAAACGCCGGTGGCCGCCGGATCGCCGGGGCCGTTGGACAGGAACACGCCATCGGGATTGTGCGACAGAACCTCTTCGGTGGTGGCACTTGCAGGCAGCACAGTCACGTCACAGCCCGCCGAGGCCAGGCAGCGCAGGATGTTGCGCTTTGCGCCGTAGTCCACCGCGACGACCTTGTACTTGGGGTCGGTCTGCGGCTTGTAGCCCTCGGGCCACGCCCACCGCATTTCGTTCCAGCGATAGGATTGCGCACAGGTCACATCCTTGGCCAGATCAACGCCCTCAAGCCCCGCGAACGCACGCGCGTCGGCCACCAGCTTGGCCGTGTCGAACTTGCCATCGGGGCTGTGGGCCAGCGTCACATGCGGCGCACCGGCCTGACGGATGGCGCGGGTCAGCCGACGGGTGTCGACGCCGCCAATTGCGATGCGCCCGCGCGCGGCCAGCCAATCGCCCAACGTACCGACACTGCGCCAGCTCGAGGGATCGGTCGGCATCCATTTCACCACCATGCCCGCCGCCACCGGATCGGCGGTTTCGTCGTCTTCGGGCGTGATGCCGGTGTTGCCGATGTGCGGGAAGGTAAAGGTGACGATCTGCCCGGCATAGGACGGGTCGGTCATGATTTCCTGATAGCCCGTCATCGCCGTGTTAAAGCACAATTCTGCCTGTGTCTGGCCGGTGGCGCCAAATCCCACCCCGTAGAATAATGTGCCATCAGCAAGGGCAAGACAGGCGGTCGGGTGCGTGGGAGCGTGCGCGGACATGGGCGGCCTCATGTGTACAGGGATGCGGGCAAAGTCGCGCGAAACTAGTCATTGCGACAGGCAGGGTCAAGGGCGCGGGGTAATTTACGAAATCTTTATATATCAGTTACTTGGCAAGGATCGCAATGGTTGCGGCTTGGCTGGGGTTTCGGTATTGTCGCAATCTTATCATCAACCCATGGGGATGGGACACACATATGGATATGCGAACCCGGATTTCGACTGCTTTGAAGCAGGCGATGAAGGAAAAAGCCACCGACCGGCTTTCGACGCTGCGTCTGATCAATGCCGCCTTCAAGGACAAGGATATTGATGCACGCGCCGCTGGGGCCGAAGACGGTGTAGACGACGCGGCCTTGCTGGCGATTCTAAGCCGCATGGTCAAACAGCGACAGGAAAGCGCGCGCGCCTACGAAGAGGGCGGGCGTCTGGACCTGGCCGAGCGGGAACGCTCCGAAGTCGAGATTATCGAGGAATTCCTGCCGCAACAGCTAAGCGAAGAGAAAAGCGCCGCAGCCGTCGATGCCGCCGTGGCCGAAGTGGGCGCCGACAGCATCCGCGACATGGGCAAGGTGATGGCCGTGCTCAAGGCCAAGTACACCGGCCAGATGGACTTTGGTGTCGTGGGGCCAATGGTCAAGGACCGCCTGAGCACCTGACCCAACTGCGCCGTTTCCGGCGCTTTCCCAAAAACGACTTGTCGCCCTGACCGGGGCGGCGCCGCCGCAGCTTTTGCTGCGGTGTTTTTGCGTGTTCAAGTCTTGGTCTAGCGGCGCAGGGCGCGGTTCAGTTCATCATATAGTGAAATGCGTTCGTCCTCGGACAGGAACGCGCCAATCTCGACCTCGCGGCCCATGCCCTTGAGCGTGACATAGTGGGGCACCGGGCCGTCGGTTTCGTATTTGGTGACCTTGGTCCAGTAGCGGTTGCAGTGCCATTCCTGCGTGCCGCCCTTGGCATCGGTGCGGACCAGTTGCGCGGAATTGCCGGACAGGGACAACACTTCGCTGATCTGGCGCGCGCGATAATTGTGCTGCAACGCGAAATACAGCCCCCAGACCGCCAGCAGCGTAAACGGCAACAACCCCCACAACAGCGGTGTGCCCAACAGCGGCATGGTCGGGATCAGCAACAGCGTGAACGTCGCCAGCACAAAGGCCGCCATCCCGCGCGCAGGCAGGGACTGGTGCGGCCACAGGTGCAGCAGTTGGGTCGGGGCGTCTGGTTCGGTTGTCCAGCGGTATGGCATGGTCGGGCTGCTTTGCGGCGTCGGTTGGGACAGGGTGCGGGTACAAGATAGCATCGCGGTTTGATGCTGCAATGCAACATGCTGATTTGCCATCGGCAAAGGGGCGCTGCCCCTCGGCCTTGCGGCCTCACCCCGGAGTTTTCTGGCAAGATGAAGACCGGGCAGGCAGCAGACATGGAATGACATCGGGCATAGAAAAAGGGCCCCGACCGCCGTCGGAGCCCTTTGTTTTGGGGCTGAAGGGGAGGCAGTGCCTAGTGGCGCTGGTGGTCCCATTCTTCCTGCTTGGGCAGGGTTTCGAACGTGTGCTCGGGCGGCGGGCTGGGCAGTGTCCATTCCAGCGTGTCCGCATATTCGTTCCACGGGTTGTTCTCGGTGACCCGCGCGCCTTTCAGCAGCGAATAGATCACGATGCCGAAGAAGAACACGAAGGACGCGAAGGACAGGAAGGCACCCAGGCTGGACACATAGTTCCATGTCGAGAACGCTTCGGGATAGTCGATGTAGCGACGTGGCATGCCCTGACGGCCCAGGAAGTGCTGCGGGAAGAAGGTGATGTTCGCACCGATGAACATCATCCAGAAGTGCAGCTTGCCCGCCCATTCAGGGTACATGCGGCCGGTCATTTTGGGGAAGTAGAAGTAGATCCCCGCAAAGATGGTGAACACGGCGCCCAAGCTCATCACGTAGTGGAAGTGCGCCACAACGTAGTAAGTGTCGTGATAGGCACGGTCGACGGCGGCTTGGCTCAGGACGATGCCGGTGACGCCACCCACGGTGAACAGCACCAGGAAGCCAAAGGCCCAAAGCATCGGTGTCTTGAACTCGATCGAGCCGCTCCACATGGTGGCGATCCACGAGAACACCTTGACCCCTGTCGGGACCGCGATGACCATCGTCGCCAGCATAAAGTAGGACTGCTGGTTCAGCGACATACCGACCGTGTACATGTGGTGCGCCCACACAACAAAGCCCAGCACGCCAATGGCGATCAACGCCCAGACCATCGGCAGGTAGCCAAAGACCGGCTTGCGCGAGAAGGTGGCGATGACGTGGCTGATCAGACCAAAGCCCGGCAAGATCACGATGTACACTTCAGGGTGACCGAAGAACCACAGGATGTGCTGGTACAGGATCGGGTCGCCGCCGCCCGCAGGGTCAAAGAAGGTGAAGCCAAAGTTGCGGTCCATCAGCAGCATGGTGATCGCGCCCGCCAGAACCGGCAGGGACAGCAGGATCAGCCAGCTTGTGACAAAGATCGACCACGAGAACAGCGGCACCTTGAACAGGGTCATGCCGGGGGCACGCATGTTCAGGAAGGTGGTGATCATGTTGATCGCACCCAGGATCGACGAGGCACCCGACACGTGAACCGCGAAAATCGCAAGGTCCATGGCCATCCCGCCTTCGCGCACCGACAGCGGCGGATACAGAACCCAGCCCACACCGGCACCGTGCTGGCCGCCCTCGGACGGGGCCAGAACCGAGCAGACAGCCAGTGTTGTCCCGGCGACATACATCCAGAACGACAGGTTGTTCATCCGCGGGAACGCCATATCCGGCGCGCCGATCTGCAACGGCATGAAATAGTTGCCAAACCCGCCGAACAGGGCGGGAATCACCACAAAGAACATCATCAGGATGCCGTGGCCGGTGATCAGCACGTTCCAAAGGTGTCCGTTGGGGGTACATACGTCGGACGACGCGATCAGACGCGCCCCTTCCTGACACATGTATTGAACACCGGGGTTCATCAGCTCAAGGCGCATGTAAACGGTAAATGCAACCGAGATGAAACCGGCCAGTGCCGATACGATAAGGTACAGAATACCGATATCTTTGTGGTTTGTGGACATGAACCAGCGGGTAAAGAACCCGCGTTCGTCGTGATGATCGTGCCCGTGAATGGCTGCGTCTGCCATGCGGTGCCTCCTGCTGAGATGACTGCGGGCACGCCAAGAGCGACGGTGACCCGGATATGGAGCGGTTCTAGTGTGTTGGGCCGCGTGCATCAATGCATGATCTTGCCGCAGGTGGGGAATTATTGTCGCGGTCGGGCCTGTGAGGTGCAAAAATTTTTGTATTTCGTGCAAAAGGTCTATTTTCCGTTGGGATCGCGCAACACGGGAGAGCCTTCGTGGCCTTGAACTTGCAAAGACGCCTGTATGGCAGTTTGACAGAGGATGACGCGCAGGCCGATGCGGGCCAGATCCGCGCCTTTGCCACGCATTTCACCGCGCTGACCGCGTCAAAACTGGCGGGCGGGCTGGTGGACCCAAAGCTGGTGTTGTCCTCGGTGCTGGTCGCCTTGGGCGCGCCGGGCGGATTGGTCGGGGCGCTGGTGCCTGTGCGCGAGGCGGGGGCGCTGCTGCCGCAACTGGCGCTGGCCGCGTGGATCGACCGCAGCCGTCAGCGCAAATGGTTCTGGGCCGCAGGCGCCGCAGGGCAGGGGATTGCCGCCCTTGGCATGGCGGCGGCGGCGTTGACGCTGGACGGTGCGGCGGCGGGTTGGGCGATACTGGGCTGTCTTGCGTTCCTGGCGGTGTGCCGGTCGGCGGGATCGGCCAGTTACAAGGACGTTCTGTCGCGCACGCTGGACAAGGGCACGCGCGGGACGGTGTCGGGGCTGGCGGGCACCATTGGCGCGGTGGGGGTTCTGATCTTTGCGCTTTTGCTCAGCTTTGGGATCATTCCGGGCACCCCTGCGGCGATTGCCGGTGTGATCGCGGTGGCCGGGGCGCTGTTGATCGTGGCGGGTTTGATTTTCACGCTTCTGCAAGAGCCGGACGCCGATATTGATGATGCGGCCCAAGGGCTTGGCGGGCTGCGCGCCATCTTTGCGCCGCTGCGCAAGGACGCGCAATTGCGGCAATATATCCTGACGCGCACGTTGCTGATCTCGACCGCCCTTGCGCCGCCATTTGTCGTAATGCTGTCGGCGGGGGATGGCGAAAGCGTCAATCTAGGGCATTTGGGGTTGCTGGTGCTGGCCTCGTCAGCGGCGGCGATTGTGTCGTCTTATGTCTGGGGCCGCCTGTCAGACCGGTCGTCGCGGCGCACGTTGATGTTTGCCGGAATGGCCGCTGCGGCCGTGCTGGCACTGGCGGCGCTGATCGGTACGCTGACGGGGGGATTGGGCGGACCATATGGTGCGGCGGGCTTCGTCTTTGCCGCCAAGATCGCTTACGAGGGGGCGCGGGCAGGGCGCAAGACTCATCTGGCGGATATGGATGCCCATGACCAACGGGCCATCTATACCGCGCTTAGCAATTCGATTCTGGGGGTGATGCTGTTGCTGGGCGGGGGATTCGGGCTGTTGGCCGATCTGGTCGGACCTGCCTTGGTGCTGGGCGTCTTTGCCGCGATGGCAGCGGGCGGCGCGTTGCTGGCTGCGGGGCTGGACGAGGTGCAGGCAGACGCGCAGTCAGGTTAGGGGTGCGCCTCGAACACCCGCGCGAAGCTGCGGCGCAGGGCCACGTCCACGTCGTCCATCGTCACCGGCAGGCCCAGATCCACCAGCGACGTGACTCCGTGTTCGGTGATGCCGCAAGGCACGATGCCGCTGAAATGTTCAAGATTCGGTTCAACATTGATGCTGATGCCGTGAAAGCTGATCCACTTGCGCAAGCGGATGCCAATCGCAGCGATCTTGTCTTCGGCAGGCGTGCCATCGGGTTGCTGCGGCTTTTCGGGCCGTTGCACCCAGACACCGACGCGGCCATCGCGGATCTCGCCCTTGACGTTGAAACTGTCCAGCGTGTCGATCACCCAAGCCTCAAGGTCACGCACGAAACACCGCACATCGCGCCCGCGCTTGCCCACGTCCAACAGGGTATAGGCCACGCGCTGGCCCGGTCCGTGATAGGTATATTGCCCGCCGCGCTTGGTCGGATAGACCGGAAAGCGGTCGGGGTCGGTCAGATCGGCCACCTTGGCCGACGTGCCCGCAGTATAAAGTGCCGGATGTTCCAGCAACCATATGCATTCATCCGCCGTGCCCGCCGCGATCCGGGCGGCGCGGTCTTCCATCCACGCCTCGGCGGTGCGGTAATCGGTCAGGCCGGGGGAGGTGATCCATTCGACCATCGGTTCAGGCGGCCTCTTCCAGCGTCTGGCGCAGGATTTGCGCATAGTTTTCGGCACCTTGTGCGCCGGTGACCAGATATTTGCCGCCAAAGACCATGGAAGGCACGCCGGAAATCCCGCGCGATGTCCAGAATTTCTGCTTTTCGCGCACGCTCTCGACCAAGGCACCGCTGTCCAGCACCTCGCGCGCCGTGTCGGCGTCGATGCCCACGGAACCGGCCACGTCGATCAGCACATCGGGGTCGGACACATCGCGGTTGTCGGTGAAATGCGCCTTGAACAGCGCCAGTTTCAACGGATGTTGCAGCCCTTGCGACAGGGCAAAATCCAGCAACTGGTGCGCCTGAAACGAATTCACGATGCGGCTTTCGGGGGTAAAGTTGAAATCAAACCCCAGCGATTTGCCCAGATCCTGCAACTGCTTGCGGTTCTGCGCGGATTGTTCGGGCGAGGCGCCGTATTTCTCGGCAATATGCTCGGCGGTGTTCTGTCCTTCGGGCGGCATTTCTGGGTTCAGCTCGAACGGATGCCAACGGATGCGCGCGCCAATGCCGGTGGCGGCCAGCGCCTGTTCCAACTGGCGGTAGCCCACGATGCACCACGGACACATCACGTCCGAGACGATGTCGACGTCAACGACAGGCCCTTGCGGCGCGGCGGTATCGGGTGATGCGGGTGTGGACATTGGGTGCGATCCTTTCTGCTTTGTCTATAGGTCGTCTTTGCACCGCCGAATTGCAAGCCGCCGCCGCATGTGCGCTTGCGCGGCAAATTTACACTTCACATCTGACCGATGGCGGTCTATAGCCCGCTCACCAAGCGACTGGCGTGCGGCCGTGGCGGAATGGTAGACGCGCAGCGTTGAGGTCGCTGTGGGGTAACACCCGTGGAAGTTCGAGTCTTCTCGGCCGCACCAATCTCTCAGGTTCGAACGATGTTCGAACAGGTGCCCCAAACGCTCCCCTGTCAAAATACGTACATATCTCGGCCGATCTTGTACAAATTGCGCAAACCTCTGGCAATCCAGGTGCATCGCCATACCTGTGAGATGCCCTGATGCATTGCGCAGTGCCGCCATCACAAAACCCCACGCATGGGTTGAGGGTCGGACGTGCACAGGGCAATGTGCCAGAGTTCTTCAGCTGTAGGTTTCCGCTTGTCCCAGTCCGATACATCCACCGCCGACACACGTCCGCCCGCGCCCTATTCGTCGCGGGGGCAATGGGTGCGCATTCTGCGCCATGTCTGGGTGGACCTGGACGACAAGAACATGACGCTGATCGCGGCCGGTGTCGCGTTTTATTCGATTCTTGCGGTGTTTCCCGCCATTGCCGCGATCATCGCCATGTGGGGCATCGTGGCCGACCCCGAGGTGGTTGCGGTCGAGGTGGACAAGTTCCGCGCGGTGCTGCCGCAAGAGGTATACGACCTGATTTCGCAACAGATCGCGCAACTGACCAATGGCGACCGCGCCACGCTGACCTGGGCGTCTGGCGTATCGCTGACCCTGGCGCTGTGGACATCGCGGGCCGGGGTGGCGGCGGTGATGCGCGGGCTGAACGCGATCTACGGCCAGCCCAACCGCAGCGGGTTGTCGCATTATGTGCGGGCGATTTTGCTGACGCTGACGCTGGTGGGCGTGGCGCTGGTTGCGCTGACCTGCATGGTGCTGGCGCCGATCATCATCCGTTTTGTGCCCTTCGGGATCGCAAACAGCGGTCTGATCGAACTGTCACGCTGGGTGGTGATGATCGTGGTGCTATACGCGGGGATTTCACTGCTCTACCGCATGGGACCGGTCAAACGCGAGGCGCGGATGAAATGGTTCACCCCCGGAGCGATTTTCGCCACGCTGGGCTGGACGGCCGCATCGCTGGGCTTTTCGATCTATTTGCAGAACTTCGGCAATTATAACGAGATTTACGGCTCGATCGGGGCGGTGATCGCCTTGTTGATGTGGCTGTTCATCAGTGCCTTCCTGGTGCTGCTGGGCGGGTCGATCAACGCGCATTTCGAACGCGAACGCTGGCACCGGCGCGCGCAAGACCCGGTTTAGATATGCGTGCCCAATGCGACCAGCCACAGCCATGCGGTGATCACTGACGCGCCTGTCGCCACCAACACCGATGACGCGGCCACGCGGCGTGCACGTCCGTACATATTGGCAAAGATATAGGCATTGACCCCCGGCGCCATCGCCGCTGTCAGCACCGCAGAGCGGAAGAAGTCGGGCGAGATGTGCAGGCTTTTGCCAATGGTCCACGTGATGGCGGGATGCACCACCAGCGCAATCAGGCAAACCATTGCGATGGCCAGCTTGTCACCTTCGGGTTTGTACTGGATCAGAACACCCCCCAGCGCAAACAACGCCGCGGGCAGGGCGGCGCGCACGATCAGGTCCAGACCGTCGTTCAAAAAGCCGGGAACAGGAATGTGCATCAGGTTGACGGCAAACCCCAGCACGATTCCGATCACCAGTGCATTGCGGAACATGGCACGGGTCACGGCGCGGGCGGTCTGAAGGGGGCTTGCACCACGGTTGCGTGCGATTTCCATCACCGTGATGCCCAGGCCATAGCAAAAAGGCGAGTGGATCGCGACAATGACAAAGTTGCCGGTCAATGCCGCCGTGCCATAGGCGCTTTCGGTGATCGCAAGCCCCAGAAGCAGGGAATTCGAGAACAGGCAGCAAAAGCCGATGACGATGCTGTCTTCCAGGTCGCGTTTCAGCAGATAGAACGACACCAGCGTGCCAAGGGTGAAACAGGTCGCAGCCCCGGTGTAGAAGGCGATCAGGATGCCGGGATCGAAATTGGCCGAAAGGTCCATGCGTGCAATCGCCTGAAACAGCAGGCAGGGGATCGCAAAGCTTTGGGTGAACTTCATGACCCCGTCGATGCCCGAGATCGGAAAGGTCTTGGTCCAGACCGCGACATAGCCAAAGCCGATGACAAGGAAGACGGGCAGGATCACGTCAAGAAGGGTTTGCATATTCAGAGCCTTGGGAGGGTCGGAAAGCGGCCCTTCGGGGAGGATTTATAAGAACCAGAGAAGCGGTCAGTCGGGGAAGGTCAGCGACAGGCCGTCATAGGCAGGTTGGATGTGGTCGGGGGTCTCGTCTGCCAGCGTCTGATAGTCGAGGTCGATGTGCATGTTGGTCAGCACGGCCTGTTTGGGTTGCATCCGGTCGATCCACTCCAGCGTCTGGGCCAGATGGCTGTGGGTCGGATGGGGGTCGCGGCGCAGGGCGTCGACGATCCAGCAGTCCAGATTGTGCAAGTGGCCCCAGGACGCATCGGGAATGGTCGCCACATCGGGCAGATAGGCCACATCGGCGATGCGAAAGCCCAAGGCGTCGATGGCCCCGTGGTTGACCGAAAAGGGGGTAAAGGTGATGTCGCCCCCCGCGCCGGTCACGGTCACGTCGCCGTCGATGGTGTGCATGTCCAGAATGGGCGGATACATCGACCCCTTGGGCTGCACAAAGGCATAGTCGAACCGGTCCAGCAGCGCCGTTTGGGTTTCGGGGTCGGCCCAGACGGGCAGACGGGCGCGCATGTTGAACACGATCATGCGCAGGTCGTCGATGCCATGCACGTGGTCGGCGTGGCTGTGGGTGTAGATCACCGCATCAAGCCGTCCGACACCTGCGTCCAGCAACTGGCTGCGCAGATCGGGCGAGGTGTCGATCAGCACGGTGGTGGTGCCTGCATCTGTTGTGCGCTCGACCAGCATCGAACAGCGGCGGCGGTTGTTTTTCGGGTTGGTCGGATCGCAGGCACCCCAGTGCCCGCCCAGACGCGGCACCCCGCCCGACGAGCCGCAGCCGAGGATGGTAAAGCGCAGGTCGGCCATCAGGCGGCGACCTTGTAAGCGGCGGCTTTGGAAAACAGACGGTCAAAGTTGGCCTGAGTCTGGGCGGCGAAATCGGCGTAGTCCATGCCGAACACCTGCGCCCCGACGCGCGCGGTGTGCGCGGTATAGGCCGGCTCATTACGGCGGCCCCGATGGGGCGGCGGTGCCAGGTAGGGGGCGTCGGTTTCGACCAGAATGCGGTCCACGGGTGCGGCGGCAAAGATGTCGCGCAGCTCCTGGCTTTTGGGGAACGCGGAAATGCCCGACATGCTGAGGTAAAAGCCAAGGTCAAGGGCGGCGCGGGCCAGTTCGGGCGAGGACGAGAAACAGTGCATGACGCAGGCGTAGGCACCGTTGGCATGTTCTTCGGCCAGAATGCGGGCCATGTCGTCGTCGGCCGCGCGCGCATGGATGATCAGCGGCAGGCCGGTCTGGCGGGCGGCGGCGATGTGGATGCGCAGGCTTTGCTGCTGCACCTCGGCGCTGTCGGCGGTGTAGTGGTAATCAAGGCCGGTTTCGCCGATGCCCACGAATTTGGGATGCTGGGCCAATGCCACCAGTTCATCCACCGAGGCCATCGGCTCATCCGCCGCGCTCATCGGGTGGGTGCCTGCGGCATAGAAGACGGGGGCGTATTTCTCAGCAATCGCGCGCACTTGCGGTTCGTTCTTCAACTTGGTGCAAATGGTGACCATGCGGGTGACGCCCGCGGCGGCGGCGTCGGCGATGATCTGGTCGCGTTCGCCGTCAAAGTCGGGAAAGTCCAGGTGGCAATGGCTGTCGGTGATGTGCGGTGTCTGCATTGGGCCCTTCAGGCAAGTGCCTGTTGTTGTAGCTTGAAAAACGTATCCAACACCAGCGCGGCAGGGTCAAGGTTGACTGCCCGCCCATGTGCGGCGCGGGCGCTGACCTGCTGTTGCGTGGTCGCCCAGCCGCGTGCGGCGCGGGCGTCGGGGGCAAGGCGCGCCAGCACGGTGGATTCGTGCGGTGCGGCCTGTGTGGCGGGGGGGCTGCCGGTGGCACCGGTGCGCGCCAGACGGCCCAGAGCGATGTCGAGCAGCACGAACAAAAGATCCAGTTTGTCCGCCGCCCCGCGCTGTGCGGCGGCTTCGGCCAGTTTCAGGGTGCGGGCGCGGTCGAGGTTGGGCAATGATCCGAGGATGCCGATGATTTCGGCGTAGATTTGCAGACCGCCGGACAGCGACAGGCGCAATGCCTCGCCGACCGAGCCTGCGGACAGCTCGGCAAGTGCTGCGGTGGTGTCGCCTGTCTCGATGCCCGCCTGTGCCATCGCCTGGGCCATCTGTTCGGGGGGCAGGGTGCCCAGCCGCAGGGTGCGGCACCGCGAGCGGATCGTGGGCAGCAGCCGCGACGGCTGGTGCGAGATCAGCAGGATGGTGGCGCGGGCGGGGGGCTCTTCCAGCATTTTCAGCAGGGCGTTGGCCGCTTGGGTGTTCATGTCGTCGGCGGCGTCCACGATGACCACGCGGCGGCCGCCGTCGGCCGAGGACATCTGGAAGAACCCTGCCAGACGGCGGATGTCGTCCACGACGATCTGGTCGCGCATCCGTCCGGTTTTTTCGTTGACGGTGCGGGTGATGGATTTCAACCCCGGTTCGGCCCGGGCCGCGATGCGGCGGGCGACGGGGTGGTCGGGATCGATGTGCAAAGACGCAGGCGGGTGCGGCGCGCCGAACATGCCGCCGTCCTCGGCAGGATCTGGGGTGGCCAGCAGGAACCGCGCGATGGACCATGCCAGTGTTGCCTTGCCCACGCCGCGCGGGCCGGTGATCATCCAGGCATGATGCAGGCGCGCGCTGGCGAAGGCATCAAGAAACGCCTGCTGTGCTGCGTCCTGACCGATGAGATGCGTCGCCGCGCTGGGATGCGGGGCGCCGGGGACCTGATCGGCAGGCTGGGTATCGGGTGAGGTGGTGGCCATGGCGCAGGTCTAGCACCGTGTTGCAGGGGTTGGAATGGGGGCTATGCAACGCACTTTATTTTGGGGGCGCTGCCCCCGCGTTGCTGCGCAACGCACCCCCGGGATATTTTCAGCCAAAAGAAGACAGGTGGGTGGTGACTGTTTCGGCAACGTCCGCGGCCACCGCGTCGATGTCGCGGGCGCCGTTGATGGTGCGGAAGCGGTCGGGGAATTCCTGGGCCAGTGCCAGAAAGCCCGCGCGCATCTGGGCTTGAAGGTCGGCGCCGAAATCCTCGAAACGTTCTTCGGCGGTCTGGCGGGATTTGGCGCGGGCGTGGCCGGTCCCGGGGTCCATGTCGATCAGTACGGTCAGGTCGGGTTCGCGCCCGATCATCAGGCTGTGCAACTGGTCGACGGTGGCACGCAGGTCACCGCGTGACAGGCCCTGATACATGCGGGTGCTGTCGGCAAAGCGGTCGCAGATCACGATTTGCCCTGCGGCGAGGGCCGGGTTGATCGTGCGTTCCAGATGGTCGCGGCGGGCGGCGGTGAACAGCAAGATCTCGGTTTCGGCGGACCAGCGGTCGGGATCGCCTTGCAGGACCAGCGCGCGGATTTCTTCGGCGCCCGGCGAGCCGCCGGGTTCGCGGGTCAGGATCACATCGTGCCCCGCCGCGCGCAGATGATCGGCCAGCAGACGGGCCTGCGTGGATTTACCCGAGCCGTCGATGCCCTCGAATGTGATGAAAGTGCCGCGCGGGGCCTGCGGCTGGCTCAACTGGCGGCCCCGGTTTCTTCTTCGGGGCCACGGTTCAGCCGTTCCAGCAGGATCAGGGCCACGGCGCTGACCTTGGCCATGAAGCCGGCGGGGGCAACCGTGGTTTCGGCCACCAGCGGGACGCGGGTTTCGGGCAGGCCCTCGGGCTGAATCACCAGTTCGGCCAGTGTGTCGCCTGCGGTCACGGGTGCCTTGATCGGACCTGTGTAGACGACCTCGGCCTTGATGTCGTCACCGGCCAGAACCGGCAGCAGAACGTTCAGATCCTGATCCAGCGTCAGGCCGACGGTTTTCGACTGGCCCATCCAGACGTCGGCCTGCGCGATGCGCTGGCCGGCCTTGCCCAAAGGGCGCTGGGCAAACTGGCGGAAGGCCCAGTTAACCACGGCTTCGGCCTCTTCGGCGCGGGCCTCGGCCGAGGGCATGCCGGACAGCACGAAGATGATGCGACGGTCGTCTTGCACGGCCGAGCCGACAAGGCCGTAGCCGGCCTCCTGGGTGTGGCCCGTTTTCAGCCCGTCCGCGCCGATGCCAAGACCCAGCAGAGGGTTGCGGTTAAAGCGGTTCGACGCCTCGTTGGCATCAAAGAGGTACTCTTTTTCAGCAAACAGCGGGTAATACTGCGGGAAATCGGTGATGATGCGGCGCGCCAACAGGGCCAGATCGCGCATCGACATCAGGTGGCCTGCTTGCGGCCAGCCGTTCGAGTTGGCGAAGGTCGAGTTTGTCATGCCCATTTTCTGCGCGCGCTGTGTCATCAGGCGGGCAAAGCCTGCCTCGGTGCCATCGGGGCTGAGCGCCTCGGCGATGACTGCACAGGCGTCGTTGCCCGACAGCACGATGATGCCGCGCAGCAGGCTTTCGACCGGCACCCGTTCGCCCGCTTTCAGAAACAGGGTGGACCCGGCATAATTCATTGCGTGTTGCGACACGGGCAATTCTTCGTTCAGGGTCAGACGGCCGTCACCCAGGGCCTCGAAGGCCATGTACAGCGTCATCAGCTTGGACATCGACGCAGGCGGCAGCGGCTGGTCCGCGTTCTTGGTCAGCAGGACCGTGCCGGTGGTGTGGTCGATCACAAAGGCCGAGCTGGCGCGGGTGTCAAAGGCCAGCGCGGGCAGGGCGGTGAGGATCAGCGCAAGGGCGGCAGCAAGGGTGCGGATCATCATTGGGGTGTCCTTCAGTTGGTCACGGCGTAGGCGTCAGAGAAGCCCTGTTCCTTGATCTTGGCAAGGAGCTGTTTGCGTTCGGATGCGGTTACGGCGGGGCCTACGACCACACGCCAGAATGTTTTGCCATTGGCTTCGAATGTTTTGACCTGCGGCACAACGCCTGCGCCGCGCATCTGGTTTGCGGTGCGTTCGGCGTTGGCCTCGACCGAGAAGATGCCGATCTGGACATAGGGCTTGTCCAGCGACGACGTGCGTGGTTTCGCGGCAGGTTGCGGTGCCGGGGTCGGGGGCGCTGCGGCAGCGGTGGGCGTGGCCGGATCGTCCAGCGCGGTTTCGGCGACCGCGACGGGATCAAGCGGTGTCGCGGCAACATCCGAGGCTGCGGGCAGGGCGGCACCATCAGCCGCGGCTTCGGCAGGGCCGTCCTCGGTGATCTCTTCCTTGCGCAGGGCGGTCACGTTCAGTTCGACCGGTGCACCGGCCAGCATACCCAGCGAGGTTGCCGCATCGGATGACACCTGAAGCCGTGGTCCGGGGATGTCACGTTCGCGGCGGAACAGGGCGCCGACGACGAACTGGCCGTTGGCCTGGTTGCGGATGATCACCCGCTCGGGGTCCTTCACGTCAGGGTGCGCGACCCAGACACCGCCCAGCGATGGCCGCCCGTCCCATAGTCCCGGTTCGGTGGCGGAAAACACGTCGGGCGCTTCGATGTCACGCTCGACCGTCTTGCGGGTGCGTTTGGTGGCGCTGACCTGTTCGCTGCCCTGCGCCTTGATGCCCAGACCTTGTCCCAGGCTGAACTGCCCGCCTTCGTCGCATCCGGCCAGCAAGGCCAGCGTGCAGGTGGCGGCAATCAAGCCTTTGGTGGAATTGGAAATTTGTGTAGAGAAGACTGCCCAAGTCATCGTCATCAAGTCCTTGCCTGTCTCCGGCACCCCAGTGGGCCGGTGCGCCCGGAACGGCACGCGTGATGGCCCCTCTGTCGGGGGCGTTGGGCGCACTCTAGCGCGTGTGAGCCGGTGTGAAAAGCGCGCGCTGGGCCGATCGGCAATATTCCCCGCGCACGAGGAGGAAAATCGCGGTTTGCCGAATCGCGGAAGCCGCATTATTGGACCCCAGTCGGAGGAGTGGCAGAGTGGTCGAATGCACCGGTCTTGAAAACCGACGAGGGTGAAAGTCCTCCGTGGGTTCGAATCCCACCTCCTCCGCCACCTTTTTCATTTTCAGTGGATTGGCCGGCTTTCGGGTGGTCTTGCGCGCGCAGTTTATCGTTCGTGGCGCCAGCTCACCTCTGCTCGTCCGTCCTCTCGCGATGCGGCGGCGCAACAGGGGCGCAACAGTTATAGAGTATGGCAACTGCACAGCACCCGCTTCTGCCCAGGAACCACGGCGTTTCTTGTTAAGTGCGAAGGTGCGACTTTATGTCTGGAATGACCGGAACAACTTGAGAATCTTGAAGTCTTGAGGTTGTTAACCTTGTGGCTGCGGGAAATTAATTCATAATCGGTGGGCTGGATTTTTCGTAGGGATTAGGAGTTCTTTTGTCTCTGTTCTTTATCGTCGCTTTACCATTCCTGGGTGCGTTGCTTCCTGGATTGATGAACTCTGCCGGACGGTCGGCCACGGCGGGCGTCACGTTCACCGTGACGCTGGCGGCTTTTGTGGGTCTGCTGACCAACCTGCCTGCTGTGCTTGCGGGCAATGTGGTGATGGCGCGGGTCGACTGGATGCCGCTGCTGGGGCTTAACTTTTCGTTGATGCTGGACGGGCTGGGCTTTTTCTTTGCCCTGCTGATCCTTGGCATTGGCCTGTTGATCATTGCCTATGCGCGCCACTATCTCAGCCGCGACGACAATGTGGGGCAGTTCTTCACCTATCTGCTGCTGTTCCAAGGCGCGATGGTGGGCATTGTCATGAGCGACAACATCCTGCTTTTGCTGGTTTTCTGGGAACTGACGTCGCTGTCGTCCTTCCTGTTGATCGGATATTGGAAACACCTGCCCGAAGGGCGTCAGGGCGCGCGCATGGCGTTGACGGTCACCGGCATGGGTGGGCTTGCGATGATCGGTGGCATGTTGATGCTGGGCCAGATCGTCGGCAGCTATGACCTGAGCGTGATCTTGCAGAACCGCGAGTTGATACAGGCCGATCCGCTGTACGTCCCTGCGCTGGTGTTGATTCTGCTGGGCGCGTTCACCAAGTCGGCGCAGTTCCCGTTCCATTTCTGGTTGCCGCACGCGATGGCGGCGCCGACGCCTGTGTCGGCCTATCTGCACTCGGCCACGATGGTAAAGGCGGGCATCTTCCTGATGGCACGCATGTGGCCGGTGCTGTCGGGCACGCCTGAGTGGTTTGCGATCGTCACCACGGCGGGACTGATCACGATGGTTCTGGGCGCGGTGATTGCGCTGTTCAAACATGATCTGAAGGCGCTGTTGGCGTTTTCGACGGTCAGCCATCTGGGCCTGATCACCATGCTGCTGGGCACAGGCACCGCGTTTGGCGCGATGGCCGCGGTTTTTCATATTCTCAACCACGCGACGTTCAAGGCGGCGTTGTTCATGTCTGCGGGCATTATTGATCACGAGGCGCACACGCGCGACATTCGCCGTTTGGGTGGGTTGCGCAGGTTGATGCCCGTGACCTTTGGCATTGCCAGTCTGGCGGCACTTTCGATGGCGGGAATTCCGTTGCTGAACGGGTTCCTGTCCAAGGAAATGATGCTGGAAGAAGCGCACCACACTGTCCTGTTTGGCAGCCCCATGCTGGTGCCGGTGCTGGCAACGGTGGGGTCGTTGTTCTCTGCCGCCTATTGCTTCCGGTTGATCGGGCACGTGTTCTTTGGCCCCGTGCGCGACGACTATCCGGCCAAGCCGCATGACCCCAACACCGGCCTTTGGCTGCCGCCTGCTGTGCTGGTTGTTCTGGTGGTGGCAATTGGCGTGGCGCCGTTCCTGGCCGAACCCTTCGTGAAGCTGGTGACGGCATCGGTTCTGGGCGACGCGGCAGCGGTTCCGACCGCGCATTTCAAGATCTGGCATGGTCTTGTGCCTGCGCTGTACATGTCGCTGATCGCCATTGCGGGCGGTTTGCTGATGCTGGCGCTGTTCAAGCCGGCGCTGTTCGTCTGGGACAAGGCACCGCGCCCCGAGGCCAAAGTCATCTTCGAGGCCATCGTCGAGGCGGTCGCGAAGCTGGCGCGCGAGGTCATCCACGCGTCGCACAACGGTGCGTTTTCGCGCTATGCGGCAATTGCCTTGGTGGTCATGGTCGCTGTCGGGTATCACGCATGGTCCACCGGTACGGTCGGACCCGATACACGCGCAGTGCAATATGCACCGCCTGTGTTCATCGCGGCCTGGCTGATGCTGGCGGCGGCCACGGCGGGATTGGTCCTGTTGCACCGCAACCGGCTGCTGTCGCTGATCCTGATCGGCATCGTGGGTCTGATGGTGTCCATCGGCTTTGTGTTCTTCAGCGCGCCCGACCTGGCGATGACGCAATTCACCGTCGAAGTTGTCACCATCATCCTGTTGCTGCTGGCCCTGAATTTCCTGCCCAAGACCACACCCGTGGAAAGCACTGTGTTGCGCCGCGTGCGTGACACAGGTGTGGCGGTGCTGGGGGGGCTGGCGACGTTCGGGCTGTCCTATCACTATTTGCTGCGCGACGCGGTCAGCACGCCGATTTCGGAATTCCACCTTGCCAATGCCTACAAGGGCGGCGGCGGTACGAATGTCGTGAACGTCATTCTTGTCGATTTCCGTGGTTTTGACACCTATGGCGAGATCATCGTGTTGGGCATCGCTGCGCTGCTGATCTATGCGATGACCGAAACGCTGCTGGACGGTCCGGTGCGGGCGCGATTGTTGAACCGCAAACCCGATCAGTCGCGGTCGGGCAACAAGCATCCGATGATGATGGTCGTGCTGACGCGGGTCATCATGCCGGTTGTTCTTATGGTCGGCTTCTACATCTTCTTGCGCGGCCACAACGAACCGGGTGGTGGATTTATCGCGGGCCTGATCGTGTCCATTGGCGTCGTCATGCAGTATATGGCCAGCGGCTTTGGCTGGGCGTCGGCGCGGTTGCGGTATCCCTATCACGGGGTGATCGGGGCGGGCGTTCTGATTGCGGGGCTGACCGGCATCGGGTCATGGTTCTTTGGCAAGCCCTTCCTGACTTCGGATTTCACCTATGTCCGCATTCCACCGTTCGAAAAATTCGAACTGGCCACTGCTGCGCTGTTTGATCTGGGTGTGTTTCTGGCCGTTGTCGGCGCTGTGATGCTGTCGCTGGAAAGCTTCTCGCGGCTGGCGCGGCTGGCCGGATACCATGACAGCGACGAACCCATGGACATTGATCCCTTGCGCGACGACACCAAAGCTGCGGGACTTGCCGCCGCCGAAAAGAAGGGAGTGTAACATGGAGTTTCTTGTTGCATCCGCCATTGGCATCCTGACCGCCGGGGGCATCTACCTGACTTTGCGGCTGCGGACCTTTCCCGTGATTCTGGGGGTGTCGCTGCTGACCTATGCGGTGAACGTTTTCCTGTTTGCTTCAGGCCGATTGACAGTGGGGGCGCCGCCGATCCTGCAAGACGGGGTCAGCACCTATACCGACCCGCTGCCGCAGGCCCTGGTGCTGACGGCGATTGTTATTTCCTTCGGCATGACGGCTGTTGTCGTGATGATCGGCCTTGGCGCGTTTCTGGGGTCGGATGACGATCATGTGGACGACCAGCCCCAAACCGATGAAGACCGTTCGGAGGGCGCATCATGAACCATTGGATCGCTGCACCCATTATCCTGCCCGCCCTTGTCGCGCCCTTTATCGTGCTGGCCGCACGCTATCACATCGGCATTCAGCGGGTGCTGTCCGTGGCGGGCGTTCTTGGCCTGATCGCCGTTGCTTTCGGCCTGGCCCTTCAGGCATTCGACGGCACCATCACACTGTATCAAATGAGCGACTGGGCCGCGCCCTTCGGCATTGTGCTGGTCGCTGACCGCCTTTCCACGATGATGGTGCTGCTGACGGCGGTCCTGGCGCTGTTTGTGCTGCTTTATGCCATCGGATCGGGCTGGGACAATCGCGGCTGGCACTTTCACGCGCTGTACCAGTTCCAGCTTATGGGCATCATGGGCGCGTTCCTGACGGGCGACCTGTTCAACCTGTTCGTGTTTTTCGAGGTGCTGCTGATCGCGTCCTACGGTCTGATGATCCACGCAGGCGGCAATGCGCGACTGAAGGCAGGTGTGCAATATGTGCTGTTCAACCTGATCGGCTCGACCCTGTTCCTGTTCGCCTTGGGGTCGATCTATGCCGAAACGGGTACGCTGAACATGGCCGACCTGGCAAACCGCGTGGCGCAAATCGGCCCCGAGGCGACGGTGGGCATTCGGGTCGCTGCCGTGCTGCTGTTGCTGGTCTTTGCGATCAAGGCGGCGGTGGTGCCGTTGCACTTTTGGCTGCCATCCAGCTATGCCGAAGCGCCGGCCCCGGTGGCCGCGCTGTTCGCGATCATGACCAAGGTGGGCGCCTATGCGATCATCCGCGTCTATACGATGATCTTTCCGCCCGATCTGGCGGCGACGGCCGGATTGCATGGCTATTGGCTGATGCCCGCGGCACTGGTGTCGCTGGCCATCGGGATGACCGGCGTGCTTGCGGCCAAACATCTGGACCGGCTTGTGGCGTTTTCGGTGATCGGGTCGATGGGTATGGTGATGGTGTCGATTGCGCTGTTCACCCCCGCCGGTATCGCGGCGGCGTTGTACTATATCGTGCATTCGACGCTGGCCGGTGCCGCGCTGTTCCTGATCGCTGACCTTGTCCGCACGGGGCGGGGCAGTCTGACGCTGACACCGCAGCCTGTTCTTGCGGGCAACGCGCTGACGGCTGCGCTGTTCTTTGTCGGGGCCATTGCGATGGCCGGACTGCCGCCGCTGTCGGGTTTTCTGGGCAAGTTGCTGGTGCTGAATGCCAGCTATGACAGCCCCCAGATGGTCTGGATCTGGGCGGTTGTGCTTGGATCAAGCCTGATCAGCATTGTCGGGTTCTCGCGCGCAGGCAGCATTCTGTTCTGGAAGGCGCATTCCGTCACCCCCGAGCCAGAGGCCGAAGCGCTGGCGCGACCTCATGCGCTGTCCTATGTGGCGGTTGGCGGTCTGGTGACGCTTTTGGTCGCGCATACCGTTTTTGCAGGGCCCGTGCACAGCTACACCACGACGATGGCCGCGCAACTGTTCGCACCGCAGCCCTATATCTCGACGGTGGTGGACACGCCCGGCAAGTTGAGCACCCCCAAAACGGGAGACCACTGATATGTCCCGCGTCTATAACTGGCTTTTGCCGCACCCGCTTTTGACGCTGCTGCTGGCGGTTGTCTGGACCCTGCTGCAAAATGACATTTCGGCCGGCATGGTGGTGTTCGGCATTATCCTGGGGATCATCATCCCGCGGATGACCTCGATCTGGTGGCCTGATCTGCCGCAAGGGTTTCACATCGGCAAGATGTTCAGCTATTGCCTGATTGTGATGTGGGACATTCTGGTGGCCAACATTCAGGTCGCTTGGGTTGTTCTGTCGGTTCCGAACGCCAAGCTCAAGCCTGCGTGGATTGCCGTGCCGCTGAACCTGCGCCAGCCCGAGGCGATTACCTTGCTTGCAGGGACGATCACCCTGACCCCTGGTACCGTGTCCTGCGACCTGTCCAGCGATGGCCACAGCCTGCTGGTGCATGTGCTGCACACCCATGACCCCGACGCCGTTCTGGAAGACATCAAGATCCGCTACGAACGCCGGCTGGAGGAGATTTTTATATGATTGCTGCTGCGGATTTACTGAATTTTGCGCTGATCGTCACCTTTGTGACACTGGCCTTGGGGCAGATCCTGTCGATGGTGCGGTTGGTGATTGGCCCGACCCAGGGTGACCGCATCCTGGCGCTTGACACGATGGTTATCAACGCGTTGGGGTTGGTCGTTTTGCTGGGCATCTATCAAGGTGTGCAGATCTACTTTGAGGTCGCGTTGCTGATTGCGATGCTGGGTTTTGTCTCGACCGTGGCACTTGCGCGGTTCATCTTGCGGGGGGACATCATCGAATGAGCCTTGAGATTATCGGTACATATGCGGTGGCGCTGCTCTTGCTGATCGGGTCGGGGTTTGTTGCCGTCGGCGTGATTGGTCTGCTGAAGTTCAACGACCCGATGACGCGCCTGCACGCCCCGACAAAGGTGGGCACGGTCGGCATCGGCGCATTGCTTTTGGCATCAATGCTGTATTCCTTCGTGCAAGGTGAACGATCGCTGCACGAGATGCTGATCATGGCATTTTTGTTCGTAACCGCCCCGATTTCCGCGCATTTCATTGCAAAGGTGAACATTCACCAGCGGACCTGCGAAACCCCGCCGGCCCCGCCGAAAGATGCGATGTGGTCGACACTGAACGTCACAGAAGAAGACCGCGAGATCGCGCCGCAAGAGAAAGACTGACCACCTTGCAGCGTTCAATATCAATGCCTTCTCGGCGCATCTGGCGCCGGATTTTGCGCACGCCTGGACGTTGAAGCCTCAGGCAAATCCGGCGCGGGTCAATGTGAGCATGGTCGTTGATGCATTGGCGTGTTCCCTTTACGTTCCAACTCATGCGAGTCGCTTTTCAGAACGTTTTTCCCCTGTGCTCTGCCCGTGTCCACGAGGTCAGCGGGGCCGGTGCGATGGGCTTTGCCGCGATCGTCGCGCGGGGGCCCGTGCTTTGGATTCGGGAGGCGTGGCTTTCCAAGACCCTGACGCCACAGGGGTTGTTGCCCCTTTTCGATCCGGCGCAGCTTTTGCTGGCGCGCCCAAAGGATGAAACCGATGCACTTGCCGTGGCCGAAGAGGCGCTTAAAGACAGCGCGCTGCCTTATGTTGTCCTTGAGGTAACCCGCCCGCTGGATCTGCGCGAGGGGCGGCGGTTGCAATTGGCGGCCAAGGCGGGTGGAACGACAGGGCTGTGCATTATCTCGGATGGCATGGGGTCGAACGCCGCAGAAACCCGTTGGCGCGCCAGCCCGGTTTTTGATCCGGCACAGGAAGACTCGACTCTGATGCGCTGGGAAATTATTAAGAACAAATCGGGAACATTTGGGGCCTGGCATGTTCGATGGAATCAACAAACGAGTCGTCTCGATGTGGTTTCCCCGGTTGGCGAGCGACCGGGTTCTGCGGCAGTGCCCGATTGAGGGGCCGTTTGCGCTGACGGTGAAGGCCGATAATACCGAGCGGCTTTATTGCCTTAATCAGGTGGCAGAGCAGGTGGGTCTGAGCCGTGGAATGAGCTTTGCCGATGCCCGCGCCTTTTGCCCCGATCTGATCAGCCGACCGGCCCGCCCTGATCTGGATGCGCCTTTCCTTGCCGTTCTGCGCCGTTGGGCGACGCGTTATTGCCCTTGGGCGGGCTATGAGGGCACCGATGGTTTGGTGCTTGATGTCACGGGGGCGGCGCATCTTTGGGGCGGTGAGGCCGGGATGCTGGACGACATGCGTGCCCGCGCCGACCGTGCCGGATTGGAGCTGCGGCTTGGGGTGGGCGAGACCCGTGGTGCCGCATGGGCGCGCGCGCATTTTGGAGACGTGCACAGCACGCTTGCGGATTTACCTGTCGCGGCGCTGCGGATCGACGGTCGGATGGTCGTCGCGCTGCAACGTCTGGGGTTGCGTCGTATCGGTGATCTGACCGCCACCGCCCGCGCGCCGCTTGCCCGCCGTTTTGGTCCGGAACTGATGCTGCGGCTGGATCAGGCTATGGGGGATACCTCTGAACCAACCATGCCAGAAAGCGAACCGCCGCATTATGCGACACGGATGAGTCTGCCCGAACCGATCGGGTTGACCGAGGATGTGATGGGGGTCACTGCGCGGCTGCTCGCGCCGCTTTGTGACAAGCTTAAAGCGCAGGAGATGGGGGCGCGCAGCCTGTGTCTTACCCTGCGTCGGGTCGATCAGGGGTGCCAGATGGTCGAGCTGCGCCTGGCCGCGGCGATGCGCGATCCGGCCCGTATTCTGCCGCTGTTCGAGCGGGGTGTGGGAAAGGTCGATGCGGGGTTTGGTATTGATCAGATCCGGATTGAAGCCACGGTGGTCGAACCGCTTGCTGTTCAGCAGATCGGGCGCCGTCAGGCTTCGCCGGATCAACTCAATGACCTGATCACGCGCATCGGCACCCGCATCGGGCTGGAGAATATCCAGCGGTTTCTGCCCGCCGACAGTCATATCCCCGAACGCGCCTTTTCCATCGCACCCGCGGCTTTCAGCACGCCCGAGCGTGGCTGGAGTACGCTGCGGTCCCGCCCATCGTGCCTGTTCCCACCGGAATCGATCTCGGCCAGTGGGTCACAGCCGCCCGCACAGTTTCGCTGGCGACGCATGCGCCTGACGGTGGGCCGTGCCACCGGGCCCGAACGGATCGCGCCCGAGTGGTGGCTTCCCGATGACAATTGGCGTCGTGGGGTGCGCGATTATTGGAAGGTGGACACGCGCGAGGGGCGGCGGCTGTGGCTGTTCTATACCCCGCAGAACCCCGGTTGGTTCGTGCAGGGGGAATTCACATGATCAAGGGTGTCCGCGGTCAAAGGCAAGCCGACGCCGTTCCGCTCGAAGAAAGGCTTCGGCAACGCGACGGGGCAGGGTATGCAGAGCTGTGCGTGACGACGAATTTCACCTTTCTCACCGGCGCCTCGCATCCGGAGGAATTGGTGTTGCGTGCGGCGGAACTGGGTCTGGAGGCCATCGCCATCACGGACCGCAATACGCTCGCAGGGGTGGTGCGGGCCTATTCTGCGCTGAAGACCCTGCGCGAGGAGGCGACCCAGACCTTGCGCGTGCGCTCTTCGCATCAGGTCGATTCCTGTTCGCGCCAAGAGGTCGGGCAGCCGCAGGACCTGCACCCGCCCCAGATGCCCCGCCTTCCCAAGCTGATCGTCGGTAGCCGTCTGGTGTTGCGTGATTGCCCGGTGGAATGGATGGCCCTGCCCACGGATCGCGCCGCCTATCACCGGCTGTCGCGGCTTTTGACCCTTGGCAAACGGCGGGCGGAAAAGGCGGAGTGCCATCTTGATTTGCAGGATCTGGAAGCGGGGTGTCAGGGAATGATCCTTATCGCCTTGCCGCCCGCCGATCTGGACCTGGCACAGGCCCCTGTACGGCGGCTTGCGCGTCGGTTTCCCGGCGCGGTCTTTCTTGGCGCCCCACCACGTTACGACGGTTCGGATCAGGCATGGTTCGATGCCTGTGCCGCCATGGCGCAGCGGTGCTCTACCCCGATGGTCGCCGTGGGCGATGTGCTGATGCACCACGGCAAGCGCCGACAGCTTGCCGATGTGCTTACCTGCCTGCGTGAAGGCATCACCATTGACCAGATCGGCACCAAGGCACTGCCCAATTCCGAGCGCCGCCTGAAAGGCGCATCCGATATGGCGCGGCTTTACCGCCGGCATCCGGCGGCGCTGAAACGCAGCCTGGAAATCGCGGCGCGCTGCGGGTTTGACCTTTCGGAACTGAGCTATGAATACCCCGACGAGATGTCCGAGGGGGAGACGCCGCAGGCCCGCCTGGAACGGCTGGCCCGTGAGGGGGTCAAACGGCGCTATCCCAACGGGGCTTCTGAGCGGGTGCATCAGTTGATGCAAAAGGAGTTGGCGCTGATTGATGAGCTGAAATATGCGCCTTACTTCCTTACCGTTCGTGACATCGTGCAAGAGGCCCGCGCGCGCGGTATTCTGTGTCAGGGACGCGGCTCGGCGGCCAATTCCATCCTGTGTTATCTGTTGGGCATCACCGATGTCAGCCCCGACATGATCGGCATGGTGTTTGAACGCTTCATCTCGCGCCATCGCGGCGAGCCGCCCGACATCGACGTGGATTTCGAACATGAACGCCGCGAAGAGGTGATCCAGTGGATTTATAAGAAATACGGTCGTCACCGCGCAGGGCTTTGCGCCACGGTGATCCATTTCCGCACCCGTGCCGCGATCCGCGAGGTGGGCAAGGTCATGGGGCTGTCGCAGGACGTCACGGCGCGGCTGTCGGGCGATATCTGGGGCATGTCCAACGCGGGGGTCGATATGGACCGGGTCCGGGCGCTGGGCCTTGATCCAACGGACCTGCGTCTGGCGCAGACGCTCAAGCTTATCGGCGAGGTCATCGGTTTTCCGCGTCACCTGAGCCAGCATGTCGGCGGGTTTATCATCACGCGCGGGCGGCTTGACGAGCTGTGCCCCATCGAGAATGCCGCGATGGACGATCGCACGGTGATCGAATGGGACAAGGACGATATTGACACGCTTGGGATTCTCAAGGTCGATATTCTCTCGCTTGGAATGCTGACCTGCCTGCGCAAATCCTTTGATCTTCTGGAGCAACACGAGAAGATGCGGCTCAGCCTCGACACCGTGCCGCAAGAGGACCACACCACCTATGAGATGCTGCAACGGGCCGATGCGGTTGGCGTGTTTCAGGTCGAAAGCCGGGCGCAGATGAATTTTTTGCCACGGATGAAGCCCGCGACATTCTACGATCTGGTGATCGAGGTCGCCATCGTCCGACCGGGTCCGATCCAGGGCGGCATGGTCAAACCCTATATCCGCAGGCGACAGGGGTTGGAGGTGCCCAAACCTTTTGGCCCCGCACTGTCAGAGGTGACGCGCAAGACCCTTGGTGTGCCTTTGTTCCAGGAACAGGCCATGCAGATCGCAGTGGTGGGCGCGGGCTATACCGCCGAAGAGGCCGACAAGCTTCGCCGCTCGCTGGCGACGTTTCGGCGCTTGGGCACGATCGGCGAGCATCGCGATAGGTTCGTGCGGGGCATGTTGAAAAACGGCTATCCGCAAGACGTGGCCGAGGACTGTTTTTCCCAGATCGAAGGCTTTGCCGATTACGGCTTTCCCGAAAGCCACGCCGCCGCCTTTGCCATGCTGACCTATGTGTCCTCCTGGCTTAAATGCCATCATCCTGCAATCTTTGCCTGCGCCCTGCTGAATTCCCAACCGATGGGGTTTTACGCCCCCGCCCAGATCGTGCGGGATGTCCGGGACCACAGCGTCGAGGTGCGGCCGGTCTGCGTCAATCATTCGGAATGGGACAATATCTTAGAGCGTCGCGCCGACGGGGCGCTGGCGCTGCGGCTTGGCTTTCGCCAGATCAAAGGTTTCCGCGCGGAAGACGCGGGCTGGATCAGGGCGGCGCGGGGCAACGGTTATCAGGACCCTGAAAGCGTCTGGCTGCGTGCCGGTGTCGCGCCTTCCGTGCTTGAACGGCTGGCCGAGGCGGATGCGTTTATCGGTATGGGGCTGACGCGGCGCGATGCGCTGTGGCAGGTCCGCGCAATCCGGGCCCCTGCGCCGTTGCCGCTTTTTGCCGACCCGCTGGATGGCGAGGGCATTCGCGAGCCTCAGGTGGATCTGCCAAACATGCATCTGGGCGAAGAAGTCGTCGAGGATTACATCTCCTTGCGCCTCACGCTGCGTGCCCATCCGATGGAGCTGTTGCGCCCGACGATCTCTGGCTTGACGCCGCATGACCGTTTGCCCGTCGCGCCACTGAAGCGCACCTCTGTCTGCGGTCTGGTCATCACGCGCCAGCGCCCCGGCACCGCGTCAGGCGTGATTTTTCTGACGCTTGAGGATGAGACGGGTGTTTCAAATGTGGTCGTTTGGCCGAAGGTCTATAAGCGGTTCCGGCGCATTGTCATGGGCGGGCGGCTGTTGCGTGTCACCGGACGGCTCGAGCGCGAGGGCATCGTCGTGCATCTTATCGCGGACCAGATCGAGGACCTTTCCCACAGGCTTTCCGACCTTGGCCATCCGCTTGACGACGCGGTGGGCATCACCCAACCCCAAGCCGACGACGCCCCCAGAACATACCGCAAAACCGCCGCCCACCACCCGCGCGAACAGGCCAAACGCCTGTTCCCAAGCCGGGATTTCCATTGAGGGACATACGAGCGAGGGGGGCGTGCCAGCGTCCAGTGCGTGACTTAAACAGGTTGGCTGATTTTTTGCATCATGCGCCGTTCGGCCCTGGCAAGGGCACGTTCAAAGATATCGCGGGCCGGGTGGGTGGTGTTCAGGCGTGGAGTGATCGGGTTTCCAATCGAAACATCCAGATCCAAAGGGTCGCCGTTGTCGTATTCGGTGCCCTTGTCGTCCAGAAGGTTCTGGATTTCGAGCTCCAGCTCCGACGACGTACATCCGGTTCTGCCCAGTACCAGCAAAAAGGCCCCGCTTCCGGCATAGGCCATCATGATGTTTTGGGTTGTCAAAGCGCCACTGATGGCATCCGCCACCTCTCCCAGCGCATAGGCGAATTCCTGGGGGGATGCTTTTGCATGGATCGCGTCGATGCGGTGGATTTTCACGGCCAGCACCTGCGATCCCGCAAGCCCTGCTTTGGACAACTGCAACAGGTAATTGCCCAGGGCATCATAGCTGATCAAGCTGGGAAAGCCGGTGATCTGGACGCTGTGAGACAGTGGTTGTGCAGCCTCGTCGGCCCGTTGGCCGCCGGACGTGGTGACGCTGCGCGCCGCAATGATCTGTTGCGCAATGCGCAGCCGCGCCCCGAGTTCGGAAATGTGAAACGGCTTGTTGGCGTAATCGGTCGCCCCGGCCTTGAAAGCACGGTCCACATAGTCCCGGTCGGTCATCGACGTCAGCATGATGATCGGCGTGTGCCGGTAAGCGGGCAGGGCGCGCACAAGACTGCACAGTTCAATGCCGTTCATGCCGGTCATCTGGATGTCGAAAAGCAGGCAGTCGAACGGGGACCCCTCGCGGCCAAGAAATTGCAGGGCGTCCTCGCCCGACGATGCGGTCGTGATGTCGCCGAACCCCAGTTGGCCGGTCAGTTTGGACAACAGGTCAAGCGTAAGCTGGTTGTCATCAACGGCTAGAATTTTCATATGGTCCTAATAGGTTTGTGCGCGGTCAATACATCCCGCTGGAAAACTCGTATGGCGTTCTTAAAATAGGCTTTTCCCTGTCCAACATGGGCGACGGCCCTGGGTGATCCCGGGGCAGGTCAGATGCCGTGAACCTCGTGCTCTTCGGCTTTGAACTTGGCGCTTTGGCGCGCCTCGGCCAGACGAATGACACGGTCAAAGGTGAACTTGACCCGCTGGGTCCGGTTGGCCGAGGGATGGACGGCGCGCCCGACCGACAGTGTGATCTTCATGGCGCGGCCATCGTCATCGCGCAGGTCGATCTTGTTCAACTGGGACTGAATGCGGTGTTCAAGATCCTGCCAGATCGGCGCGCGTTCTTCGGTGACGATGCACAGGATGGTGCCGTCGCCGTTGTAGGCCATCAAAAGCTGGGGGCAGTCGACGACCTGTGCAATCGTCTGCGCCGCCGCCGCGATGGCGCCGGCAAACTCGCGGCTTGTGCCGTTGCTGTACAGCGCGTCAATGTCGTCGATCTTTATCGCAAAAGACTGACAGATCTTGAGATTGGTGCGCGACAGTTGCGACAGGTAGTTGCCCAGCGAAAAGGGCAGCACCATCTGGTTGATGCCCGTGACAAAGACCGGGTCTTCGACATGGAATTTGTGGATGCCGGGCAGCCCGTGTTTCGTCATCGTGTAGGGGGTCAGCCGCGGCACCGTGTCCGAGATTTCGGTCATCCGCTTGGCCACGCGCAGACGGGTGGCGATTTCCTTGATCTCGAAGGGTTTGGTGATGTAGTCGTTCGCCCCCGCGGCAAAGGCCTGTTCGATCGACACCGGGTCTGATTTCAGGGTCAGCATCAGGATCGGTGTGTTGTGATAGGCCTGAAGGCTGCGAATTCTGCGGCACAGGGTGATCCCGTCCATCTCGGGCATTTCAATGTCCAGCAGCAGGCAATCGAAGGGGGCGTCGGCTTCGGCCAGAAGGTCAAGCGCCTGCGGGCCCGAGGAGGCCACGCTTACGTCCGGGAAATCGGTTTTCTGAAGAATGGCCGGCAGGAAATCAAGAATGAACGGGTTGTCATCTACGGCAAGGATTCTCATGTTTCAGGCTTTCCTATTTGGCTTTTGCGATGTCACAGGCATGATCGGGGCCCGGGTTTTCGCTGCGGTGTTCAGGGGACTGTGGCGCATCAACAAGGGCAGCCCGCCGGTGCAGCATCGCGTGGATCAGGGACGAAACCATGGCCGCCACGCCGCCGCCCAGAACATAGGCCAGCGCCACCACGCCAAGGTGCGCGCCCAGCAGATAGACCACAGCGGCCGACAGGTTGGCGTAGATCAGTCCGATGAACAGGAACGCCGAACTGTTTGTTCTTGGTGCTTCCTTGGGCTGTGCGGGGGGCAGGGTGCATTTCATTTCGACCAGATCTACATCGTAGGTTACGGCTGACAGACGCTGCGGGTCCGCTTTGGCGCGGGGTCGGCCCTTGCGGCACGGTGTGGTTTGGAAGGTCGCGGGGGCGCTGTATCCAACGCCGGGTAAAAAGGCTGACCGGAACGTGCCGGGGGGCACGGGTGTTCCGGTCAGCCCAGTGAAATGGCCCCCCGTGGCTGCCTGGGCCGGCAGCTCTGAAAAGGGGCCATATCCTCGTTTCATGTCCGGACGTTCCTGATCAGATGTCCAGGAAGCCGTCGAGACCGTCGGTCAGGCCGCCCAGCAGATCATTGCCATCTGTCAGGCTGTCCAGCGTGCCACCCAACAGGTCGCCTCCGCCAAGCAGGCCGCCAACCAGACCGTCGTCGCCGGTCAGGCCGTCCAGCAGGTCACCACCGCCAAGGACATCCCCCAAGGGTCCGTCCTCACCCAGCAGCCCGTCCAGCAGGCCACCCCCGGTGCCGTCCTCGCCGGTGCTGTCGCCCAGCAGGCCGGTGCCGACCAGTTCGCCGACCAGACCTTCGTCGCCGGTGACGTCGCCCAGCAGGCCGTCGTTGCCGACGACATCGCCCAGAAGACCGTCCGAGCCGGTGACGTCGCCCAGCACACCGTTGTTGCCGGTGACATCACCCAGCAGGCCGTCATCCGCGATAACCGGGTCCAGCAAACCTTGCTCTGGGGCAAGGCCGCCGGTCAGTCCATCGGTCAGACCGCCCAGCAGGTCGCCTTCGCCACCCAGCAGGCCATCGGTCAGGCCACCCAGCAGGTCGCCTTCGCCACCCAGCAAGCCGTCGGTCAGGCCGCCCAGCAGGTCGCCGTCACCCCCCAGAAGACCGCCCAGCAGGCCATCGTCGCCAGTGAGGCCGCCCAGCAGATCGCCGCCGCCAAGGACATCACCCAGAGGGCCGTCTTCGCCGGTCAATCCGCCCAGCAGATCGCTGTCGCCCAGCAAGCCGCCCAACAGGCCATCTTCTCCGGTCAGGCCGTCAAGCAGGCCGCCTGTGCCGTCTTCTCCGGTGCCGTCACCCAGCACGCCGGTGCCGGTCAGGTCACCGATCAGCCCGTCGTTGCCGCTGACGTCACCCAGGGAACCGTCGTTGCCGACCAGATCGCCCAGCAGACCGTCCGAGCCTGTGATGTCGCCCAGGATGCCGTTGTTTCCGGTGACATCGCCCAGCAGGCCGGTGTCCGAAACAACCCCGTCAAGAATGCCGGTTTCACCGTCGACGCCATCCCCAAGCAGCGGTTGCCCCAGAAGCTCGTCTGCAAGGTCACCCAGCGGCGAGTCCTCGCCCACCAGATCACCCAGCAGGCCGTCAGAGCCGGTCACGTCACCCAGCAGACCGTCGTTGCCGGTCAGGTCTCCCAACAGCCCGTCATCCGAGATGATGGGGTCGAGCAGACCTTGGGTTTCCGTGTCCGTAGGATCGGTCGGGTCCGTGGGATCGGTTGGGTCCGTTGGATCGGTCGGATCTGTAGGATCGGTCGGGTCCGTGGGGTCAGTCGGGTCCGTGGGATCGGTCGGGTCCGTAGGATCTGTCGGGTCCGTGGGATCGGTTGGGTCCGTAGGATCTGTCGGGTCCGTGGGATCGGTTGGGTCCGTAGGATCGGTCGGGTCCGTGGGATCGGTCGGATCTGTAGGATCAGTCGGGTCCGTGGGATCTGTAGGATCAGTCGGATCTGTGGGATCGGTCGGGTCCGTAGGATCAGTCGGATCTGTGGGATCGGTCGGGTCCGTAGGATCGGTCGGATCTGTGGGATCGGTTGGGTCCGTGGGATCGGTCGGATCTGTAGGATCGGTTGGGTCCGTGGGATCGGTCGGATCTGTAGGATCAGTTGGGTCCGTAGGATCAGTCGGATCGGTAGGATCGCTGCCACCACCGCTACCAGCGGCAAGCAGACCCAGGCCGCCAAGCACGGCCGCCGCGATTGCGCCGCCATCTTCCATGGCGCCGCCGACACCGGCTTCACCATCGACTTCGGTGCCGTCCGCCATGACCAGGCTGTGCAGCGAACCGTCTGCCGTCGGCACGTAGTAATCGTTGACCGTAATCACATCACCATTCTTGAGAGTGATGAACAGGTCATCGCCTTTGCGGGCATAGTTGCTGACGTCCGCTTGGTTTGCATCAATCTTGATGCCGATTTCCGCGCCGGCCTGAATGCTTGTGTTTGCCATTTCTGAACTCCTGGTGGTGGTGCGCAACAAACCGCGCATATGCTAAAGTATGTTATTAACCCTTAAGTATGTAAAAGCATACCAAAGGTGTATCTGTCAACGCTTCTGGTTGAGCGGGCTGGGGAAGAATTCACCAAGGGTTGCCCGAAGCATCGGGCGATTTCCCTAAGCTAAGTAACTGTTTTCGTTTTATAAAATTAAGAGTGTAAAAAGCCCCGCCAATCGGCGGGGCTTTTTCAATTGGCTCTGAACTGGAAATAATCTGTTCACACACCGTCCAAGGTCGATGTGAGTCCCGAAAGCAGTCCGTCATCTCCGGTCAGGCCACCCAGCAGGTCACCGCCCAGCAATCCGTCGGTCAGCCCGCCCAGCAAGCCGCCAGTCGCGCCGTCTTCGCCAGCGCCATCGCCCAGCAGGCCGGTGCCGGTCAAATCGCCGACCAGACCTTCGTCGCCTGTCACGTCAGCCAGCAATCCGTCGTTTCCGACAACATCCCCAAGCGCACCGTCCGAGCCGGTCACGTCGCCCAGAATGCCCGCGTTGCCGGTGACATCCCCCAGCAAGCCGCCATCGGCGATGACCGGGTCCAGCAACCCGTCTTCGGCGCCGAGCGATGCCAGCAGATCCTCGACCGTGCCGGACAGTCCGTCCGTCACGCCGCCTTCGCCACCCAGCAGGCCGTCGGTCAGACCGCCCAGCAGGTCACCTTCGCCACCCAGCAAGCCGTCGGTCAGACCGCCCAGCAGGTCGCCTTCGCCGCCCAACAGGCCGCCCGTCAGACCACCCAGCAGGCCGCCTTCGCCACCCAGCAAGCCGTCGGTCAGACCGCCCAGCAGGCCGCCTTCGCCACTCAGCAAGCCGTCGGTCAGACCGCCCAGCAGGTCGCCTTCGCCACCCAACAGGCCGTCGGTCAGACCGCCAAGCAGGTCGCCTTCGCCGCCCAGCAAGCCGCCCGTCAGGCCGCCAAGCAGGCCATCGTCGCCGCCCAGTACGCCGTCCAGCAGTCCGCCGGTCAGCCCGTCAAGAAGACCACCCGCACCACCTTCGCCGGTGCCGCCGCCCAGCAGGCCAACGCCGGTCAGGTCACCGATCAGGCCGTCTGCTCCGGTCACATCGGCCAACAGACCGTCGTTGCCGATCAGGTCGCCAACCAGCCCGTCCGAGCCGGTCACGTCGCCCAGAATGCCCGCGTTGCCGGTGACATCCCCCAGCAGGCCACCATCGGCAAGGAGTGGATCAAGCAGGCCGGTGTCTGCGCCAAGACCGCCAAGCAGGCCTTCGACCGTGCCGGACAGGCCACCCAGCAGGCCATCGTCGCCGCCCAGAACACCGTCCAGCAGGCCGCCACCCAGCAGGCCGCCCACGATGCCTTCGTCGCCCAGGATGCCATCGGTCAGGCCGGTGCTGCCAAGCAGGCCGCCCAGGATGCCTTCATCGCCCAGGACGCCGTCAACAATGCCCTCTACCGCGCCGACAATGCCATCGACTGCGCTGTCTTCGCCCAGCAAACCGTCGGTCAGGCCGGTGCCGCCCAGAACGCCGCCCAGCAGGCTGTCGTCCGAGGTCAGACCGCCCGTCAGGCTGCCCGAACCGTCGCTGTTCCCCAGCAGGCCGGTGCCCAGAAGGCCGCCGACCAACCCGTCGGACCCTGTCACGTCGCCCAGCAACCCGTCTTCGCCGAGCAGATCGCCCAGCAGGCCGTCGGACCCGGTGATGTCGCCCAACAGGCCATCGTTACCGGTCAGGTCACCCAACAGGCCTTCGTCTGCCAGAACGGGGTCGAGCAGACCTTCAACGGCCGGTTCGGTTGGGTCCGTAGGATCGGTAGGGTCTGTCGGATCTGTGGGGTCTGTCGGATCAGTAGGGTCTGTGGGATCGGTCGGGTCTGTCGGATCAGTAGGGTCCGTGGGGTCCGTAGGGTCCGTAGGATCGTCATTCCCGCCATTCGTTGCAACCAACCCGGTGGCAAGGGCGGCCAGACCTGCGCCCACTTCTTCCATGTTCATACCCAGCCCGGCGGCTTCTTCGGTTTCATCCGAAAGCCCTTCGACGCCGCTGAAGCTTCCGTCCGAAAGCATCAGCTTGTGTGCCTCGCCGCCCGCAGCGCGATCATAGAAATCGGTGACCATGATGCTTTGACCGTTGTTCATCTCGACGATCAGGTCGTCACCGGATTTCACGTAACGCGCGATGTCAGCTTTGGTGGCGGGTATGGTTACATTCGCTGCCGCCCCAGCCTGGATTTTCGTGGTAGCCATTTCAACATCCTCTGTGCGGGAGGGCCGCACTATCTAAAGTTTGTGTTTACATACTTAATAGATCAAACACATACTAAAGTTGCAGTCAATACGACTCGCGCTTTGAGCCTGCGGGTTTTGAAGAATGTGACACTTGGTTGTTTTTGAAGCCTTTCACACGGGCGATCAAAGGCGGCGCAGTTGACAGATGGGAGATTGGAATACAGGCTTTTGTATAGGAAAAATACCCTCTTAAGGTGTACTTAGGCCGTGGCCGGGTGCATTCGGGCCTTGTCCCGAAGTTGGAGATCGCAATGACACGAAAAGCAGACCATTCGAAAGACGCGGCCACGGTAAGACCCGTGCTTCAGGCCATTGCCCGCCTGATTTCGACCGATCGGCGTGCGGTGATTCTTGCGACGGACAAGGCCGAGGTCTTGTTGTCCAACGTGGCTGCGGCGCGGGTGGGGATGGACACCGACGGGTTGAAAACCGCCTTTGACTGGCCTGCCTTGTGTGCCCGCGCCCGCCGCGCCGGCAGCATCGCGGTGTCAAAGGTCTTTGACAAAACCGAGCTTGAGGGTGAGCTGGTCTATATGCCGCTTGGGACGGCGGACGGCTTTTTGTTGCGGCTGGCCGAAACGGATCAGGAAGCCGCCGTTTTGCGCAACCGCACGCGGACGGCGACGTTGCTGCGGGTGTCGCATGATCTTAGAACGCCCATTCAATCGTTGCTGGCCGCAACCGATGCAATGTTCCAAACCGACGATGCCAGCACCGCCGATGTGCGCCGTGACCAGATGCAGCGGTCTGCACAACTGGCGCTGAGCCATATCGACAACGTCATCAAGGTGATCCGGGGCGAACTGACCACCGCTGACATCCAGTCAGACGAAGATTTCAGCATTGCCGAAGAAACTCGGGCCACGCTGGACATGATCCGCCCCATTGCGGCGCTGCGCGGAACCTCGGTGGCGCTGCACGTCGATCCGTCGGCCGAGGCACAGGTGAACGGGCCTGTGCGCTTTGTCAGGGCGCTGTTGCAGAACATGTTCGACAACTCGGTCAAACATGGCGGATCAAAGGTCGAGGTGCGTGTGACCTGTGCGCCCGCCGCTGGGACCGCCGCCAAAAAGAACATCACGGTCGAGGTCTGCGACCTTGGCGGGGGCTTGCCCCAGACGCAAAAGGCACGGTTGATGCGGGCCATTGATCTGGCCGACGTTTCGCTGGCCCGGCAATCGGGCGCTGCTGCGGGGCCTGCGGACGGGCGCCCCTCGGCGGGGTTGAACGTGCTGGCCTACGCCCTTAGCCAGCTTGGCGGCACGCTAGAGGTGTTTGATCGCGGCGCGGACGGAAACGCGCTGGCAGAGGGTGCGGCAGACAATGTGGTTGGCACGATTTTACGGGCACGTTTCGACCTGGCGGCGGCAGACACGACCGCAGTGCCCGCGATCACGCCGCCCGCCGTGGCGGATGACAGCCCGGTGTTGCGCGGGATCGGTGTGCTTGTGGTCGAGGACAGCCCGTCCAGCCGTGATTGGGTTGTTCATTGCCTGACTGCGGCAGGGGCGCAGGTGGTTGCGGTTGAAAACGGCTTGCGCGCCCTGGAGGTTCTGCAAGGCGCTGATGCGGAAGGCAAGATCGACCTGCTGCTGACTGACATGACATTGCCCTATATCAACGGGATCGAACTGGTGCAGCGGATCATCGCACAGCAATCATCCGGTGCGCTGGCCTGGCGCGGCAAGATGCTGGGTCTGTCCGCGCATATTGATGACAATCTGCGGGCCGCCTGTCTGAAACTGGGAATGGCGCAGTTGCTGGAAAAGCCGATCCGAAGCGTGGATTTGTGCCGGTCTGTTCAGGACGTGGTGCGCGCGTCGGCCTGCGATGTTGCCCCTGTGCCCGACCAGAAGGCCGCCGGAGGGGCGGATTGCACCCATGCTGACCCTTTGGCCGAGAGCATGGTCAACGAACTGGTCGGACAACTGGGGCTGGACACCGCGCGCGGCTTTATGCTGCGGGCGCGATCCGAAGCGCAGGGCGTGTTCGAGGACATGCAGCAGCAGGGTATGCACGCAGACACCGGCCGGTTGCTGCACGCGGCCACGGGGGCCTGTGGATTGACGGGGTTGAAGCTGCTGGAACGCACCCTGCGCGAACTGGAGATATTGGCGAAAGCGTCCAAACCGATTTCACAAACGCAACTGGGAGACCTCGATACGGCTTTGGCTGCAACCGGGCGGGCGATAGAAAAGCTGGGTTGAAGCCTTCTGCCGCGCGGGTGTAGTCGCTTCACCTGAGTGCGGAATTAGACTACTGAACTAGAAACACAGGCGCACACGCAAGGTTATGACGCCTTTTCAGGCGATCGGGGGAACCAAGCAGGAACCCGTTTGTTCGTAACTGTGCGAAAGCCTAACAAAGCTGAAAATGGACCTTATGAATACTTCAAAACCCGAAATTCTAAGAGTTCTCATCGCAGACGATCACGCCATGATCCTGGAGATGTTCCAGCAGTTCCTGTCTGGTCTGCCGGATTTCGAAGCGCAGACCGCGCCGGATCTCGATTCTGCGCTGGCACAGATTGACAGCGAAGGTGCGTTTGATCTGGTGCTGGTTGATCTGGATATGCCGGGCATGAACGGCGTTGCCGGGTTGGCAAAGGCGATCGAGCGCAACGGCGGCAAGCCGGTCGGGATCATCACCAGCAACCCGACACCGCATGTGGTTTCGGAAACCCTGGCGATGGGCGGGGCGGGGATCGTGCTCAAGACGGAATCGCTGACCAACCTGACCAATGAAATCCGGTTCATGGCCAACGGCGGCCGCTATGTGCCGGTTGAGCTGATCGACCGGCAACGGGTCGCCAAGCCGCGCGAAAGCAATGGCGCGTCGTTGTCTGATCGGGAAATGACCGTTCTGGCGCTGCTGGCCGAGGGCAAACCCAACCGCGAGATCGGCACCGACCTGGGGCTGGCCGAGGCCACGGTCAAGATGCACGTCAAATCCATTTGCTCGAAGCTGGGGGCAAGCAATCGCACGCAGGCTGTGATCGTGGCGCGTGATCACGGCATTTTCTGAACACGCTGTCCCCCCGCGTTCAGGCTTGAGTTGCATCCCTAAGTATGGGTGATGTAGGCTGATCCCATGTGCCGCGCCGCGGCTGTCTGGCATGGGGCTTGGATGAGTTGACCAAACCGGTGATTGTTTTCGTGGGCGCCGTCTATCCGGGCCAGTTCGGGCGGCTGTGCGATTACCTGCGCGAAACGGGCATGGCAGAGGCCTATTTCCTGACCACGCCGGGCCATATGGAGCGCAACCGAGAGCGCGGGCCGCATATTCTGGGGTTCAAGCCGGACGGCAAGATCGTCGGCGATCAAAGCTATTACTACACGTCCAAGGTCGAGCGGTCGGCGCGCATCTCGCGCGGTGTCCTGTCGGCGCTGACCGCGTTCCAGAAACAGCGCAAGATCGACGTGGTGGTGGCCCATTCCCTGTGGGGCGCGCCGCATTTCCTGTATGACGAAATCGACGCCGCCATCGTCAGCTATATCGAATTCCCCAGCTTTCGCGCGCACGGCTGGGACCCGGCCTATCCGCCGGACCAGTCCCAGCGGATGACGGACCGCAACACCGAGATGCTGAATTTCCATCAGGCGCTGTGCAGCGATCTGGTGATCTGCCCCAGCCGCCATGCCAAGCAGATGTTTCCCAAGGCGTTGCAGGCAAACATCGAGGTGCAATTGGAAGGGTTCGACTTTGCCGCGATGCCAGAGGCGGAACCCGACACCCGGGCCCGCCCGTTCACAATCGGGTTTGCCGCGCGCGATCTGTCCTCGGCCAAAGGGTTCGAGACGTTCATGCGCATCACTGACAAGCTGGCAGGGCAGGGCGTGGATGCCCGGTTTGTCGCCTTTGGCGGTGCGGGCGTTGCGACCTATGGCTACGAGGGTCAGGCCGTGCAGCGCCTGCATGACGGTAAGGTCGAAAATTTCCGCGACCATCTGCTGTTGAAATACCCCCGCGCGGCCAAGGTGGTCGAGTTCCCGGGAAAACTACCATATGACGAATTTTCCAAACGGGTCGCCGAGGTTGATCTGTTCCACTATCCGCTGCAATTCGGCGTGGCGAACTGGGGGCTGATCGAGATTCTGGGCCGTGGCGGCTGTGTCATGGCGCCCGACCGTGGCTATGCCGCCGAACTGATCCAGAAAGACATCAACGGCCAGCTTTTGCCCGACGACGACGACGCATGGATCGCGGCGACGCTGGCGTTGAAGGACGATCCCGCCCGCCGGTTGCGCTATGGTCAGGCCGCGCGCGCAATGGCGCGCCAGCAGTATGATCTGTCAGCGGTTGCACCGCGCTACATGGGGTTGTTCAGCCAGGCGATGCAGAACCGCGCGGCCCGCACCGCGTCCTAAAAGCGTGTGCTGATGCTAAGCCCGAACACCTGGGATTCGTCACCCGGCTGCTCTTCGATGGGTGTGGCCACGTAAAGCGAAACAGGCGTTTTGCCCACGTCAAAGACCACGGACAGCCCGACACTGCTGCGCCGGTGCAAGCTGTCGTCGATGGAGCCGCCCAGCGTGTCGTCCAGATCCCAGCTTGCGCCGCTGTCGATAAAGATGCCTGCGCGGAAGGGGGTTTGGTAAATCTCGCCAAAGTCGCGTTGCACTTCGATGGACACTTTGGCGTAGGTGTTGCCGCCCAGGGCGTCGCCGCCGTCGCGCGGGCCGATGCCGCGCGGGGCAAAGCCGCGGAAGGTGTCCGCGCCGGGATAGAACCGGTCGATGGCGCGGGTGGCGTTGCCATCGGTGCCGCTGACCGATCCCGCGTCAAAGCCGAACAGCAGCCGCGTGTTGCTGGACAGCGGGAACTGCATCTGCGTCTCAAGCCGGGTGTCGGAAATCGGGTCGTCCGTGCCGATGTTCCAGAAATACTGATCCAGCCGGATGCGATAACCGAAGCGGTCCCAGTCTTCCTTGCCGTCGCGCGCCTCGGCCGTCTGTTCGTGACGCAGCCCCAGCCGGATGTAGGGCGCTGAAATGCCGTCGGTCTGTTCGCGCACCAACAGCGCGCTGGCCGTCGGTTCAAGATCGTACAGACGGTGATCGCGATACCCGATCCCGGCTTCCAGTTTGGTGGAGGGCGACATTGCCCATGCCAGATAGGTTTCGATCCGGTGGGATTCGTGGGTGTAGCTGCGGTCGTCATAATCGTCGCGCCCGCCCGACAGCTCGAACCCCATGTCGAAATTGCGATTGAACGCTTCGGTGCGGTACAGGTTCAGGCTGTAGCGTTGCACCTCTTCGCCGTACTCAAGGTTGACCGCGCCATATGTCCGGTCAAACAGGTTGTAGCGTTCATAGGACAGGCTGCCGGTCAGCCCGTCCTGAGAGACATAGGCCAGCGTCGCGTCGATGCGTCCGGGGCGGGTGTCCAGTTCTTGCACGTCGATCACCAATGTGTCGCCTTCGCGCGACAAGGCGACCGTTTCAAAAACGCCCGTGGACATCAGGCAGTCTTCGATCGCACGCAGTTCATAGTCGAAATATTCGATGCCTTCCTCGGCACCGCAGGTCGCCTTGATGTCCTGTTCGGGAATGAATTGCGCGCCGCGCACTTCGACGGTGTTGACCATCTGCGACAGGGCAGGGGTGGCCACCGCCAGCGCAAGGCCGAAAGCGCCCGCGGTCAGAAAGGTTCGGGTACGATCCAAGGCGCCGTGGCAGGTGGCGTGGTGTGGTCTGGACAAGGGGCAGTCTCTTTCTGGTCGTATTCTGTCGCAACGGGGCAGGCCAGCAGCGGCCCGTTCCCGCCGGGGGTTATTGTAGCCGCGCCTTCAGCAGCGGGCGGGTGAGATAGCTAAGAACGGACCGTTTGCCGCTTTCGATGTCAACTTGCGCGATCATGCCGGGACGGATTGCAAACTGCTCGCCGCCGCGTTCCAGATAGCTGCGTTCGGTCTTGACCATGACGCGGTAGAAATCCTGTGGTCCTTGCGGCGTGTCCTCTTCGACGGTGTCTTCCGAGATCTGGGTGACCGTGCCGCGCAGGTCGCCATAGGTGGCAAAGTCATAGGCGGTGATCTTGACGCTGGCGGGCATTCCGGGGGCAATAAAGGCCACATCGCGCGGCTGCACTTTGGTTTCGATGATCAGCTGGTCGTCGGTGGGGGTGATTTCCATGATCGGCTCGCCGGGCTGGACGACGCCGCCCAGCGTGGTGATGTCGATGTTATTGACGCGCCCCGCGACGGGTGACCGGATCTCGGTGCGCTGGAATTCGTCCTCTTTCTGGATCAGATCCTGCTGGATCATCAGCAGCTTGGCCCGACGCTGCGCCAGATCCTTGTAGGAATCCTGCACATAGACGTTGCGGGTTTCGCTGATCTTGCCGTCGATCTCGGCCTTTTTCTGTTCCAGTTGCAGCAGGTTGATCTTGCTGACCGACCCCGATGCCGTCAGCGGACGGGTGATGTCGATCTGTTCCTGAATGGCCGTTTGCTCGGCTTGTAACGCGGACAGCGACGCCTCCAGCTTGGTGCGGCGGGCGGTGAACAGGCGCAGCTCGGTCTGCTCGGCGGCGTTCGGTTCAGGGCCAAAGTCCAGTTCCGGCTTTTCCAGAACCTCGGCTTGCAGGCGCGCAACCTCGGCTGTCAGCGCGGTAATCTCGGACTGTGCCGACAAAAAGGCAGATTGCGACCGCGTCGGGTCCAGCCGGGCCAGAACCTGACCTTCCTGAACAATGTCACCTTCGCTGACCTCAAGTTGGGACAAAATCCCACCCTCAAGGCTTTGGATGGTCTGCATACGCCGCAGGGGGATCACCCGTCCGTCGCCGCGTGTGATTTCGTTGATCTGGGCCAATGCGGCCCAGGTCACGCCGATGATCAGCGCCAGAACGATGGTCTGAATGGTCAGCCGCGCCACCCGCAGCGTTTGCCGCCGGTAACTGCCATCCATGTGGCTGGATGTCATGGCATCCGCGCTGCTCATGTGACGGCTTGAACGGGACGGGTTTTAACCGAATTGGCACGGGCCGAGTTCAGGATCTGCATCAGGTCGCCATCCCGCGCCACGCGCCCGTCTTTCAGCACGATGGCCCGTTCGGTCAGCGCCAGCAACTCGCGCTTGTGCGTCGAGATCACCGTGGTGCGCCCCGCCAGCCAGTCTTTCATGTGGCTGATGACCTTGCTTTCGGTGATGTGGTCAAAGGCGGCTGTGGGCTCGTCCAGCAACACGACCTTGGGGTCTTGCAGCAGCACCCGCGCCAGACCGATCGACTGACGCTGGCCGCCGGACACGTTGGCGTTGCCTTGCAGTTGCAGGTCCAGCCCGCGCACGTGGCGGCGCACGAATGTGCCAAGGCCGACGGCATCCAGCGCCGCAAGCAGTTCGTCGTCGCTGTGCAACCCGTGATCCAGCAGCAGGTTGTCGCGCAGGGTGCCCTGAAACAACGCCACGCTTTGCGGCAGATAGCCGATCTGACGACGCCGGTCGATGGGGTCGATCTGGGACAGGGACAGGCTGTCGATCAGCACGCTGCCCGACTGCGGGTCGGTCAGCCCGGCCATCAGGCGCAACAGGGTGGATTTGCCGGCCCCGTTGCCGCCCAGCAGGGCAATGCGTTCGCCCGACCCGATGGACAGTTCCGGGATCGAAATGACCGGCGGCGCTTCGGGGTCGTGGCGGAACACCACATCGTCGATCTTGTAGGCACCGGACAGCGATGACGCGCGCACGAAATGACGGTCGCCGGGGCGCTCAACTGGCAGGGCCATGATCTCGTCCAGCCCTTCCATCGCGGCGCGCACCTGTTGCCAGCGCGCCAGCAAGCCCGCGACCTGACCCATCGGGGACATGGTGCGGCTGGACAGCAGGGTGCAGGCGATCAGGCTGCCGACGGTAAGCTCGCCCGCGCTGATCAGGTAGACACCGGCGATGATCACACCGGCATAGGCCAGTTTCTGCACGGTGCTGACCAGTTGGGTCATGATGTTGGTGATGCTGCGCGTCTTGATCGCCGTGGTGGCCATGGTCGCGGACAGCTGGGCGTGGGCACGTTGCAACCGGCCCTCGGCGCGCGAGGCTTTGACGGTTTCAAGGTTGGAAATGGTTTCCAGCAGCAACCCGTTCAGCGCCGCCGCCTCGCGGGTGTTTTCGCGCGACGCACGGGCCAGTTTCTTTTGCATCAATACGCCGGGCAGGATGGTGGCAATCACACCGGCCAGCACGACGAATGCAATGGGGCCGCCGATGAACCAGATCACGCCGACAAAGATCAGCACGAAGGGCAGGTCGCAGATTGCTGTCACTGTGCCCGAGGTGAAAAATTCGCGCACGGTTGCGAAATCGCGGACCTGATTGGCGAACACACCTGTCGAGGCCGGCTGATGTTTCAGCCGCATGTTCGCAACCTTGTCAAACAGTTGCGCGGACAACCTGAGGTCAAGGTCGCGCCCCGACACGTCCACCAAAGTTGATCGCATCAGCCGCAGGACCAGTTCCAGAACGATGGCAATGCCAACACCGCTGGCCAGAATCCACAGCGTGTCAAAGGCGTTGCTGGGCACCACGCGGTCATAGACCTGCATCGAGAACAAGGCGGTCGCCACCGCCAGGATGTTGGCAGCAAAGGACGCCAGCACAACATCGCGGTAGATCACCCAGTTGCCCAGAACGGGGCCCAGAATCCAGTGGCGTTTGTCCTTGCTTGGCGCGTCCAGCCGGTCCGACACGATGTCGATGGGCTTGGACACCAGAATGCGCCCGTCGTGCTGCGACGCAAGCTCGTTGCGCGACCACATGCTGCGACCGCCGCCCGCCTCGGGGACGATCACCCTGGCGTGGGTTTTGGTCAGGCTTTCCAGAATGACGGTGCGCCCGTTTTTCAGAAACAATAGGGCAGGCAGGCCGTGATCGGGGAAATCGTCAATGTCTTCCCGGCTGATCCGGCAGCTCATGTTGACCCGGCGCAGCGCCAGCGTGGCAAGGCTTTCGCCCGCGGCACCATCCTTGGCCTTGGGCAACCCGTCCATCATCTGGCTGTGCGACGTCGCAACACCCTGCACGCGGCACAGTTCGACAAGGCCTTCGATTAGCGGGTCTGAGGATGCTGCGTCTTTCATGCGAGTTTCCAGTTTGCTTGCGGGGCGCTTCTATTGCGAGGGGGATGCCGCGATGATCAGGGTGCCCAGCACACCCAGGTCATGCGCCGCGCGGTATTCGGTGCGTTTGCGTTCGTCGTAGGTGTTGATCTTGTCGATTTGCGAGTCGTACAGGTCGCGGCCCGTTGTCAGCAGGTCCAGCAGTTCGCGCTGACCGCCGATGAATTGCTGTTCATAGTTGTCCAGAACCCGCTGCGCTTCGGCCAATTGCTGACCCCGCGCGTTTTCGGTGGTGCGCAGAATGGTGATCTGTTGGCGGGCGCTGGATGCGGTGTTGGTCAGGTCACGTTCGACCGAAACAAGCGAGGACTTGGCCGCTTGCAGGTTCAACTCGGCCGATTGCACCCCACGTTTGCCCAGCCCGCTTGAGCTGAGATCGACGCCGGTGGAAATGCCGATGGCGGTGCGGCTTCGGCCGCCGTTCAGGTCGGCGCGGCCCTGGGCCTGCAGTTTGATCGTGGGCAGGCGCGCGGCCTTGGCGGTTTGCACGCCTGCTGCTGCCTCATCGGCGGCGGCGCGGGCCGCGATATAGGACGGTGCGATGTGCACGGCCGAGCGGACCTTGGCGGGTTGCGCATAGCGGCTGGCAAAACCCAGATCGGGGGCTGACTGAACACCGGCAACCGGCTGTCCTACCAGAAATTCGATTTGCGACAGGGCAATGCGGCGGTTTGCAACCAGTTGCGCCAACTGATCCTCGGCGCGGGCAATCTCAAGCCGGGCGCGGGCGACCTCGCCGTTGTCACTGATGCCTGCCGTGGCACGATCCTGCGCCTGCCCCGAAATCCGGCGCGCAAAGGTCGTATAGGCCCGTGTACGCGCAATTTTCAGGTCGATGATCTCAATATCAATGAAGAACTCGGCCACCAGCAGCGACAGCCCCTCGACCTCCATTTTCAGGTCCGACACAGCCTGAACGCGCACGTGCGAGGCGGCGTTGATCTTGCTGCGGATCAGGCCCCAGTCGTACAGCACCTGCGAGACGGTCAGCGTGATGCCGGCGCCGTTTGAATCGGTGGTCGAACTGTCACCCGAAAGGCTGATGCTGGGATAATATTCATCTCGGGCGGCCTGAATGTCGATCGAACGGCTTGCAACCGTCTGACGAAGCGCCGCCACATTTCCGTCACGTTCCGTCGCCCGCAAAACAGCCGTTTGCAACGACATCTGCGCGGCGGCGGGCATCGCCATGATCACGGTCAACAACGCTGCGGCCAGCGGCGCGAAACGGATGCGCGGGCGCTGTGTCGGTTGGTTCGGATTGGGCCGTGTCAGCGCGATCATCCAGTGATCTCCGTCATAAGGTCAGCCAGCAGTTCATCTTGCGGGTCGGGGATGTACAGCGAGCCTGGGTCAGGTGACTCTGACTCAAGAAAACCGTAAGTTTCTGTCAATTTGGTGGCATTTTCGTCACCAAATTCTGAAGACGGCGCTTCCTCTTCAGAGGGGTGAGGTTCAAAGTCCCATGGTTGCAGTGCGGCGTCTTCGGGCCCCGTTAATGCGTCAATGACTTCGACCAGATCTGTTTCCGTTTCAGGCTGGGTGCTTTGCGCCGTGCGGGCAGGGGTTGCGTCGCTGTCATCACCCGACAGAAAACCAATGCCGCTGCCCAGCGAAAAGCCGGCGCCTGCGAACAGTGCGGTGTTGTCCCAGTCACCTGCGGTGCCCGTACCGTCATCTTCGGCAGACGCTGTATCGGCGGCGGCAACACCCTGCGGGGCTTGCATCCCTTGGGTGAATTCACTGTCTTGCGGAATGTCGGGTTCGGGCGCCATCAGCCCGGTCACGACGGGGGTGCCGCTGGCCGACAGCAGCCGACTGAAGTCGCCATCGGGCCCAATGACAAAAAAGTTTTCGATAGTTTGGGTTTCGCCGTTCGCCAGGCGCACAACCAGATCTTGTCCGGCTTTTTCCGTGCCAAGAACGGGCGCGCCAACTGAGACGTCGGTTGGTTCCGCCAGCACACGGCGGGAACTGACTGACGCTGCACTTGCTTGTTCTGTGCCCTTTGTTTGCGTGGTCACTCCAACAGTCACTGCCATCTCACAAAAATAACTACTCTTTTACCGGCTTTACGTCCCTCAACAGAATGGCTGCCAACTTAAGATTGTAGCCGTATCTTTTGGGGTCAACTGATTTTCTTTTGACAGCCAACGAACTATGGCTGAAACTTTAACCAGTTGTTAACCTTTTTCAAGCAAGAGTTTATGGTTTAGGTTGTATTTTTAGACGCACGAATGGCGTCAAAGTTGTTTTTACTGATTAAATTTAATACATTAAAAGGTAAAGCCCCGCTGTCGTGGAACCCCAATTTTCACCGTAGCAACACGTTTAGGTTGCCAATTTGGCTGCAATTAAACAGCGTCGTTGTCTGATGAACTATCAAACAGTCCATCCAAAAGAGATGTTTCGGCGTCGCCGCCTGTGTTGAAGAGAGTGTTCATTGCGTCATCGACCGCGTTGTCGACCAGCAAGCCGCTGCCCTCGGCATCGGACAGCAGGCCGTCACCGTCAGGTGCCGCGGCGTCCAGCAGGTCGTTGAACGTATTCTGCTCACCCAGCACGTCTTCAACGCCACCGGCAAGGATGTCATTCAGCAGGTCGTCAATTTCGGGGTCGGGTGCCGCGCCGTCACCCGAAGCCGCGTCCTCGAACAAACCTTGATCGACAAGCGTTCCGGTCAGGCTGGCATCGCCGCTTAGGCCCGCAAAAAGATCATCGGCCCCGACGTCGGTGTCCACATCCACATCAAGGCCAAAGATGTCCTCCTCTCCCAGAAGGCCACCAAAAACAGAAGCTTCAGCACTGTCGCCGCCGCCGCCAAAGCCCAGCAGGCTTGTAGGGCTGTCGCCGCCGATCAGCGTGTCCAGGAACCCGTCATCACCGTCCAAAATGCCGTCTTCGCCGATCAGGTCCTCGACCAGAGGGGTGAGGCCGCTGGTCACGTCCTCGACGACGGTTTCCACTGGCGCGGATACGGTTTCGATCAGGTCGTCGTTTGTATCGGTGACGGTTTCCAGCGGTGCGGATACGGTGTCGATCAGGTCGTCGGTTGTATCGGTGACGGTTTCCAGCGGTGCGGTTACGGTGTCGATCAAGTCATCGGTTGTGTCGACGACGGTTTCCAGCGGCGCGGACACGGTGTCGATCAGGTCATCGGTTGTGTCGACGACGGTTTCCAGCGGTGCGGATACGGTTTCGATCAGGTCGTCGGTTGTGTCGACGACGGTTTCTACTGGCGCGGATACGGTGTCGATCAGGTCGTCGGTTGTATCGACGACGGTTTCCACAGTGTCCGTCACAACATCTGTTAGGGGGTCAATGCTGTCCACGACGACTGAAACGGGGTCATCCAAGACGTCGGGGCTATCATCTTCAGTGATCCCGCCAAGAATGCCACCGACCAGGGTTCCAACGATGCCATCGTCTCCCAGCACCGTGTCAACGACAGTGCCGACAACCCCATCATCACCCAGAATGGTGTCCACGATACCATCGTCACCCAGGACGACATCGACCACGCCGTCGTCGCCCAGCACGGTGTCGACCACAGTTTCAACAACTCCGTCGTCACCCAGAACGGTGTCCACGATGCCATCATCGCCCAGGACAACATCGACCACGCCGTCGTCGCCCAGCACGGTGTCGATCACGGTATCAACGACCCCGTCATCACCCAGAATGGTGTCCACGATGCCATCGTCACCCAGGACGACGTCAACCACGCCGTCGTCACCCAGCAGTGTATCAACAACGGTATCCACGACGCCGTCTTCACCCAGCAGTGTGTCAACAACGGTGTCCACGACGCCGTCTTCACCCAGCAGTGTGTCAACAACGGTGTCCACGACGCCGTCTTCGCCCAGCAATGTGTCAACCACGGTGTCCACGACGCCGTCTTCGCCCAGCAATGTGTCAACAACAGTGTCCACGACACCGTCTTCACCCAGCAGGGTGTCGGTCACAGGCATGGGCGGAGGGGAGGAGGGCGTGTCGTTTGAAACTTCGGGTTTCGGCGACGATGGAGTGTGCAGTGTCGGGTCGGTGTCTTCGCCCGGCTTTACGGATTGCTTGAAATAGGGCTGATCATCTTGCGACCCGTGCAGCGGTGCCGCGCCCAGGCTGGCCATTTTCGGTTCGGCGGCGGCATCGGTCGTGTCGCCCACGGCAGCAGATTCGGCCGCCACGTCCAGGCTGGCGATCTCAAAGGGGTGCGCCGTAGCGTTCCCGCCGTCTTGATCCGCGTCCAGAACGGTCTGGTCCTGCGCCGCAGGGGTCTTGTCGGCGGCTTTCGCGTCGGGAACAGGTGCGTCACCCTCGGGGAGCGTCTCGGCAAAAGCCTGCAATCCATCAGGCGACCCGCTTTGCAAGGCAAGACCCATGCCGATGGCGGTTGCCGTCGCCGACACACCGTTCAGGCGTCCGCCCTTGTCGTCAGCGTTTTGGAGGGTGCGTCCGGGCAAGCTCAGGCCGTTGGCCTGATCGCCAACAGCCGAACGCACCTGAGTGCCACTGAGATTGTCACGCTTGCCCACTTAGGCAACTCCATTATAGCCTGCGCTGTGCGCAACCGAAGCTTTAGACGCTGTAAGGCGGGCCGCCAGACGTGCGCGAACCCTGTCCTATTTGCAAACTTAGTATGGCATATAGTGAACTCTCGCGGGGGAATCCATACTTAAGCTTCAGTTTAGATACTATAGTATGCGATATTGTGATGTTTTCGCAAGCCAGAAGTCGTTATCCAGTAAAATAGCTGAATTTACTGACGGAAAAACCTATCCATAAGTATGTATTGGCGTTGATTTGAGTTGGTGGGTGTTGGCCCGGGCGGGTTTCGCGCGACTCGGGCCCGGTTGCGCTTCTGCGCTTTCTACGCCGCGCCATGGCAAGAGGTTGCCCTTGTTGCAGTGTTTCTGACATTCTGCGCGCGTTGATTGATGATCAAAGCACATCCGCACGTTGACACAGGTCCAGCTTAGACGTTCTTTGCAGCACCGAATTTGTCGACCCGATACCCATCACAGGTTCCATCTTGAAGGAGGAGTTAAGATGAACGCTTTTGTAAAAACCGCTCTGGCTGCATTGGCTGTGAGTGCCCTTGGACTGACAGCCGCATCAGCCGAAACCCGCATCACCTATAAATCCGCAAAGACCGGTTCGTCCTATTACCAGATGGGCGTTGAACTGGCCGAGGCGATGAAAGCAGGCACTGACGGCGCGCTGATCGTTACCATCGAAGAAAGCCAGGGTTCGGTTCAAAACGTCATGGAGGTCAAAGCGCGCGGCGCCGACTATGTCTTTACCACGCCACCGGCGCTGGTCGGTCTGGCCCAGCAGGGCAAGGCCATGTTCGAGGGCAAGGGCGACCCCAAGTTCGACGACATCCGCGCCCTGTTCCCGATCCCGTCGCTGACCATGCATTTCGTGATGTCCGCCGACAGCGGGGTCACCGACCTGATGGGGATGGACGGCAAACAGATCCTGCTGGGCAAGGGATCGTTCGGTGCCACCGAGGGCGAGAAATACATTGAAACCTTCGGACTGGCCGACAAGGTCAAGATTGCCGATGCCGAACTGTCCAACGCTGTGGCGGCGCTGAAGAACGGCCAGATCGACGGGTTTGTCACCGCAGGCTCGTGGCCCGCGCCCAACGTGATCGAAGCGGCGGCCTCGACCCCTGTGACCGTGCTGTCGCTGACCGACGACCAGATCGCGCAAACCGGCCGCACGAAACTGGTGATCCCGGCGGGCACCTATGCCGGTCAGGACGCCGACATTCAAACCACATCGCTGCCGGTTGTGGCCTATGCGACCGCCGCTATGGATGACGACACGGCCTATGCGCTGACCAAAGCCTTCTGGGACAGCAAGGCCAAGCTGGGCGACACATCGCCATGGTGGAACGGTGTGGACCAGACCCTGATGGCCAACATCGCAGGCAAGATTCACCCCGGCGCACAGCGTTACTATGAAGAGGCAGGCATTGCCCTGACCGACGCGCAAAAGTAATGCGTCCTTCGCAGGTCGGGGTCATTCCCCGGCCTGCACTTTCCAAGCGATGGGCACCCCGATGGATATGCTTCCCAAAGGCCGCGTGCACGCGGCGTTCTGGCTTGTGCTGGCGACGGCTCTGGTCGGCTATCATCTGGCCCTGATCTTCTCGGGTCTGGTGCCCAATCTTGTCAGTCGCCCGCTGCACATGGCGTTCATCCTGCCGTTTATTCTGGTGCTGGGTGCGACGGGGCCAGCCAGCCGCATCAGCGGTGCGATCATCGCCATCCTCGGTGTGGCCGCGGCCCTTTGGATCGCGCTGAACAGTGACCGGCTGGGTGACCAGTACGGGTTTCTCGAGGGCAACTTCCAGATCATCATCGCCGTCGTCCTGTTGGCTGTCACGCTCGAGGCTGCCCGCCGCGCCATTGGCTGGCCGCTGCCGCTGGTGGCCGGCACCGCGCTGCTGTACGGGCTGTTCGGCCAGTATGTTCCGGGGCAGTTCGGCCATTCCGGCACCCCGATCAACAGCTTTCTCGGCACGCTGACCATTGCCGAAGGCGGCATCTGGGGGTCACTCACAGGTGTGTCCGTCAGCGTCGTATCTATATTCGTGATTTTTGGCGCGGTTCTGAACGCAGGCGAAGCGGGGCAGGGGTTCATGAACGTCGCCGCCGCCTTTGCCGGGCGCCTGAACGGCGGCGCTGCAAAGGTGTCGGTTATTTCCTCGGCGCTCTTTGGCTCGATTTCCGGCTCGGCCTCGGCCAATGTGGCCTCGACCGGTGCGATCACGCTGCCCGCGATGACCAAGCTGGGCTATCCCAAACGTCTGGCCGCGGCGGTCGAGGCCGTGGCCTCATCCGGCGGGCAGATCATGCCGCCGCTGATGGGGGCGGGGGCCTTTGTCATGGTCGAGCTGACGGGCGTGCCCTACACGGCGATCATGTCCGCCGCGATCCTGCCTGCGTTTCTGTATTTCCTGGCCGTCTGGGTTGGCATCAACGCCTACGCGCGCCGGTTTGATCTGAAAGGCGTCGATGCCGCAGACCGCCCCGCGCGCCGCGATGTGATCGTGACATCGCTGTTCTTTCTGGTGCCGTTCACGGTGCTGTTGTGGGGCATGTTCGGGGCAAAGTTCACGCCGGAATATGCCGCCGCGCTGGCGATCCTTGCGGGCGCGCTGCTGCTGTTCGTGAACGGCAACCTGCAATGCAAACGCGAACAGGTTGCCGCCCGCTTTGCCTCTGCCGTGGTCAACGCCGCACGGCAGGTGTCGATGATTGCGGCGATCATCCTGTGCGCTTCGATCATCATCGGGGTGCTGTCGATCACCGGTCTGGGGGTCAAGGTGACCTCGCTGATCCTGGAAGGTGCGGGCGGGCTGCTGTGGCCGTCGCTGTTGCTGACCGCGCTGGCCTGCCTGATCCTGGGGATGGAGGTGCCGACGACCGCCGCCTATGTGATCTGCGTTTCGGTCGCAGGGCCTGCGCTGACGCAACTGGGGCTGGAGCCGTTGCAGGCGCATCTGTTCGTGTTCTGGTTTGCGCTGCTGTCCACGATCACCCCGCCGGTGTGCGGCGCGGTCTTTATCGCCGCTGGCATGATCGGTGAAAACTGGCTGAAAGTTGCCCTGACCGCCATGGCGCTGGGCATTGGCCTGTATATCATCCCGCTGGGCATGGTCGCCAACCCTGACATGCTGCGGCTGGCCGAAAGCCCCGTGGCCGCCGTGATTGCCACGCTGCGTGTGGCGCTGGGGCTCAGCTTGATCTCTTACGGCCTGATCGGTGCGCGCAAGCTGGTGCCCACCGTGCTGATGGTGGCCGCCGGCCTGTGTGTGGTGTTCTCGGGCGTTTACGTCTGAGCTTTGGCGTTGGTTCGTGACCGACCCGTTGCCACCCCGCTGCAGCGCGAGGCAAAGCGCATACCGTGCGATAAGAGGGGGCCAAATGCGGCCCTGCGTGCAGGAATACGCAGGGGGCGATTGAATTCCCAGATCGGGCAGGCGCGCGATTTGTTCCCGACTTTTTGCAAAGGCTGCCGCGAGAGTATTCATTTCGCATAAAGATTTGTTTTTATGCGCTTTGCCCGCCTCTGCTTCATGCTCGGTTATCCGCCGTTTCATGATGCTTGTCGGCAGCAAAGGCTTTTTTCTGGAAAAACTGTCCTATATCGTTCCGGAACAGATATTTTATTGAGACGCGAATTATGAAGAAATCAAGTTTTCTGGAAAGCGGTGTCGATCACCTTGACCTTCTGTTGGCCACGTCCGAAATCGGCATCTGGGAACTGGATGCGACCACCGGCGAAGCAGAGCGCAATCTGAGGCACGACCAGATTTTCGGACATGATGAACTTCTGGACCGCTGGAGCGGCGAAATTTTTCTGAGCTACGTGATAGAGGAAGACCGCGAGCGGGTGGGTGATCTGTTGAATGCGTCACTGACAGAGGGAAAACCTTGGTCTTTTGAAACCCGCATACGTCGTGCAGATGGTGTCGACCGTTGGATCAGTGCCCGGGGCGTGCCGAAGTTTTCCGACACGGGCAAGGTCACCAAGCTGATCGGTCACGTGCTGGACATCACCGAGACAAAGCAGAGCGAGGACCGCCTTAGACTGCTGTCAAAAGAGCTGAACCATCGTGTTGCGAACACCTTTACGATCATGAATTCGATGATCCGGCACGCTTCGAAAAAGGCGAGCAACGTTGAACAGCTTGCCGAGACGCTGACAGAGCGGTTGGCGGCCCTTGCCCGGTCGAACAGGGTATTGGTCGCCGAAGAGGCGGAACGGTCCAGCCTTCTGGAAATCCTGAACATGGAGCTTGAGGCGTTTTCGGGATGGCAGCGGCGCATATCCATCAGCGGTGAAACCCGTGTCTGGTTTTCGGGCGAGGCCTCTGAAGCGCTTGCGTTGATCTTCCACGAACTGCTGACCAATGCCGTGAAACACGGGGCGCTTTCGGTGCCATCGGGGCGTGTGGACGTGACCGTCAGCCAAGGCAGCGGCAGGCAGGTTTGCGTGAAATGGACTGAAACAGGGGGGCCTTCGCTGGCGGGTGAACGTCGCAAAGGGATCGGGTCGACCATTTTGCAAAACGCCATGCGCGATCAAGGCACTGTGACACTCGATTTTGCCCCTGATGGGCTGATCTGTGACATCGTGATCAACGACAGCTTTCAGCGCGAAGTGCCTGACACACCTGTGGTGCCTTCCGAGGAGCCACAGGAACATGAATATGAACAGCCCGTCGTCGAAAATCAGACGTTTTCGGGTCAAAGGATCATGGTCGTCGAAGATGACCCGATCATCGGTCTGGACATCTCCGAGACATTGAAATCGCGCGGGGCGCAGGTAATCGGGCCGTGCACGACCGTGGCAAGTGCGTTGAAAGCGATACGCGACAAACCGGACGCTGTTTTGCTGGACGTGAACCTGGGGCAGGAAACCACGGATGCGGTGGCTTCGCAGCTTGCGGATCTGTCGATCCCGTTTCTGGTGCTTAGCGGTCAGTTGGACAGCTCGGATCTGGGCGATGCGTTCCGGGGCGTATCGGTCATGAGCAAACCCTTTCGGGAGCGTGACCTGGTAAGCGCGCTTTACCGTCTGGTTTGACGGACACGACAAGGGCGCCTTGTGCCTGTCGACATGGTGCAACGCCTGTCTGTCACGCCACAGACATTTTGAGGCTGTCCTTCAAAGTCTCGGGTTGTCCTGTCGGCTGATCGTCCAGCCTTGCCGATTGCGGCAGCATGAACCATCCCCCGTCCGCAGGGGCAGTGCCGGTCCGGATGTCGCAGCCATATGCGCGCGAAACCTGGGCATCGGTCAGCACCTGTGACGGGGTGCCGTGGCCGATGATCCGGCCGGACTGCATCAGCACGATCTGATCGGCGAACATCGCGCTTAGGTTCAGGTCATGCATCACGGCGACAACGCCGCCGCCTGCACGGGCAAAGTCGCGGGCGATTTGCATGACCGTCAACTGATGGCCGATGTCCAGGCTCGACACCGGCTCGTCCAGAAACAACCAGCGCGGCACGCCGCTGACCACGGGCCGCCATACCTGACACAGCACGCGCGCCAGTTGCACACGCTGTTGTTCGCCGCCCGACAGCTCTTGGTAAAAGCGGTTGGCATAGCCGTCCAGGCCGACCCGCGACAAGGCGGTCAGCGCCAGCCGGTCGTTGGTCTCGATCCCGCCGCGCAGGCCCAGACGCACGACTTCGACCGCCTGAAACGGGAACGCCAGCGGCGTTGCCTGGGGCAGCACGGCGCGCTGGGCGGCCAGATCATAGGGTTTGGCCGTGGCGATGTCGGTGTCGCCCAGCGTGATCGTCCCGCCAAAGGCCACGTCGCCGGTCAGTGCGCGCATCAGCGTGGTCTTGCCCGACCCGTTGGGGCCGACGATGGCGGTCAGGGTGCCGGGGCGTGCGGTCATGTCCAGCCCGTGCAGCACCTGTTTGTGGCCGTAGCTGACCGAGATGTTGTTCGCTTTCAGCATCACATATCCACCAATCCGCGTTTGCGCAGCAATATCCATAGAAACACCGGCGATCCCAGCAGGGCCGTCAGGATACCGATGGGCAATTCAGCAGGGGCCACGACCACCCGCGCGATCATGTCCGCCACCAGCAGCAGTGACGCACCCAGCAGGCCCGCGTTCACCAGCAACCCGCGATGGTCCGGCCCGGTGGCCAGCCGCAGCAGGTGCGGGACGACGATGCCGATAAACCCGATGCCGCCCGAAATGGCGACGGCGGTGCCGGTCGCGGCGGACACGGCCAGAATGGCCACGGTCTTTGTCCGTTCAACCGGAATGCCCATGTGGTGCGCGGCAGCTTCGCCCAGGGCCAGACCGTTCAGGCCCCGCCCCAGGGTGCAGGCCAGCGCCACCGACACCACGATCACCGGTGCTGCGATGCTCAGCTTGACCCAGGATGCACCGGCCAGCGATCCAAGCGACCAGAAGGTCAGTTCGCGCAGTTGCATGTCATCGGCCAGAAAGATCAGCACACCGGAAAAGGCGGCGAACAGCGCGCCAAGGGCGATGCCCGCCAGCAGCATCGTCGCCACTGATGTGCGCCCTGCGCGGGTTGATACGCGGTACAGCAGCAACATCGACCCCCAAGCGCCCAGAAAAGCCGCCACCGGCAACAGGCCCGCACCCAGCGTGGATTGCACCACCGCTGGCAGCGCCGCCCCCAGCACGATGATGCTGATGGCCCCCAGAGACGCACCCGAGGTCACACCGAGGATGCCCGGATCGGCCAGCGGGTTGCGGAACAGCCCTTGCATCACTGCGCCCGATACGGCCAGCGCGCTGCCAACGCAGATGCCCATCACCAGACGCGGCGCACGGATGTCCCACAGCACCACCCGTTCGGTCAGGGTCAGCGCCTCTCCCTGCGCCAGTTTGATCAGGGCGCCCCACAACGATGTGCCGGATGCCCCCACAGCCAGACTGGCCAGCGACACCAGCAGCAGCAACAGGCCCAGCCAGATGTGCGCGCGCCGCGCGGTGCTGCGCCTGTCGACAAAGGGCGCGTGAACAGCAGCCCCGACAGCGGTGTCGCTGGCCATCATCAGCTTTGCCCCTGCAATGCGTCATGCAGCGTCTGTGCCGCCTGCGGGGTGCGCGGACCAAAGCCCAGCAGCAACAGCCCGTCCATCTTGACCAGTGCGCCCGCTTGGGCCGCCGGGGTGGTGGACATTTCGGGCATGGCAAACAGCGCCTCGGCGGTGCTGGAATGATCGCCCTCGCGGTCCATCATCAGCACCACGTCAGGGGCGGCGACAGAAATCGCCTCGGCCGTCAGTTGGCGGTAGCCTTCGAACTGGTCGATGGCGTTGACGCCACCGGCCAGTGAAATAATCCCGTCCGCCGCCGTGTTTGTCCCCGACGCCATGATGCGCCCGCCTTGGGTGCTCAGCACGAACAGAACCCGCTTGGGCGCGCCCTCGGATTGATCCACTTGCAGTGCCACGTCGTCGAATGCGGCCTGCACTTGATCGTTCAGCGCCTGTGCCTTGTCCGGCACGCCCAAAGCGTCGCCAATCGCAGTGATCTTGGTCAGCACCCCATCCGCCGAAAAGGGCGCAGGCACCACCACCATCGGAACCGACGCGGCCTGAAGCACCGAGATCGTCTCGGGCGGGCCTGCGCCCGGTTCGCTCAGGATCAGCGTCGGCTGCACGCTCAGCACGCCCTCGGCGGCCAGCGCGCGCATATAGCCGATGTCGGTCAGCTTTTCTGCCGCGGCGGGAAAGGTCGAGGTGGAATCGCGCGCCACCAGACGGCTTTCCTCGCCCAGGGCATAGACGATTTCGGTCGTGGCCCCGCCAATGGCGACGACACGGCTGGTGTCATAGCTGTCGGCAAAGGCCGTCATCGGCAGTGCGGACGCCAAAGCCGTGGTCGCCAGCGCCCGCAAAAGCGTTCTGCGTTTCATTCTGCCGCCTCCAGCTCCAGCGCGGGCAGGGCATCGACGATGGCGCGCCATGCGGGGCGGCTGTCGTAATCGTCCTTGCGCACGCCAAAGACCTGAAAGATCAGCCCGCCGTCAGCGTCGAATGCCTCGATCGACACGGCCTTGCCGCGCTGGGTGGGCTTGTCGACGGCATAGACTTCGGCCACGTGGTCCAGACGCAGGTGCAGGTTGAAACCGGGGTCCATCACGTTCTGCCAGGGGCCCATCGGCTTGAGGGTTTGAATCGGGCCGGTGTGGATCTGGATACAGCCACGGTTGCCGACAAAGACCATCACTTCGATGCCCGCCGCCTGCACGTCGTTCAGCATCCGGTCAATTGCACCGGTCGCCAGCGGACGCACGAAGGGCGCGCCAACGATGCGGTATGCGCCCAGACGGTTCATCCGCAGCTTGGACGTCAGGCGCATGAACTGGTGGGTGTCGGTCATCTTGGACCATTCCGATTGCAACACGTCCAGCTTTTCGGGGTTGGGTTTCGCAGCTTCGGTTGGTGCACGCGCGGCCAGGTCCAGATGCGTGGGCTGGTCGGGCAGGGCGGCCTCGGCCTTGGCGGCGTCCCATGCGGGGACAAAGGCGTCGTCGCGCAGGAAAATCTTGTGCACCGCGTCGCCGGCGGCATCAAAAACCTGAAGACTGCGGCGCAGCCCTGCATCAGTTGTCTTTTCCACCATGAAGGCGTGGCACCAGTGCGACGGGAACATGCGCAGGTCGATCTTGTCGTTCAGCACCATCGCAGCGTGCGCACCAGAGGTGTAGTTGGCGTAGCTGCCGACCTTTTCGTTCACGCATGACACGTTGCGCGTCAGCGCCATGACCTCGCCCAACTGGCTGGCAATGGCCATGATGTTGTCGGGATGCGGCGCGATGTGCGTGACGCCCTGACCTGTGTGCGCGGCAATCAGTTGCGCCTCGGTGATGCCAAGTTTGTCGGCAAGATCGCGTTCGCGCAGATTGGCGTGTTCGATGCGTGCCGTACGAATGTCGTCGGCGGATGGTTGTGTGCTTAGGCCCATGATGTCCCTCGGGGTTGCTCAGTGTGATGGGATGAACTGGCTGCGGCCCGGGGTGCGGGGGGCGTGGCTGGACAGGGTCGAAAACCGCCGTCTTTAATTCTTGACAGTTTTAGTATGATTAAATAGTGGACTGCAAGCGACAAGTTTTGAACTTGCCGAGAAATCAAAATCAAACGCCAAGCCAGCCCTTTCGCAAGCCCAAGGCCACCGCCACGCACTGCGAAGGGACTCCCGCATGACATTCCGAACAACAAGGGCACGCTTGTGTGCCTCAACCGCTGCACTGGTCGCACTTGGCGCCGCTTCGGGCGCATTTGCTCAAGACGCCACCGAAGGCTACTTGGGTGAAATCGTACTGGGCGAAGGCAAGCGCGCGGTGCAGACAGACACTGCCATCCCCGTGACCATCGTCGACCAGGCCGAGATCGAGGACCGTCAGGCGGGCACCGTTGCCGAACTGATCGACACCGTGCCCGGCGTGACGCTGGTGAACGGCACCACGGCGGCCGGTTCGGGCATCAACATTCGCGGTTATGGTGCCAACAGCACCTATGGCACAGACGGCAAGGTTCTGGTGCAGATTGATGGCGCGACCAAGGGCAGCGAAGAATTGTACCGCATCGGCTCGCAGCTATACACCGACCCGTTCCTGTACCGCGAGATCGAAGTGCTGCGCGGCTCGGTGGGGTCGTTTGAATATGGCTCTGGCGTCTTTGGCGGTGTCGTGCGGCTGGAAACCATTGACGCCAGCGACATGACCAAGGGCGAACTGGGCTTTGTCGGGCGGCAAACGCTGGACTTTTCCACCAACGGCAACGGGCTGGCATCATCGACGACGCTGGCGTGGCAACCGGATGAGCAGTTCGAGGTGTTGTTCAACTACACCCGTCGCCAGCTGGGGGTGCGTACCGATGGCAACGGCGACCAGATCAACCCCGACGCGGGCGACATTGACGATCCTTCGGGCCTGCTGAAGGCGCGCTATACCTTTGGCGCGGGCAATGACCAGTTTGTCGAATTCAGCTATACCAAGACCCAGCAGGAACAGTTCGATGTGCCCTACGACCAGTTCGGCACGACGGCATTCGGCAACGTTGACCGTTACATCGAAAACGAAGTGGCCACCCTGCGCTACAACTACAATCCCGGCGATGTGGCGTGGCTGAATGTCACGGCTGAGTTGCTGTATTCGGACGAGCTGGTGGAAAGCGAAGCCATCGTTGGCCCCAACGCGCTGTTGGATGCGGACAACCGCTATCGTACCACGACATTCCGCGTGAAGAACGAGGCCTTGTTCAGCACCGGTGCCATAGACCACGAACTGCGCACGGGTATCGAGTTCATCCAGCGTGAACGCAGCGATGCGACAGCAGGGTCCGCCCCCGGTGGGACCAAGGATGCGCTGGCGTTCTACGCCGTGGATGAAATGCAGATCGGGGACCGTTGGACGATCACGCCTGCGCTGCGCTATGAAAACCAGACGATCACGCAGGACCCGATCAACGGCAATGCGGAATATGACAAGGACGCGCTGATGGGCGGCGTGTCGGCGCGCTATGCATTCGACAACGGCTGGGCCGTGTTCGGGTCGGCCTCGTATACCGAGAACCTGCCGATCATTGATGACATCGACACCGGCCTGATCACACAGTCGGAAAAGGGCCGCAGCTACGAAATTGGCGTGGCCTATGACGCGGTCGACGTTTTCCGCAGCGGCGACAGCCTTGCGTTCAAGGTCAACTATTACAACGACCATTTGACCGATCTGACCACTTATCAGGGACGTGGCCCCGGCACCACGGTCGAGGGACTGGACCGCGAAGGGGTCGAGCTTGAGGCCGCTTATGCCATGCAGAACGGCTATTATCTGGACGCCAACGCCCACATTTCCCAAGGCACTGCCACCTACGATGGCGGCGGGCAAGGCGACTGGGCGCAGAACCCGCAGGACAACCTGCGTCTGACGCTGGGCCGCAAGTTCAGTGACGAGCTTGACCTGAGTTGGGAAGTCGAAGCGGCCAAACGCTATGACGAAGGTGGCACCGTGTCACCCGGCTTTGGTGTGCACAACCTGCGCGCGACCTACGTGCCGCAGCATGGCGTGCTGGAAGGATCGACCATCCGCTTCGGTGTCGAGAACGTCTTTGACAAAAATTATCAGCCGCGCCTGTCCACCCGCAACGCGACGGGCCGGACGTTCAAGGTGACGCTGTCGACAACCTTCTAAGACAAAGCAAAGGAAACCCCATGCAGCCATATCGCCACATAGGCGCCTGTCTTGCCGTCGCTGTCGTGCTGTTTGGCACGGTGGCGCGGGCCGATGATGCGACACCGTCCAAGGGCGGTGTTGCATTGGAGCTGAACGCGGCGGATCTGGTGGGCGAAGCCTGCCGGATCACCTTTGTCGCCACCAACACCGGCACCGCGCCGATCGACCGCGCCGTCTACGAGACCGTGCTGTTCGGCGCGGACGGCGCGGTGATGATGTTGACGCTGTTCGACTTTGGCGCATTGCCCGCTGGCGTGCCGCGCGTGCGCCAGTTTCAGATTGCCGACACCGCCTGCGGGCGGATCGGATCGCTGCTGATCAACGGGGCAGGGACATGCACCGTGGACGACGCGGAGTCAGAGGCCTGCACCAAGGGGCTGGCGACCTCCAGCCGTCTGAACATCGCATTGCAAGGATAAGACCATGTTTGATCTGTCACGGCTTCAGGGCCTTTACGATCTGGGCGGCCCTGTGGTCGCTGTTCTGGTGGGGGTCTCGGTTCTGACGCTGGCCGTTATTCTGTACAAACTCTGGCAGTTTCGCGCCGCCCGCGTGGGCCAGCATACGGCGATGCGGCGCGCGCTGATGCATTGGGACGCCGGCGCGCGCGAGGCCGCTGCCCATGATCTGCAAAGTTCGCGCAGCTATCTGGCCCCCGTGGTCGTCCGCGCGATGAATGCCCCCGATGCCCCCGACCGCGCCGCGCGGCTGTATGCCGAGGCCGAAACGCAGTTTCTGGCATTGGAGCGCGGCTTTCGTCTGCTGGACAGCGTCGCACAACTGGCCCCGCTGATGGGTCTGTTCGGCACCGTTCTGGGCATGATCGAGGCGTTCCAGGCGCTGCAAAACGCAGGTTCCTCCGTGGACCCGTCGCTGCTGGCGGGGGGGATCTGGGTGGCGCTGCTGACCACGGCGGTCGGGCTGGCCGTGGCCATGCCCACGTCGATTGTCCTGTCGTGGTTCGAGGCGCGGATGACCTCCGAGCGTGTCTTTGCCGAACAGGCGCTGACCACCGTTCTGGCCCCGTCCAAGGGCGCGTTGCAGCAGGTGCGTGATGCCGCTTAGGGCCGTCAGACAGCGGCGCAAACTGTCGATGACCTCGCTGATCGACGTCATCTTTTTGCTGCTGCTGTTCTTCATGCTGTCCTCGACCTTTTCCAAATTCGCCGAGGTCGAAGTGCAGGCCGCCAGCGGTGGCAGGGCGGCGTCGGGGGATCAGGCGCTTGCGTTCCTGCGTGCGACTCCCCAGGGGCTGACCCTGAACGGGACCGCGCTGGGCGTCGATGATCTGCCCCAGCGTCTGCGCGATTTGCAGGCGGGCAAGCCGTTGGTGCTGCTGGTGAACCTGAATGCCCAGGTGGATGCGCAGGCGATGACCGATATTCTGGTTGCAGTGCGCGGCATTCCCGATCTGGCGGTCAGCGTGATGGGGGCGTCATGAGGGCACAGCGACAGAAATCCGAACGCGAGCCCACGATAGCGCTGATCAACATCGTCTTTTTGATGCTGGTGTTTTTCATGGTGGCGGGGACATTGGCGGCTCCGCTGGACCCTGAGTTGAAGCTGGTGAAAACCGCCGACCTGCAAGGCGAGGCGCCCGCCGATGCGCTGGTGATCGGGGCCGACGGCGCGCTGACCCACCGCGGCGCGCCGGTGAATGTGGCAGGCTTTATCGCCGCCGTGCCTGCCGCCGCCCAAACCGCGCGCATGATCCCCGACCGCGCCGCCCCCGCGCACAGCGTGATCGAGACCGCCCGCGCGCTGCGCGCCGCCGGGGCTGCACGGGTTGTGATCGTCACAGAGAAGGCATTGCAATGATCCGCAGGTCCTGGAAAATCGCGGCGTTGTTTCTGGGCTGTTCCGCCGCCGTCCATGCCGCGATGCTGGGCCTGACCCGTGCCGAGGAAACCGCACAGGTCGAAGGCGGCGCACCGGCCACGGTGGCGGAACTGGGCAACAGCTTTGCCGATATGGCCGCGGGTGTGATGACCGCTGATGCCGTCGAAACCGTCCAAGAGGTCACCGAACCGCCCGCACAACAGCCTGACACCGCGCAGGAAACACCACCCGAACCGGTCGAGATGGCGCGCGCCGAACCCGTCGAGGCGGCTCCTGCGGAAACACAGCCGTCCGTCATCGTGCCGATGGCACCCGTGCCGACCACTCCGCTGCAAGCTGAAGCCACGCCGCCCGAAGTCACCGCTGCGCTGACGCCCGATGTACAACAGGCCTTGCCCGAGGAAACCGCGACACAGGTCTCGCGCCGCCCCGCGCTGCGCCCCAAGTCGATCGAGGCACAGGCGCCCAAACCCGCACCGAAGCCGGCACGCAAACCGCAAAAGCCAAAGCCCCAACCCAAAGGCAACGCCAAGGCCAATGCCGCCGCCGGAGCCGCCGATGGTCAGGCGGGTGCCAAGGCCAAAGCCGCCGCCAGCCGTCAGGCCGCCGCCGCTGCCAAAGCGGCCAATGCCGCCGCCAGCAACTATCCCGGTCAGGTGATGGCACGCATCGCCCGCCTGCCGCGACCGCGCACCAGCAGCCGCGGATCGGCGACGATTGCATTTACCGTGGCCGGCAATGGTGGATTGTCGGGCGCGCGGATTGCCGCCAGCTCTGGCTCGGCACAACTGGATCAGGCCGCCCTTGAACTGGTCCGCCGCGCCAGCCCCTTTGCGCCGCCGCCCAAGGGCGCGCAACGCAGCTTTTCGATCCGTATCAAAGGACGCTGAACCTGTTGATTGCCCTGCTGGTCCGTTCGACGCACAGTGCGGGCAAAGGCAACACGCAAGAGGAGACCGCCCATGAGGATCGTCGATCTGTCAAACCCGCTGGAAAACACCCAATTCGCTGACCCGCCGGGGCTGGCCCCCAAGATTGACTACATGGGCCATGATCAGACCGCCGACCAGATGTTGCAGTTCTTCCCCGGCGTGACACGCGACCAGTTGCCCGGTGGCGAAGGCTGGGCGGTCGAGCAGGTGACCCTGTCGACCCACAACGGCACCCATCTGGACGCGCCCTATCATTATCATTCGACGATGGACGGCGGCAAACGCGCGATCACCATTGACGAGGTGCCGCTGGACTGGTGCTTCGGGCGCGGCGTGAAGCTGGACTTTCGCCATTTTGCGGACGGTCACGTGGTGACGGGCGATGAGATGGCGGCGGCGTTTGATGCCATCGGGCACGAACTGGCACCGGGAGACATCGTATTGGTCAACACCGCCGCGGGCGCGGCTTACGGCACACCGCAATATGTCGGCACCGGTTGTGGCATGGGGCATGACGCCACGGTTTATCTGACGGAACGCGGGGTGCGTGTCTGCGGGACCGACGCCTGGAGCTGGGACGCGCCGTTCATCCACACCGCAGCGCGTGTGGCCGAGACGGGCGACGCGGGGTTGATCTGGGAAGGGCACCGCGCGGGTATGGTGCGGGGCTATTGCCACATCGAGAAGCTGGCAAACCTAGATGCACTGCCTGCGACGGGGTTCGAGGTGGCCTGCTTTCCAGTCAAGATCAAGGACGCCAGCGCAGGCTGGTGCCGTCCGGTGGCAATGTTCCGCGAATAGCAATTCGCCACCTTAGAAACCCTGGAAATACCAACCTGGGATGCAATGTCGCAATGCCTGACGGAGGTCGGGCGTTGCCCTTTGTGGTGCGATTTGTGCAGTCCAAGGCAATCTCTGTGGTTGTTTTGATTTCCCCATTTGACAATTCCTATTAAATCACTCAGGTATTAGGGGAAAGGTCCAGCCACCCCGAGTCACGCATCGGGCCAGCCCGACGGTTGCAAGACAAAGGGACACAGCCATGCGTATGGACAAGATACAAACACCGCATCACTCTTCCGAAAAACAGACGCTTACCGTGGCCGCCAAGCCGACGCTTACCGACAAAACGCCCGTGCACGACGCGCGTGCCCTGACCGAAGGCAATGATCAGGCGCGGATCGTGCTGGACGGTCAGGTCTATACCCTGCGCATCACCCGCGCGGGCAAGCTGATCCTGACAAAATGAGCGGGTCTGCGAACGCGCGTGGCGGGGCTGCCGTCGGGCTGCTGACCGAACTGGACGGGGTCGAGGCCGCATCGGTCATCTACCTGCGCCTGTGGAGCGATGGGCCGGACGGGCAGGCGATGCTGTGGAGTGACCTGAGCCGTACTTTAGGCCGGGATCGTGGCAGGCGGACGTTGCAGGCATTTGAACAATTGTGCACTTTGTGCGCCCGTCACGGACGCCGTCCGCTGATGCGCCATGCGGTCGAATGCAAATGCCTGGGCGCGGACGAGGCGTGCTTTGCCAATTTCGTGGCCCTTGCCGCGACCGGCGCGCAGGAAGACGCGATGCTGATTGCAACGTTGCTGGTGCGCGCCGATGTGGCCCCGCAGATCACGTCGCTGGCCACGAACTTTGGACTGGGCCTGCAACAGATGCGCCCGGCCGCCCCCCGCGATCTGGACATGACCAGACCACAGGCGGCCACGCTGCATTAACCTTTGGCATAGGCGGTCAAGGCCGCCTGTGTCCCGTCGGACCAGATCATCGCCAGCCAGCGGCCAAAAGCCGTGGCAAAGGCCGGCGTGTCGGCCAGATCACCGTAATACTGACGTTGCGCAAGCCAGGCCGCCGGATCATCCCGCGCGGCCTTTGCGGCGGTTTGCAGGGCGGGCCAGTGCGGATCGTTGGGCGCAATCTCTGTGCCGTCCTCGCGGTTGCCTGCGCACATGCGCGCCCACAACGCTTCGGCCAGTGCCAGCCCTTCGACCGGCGTGCCCGCAGCCAATCCATCGCGCAGGATCGGCAGCACGAAACCGCTGTGCCGTGATGAGCCGTCAAAGGCCACGCGGCGCGTGGTGTCGACGATGGCGGTGTTGGCGAACCGTTCGGAAATCAGCGTAACGTAAGCCTCGGGCGTCATGCCGGGGACCGCGTGCACGTGGGGCGCGATTTCATCGCGTTCCACACGGGCAAAGAAACCTGCGATGGCAGGGTGGGCCATGCAGCCCGATATGGTTGGCACCGACAGGATTTCACCCGCGTTGGCCAGCAACTGGTGGCCTGCATTCAACATGCGGATTTTCATCGCCTCATAGGCGTGCACATCGTCGGTAAAGGTCGCACCCGCACGGTCCCAGTCGGGGCGACCGGCGCAGAAATCATCCTCGATCACCCATTGGCGAAAGTTCTCGTGGGTCACGGGGGCGGCGTCGTCGATGCCCATGTCGCGCACCAGCGCCAGTTCGGCAGGGCCAGTGGCAGGCACGATGCAATCCACCATCGCATTGGGAAAGCTGGCGTTGGCGTCGATCCAGTCGGCCAGCGCCGGATCGCTCAGCCGTGCCAGCGACACCACGGTTTGCCGCAGGATCGCGCCATTGCCTTGCAGGTTGTCACAGCATTGCCCCGTGAATGGCCCGTGACCGGCATCGCGCCGCTGCCGCAAGGCCGCAACCATCGCGCCAAAGGCGGTGCGCGGCGTGTCGGGGTGGGCGGCGTCGTGCTGCATGTCGGCGTGAGATGCGTCAAAGCCGCCCGTCGCCGGATCGACGTAATAGCCGCCCTCGGTCACGGTCAGCGCAACGATGCGGATCGCGGGGTCGGCCATCTGGGCGATCAGGGCGGCGTTGTCATCCTCGATGGGCAGATAGCCGATCATCGACCCCACGACCTCGGCGGACACGCCGGACGGGTCCAGTTCGATCAGCGTGGTCAGACAGTCCTGCGCCAGCAAGCGGTCGCGTTGGGGCGCATCGGCCTGGCGCACGCTGGCGCCGATAATGGCCCAGTCGTGGGCCAGCCCCGCCTGCATCAGGCGGTGCAGATACCACGATTGGTGGGCGCGGTGAAAATTGCCCAGACCGATGTGCACGATCCCCGCGGTCAGCTTTGTGCGGTCGTATGTGGGGACCGAAACTGCGCCCGGCAGATCGGCCAGCGTTGCGTCGCGCAACGGCGTCAGCTCATCCATTGGCCACCATCGACGTTATAGGTTTGCGCAAGAATATAATCGGCGTCGCCGCTGGCCAGAAACACGGCCATGCCGGTCAGGTCGGCGGCGGTGCCCATGCGGCCATGCGGCACGGCGGCGCCCACTTCGCGTTTCTTCTGACCCGGTGCCTTGCCTTCGTATTTGGCAAAGAACGCGTCGACCCCGTCCCAATGTTCGCCGTCCACCACACCCGGTGCGATGGCGTTGACGTTGATCCCGTGGTCGATCAGGTTCAGTGCCGCCGATTGGGTCAGGCTGATGATCGCGGCCTTGGTCGCGCAGTAGACGGCGACAAGCGGTTCGCCCCGGCGGCCCGCCTGACTGGCCATGTTGATGATCTTGCCACCGCCGCCGCGCGCAATCATGTGTTTGGCGACCGCTTGCAGGGTGAACAGGGTGCCCGCAACATTGATGTCAAAGGTACGGTCGAAATCGGCACGGGTGATTTCGGTGATGGGCGCGGCGCTGAAGATCGCCGCATTGTTGATCAGGATGTCGATCTGCCCCAACTGCGCCACGGTTTCGGCCACGGCGTTGTCGATGCTGGCCTGATCGGTCACGTCCATGTGCACGGCAATGGCGTTCGGGCCGATCTCGGCAGCCGCCGCGCGGGCGCGCGTGATGTCGATGTCAGCAATGGCCACCCGCGCGCCTTCGGCCACGTAGGCCTGGGCAAAGGCAAGGCCGATACCACGTGCAGCACCCGTGATCAGGGCACACTTTCCGGTCAGTCTGGTCATTGGATACGCAGGCCCTTGTCGTCAAAGCGGTGGATTTGGTCGGCGCGCGGGTTCAGGTGGATGGTGTCGCCGTGGCGCAGGTTCACCTCGCCCGCGACGCGCACGGTCAGCATGTCGGCCAATCCTGTGTCGTGGACGTGAAAGAACGTGTCAGACCCCAAATGTTCGGCCACACCGACACGGCCCTGCCAAAGCCCGTCTGTTTCGACCACGTCGATGTGTTCGGGGCGCACGCCGATGGTGTGGGCATCGTGTTTGGCGGCCTCGGGACCTTCGATCAGGTTCATCTTGGGCGATCCGATAAAGCCCGCGACAAAGATGTTGCGTGGCGTGCGATACAGGTCCAGCGGGCTGCCGACCTGTTCGATGTGGCCCGCACGCAGCACGACGATCTTGTCGGCCATGGTCATCGCCTCGACCTGATCGTGGGTGACATAGATCATCGTGGTTTCCAGCCGCTTGTGCAGCTCGGAAATCTCCAGCCGCATCCCCACCCGCAGGGCGGCATCAAGGTTCGACAACGGCTCGTCGAACAGGAAGGCGGACGGCTCGCGCACGATGGCGCGGCCAATGGCGACACGCTGGCGCTGGCCGCCCGACAACTGTCCGGGGCGGCGGTCCAGATAGTCGGTCAGGTTCAGCGCGGTGGCCGCCTGTTCGATCCGGCGGTCCTGTTCGGCCTTGTCGACGCCTGCCATGCGCATGGGAAAGGCAATGTTCTTGCGCACCGACATATGCGGATACAAAGCGTAGGACTGAAACACCATCGCCAGTCCCCGCTTGGCGGGCGAGATGGCAGTGGCATCCGCGCCGTCGATCAGAATGGTGCCCGAGGTGATGTCCTCAAGCCCCGCGATCAGGCGCAGCAGCGTGGACTTGCCACAGCCCGAGGGGCCGACAAAGACGGTGAATTCGCCGTCTTCGATGGTCAGGTCCAGCGGCGGAATGACCTGCACGTCGCCAAAGCTTTTGGTGACCTGTTGAAGCGTGATCTGTCCCATATTCTTATCCTTATTTCACAGCGCCAAAGGTCAGGCCGCGCACCAGTTGTTTCTGGCTGAACCAGCCCAGGATCAGGATCGGTGCGATGGCCATTGTCGAGGCGGCAGAGAGCTTGGCGTAAAACAGCCCTTCGGGGCTTGAGTAGCTGGCGATGAAGGCGGTGAGCGGCGCGGCCTTGGCGGCTGTCAGGTTCAGGGTCCAGAACGCCTCGTTCCAGGCCAGGATAATGTTCAGCAACACGGTCGATGCAATGCCGGGCACGGCCATCGGAGTGAGCACATAAAGGATTTCCTCTTTCAGCGACGCACCGTCCATCCGCGCGGCCTCGAGGATTTCGCCGGGAATCTCGCGGAAATAGGTGTACAGCATCCAGATGATGATCGGCAGGTTGATCAGCATCAGCACAACGGTCAGGCCGATGCGGCTGTCCAGAATGCCCATTTTGATGAAAATCAGATAGATCGGGTACAGCACGCCCACCGCTGGCAGCATCTTGGTCGACAGCATCCACAACAGGATGTCCTTGGTGCGGCGCGATGGGACAAACGCCATCGACCACGCCGCAGGCACCGCCACCAGAATGCCCAGAAAGGTCGAGCCGCCGGCGATGATGACCGAGTTCCACAAGAACCGCATGTAGTCCGAGCGTTCCTGCACCACGCGGTAGTTGTCCAGCGTCCAGTCAAAGAACAGGAACACCGGCGGATCGGCGATGGCTGTGGCTTCGGACTTGAAGCTGGTCAGGATCGTCCAAAGGATCGGGAAAAAGATCAGCAGACCGATGCCCCATGCGACGGCGGTGTTGATGATCTTGCGTTGGGTGGTGACGTTGCGTGCCATGGTCTACCTCATGCGTCCAGGTTTTTGCCGACGATGCGCATCAGGAAGATGGCGACGATGTTGGCCAAGATCACGGCAAAGATGCCGCCCGCCGAGCCCAGGCCGACGTTCTGGCTTTCCAGCACCCGCTGGTAGATCAGATAGGTCAGCGTCTTGGTGCCAAAGGACCCTTGGGTGGTCACAAAGATTTCGGCAAAGATCGACAGCAGGAAAATGGTCTGGATCAGCACCACGACCGTGATGGCCCGGCTCAGGTGGGGCAGGGTGATATAGCCGAACCGCGACAGGGGCGGGGCACCGTCCATCTCGGCGGCCTCAAGCTGTTCGCTGTCCAGCGATTGAATTGCGGTCAGCAGGATCAGCGTGGCAAAGGGCAGCCACTGCCATGCGACGATCATGACGATCGAGGTCATAGACGCCTGGCTGAGCCATTCGATGGGCGCTGCGCCAAAGAATTTCCACAGGTGGGCGAACAGCCCGTTCACGGGGTCCATGAACATGTTCTTCCACACCAGCGCCGACACGGTGGGCATGACAAAGAAGGGCGCGATCACAAGGATGCGCACGATGCCCTGACCCCACATCGGCTGATCCAGCAGAATCGCCAGCAGGATGCCAAAGACAACCGTGATCGCCAGCACACCGCCGACAATCACCAACGTTGCCAGCACCGAAGGCCAGAAAGCGGACGAGCTGAAGAAACGCACATAGTTGTCAAAGCCGACCCAGCCCAGATCACCGCCACGCAGGGGCAGGTATTTCTTGAACGAAAAATACAGGGTCATGCACAGCGGCACCAGCATCCAGCCCAAAAGCAGGATCACGGCAGGGGCCATCATCAGACGTGCGGCGGATCGGGAAGCTTTGGTGGCCATGAGGGGTCTCCTTGCCGGTGGCGTGCCTTGCGGGCGGTCACGCGGTGCGGGCGTTCAGAGGAAGCAGAAAGGTTCGGGGGGCAGGCGTGCCGCCCCCCAAGAGATGCTCGACGATTCAGTAGCCTGCGGCTTCCATCTCGTCCGTGGTCAACGCCTGCGCTTTTTCCAGCGCGTCTTCGGCGGATTGCTGACCTGCAAGGGCGGCCGAGAATTCCTGACCGACTTGTGTGGCGATGCCAGCAAATTCAGGGATCGCGACGAACTGGACGCCGGTATAGGGCACGGGGTCCACGCTTGGGTTGGTCGGATCAGCCGAGTTGATCGACTTCAATGTCATTTTGGCAAAAGGGGCCGCTGACGTATAGTCGGTGTTCTCGTACAGCGATGTGCGCGTGCCCGGAGGGACGTTTGCCCAACCTTCGTTCGCAGCAACCAATGCGGTGTATTCCTTGCTGGTGGCCCAGGCGACGAACTTCTTCGCGGCGTCTACCTTGTCCGAACCTGCGGGGATCGCCAGGGACCATGCCCACAGCCAGTTGCCGCGCTTGCCCAGACCCTTGTCGGGGGCCAGTGCAAAGCCGACCTTGTCGGCCACGGTCGAATCCTTGGGGTTGGTCACAAAGGACGCGGCCACGGTGGCGTCGATCCACATGCCGCATTTGCCCTGCTGGAACAGCGAGAGGTTTTCGTTGAACCCGTTGGTCGATGCACCCGGAGGGCCATAGTTGTTCATCAGGTCCAGATAGTCGGTCAGCGTGGCTTTCCATGCGTCGGTGTCGAACTGGGGTGTCCAGTCTTCGTCGAACCAGCGCGCGCCGTACGAGTTGGCCATGGCACTCAGGAACGCCATGTTCTCGCCCCAGCCGGCCTTGCCGCGCAGGCAGATGCCGTAAACTTCGGCGTCTTTGTCGGTCATCGCTTCGGCCGCGGCTTTGATGTCGTCCCATGTGGGCGCGTCGGGCATCTCCATGCCTGCGGCTTCCATCAGGTCCTTGCGGTACATCACCATCGAGCTTTCGCCATAGAACGGTGCGGCGTACAGTTCGCCGTCAACGGTCAGACCGCCGCGCATGGCGGGCAGGATGTCATCGGCGTCCCATTCGGCGGGCAGGTCGTTCAGCGACACCAGCCAGTCCTGCGCGCCCCAGATCGGAACCTCGTAGGTGCCGATTGTCATCACGTCGAACTGACCGCCCTTGGCGGCGATGTCTTGCGTGACGCGCTGGCGCAGCACGTTTTCTTCCAGTGTCACCCACTCAAGGGCGATGTCGGGGTTTTTCGAAGTGAAATCGTCGGTCAGGCCCTGCATTCGGACCATGTCGCCGTTGTTCACTGTTGCGATGGTAAGGGTTGTTGTGTGGCTTTCGGCGAAAGCGCCGGTCGCAGTGGCCAGCGCAAGCACGCTCGCCGCACAAAATGCGGTTCTTATGGTCATCCGGTTTCCTCCCTGGTGATTGGATGCTTGGCCCAGAGTGAACCAAAGAACTAAGCGCGGAGTCAATAAAAACTTTACGCGCGTAAATAAAAGTGAGAGAGCAACGGTGCCTTAGGCCGAGGCGCGCATGACCAGTTTTCCCTCAAAAAGTGTCTCGATACGCGGGCCTGCGGTGCGTCCGCCTTCGATCAGGTGAAACAGCGCCTCGACGCTGCGGTCCGATATTTTTTCGTAATCCTGGGCGATTGTGGTCAGGGGTGGGCACCCGAATCGCGAGAACGGATGGTCGTCGTGTCCTGCCACGCGCAAAACGCAATCGGCATCACGCCCCACCCGCAGACCACGTTCGTAACAGGCCGCCAGAAATCCGATGGCCAGCCGGTCGTTGCTGCACAGCACCGTATCCGAAGTCAAAAGCCCGCGATCAATCACGTCCAGACCGCCGCGATACCCGACCTCTTCAAACCCCCAGCCTTCGCCCGCGACACGGATCACCTGCGGGGCAAACCCGTTCGCCTCCATCGCCTGAATATAGCTGTTGCGCCGTTTGTTGGCGTTCGGGTTCACGGGCGGCATTTCGAAAAAGCAGGGCGGCTGGCCGGTGCGGCACAGGTATTCGACGCTTAACTTGACGAATTGCGTGTTGTCAGATCCGACGAACGCTTCGCCAACGCCTTCGATGTTGCTGTCGAACAGCACGGTCGGCACGTCATTGCAGAACTTTTCAACCGCCGCGCGGTCCGATGCGCGGCCCAATGGCGCCAGCAGCACACCCGCCGGTTTGAGCGAGCGCAGGCTGTCAAGAATTTCAACCTCAAGCGCGCTGTCACCATGGGCGCTGAACAGGGTGGGCCAGAACCCGGCCTGCATACAGCGCTGTTCGATGTTTCGCGCGATCTCGGCAAAGAACGGGTCAGCCAGATAGGGCACCACGATGCCGATGTTCTTGGTCAGGCGCCGGTTCTGGTTCACTGCAAAGATGTTCGGGCGATAGTCGTATTGCTCCAGCGCCTCTTCGATCCGGGCGCGGGTCTTGGGCCGCACGCTGGCGGGATCGTTAAAGTATTTCGACACCGTGGGGCGCGAAATGCCGCTGACGCGGGCGAACTGCTCCATATTGCGGATCTTGCTGTCGTCCATGCCGTGGTGTCCTTGAGCGAGGGCGCAACTGCCGGAAGTTATCGCGCGTAAAGCAGGGTTCTTTACACGAAACTTAACCGCGCAAGGACGGGCAGGGCAAGGGCAAGCCGGGACATGGCTGTTTTTGGTGCACTGCCAGTTGCACAGCGTCGCCCGCTTTCCAGGCGACGCCGATAATCTTAGGCTGCTGCCGTCGCTTCAATCTCGAACAGCAATCCGGGAATGGCCAGGCGCGTCACCCCCAACAGGGTCATTGGCGGGGCCACCTGATGGGGCCCGAAACGCATGCCCATCAAGTCGAAGTTTTTCAGGGCTTGGTCTACGTCTGTCGCATAAACCCCGAGCTTGATGACATTGCTCAGGTCCATCCCGGCACCTTTCAGCACCGCTTCGAGATTATCGAGTGCCAGTGTGATCTGTGCGCGCATGTCGTCGGGATGCTGCGGATTGCCTTGTGCATCCACCGCCGTCTGGCCTGCACAGATCACTTGGCGCGTCGCGCCTTGGATCACCTCGGCCTGATTGTAGCCCAGCTTGATCGACCAGTCCCAGGGGTTCACTGCTGTCCGTTCCATTTTGCAATTTCCTTGTTTTCCGTTGCTGAAATCAGCGTAGAACGAAATGGTGCCAAAATTTGTCACCATTCATGATAGGGTACGGATATGAGTGTAAGACTTAGACATGACGCCATCGTGCGTACCCTTCGCCGCAATGGAACATCCACAATAGACGCGTTGGCAGAAACCGTCGGCGCATCCCGCCGGACCGTTTTGCGCGACATCAGTGCCCTGCGGGACGAGGGCTATGTGATCCATTCCGACGTCGGGCGCGGCGGCGGCATCCAGCTTGACCCGCAATCCATGCAGACACAGGCCAAGTTGTCGGTGCCCGAAGTGTTCGCGTTGTTGATCAGCGTCGCGGCAATGCGGGCTGCGGGGAATTTGCCCTTTTCGGAACTTGCCGATGCGGGGCTGGCCAGGATCGAAAAGGCGCTCCCTTCGGACAAGGTGAAAGACCTGCGCGCTTTTTTGGGGTGTCTTCACATCGGTAGACTGTCGCCTATGCAGGACCTGTCTGACTTGGGAAAAATGGACACCGAACTTCTTCCGGCCTTTGAGGCGGCGTTTCTGGGCCGACAGTTCATCTGTTTCGACTATGGCGATGCAAAAGGGCGCAAGTCCCAGCGTCAGGTCGAGCCGCAAGCCATGCTGATTCTGCCGCCCATCTGGTACCTGGTCGGCTGGGACCCTGCGCGCGACGACTTTCGGCATTTCAGGATGGACAGGATCAGCAACCCTCAGGCGGTTGCAAACACCAGCTTTCGCCGTCGGCATGTGCCCTTCGAAGATGATGTTTGCCCCTACAGCGCATTGCATCCGTAACCTCGCAAGCGGGCATGCACGCGTTAGTGCAGCATCCGATACTTTGCGCGGCGCTTCCTTTCACCCTGATCTGCGCGACAGGTCCGGTTTCGCATTTCGGGTGAGTTGGGGCTGTCAGGATCGAAGTCGTCTGTCGTTGACGACCCTGACGCATGTATCGCAGCGTCACGGGATGTGCGGCGTGCGTGACCGTCTGGACTTAGCCCCCACGATCAAGGCACCATGCCCCCGCTGGCAGGAGGAGCTTTGCATGACCGATCCGATAACATCGACCTTTTTCGCCATTTCCGTGGCCGATGGCGTGGCCCATATCGAAATGGACAACGCCGCCAAGGCCAACAGCATGACGCCTGCGTTCTGGGATGACCTGCCGCGCATTGCGGCTGCGTTGGACGCTGATCCGGCCGTGCGCTGTGTGGTGATTTCGGGGCGGGGCAAGCATTTTACTGCTGGCATGGATCTGGCCGCCTTTCAGGGCATCATGGAACTGACCGGTCAGGAACCGGGCCGCGCGGCCTATGCGATGCGCAAGCTGGTGCTGAAGTTGCAGGCGTCGCTGAGCGCGCTGGAGGAGATGCGGGTGCCGGTGATTGCCGCGATCCACGGGGCCTGTCTGGGCGGTGGCATTGACCTGATCACCGCTTGCGATATTCGCCTGTGCACCGCCGACACCGCGTTCGGCATCGAAGAAATCAACATCGGCATGGCCGCCGACGTGGGCACGTTGCAACGTATGCCCAAACTGATGGCCCCCGGCGTGGTGCGCGAACTGGCCTACACCGGCCGGCGGTTTTCGGCAGACGAGGCCAAGGGTTGGGGCATCGTCAATGCCATTCACGCCGACCGGGATGCGGTGATCGCCGCCGCGTTGCAGATGGCGCAGGCCATTGCCGCCCGTTCGCCGCTGGCCATTGCAGGGATCAAACAGGCGGTGACCTATACGCGCGACCATTCCGTTGCTGACGGGCTGGACCAGATCGCCACATGGAACGCGGGCATGTTGCGCCCCGATGATTTGACCCGCGCCATGGGCGCCAAGATGAAACAACAGCAGGCCTTGTTCGATGACCTGCTGGCAGATGCAGGATAATCCAATGACACCTTTTACCTTCAACACCACACCCAGCATCCGCATGGGCGATGGCCTGCTGGACCAGTTGGGCGATATGGCCCGCGTGACCTGTGGCGACAGTGTTCTGCTGGTCACCGATCCGGGCATGATGGCCACGGGCATCGTCGACCGCGCGCTGGCGGCGCTTGAGGCGGCGGACATCACGGTAGAGGTTTTTTCGGACGTCAAAGCCGACCCGCCCGAGGCGGTGATCCTGCAAGCGGTCGAGGCGGCCAAGGGGATGGACGGTGTGATCGGTCTGGGCGGCGGGTCGTCGATCGACGTGGCCAAGCTGGCGGCCCTTCTGGCCTGTTCCGGCGAGACATTGGCCGATTGCTACGGTGTGGGCATGGCCAAGGGACCGCGCCTGCCGCTGATTGCGGTGCCGACGACATCCGGCACCGGATCAGAGGTGACGCCCATCAGCATCGTGACCACCGGAGCGTCGGAAAAGATGGGCGTCGTCAGCCCGCTGATCATCCCCGACGTGGCCTTGCTGGACCCCGAACTGACGCGCGATCTGCCCGCCCATGTGACCGCCGCCACCGGCATCGACGCGATGGTGCACGCCATCGAAAGCTATGCCAGTGCTTCGGCCAACAACAATCCCGTCAGCCGCGCGCTGGCGGTCGAGGCGCTGCGCCTGATGGGCGGTGCATTGGAACGCGCGGTGAACGCGCCGCACGACATGGCCGCACGTGGCGACATGCTGCTGGGCTCGCTTCTGGCGGGACAAGCCTTTGCCAACAGCCCGGTGGCGGCGGTGCACGCGCTGGCCTATCCGATTGGCGGGCATTTCAAAGTGCCGCACGGGCTGTCGAACGCGCTGGTGCTGCCCCATGTGCTGCGATTCAACGCGGTGACGGCTCCGACACCCTACGCGGAACTGGCAGGCATCGCCTTTCCCGAACTGGCGGGGTTGCAGGGGCAAGAGGCCGCGACCGCCTTTGCCGACGCGTTGCAAGACCTGTCCACCCGCTGCGGCCTGCAAAAGGGCCTGCGCGAGGTCGGCATCGGGCAGGACGACCTGCCCATGCTGGCGCGTGATGCGATGAACCAGACGCGCCTGCTGGTCAACAACCCGCGCGCCCTGGACGAGGCAGACGCGCAAGCCATCTACGAGGCCGCGTGGTGAGCCGTCCGAAACCCGGCACGCGGGCCGATTATACCGCGTTTTCCGTCATCACCACGCGCTGGCTGGACAATGATATGTACGGCCACATGAACAACGCGATGCACTATCAGTTGTTCGACACGGCGGTGAACGGCCACCTGATCGAACAGGGTGTGCTGGACCTGAAAACCAGCGAAACGGTGTTTCTGGTGGTCGAAACGGGCTGTGTCTATCACGGCGAGCTGGCGTTTCCCGACGTGATCCACGCAGGCATCCGCGTCGCGCGGCTGGGCGGGTCGTCGGTGCACTACGAGATTGGCCTGTTCCGCAACGACGACAACACCGCCGCCGCCGAAGGGCGGTTTGTGCATGTGAACGTGGACCGTGTGACCCGCAGGCCGGTGCCGATTGCGGATGGCGCGCGGGCGGTGCTTGCGGCGTTGATGACGGCGGGGTGAGTGTTTGTGGTGGTTTCTTGGCCTGGCCGGGGATTTTGCGGCTGGGGACCAATCAGTCGTTCTTTTTCACTTCTTTAACAAAATAGTCACGATTTTCCCCAGCAATCATCAGTGTCTTTCCTAGTGGGATTTGCGCGGCCCTTGCGCGGTTGTAGATTCCTATTGGATCACTGGTTTCAGAATTAGCATTCAACGCATCACGAGCTTGTTCCCTACGATGCTCTTCGCGCATGTCGATTACCTGAATAGGGTCATAGTAATGCTTTGCGTTTGATCGAAGGCAAGAATTTACAACAGCGTTATCATCTAAGTCCTGGCAGACAAGCCTCTCTAGCAGCAGATGCAGATTGACACTTTTGGGAACGTGCAGTTGCTTCACAATTTTGCCGTCACTCCCATACTGGATGATCAGATACTCTGTCTTCATAGCCCTCATTTTCTCCTTGGCGTTAGACCTGCCGATAATCGGGCATGCGGTCATAGCGGACTTTCATGGGTAACGGAGAATCGATCAATTGGGTTTTAGCCAGACCTTTAGAGACAAAGCATCAAGCAGTTTCCAAACTTACCAAAGCCCGGAACAAGGCACGCAGTGCCTCCGGGCAGCGCCCGACCGCCCGATGGGCGGGCGCTTCTTAGCTGTTTTGCATCTCTGACACCCCACGCCAAAGATCAAAATAAATTGGCATCCACAAGCGTTTCGATGCCCACCCGCGGCCGGGCGCTGCCCTTAGGTTGGTTTGCTGCGAAAGGGTTGCCTTTGACTGCCTGCTACAGCGCCAGCCAAAGACATCTCATGTCACCCCTTCAGCGTTTTTTCTTCTGTTGCACCGTCTTGATCTTCTTGTGAAACGACTTCTCATGCGCCTTGCGCTGGGCCAGCGTCGAGGTGTTGAACCGTTCCTCGGCCGCCAGCTTGCGCCAACGGGCCAGACGGGCCGCGTCGATCTCGCCTGCCTCCAGCGCCTGACGCACGGCACAGCCCGGTTCTGTCTCGTGCGCACAATCGTTGAACCGGCACTGGCCTGCCAGCGTCACCAGATCGTCAAAAACCTCGGCAATGCCGTCCTCGACATCGGTCAGTTGCAGCTCGCGCATGCCCGGTGTGTCCAGCACCGCGCAGCCATCTGCGGTAAAGTGCAACTGGCGGTGCGTGGTGGTGTGGCGTCCGCGATTGTCGTCTTCGCGCACAGCCCCGGTGTCGGCCACAGTGCTGGCAAACAGCGCGTTGACCAACGTGGATTTGCCGACGCCCGAAGATCCCAGAAAGGCCACCGTCTGCCCCGGGGTGCACCAGCCTGACAGCTTGGCCGCAGGTTCGGCGCTTTTGGCATTCAGCGCCTCGACCACCACGCGGTTGGAAATCGCGCGTGCGTCGTCCAGATAGGGGGCGGTGTCGTCGCACAGATCGGCCTTGGTCAGCAGGATCACCGGAGTCACCTGTGCCTCGAAGGCCAGCGCCACGAACCGTTCCAGCCGCGCCACGTTGAAATCGCGGTTGCACGAAGTGACGATAAACACCGTGTCGACATTGGCCGCGATCATCTGGCGTTTGCGGTCATGCCCCGCCGCGCGGCGCTCGAACAGGCTGATGCGGTCCAGCAGGATGCTGTTGGCGGGGTTGATCTGGTCCAGCAGGAACCAGTCACCCACCGTCGCCTCGGGCCCCGGCGGGATGGTGGTGTCGATGCCGTCGCCCAGCACCCGCAGGCCCGACCGGTGCACTTCGGTCACGCGCACGGGCGGGGTGGTGGCAAGGGTGTCGATGTCGGTCTGCTGGCTGAAGAACGGCTTCCAGCCCAGCAACTCAAGCGGGGTCGGGGTGCGCTTGGGCAGGGGGGACGCACCTGCGGAAAGCAGGAATTTGGAATAGTCTCGTGTCATCGAAATGAACTCTCATGTTCAGGGGTGGGGCGTGGCCCGCACTGATAAAATGTCGTGTGACGAGAGTGCAGAAAGACAGCGCCCGACGACGCTGTGGTCGGGCTGGTGTGTCGTCCGGTTCTGCATCGGGAGGGCGCGTTGCCTCCCCACTTTAACAGGTCATACCCTCTCCATGAGCGTTTCGGATTGATAGGCTGCCCACCGTAGATCGGCAAGGTTTTTCGAATGCGGCAAAGTCAGGGAGGTGCGCAGAAGTGAGGCACGTTTCGACTCATTCCGATCTGATAGTTTATGCATAAAATATTTTATCTTGAAATAAAAAGGAATCACTCCTAGCTTCGGTCTTGCTTGGATGAGGGAGACGATGATGCGTGCTGTATGTTTGGGCGGCGGGCCTGCGGGCCTCTATTTCGCGATCTCGCTAAAGTTGCGCGATCCGTCGGCACAGGTCACCGTAATCGAGCGGAACAAACCTGATGACACCTTTGGCTGGGGCGTGGTGTTGTCCGACGAAACACTGGGCAATCTGGCGGCAAACGATCCTGTCAGCGCCGAAACCATTCGCCAGCATTTCGCCTATTGGGACGACATTGCGCTGCTCCACAAGGGGCAGCGGGTCGTCAGCACCGGTCACGGGTTCTGTGGGATCGGGCGTAGGGCGCTGCTCAGCCTGCTGCAAGCACGTGCCCGCGAGCTGGGTGTCGATCTGCAATTCGAAACCGAGGTCGGCAGTGCCAGCGCGTATATGGACGACTACGATCTGGTTGTCGCCTGTGACGGGCTGAATTCCAAGACGCGGCTTGAATTTCAGGACACGTTCAAGCCCGACATCGACGTGCGCCGCTGTCCTTTTGTCTGGCTGGGAACGCATCAGAAATTTGACGACGCTTTCACCTTTATCTTCGAGCAGACAGAACACGGTTGGATCTGGGCGCACGCCTATCAGTTCGACGCGGACACGGCGACCTTTATCGTGGAATGTTCGCAGGCGACCTATGACGCCTTTGGCTTTGAAACGATGAGCAAGGAAGACAGCATCGCCACCTGCGAGCGCATCTTTGCGGCGCATCTGGGGGGCCACGCGCTGATGTCGAATGCCAACCACGTGCGTGGATCGGCATGGATCAAATTCCCGCGTGTGCTGTGCGAAACATGGCACCACAAGAATGTCGTGCTGCTGGGCGATGCGTCGGCTACCGCGCATTTCTCGATCGGGTCGGGGACCAAGCTGGCGCTGGAATCAGCGGCCAAGCTGGCCGAGGCGGTGGTGAACGAGCCTGACCTGGGCAAGGCCTTTGTCGACTACGAAGCCGCCCGCCGTCTGGAGGTGTTGCGTCTGCAATCGGCGGCGCGCAACTCGCTGGAATGGTTCGAGGATGTCGAACGTTATCTGGACATGGACCCGGTGCAGTTCAACTATTCGATGCTGACGCGGTCGCAGCGGATCAGCCACGAAAACCTGCGCGAACGCGATCCGAAATGGCTGGCCGATGCTGAAAACTGGTTCATGGCGCAAGCAGGCGCAGGCGCAAACGACGCGCCCCGTGCGCCGATGTTCGCGCCGCTGAAACTGCGTGATCTGACGTTGAACAATCGTATCGTGGTGTCGCCCATGGCGCAGTACAAGGCGGTGAACGGTTGCCCGACCGACTGGCACCTGATCCATTACGGCGAACGGGCCAAGGGCGGTGCGGGGCTGGTTTATACCGAGATGACGTGCGTGTCGGCAGATGGGCGGATCACGCCGGGCTGTCCGGGTCTGTACGCGCCCGAACACGAGGCCGCATGGAAGCGGCTGGTGGATTTCGTCCACACCGAGACCGACGCCGCCATCTGTTGCCAGATCGGCCACGCGGGCCGCAAAGGGTCGACGCAAGTGGGCTGGGAGACGATGGACGCGCCGCTGCCTTCGGGCAATTGGCCGCTGATCTCGGCCAGCGCTGTGCCGTGGTCCGATGGCAATGACACGCCCCGTGCCATGACCCGCGAGGATATGGATACCGTGACGGCAGAATTCGTCAGGGCCACGGAAATGGCCGAACGCGCGGGCTTTGACATGATCGAACTGCACGCGGCGCACGGCTATCTGATCTCATCCTTCATCTCGCCGCTGTCGAACCAGCGCGACGATGACTACGGCGGTTCGCTGGAAAACCGGCTGCGCTATCCGTTGGAAGTGTTCACTGCCATGCGCGCCGTCTGGCCCACCGGCAAACCGATGGCCGTGCGGATTTCGTCGACCGACTGGCACGACATGGGCGTGACCCCTGAACAGGCCGTCGACATCGCCCGTGCCTTTACCCAAGCCGGGGCCGACATCATCGACGTCAGCGCAGGTCAGACCAGCACCGAAGGTCGCCCCGTCTATGGCCGCATGTTCCAGACGCCGATGTCGGACCGCATTCGCAACGATGCCGGTGTGAAAACCATGGCCGTGGGCAATATTTTCGAGGCCGATCACGTCAATTCGATCCTGATGGCAGGGCGTGCCGATCTGGTCTGCCTTGCGCGGCCGCATCTGGCCGATCCCTATTGGACCCTGCGCGAAGGCGCGCGGATCGGTGACAGGCAGGCCATCTGGCCAAAGCCCTACGGGCCGGGCCGCGATCAGCTTTGGCGGCTGGCGGATCGTGCCGCAGAGACAGAGGAACGGGTATGAGACAGGTATTGATCACAGGCGGCGGCTCGGGCATCGGGCGCGGAATTGCACAGGCCATGGCCGACGCGGGCGATGCGGTGACCATCGCGGGGCGCCGGATGGATGCGCTGCAAGAGACTGATGGCGGACGGGGCATGACCTGCCTGACCTGCGATGTGACAGACGAAGCATCGGTAGAGGCCCTGTTTTCCAAACCCTATGATGTGGTGATCGCCAACGCAGGCGCGGGCAAGTCGATGAAACTGCGCGACATGCCGCTGGATGTGTTCAAGGGCACGGTTGACGTGAACCTGACCGGCACGTTTCTGACCTTCCGCGCAGCCTTGCAAACGATGACACGCGGCGGGCGGCTGATTGCCATCGCCTCGACCGCCGGATTGCAGGGCGGGCCGAATATTTCGGCCTATGTCGCGGCGAAACACGGGGTGATCGGGCTGGTGCGTGCGCTGGCGACCGAGGTTGCGCGCGACGGCATCACCTGCAACGCGGTATGTCCCGGTTTTGTCGATACGCCGATGGGCCAGGCCGCCGTCGAAGGCGTCGCCGCGCGGTTCAAGATCAGCGACGAGGAAGCCACGGCGCGCATCACCTCGGGGAACCCCATGCGCCGGATGATCACGGTGGATGAAGTTGTGGCGGCGGTTACTTTCCTTGCCTCGGACGGGGCGTCGATGGTCAACGGGCACACCCTGTCCGTCTCGGGCGGCGAGATATGACCAATTCAAAAGACCGCCTGCGCCTATGGTTGCGCTTGTTGAAGATCACACGCGGTATCGAATCCCGCCTGCGCGACGCGTTGCGCCGCGAGTTTGACACCACGCTGCCCCGCTTTGACATGATGGCGGCCCTGTCGCGCCACCCCGAGGGGTTGAAGATGAGCGCGCTGTCCGGCGTGTTGCGTGTCTCAAACGGCAACGTGACCGGGATCGTGGACCGATTGTCGGCCGAAGGTCTGACCGAACGGATGCCGGTTCCGGGGGACCGCCGCGCGATGATGGTCCGGCTGACCACAGACGGTCAGGCCGAGTTCGCGCGTCAGGCCGAAGCCCACGAGGGATGGGTCGACGAATTGCTGGGTGATTTCACCGCAGACGAGGCCCGCACATTGGCCACACGGTTGATGCAACTGGCCGAAAAACAAGACAAAAAGGAGATGACCAATGCGCTCTGACGTAACCCATTTCGAATGCGAGATCGCCGACGGCATCGCCACCGTCCGGCTGAGCCGCCCGGACCGCAAGAACCCGCTGACCTTTGACAGCTACGCCGAGCTGCGCGACTGGTTTCGTGATCTGCACTATGCAGACGACGTACACGCGGTGGTGTTTGCATCGAACGGCGGCAACTTTAGCTCTGGCGGGGATGTGCATGATATTATTGGCCCTTTGACCAATATGAACATGAAGGAACTGCTGCGGTTCACGCGCATGACCGGCGATCTGGTCAAGGCGATCCTGGGCTGCGGCAAGCCGGTGATCGCGGCCATCGACGGCATATGTGTGGGCGCCGGTGCGATCATCGCGATGGCGTCGGACCTGCGGATCGGCACGCCCGAGGCCAAGACGGCATTCCTGTTCACCCGTGTCGGTCTGGCCGGATGCGACATGGGGGCCTGTGCGATGCTGCCCCGTATCATCGGTCAGGGGCGTGCGGCGGAGCTGCTGTACACCGGCCGGTCGATGAGCGCGGCCGAGGGTGAAAAATGGGGATTTTTCAACCGCCTCGTCGATGCTGATGCGCTGGAGGCAGAGGCCCGCGCGTTGGCGGTGCAGATCGCGGCGGGCCCGAATTTTGCCCATATGATGACCAAAACCATGCTGGCGCAGGAATGGTCGATGTCGCTGGACCAGGCGATCGAGGCCGAAGCGCAGGCACAGGCGATTTGCATGCAGACCGCGGATTTTGAACGCGCTTACCGCGCCTTTGTCGCCAAGGACCGCCCCGTCTTCGAGGGAGACTGAGGGTGGGAGCCTCCGGCGGGGATTTTTTTGAACCAGAGAAGAAGGGCGCCAAGCCATGTCTGACCGATCGTTTCTGAACTGGCCGTTTTTCGAGCCGCGCCACAAGGCGTTGGCAGACGACCTTGATGCCTGGTGCGCGGCCAACCTGCCAGTGGATCATTCCGACGTGGACGGGGCTTGTCGCGGTTTGGTGGCGGCGCTGGGCGATGCAGGTTGGTTGCAGCACTCGGGTGGTGATCTGGATGTGCGCACGCTGTGCCTGATCCGCGAGACATTGGCGCGGCATGACGGGTTGGCCGACTTTGCCTTTGCAATGCAGGGGCTGGGCACGGGGGCGATTTCGCTGTTCGGGACCGAGGCGCAGAAACAGGCGTGGCTGCCGCTGACGCGAACGGGGCAGGCGATTTCGGCCTTTGCGCTGACAGAACCGCAATCTGGTTCGGATGTGGCAAGTTCAACCATGTCTGCGGTGCTGGATGGCAATGAATTTGTTCTGAATGGACAAAAGACCTGGATCAGCAACGGCGGGATTGCAGATGTGTATTGCGTCTTTGCACGGTCCGAAGACGTGCCCGGAGCGCGGGGCTTGTCCGCCTTTGTCGTGCCTGCCGACACGCCCGGACTGGAGATCACCGAGCGGTTGCAAGTGATCGCGCCGCACCCGTTGGCAACGCTGACATTCACCGATTGCCGCGTGCCTGCGTCGGCGTTGCTGGGCGAACGGGGCAAGGGGTTTGGCATTGCGATGTCGGTTCTGGATGTGTTCCGGTCGACCGTTGCGGCGGCGGCGTTGGGCTTTGCCCGTCGCGCGCTGGACGAGGCGTTGGCCCGTGTCACGTCCCGACAGGTGCAGGGGGCGGCGCTGGCGGAATTGCAGTTGGTTCAGGGGCATATCGCCGAGATGGCGCTGGATGTGGATGCTTCGGCCTTATTGATTTACCGCGCCGCGTGGACCAAGGATTCAGGCGCTTCGCGCGTGACGCGCGAGGCGGCGATGGCCAAGCTGTTTGCAACGGATCAGGCGCAAAAGGTGATTGATGCGGCGGTGCAGTTGCACGGCGGAGACGGTGTGCGCAGCGGTCAGATGGTGGAAAGCCTGTACCGCGAGATCCGCGCCCTGCGCATCTACGAAGGGGCGTCGGATGTGCAGAAGGTCGTGATTGCACGGCAGACTTTAGCGAACTTTGCAGGAGAAAAGTGATGTTGGGACCGTCGGCACATGTAGATACGTTTTCACGTGACAACCTGCCGCCGCAGGACCAGTGGCCGGAGTTTGCGACGGGTGGGTTCGATTATCCTGACCTTCTGAATGTGGGCGTTATTTTGACCGACGAGATGGTGGCCAAAGGCTTTGGCGATCACACGGCGTTGATCGGGAACGGGCGGCGGCGGACCTATAAAGAGATGTCCGACTGGACCAACCGGCTGGCGCATGTATTGGTTGAAGATCTTGGCGTAAAGCCCGGTAATCGCGTGCTTATCCGGTCAGCCAACAATCCTGCGATGGTGGCCTGCTGGCTTGCCGCGACCAAGGTGGGTGCGGTTGTGGTGAACACCATGCCAATGCTGCGTGCGGGCGAATTGCGCGCGATTGTGGACAAGGCCCAGATCAGCCACGCGCTGTGCGACACGCGCCTGCTGGACGAATTGATGACCTGCGCCGAAAGTTCGGCCTTCCTGACCAGTGTGACCGGCTTTGACGGGACATCGAACCACGACGCCGAGCTGGACCGGCTGGCACTGGAAAAGCCAGTGAAATTCGACGCGGTGCAAACCGGTCGGGACGATGTGGCGCTGTTGGGGTTCACCAGCGGCACCACCGGCAGCCCCAAGGCGACGATGCATTTTCACCGTGATCTGCTGATGATCGCAGACGGTTATGCGCGCGAGGTTCTGGGCGTTGTGCCCGAGGATGTCTTTGTCGGCTCGCCGCCCCTGGCATTCACCTTCGGCCTTGGCGGGCTGGCGATTTTTCCGTTGCGGTTCGGGGCCGCGGCGACCTTGCTGGAAAACGCATCGCCGCCGAATATGATCGAGATTATCGAGAAATACCATGCAACCGTGTGCTTTACTGCCCCCACAGCTTACCGCGCCATGTTGCGTGCGATGGACGAAGGGGCCGACCTGAGCAGCCTGCGCGCCGCCGTGTCGGCGGGCGAAACCTTGCCCGCACCGGTCTATGAAGAGTGGATGACCAAGACCGGCAAGCCGATGCTGGACGGGATCGGTGCCACCGAAATGCTGCATATCTTTATCTCGAACCGTTTTGACGATCACCGCCCGGCGTGCACGGGCAAGCCGGTGTCGGGCTACCGCGCCAGAGTGGTGGACGCCGATGGCGCGGAAGTGCCGCGCGGCACGGTGGGCAGGCTGGCCGTGCAGGGGCCAACCGGCTGCCGTTATCTGGCAGATGCGCGGCAGGCGGACTACGTGCAGGGCGGCTGGAACATCACCGGCGACAGCTTCACGATGGACGAAGACGGCTATCTGCATTTCGCGGCGCGCAATGACGACATGATTGTCAGCGCGGGCTATAACATCGCCGGACCCGAGGTCGAGGCGGCCTTGCTGTCGCACCCTGATGTGGTGGAATGCGCTGTTGTGGCCAAGCCGGACGAGGCACGTGGCCAGATCGTTCAGGCGCATGTGGTTGTCGCTGAAGGTGTTGCGAAGGATGCAAACCTTATCAAGTCGTTGCAGGACCATGTTAAAGCGACCATTGCCCCCTATAAGTACCCCCGTGACATCCAGTTCACTGATGCGCTGCCCAAGACGGCCACCGGGAAAATCCAACGTTTTGCTTTGAGAGGCACCGAATGACAGACCACCACGGCGCAAAGCTCGATTTCAGCAAGGATATGTCCTATGGCGACTATCTGGGACTGGATGCGATCCTGACGGCGCAACACCCGCGCTCGGATGCCCATGACGAGATGCTGTTTATCGTACAGCACCAGACATCCGAATTGTGGATGCGGCTGGCGATTCACGAGTTGCAGACGGCGCGGGCGCGTATAACCGCCGGGGAATTGCAGCCTGCGTTCAAGATGTTGACCCGTGTGGCGCGGATATTCGAGCAGTTGAACGGGGCATGGGATGTTCTGCGCACCATGACGCCCAGCGAATACACGGCGTTTCGCCCGTCCTTGGGCAATTCGTCCGGGTTTCAGTCGCATCAATACCGGATGGTGGAATACCTGTTGGGCAACCGGCAGGTGGCGTTGAAGAAGGTGCATGAACACCGCTCCGAAGCGCACGCAGCACTTGAGGCAGAACTGGCGCAGCCCAGTCTGTATCAGGTGGCATTGGCCGTTGTGTCGGAAAAACTGGGTTTGGACGCACCGGATGCGACGCCGTCGCAGACCGCCTGGTCGGCAAATCCCGCGGTTCAGGATATGTGGAAAACGGTTTACCAAGATCCAGCAACCCATTGGGAGCTGTACGAACTGGCGGAAAAGCTGGTGGATCTTGAGGACTACTTTCGCCGGTGGCGGTTCAACCATGTGACCACTGTGGAACGCATCATCGGGTTCAAACGCGGCACGGGCGGAACATCCGGTGTGGCCTATTTGCGCAAGATGCTTGAGGTCGAACTGTTCCCGGAACTTTGGCACGTCAGAGGAGAGTTGTGATGGTTTTGCGTAAAGAGATGTTCGATCTGCCCGAGGGTGTGCTGTATCTGGACGGCAACTCGTTGGGACCATTGCCTAAGGCGGCGCGGGCACGGGTGTCTGGCATGATTGCCGACGAATGGGGGCAGATGCTGATCCGCGGCTGGAACGATGCGGGATGGATGGCGCAGCCTGCACGTCTCGGGGACAAGATTGCCCGTCTGATCGGCGCGCCCGGAGGGTCGGTGGTGATGGGCGACACGCTGTCGATCAAGGTCTATCAGGCTGTCGCGGCGGCATTAAAACTGCGGCCCGGTCGCAAGGTGATCCTCAGCGACACCGGCAATTTTCCCACCGATTTGTATATGGTTCAGGGGCTGATCAACACGCTGGATCAGGGTTATGAGCTGAAAACTGTCGCACCCGAAGATGCAGCCGACGCCATCGACGATACTGTGGCGGCGGTGATGCTGACCGAGGTGGATTATCGCACGGGCCGCAAGCATGACATGAAGGCAATCACCGAGATTGCCCATGCCAACGGTGCCGTGATGATCTGGGATCTGGCGCATTCCGCCGGTGCCGTGCCGGTCGACCTGGCCGCCAGCAATTGCGAGATGGCGGTGGGTTGTACATATAAATACCTCAACGGCGGTCCCGGCGCGCCTGCGTTCATCTATGTGCGCCCCGATCTGGCGGCAGAGGTGCAGCCGGCGCTGGCCGGCTGGATGGGGCATGATGCGCCGTTTGATTTCGATCGGGATTACCGCCCCGCAGGCGGAATCGAACGGATGCGCGTTGGCACGCCGCCGATCATCCAGCTTGCGGCCCTTGAGGCCGCGATGGAGGTTTGGGAAGGCGTCGATATGGCCGATGTGCGCGCCGCATCCATCGCGCTGCAAGAGGTGTTCATCCGCGAGGTCGAGGCCCGCGTGCCCGAATTGACGCTTTCCAGTCCGCGCGATGCGGGACAGCGGGGCAGCCAGGTCTCGTTCCGTTTCGACGAAGGTTATGCCGCGATGCAGGCATTGATCGCGCGCGGTGTGATCGGGGATTTTCGTGCGCCCGACACCATGCGATTTGGTTTTACGCCGCTTTACCTCGACGAGGCGGACGTGATGGCTGCTGTCGCACATATTGAGACCGTGATGCGTGACAAACTGTGGGATGATCCGCAATATCGCAAACGTAGCAGGGTGACCTGACGACAGCATCCAAAGAAACGAAAAGAGGGGCGCAATGACCCCATCAACACGGGAGACGACGAAATGACACTTAAATCACTGGTAACAGCCGCCTGTATGGCACTGGCAGGCACGGCGGCGCTGGCCGAAGGGCATGGCGGCAAGGTCAAGGTCGGCATGATCACCACGCTTTCAGGCGGCGGTGCGGGCTTGGGCATTGATGTGCGCGACGGCTTTATGCTGGCGGCCAAGGGCAACGACATGCTGGATATCGTTATCGAAGACGACCAGCAAAAGCCCGACATCGCAGTGCAACTGGCCGACAAGATGATCCAGTCCGAGAAGGTCGATGTCATGACCGGTATCATATGGTCCAACCTGGCCATGGCCGTGGTGCCCAGCGTGACAGCCCAGGGCAAATTCTACCTGTCGCCCAACGCCGGTCCGTCTGCATTGGCGGGCAAGGGGTGCAGCCCGATGTATTTCAACGTCGCATGGCAGAACGACGCCTTTTACGAGGCAGGTGGGCTGTGGGCCAATGACAACGGGATCGGGAAAGTGTTCCTGATGGCGCCCAACTATCCGGCGGGCATCGACGGCATGACTGGCTTTAAACGCACCTTCAAGGGCGAGGTCGTGAACGAGGTTTACACCAAGCTGGGCCAGACCGATTATGCCGCCGAGATCGCGCAAATCCGTGCCTCGGATGCGGATACTGTCTATTTCTTCCTGCCGGGCGGCATGGGCATTTCGTTCATGAAACAATGGGCCGGCTCGGGCGTCGACAAAAACGTGATGGGCCCTGCGTTCAGCTTTGACCAAGGTATCCTGGGCGCGATCGGCGATGCTGCCTTGGGCGTCAAGAACACGGCGCATTGGTCCAAGGATCTGGACGTTCCCGGCAACGCTGATTTCGTAAAGGCGTTTCAGGATGAATACGGTCGTCTTCCTTCGCTTTACGCGGCCCAAGGATATGACACCGCGTTGTTGCTGATCTCGGCCATGGGCAAGGCAGATGTGAAAGACGCGGCCGCGTTTCAGGCTGCACTGGAAGAGGCTGATTTCCAGTCGGTGCGTGGCAAGTTTTCGTTCGCGCCCAACCATCACCCTGTTCAGGACATCTATATGCGCGAAGTCGTCAAGGAAGGTGACGTGGTCACCAACCGCATGATCGGCGTGGCATCGACCGATCAGTCGGACGTCTACGGCGCAGACTGCAAGATGTAAGACCCTTGGCTCTGGCAGGTTTTCTGCCAGAGCCAAATTCCTGAAACACAATAATTTTCAAAGGCTTGCTGGTGCGTGGCGCGGGGCAGGGTTGGCAAATGACACCAATGTTGTTGATAGAACAGGTCTTGAACGGGCTGCAATCGGGGATCATGTTGTTCCTGATGGCCGCCGGTCTGACGCTGATTTTCGGGGTCATGGGGTTGATCAATCTGGCCCATGGATCGCTGTATATGGTCGGCGCTTTTGCAGCGGCGGCGGTGGCGGGATGGACCGGATCGTTTGTGCTGGCCATGGCGGCAGCGCTGGCGGCTGCGGCCCTGGCCGGGTGCATCATTGAAATGGTGGTGATCCGCAGGTTGTATGACCGCGACCATCTGGATCAGGTGCTGGCGACCTTTGCGTTGATCCTGATCTTTTCCGAAGGCACGCGGTGGCTGTTCGGATCGTTCCCGCTTTACTTGGATGTGCCCGCGGCATTGTCCGGTCCGGTGACATTGCCCGGTGGTATACTGTACCCGTCCTATCGTTTGCTGATCATCGTGATCGGGCTGCTGATCGCCTTTGGCCTGTTCCAGTTGATCGCCCGCACGCGCATCGGCATCCAGATCCGCGCAGGCGAAAGCGACCGCGAGATGATCGGTGCCTTGGGTGTCGACATCAGCCGTCTTTACACCATCGTTTTTGCCCTTGGTGCCGCACTGGCCGGTCTGGCCGGAGCGCTGGTGGGCGCTATTCAGTCGGTGCAGGTGGGCATGGGCGAGCCTGTGCTGATCCTGGCCTTTGTGGTGATCGTGATCGGCGGCATCGGGTCGATCAAGGGCGCGCTGGTCGGCGCGTTGTTGGTGGGGCTGACCGACACGCTGGGTGGTGTGCTGTTGCCGCTGTTGTTTGGTCTGTTCATGGACCCGTCCAGTGCGACAACCATCGGCTCGGCGCTGGCGTCGATGTCGATCTATATCCTGATGGCGCTGGTTCTGCTGTTCCGGCCCACCGGCCTGTACGGAGGGGCATAAGATGCGGCGCGAGACACTATTGAACACACTGCTGTATCTGGCGATGCCTGTGGCCGCTGGACTGGCCTTTGCGCTGGACGAGCCGTTTTTGATCACGCTGATCACCCGCGCCGCGATCTTTGCACTGGCGGCTGTGGGGTTGAACCTGGCGCTTGGGCTGGGCGGGCTGGTCAGTCTGGGCCATGCGGCATTTTTCGGGATTGGCGGCTATGCCATGGGCATTCTGGCGCATCACGCCCAGACCTATAGCCCGATGATCGACGGCTGGATCGTGATCGAGGGGACCAAGTCGATGCCGGTGATCTGGCTGGTGGCGATTGTCACCAGCGCGCTGGCCGCACTGGCCATCGGGGCGTTGTCGCTGCGCACCTCGGGTGTTTACTTTATCATGATCACGCTCGCCTTCGGACAAATGCTGTATTACTTCGCGATTTCCTGGCCTGCCTATGGTGGCGAGGACGGTCTAAGCATCTATGTGCGCAATGGTTTTCCGGGGCTGAACACGTTGGACCCGATGCAGTTTTTCCTACTGGTCTTTGTGATCCTGTCGGTGGTCCTGTGGTGGATGGGCCGACTGGCGCGCGCGCCCTTTGGTCTGGCGCTAAGTGCGGCGCGGCAAAACGCCGAGCGGGTCGAGACCGTGGGTCTGGGACCCTACCGGTTGCGGCTGGTGGCATTCGTGATTTCGGGCGCTGTGACGGGGCTGGCTGGGGCACTCTTTGCCGACCTGAACCGCTTTGTCAGCCCAACGATGTTCAGCTGGCAGATGTCGGGTGAGTTTATCGTGTTTATCGTGCTGGGCGGTGTAGGGCGTTTGTTCGGGCCAGTCGCGGGAGCGATGGTGTTTGTCTTGCTGGAATACCTGCTGTCGCCACTGTCCGAGTTCTGGCTGATCTACGTGGGTGCGATCCTGCTGCTGGTGGTGTTGTTCGCACGCGGCGGGCTGATCGGGTCGCTGGCAGGACGGGAGGTGGCCCATGACTGAACCGCTGTTGCATGTGGACGGGCTGTACCGGGCCTTTGGCGCGTTGCAGGCCACGGACGGGGTGACGCTGACGCTGATGCCTGGTGAAATTCACGCGTTGATCGGGCCGAACGGGGCCGGTAAATCGACGCTGATCAAACAGATCGCGGGCGGGCTGATGCCCGATGCGGGGCGTGTCTGGTTCAAAGGGCGCGATGTAACGGCGCTAAGCACGCAGGCGCGGGCGCAAGCGGGGCTGGGGCGCACGTTCCAGATTTCGTCGCTGGCGATGGAGGCGACAGTGCTGCAAAACGCGGTGCTGGGTGCGCTGGGGCGGGCCGGATCGGTCTGGCGGTTCCTGCGTCCGGTGATGCGCGATGCCGAACTGGTCGCACAGGCACAGGCGGCGCTGGACCGCGTCGGGCTGGCCGATCACGCTGCCACCCGTACGGCCGAGCTGAGCCATGGCCAGCGGCGATTGCTTGAGGTTGCGGTGGCGCTGACGCTGAAACCCCATGCCTTCGTGATGGATGAACCGATGGCGGGCCTTGGCGCGTCGGGCTCGAAACGTATGACCACTTTTCTGGACGGTCTGCGCCGCGAGGCGCCGATCCTGCTGGTCGAACATGACATGGACGCGGTGTTTGCGCTGGCCGACCGGATCAGCGTGCTGGTTTATGGCAAGATCATCGCCACCGGTACGGCGGACGAGATCCGCGCCGACCCGTTGGTGCGCACCGCCTATCTGGGCGAGGAGGACGCGGCATGAGCCTTTTGTTGGAGCTTGAGCAGATCCAGGCGTTCTACGGGCAGTCGCAGGCGCTGTTCAGCGTCGATCTGGACGTGGCCGAAGGCCAGGTTGTCGCCCTGATGGGGCGCAACGGCATGGGCAAGTCATCGACCATCAAGGTGATCAGCCGCCTGCTGAAACACACATCCGGCACAGTCAGGCTGGACGGGCGCGACATTGGCAACCTGCCGCCACACAAGGCCGCGCAGGCTGGTCTGGGGCTGGTCCCCGAGGGGCGACGCTGTTTTGCCAACCTGACGGTGCGCGAAAACCTGATCGCGGCGGCGCGGCCTGGGCATTGGGACATGGCGCGGGTGACGGCGCTGTTTCCGCGGCTGGAAGAGCGTCAGGACCAGCTTTCGGCTTCGCTGTCGGGCGGCGAGCAGCAAATGCTGGCCATCGGGCGCGCGCTGATGACCAACCCGCGCCTTTTGATGCTGGACGAGGCCACCGAGGGGCTGGCGCCCGTGGTGCGGCAAGAGATATGGGCCGCCGTGCGCACGTTGAAATCCGAGACGGGCCTTGGCCTGTTGGTGGTCGACAAATCGCTGGCCGAACTGCGTCAGGTCGCAGATCGCGCTGTAATTCTGGAACGCGGCATTTCGGTGTGGCGCGGCGATATGGCGGCTTTGGACCGCGATATTGCGGATAAATTTTTGGGCGTCTGACGTCCGTGTATATAGGAGGTGGCCAATGGCCAATCGCATCATTCAACCCGACGGTTGGAAACCCGCCAAGGGTTACGCCAACGGCGTTCTGACCAAATCCGGCACGCTCTATGTGGGCGGGCAAATCGGCTGGACCGTCGATCAGGTGTTCGAAGCGCATGATTTCATCGGCCAGATGCGTCAGGCGCTGTCCAACATCCGCACCGTGGTCGAGGCGGCAGGGGGCACATGTGCCGACATCGTGCGGCTGACGTGGTACGTCACGGACAAGGCCGATTACCTGGCGCATCAGTCCGAGGTTGGGGCGGCGTACCGCGACGTGCTGGGCCGGAATTTCCCTGCCATGACCATGGTGGTGATCGACGCGCTGGTCGAGGACGAAGCGTTGCTGGAAATCGAAGCTACCGCCGAGATCGGGTAACACTGCGCAGCACCGAGGTCAGCACAAAGGCTCCGGCCGCGACGCTGACAATGCTGGGGCCAGTGGGCGTATCCCATTGAAAGGATGCGCCCAATCCGCCCAATGCTGCCAATGCTCCGATGCCGGCGGCGATGGCAGCCATTGCCTCGGGCGTGCGGGCCAAGGGCCGTGCCGCAGCGGCGGGAATGATCAGCAGGGCGGCAATCAACAGCGCACCCACCACTTTGATTGCGCAAGCCACGGTAATGGCCAGCGTCAGCGTCAGCACCAGTTGCTCGCGGCGTGGGTTGATGCCGCTGGCCTGTGCCAGATCAGGATTAAGCGTGGCCGACAGCAGCGCCGTCCAGCGCCAGACCAGCATGGCGATGACCAGCGCGGCACCGCCCCAGATCAGCGCCAGATCGCTTTTGGTGACGGCCAGGATGTCGCCGAACAGATAGGCCATCAAATCCACCCGCACCCCGTGCAGCAGCGACACCGCGACCAGCCCCAGCGCAAGGGCTGCATGGGCCATCACGCCCAGCAGCGTATCCTCGGCCAGCCCGCGCCCCGACAGGGTGCTGACCGCCAGTGCCATCAGCAGTGCCACCACCAGAACGCCCAGCAGCACAGGCCCCTGAAAGGTCAGCGCCAGCGCCACGCCCAACAGGGCCGCGTGCGATGTGGCGTCGCCGAAATAGGCCATGCGCCGCCAGACCACGAAACAGCCCAAGGGGGCGGCGGCAAGGGCGACGCCGATGCCGGCAAGGGCGGCGCGCAGGGCGAAATCATCCAGCATGGGTGTGGCCTTTGTGCTTTGCGTCGTGACCGTGCGTGTGGTCGTGATCATGCCCGTGATCGTGGTTGTGATCGTGTCCATGCCCGTGATCGTGATTGTGCTCGTGGCGATACAGCGCCAGTGCGCCTTGGGTGCCGGTGCCAAACAGCGCGCGGTATTCCGGCGCATCGCGCACCACGTCGGGGGTCCCTTCGCAGCAGATGTGGCCGTTGACGCACAGCACCCGATCGGATGCGGCCATGACCACGTGCAAATCGTGGCTGACCATCAGCACCGCACAGCCCAGATCGGCGCGGACCTCTTCAATCTGCCGATAAAAGGCGGCAGAGCCGGGCTGATCAAGTCCCTGGGTCGCTTCATCGAGGATCAGAAGATTGGGCCGCATCAGCAGCGCACGCGCCAGCAGCACGCGCTGGAACTGGCCGCCCGACAATTCCGACATCTGCGCGCGGCCCAGATCGGGCAGGCCCGCGTGGCGCAGCGCATCGGCCACCGCCTGCGGCTTGCTGCGGCGGGGCAGGTTCATGAACCGCTGCACGGTCAGCGGCAGCGTCGGATCAATGTGCAGGCTTTGCGGGACATAGCCGATGGACAGGTCCGGCGCGCGGGTGATGGTGCCCGACACCGGCGTCAGCGCGCCTATCAACCCTTTGAGCAGCGTGGACTTTCCCGACCCGTTCGGTCCGACGATGGTCACAATCTCGCCCGCGTTTATGGAGAAATCGACGTGGCGCAGCACGGGGGTGCCGCCCTGGGCCAGCGTCATGCCGTGCGTTTCGATCAGCGCGGTCACGCGGCGGCGTCCTGACAGTCGGGGCACAGGCCTTCGGCCTCGATCACGGTGCGCTCGATTTTGAACCCCGTGTCGCGGGCGGCGTCGCCCAGACGGCCTCGGGCCATTTCGGTTTCGGCTTCGGCCACGGATTTGCAGGACCGGCAGATCAGGAAAGCGGGCGCATGGTCCGATCCCAGATGCGCGCAGGCGATATAGGCGTTCAGGCGTTCGATCTTGTGAGCAAAGCCCGCCGATGTCAGAAAATCCAGCGCCCGGTAGGCGACAGGGGGTTGCGAGCCGAGCCCGTCTTCTGACAGATGCGCCAGCAGGTCATAGGCCCCCAATGCGCGGTGTTCGCGCAGCAAGATTTCCAGCGCACGGCGGCGCACCGGCGTCAGTTTCAGCTTGTGCGTGGCGCAATGGCGTTCTGCGGCTGCGATGGACGTGTCGATGCAGGCGGCGTGATCGTGGCGGTGAAAGCCGATGGCGGGCATGATGGAAATCTCCGTCGTTTTGTGGGTTGATATGTTATAGCATAACAAATAGCAAGGCCCCGAAATGCATACCGGAGAGACTGTGATGATCAATAAAGTAGGACTGGCCCTTGTGTTCAGTGCGACCGCAGCAATGGCCGAAGCGCCGCGCGTGGCGGTGGACATCGCCCCCGTGCACGCGCTTGTGGCGCAGGTCATGAAGGGCGTGGGCACGCCCGAACTGATCGTCCCGCCCGGCGCGTCGCCTCACGGCTACGCCCTGCGCCCGTCCCAGGCGCGCAGCCTGTCGCAGGCGGATGCGGTGGTGTGGGTCGGTCCCGGTCTGACCCCGTGGCTTGAGGGGCCGCTGGATGCGCTGGCGGGTGATGCGTCGCAGCTGGTGCTGATGGACGTGCCGCAGGTGCTGAAGCTGAAAGTGCGCGAAGGTGGCGGGTTCCAAGGACACCATCATGGCGATGAAGGCGACGCGGCGGATCATGCGGGGCATGACCACGAAGACCACGACCACGAAGACCACGACCATGAAGATCACGGGCATGAAGACCACGGGCACGACGATCATGATCACGAGGGTCACGATCACGACGAGCATGATCACGAGGGCCACGATCATGCCGAGGAAGCACACGCAGATCACGTGGATCACACGCTGGACCCGCACGCGTGGCTGGCACCCGAAAACGCAGCACTTTGGATGCTGGAAATATCCGTTGTTCTGGGCGCGCTCGACCCCGACAACGCGGTCACCTACGAGGCCAACGCCCGCGACGGGGCTGCGGCCCTTGCGGGGCTGACCGCGGACATCAATGCGATCCTCGACCCTGTGCGCGGGCGGCCCTTTGTGGTCTATCACGATGCCTACCAGTATTTCGAGCGCAGCTTTGACATGCCCGCAACCGGATCGCTGAGTGGTGGCGACGCACAGCCCGCCGGCGCCGCCCGGGTGGCCGAGATTCGCGACATGGTCGCTGATGCGGGCGTGAATTGTGTCATGTCCGAGCCGCAGTTCAACGCAGGTCTGGTCACCGCGGTGGGCGCTGCAAAGACCGGCGTGGCCGATCCATTGGGCGCATCGCTAACGCCCGGACCTGCGCTGTACGACGAGGTGTTGCGCGGTTTGGCGACATCATTGGCCGCGTGTTTGCAAGACTGAGACCGGGTTTCGGGGGCGCTGCCCCCGGCGCTTTGCGCCTCCCCCGGCGTTTATCTGGCAAGATGAACAAGGGGGTATGAAAAAGACCCCGCCCTGTCAGGGGCGAGGTCCGAGCCGTGCTGAAAAGAGATTGATTGGAATAAGGTCAGGTGGCGATTTTACCGCCGCCTTTTTTCGTGACCACCAGCACCGAAGGGCGCGGCGGCATAGCCGGGTCGAAGTCGGGCCAGCGGGTGGCGGGATCTTCAAAGGTCGAGTTGCGCTCGAAGCCTACAAGGTCCTTGGTGCCGTCGGTGCCGGGGTGCTGGACAGCTAGGAAAAGCGTGTCCATCGGTTCGGTGAAATATGGCCCGCACAGCTCGCCGCCGACGGGGCAGCGGAAAAACAATTTCGACGTGCCGCGCGCGGCGCCTTCGGTTTCCAGCGCATAGAGCCCGTCGGATTTGCCGGTCTTGCCCCAGCCGGACCCCTGGTCGGTCGAAATCCAAAGACGGCCATCGGCGTCGATGGCGGCGTTGTCGGGCGAGCCGAACCAGCCGTTTTCCGAAGTGTCCGGGTTCCACTGTGCGCCCACTTCGGTCACCGCAGGATCACCGCATTTCACCAGGATCGACCAGGTGCCGGTGGTGGCCGAATGCAGGCCGCCGTCTTCCTTGATCTCGATGATGTGGCCAAAGCTGCTGTCGGCGCGCGGGTTGGCGGCGTCGACCTGATCGGGTTTGCGCTTGGTGTTGTTGGTCAGCATGATGTAGGCGGTGCCGTCGCCGCGCGGTTGCGCGTCTTCGGGGCGGTCCATCGGCGTGGCGCCCAAGGCATCAGCGGCCAGACGGGTGTCGATCATCACGTCGGCCTGGCTGTCAAAGCCGTTTTCGGCGGTCAGCGGACCGGTGCCATGCACCAGCGGCAGCCAAGTGACGGTGCCGTCTTCGTCAAAGCGGGCGACGTAAAGCGTGCCGTCGGACATCAGCGACGATCCGAATGTCTCGTCGCCGGTCACGCTGCCGTTCGAGACATATTTGTACTGATAGTCAAAGCGGTTGTCGTCGCCGCAGTAGACCACCAGCTTGCCGTCTTCAGAAACGCAGGTTTCGGCGCCTTCATGGCGGAAACGACCCAAAGCGGTGTGTTTGATCGGCATGGCGTCGGGGTTGCGCGGGTCAACCTCGACGATCCAGCCCCAGCGGTTCGGCTCTTGCGGCTCAAGGTCGATGTTCCAGTGGTCGTGGAACTTGCCCCAGGCGTACCAACGCCCCGGCACGCCGTAGCGCTTCAGTTTCGCGGCCTCGGGGTGTTCCGAGATGTCTGGGTTGCCCTCGGCGTCCAGCTTGTCGGTCCAGAAGTAGCCGTGGAAGTTTTCCTCGGCCATCAGGTAGGTGCCCCAGGGTGTCATGCCGCCTGCACAGTTGTTGACGGTGCCCATCACGGTCATGCCTTCTGGGTCGGCATTGGTCTGCATACGCGCATGACCTGCGGCGGGGCCGTCGAGGGTCATCTTGGTGTTAAGCGGTGTGATGCGGCGGTTGTATTTGCTGTCGCGCACCAATTCCCATTTGCCGGCATCGTTGCGGGCAATCTCGACGACAGTGCCACCGTGCGCGGCCATTTCGATGTCGATCAGCTCGGGCGTCATGCCTGCGAAATCGACGTTGTCCTGACGGCCAAGGCCGGGGAACATGACCTCTTCGTTGGTGTATTCGTGGTTGACGCACAGCAGGCCGCGGTCGGGGTTGCCGTCCAGCGGAGTAAAGCCCACGTAGTCGTTGTTATAGCCGAACTGCTGCAACTGGGCGGCGGCGGTCTGGTTCATCACGTCGAATTCGGGTGCATCTGCGGTGATCGGATCGCCCCAGCGCAGCAGCACGTCGGCGTCGTAACCTTCGGCGATGTGGTGGGTGGCATCGTTGCCCCAGGACAGTTCGTCGAACACGTAACGTGACCCGGCGGCGGCATCAGCCGGGGTGGGGGCCATCATCGCGGCACTGCCGAACAGGGCGGTCGTGGCGGTCACACCCAACGTGCCACGCAGGATGTCGCGGCGCGAATAGCGTGCGGCGATCACGTCACCGATGGTGCGGCCGAGGTTTGGGTTGGTCGGGATGTCGTCGAAGGCTTCGTATGCCTCGGCCTTGTTGCCGATGTCGGGGGCGTTGATGATGCTGCGGCGATTCATTTGGGTCTGTCCTCACATGGGGCTGATGATTTGTGCACCGGATGCCGCAAAAGTGTAACGGGGGTGTGACAGCGGGGCGGTCGGTATTAATCATTTGGGCCGCTGATACACCTGCGTGTTTCCGGGCAAGATGTAGGCACGCAACCGTGTGCGAGGCACCATTGCAGCAGCTTTTGACAGGTCGCGGGGTTGCAGGTCGGAAATGGCGATACTAAGACTCAGGTAACACCTTTGCAGGTATGGTCCCGCAAAGGCTGACGAGGCAGGAACACATGCACGATCCAATCGACACATATATGAACACGCTGGTCCCCATGGTGGTGGAACAGACAAGCCGCGGCGAACGCGCCTATGACATTTTCTCGCGCCTGTTGAAGGAACGGATTATCTTCCTGTCCGGTCCGGTGCATGATGGCATGTCATCGCTGATCGTCGCCCAGTTGCTGCACCTTGAGGCGGAGAACCCCAGCAAGGAAATCAGCATGTATATCAACAGCCCCGGCGGCGTTGTGACCTCGGGCCTGTCGATCTACGACACCATGCAGTACATCAAACCCAAGGTCAGCACGCTGGTCATCGGGCAGGCGGCGTCGATGGGGTCGTTGCTGCTGACGGCCGGTGCTGCGGGCATGCGGTTCTCGTTGCCCAACAGCCGCGTGATGGTCCACCAGCCGTCCGGTGGCTATCAGGGTCAGGCGACCGACATCATGATTCACGCGCAGGAAACACAAAAGCTGAAAACGCGCCTGAACGAGATTTACGTGCGCCACACTGGTCAGACGTTGGAAAAAGTCGAGGCCGCGCTGGAGCGTGACAACTTCATGTCGCCCGACGAGGCCAAGGACTGGGGCCTGATCGACGAGATCGTCGAAAACCGCGAGAAGGCTGAAGAGGCCAAAGACGACGCGAAGTAAGCGGCACGGGGTGCCCGGTTGTCGGCGTTAGGCAATCGGGCATTTTGACATTGTGGAGCGTCTGGGGCTGCCTTAAACTGTCCCGAACATCCGCGAAACAGGCTGCTGCACCATCGGGCGCAGCGGTGATAAAACGGCAAAACCTGAAAGGGTGGACATGGCGAACAATTCAGGCGGCGACAGCAAAAACACGCTTTATTGCAGTTTCTGTGGCAAAAGCCAGCACGAGGTCCGCAAGCTTATTGCAGGGCCCACGGTGTTCATCTGTGATGAATGCGTCGAGCTGTGCATGGACATTATCCGCGAAGAAACCAAGGCAAGCGGGCTGAAGTCGACCGACGGTGTGCCCACGCCACGCGACATTTGCGGCGTGCTTGACGATTATGTGATCGGTCAGGCGATGGCCAAGCGTGTGTTGTCGGTGGCTGTGCACAACCACTACAAACGCTTGAACCACGCACAAAAGGGCGGTGACATCGAGCTGTCGAAATCGAACATCCTGCTGATCGGCCCCACCGGCTGCGGCAAGACCCTGCTGGCGCAAACGCTGGCGCGGATTCTGGATGTGCCGTTCACGATGGCAGATGCGACCACACTGACCGAAGCCGGTTACGTGGGCGAGGATGTGGAAAACATCATCCTCAAGCTGCTGCAATCCAGCGAATACAACGTCGAACGCGCGCAGCGCGGCATCGTCTATATCGACGAGGTCGACAAGATCACGCGCAAGTCGGAAAACCCGTCGATCACCCGCGACGTGTCGGGCGAGGGCGTGCAGCAGGCGTTGCTGAAGCTGATGGAAGGCACTGTTGCCTCGGTGCCGCCGCAGGGCGGGCGCAAGCATCCGCAGCAGGAGTTCCTGCAAGTGGACACCACCAACATCCTGTTCATCTGTGGCGGGGCCTTTGCCGGTCTGGACCGGATCATTGCCGCACGCGGCAAAGGGTCGGCCATGGGCTTTGGCGCCGATGTGCGCGACAATGACGAACGTGGCGTGGGTGAAATTTTCACCGACCTCGAACCCGAAGATCTGCTGAAATTCGGCCTGATCCCGGAATTCGTCGGCCGTCTGCCGGTTCTGGCGACGCTGGAAGACCTGGACGAGGACGCGCTGGTCACGATCCTGACGCAGCCCAAGAACGCGTTGGTCAAACAGTACCAACGTCTGTTCGAGATCGAGGACACGGTGCTGACCTTTACCGATGATGCGCTGAGTGCGATTGCAAAACGTGCGATCCAGCGCAAAACCGGCGCACGCGGTCTGCGGTCGATTCTTGAGGACATCCTGCTGGACACCATGTTCGAACTGCCCGGTCTGGACAGCGTCACCGAAGTGGTCGTCAACGAAGAGGCGGTGAATTCAGACGCCGCACCGCTGATGATCCATGCGGATGCAGAAAAAGCTCCTGCAACCGCAGGTTAAGGCGGATGTGTTGAGGCAAGTATCAAAGGCGGTGCGCAAGCGCCGCCTTTTTTGTGGCAACAGTGGAAATGTGACATGACACTTAAACGGATACACTCAGGCAAGCCATTCGAGACAAAGATCGGCTATTGCCGCGCCGTGGTCGCAGGCGGCTTTGTCCATGTGGCGGGCACCGTCGGGCAGGGCGACACGGTCGAGGCGCAATGCGCCTCCGCGCTCGAAATCATCGGCAAGGCGTTGAGCGAGGCGGGCAGTGGCTTCGACAAGGCCGTGCGCGTGACCTACATGCTGCCCAACGCCGCCGATTTCGAGGCCTGCTGGCCGCTGCTGCGAGAGACATTTGGCGACAACCCGCCCGCGGCGACCATGATCGAATGCGGGCTGATTGATCCCAAGTTCCTGATCGAGATCGAAGTCACGGCATTCGCGGGCACGTAACCGCCCGAAAAGACCGCTGCGCGTACCTGTCCACTGGACCTTGTGCGCGCGATGCGGCATAGACGATGCAAAGCTTTCGGAGGCCAAAATGGGTATTCTCAAATCAATGTTGCGCGCGGTGACGTGGTGGAACGGGCAAACCCTGAACACGCAGTTGTTCACGTGGCGCAAGGGCACCAAGGTCGGCGAAGATGCCGAGGGCAATATTTTCTACCGCAACGCGGACGACAGCAAACGCTGGGTGATTTTCAACGGCGAGGCGGAAGCGTCGCGTATTGACCCCAACTGGCACGGCTGGCTGCACCGCACCTGGGACGAGCCGCCGACGGACAAGCCGCTGGTGCACAAGGTTTGGGAAAAGCCGCACCAGGAAAACCTGACGGGCACCGCGATGGCCTATGCGCCTGCGGGGTCGATCCGGCGCGTGCAACCCGCGGACCGCAGCGATTACGAGGCGTGGAGCCCCGAATAAATGGCCGAAAACACAACAGAAGTTCTGGTGGGCGGCGTGGTTCTGGCTGCCGCCGTTGCCTTTGGCATCTATGCCGCGCAAGCGGCCGGTCTCAGCTCGGGCGGTGACAGCTATCCGTTGCACGCCAGCTTTCGCAGCCTTGAAGGCGTGAGTGTCGGCACCGATGTGCGTCTTGCTGGCGTCAAGGTCGGCACCGTGTCGGGCGTGGCGCTGAACCCTGAAACATTTCGCGCCGACACCACCGTGGATGTGGCCAAAGCCATCGAGATCCCCGACGACAGCGCCATCGTGATCAGTTCCGAAGGGTTGCTGGGTGGGAATTTCGTTGAAATCGTGCCCGGCGGGTCGCCGTTTTACTTTGAACCGGGCGACCAGATCACCGACACCCAAGGCGCTGTTTCCCTGATTTCCCTGCTGTTGAAATTCGTGGGCGGCGGCAGCGACGGGGCGGCGACCGAGTGAAACATCTGTTGGCAGCCCTGTCGATGCTGGCGCTGGCGTTGCCTGTGGCGGCACAGCAACCGGAAACGGCCAATGCCAGCGGCGCTGTGCTGCGCGGGCTGGACACGTTCAACGGCCACGTCACCGACATGAACGTCGCAGCCGGTCAAAGCGTTCAGTTCGGGCGTCTGAACATCGTTCTGCGCGAATGCCGCTATCCTGCGGGCAACCCGGCGGGCGATGCTTATGCGTCGCTTGAAATCAGCCAGCAGGGCCGCGAGGGCGTGATTTTCTCGGGCTGGATGATCGCCTCGGCGCCCGCGCTCAGCGCGATGGAGCACCCGCGCTACGACGTCTGGGTGCTGCGCTGCACCACGGAATGAAGCGGGGCAGGGGGCAGCAGTGTAAAGCTGGCCTGTCCCTCTAGCGCGCGCTCCAGCATCTTGTGATAGGCGGCGCGCGACACTTCGATCCCGCCCAGTGACGCCAAGTGATCGGTCAGAAACTGCGTGTCGAACAGGGTGAAACCGCTGCGCTTCAAATGGTCAACGCAGGCCCCCAACGCCATCTTTGACGCGTTGGTGCGCCGTGAAAACATGCTTTCGCCAAAGAATGCCGTGCCCAGCGTGACACCATAAACGCCGCCCACCAGTTCATCCCCTTCGTAAAGCTCAAAGGAATGGGCGTGGCCCATCTGGTGCAATGCATTGTAAAGGCTTCGAATTTCGGCGTTGATCCAGGTCTCGGCGCGGTCGGCACAGGCATCGACAGTGCCCAGAAAGTCGGTGTTGATTGCCACCCGCCAATCGCTGCGGCGCATGGCGCGGGCCAGGCTGCGGGACATATGAAATCCGTCCAGCGGCATCACCCCGCGCTTGCGCGGATCGACCCAGAAAATCTCCGGGTCGTCGCGGTGTTCGGCCATCGGGAAAATCCCGATGCTGTAGCCATGCAGCAAAATCTCGGGTGTGAGATCCATTATGCAGGCTGTAGATGCGTCTCCAGCCAGTGTTCCAGCCAGTGAATGTTGTAGTTGCCCGAATGGATGTCAGGCTCTTGCAGCAGCGCATCGAACAGCGGGATGGTGGTGTCCACCCCGTCCACGATCAGCTCGCCCAAGGCACGGTGCAGACGCGCCAGTGCTTCGGGGCGGTCACGACCGTGCACGATCAGCTTGCCGATCAGGCTGTCGTAATAGGGCGGGATCGAATAGCCGTCATACAGCGCCGAATCCATCCGAACCCCCAGACCGCCGGGCGCGTGGTATTGCGTAATGCGACCGGGACAGGGGGCAAAATTGGGCAGGCGTTCGGCGTTGATGCGCACCTCGATGGCGTGACCGTTGATCTTCAGGTCGTCTTGGGTGAACGACATCGGCAGGCCTGCGGCCACGCGGATTTGTTCGCGCACCAGATCGACGCCAAAAATGCCTTCGGTCACAGGGTGTTCCACCTGCAAGCGGGTGTTCATCTCGATGAAATAGAATTCGCCGTTTTCGTACAGAAACTCGATCGTGCCCGCACCGATATAGTTGATGTTGGCGCAAGCGTCGGCACAGATTTTGCCGATGCGGTCGCGTTCTTCCTGGGTGATGGTGGGGCCGGGGGCCTCTTCGAACACTTTCTGGTGGCGCCGTTGCAGCGAACAGTCGCGTTCGCCCAAATGCACCGCGTTGCCCTTGCCATCGCCGAACACCTGGATTTCGATGTGGCGGGGCGTGGTCAGATATTTCTCGATATAGACTTCGTCGTTGCCAAAGTTTGATTTGCCCTCGGCGCGGGCGGTCATGAACGCCTTTTCCATGTCCGCAGCAGTCTGGGCCACTTTCATGCCCTTGCCGCCGCCACCGGCGGTCGCCTTGATGATGACGGGATAGCCCATCTCGGCGCCGATGCGCTTGGCGTCGTCCAGCGTATCAACGCCGCCGTCCGAGCCGGGAACACAAGGCACGCCCAGTTTTTTCATCGTGTCCTTGGCGGTGATCTTGTCACCCATGACACGGATGTGATCGGCTGTCGGGCCGATAAAGGTCAGGTCGTGGTCCTGAATGATCTGCACGAACGCAGCATTCTCGGACAGGAAGCCATAGCCGGGGTGAATCGCCTCGGCTCCGGTGATTTCGCAGGCGGCGATGATCGACGGGACCGACAGATACGACTGTGCGGACGAAGGCGGGCCGATGCAGACGCTTTCGTCGGCCATGCGCACATGCATCGCGTCGCTGTCGGCGGTCGAATGGACCGCGACGCTGCCGATGCCCATTTCGCGGCACGCACGGATGACGCGCAGGGCGATCTCTCCGCGGTTGGCGATCAGAATTTTGTTAAACATTGTCAGACCCTTATTCCAGGATCACAAGCGGTGCGCCAAATTCGACCGCGGCGCCATCATCCACAAGGATACGCTTGACGGTGCCGGCGCGGGGGGCCGGAATGTGGTTCATGGTTTTCATCGCTTCGACGATCAGCAGCGTGTCGCCTTCGGCCACCGTGGTGCCGACCGAGATGAACGCGGGCGCGCCGGGTTCGGCTTGCATATAGACGGTGCCGACCATGGGCGAGGTCACCGCACCGGGATGGTCTGCGGGATCTTCGTTGGCGGCAGGAGCCGACGCTGCGGCAGCGGCAGGTGCGGCAGCAGCCGGGGCCGCGGAAATCTGGGCCGGTGCGGGCGCATAGCCTGCGACGGGCGGGTGTTCGCGTGTGACGCGCACGTTCAGGCTGTCGTCTTCCGCATAGTCGCGTTTGACCTGAAGCTCTGTCAGATCGTTTTCGCGCAGCAGTTCGGCCAGCGCCTTGATAAAGGCCACGTCGTCGTCGTGTTTGTTCTTTGTCATTGTCGTCCTCGACCTCTTGCCAGGGGCGTTGAACGCCCCCTGTTCTGGGGTCGGGTTATAGGCCAGATATGCCGCATTGGAAAGCATGGCTTTGGCAGATTGATGCTGGTGCCTGCGCGTACCGTCACGGATTGCTTGCGTGACAGCGGGCAGATGACCGGCGCCACCGGCAAACTGTGCTGCCCCCTGGCTGCGCGCAGTCATAAGATCGGTCCCAAGGGGGGCGATCCTTTGGGGTCTTAGCGGCATTTTCCTACGCGGTGTCGGGGTATCGGCAGGAACCACGATGGCCAAGTGCTGAAAACAGATTTGCGGGCGCTGTTGCAACACAACGCCCGCAATTGCGGTGGTTCAAACTGTGTGACTTAGGCGACGAGGAATGCGTCGCCCGGTGTCATGAAGTTGTCACCCGTCAACTCACCCGGTTTCACATCCAGGAAGGTCACGGTGATATCGTCAGCGTTGCTAAAGCCGCTCATGCCGCCCAGCCCCAGATCCTGATAGAGACCCGACAGGTCCAGCACCGCATTGCCACCGGCATAGGTCAGATGCGCCAGAACGTCGGCATCGCTGAACGCGGGCAGGCCGCCAACCAGCGCGTCGGGCAGGCTGACCATATCGCGGGTCGCGTCGAAATCGGTGATGATGTCGGCCCCGCTGTTGCCCGCGAAGACAAACACATCGCTGCCCGAACCGCCGCTGAGCATGTCATTGCCGCGCCCGCCGTCGATCAGATCTTCGCCAGTGCCGCCAAACAGTTGGTCGTCGCCGTTGCCCCCGTACAGACGGTCCTTGCCACCGTCGCCGTACAGCACGTCGTTTCCTTCGCCGCCGCGCAACACGTCCTTGTTGTTGCCGCCCATCAGCGTATCGTTGCCACCGTGACCGTTCAGAACATCGCGGCCCTGGCCGCCCATGAACACGTCGTCGTTCGCGCCGCCGTACATCACGTCATTGCCGTTGCCGCCGCGCACTTCGGACGCAAAGACAGCGGGGTTGTCGTAGTTGTCGTAGTTCAGATCATCCTGCACGGCGCTGTAAAAATCATTGCCGTCGCCCAGGAACACCCGGTCCAGCGTGCCTGCGTTCAGCACGCGGTCGTCGCCGCTGCCCATGCGCAGGGTGCCAGCCACGTCACCGCGCATTGTATCGGTTGCGAAGTTCTGGAAATAATCGTCGCCGCCGCCCATGCGCACGTCGCCGCCGATGCTGCCGTAGTTGTCGATCAGATCACTGCTGTTGCCCAATGTGACATCGCCGCTGACCAGCCCAAGGTTGTTCAGATAATGCTCGCCCTGGCCGATCAAATCGAGGTCACCGTAGATGGCAGTGCCTGTTTCCATGAAAAGGGCGGCGTCGCCGTCACCTTGGCCAAAGAAGCCGCCGGTGATCGAAGACCCGCTGGTAAGGGTTGCTTTGTAAGCCGACTGGTTGACCGTTCTCTCTGTGGCGAAATCGCCGGTGTAAGTGAAAGTGTACGGAAATGCGCCCAGTGCAACGGTGGTCGCGTCCGTCAAGTTGTTGCCGGGAGTGAAGGTAACGTACGAAAGATGTGCCATCTGTGGGCTATCCCTTTTGCGAATGTGAACGGAAAAGGGGGAGACAGCGCGCCAGATCAAGGTTCTGAGGCTGCAAGCCTGTCACAAGAAATGGCACAAGAATGATGTAATCATCCTGCCGAATGGCAGAATTTGCTAAAGAAAATGGCATCTTAATCAACCCCCAGGTCAATGCCATGATTTTGCCTTAATTGGCGGGGGCTGCCTAGGGAAAACGACGAACGTTTCCAAAAGAGGAACAAACCCCAAGTATCGTTCGCGGATCGGCATGAAAAAACCGGCCGCAGGGGCCGGTTTCAATCATAGGTGGAATTTGTGCAATTCAGATCGCCAAGTATTCTTCGCGCAGCTCTTTGTTCTCAAGCACTTCGGCGGCGGTGCCGTCAAAAACGATTCCCCCCGTGTCCAGAATCACCGCGCGGTCGGCCAGTTTCAGCGCCCGCACCGCGTTCTGCTCGACGATCACGGTTGTGATGCCCTGTTCCTTGATAATCCGCAGTGTTTTTTCGATTTCGTCGACGATCACGGGCGCCAACCCTTCGTAGGGTTCGTCCAGCAACAGCACCTTGATGTCCCGGGCCAGCGCGCGGGCGATCGCCAGCATTTGCTGTTCGCCGCCCGACAGGGTCACGCCCTCTTGCAGTCGCCGTTCGCCCAAACGCGGGAACAGGTCATACAAGCGCTCGATTGACCAGCCGATAGGGGGGGCGATCTGGGCCAGTTTCAGGTTCTCCTCGACGGTCAGACCCTGAATAATCCGCCGGTCCTCCGGGACCAGACCCAGACCGGCCTGCGCGGCCTCGAAGCTGGACATGTTGTGCAGCGGTTTGTGATCCAGCCAGATCTCGCCCTTGCGCACTTCGGGGTCACCGATGCGCGCGATGGACCGCAAGGTTGACGTTTTGCCCGCGCCGTTCCGGCCCAGCAGCGCCAGGATCTCGCCCTCGTGGACATTAAAGCTGACACCTTGGACGATATAGCTTTCGCCGTAATAGGCGTGCACATCCCAGACCGATAGAAAGGCCGGGGCCGTGGCCGCGTGGTTTGCGTTCTTCGAGAAGTCGGGTTGAGTGTTCATCCGGCCCGTCCTTATGCTGCCTGGGTTTCGCCAAGGTAGGCTTCGCGCACCTTGGGATGGCCCTTGATGTTGTCGGGGGTGTCTTCGACCAGCGGGGTGCCCTGTGCCAGAACGGTGATCCGCTCGGCCAGAGAGAACACAACATGCATATCGTGTTCGATGATGGCGATGGTAATGTCGCGCTCGGCCTTGATCTGTTTCAGCAGGTCGATGGTGTTGTTGGTGTCGGCCCGCGCCATGCCGGCGGTGGGTTCGTCCAGCAGCAACAGGCGGGGTTCCTGGGACAGGCACATGCCGATCTCCAGCCGCCGCTTGTCACCGCGCGACAACGATGCCGCGTGCATGTGGCGTTTGTCGGCCATGTTCATTTCTTCCAGCATGTGTTCGGCCCGTTCCACGATGTCACGGTCGTCCAGCATGTTGGTCATCGCGTTCAGCCCAAACGACCCGTCCCGCTTGGCAAAGCAGGGGATCATCATGTTTTCCATCACCGTCAGATCGCCAAAGATTTCCGGCGTCTGGAAAACGCGGCTGATGCCCATCTGGTTGATTTCATAGGGCTTGCGCCCCAGCACGGATTGGCCGTCAAACAACACGGACCCGGTGTCGGGGATCAGTTTGCCCACCAGACAGTTCAGTAACGTGGATTTGCCCGCGCCGTTGGGTCCGATGATCGCATGAACGCTGTTCTCCGCGATGCTCAGGTTGACATCCCCCAGCGCCTGCAACCCGCCAAAGCGTTTGCCGACATTTTTGACTTCGAGAATACCCATTTGTCTCTCTCCCTTATTCGGCTGCTGTGTTGCGGCGTTTGGCGGCATCCGCCTCGGCCTGTGCGGTTGCGCGTTTGGACCGGCCAAAGAACAGGCCCCCCAGACGTTTGCCGCCCTCGACCAGCCCGCCGGGCAGGAAGATGATCACGACCATGAACAAAAGTCCCAGCGTCAGATGCCAGCCCTTGCCAACAAAGGGGTGGATGATGGTCACCAGGAAATCCTCGACGCCATCCGGCAGGAAGCCCAGCCATTGATGCAGCACGCCATCGTTGATCTTGCTGAGGATGTTCTTGAAATACTCGTTGAACCCAGCCCCCAGAATGGGACCGATCAGCGTGCCGACACCACCCAGGATCGCCATGATCACGATCTCGCCCGAGGCGGTCCAGTGCATCCGTTCTGCCCCCGCCAGTGGGTCCATCGACGACAGCAATCCACCCGCCAGGCCGGCATAGATGCCCGAGATGACAAAGGCCGCAAGCGTGTAGGGTTTGGTGTTCAGCCCAGTGTAATTCATCCGCTGCTGGTTCGATTTGACGGCCCGCAGCATCATCCCAAAAGGCGAGCGGAAGATGCGGATCGAGATATAAAACGAAATCAGCATGATGATGCCGCACAGGTAGTAGCCTGCGTTAAAGGTGAACAGCCAGTCGCCCAAGCGCAGCTCGTAACTGTCGCGCATGGCCACGCCAAAGAAGTTGGTCACCGGCAGCGACCCGTCCGGCGTGGTCGATTGGCCCAGCACCCGCGGATCGGTCAGCAGCAGTTGCAGGCCGGTTTCGCCGTTGGTCAGGTTAAAGTTCGACGACGGATTGCCCAGCACCGAATAGGCCAGATTGTACGACATCTGCGCAAAGGCCAGTGTCAGGATCGAGAAATAGATGCCCGAGCGGCGCAGGCTGACGTATCCGATGGCCAGCGCAAAGATGCCCGCCACAACCATCGACAGCAGGATGCCGGGGATCACGTTCATGCCCAGCAGTTTGAACATCCAGACCGCCGAATAGGACCCGACACCCAAGAAGGCCGCGTGGCCAAAGCTGAGGTATCCGGTCAGGCCGAACAGGATGTTGAACCCGATGACCAGAATGCCAAAGATAACAAAGCGTTGCATCAGGTCGGGGTAGCCTGCGTTGAACATCTGCGCGAGGCTGGACCCTTGGGGGAAGGGGTTCAGGATGAAGGGGGCCAGGGCCACCATCGCCAGAACCACCATGAACAGGGTAAAGTCTTTTTTGGTCAGTCCAAGCATGTCTTATTCCTCCATCACGCCACGACGGCCCATCAGGCCACGGGGACGGGTGAGAATGATAATGATTGCCACCACATAGATGATGATCTGGTCGATGCCGGGAAAGATCGCCTTGACCTCGTTCATCGAGGCGAACGCTTCGAGAATGCCCAGCAGGAAACCGGCCAGCACCGCACCGGGCAAAGACCCCATGCCGCCGACAACAACCACAACAAAGCTCAGCACCAGAAAATCCATGCCCATGTGATAGTTGGGCGAATTGATTGGCGCGTACATCACACCTGCCAATCCGGCGACGGCGGCGGCGATGCCGAACATGATGGTAAAGCGGCGGTCGATGTTGATGCCCAGCAGGCCCACGGTTTCGCGGTCGGCCATGCCCGCACGCACCACCATCCCGAAGGTGGTGAATTGCAAAAAGGCAAAGACCGCACCGATGATCACGGCAGCAAAGGCAAAGTAGACCATGCGCCAGTAGGGATAGATGATCGCATTGGGATCAAACCCGATCAGCACACCGAAATCGAACGACCCGCGAAACACTTCGGGCGCGCCGGTGGGGATCGGGTTGGCCCCGTAGAACGCCTTGATCACTTCTTGCAGGACGATGGCCAGACCGAATGTCACCAGGATCTGGTCGGCATGGGGGCGTTTGTAGAAATGTTTGATCAGGCCGCGTTCCATGATGAACCCGATGATGATCATGATCGGAATGGCAAACAGGATGGCCAGTGGCACCGACCAGTCAATCAGGGCGGCACCCACATCGGGGCCGAACCAGCTTTCGACATAGGGGGTGCTGATTTTTGCGGGATTTCCCAGGAAATCGGTTTTTGTCGGGTCTTCGACGACGGTCGACAGGTTCAGGATGCGTTGCAGGGTGACGGCGCAAAAGGCACCGATCATGAACAGCGCCCCGTGGGCAAAGTTGACCACGCCCAACGTGCCAAAGATCAGGGTCAGGCCAAGGGCAATCAATGCATAAGCAGAGCCTTTGTCCAAACCGTTGAGAAATTGAAGGATTATCTGATCCATCGTCCCACTCGTTTTATTGTACAGGAAAACTGCCCTCTTGCGGGGCAGGGAAATGCGGGGCAGGCGATGGCCCGCCCCACACTTTGAACCAGCTTACGCGCCCGGGTTGCACGATCCCAGCGCACCGCCCGAGAACATCGGGTGATCGACAGGATAGGTGACCTGCTCGGTCGGCGTGACTTCGACGATTTCCACAAGATCGAATTCGTTCTCGGGGTTTTCCTTGCCGCGCACGACAACGACGTCCTTGAAGCACTGGTGGTCACCGGCACGGTACAGCGTCGGGCCGTTGCCCAGACCGTCGAATTCGAACCCTTCAAGGGCCTCGACGACAGCGCAGGGGTTGAACGAACCGGCACGGGTGACCGCGTCAGCATACAGCAGCGTCTGCGCATAGCAGGTCTGAGCCGCCTGGCTGGGCGGGAAGCCGTATTTTTCGCCGAAGGATTTGACGAAAGCGTTGGTGCCCGCGTAACGGTCGCCTTTTTCGTTCTCCAGCTTCCAGTCCCAGTTTTGCGAGCCGACGATACCGGCAATGTTTCTGCCCGCACCCTTGGCCATCAGCTCGGAATACAGCGGCACGACGATTTCAAAGTTCTTGCCGTTGGCTTGCTTTTCACGCAGGCCGAACTGCACCGCGTTGGTCAACGAGTTGACCATGTTCCCGCCGTAGTGGTTCAGAACCAGAACATCTGCGCCCGAGTTTAGAACCGGCGCGATGTAAGACGAGAAATCCGTGGCCGCCAGCGGCGTGCGGACCTTCTCGACGGTTTGCCAGCCCAAAGCTTCGGTCGCGGCGGCAATCGATTCTTCCTGCGTCCAGCCCCATGTGTAGTCGGCGGTCAGGTGGTACGCGCGACGGTCCGAACCGTACAGTTGCTCAAGCACCGGGGCGAGGGCAGCAGCGGACATGTAGGCGTTAAAGAAGTGGCGGAAACCGTTGGCTTTCTTGTCTTTGCCGGTGGTGTCGTTCGAGTGGGTCAAACCCGCCATGAAGATCACGCCAGCCTCTTGGCACAGACCCTGCACAGCCACGGCCACGCCCGAGGACGAGCCGCCCGAGATCATGATCGCACCGTCTTTTTCGATCATCGACTTGGCCGATGCGCGCGCTGCGTCCGATTTGGTTTGCGTGTCGCCGGTGACGAACTGAACCTTTTTGCCCAGAATACCGGTGCCATCCAGAACCTTGGACGAGAAGGTGCTGAGCATACCGCCGTCGCCTTCGCCGTTCAGGTGTTCGACCGCCAGCTCGAAGGCGCGCAGCTCGTCTGCGCCCTCATCCGCGTAGGGGCCGGATTGGGGCACGTTAAAGCCCAGCGTGACCGTGTCGCCGGTCGGCGCGTTGGTAAAGCCTGCGTGGCTGGCCGCACTCAGATACGTCGGCAGCGCAAGGCCCGCACCGGCAATGGTGCCGGTCTTGAGCACGCCGCGACGTGTAAAGTTCGAATTGGACATGAAATCCTCCCAGTTGTTGAATTGCGCCCTGCCGACTCCTCCGTCCGCACAAGGCACATGCACCACGCCTGTTGGTGCACAGTGCAAATATGTTATCGCCTGCTTTTGGAAAACTGCGCAATAACCCCCTTGAAATTCAAGATTATTTTGTAAATAAATGAACAGAATTCGTTAACGATATGTAAATTTACTTATGTCGCGTTGCAGAAAGCCTTTGATAAGGTGCAACAAAGCGATGGGGGCGGATAATGAATAAGGACTCGTTAACCGGCAGCCGTATTCGGGAACGCCGGGTGATTGCCGGTCTGAAACAGGCCGATCTGGCGCAACAGGCCGGAATCTCGGCCAGCTATCTTAATTTGATCGAACACAACCGCCGCAGAATCGGTGGCAAACTGCTGCTGAACATCGCGCATTTATTGGGGGTTGAACCCTCTGCCCTGACTGAAGGGGCCGAAGCCGCGCTGATCGCGTCGCTGCGCGAGGCGGCCAATGACGTGGGGCGCGGCGTGGCCGAGGTCGAGCGGGTCGAAGAATTTGCAGGCCGCTTTCCCGGCTGGGCCGAGGTGCTGGCCGGTGCCCATCGCCGTGTGCTGTCGCTGGAACGCACGGTTGAAACACTCAGCGACCGGCTGACCCATGATCCGCAACTGGCCACCTCGATGCACGAGGTTCTGTCGACGGCTGCGGCGATCCGGTCGACCGCGTCGATTCTGGCCGATGACACCAGCATTTCGCCCGACTGGCAGGCGCGGTTCCACGCCAACATCGACCAGGACAGCCGTCGGCTGGCGGACAGCGCCAAGGCATTGGTGACCTATCTGGATGCGAACCCCGAAGAGACCGCCCATGCGTCGCCCCAGGAAGAGGTCGATGCCTTTCTTGAGGCGCAGGGTCACAGTTTCGAGGCATTGGAAGCCGGAACGCAAACAGTTGAGGCTGTGCTGGCACAGGCCCCGCAACTGGCCTCTGTCGCGGCCCAGCATCTGGCGCGGCAGGTTCTGACCCAGATCGAAGCCGACGCCTGCGCGGTCAGCCGTGCGGCATTGATGGAAGCGGTCGCACATGCGGGCATTGATCCTGTGGCGCTGGCGCAGGAATTCGGCGTATCGGTCGCCCGCATCCTGCGCCGTCTGGCGGCCCAACCCGGCACGCCGCGTGGGCTGGTCGTTTGCGACCGCGCGGGCAGCCTGGTGTTCCGCCGCCCCGTCGAAGGGTTTTCCATCCCGCGCTTTGGTGCCTGCTGTCCGCTGTGGCCCCTGTTTCAGGTCTTGCAGCATCCCGGGCAGGTTCTACGGGAACGGGTTCAGCAACAGGGGCGCAATGTGGCGACCTTTGACTGCTTTGCCGTCGCCGAACCTGTGGGGCCTGCACAATATAATGCGCCGCCGCTGGTTCACGCGACCATGCTGATCCTGCCGGTCAGCGCACCGGACCACGGTCAAACTGCGGGGCGTCCGGTGGGGGCCACCTGCCGGATCTGCCCGCGCGAGGTCTGCGCAGGCCGCCGCGAGCCGTCGATCCTGAGCGCAGGCTTTTGACAGGCACTGCTTTTCGATCAATAGTCTGCGATCAAGAGGAGAGCCGCGCGCGGCAACGTGGTGCGGCGACGTGGCACGCGGGTGCGACGGGGGCCGTTCGGGGAGGAATGGACACCAATGGACAAGCACGTACTGCTGGTCGAGGACGAAGTGAATATCATCGAGGCCATGCGCTTTTTGCTAACGCGCGACGGCTGGAAGGTGGGCACCCATTCGGACGGGGCCACTGCCATATCGGCGATCCGCGACGCGCGACCCGATCTGGTGGTGTTGGACTATATGCTGCCGGGCAAAAGCGGCATCGAGATTCTGACCGAACTGCGGGCCCTGCCTGACTTTGCGGAGCTGCCGGTGCTGATGCTGACCGCACGCGGCCAGTCGCGCGACCGCGAGCTGGCCGAGCGGGCGGGGGTCAACCGGTTCATGACCAAGCCGTTTTCGAACGCCGAAGTGCTGAACGCCGTGCGCGATCTGGTGCGGACCTAGGCGCATGGCACGCGGCCCATCCTCGCCTGTGTTTCTGGAGCGGCGCAGCTACCGCCGCCGCCGGATGCAGGACGCGCAACGACTTTTGCCGGTGTTGGGCATGTTGTTGTGGATGGTGCCGGTGCTGTGGCCCACGCGCGACGAAACGGGCCATGTCACCATGTCCGCCGCGATCTATTACGTCTTTGGCGTGTGGTGCGTTTTGATCGGGCTAAGCTTCGGCTTGTGGCGCGGATTGAAACCCAAGGCCGATGACAGCACGGAACAAGGCGGTGATCTCTGATGGCGTCGCTGAACCTGCTGGTCGGTGTCTGTCTGGTCTATGTGGCGTTTCTGTTTGCCGTCGCCTTTGCCGCCGAACGTGCCGCCGTGCGCGGGCGCAGCGGCTGGTTGCGCACGCCGCTGGTCTACACGCTGTCGCTGTCGATCTATTGCACCGCCTGGACGTTTTACGGCGCGGTTGGCTATGCGGCGCGGTCGGGGATGGAATATGTGACCATCTACCTGGGCCCGTCGCTGGTGATGATCGGCTGGTGGTGGGTGCTGCGCAAGCTGGTGCGCATCGGGCGCAGCCAGCGGGTGACCTCGGTGGCCGACCTGATCTCGGCGCGCTATGGCAAATCCAACACGCTGGCGATTGTGGTGACAGTGATGGCTGTCGTCGGCGTTACGCCCTATATCGCCTTGCAATTGCAATCGGTTACGCTGGCGCTTTCCATTTTTGCAGGTCCGTCCGACGCGGCCGGTGCGGCGGCGCTCAACCCGCTGTCGGCGGGGTTCTGGGTGGCTGGCGGGCTGGCGGTGTTCACGGTGCTGTTCGGCACCCGCAACCTGAACGCCAATGAACGCCATGACGGCGTCGTTATCGCCATCGCGGTCGAGGCCGTGGTGAAGCTGGTGGCGCTTATGGCCGTGGGCATCTTTGTCGTCTGGGGCATCGCGGGGGGCATCGGCCCGATGATGGAGCGCATCGACGCCAGCGCGCTGGGCACATGGGAGCTGGACCGCAGCCGCTGGGCCGCGTTGACCGTGCTGTCGGCTGCGGCCTTCCTGTGCCTGCCGCGCATGTTTCAGGTGCTGGTGGTCGAGAATGACGACGAACGCCATGTGCAGATCGCAAGCTGGGCCTTTCCGGTCTACCTGATGCTGATGAGCCTGTTCGTGGTGCCCATCGCCGTTGTGGGCCTGAAGCTGCTGCCTGCGGGATCGAACCCCGACCTGTTCGTGGTCAGCGTGCCCTTGGCCCAGGGGCAGACCGGCCTTGCGGTGCTGTCGTTTCTGGGCGGGTTTTCATCGGCGACGTCCATGGTGATCGTGGCCACGCTGGCGCTGTCGACGATGGTGTCGAACCACGTGGTCATGCCGATCTATCTCAGCATCAAGCCGGGCGGGGCCAGCATGTCGGGCGACGTTCGCAATGTCATCCTGCTGGCGCGGCGGCTGTCGATCCTGCTGATCATCGCCTTGGGCTATCTGTACTACGTGCTGTCGGGGGGCAGCGGCGCGCTGGCCGCGATCGGTTTGATTTCCTTTGCCGGCGTGGCGCAGTTCCTGCCCGCGATGTTGGGCGGCATCTTCTGGCGCGGGGCCACGCGGCTGGGCGCGTTGTCGGGTCTGTGTCTTGGGTTTGCGATCTGGGTCTATGCGTCTTTGTTGCCCAGTTTCGGACAGGACGCCGTGCTGCCTGCCTCGTTTTTCGAGGTCGGCCCCTTTGGCATCGGCTGGCTGCGCCCCTATGCGTTTTTCGGCATCGACGGCATGGACCCCACCGTTCATGCGGTTTTCTGGTCGCTGCTGCTGAACACCGGCGTGTTCGTGGTGGTGTCGTTGCTGACCTTCCCCAAACCGTTGGAGCGTTTGCAGGGGGCACAATTCGTCAACGTGTTTGACCATTCGGGGCAGGCGCGCGGCTGGCACGCGTCGGTCGCGGCGTCCGAAGACCTGATGATCATGGCGCAACGCATCCTGGGCGCGTCCGAGGCGCAAGCATTGTTCCGGGCGGCGGCCCGCGAACAGGGCATGACGGGCCATCTGCCCGAACCGAACCCTGCGTTTCTGGAACGGCTGGAACGCGAGCTTTCGGCATCCGTTGGCACCGCCACGGCGCATGCGATGGTCAGCCAGATGGTTGGTGCGGCCTCGGTGTCGGTCGAGGATTTGCTGGCTGTGGCCGACGAATCCGCGCAGATGCTGGAGTATTCCAGCCAGCTTGAAGCAAAATCCGCCGAACTGAGCCGTACCGCGGGCCAGTTGCGCGAGGCCAATGAAAAGCTGACGCAGTTGTCGGTGCAAAAGGATGCGTTCCTTGGCCAGATTAGTCACGAGCTGCGCACGCCCATGACCTCGATCCGCGCGTTTTCGGAAATTTTGCGCGATGCCGACGGGCTGAGCCTTGCAGAAAAGACCAAATACGCCTCGATCATCCACGTCGAAGCGATCCGCCTGACGCGGTTGCTGGACGATCTGCTGGATCTGAGTGTGCTGGAAAACGGTCAGGTCAGCCTGAATTCTGCCACCGGCCCGTTGGACGCGGTGCTGGATCACGCTGTGGTCACGGCACAGGCGGGCGGCGATGGCCGTTTGCGGATCGTGCGCCATGCGGGGGCGGGCGACACCACGTTGACCACCGATATGGACCGGTTGGGGCAGGTGTTCATCAATTTGATCACCAACGCTCAGAAATACTGTCGCGCAGCCGCGCCGCAGCTTGAGATTTCCGTAGGCGTCGACGCCGATACGCTGGCGGTCGAGTTTCGTGACAACGGCACGCCAATTCCCGATGCGGCCCGCGCGCTGATCTTTGAAAAATTTGCCCGCGTGGCCGAAGGCGAAGGATCGGGGGCGGGGTTGGGGCTGGCCATCTGCCGCGAGATTATGGCACGGCTGGGGGGCGACATCACCCATGTGCCACAGTCGGCCGGCAATGTTTTTGTTGTGCAAATCCCGCGCCGTCAGGCTGTGGCCACGCAGTAGCCTGCGGACCAAGCACGCCTGCACGTCTAAAGCCTATGGTAACCATTAATGCGCTAGGACGGGGGCAATCCACACGCAGGGCCCACACGCAGGGCAGGGGTGCCATGAGCGCAAGCGATCCTAATCCATCGGTTCTGCGTCGCAAGACGGCCGCAGGACAACAGCAGCATCAGGCGCGGTCGGTGACCGTGGCCAAGGCGATGCGCCTGTCGATTGCCAAGGTGGGGCTGGATACCTTTGACATGGCGATGCAGGCAATTGGTTTGCTGGTCGAGGATCGCAGCCAAGAGGCGTGCATTGACATGATGGATGCGGCCAACCTGCTGGTTTTGCTGGACGGGCCGCAGGGACGCGTGGGCGCTGCGATGATTGACGCGGGGCTGGTCGGTGGGCTGATCCAGCAGCAGACGATGGGCCGCGTGGTGTCGCCCGTAGGGGACCCGCGAGAGATGACAGCGACGGACGCAGCCATGTGCGCGCCGTTGCTGGATGCGCTGTTTGACAAGGCGTCGGCTGCGGTCGAGGACGAGGCCGACCGCTTGCTGTTGCGCGGCTTCACCTTTGGCGCCCGCTCGGAAGAACCGCGATTGGTTGCGATGGCGCTGGAGGGGGCGGAATACCGCGTGATCCGCCTGACGCTGGATCTGGCCAAGGGCGTGCGTCAGGGCGATCTTGTGCTGTTCCTGCCACTGGTGCCGCTGCACGATCCCGATGGCGGCGGTCTGGATGCCAGCGATGATGCGGGGCAGGTGGAACATGGCCCGCGCAACATGACGGACGTGGTGATGCTGCTTGAGGCGGAATTGATGGTGCAACTGTGCCATGTGCGGATAAACCTGTCCGACCTGACCCGCCTGTCGCCGGGCGACACGGTCCTGCTGCCGCCGGGCACCTTTCCCAGGACGCGGATCATGGCACAGTCGGGCAAATGTCTGGGCACGGGGACGCTGGGGCAGGTTGACGGTCAGCGCGCGTTGCAGATCGACCGCGAACCGGCCCATGCCAACCAACCGCAGCGCCGCCAGTCGGACCAGCCGGACGTGGACATGCCGACCGTGGCGCAGGTTGACATGGGCGCAGGCGGGCTTCCGGCCTTGCCTGATATTGACGGTGTTCCCGCTCTTGATGACATGCCGATGCTGCCATCCTTTGACGAGGCGGACATGCCACCGCCGCAGGTGGACGAGCTGCCTGATTTGAATAGCTTGCCCGAGCTTGACGACCTGCCTGATCTGGCTGATTTGCCCGACCTTGGCGATCTGCCAGAGATAAAATCGGCCTGATCGACAGGTGGGCCGTGCCTGTTCGTGCCTTGACCGCGTCGCTGAGCTTTCCAAATCGCCCTAGCAAAGGCTGTGGGGTGTCAATCTGCACCGGATGACCCGCGCGCAAATCAACGAGCTTGGGTGCTGCTCTGCGGTCGGCCATCACTCGGGTGCCGGGTCGCTGACACGACTTTCGTGCCCTGACAGCATCAGCGCAAGAAAATGGCCGGCCCCGTGCCGCCCGCATCAGCAGGGCGGCGGGCCCCTCAGCCCTGTGACATTGCCGTAAGCGTTGGCCGCAGACCTTCCAGATCGTAGCCCCCCTTGCGGGCGGTCTCCAGAATGTCATCGACACTTTGGGTGCCCGCCTGACCCAGCGCCCAGATCACCGTGCAACGGGTGCCCGACGCGCAATAGGCCAGAACCTTGCCCGGCGCATCGGCGACAAAGCCCATCTGCGCCGCGACATTGTCAGGCGTCATGGTCTGGTGCGTCAGCGGCAGAACCTTGAAATCCAGCCCTGCATCCTGCGCCGCCTGCGCCATCACGTCGGCCTGATGGCTGGGCGGGTTTTCGGCGTCGGGTCGGTTGCAGATCACACGGGTAAACCCCGCCTCAGCGATTGCGGGCAGGTCTGCCGGATCAATTTGGGGCGAGACGAAGTAGTCGGGGGTGATTTGACGAATATCCATATTCGAAGGTCTAGGCCGATGCCGCGCGTCTGTCCAGCATCTGACTGATGCGCGGTGCCGCTGCCATGCCGATCAGCATTGTCACAAAGAACACCAGGCCCGACGTGCCGCCATAGCTGAGCGATGCCATCGCGGGTCCGGGGCACAGGCCCACCAGCCCCCAGCCAATGCCGAACAACAGCGATCCGATCACCAGCCTGCGGGTGATGTCGGTGGTGGGGCGTGGCGGGAACATGCCGCCGGCCAAGGGCTTGCGACCCGTCGTCAGACGCCACGCCACCGCCATGGGCACAATCGCGCCGCCCATGACAAAGGCCAGCGTCGGGTCCCAGTTGCCAAAGAGGTCCAGAAACCCCTGCACACGGTTGGTGTCGGTCATGCCCGACAGGTGCAGGCCCAGCCCGAACAGGCCACCCGCGATCAAAGCGATCATCAGACGCATGTCACAGCCCTCCCATCAGGGCGCGCAGGCCCGCCACCGTGGCGACCCCTGCACCGATGTAGAACAGCGTGGCCGCGATTCCGCGCACACTCAGCCGCGAAATCCCACAAACCCCGTGCCCCGAGGTGCAGCCGTTGGCCAGCCGTGTGCCCAGTCCGACAGCCAGACCGCCCGCAATCAGCAAGGCGGGCGACGCGGTTGCATGTGTCTCGACACTTGCGGTGCCCAGATAGTGAAAGGCGGCAGGCACCGCGATCACGGCGGCGATAAAGGCCACCGATTCCGGCCAGCCGCGCCGCGCGGTGCCGTCCAGCAGCCCGCCCAGAATGCCCGATGCCCCCATGATCCGACCGTTGCCCAGCAACAGGATGGACGCCGCAGTGCCAATAATCAGACCGCCGAACAGCCCCCAAAGCCAAGACACTTCCATGATATTTCCTTCGCTTTCAAAGCTTGTTGATCGGCAATTTCAGCATAACCGTGCCGTCGTCCTCTGCGGGGGGCATGTGGCCTGCGCGCATGTTGACCTGCAAGGATGGCAAGATCAGCTTTGGCATTCCCAATGTGGCATCGCGGGTCTGGCGCAGGGTTACGAAATCGTCGCAATCCACGCCGCCGCCGATGTGGACGTTGGCCGCTTTTTCCTCGGCCACGGTGGTTTCCCAGGCAAAGTCGTCGCGTCCCGGTGCCTTGTAGTCATGGCCCACAAAAATACGTGTCTGGTCCGGCAGTGACAGGATGCGCTGGATCGAGACATAAAGATCCGTGGCCGACCCGCCCGGAAAATCACAGCGCGCGGTGCCAAAGTCGGGCATGAACAGCGTATCCCCGACAAAGGCCGCATCGCCGATGACATAGGTCAGACAGGCGGGGGTGTGCCCCGGCGTGTGCATCACGTCGCCGCGCATCTGACCGATGTGAAAACTGTCACCATCGGCGAACAGCGCGTCGAATTGCGATCCGTCACGCTGGAATTCCGTGCCCTCGTTGAACACTTTGCCAAACGTGTCTTGGACCACGGTGATGTTCTTGCCGATGCCGATCTTGCCGCCGATGCGGTCCTGCACATAGGGCGCGGCTGACAAATGGTCGGCATGAACGTGGCTTTCCAAGATCCACTGGCATTCCAGGTCATGGTCGCGGATGTGCGCGATGATCCGGTCGGCGCTGGCGGTAGATGTGCGCCCCGCGGCCTGGTCGAAATCCAGAACTGAATCGACCACAGCACAAGCGCGGCCTGCCGGGTCCTTGACCACATAGCTGACGGTATTGGTGGCCTGATCGAAAAAGGCGGTGACATCTGGGTGAAACATGGCGCTCTCCGACGTTTGTCTATTCAACATATGAATACCAATCGACGGTTTGCAAGCTTCGGCCGTCAGCCGAGGAAAATGCCCAGGACCACCAGCATCAGGCCAAAGGCAGATACGAACAAAGCGCCGATGTTCAACGGCACCACCGATTGCAGCACGGCGCGCATGGCGTCGTCGTCCAGTTGCGCCCGTTTGGCGCGCGCCACACGGATGATGCACCACACCAGCCCCGCAAGACCGATAAGCGAGATTGCGGCACCGGCCCAGATAAGCAGGTCGAAGATCAGGGATGAGGTTTCAAGTTCCATGCGCACCCGCTACTGCATTGGCGCGCGCTGGGCAAGTCAGCCGTTGAAATCCAGTGCGATGGTAAAGGTATAGGCAGGCTTGGTCAGCCCGCCCGGCGCGCGGGCAAAGCGGCGGGCGCGTTTCACGGCGGAAATGGCAGCCTTGTCCAGCGTCGCATTGCCGGACGACGCCACCACCCGCACCGATTGCAGCACGCCTGACGGCGCGATGGACAGGGCCAGCTTGGTGCGGCCCGCACCTGCACCGCGCGGTGACGCGGCGTTGCGGCGCACTTTGGATTGGATCGCAGCACCCCATTGCGCTTGCAGGGCGTTGGCGCGGGCGGTGGAGACGCTTTGCGTTTGCGCGGCGCCGCCGGTGCCAGCGGTGGCTGATTTCGCGGCGCTGCCCTTGGCGGTGGATTTCGGTTGCGGGGCGGATGCGGTCGCTTTGGGTTTCGGTTTGGCTGCGGGTTTGGCCTTGGCGGGCGGGGCCAGATCGCGCGGGCGCAGCATGGGCCGTTTCGAGGTGCTGGCAGTGGTGTCCTGAACCTGTGGCATGTCGGTGGGCGGTGTGACGGCGGCCAGTTGGTCCGGCTTTGCTGGGGCAGGGCGCGCGTCGGTGCGCGCAGCGGGTGTGTCTTGCGGCATCGCCTCGGGGGGGGCGGGCTGTGCCACCTCGGTTTGCGGCTGAAGGTCAGGCAAGGGCGCGGGGCGCGTCGGCAGCGCAGGTGCCGCCATGTCGAACTGCGGCGCTTCGGGCAGCGCAGCGGGTGACGCTGGGCGATCCTCCACGGGGCGCTGCGGGGCGGTTTCCGCCGTGGGCTGCTGGGGAAGGGCGATGTCAGTGACGGCCTCGGGCGGACGCTCCCATGTCTCGGCCAGGGCTGCCATTGCTGCCGATGCCGGGGCCACGGTTGCCGCATCCGCGCCTGTGTCGCCAGCCGAGGACGCCCCGTTGGGGGCAGGGAAGGCTGCCCACAGGCCCACATGGGCGCTTGCGGCCAGCGACAGGAACACGGCTGCCTCGACCAGACGCATCATTTCGCCCCCGTGATCAGTTCGACACCGTCTACGCCCGCCGCTGCCAGCTTGGGCAGCAGCGCGGCCAGCTTGGCCGCGGGCAGGGCAGCATCGGCGCGCACCGGCAGCACGCCTGTGTGATCCTCCAACGCCACCAGCGCCGCATCGCCCGTCGCACCGCCATAGGCCAGCGTGCCATCGGCCCCGATGTACAGCGCGTTGGGGTCAACCGGTGCAGTTTCGGACGTGCTGTCGGGGACGGTGACGTCGATGGGGTCCGGCGGGGCGATCTGGGCGCTCATCAGGAAGAAGATCAGCAGCAGAAACACCACGTTGATCATCGGCACGATGTTCTCGGCGCTGCGGCGTGGGGGCGTGGGGGGCGAGAAATCCAGCATCGCTATTCCACCACGATCAGTTGCGTCAGGCCGGCGGCACGCAGATCGTCCAGCGTGCGCACCAGATCCTGTACCGTGGCCGCGCCGCGGGCCCGCAGCAGCACGGCGTCGTCCGGTCCCGACATCAGCGGCGCAAGGGCGGCAGGCAAGTCATCGACCGCCACGCCGTTCAGGGTCACGCCATCGGCTGTGATGCCCACCAGACGCGGCGGACCGGAATAGTCAGCTCCACGACCCGCCGTCTGCAACGGCAGGGCAAAGTCGGTGCCAAACCGTGCGGCCAGCATGAAGAACACCAGCAGCAGAAACACCACGTCGATCATCGGCGTAAGGCTGGGCCTGCGGGCGGGCCGAATGGGGCCAAAGCTGAACATCAGGGCGCTTTGGGGCCTCGGGTGAACACACGGGTGGCGGCGGTTTCCATGTCGCCTTGCAGCCGTGCGGCGATGCTTTCGAACCACGTCAGGGCCACGCCTGCGGGAATCGCCACGGCCATGCCTGCGGCGGTGGTCAGCAGCGCCTCCCAGATGCCACCGGCAAGGGCTGCGGGATCGGCGCGGCTGCCTGCCTCTTGCAGGGCCTGAAAGGCGTCGATCATGCCGACAACCGTGCCCAGCAGACCCAGCAACGGGGCGGTTGTGGCGATCAACTCCAGCGCGCGCAGACCGCTGCGGGTGTGGGCCAGGTCAATGCGCGCATGTGCGGTGGTTTCCTCGCGCGCTTGCGCTTCGTTCAGTTCCGGATCAAGTCGCGCGTCCATTGCCGCCAGCGCCATACGTGCGCGTATGGACCGGCGACCGGCCAGCTTTGCGCGGGCGCTGTCCACATTGCCTTGCGCCCAGTCGTCCAGCGCCGCCGCCGTGGCCGCGCCCGACCACGCGCCCAGCCGCGCCAGTTGCCACAGCTTCCAAAGGATCAGCGCCAGCGTCAGCACCGACAGCGCCGCGATCAGCCACAGCACAGGCCCGCCGCGTTCCAGAAATGCGATCAACGAGGGTGGCAAAATCATGGTGTCTCTCCCCATAGGGCGGTCAGAATGGCGTCCAGCCCGTCGGTCAGGGCCGCAGGGCCCGGTTGCAGGATCAGCGGCGATTTGATCTCGTGGATGCGGGCCTGCGCCACTGCGGGAATGGTGTCCCAGCCGGGGCGGGCAGCGATGCGTTCGGGACGCACCTTCTTGCCGCACCACGAGGCGATGATAACATCGGGGGCCGCGTCAATCACCTGTTGCGCATCCAGTATGCGGGCACGGGCGCCCTGTTCGGCTTGCAGGTGGGCAAAGACATCGACGCCACCGGCGATCTCGATCAGCTCGGATGCCCAGCGGATGCCCGAAATGGGCGGGTCGTCCCATTCTTCAAAATACACGCGGGGACAGGACGGACGCGGGGTGGCGCGGATGGTGTCGATGCGCGCGCCGTAGCTGTCGGCCAGCGCATTGGCCTCTGCCGCGCAACCGGTCAGCGCGCCCAAGGTGCGGATCATATCCAGAATGCCCGCGACCGAGCGTTGATTGAACCCGTGCACGGCGATCCCTGCGCGGATCAGATCGGCGGCAATGTCGGCTTGCAGGTCCGAAAAGGTCAGCACCAGATCGGGCTGCAACTCCAGTATCTTGGGCACATCCGCCGAGGTGAACGCCCCCACGCGCGGCTTTTCGCGGCGCACGCGGGCGGGGCGGACGGCATAGCCTGTGACACCGACGATGCGGTCGGACTGGCCCAGCAGGTACAGCGTTTCGACTGTTTCCTCGGTCAGGCAGACGATGCGTTCGGGGGGGAAGGCCATCAGATCACCTCTGGCCTGCGGACGGTCCGCATCCACTCTTGCGCGCCTTGCAGAACAGCGGTGTAGACGGCGCGGCCGACCGCTTCGCCCAGATCGGTGTGCATCCCCGCAAAGGTCGCGTCGCCCGCAGGGGCAGCCACCGCGATGCAGTCGGTGCCGGTGCCGGTGGCAATGCCGGTGGGCAACTGGTGGGCCACCTCCATCACCGCGACGGTGCGGGCCTGGGTGGCGATGGCCATCATCTCGATCAGGGCGGCTTGGGTCAGGGCGACGTCTGTCTGCACCGCGACGTTGATGGTGCCCCAATCCTTGCCCGACCGGTCCAGCCGCGTGCCGATGTGTTCGGCGTTCGACAGGCCCACGGTGGCCACGGCGCGGGCGTTGGCGATGCCTGCGGTGGTGGTATGCTCGGTCACCGCGCGAATGTCGCGCGAGGTCAGGAAACACACATCATCGGGCGTGCCGCGCTTGACCAGTTCGCCCGTCAGCCAGTCCAGCACGTCCAGATCCGGTGTCAGATCGGCATTGCGCACCTCGCGCCATGAGATCGCATCGGCAGTGACAAAGCCGGGGCGGTTCAGCGCCCAACTGAACACCTGATGCGGCCCGCCCAGGTCAAAGCGCAGCCACGGGCGGTCAAGGGACAGCGGCACGATCATGTCAGCGTGTCCAGCGTCTGGAACACGGGGCCGCGGTCGGTCATTTCGTAATGGGCGAGGATGCCAAAGACGTCGGCGAGGTTCTGGGGCGTCATCACCTCGACCGGAGGGCCGTCAGCGACAATAGTGCCGCGATGCAGCAGGATCACGCGGGTGCAATGGCGCGCGGCCAGCCCCAGGTCGTGCAAGGATGTCAGCACCGTGCGCCCCGCGGCGGCAAGGTCGGAAAACACCCGCATCGTGGCAATCTGTGCGGCGGGATCAAGGCCCGCGATCGGTTCATCCGCCATCATCATCGGCGTATCCTGCGCCAGCGCGCGGGCGATCAGCACCCGCGCCTGTTCGCCGCCCGACAGTTGCGTCGCGGTGCGTTGGGCGTAGGCCTCCAGCCCCATCTGCGCCAGCGCGTCGCGGACGGCGGCGGCATCCTCGGCCTTGGTGCCAGTATGGGGCAGACGGCCCAGCCGCACCAGCCGCTCCACACTCACGGGCCAGGCGATCTCGCGGGCCTGGGGCATCCACGCACAGGCGCGCGCACGCTCCATGCTGGTCATCTGCGCCAGAGACGATGTGCCCTCGTGCGGCAACAGGCCAAGGGCCGCGCGCATCAGGGTGGTTTTGCCGGCGCCATTTGGTCCCAGCAGGCCGACGCATTCGCCGGGCTGCAAGGTCAGCGACACGTTGTCGATCACCGGACAGGCGCCGCGTTGAACGGTCAGGTTTTGCAGGGTCAGCAGGCTCATTGCAGTGTCCCCCGCGTCTTGTAGATCAGGTGCAGGAACAGCGGCGCACCGACCAGCGCCATCAGCACGCCCAGCTTCAGGTCGCGGTCGGGCAGGGCCACGCGCACAGCTATGTCCGCCGCCAGCACCATCGCCGCCCCGCCAAGCGCCGAGGCCCACAGCAGCCGCGACGGTTGCCCACCCACAAAGGGGCGCAGCACATGCGGCACCACCAGTCCGACAAAGCCGATGGAGCCTGCAACAGCCGTACCGGCGCCCACACAGGCCGCCGTGCCGATGACCAACGCCAGACGCAAACGGGGCAGGCGCACGCCCATCGCGGCGGCGGCGTCTTCGCCCAGCGTCAGCGCGTCCAGACCACGGCCCAACGACCCCAGCAGCACCCAGCCCACCACCATGAACGGCAGCGCCAGCCAGACGTGCGAAAACGACCGGTCGGCCAGCGACCCCAGCATCCAGAACACGATTTCGGCGGCGGCAAAGGGGTTCGGCGACAGGTTCAGCACCAGCGAGGTAAAGGCCGAGGCCAGCGCCGAAATCGCAATCCCCGCAAGGATCAGCGTCAGCGCCGCGCCGCCCGGTCCGGCCAGCGTCAGGATCATCGCCACGGCGATCAGCGCCGCCAGCAGCGCCGACAGCGGCAACGCCAAGGCAAAGGCGGCCGCCAGTCCGGTTTGCAGCGCCAGCACCGCGCCCAGACCCGCCGCCGCCGACACGCCGATCAGGCCCGGCTCGGCCAGCGGGTTGCGCAGATAGCCCTGCATCGCGGCACCGGATACCCCCAACGACGCGCCGATCATCACCGCCAACAGCGCACGCGGCAGGCGGATTTGCTGCATTACCACGCTCATCGGAGTGCCGTCGGTGGCGAACAGGCTGGTGAACGAATGCCACACGGACACAGGCGTGGTGCCGGTCACCAGCGAAATCACGAACAGGACCACGCAAAGGGTCGTCAGAAGAACCGTCAGCTTCATTTGCGGGCCTCGACCTGTTTGCGCAGATTTACCATGCTGCGCACGGCGTTCAGCACGTTCGGCGTACCGCAGACCCAATCACGGTCGGTCAGCTCTCCGGCCATATAGGTGCCTTTCAGCGACGACAGGGCTGGGTGGTCCAGATTGTCCTCGGCGCGCGCGGCACCGGGATAATTGCGCCCTTGGACAATCACATCAGGGGCCAGCAGCACCAGCTGCTCCAGCGGCAGCACGCCAACCGACCCAAGGCCCACCTCTTCCGCGACATTGTCGAATCCGGCGGCAAACAGCACGTCACCCGCCAGCGAATGGCGGCCCGAGGAATAGTTGTTCACATATGTCAGTGCGGCGCGGGGGCGGTGGGCAGGTGTGGCGGAGAGCTCGGCAAGTTCGCTGTTGAAGGTGTCGATCAGGGCGGTGGCCTCAGCCTCGCGGCCCAGGGCGGTGCCCATCTGCGCCAACCGCTCGGGCACATCCGACAGCGCGCGGGCGGGGGCGAATTGCACCACTTCGATACCAAGGTTGCGCAACATGGAAATCGTCGCCATCGAGGTGAACGTGCCGGCCAGCACCAGATCGGGTTTCAGCAGATAAACTTCTTCGGCGCCCGATCCGTTCGCGGGCAGGGCGCGGGCCTGTTCGGAAAAAGCCGAATCCGTGTCCTCGTGTGACAACCGTGTGACCGACACCAGTTGACCGGGGGCGGCCATCAGCAACGCAAGCTGGTCGGTGCACAGGTTGATCGAGACCACCCGCTGCGGGGGGGCTGCCATGGCCGCAGCGGCGCTGACCAGCAGCGCCGCCAGGGATGTTATGAGATCAGAACGACGCACGGACGCCAAAGTAAATCGCGCGGTCAGAAGTGCCGTAGCCGTACGAGGTCTGGTATTGCTCGTTGGTCAGGTTCTCCAGCCGCACATAGCCTTCGGTGGTGTCGCTGAAGTCATAGGTCATGGAGGCGTTCACCACGGTGTAGTCGGGCATTGCATTGCCGCCGTCATTGGCGCGCCCTGCGACGTGGTTCAGCACCAGCTGGCCTGACAGCTTGTCGCTCAGGTCTGCCTCGACGCCAATGACAAAGTCGTGCTTGGGCACGCGTATCAACTGGTTGCCGCTTGAATCTTTGCCATCTGTGTAGGTGTACGAGCCGAACAGATCGGTGCCCGCCCCCAGCGCCACGCGGCCCGACAGTTCAAGGCCAGAAGTTCGCGATGCACCTTGCAACTGTTCAAAGCGCCCCGGAATCGGCCCAGTCCAGCCATCAGGATCAAAGTAGTCTATCAAGTTGTCGATTTCTGTGTAGAAGACGGTGGCCTTGATCTGTGCATCTTTGGCAAAGCGGTGTTCAACGCCAATCTCGGCGCTTCGGCTTTCTTCTTGAACCAATGACGAGTTGCCATAGAGAGGGTCGAACAACTCGTAGAGCGATGGCGCACGGAACCCGGTGCCAATGGACGCGCGCAGGGTGGTGTCCGCTGTGATGCGCCAGTTGGCCGCAAGACGGCCCGTGGTGAACCCGCCAAAGGTCGAGTGGTCGTCGTGACGAAGAGCAAAGCTCAGGTCCACATCCTCGGAGGCGGCATATTGTGCCTCGCCAAAGACCGACGCGATCTCGTAAGTGTTCTTGACTCCGTCGACGTCAGATTTTTCTTCGGTGTAGCTGGCGCCAAAGGCCAGATCAACCGCGCCCATCTGGGTCACGCCTTTGTAGGCGAGCTCGTTGCGGCGTCCATTGAAATTGCTATTGCCACCAGATTTATATTCGCGGTCGGTTTCTGAGTAATTCATGGAAAAAGTATGCTGAATTACACCGCCATCGACTTCAGCGTAAATGCGTGCGCCTTTCCGTGTAATAAGCGATAAATCGTCGGTATCTGTGAGGCCCGGATTGAAGCTGTCATATTCAGTTTCGCTATCGATGTAGTTCAATGCGAAACCAAGCTTGACAACATCGGTGGCCTGATGGGCACCCGTTAGAAAAAGCGTCGTGCCTTTATAACCGTCAGCTTCGTCGTTGCCATCATTTTCATCAGCCGCAGAAAACCCGTTGGTGTCGATATGGCTGAAGGTAAAGGCGAGCTCACCGCGCTCAGTTTTGGTCGCCACGCCAAATGTGGCGGAATAAGTGTCGTAGCTGCCTGCTTCGAAGCTATAGCGCAGTTGTGTTCCCATTTCGGTGGCACGCAGGGTGGTGATGTTGATCACCCCACCAATAGCCTCTGAACCGTAGATTGCTGATTGCGAGCCTTTCAGCACTTCGATCCGGTCGATACCCGCGGTGGTTAGGCTGCCGAATCCGAAAGATGTTTGCCCGCTGGAAGGGTCGGTCATGTCGATGCCGTCGATGTAGACGGGGATGTATTTGCCGGGCAGGCCACGGATGCGCAGCGTCGTGGTGCTGCCAAGGCCGCCATTGCCCGACACCGAAATGCCCGGCAAAGTGTCCAGCGTTTCTTCAACGCGCGCGCTGCTGCTCTTTTCGATGTCGTCCTGCTCGGCCACTTCGACCACAGTGCCGGTGCGTTTCGTCTCAACCGGCGTCTGGCTGGCCGAGACGGTGATCGTGCCCAGATCAAAGGCGTCATCCTGCGCCAGTGCAACGCGGGGCAGGGTGGCCATGGCCAGCACGGAGGCCGAAGCGAGTAGATGTTTCATAAAATTATCCCCTTACAGACGGGTCGGTTGGGTCCGGCCCTTTGGTCGTCGATATGGGAAAGGACAAAGCGCCTTCCGCCGGTGAAACGCCACCAAAGCGGTCAGGCCGCCGACACATACGCACCCCGCGCGTGTATCCGGGTGATCCCTTTGGCAGGTCTCCTGACTTGCGGGTCGATGCGGGGCCGCGCCTTCCCGGGGTTGATCCCCAGTGGCATGTGACGGCGGCGCTCACCGCTTACAGTTGCGGGGGCAGTCACGGATTTGGGGAAATTGCCCCGTACCGCGTTCCCTTTAACGACGAGTCACCCCGCCGAACCAAAGTAGGCGTGGCTTAGCCTGCGGATCGCTGCCGATCAAGTTGTGAATGCGACGCAGCAGGCGGGGCTTGCGTCAAACCGGCGTCAAAGGTGACTTGCAGGCGGCAGGGCAGGACGGTATCGGTTGGGTCTTGCCAGACCAGCCCTGACCGAAGGACGCGCCCCATGACCGACACCGCCACGAACCTTGAAAGCTACCGCGTGACCGCCGACGAACTGCGCCAGTTCATCGAGCGGATCGAACGTCTGGATGCCGAGAAAAAAGACCTTGCCGAACAGCAAAAAGAGGTGATGGCCGAAGCCAAAGGGCGCGGTTACGACACCAAGGTGATCCGCAAGGTCATCGCCCTGCGCAAGCGCGAGCCCGACGACATCGCCGAAGAAGAAGCGGTTCTGGAGATGTACAAAGAAGCGCTGGGCATGTCCTGACGCGGGGCGCGGGGCGCGCGATTGCTTGCCTCGCACCTGCTGCACCCTGTCCGTACCGGGACGGTGCACCTCTTTACTTGAATGCTTGCCGCCTTTGACCGGGCAGCGTAGCGTCAGGGGCGTGGTCAATTGTCGGCCACGGGGGGATTTTCATGCGACAGACCACCGGCTTTGCCGCGTTGCTTTGCGTCCTGTCAGGGATGTCATCACCGGCCCTGGCCTCCGAGGCTTGTGAGGTTGTCGCAACCGTTGCGGGCGCGGCAAGCGTGCCACTACATGCTGAACCCGACGAGAGTTCGGACCTTCTTCACGTTGTGCCCGTGGGAGATATTGTTCTTTACCCTCAACAGGATCTGGCTCCGGCGCAGTCGGAAAGCTGGCTGTGGGTGCGCCACGACAGCACACAACGCGACATCTGGCAAAGCGGCATCGCGGGCTGGTTGCGCGTTGAGAATGTGACAGATTGCGGCTGAGCGCGGCTGCGCCTAACCCTGGCCGTTCTCGAGAAACTGAGATGCGTCAAGAATGGTTTCCGCCAACCCGTCAAAGAAACGCGGCGACATGACATCAATCAAGCCCGAGGGCGCGCCCTCGGCCCTGGTCGGGCCTTCCGCGGCCTGTACCACGGCAAACATCGGTGTCTTGGCGCTCAGCAACTCACGATGGCTCGCGCCTGTGCCGTGCTTCAGGACATTGATCGCCAGGTAGTATTGGTGAAGCCTGTGGGCAAGATCGGCATGTCCGGCGGCCGACAACCGGGCTTCGACTTTGCGTGACAGCGGGCCGCGTTTGAAATGGCGCTGCATGCGTGCTTCGAACACGGTAAAGACATCGACGGCCGCCAATTCGATTGCGACCGTTTCAGATGTCACTTCTTCGATTTGCGCGCCCGACAGAGGCTGACCCTGCGCATGTTCCAGGATTGCCGAAATCCGGTCTTGTGACGCTTTCGCGGCAGTCAGTGCAGCGTTAACCAGTTCTGGCAGGGTCTGTGAGGATGTCATGGTGCGTCCTTGATAAGATTTGCTCTCCCAATAAGCTAAAATGTCGCCGAGGGTAGGCCAAATGTATCCGCCGGCTCTGCACAGTTTGCGGTCTTGGCAAGAGAAGAGGGGCTTGGCGATTCTCCCGCAAGGTTGGGCTGTGGCCACAGCAGGAGGGACATTTCGAAAGGAAGCGCCTTTGGCCCCGGTTTATGATGACATGCGCACGTATAAGAGCGCTGTGACTGCGCGAAAAATTACTGAGATTTAAGGAAAAATGGTGCCCCCACACGGACTCGAACCGCGGACCTACTGATTACAAATCAGTTGCTCTACCAGCTGAGCTATAGGGGCACTCGGGCGCTCGTTTACTGCGCTGTTACACGACGCGCAAGATGAAAATGCACTTGCTGATGCAGTTTATGTTTGGTGGTTTTCCCGACCGTCAAAAACGCTATAACAAACGCACGGGCACAGCCTTACAGGATCAGACACCCATTTATGCAGATTGTTCTTCATACAGGCGCGCACTTCACGGAAGAAGAGCGGTTGGTCAAATGCCTGCTGCGCAACAAGGAAGACTTTGCCGCCAAGGGCGTGGCCGTGCCCGGGCCTTCGCGCTATCGCAAATTGTTGCGTGATACGTTTGGCGCGATGCAGAACGCAGCACCCGCCGAAGGGGCGCGGGATGTTTTGCTGGATGCCATTCTGGACGCGGAAGATGCAGATCGTGTGATTCTGAGCCATGCGCATGTGTTCGGTGCGCCGCGCGCGTCGGTGCGGGGCGGGCTGCTTTATCCCAATGCGGCCGAGCGGATGGTGCAAATGAGCCAGCTTTTCCCGCATGACCAGATCGAGATGTTCACAGCGCTGCGCAATCCGGCGGCGTTTTTGCCCGCGGTGTTCCGTGCGTCACCGCATGAAAGCGTGGACGCGTTTCTGGGTGGGGTCGATCCGGCGGATGTGCGGTGGTCGGACATGCTGGTCGAAGTGCGTGCGGCCGCGCCCAACGTGAACATCACGGTGTGGTGCAACGAGGACACGCCGCTGATCTGGGCCGAGATCATCCGCGAGATGGCGGGGCTGGAGCACAACGAAAAGATCATCGGCGGCTTTGACGTGCTGGGTGACATCATGTCGCCCGAAGGGATGCAGCGGTTTCGCGGCTATCTCAAGACCCATCCGGCGATGACCGAGATCCAGAAACGCCGGGTGATCGCGGCGTTTCTGGACAAATACGCGCTGGAAGACGAGATCGAGGAAGAGCTGGACATGCCCGGCTGGACCGAGGATCTGGTTGACGAGCTGACCGAGGTCTATGACGACGACATGCTGCGCATCCAGCGGATGCCGGGGGTGACGCTGATCGCGCCCTGACAGAGCATGTTGTGGTTGAACCGGCGTTGACACGCGGCCAGTGTTCCCACACTCATGCGGCGAACAATTATGTTCGGCTTTGAAAACATGGACAAAAACACATGCGCAAACTTGCCTTGCCGCTGATCGCCGCACTGGCGTTGGTCGCCTGCGGGACATCGACACCGACATCTACATCGGCCCCCAAGAAACAGCCAACGCCGGAACAACGTGCGGAAATTGAAAAGGCCCGCGCCGATATGGTCGCGGCAGAATGCGCTCTGTACGCCGAGGCAAAGACGCGGCAGCCGGATTTCAAGATGCCGGCCCAGTGTCAGTCATAAGCCGCGTGTGAAAATGGCCGCTTGGGATGCAAGCGGCCATATGTTCTGCGGGGCGATGGGGGGCCTTGTCAGCGCTCTAACTGCGCCGCTGCCTGTGCCAGCGCTGTGATCCCGTCCCAGTCCCCCGCCAGCACCATATCCTTGGGGGCAACCCAGGACCCGCCTGCACAAACGACGTTCGGCAGGCTCAGGTAATCTGCGGCATTGGCCGGGCTGACGCCGCCCGTGGGGCAGAACATCACCTGCGGGATCGGCGCGCCGATGGCTTTGATCGCGGCCGCCCCGCCCGAGGCTTCGGCGGGAAAAAACTTTAGCATGGTGTAGCCGCGTTCCAGCAGGCGCATCGCCTCGGATGCGGTGGCGGCACCGGGCAGCAGAGGCAGGTCGGCCTCTTCGCAGGCGTCCAGCAGGCGGTCGGTTGCGCCGGGGGACACGCCGAATTGCGCGCCTGCGTCTTTGGCAGCTTGCACATCGGCAGGGGTCAGCAGGGTGCCGGCGCCCACGACGCCACCCGGAACGCCCGCCATCTCGCGGATCACGTCAAGGGCGGCAGGCGTGCGCAACGTCACCTCAAGCGCGGGCAGCCCGCCCGCCACAAGGGCGCGGGCCAGCGGCGCGGCGTGGGTGGCGTCGTCGACCACCAGAACCGGAATGATCGGGGCCATTTGCGCAATGCGCAGGGCGGCGGCGCTGGCGTCTTGGGGTGTCATCGTGTTTCTCCTGTTGTGTCTTAAACGACCACGGCAGCGCCGGTGTCGGCCCCGCCCACGTTGGCGCGGAACATGGCGAACAGCTCGCGGCCCACGCCGTTGCGGTTGCCGCTCAGGTCGGCAGTGGCGGGCGCGCGGTCTTCGATTCCTTCGGCCAGAACCTGAAGCGTTCCGGCCTTGGCGTCCAGCCGTATCATGTCGCCGTCGCGTACCTTGGCGATCAGCCCGCCGTCCAGTGCCTCGGGGCTGACGTGGATTGCGGCGGGGGTCTTGCCCGATGCCCCGGACATGCGCCCGTCGGTGACCAGCGCCACCTTTTGCCCGCGTCCTTGCATCACGGCCATCAGCGGGTTCAGCGCGTGCAGTTCGGGCATGCCGTTGGCCTTGGGCCCCTGAAACCGCACCACGATCACACAGTCGTCGGTCAGGGTGCCTGCCTTGAACGCGGCCTTGACCTCTTCCTGGTCGTGGAACACGCGGGCAGGGGCCTCGATCAGCTGGTGTTCATCCGCAACGGCCGAGATTTTGATCACCCCGCGCCCAAGATTGCCGTTCAACTGTTTAAGGCCCCCCTGCGGTGCAAAGGGATCACTGGCGGGGCGCAGGATACGATCATTCTGGCTGTGGCGTGGGGCGTCCTGCCAGCGGACTTCGCCGTCGATCAGTTTGGGTTCTTGCGTGTAGTCTTGCAGGCCGTTGCCCATGACAGTGACTGTGTCAGGATGCAGAAGGCCCGCGTCCAGCAGTTCGCCGATCATATAGGTCAGCCCACCCGCCGCGTGAAAATGGTTCACGTCGGCCAGCCCGTTGGGATAGACGCGCGCCATCAGCGGTGTCGCGTCAGAGATGTCGGAGAGGTCTTGCAGGTCAAGCTGCACGCCCGCGGCGCGGGCCATGGCGATGATGTGGATCACCAGATTGGTCGATCCGCCCGTCGCCATCAGCCCCACCAGACCGTTCACAAAGGTGCGCTCGTCCAGAATATCACAGACGGGGCGGTAATCATTGCCCAGGTTGGTGATTTCCAGCGCGCGTTTGGCGCCCGCATGGGTCAGCGCATCGCGCAGGTCGGTGTCGGGGTTCACGAAAGACGCACCGGGCAGGTGCAGGCCCATGAACTCCATCAGCATCTGGTTGGAATTGGCGGTGCCGTAGAACGTGCAGGTGCCCGGACCGTGATAGGATGCCATCTCGGCCTCCATCAGCTTGTCGCGGCCCACTTCGCCAGCGGCGTGCTGCTGGCGGACCTTGGATTTCTCCTCGTTCGGCAGGCCCGAGGGCATCGGCCCCGCAGGCAGAAAGATCGAGGGGATGTAGCCAAAGGTCGCGGCGGCAATGATCAGCCCCGGCACGATCTTGTCGCAAACACCAAGATAAACCGCACTGTCAAAGGTGTTGTGCGACAGCGCCACACCGGCGGCCAGCGCGATGACGTCGCGCGAAAACAGCGACAGCTCCATGCCCGTTTGCCCCTGGGTCACGCCGTCGCACATGGCGGGTACGCCCCCCGCAACCTGTGCGGTGCCGCCGTTGGCCAGTGCGGTCTGCTTGATCAGATCGGGGAACCGCTGGAACGGCTGGTGCGCTGACAGCATGTCGTTGTACGCGGTTACGATGCCGATGTTGGGGCTGATCCCTTCGACCAGCGGCGCCTTCTCGGCGCCCATCGCGGCAAAGGCATGGGCCTGATTGCCACAGGTCAGGTGCGCGCGGCGTGGGCCGTCGTCGGCGGCGCGGCGCATGTTGTCCAGATAGCGCGCGCGGCTGTCCGCCGAGCGTTTGATAATGCGGGCTGTGACGTCCTGAATCTTGGGATTGAGGGCCATGGGCGGTGTTCCCTTCACGGATATGTGTCATTGGCTGTTGCAGTCTTGTTAGCGCTAACGGCTCTATGTTTCAACCCGAAGTTTGTTCAACGATGCGCGTTCGGTTCGGGGTTTTCCTCACCATAGCAGAGCTGGACCATCTTTGCGAAACATGCGCGGGGCAGGGCGCGACGAATTGCGACACCCTGCCGGTTTTCACGCCAATGGCTTGACGCATGGCCCGATTTAAGTAATTGACTGTTTTAATCGGAATTTACTGCAACAGGAGTTTTCCCCATGCGTTTCGCCCCCCCTCTGACCCTTGCCTTTGCCACGTTGGTGGCGCTGCCGGCCTATGCCGACGGCGAGTTGAACCTGTATTCCTCGCGTCACTACGACACCGACGAACGGCTGTATTCCGACTTTACCGAGGCCACAGGCATCACCATCAACCGCATTGAAGGCAACGCCGACGAGCTGATCGCGCGGATGCAGGCCGAAGGGCAGAACTCGCCCGCCGACGTACTGCTGACGGTCGACACCTCGCGTTTGAAGCGGGCCAAGGATGCGGGCGTGTTGCAATCCGTGGACAGCGATGTTCTGGAAAACCGCATTCCGGGCTATCTGCAAGATGCCGACAACGAATGGTTTGGCTTCTCGCAGCGTGCGCGGATCATCTTTTATGACAAGGACCGCGTGGCAAACCCGCCGCAAACCTATCTTGATCTGGCCGATCCGGCCTACAAGGGGCAGGTGTGCCACCGGTCGTCCACAGCCGTCTATTCCCAGACACTGCTGGCCGCGATGATCGAAAACTTTGGCGAGGAAGAGGCCAAGGCCTGGGCGCAAGGGATTGTCGACAACTTTGCCCGTGATCCGCAGGGCGGTGACACCGACCAGTTGCGCGGACTGGTGTCGGGCGAATGCGACATTGCCATTTCCAACACCTATTACTTCGCCCGCGCCCTGCGCACCGATGTCAAAGGTCTGGAAAAAGACGCGATTGCCAACATTGGCTGGGTGTTCCCGTCGCAGAACGCCGAAGGCGCGCATATGAACCTGTCGGGCGGCGGTGTGGCTGTTCATGCGCCCAACCGTGACAATGCGGTGGCCTTCCTTGAATATCTGGCCTCGGACAAGGCGCAGGAATATTTCTCGGCCGGCAACGATGAATACCCTGCCGTGCCGGGTGTGGGCCTTAGCCCGTCGGTCGCGGCCTTGGGCATGTTCAAGCCCGATGATGTCGACCTGTCCGCCGTGGCGGAAAACGTGCCTGCGGCGCAGAAGATCTTTAACGAAGTTGGCTGGAAGTGATTTTTGCCACTTGGCACTAAAACAGCAATGGCGCGGGAAACCGCGCCATTTTGCATTGTGTCAGACGGGTTGGGTCAAAACGCCTGAAAGCGACCGTATACGCCTTGGTCAAAGGCCAGACCTGCACCGGCGGCCTTGGCGGCGACCTGAGTGACGCGCCCGACGATGATGCTGTGATCGCCTGCGGGGTGCGCGGCGTAGTGGGTGCAGTCGAACCGCGCAAGGCATCCGTGCAGCAGCGGCACGCCGTGCGCGTCGATGTCGTGGGGATAGGCGTCGAACCCGTCGCCCTTGGCAGCGAAATGCAGCGCCATGTCGGCCTGCGCATCGGTCAGAACGTGGATGCTGTAATGCTGTGCTTGGGCAAAAGCGTCGTGGCGCCGTGACGTGTTCGACAGTGACCACAGCACCAGCGGCGGGTTGAGCGATACCGATGAAAACGAATTGGCCGTGAACCCCAGCGGCCCGATGTCGGACGCCGCGGTGATCACGGTCACGCCTGTGCCAAACCGCCCGAAGGCGTGGCGCAAGGACACGTCGGTATCGGGGCCGGGGGCAAATATCTCGTCGTAAACGCTCATCCTGTGACGGGTGCCATGTTCCGCCGGTGGTGTCCATATCAGAACAGGTGCGTGGGAGGGCGCAGTGCCGCCTGCCGCGACGGCACTGGAACATTGCGCGGCGCGCGCACGTTGTCATGTCAGCGCGGGCAAGCTCGCACCTATAACGAACGGGAGACCAACATGACACGTATCACCCCCAAAAGCATCACCGCAGCACTGGCGCTGACCGCAGGCCTGGCCGCAGGCACGTTCGGGCCCGCGACCACAGCACAGGCCCAAGCCAAGGACCGCGCCGAGCTGGGGTTGCTGGACTGCAACGTCGAAGGCGGTAACGGCTTCGTCTTTGGCTCGACCAAGGAACTGGCTTGCACGTTCAACCCGGCCAATGACGAGCTGCCGCCGGAATTCTACACCGGTTCGATTGAGAAATTCGGCATTGATCTGGGCCGCAGCGACGGCGCTGTGATCAAATGGGTCGTGCTGGCCCCGACCGAGCAAGAACACGTCACCGGCGCGCTGGCGGGCACCTATGGCGGTGTGACGGCTGCGGCCTCCGCTGGCGTCGGCTTGGGCGCGAACGCGATGCTGGGTGGCTCGAACGAGACATATGCCCTGCAACCGTTCAGCATCTCGGGTGAAACCGGCATCAATCTGGCCGTGGCCGTCAGCAAGATGGAACTGGTCTCGGTGCCCGCGCAATAAGCGCGCAGCGTATCCAGAGAAGACGAGAGCCAGAAAAGACAAGGCCCGGCAATTGCCGGGCCTTTTTGCGAACCGCACCGTTTCACAGGATCCAGCGCTTAGATTACGTCGGTCGGTTTCGCGTCGCGTCGGCCACGGCGCGGCTGACGGTTGTGGCGATCTCGTCGATGGACCCCATGGCGTTGATGCGCTGCAAGGCGCCCCGATCCTCGTAATAGGTGATCAGCGGGGCGGTCTGCTTGTGATAGGCCGCCAGCCGTTCGGCCACGGTTTCAGCGTTGTCATCCGACCGGCGTTTCATGTTCGACGCCCCGCAGACGTCGCAAACGCCCTCGACTTTGGGTTTCTTGAAGCTGTCGTGATACCCCTCGCCGCATTCTCCACAGGTGTAGCGGCCCGCGATACGGTGCACCATCGCCTCGTCGTCGACCTCAAGGCTGATGGCCGCGTCAATGCGCTGTCCGCTTTCGGCCAGCAGATCGTCCAGCGCCTCGGCCTGAACGGTGGTACGCGGGAAACCGTCCAGGATCACGCCCTTGGCGGTGTCGGGGTCGGCCAGCCGGTCGCGCAGGATGGCGATGACGATCTCGTCACTGACCAGCCCGCCCGATTTCATCACCTTGTCCGCCGCCTTGCCTGCTTCGGACCCCTCGGCCACCGCCGCACGCAGCAGGTCGCCGGTGCTAAGCTGCACAAGGCCATAGCGTTTTTCCAGCATACGCGCCTGCGTGCCCTTGCCGGCACCCGGCGGCCCCAGCAGGATCAGCACAGGCGGCGCCACGGTGGCAACATCAGCGGTGGTCTTGGTGTCGGTCATGCAGGTCAGCCTTTGTTCATGCGGTTTGCGATCAGGTCGTCCACAACAGACGGGTCGGCCAGTGTCGACGTGTCGCCCAATGCGCCAAAATCATTCTCGGCGATCTTGCGCAAGATACGACGCATGATTTTGCCCGAGCGTGTCTTGGGCAGGCCTGGCGCCCACTGGATCAGGTCGGGCGAGGCGATGGGGCCTATCTCGTTGCGGACCCATGTGCGCAATTCCTTGCGCAAGTCTTCCGACGGTTCTTCGCCGCTCATCAGGGTAACATAGCAGTAAATGCCTTGCCCCTTGATGTCGTGCGGATAACCGACAACCGCCGCTTCGGCGACCTTGTCGTGGGCGACCAGCGCGCTTTCAACTTCGGCCGTGCCCATGCGGTGACCGGACACGTTGATCACATCATCAACGCGGCCGGTGATCCAGTAATCGCCGTCTTGGTCACGGCGGCACCCATCACCGGTAAAGTAGTAGCCCTTGTAGTCGCTGAAATAGGTCTGCTCGAACCGTTCGTGATCGCCCCAGACGGTGCGCATCTGGCCGGGCCAGCTGTCCGCGATGCACAAGACACCTTCGACGCCATTGCCGTCGATTTCCTGACCGCTGGTCGGGTCCAGAACCACGGGCGCTATGCCAAAGAACGGCTTTTGCGCGGCACCCGGTTTGGTTTCATGTGCGCCGGGCAGGGGGGTCATCAGGTGACCGCCGGTTTCGGTCTGCCACCATGTATCGACGATCGGGCAACGCCCGCCGCCGACAACATAGTTGTACCATTCCCAGGCTTCGGGATTGATCGGCTCGCCCACCGTGCCCAGCAGTTTCAGGCTGCTGAGGTCGGCCTTTTTGACGAAATCGTCGCCTTGGCCCATCAGCGCGCGGATCGCGGTTGGGGCGGTGTAGAACTGCGAAACCTTGTGCTTTTCGCAGATCTGCCAGAACCGGCTGGCGTCCGGATAGGTTGGCACACCTTCGAACATCAGGGTGGTCGCGCCGTTGGCAAGCGGGCCATAGACGATATAGCTGTGGCCGGTGACCCAGCCCACATCGGCGGTGCACCAATAGATGTCTCCGTCGTGGTAATCGAACGTGATCTGGTGCGTCATCGCCGCATAGACCAGATAACCGCCGGTGGTGTGCACCACGCCCTTGGGCTGACCGGTAGAGCCCGAGGTGTAAAGGATAAACAGCGGATCTTCGGCGTTCACTTCTGCCGGCTCGCACGTGTCGGATGCGGTGGCGGACAGCGCGTTATAGTCACGGTCGCGGTCCGACCATGGCACATCCGCACCCGTGCGGCGCACCACCAGCGACAGGACGCTGTCGTCACAATTGGCCAGCGCCTTGTCCGCGTTGGTTTTCAGCGGCGTGTTGCGCCCGCCACGGGGCGCCTCGTCGGCGGTGATGACAACCTTGGCCCCGCAGCCGTTCACACGGGCGGCCAGCGCGTCAGGCGAAAAGCCCGCAAACACAATGGAATGGATTGCCCCGATCCGCGCGCAGGCCAGCATGGCATAGGCGGCCTCGGGGATCATCGGCATATAGATCACCACGCGGTCGCCCTTTTCGACGCCCATGTCCTTCAGCACGTTGGCCATCTTGCAGGTGGCCTTGTGCAGATCGCGGTAGGTGATGTGCAGCGCGTCGTCGTCGGGGCTGTCGGGTTCCCAGATAATCGCGGTCTGGTCACCGCGCGCCGCCAGATGGCGGTCAATACAGTTGGCCGAGACGTTCAGGGTGCCATCGTCGTACCATTTGATCGACACGTTGCCATAGTCAAAGGACACGTCCTTGACCCGTGTATAGGGTTTGATCCAGTCGATGCGCTTGCCATGCTCGCCCCAAAAGGCTGCCGGATCGGCGATGGATGCGGCATACATCTTATCATAGTCGGCAGCGTTCACATGTGCATTTGCAACCATGTGAGCGTGCGGAGCGTGGGTTTTTGTCATCGGTGGCGTCCTTCCTTGCGGTCTTGGTGATCAAGGGAAGGGGACAGGCACGTGTGTGCATGTCATTGGTCTCCATCCTCCCTGATGTGATCGTGATAATACCGTGATGTGAAAAGAAGGGAATAACTTGCGGAAATTTAACGGTTTCGCTGTAAATGTTTTTCCGATAACGCCAACATTTTGTAAATTTCAACCTGCGGCACGCCATTTTTCTCTTATTTTCGGGCGATTGCATGTCAAATGGACGCAGGGGCCAATCGCGCACAAACTGTCCGACACCGTGACGGTCCCCATGTCGCCACAGCTTTGCCCCTGTGCCCTATGGCCGCAGGTGTCGCAGCGGGGCAGAATCACGCAACATTCTTTCGCGTTCCCCGCAATGGTCCCGGACGTCGGGGGTTCTGGGTATTGGCATGATGGGAAACGCAGGTTACCCTGAGCCCAAGCGCGCCACCCAAGGCGCGCACAAGGGAGAGTATCATGAACAAATTTACGCTGGGCGCCGTTGCAGGCGCGCTGACTTGCACCTTTGCACTCGAGGCTGCTGCGACCGAATGGAACGTCAGTGTCTGGGGCAAACGCCGCGCATTCACCGAACACGTTGAAAAGCTGGCCGAACTGGTGGCTGAAAAGACCAACGGCGAATTCACCATGAATGTCAGCTATGGCGGCCTGTCGAAGAACCGTGAAAATCTGGACGGCATCAGCATCGGTGCGTTCGAGATGGCGCAGTTCTGTGCTGGCTACCACGCAGACAAGAACCGCGTGATCACCGTGCTGGAACTGCCGTTTCTGGGTGTCGAGAACCTGAAACAAGAGGTGGCGGTATCCAATGCGGTTTACGCGCACCCCGCCGCCGTTGACGAGATGGCGCAGTGGAACGCCAAGCTGCTGATGACTTCGCCCATGCCGCAATACAACCTTGTGGGCACCGGCGAGCCTCGCGACACGCTGGCCAAGTTTGACGGTATGCGCGTGCGTGCCACCGGCGGCATCGGCGAGGCGTTCGCGCTGGTCGGCGGCGTACCAACATCCGTGACCTCCGCCGAAGCCTATCAGGCGATGGAATCGGGTGTTGTGGACACTGTGGCCTTTGCCCAGCACGCCCACCTCAGCTTTGGCACGATCAACCAGGCCGACTGGTGGACCGCCAACCTGAACCCCGGCACCGTGAACTGCCCCGTGGTGGTGAACATCGACGCTTATGAATCCCTCAGCGACGCCGAGCGTGAAGCACTGGACAGCTCGGTTCCCGAGGCAATCGACTATTACCTGTCCAACTACGGCGAACTGCTGAAGCGCTGGGACACGGTTCTGGAAGAAAAGGGCGTTGAAAAAGTGATGTACAGCGACGAGACCATCGCCGAGTTCCGCGAAAAAGCTGCCGGCCCCATCCGTGACGCATGGATTGCCGACATGGAAGGTCAGGGCCTGCCGGGTCAGGAACTGTACGATCTGGTCGAAAAGACTTTGGCGGAAGCCAAAGCATCGGGCAGCTAAGGCACCATCGGGTCACGCCGTCAGGCGGGACCTGACACGCACCCCGTCAAGCCACCGCAGCGCGTCTTGCGGTGGCTTTTCACACTTCGGACATGCACCTGCGTCAAAACCGGGCCTGAACACCGGTCACAGGACATCAAAACTTAGGGGACAGACATGGCAGGAACGTCATCGGTTCTGGAAGACAAAAGTCTGCTCAGCAGGCTGGACAGGGCGCTGTTGCCCGTCGAGTGGTTTTTTGCACTGATCAGCGGCATTGCCGTCTTTTCGCTTATGTTTCTGGCCGTGTGGTCGGTGCTGGGGCGCAAGTTCTTTGGCAGCCCGTTGCTGGGTTACGTCGATTACATCGAAACCGCGATGCCACTGATTGCGATCATGGGCGTGTCTTATGTGCAGCGCAGCGGCGGGCACATTCGGATGGACATGCTGGTGGGCGCACTTTCGGGGCGGGCAAAGTGGTTGTTCGAACTGATCTCGATCCTGTTGATCCTTGTGCTGATTGTCGCGTTGATCTGGGGCAGTTGGGCGCACTTTGACCGGTCGTTCGATTGCGCGCGGCCCCTTTGCAGCCGCGACAGCACCATCGACATCGGGTTGCCACTTTGGCCCAGCAAACTGATCGTACCGATGGCGTTTACGGTGCTGGCGCTGCGTCTGGTGTTGCAAGCGTGGGGATACGCCCGTGCGCTGGTGCTGGGGCTGGAAAATCCGGTGGCGGTGCCGCTGATCCTGACCGTGGCCGAGCAGGCCAAACTTGAAGCCGACGCGCTGGGAGACGACTGATGGATCCGATTACCATTGGTCTGTGGACCACGGGCGGCATGCTGGTGATGGTTGTTCTGGGGATGCGCGTGGCCTTTGCCGCGGGCCTTGCCGGTTTTGCGGGGCTGTTCTGGCTGCGCTGGAACGGCTTTGACTATGACCCCGAGCGCATCGGCAAGGCGCTGGAAATCAGCGTCAAGATCGCGGGGCAGGTGCCCCATTCCAAAGTGTCGTCACAGGCGCTTAGCCTGATCCCGACCTTTATCCTGATCGGCTATCTGGCCTATTATGCCAAGCTGACGACCGCCTTGTTCGAGGCGGCCAAACGCTGGATCGCCTGGGTGCCCGGGGGGCTGGCGGTGTCGACCGTTTTTGCCACCGCAGGCTTTGCCGCCGTGTCAGGCGCATCGGTGGCCACGGCAGCGGTCTTTGCCCGCATCGCCATCCCCGAGATGCTGAAGATCGGCTACAACAAGCAATTCGCGGCGGGGGTTGTGGCCGCGGGCGGCACGCTGGCATCGCTGATCCCGCCATCGGCCATCCTCGTGATCTATGCGATCATCGTTGAACAGGACGTGGGCAAACTGCTGTTGGCGGGGTTCATCCCCGGCGCGTTCTCGGCGGTGGTCTATGCCATCCTGATCATCGGCATCGCCATGGTGTTCAAAAACGTCGGACCTCCGGTCAGCGGTTTCACATGGCGCGAACGGTTCGAATCCCTGCCGCCCGCCTTGCCTATCGTGGCGGTGATCGTGATCATCATCTTTTTCGTCTACAACCCCTTTGGCGAAGCATGGGGCACCCCGACCGAAGGCGGGGCCGTGGGCGCGTTCATCGTGTTCCTGATGGCGCTGTATCGCGGGATGCGTCTGAACCAGTTGAAAGACGCGCTGATCGAGACGGCCAAGCTGACGGTGATGATTTTTACCATCATCTGGGGCGTGCTGATCTATGTGCGGTTTCTGGGCTTTGCCGACCTGCCGGGGGCTTTTGCCGACTGGATCACGTCGTTGCAAATGTCCCCGATGCTGATCCTGATCTGCATTCTGCTGGCCTATGCGGTGCTGGGGATGTTCATGGATGCCATCGGGATGCTGCTGTTGACGCTGCCTGTGGTCTATCCGGCGGTGATGGCGCTGAACGGGGGCGAGCTGGTCTCGGCGGCGGACAGTGCCTTTGGCATGTCGGGTCCGATGTGTGCGATCTGGTTCGGGATTCTGGTGGTGAAAATGGCCGAGTTCTGCCTGATCACCCCGCCCATCGGTCTGAACTGCTTTGTCGTGGCGGGCGTGCGCGACGACCTGACCGTGCAGGACGTGTTCAAAGGCGTGACACCCTTTTTCCTCGCGGATGCCGTGACCATCGGTCTGCTGGTGGCCTTCCCCAGCATCGTGTTGTGGCTGCCATCGCTGGCAGGCTAGACGCGGTTTTGATCCCGACACCAAGGCCCGCACCCCCTCGTGCGGGCCTTTTGCCTGTGCCGATCCGTTGCCCAACCCGAAAGCCGCCAAGCGAAACCAATTGTTCGCAGGGCCTGCTATGTGCTTTCACAATGCCCCCAGACGCACTAGGCATCGGCAACTTCGCAGGTCTGGGGCATGTCATGGCGCAAAAATCTACCATCTACAAAGTCGAGCTTTCCGTATCCAATATGGATCGCCACTATTACGAGACGCACAAACTGACCGTTGCAAAACACCCTTCGGAGACGGACGAAAGGTTGATGGTGCGCATTGTTGCCTTTGCGTTAAACGCCCACGAACAACTGGAAATGACCAAAGGCCTGTCCACGGATGACGAGCCGGACATCTGGCAAAAAAGCCTGAGTGGCGAGCTTGAGCTGTGGGTGGCGCTTGGCCAGCCCAGTGAAAAGGTCGTGCGCCAATCCTGTGGAAAGGCCGATCAGGTGATCATCTATTCCTACGGCGGCCGCACAGCCGAGATGTGGTGGGACAAGATCAAGAACAGCACCACGCGTTTCGACAACCTTCGGGTCCTGAACTTTTCCGAGACCGACACCGCCGCGCTGGAGAAACTGGCAAGTCGCGCAATGAAGCTACAGGTCAATATCCAGGACGGCGAAGTGATGGTCAGTGTCGATGATGAAATCGCCTATGTGACGCCGGTCAAGTGGAACTAGGCGGACCGATGCCCGCGCGTGATTTGTCGCTGCGTGACCTCTGTCCACGCATCGTAATTTGACAGAAACACCTGACCGTTCAGGTCATTGATCAAATGCGATGTCCTGAGCCGGTCCATGACCGGACCTTTGACCTCGGACAGGTGCAGGCCCACGCCCAGAAGCTTCAGCCGCTGGTTGATCGCCTCAAGGCTTTCCAGCGCGGAAAAGTCGATCTCGTTGACCGCCGAACACATCAGGATCACGTCGCGGATGGGGCCATCTGGCAAAATGCGGTCCTGAATCAGATCGTCCAGGAAGCGCGCGTTGACGAAATACAGGCTTTCATCGACCCGCAGGTTCAGCACCGATTGCACGGTTTCCACGTCGTGCCGGTGGATGTTGCGAAAATGCTGGGTGCCGGGGACCAGCCCGATCTCGGCCACGTGGGGGCGCGAGGTTTTGAACAGGTGCAGCAGGATCGACAGCAGCACGCCCGAGGCAACACCGATCTCGACCCCAGCGCCAAGCGTCAGCACGATGGTGGCCGTCACCGCCGCAAAATCGCCGCGCGAATAGGTCCATGTTTTCTTCAGGATGGAAAAATCCACAAGGCTCAGCACCGCGACGATGATGGTGGCGGCCAGCGTGGCATTGGGCAGAAAATAGATCAGCGGGGTCAGCGCCACAGCCGCGATGGCCAGCCCGATTGCGGTAAAGGCGCCAGCCGCGGGTGTGTCCGCGCCCGCGTCAAAGTTGACGACCGACCGGGAAAACCCGCCCGTGACCGGAAACCCCCCGGTAAATGCTGCGCCGATGTTGGCGGCACCCAAACCGATCAGTTCCTGATTGGGGTCGATGCGCTGTTGTTTCCGGGCCGCAAGCGTTTGCGCCACCGACACGGATTCCACAAACCCGATGATCGAGATCAGCACGGCGGGCACCGCCAGTTGCGCGATCAGGTCAGGGGCAAAACCGGGCAGGGTGAAGGGCGGCAGGCTTTGCGGAACCGCGCCCACGATGCTGACGCCGCGTGCCGACAGGTCGAACGCCCAGACGGCCACGGTGGTCAGCACGACGGCAGCCACTGGTCCTGCCTTGGTCATCACATCAGCCATTCTTGCGCCGACACCCATACGCCGCAACAGGGGATTGAACCGCTTGCGCACCCAGAACAGAAACGCGGTGGCCAGGACGCCAAGGATCATGGTGATCCAGTTCGTTTCGGGCAGGTGATGCCAAAGCGCGCTTAGCATCTGGATCAGCGTGTGCCCTTCGGCCTTGATGCCCAGCAGATGCTTGATTTGGCTGGCAGCGATCAGGATGCCCGAGGCGGTGATGAACCCTGCGATAACCGGATGGCTCAGGAAATTTGCCAGAAACCCCAACCTGAACAGGCCAAGCGCCAGCAGGAACAGTCCCGACATCAGCGCCAGTGTCAGCGCCGCAACCGCATAACCGGCGGTTCCCGCATCGGCCACCTGTGCCACGGCAGAGGCGGTCAGCAGCGACACCACCGCAACCGGCCCCACGGCCAGCGCCCGCGACGAGCCGAATATCGAATATAGAACGATCGGCACGATTGACGCGTAAATGCCGGCTTCGGGTGGCAGACCGGCCAGCATGGCGTAGGCCAGCGACTGAGGCACCAGCATGATCGTCACGATCACCGCAGCGACCATATCGTTGGAAAAGCTGTCTCGGTTGTAGCGGCGAGCCCAGTCGAAAACAGGGGCGTAGTGGCGCAGCAATTGGATCATCTTGGGTCTTTCACAGCGACGTTCGGGCGGGCCGGTGCGATCCGCGCGAAATCACGAAAACAGGAATTATTCGGCAACAACCGGCAGCGCCTCAGGTTTGGCCAGCCATTCGCGGCCTCTCAGCATGGCTTTCCAATAGATGGGTGGCAACAGCTTTTCCTTGAGAAACCACGCCGCGCGACTGGGTTTCGTCCCGTCGATCAGAAATTTCGGAAAGCTGGGGGCCAAGACACCACCATAGGCGAATTCCGCCAGCACGATCTTGCCGCGTTCGACCGTCAGCGGGCACGAGCCGTAGCCGTTGTATTGCGCCGCTGCCGAACGCCCGTCGATGTCGGCGGCGACGTTTTCGGCCACGACTGGTGCCTGCATACGTGCCGCGGCGGCGGTTTTGGCGTTGGGTGCGTTCATGACGTCGCCCAGGCTCCAGATGTTGTCATAGGTTTTGTGGCGCAGGGTGGCCTGATCGACATCCACCCAGCCTGCCGCATCGGCCAGCGGTGACACGCGGATAAAGTCCGGCGCGGTCTGCGGCGGGCAGACGTGGATCATGTCGAAGTCTGTGGTGATTGTCGTCGCTGGCGTGTCCGGCAATGCGACCTTGAAGGTGGCCTTTTTGGCCGGGCCGTCGATGGCGGTCAATGTGTGGAAAAAGTTGAGCGATGCATCGTATTTCTTGACGTATTCCATCAGCGCGGGAACGTAATCCTTGACCCCGAACAACACGCCGCCTGCATTGTTGAATTGGATGTCGATGTCCCCCAGCACGCCGCGCCGCAGCCATGCATCGCCCGACAGGTACATTGCCTTTTGCGGCGCGCCTGCGCATTTGATCGGCATCGGCGGTTGCGTAAAGATCGCGCGGCCTTTGTTCATGCCTTGCACCAGCTCCCACGTGTAAGGGGCCAGATCATAGCGATAATTCGACGTTACCCCATTGCGCCCCAGGGTGTCGGTCAAACCCTCGATTGCAGACCAATCCAGTTTCAGCCCCGGGCTGACAATCAAGCGGCCATAGGTTACGATCCGGCACCCTTCCAGGATGACGGCATTCGTTTTTGGCTCGAACGCGGCAACGGCGGCCTTTATCCACTTTACCCCCTGCGGGATCAGCGCGCCCATGGTGCGCGCGGTTTCCTGCGCGTGGAACACGCCGGCCCCGACAAGGGTCCAGCCGGGTTGGTAATAATGGATGTCCGCAGGGTCGATCAATGCGACGTCAAGGTCCGGCTTGCGTGCCTTCAGGCTGGCGGCAACGGCAATCCCCCCTGCGCCCGCGCCGACGATGACAACATCGTAGTGCACGTCGCTGGTGTCGGTCGGGGTCTTGCCACCGTTGGCGATGCGCCGTGCCACGCCGTTCATGTCATAGCCTGCCGCCTTGGTCGTCGACAGGATCTGTGCCATGGGCAACGTTCCCGCCTGATCCAGCGACCACAGCGTCGCCGAGCGTGTGCCGGTGCGGCAATAGGCCAGCACCGGACCCGGCAGATCGCGCAGGGCCGCGCCGAACGCATCGGCGTCGCCGTCGGTGACAAGCCCGGGCTGCACTGGAACATACCGCGCCTCAAGTCCCACGGCGCGCGCTGCGGCGTCGATTTCGGCAAATGTGGGCTGGTCGGCGCCTTCTGCGTCTGGCCGGTTGCAGATGACGGCGCGAAACCCCTTGGCTTTCAGTTCCGCCAGGTCCGCAGGCATGATCTGTGGGCTGACCGTCAGGTCATCGGTGATGCGTTTCAGGTCCATGTTCGTTCTCCCTGCGGCCACTTACAGACCGTTTACCGGCACTTTGAGCACCGCATTTCCGTCGGCGTCCTTGGGCAACTGGCCCGCACGCATGTTGACCTGCAACGACGGGATGATCAGCTTGGGCATGGCCAGCGTCGCATCGCGTTCTGTGCGAAACTTGACGAAATCCGCTTTGGTCTTGCCGGCGCCCACATGGATGTTGTGGGCCTTTTCGGCACCCACCGTGGTTTCCCACTGAATGTCGCGCCCGTTGGGACCATAGTCGTGGCACATGAACAGCCGCATTGCGTCGGGCAGCGCCAGCACCTTTTGGATGCTGTCATAAAGCGTGGCCGCATCCCCGCCGGGAAAATCCGCGCGTGCCGAACCTGCGTCTGGCATGAACAACGTGTCGCCGACAAAGGCCGCGTCGCCGATCACATGCACCATGCATGCAGGCGTGTGCCCGGGGGTGTAGATGGCAACCGCCTGCATCGTGCCGATCTGATAGGTGTCGCCGTCCTCGAACAGGGCGTCGAACTGGCTGCCGTCACGCTGAAATTCGGTGCCTTCGTTGAACACTTTGCCAAAGGTGTCCTGCACCACCATGATCTTTGATCCGATGCCGATCTTGCCGCCCAGTTTTTGCTGGATGTATGGTGCTGCACTCAGGTGGTCGGCATGCACATGTGTTTCGATAATCCATTCAAGCGTTAGGCTGCGGGATTGAACGTATGCGATCAGCGCGTCGGCGTGGTCATAGGTGATCCGCGCGGCGGCATAGTCGATGTCCATTACGCTGTCGATGATCGCGCAAGCGTCCGACGCGGGGTCCTTGATGACATAGCTGATGGTATTGGTCGCCGCGTCAAAGAACGCCGCGACCTCGGGGTGAGTTTTCATGTTCACGGGATAGTCGGTCATTGTGTGCTCCTGAGGGGCGGTATGGGTTGGATTTGCAAAAAGGGTCAGACCTTGCAGGTCCTGATACCCAGCACTGTGTAGATCGGGCAGGTGCCCACAGCGGCCACGCCCAGCATCACCAGACCGGCGGCGGCTGCGATCCACTTTGGCGCGCTTGCGTCCATCACGGCAAAGCCGCTTGCAAAGGCAAGCCACAACAGCGCAACCCCAAGGGCCGCACGCAGAATACGGTCGAGTGTTCCGACATTCGTTTTCATCTCGAGACTCCTTTTTGAAACAAACATGCATTTGGTTTAGCTGTTTGATTCTGGGCCGTCGGTGAGTTTGTCACCGTCCAGCAGGAGAAACCGTAAATATTCCGAATGCCGCCTCAGGCGGTCGCGGCCAGCCGGGCCAAAGCTGCGCGGTCCAACAGGTCAATCTGTCCGCGCGACTGACGTATCCAGTCGCGGCGCTGGAATTCGGTCAACTGGCGCGACACGACTTCGCGCGCCGTGCCCAGTTCGGTCGCCAGTTGCTGATGGGTCACGTGCAGATCATGTCCGCCGCCAGACAATGCAATCAACCGGTCGGCCAGCCGCATGTCGATCCGCCCAAAGGCCACGTCGTCGATGACACGAAACAGGTCGGTGATCCGGCGGGCATAGGCCGCAAAGACGAAATCGCGAAACGCGGGCACCGACGATACCAGATTGTCAAAGGCCGCCCGCGGGATCGCCGCCGCGGTAACGTCGGTTTCGGCAATCCCTTCGGCAGAGTAGGCTTCGTGGGCCAGCAGGCACGCCGTTGTCAGCACACAGCTTTCGCCGGCCTCGACCCGGTACAGCACGATCTCGCGTCCGCCTTCCGAAGTTTGCGACACCCGCACCGTGCCAGACAACAGCAATAGAAGATTGTCCGGTATATTGCCCGGTCCGAATATCGTGGTGCCGGCGGGGGCCGAAATCACCCGGCTGCGCTGCGTCAGCTCTTGTTTGATCTGGGCGGGTAGGGTGCTGAGGCCCTGAAACCGATCAATCCAGTCAGGCTGGGTCATGGCTGTGTCCTTTCAGGCGAAACGACGCCCTGTTCCAATGGCGCGATCGGGGCAAGAAGCTGGTCCCGTTTGGCGGCAGCGCCTGTCCGTGTTCAGAGACCGCCTCTTTGATGCTAAGCTCTATCACAGATATGGTTTTGTAAAAGAAGAACGGCATAGGGGCGGGTGGGCTTACCCCGTCACCGGTTCGGCGCAAATGCGCGCGAATGGATGACCCGAACAGGGTGCGGCCTGTCTGTGCAATGCCTATCTGTCGTGATAAGCAATCCGCTCTTGAACCCCCGCAGCAGGGTCTGGCGTAGTCGGTCAACTGCGCGTGGTGACAGATGACGATAAGCGGTACGGACCTAAGAGGCGTGGAAGTGGCTGAAAAGTTTAGAAGATCAGAGGTGATAAAATCCGCGCGACTGTCCGTTGCGCCTATGATGGACTGGACGGACAGGCACTGTCGTTACCTGCACCGGCTGCTGTCGTCCCGTGTGTTGCTCTATACCGAAATGGTCACCTCCCCGGCGCTGGTGCGTGGCGGGGCGCTGCATTTGCTGGACCATCACGCCGACGAGCATCCGGTGGCGTTGCAATTGGGCGGCTCGGACCCGGTCGAGCTGGCCCAGGCGGCGCGGATCGGGGCGGCAGCGGGTTATGACGAGATCAACCTGAACGTTGGCTGTCCGTCGGACCGTGTGCAATCGGGCACCTTTGGCGCGGTGTTGATGCGCCAGCCTGCGTTGGTGGCGACTTGCGTGCGCGCCATGCAGGATGCGGTCGACATCGAGGTGACGGTGAAATGCCGCATCGGCGTGGACGATCAAAACCCCGCCGAAGTGCTGCCCGAGTTTCTGTCACAGATGGTCGGGGCCGGTGTCGAGCGCGTGTCGATCCACGCGCGCAAGGCATGGTTGCAAGGGCTTAGCCCCAAGGAAAACCGCGATATTCCCCCGCTGGACTATGATCTGGTGCGTCAGATGAAGGGGCTGTTTCCCAATCTGCACATCTCGGTCAATGGCGGCATCACCTCGCTTGATCAGGCGGTCGGGTTCCTTGAGGCGGGGCTGGATGGTGTGATGGTGGGCCGCGCGGCCTATCACCAGCCGTCGGATATCCTCAGCACAGCAGACCGGCGGATTTACGGCGTGGGTCAGGATACCACGGCCGAGCAGGCGGTGCATGGCATGTTGCCCTATATCGAGGCGCATCTGTCGAACGGTGGCCGTTTGCATCAGGTGACCCGTCACATGCTGGGCCTGTTCGCGGGCCGTCCCGGTGCACGGGGCTGGCGGCGGGCGCTGTCCGAAGGGGCGCATCGCGACGGGGCCGGGCCGGACCTGGTTGAGCAGGCGTTGACCCACATCACCCAGGCCCCCCAGGCGCAAAGCGCCTGATGTTAAGTCCCATGGCGCAAAGCGCCTGAGGTTAAGTCTCATGGCGCAAAACGCCTGAGATTAGACACGTGGCGCAAAGCGCCCAACCCGCGATCGGAACAGCTTAGGCCGTGCGCACGCGACGGGGCAGGGTGAACAGCGTAAAGCTCATCGCCACCACCCCGCAGATTGCAATCGCCGCCAGCATCGGCAGCACCGTCCCGTCAAAGAACGGACCGGCCGCCGCGATCATCAGACCGCCCGCCAGCATCTGCAACGTGCCGCCCAGCGACGACGCCAGACCGGCCCGCGCGCCGTGGGCATCCAGCGCCAGCACCATCGTGGTGGGAATGACCACACCCAGACAGGCGTTGGCACAGAACAGGCCGACGATGACCACGGGCAGGCTCTCGAACCCTGCGGACACCACCAGCAACAGCAGCAGCACACAGAAGGTAAAGCCGGTCACGCCCATGCGCACCAGCGGGCGCATCCCGAACCGCTCGCCCAAGGGGGCGGCCATCTGCGAGGCCGAGAAAAACCCGATGGCGTTGACCGCAAAGGCCAGCGAGAATTGCGTCGGCGTCAGACCGAACTCCTGGACATAGACAAAGGGGGCCGAGGCGATGAAGACGAAAAAGCTGGCCATGCCAAAGCCGCCGATCATCGTCAGCCCCATGAACCCGCGATCGCGAAACAGGATGCCCGCATTCTGGATCAGCGATTTGATCCGCACCGGTGTGCGTTTTTCCGGCGGCAGGGTTTCGCCCAGCGACAGGCCCATGACCACGGCGGCCACCGCTGCGGCAACTGCCAGCACGGCAAAGACCGTGCGCCAGGACCCCAGCGAGATCACAAAGCTGCCCGCCAGCGGCGCCAGCATCGGCGACACGGACATCACCAGCATCACCATCGCCATCAGCCGCGTGGCTTCGTTGCCGGTGTGCAGGTCGCGCACGATGGCGCGGGGCATGACCATCATCGCAGCCCCGCCCAGCCCTTGAACCGCGCGCCATCCGGCCAAAGCTTCGACCGAACCGGCCAACGTCGCGCCAACCGAGCCTATGAAAAACACGCCCAATCCCAAAAACACCGGCAACCGGCGGCCTGTCTGATCGGACAGCGGTCCATAAACCAACTGTGCCACGCCCAGTGACAGGAAATAAGCGGTCAGCGTCATCTGCACGGCGGGTTCGTCCACGCCAAAGTCGGCGGCGATGTTGGGCATCGCGGGCAGATACATATCAATCGCAAACGGCCCGATCATGACCAAAAGTCCAAGTACAAGTGCGATGCGCAACATCGGTCTCTCCGTCAATTGGGTGTGGTTGGTGCGGCTCTGCCGCATTGCAGCATGGGCATACGCCTGTGATTTGTGAATGCCAAGGCCGCCTTTGAACTTGTGGCTGCGCGCTGGCTGCGGTCTATGTGTGCGCACACAAACGAACGGGAAAGTTGCGATGCCGGATACCATGCTTTTGTTGCAGATGCTGATCATGCTGATGATCATTGGTGCCTTTGCGGGGGTTCTGGCGGGGCTTTTGGGCGTCGGGGGCGGCATTGTTCTGGTGCCTGCGTTTTTCTATGCGTTCCAGACACTTGGCTATGACGGGCCGCAATTGATGCAGATGTGTCTGGCAACCTCGCTGGCGACGATCATCGTGACATCGCTGCGGTCGGTTCACAGCCACAACAAGAAAGGCGCCGTTGACTGGACCATCCTGCGCGGCTGGGCACCGGGGATCGTGATCGGCGCGGTGCTGGGGATGCTGCTGGTGTCGCAACTGCGGTCGTCCACCTTGCAGGCGATCTTTGGCACGCTGGCGCTGGTCGTGGGGCTTTATATGGGGTTTGGACGTGCACACTGGCGGCTGGGCGACGAGATGCCCAAGGGCCCGAAACGCTGGGCCTATTCGCCGGCTGTGGGGTTTTTGTCGGTGCTGATGGGGATCGGCGGCGGCAGCTTTGGCGTGCCGCTGATGAGCCTGCACAACGTGCCGATCCACCGCGCCGTGGCGACGGCTGCGGGCTTTGGTTTGTTGATTGCCGTGCCGTCTGTGATCGGGTTTCTGTTTGTCGACATGACCATGCCGGTGCCGCCGCTGACGGTGGGGGCGGTGAACTTTGTGGCCTTTGGCATCATCATCGCCATGACGCTGATCACAGCCCCCTGGGGTGTGAAGCTGGCCCATGCGATGGACCCCAAACCGCTGAAGCGGGTGTTCGCGGTGTTTCTGGTGCTGGTTGCGCTGAACATGCTGCGCAAGGCGCTGGGGTACTGATCGACACGCGCTGGATCAGGCGCCTTCGGGCAGGGGAAACAGCTGGTCGTATCCCCAGTTGAACCCGAAGGCGTAGACCAGATAAAACACGACAAAGGCCAGATCCATCACCAGCGCCTGCCACAGTCCGATGTCCAGATAGACCGCGATCATTGGTAGGGTCGCCAGCAGCAGACCCAGCTCGAACAGCAGCGCGTGAATGATCCGCGTGAAAACGGTTTTGTGCACAGTGCCCCGCAGACGTTTCAGGGCACGGTCGAACAGCAGGTTATAGACATAATTCCACAACGTCGCGAGCAACGAGGCAACCAGGGCAATCACCCCGATATGCTGGGCATCCATGCCAAAGCCCATCGACCCCAACGGGATGACCAGCAGAAGGCCGATAATTTCAAAGCTGATTGCGTGACGAATGCGGTCCGATGTGGTGCGCATGATTTTCTCCATCTGATCGCCGGGTCGTCCCGGATAGTGCCCGATCGGGGGAGGTCGTCCTCGCTGGAGGTCTTTTAGCCGTGTTGGTCGTGTCGGGCAAGTGGTCCCTTGCCAGCCAACTTATGGCCGTTTCAGTCGCGCCGCACGTCCGCCGCGCCGCCCTTTGGGGGCAACCTCGCGTTGGGGCAGCTCTGCCATGATGGCGCTGCGTTCCTCGGCGCTCATCCGCGACCAGCGGCCAATCTCGTCGATGGACCGCGCGCAGCCGGTGCACAGGCGTGTTTCAGGGTGCACGACGCAGATGCGCACGCAGGGGCTTTCGATCTCGTTGCGGGTCCAGACAGGGTCGGTCATGCGGTGTCCTCAGCTTGCCGCGCGCAGCACGCGCAAACGGTCCAGCAATCCTTGCAGGATATAGGCGGCGGCCACGTGGTCGATCACCTCGGAGCGACGCTTGCGTGTCGTATCCGCCTCAAGCAGGGCGCGTTCGGCGGCGACGGTGGACAGGCGTTCGTCCCAGAAGGTCACAGGGCCATCCCACAGCTTTTCGAAATTGCGGGCGAAGGCGCGGGTCGACTGGCACCGCGGCCCTTCCGAGCCATCCATGTTGCGCGGCAGGCCCAGCACGATCCCCCCAACCGAACGGTGGGCGATGATCTCTTGCAGGCGGGCGGCGTCCAACCCGAATTTCTTGCGCCGGATGGTTTCCAGCGGGCTGGCAACCGACCAGAACGTATCTGAAACAGCCACGCCGATGGTCTTGTCGCCCAGATCCAGTCCGATCAATGACCGCATCGGGGGCAGGGCGGCCAAAAATTCGCCCGTGTCGTCAAAAATCATTCCAAACCTGCCTGTTCTGCCGCACCGGTCAATGTGTCCAGCGCCGTGGGGTCGTCGGCAAAGGTGGCGCGCGCGTCCACCAGAACCGCGCGGGCGTCGTCCTGGCGGCCCAGCACAGACAGCGCCGTGACCAGCCGCGCCCATTCGGTTGCGGGGCCGCCTTCGGTTGCCAGACGGTCTGACAGCGACGATACCATGCCCTCGATCATTTGCATCCGCTCTTGTGGTGTCATGCCTGCGGCATTGTCTATGTCTTGCTGGTTGGGGCCACGGGCCTGCGCCTGCGGCGGGGTGTAGCCGTTTACACCCGCCAGTTCGGCCAGCTCGGGAATGCGGGCGCGGATGGGCGCGATCCACGGCGCATCCTCGGGGCCTGCGCGCAGCAAGCTGTCCCAAAGGCGAAAGCCCAGGTCGGGCCGCCCGGTCTGGATCAGCATTTCGCCCCAGTAGAACCGGGCCGATCCGTCGGTGTCGTCGATGTTCAGCGCCCGGCGCAGCGCGTCCTCGGCAGCGGGGGACACGTATCCGCCCGCGGCGAAGATCAGCAATTCGGCTTGCGTCGTCAGATCGGCCACAGTTGCGGCGTCGCCCTTCAGGCGCAGCACCACGGCCTGGGCATCGGCGGCTTGGGCAAAGTTGCCCAGCCGCGCCTCGGTCTGGGCCAGCAGAATGTGACCTTGCAGATCGTCGGGCCGCTGGGCCACGGCAGTGCGCAATTGTTCAATCAGGGCTGCATATTCGGGGTTTTCGTCCTGGGCCGCAGGCACAGCCGTTTGCGCGGCCTCGGCCTGCTTTTGCGTGGGACGGTCGGCGCGGCGCTCTGCCGCCATCTCGATGCGCGACTTCAGGCTTAGATCGCCGTAGCCCAACGCGCCAAGCCGCCAGTACAGCACCCCGCTGCCCACCAGCAACAGCGCGCCCAGCCCCAGCGCCAGGCCAAGGCTGCCGCGCCCTGACCGCGCGTTGTCAGGCTGCCGCGCACCGGCATCGGCGGCCAGAATGCGACGTGACACTTCGGTGCGCACCCGTGCGGCATCCTCGGCGTTGATGGTGCCACGGGCAAGATCACGATCAACCTCGGCCAGTTGGTCGCGGTACACCTGCACGTCATAGGACGCCGCAGACTGTGCCTGTACGCGCCCCGCCCGCAAGGCGGCTGCCAACAGCGCAGACACCACCAGTGCCAGCCCCGCCGCGATAATCCCGAAACCCCAGATGTCCATATCAGCCTTCTTTGTTGCCCCTCGGGGTGTACCTGCGCCTGCCTGCCATAAAAAGGGGCAAAAGGCCGCGCCCTGCCAACAGGTGCGGCAATTGCGGTGCGTGTCGCAAACCTGTTAAAAAGTGCCGCGGTGAGTATCCTTTCAAATCGCAGTCTCACCCAATACAGAACCAGCCGACCGCCTAGCCCCGAATCCTGTCAGGACCGTGCCCATGAAACGTTATTCCGCCTTTGCCATCGCCCGCGAGGCCATGCGCCACCACACCGGTTGGAACCGCGCCTGGCGCGATGCGCAGCCGAAACCCAAGTACGACGTGATCATCGTCGGCGCGGGCGGTCACGGGCTGGCCACGGCCTATTACCTTGGCAAGAATTTCGGCATCACCAATGTGGCGATTCTGGAAAAGGGCTGGCTGGGGGGCGGCAACACGGGCCGCAACACGACCATCATCCGCTCGAACTATCTCCAGGACCCCTCGGCCGCGATCTACGAAAAATCGCGCAGCCTGTATGAAACCATGAGCCAGGACCTGAACTATAACGTCATGTTCAGCCCCCGTGGCGTGATCATGCTGGCACAGACCCAGCACGAGGTGCGCGGCTATCAGCGCACGGCGCACGCGAATGCGCTGCAAGGGGTGTCGACCGAATTCATCAGCCCCGCGCGGGTCAAGGAACTGGTCCCAATCATCAACATCGACGGGCCGCGCTATCCGGTGCTGGGTGGTCTGTACCAGGCGCGCGGCGGCACCGCGCGGCACGATGCCGTGGCCTGGGGCTATGCGCGGGCCTGTTCCGACATGGGCATGGACGTGATCCAGCAATGCGAAGTGACCGCCGTGCGGACCGAAGGTGGCAAGGTCACCGGCGTCGACACCACGCGCGGGCCCATCGACTGTGACAAGCTGGGCGGCGTGGTTGCGGGCCATTCGGGGCACCTGTGCGATATGGCAGGCTTCCGGTTGCCCATCGAATCCGTAGCCTTGCAGGCGCTTGTATCCGAGCCGATCAAACCCTGCATGGACGTGGTCGTGATGGCCAACACCGTGCACGGCTACATGTCGCAATCGGACAAGGGCGAGATGGTCATCGGCGGCGGCACCGACGGCTACAACAACTACACCCAGCGCGGCAGCTTCCACCATATCGAGGAAACCGTGCGCGCGCTGATCGAAACCTTTCCGGTGGTGTCGCGCCTGAAAATGCTGCGCCAGTGGGGCGGCATCGTGGACGTGACGGGCGACCGATCCCCGATCCTGTCGAAAACACCGGTCGAAGGCATGTTCATCAACTGCGGCTGGGGCACCGGCGGGTTCAAGGCAATTCCGGGGTCTGGCTGGGCCATGGCCGAGCTGATGGCCAAGGGACATTCGCCCCTGACCGACGAATTCTCGATGCACCGTTTCCGCGAAGGCAAGTTCATTGACGAAAGCGTCGCCGCCGGGGTGGCGCACTGATGACAGACATGGCAGATTTTCGCCGCTGCGGTCCGCGGCACAGGAACCAACACGGACAGGCTGACGTTCTCCCTGCAATCAAGATCATGCAAGGAGACGATCAATGGCCGACTATGAAACAACGCGTACAACGACCAACGACCCTGTCCATTCGACCACCACAACAACCCGCTCCGGCGGCAGCTCGAGCATGGCGTTCATCGTCGGCGCGCTTGTCGTCGTCGTGGGCGTTCTGGCCTATGTCCTGTTCGGCGGCGACGTCGACAACGCCAGCGACGCCGGCGCGAATGATGTCAACGTCACCATCGAAGGCGCGGGCGACGCGGCCAATGACGCGGGCGCTGCCATCGAAGGCGCTGCCGAAAGCGCAGGCCAGGCCGTTGAAGGCGCTGCCGAAAGCGTTGGCAACGCAGCCGACAACGCCACTGACAACAACTAAGCGTTTCGTACGCACCCCCTCCCATACGCACTCTGGCACGGGCGCGCGCAGTCTTGCGTGCGCCTTTGTCGTGTCTGCCCATCACAACGAGGCCCGCCCATGCTGATCCTGACCTGTCCCTGCTGCGGCGTGACCGGCGAAGAGACCGAGTTTCACGCAGGCGGCGAAGCGCACCTGAAACGCCATGGCCCCGGATCGACCGAGGACCAGTTCGAAGAATACCTTTTCATGCGCGAAAACCCCAAGGGTGTGCATTTTGAACGCTGGCGTCACGTCTATGGCTGCGGCAAGTGGTTTCACGCCGCGCGCAACACCACCACGCTAGAGGTCTACGGCACCTACGCGGCCCAAACCCACGAGCCGCCCAAGGCCTTGCGCGATACAATCACCAAAAAAGTTCCCGGCTGGACATGGAGAGAGTTTCAATGAGCACCCGTCTTTCCACAGGCGGTCGCCTGCTGAACAAATCCCGTGCTGTGACCTTTACTTTCAACGGCCAGCACATGAAGGGGTTCGAGGGCGACACGCTGGCCTCGGCGCTTCTGGCGAATGACCAGATGCTGGTGGGCCGCAGTTTCAAATATCACCGTCCGCGCGGCATTGTCGCCAGCGGCGCGGAAGAGCCGAACGGCTTGGTCAATCTGGGGCAGGGCGGCACGTTCGAGCCAAACCAGCGCGTCACCACGACCGAACTGTTCGACGGTTTGACCGCCAAAAGCCAGAACCACTGGCCCAGCCTTGAGTTCGACGTGGGCGCGATCAACAGCCAGATGTCGCGGTTCATGCCTGCGGGTTTCTATTACAAGACTTTCATGTACCCGCGCCCGCTGTGGAAACACGTCTACGAGCCTTTCATTCGCAAGGCCGCCGGTCTGGGGGCTGCGCCCAAAGAACCTGACGCGGACACTTATGAACATTTCTACGCGTTCTGTGATGTGCTGGTGATTGGTGGCGGCGTCGCCGGTCTGCAAGCGGCCAAGGCTGCGGCGGACACGGGCGCGCGTGTGATGCTGATCGAACAGACCGCACATTGGGGTGGACGTGCCCCGGTGGACGGTGGCGAGATCGCAGGCCAGCCTGTGGATAACTTCGTGGACGAAACCGTGGCGGCGCTTGAGGCCATGGACAACGTGACGCTGCGCCGCCGCATGATGGGGGCGGGCGTTTACGACCACGGCTATGTGCTGGGCTACGAACGTCTGACCGACCATGCGCCAGAAACCACTGGCCCCCGACACCGGTTGTGGCGCATTCGCGCGGGCCATGTCGTGACCGCAACAGGGGCCATCGAACGCCCGCTCAGCTTTGCCGGAAACGACATTCCGGGGGTCATGCTGGCCTCGGCTGTGCGCGATTACGTGACCAATTTCGGCGTGTCGCCGGGGGATCGCACGGTTGTTGTGACCAACAACGACACCGCTTACCTAACGGCAATTGCGTTGAAACACGCGGGCTTAGACGTGCCGGCCATTCTGGATGCCCGCGTTCTGCCCACCGACAGCGCGCTGATGGCGCAGGCCAAGGCCTTGGGCATCCGGGTGCTGATGGGACACGGCGTGTCGACTGTCACGGGCGGCAAGCGTGTGACCGGTGTTTCCGTCTGTTCGCAGGCAGGCGAAGGCGCGGTTCTGGAAGAGATTTCTTGCGATGTCGTTGCCATGTCGGGCGGCTGGTCGCCTGTGGTGCACCTGTGGTCGCACTGTGGTGGCAAACTGGTCTGGGATGCAGCGCAGGCCGCGTTCAAGCCGGATGTGGACAAAGCACCGACAGGCGCGGACGGCACCGCCTTTGTCACCGCCGCAGGCAGCGCCAGCGGGGCGCTATTGCTGGCAGATGTGCTGACGGATGCAGATGCCGCGGGCAAGGCAGCGGCGACGGCGACAGGTCACAAGCCGGGTCGCAACTCAGCCAACGCCCCCGACGCCAGCCACACCCCCGAGGCCCCGATGGCGCCGGTCTGGCTGATGCCGCACGGGGCAGGGATCAAACTGCGCAGCAAGGCGTGGCTGGACTATCAGAACGATGTAAAAGTCAGCGACGTGCAACTGGCCGCCCAAGAGGGGTTCCAGTCTGTGGAACACGCCAAACGCTATACGACGCTTGGGATGGCGACGGATCAGGGTAAGCTGAGCAATATCAACGGTCTGGCAATCCTTTCGGACAGTCTGAACCAGCCTATTCCGCAGACGGGCACCACCACGTTCCGCCCGCCCTATACCCCCATTTCCATGGGCGCGATTGGTGGCGAGGCGCGCGGCGACGTGTTCCAGCCCATCCGCCGCACGCCCATGCACGACTGGCACGATGAAAACGGCGCCGAATGGGAACCTGTCGGTCACTGGCGCAGACCCTATGCATACGTTCGCAGCGGTGAAAGCACCCACGACGCGGTGATGCGCGAAACCAAGAACACCCGCGACAACCTTGGTCTGCTGGATGCCAGCACGCTGGGCAAGATCATCGTGCGCGGGCCGGATGCGGGCAAGTTTCTGGACATGATGTACACCAACATGATGTCCAATTTGAAACCGGGCAAATGCCGCTATGGCCTGATGTGCGACGAAAACGGCTTTTTGATCGACGACGGCGTTGTGGCGCGGATCGACGATGACACGTGGCTGTGCCACACCACCACGGGCGGGGCCGAGCGTATCCATGCCCACATGGAGGAATGGCTGCAAACCGAATGGTGGGACTGGCAGGTCTATGTGGCCAACGTCACCGAACAATATGCACAGATCGCCGTGGTCGGGCCGAAAGCCCGCGAAGCGCTGGAACATCTGGGCGGCATGGATGTCAGCGCCGAGGCGCTTGGCTTTATGGACTGGGCCGACGGCACATTGGGTGGCTTTGACGTGCGGGTCTACCGCATCTCGTTTTCGGGCGAGCTGAGCTATGAAATCGCGGTTCCGGCCTCGCAGGGGCAGGCGCTGTGGGATGCGCTGATGGCGGTTGGTGCGGGTTTGGGCGTGATGCCCTATGGCACCGAATGCCTGCACATCCTGCGCGCCGAAAAAGGGTTCATCATGATCGGCGACGAAACCGACGGCACGGTGATCCCGCAGGATCTGGGCCTGCACTGGGCGATCTCGAAGAAAAAGGACGACTTTATCGGCAAGCGTGGCCAGCAACGCAGCCATATGGTCGACCCGAAACGCTGGCAGCTTGTCGGGCTGGAAACTGTCGATGGATCGACGCTGCCGGACGGGGCCTATGCCACAGCCGAAGGCACCAACGCCAATGGCCAGCGCGAGACCCAGGGCCGCGTGACCTCGACCTATCATTCGCCCAACCTTGAGCGGGGGATTGCGATGGGGCTGGTGCTGAACGGGCCGGATCGCATGGGCGAGGTTCTGACCTTCCCCGGCACCGATGGCAAAGAGTACAAGGCCAAGATCGTCTCGCCCGTGTTCTATGACCCCGAAGGAAAGAAGCCGAATGTCTAATATTGTCAGTGCGCTGAACGAAGCAGCTTATGCAGGTGGTATTGCCGAAGTGCGCGAGATCGGCCTGCAAGGGATGATCACCCTGCGCGGCGACACGGCCAGCTCTGCCGTCAAATCCGCAGCCACCGGCGTTGCGGGCGTGGACATGCCTGCGCCCAACCACGTCAACTGCGTCGGCAATCGCGGCATCTGCTGGATGAGCCCGGACGAGCTGTTGGTGCTGTGCCCCTACGACACGGTCGCGGACAATCTTGCAAAAATGCGCAAGAGCCTTGGCAGTGCGCACGCGCTGAATGTCGACGTGTCGGACGCCCGCGCGGTGTTTGATCTAAGCGGTGCGAACGCCCGCGAGGTTCTGGCCAAGCTGGTGCCGGTTGATCTGTCGCCGGAGGTGTTCAAAGAGGGCATGTTCCGCCGCAGCCGCATGGCGCAAATCCCGGCGGCCTTTTGGCTGCACACGCCGGACACCTTCCGCATCATCACCTTCCGCAGCCAGGCGCAATATGCGTTTGATTTGCTGAAAGTGGCGGCACAACCGGGGTCCGAGGTAGGGGTCTTCTAAGCCCAACCTGTGCCCTGTGCCCACGGCGCAACGGCGCTGGCCAGTTGATATTGGCCGGTGCTGTACGACCCTTGGTGGAAATTGGCCGATCTGATTTTGCCAATTATGGAACATTTTCCTGTCTCGTGCCTTGATATTGCAGAAGCTGACGCTTTCTGTCAGTCAGAAGACATTCAATCTCAAAAGGGGGCCCGAACCATGGCTTTTGAACTTCCCGACCTTCCGTATGCACACGACGCACTTGCCGCCAAAGGCATGTCCGCCGAGACGCTGGAATTCCACCACGACATTCACCACAACGCCTATGTCACCAACGGCAACAAGGCGATTGAAGGCACCGAATGGGATGGCAAGTCGCTTGAAGAGATCATCAAGGGCACCTACGACCCCAAGGCCGTTGCCCAATCGGGTATTTTCAACAACATCAGCCAGTTGTGGAACCACAACCAGTTCTGGGAAATGATGGGCCCCGACGCCAGCAAAATGCCGGGCGATCTGGAAAAAGCGATCACTGACAGCTTTGGCTCGGTCGACAAGTTCAAGGACGAATTCAAAGCCGCAGGCGCGGGCCAGTTCGGCTCGGGTTGGGCATGGCTGGTGCGCGACACCGATGGCGGCCTGAAGGTCACCAAGACTGAAAACGGCGTGAACCCCGTGTGCTTTGGCCAGACGGCTTTGCTGGGCTGTGACGTGTGGGAACATTCCTACTACATCGACTTCCGCAACAAGCGTCCTGACTACCTGACCAACTTCCTCGACAATCTGGTCAACTGGGAAAACGTTGCCTCGCGCATGTAAGCGCGGAACCTAAGGTCGCGCATGTAAGCGCGGAACCTAAGGTCGCGCATGTAAGCGCGCTGTATGATGACAGCCACAAACGCCCCGCACCACGCTGCGGGGCGTTTTGCGTCTGACGGGGCGTTCACCCTTGCAGTGGCCCCGCAATCACGGTCTTGATGGGGCTATGACCGACACCCCCAAGATCCTGTCGCCACAGGCCAAAGGCATTCTGGCCGCCATCGGAGCCTGCTCCATCTGGGGGCTTTCGCCGATCTTTTACAAACAGGTGGCGCACGTGCCTGCCATCGAAGTGCTGGCGCATCGCACCGTCTGGTCGCTGGTGTTCTTTGGCGGCATTCTGGCGCTACAAGGGCGGTTGGGTCAGGTGCGCGCGGCGATGAACACAGGCCCGAAGCTGGGCTGGCTGGCGCTGGCGTCGCTGATGATCGGGACCAACTGGTTCCTGTTCATCTGGGCGGTGGGGGCCGGGCGCACCACCGAAAGCAGCCTGGGGTATTACATTCTGCCACTGGTGGCCGTGGTGATCGGTCGCGTGGTCTTTGGCGAGGCGCTGAAGCGCAGCCAGTGGATCGCCGTGGCGCTGGCGGCAGGGGCGGTGGTGCTGCTGACCGTGGGGCTGCAAGCGCCGCCATGGATCGCGCTGACGCTGGCCGTTAGTTTCGGCATCTACGCGCTGATCAAGAAGCGGTTGGAGGTGGGGCCGGTGGTTTCGGTCACCGCCGAAGTCATGCTGATGCTGCCCATCGCCCTGTTCGTTTTGTTGCAATCGGAACACAGGGGCGGATCGGCATTTCACGCGGGCGCATGGACCATGGGGGTGCTGCTGATCTCGGGGCCGGTGACGGCGCTGCCGCTGATCCTGTTCAGCTATGCGGCGCGGCGGGTGCGGATGACCTCGCTGGGGCTGGTGCAATACCTGAACCCCACCTTGCAGTTTTCCTGCGCGGTCTTCGTGTTCTCCGAGCCGTTCACCGGCTGGCACATGATCGCCTTTGGCCTGATCTGGCTGGCGCTGGCGATCTATGCCGCCAGCATGTTCGCTCAGGACAGGGCGGCGCGCAGGGCGGCGGTGGCAGCAGCCGTGTCCGGCACGGGCGTCACGTAATCCAGCAGGCTGGCATCGGCAAAGCCCTGATCGACCACATGGTTCAACAACTGGATGAACGGGTCCCAGTAACCGTTTGAGTTTAAAACGATAACCGGCTTTTGGTGCAGGCCAAGCTGCCGCCATGTCAGCACTTCGAAAATCTCGTCCAGCGATCCGGCACCGCCCGGCAACAGCACCACGGCGTCGCAGTTCATGAACATGACTTTTTTGCGCTCGTGCATGGTTTCGGTGACGATATAGCGGGTCAGATCGACCTTGCCGACCTCCCAGGCCACCAGGTGCGCGGGGATCACGCCAAAGGTATCGCCACCCGCCGCCTGCGTGGCCCGCGCCACGGTGCCCATCAGCCCGACATCGCCCGCGCCGTACACCAGCCGCCAGTCGTTTTCCGCCAGCGCCGTGCCCAGAGCCGTGGCCTGTTCGGCATATTCAGGGTCATTGCCGGTGCGCGAGCCGCAGAAAACACAGACAGATTTCAGCATGGTTCACCTCAGGGTGTTGAAAATAAACGGGGTTGTCATTGCTTGGCTTTTGACCGGTGTTAGCGCGCTTGTTATGTAACCTCAATGGCACTTGGGCCAACTGGGGGGCGCCATACGGGCGCGCGAGAGACATGAGCAAGTTTTCATCATTTTCGGGGGCGCCTGCGGGTGTCGCCGTGGCTGCCGTCGTTGCCGTGGCTGCGGGGTTGGGCCTGTATTTCTTCAAGCCTGCACCGGTTGATGCACCCGTTGCCGTGATGCAAGCGCCCGAGGCTGAGACGCAGGCCGCGCAACCCGAGGCCCAAACACCCAAGGTGGCCGAAGCGCCTAAGGTGGCCGAGGTGCCCGAAGATGCCGCAACGCCCCAGGCCGCTGACACGCCCGCACCGCCCACCATTGACGAGGTGCGTCTTGAAGCGGACGGGATCTTTGTGGTCGCTGGCCGCGCGGCCCCCGACAGCACTGTTGCCGTTTTGTTGGACGGGGTCGAAAACACCACGACCCAAGCGAGCGGGCAGGGTGCCTTTGCTGCCGTGACGTTGATCGAACCCAGCACACAGCCGCAGATCCTGAGTGTGATCCAGCGCGGTCCTGATGGCGATGTCATGGGCGCGGAAGAGATCGTTCTGGCACCAATGGCACCGCAGCCCGAGACCACGCAGGTGGCAGAGGCCGAGCAGGTGGCAGAGGCCGAGCAGGTGGCAGAGGCCGCACCGCAGCCCGAGACCACGCAGGTGGCAGAGGCCGCGCAGGTGGCAGAGACCGCGCAGGTGGCCAAGGACACAGCACAGGCAGACCCCGGCGCAACGCCCCCCGCAGTGGCTGAGCCGACAACCGACGAAGCCGCTGCGCCAACCGTAAAGGCGACCTCGGAACCGGTCACAGATACATCGGAATCGACGGCTGTGGCAGCAGCAGGGCAACCCGATGACGCCACAGCCGCCACAAAAGCGCCGACCGAGGCAGGGACGGAGGCACGGGCCGAATCGCCGACCGAGGCACCGACAGTGACGGCGCAGGCTGACCCCGCAGCCACAGCACCGACACCCGCGCCACCTGTCGTAAGCGCGGGCCAGACGGATCAACCGGCCCAAGCGGCTGAACCCGCGTCCGCTGCGACCCAAGACACCACGCAGACAGCGCAGAATACTGCACCGGCGCAATCCGCTGACGCCCCCGCCGCAGCAACTGCCCCGACCACGCAGGCTGAAACGCCGACCGCGCCGACGGCTGTTGCGATCCTGAAATCCGACGCCGACGGTGTCGAGCTGGTCAACAGCCCCACCGCGATGACCAAGCTGAACATCTCGATCGACACCATCGGCTATTCCGACGACGGCAGCGTGCAATTGTCGGGCCGTGCCACCGGGCGTGACGGGTCTGTGCGTGTCTATCTGGACAACACCGCCATGATTGATCTGCCGGTGGATGCCCGTGGCCGCTGGCGGGGCGATTTGCCCCATGTGGACGGCGGCGTCTACACCCTGCGCGTGGACGAGATGAGCCCGCAAGGCGAGGTCGTCAGCCGCGCTGAAACCCCGTTCAAACGCGAAGACCCCGCCGTGCTGGCCGCGCAATCGGGCCCGCAGGACGCACCGGTCAAGGCGGTGACCGTCCAGACCGGCAACACGCTGTGGGCCATCGCCCGCGACCGTTACGGCGAAGGCGTGATGTACGTGCGCGTCTTCGAGGCCAACCGCGACGCCATCCGCGACCCCGATCTGATCTACCCCGGTCAGGTCTTTAACCTGCCGGACTAAAGCGGCCCGCAGCACTGGCAACCGTGCCTTTGTCGGCCTATGTAGAAGGCCAGCAAGACAGGACCCTTCATGCCAGCCGACACAGCCAGCCCCGCCGCAGACACCGATGCAGCGGCCCAAGCCGAACTTGACCTGAACGAAACCAAGGCCGAACGCCGTTCCGGCTGGCGCACCATTCGCAAGGTCATGCCCTATCTGTGGCCCGAAAATCAGCGCTGGGTGAAACACCGCGTTGTCTGGGCACTGGTGGCGTTGCTGGCGTCGAAGCTGGTGTCTGTCTACATCCCCATCATCTTTCGCGACGCGGTCAACGTGCTGTCGGGCGAAGGCGTGTCGGCGCTGGCGCTGGGTGCCGTTGGCCTGACTGTGGCTTACGGCGTGGCGCGTTTGATGAACGTCGGCTTTCAGCAGTTGCGCGATGCGATCTTTGCCCGCGTGGGGCAGCGCGCGCTGCGGATGCTGGCGCTGGAGACCTTTGAACACATCCACCGCCTGTCGATGCGCTATCACATCACCCGCAAGACCGGCGGGCTAAGCCGGATTATCGAGCGGGGGGTGAAGGGCGTGGATTTCCTGCTGCGTTTCCTGCTGTTCTCCATCGGACCGCTGGTGCTGGAGCTGCTGCTGATCGGCATCATCCTGACGGTTCTGTTCGACTGGATGTATCTGGCCATCGTCGCCTTTACCATCGCGCTGTACGTCTGGTTCACCTTCAAGGTGACCGAATGGCGCGTAAAGCTGCGCCGCGAGATGAACGATCAGGACACCGACGCCAACCAAAAGGCCATCGACAGTCTGCTGAACTATGAAACCGTCAAGTATTTCGGGGCCGAAGCGCGCGAAGCCGGGCGCTATGACAAGGCGATGGAAGGCTATGAGGCGGCGGCGATCAAGACATCCTATTCGCTGGCCTTCCTGAACTTTGGCCAGTCGTTCCTGATCACCTGCGGGCTGGTGGGGGTCATGGTCATGGCCGCCGTCGGCGTGCAGAACGGCACGCTGACCGTCGGCGATTTTGTCATGGTCAACGCCTATATGATCCAGATCACCCTGCCGCTGAACTTCCTCGGGTCCGTCTACCGCGAGATCCGGCAAGCGCTGGTGGACATGGGCGAGATGTTCGACCTGCTGGAACAACCCGCCGAGGTCACCGACAAACCCGACGCCAAGCCGCTGGTGGTCACCGGCGGGCGGATCGAACTGGACGATGTGCATTTTGGCTATGACAGCGAACGCGCGATCCTCAAGGGGGTCACCCTGACCGCAGAGCCGGGGGAAATGGTGGCCATCGTCGGATCGACCGGATCGGGCAAGTCGACCATCGGGCGGCTGTTGTTCCGGTTCTATGACGTGGGCAGCGGCGCGCTGCGCATCGACGGGCAGGATGTGCGCGATGTCACGCAGGACAGCCTGCACGACGCCATTGGCGTGGTGCCGCAGGACACGGTGCTGTTCAACGATACCATCCGTTACAACATTGCCTACGGACGCGGTGGCGCCACGCAGGACGAGATCGAGGCGGCGGCGCGGTCGGCGCAAATTCACGATTTTGTCCTCGGCCTGCCGGACGGCTACGACACCGCCGTGGGGGAACGGGGCCTGAAGCTGTCGGGTGGCGAGAAACAACGCGTGGGCATCGCGCGGACCTTGTTGAAAGACCCGCCGATCCTGCTGCTGGACGAGGCCACCAGCGCTCTGGATAGCGAGACCGAGCAAGAGATCAAATCGGCTCTGATGGCCGCAGGGCGGGGGCGCACGGTGCTGACCATCGCGCACCGTCTCAGCACCATTTCCGAGGCGGACCGGATCATCGTGCTGGAAAAGGGCAAGATCGTCGAACACGGCACCCACGAGGCGCTGTTGGCGCAATCGGGGCGGTATGCGCAGTTGTGGAACCGCCAGCAGTTCGAAGAGGACTAGATGCCGCCCAAGGATTATCCGCATACGCCCGACGGGCGCTATTTCGTGTCCAAGGGGCGGCTTTGGCGCACCACCAATCCGGCGCTGCCCGACGATGTGCGCCGCGCTGCGATCAAACGGTTGATGCGGGCGCGGCTGGACGTGCGCAACGCCAAGGACGATGCGGCGAAAGCTGAGGCGCGGGCGCGTGTGCAAGAGGCCAAGGAAGCCTTGGGCGAGCGTGGTCCGGTCTGGTGGGACGATGGGGCGCCCGACCAGACGCAGATGGCGCCGCAAAACTCGACCTATGCGGATTGGTGGGCGGCCCTTGACCCGCAGGACCGCGCCAGGGGCTAGGCCAACGCCAACTGTTATTCCGCCGCGCGCAGGTCGCTGTTCAGGCGCGGATCTTTCGGAAAGGTCGGCTTGACGCGGGCATCGGGCCCGTCCGTCCCGTCGTCCCATATGATCTCGTGCAGGTCGGCCGCCTTGGCCTGACGGGTCAGCGCCCAGTCGCGGGCGGCCGCACTGGCGCGGCCAAGGCTGAGCTTGGCCAGCAGGTGCGACAACCACAGCACGTAGGTGCCCAGCCACACGCGGATCGCCAGCAGCGACGGCGTGATGACCAGCGTCAGAACCGTGGCAATCCCCAGACCGAACACCACCGCCGTGGCCAGCTGTTTCCACCACAGCGCCGTCGGGCTGTCGATGGTAAAGCCGCCGTTGATGAAATCCAGCGACAGGCCGAACATCATCGGTGCCAGCCCCGCCATCGTGGTGATCGTGGTCAGCAGCACAGGGCGGATGCGGTCTTGGGCGGTGCGGATGATCGCCTCGATCCTTGGCATGTAACGTTCATATTCCTGATAGGTGTCGATCAGAACAATGTTGTTGTTCACCACGATCCCCGCTAGCGCCACGATGCCGGTGCCGGTCATGATGATCGAAAACGCCTGATCCATGACCATCATGCCGATCAGCACACCGGCGGTGGACAGCACCACGGCCCCCAGCACAAGGATCGAATTGTAAACGCTGTTGAACTGCGCCAGCAGGATGATGAACATCAGCCCCAGGGCTGCGGAAAAGGCCGAGGACAGGAAGGCCTCGGATTCCGCCTGATCCTCCTGGTCGCCGGTCCATTCCCAGTCGATGCCCGCAGGCAGCGGGTTGGTGTCCAGCCATTTGGTCACCTCTGCGATGCGCTCGTTGGCATTGATGGGCACCATGTTCAAACGCCCCGCATCCAGCGCCGCTTGCAGATCGGCGACAGGCTGGGTGCCGTCCAGAACCGCATAAGCGGTGCCATCCTCGGCCATCAGCGTGCCGTTCGGATCAGGGGTCAGCGTGGCCACCGTATCAGCGCCATCGGCGGCGGTTGTATCCGCGGGCACCAGCTTTTGCAGGCCGGTGCCGACGGCGGCCTTGACGTCAAAGAACCGTTTCTGACCGACCCTGCGGATCTGCGCCAGCTTGGGCACCGGCGTGCGGGTGATGAAATTCGACATGGGCACCAGCCCCGTCGGCGTGCGCACCTTCATCGAATCAAGCGTGCTCAGCAGCCGGTCCTGTTCGGGCAGGCGCACCCGAATTTCGATCTCTTCGTCCGAGGTGTCGACCCGCATGGTGTCCAGCAGCAGACCGCGCGTCACCAGTTGCACCATTGCACCCACCGTGGCCACGTCGGCGCCGTAGCGGCCGGCCTTTTCCACATCCACGTCGATCTGCCAGTCGATGCCGGGCAGGGGGCGCGTGTCTTCGACCAGTTTCAGGCCCGGGGTTGCGTCAAACTCGGCGCGCGCGGCGGCGGCGGCGGTTACCAAGTCGTCCCAGTTGTTGCCCTTCAGGCGCAAATGCACCGGCTTGGCCGAGGCGGGGCCCATCGCCAGATTGATGATTTCGACACGGATGCCGGGGATCTGGCTGAGCTCGGCGGTCAGGTCGTCAATCACGACGTTGCCGTCAAAGGCTGGGTCCTGCACGTCGCGGGTCAGCGCGTAGTTGATGAACGGGATGGTCAGGAACGGCTCTTTGTGGCTGGGGCGGTCTTCCCACGGGATCGTCTCGATCTGGATCTGGCCGATTGTGTCCTTCGGCGATTGCGCCCCGCCGGTGTTCGCGTTCAGCCCGCCAAGGCCAGCAAAGGCAAAAGCAGTGGCGACGCCCGGATGATGCAACACCACCTCTTCGGCCTCTTTCACCAGCGCATCTTTTTCCGCAAGGCTCAGGTTGCCGCGCGCCATCACGTAAACAATCGCCTGTTCGGGTTCGGATTCGACAAAGAACTCGGTGCCTTTGTTGTTGTTCATGAACACGATCAGCGTGGTGCCGACAAAGACAAACACGGCCCCCACCATCACCAGCGGCATGATCGGGTTGCCCGCGATAAATTCCATCACCCGCCCGAACGGCGACCGTTGATAGCCTGCGCGCACGCGGCGTGTGCGGGTGCCAAAGGTTTTCGCCACCAACCAGCGCCCGCCACGGCCCAGCCGTGCGATGACCGCCAGCAAGCCGATGAACAGCCCCGTGACGCAGCCCAGAACGATGCCTGCCGCTGCAAGCGCCAGCAAAAGCACACCAAAGGCGGCGGTAAAGGTGGACAGGATGGATGGCAGGCTGCTTTGATCCAGCTTGCCGAAAACATCCCCCATCAGCGCAAAGACAGGCGGCGCAGGCGGCACGGCCCCCACTTCGGCGGCGTGCGGCACAAAGGCCAGCGCCATCACCGCTGCGGCCACAGCCACCAGACCGATGATCATGCCGATATGCGCCAGCACCGGCAGCGCGGCGATGCGGCTGACACCCTGCGACACCCAACGCTCAAGCCGTCCGGTCACACCGCCCATCACCGGCAGATAGACCAGCGCCACGATCAGCGAGGCCGACAGCACAAAGATGATGGTAACCGGCAACATGCCCATGAACTCGCCGGGCACGCCTGGCCAGAACAGCATCGGCAGGAACGCGCACAGTGTCGTGGCAGTGGACGAGATCACCGGCCAGAACATCCGCTTGGCCGCGTCCACATAGGCCTGCATCGGGCCCAGCCCTTCGGCCTGTCGTTTGTCGGCGTATTCCACCACCACGATGGCCCCGTCCACCAGCATGCCCACGGCAAGGATCAGACCGAACATGACGATGTTCGAGATCGAAATGCCCATCAGTGCCAGCAGCACAAAGCACAACAGGAACGATGTCGGGATCGCAAACCCCACCAGCAACGACGCCCGCAGGCCAAGGGCCGCCAGCACCACGATCATCACCAGCGCGATGGCGGTAAACACCGACCCCTGCAACTGTTGCACCATCGAGTTGACCACACGGCTTTGGTCGTTCGAAGTGCCGACCTGCACGGCGGCCTTCAGCCCGTCGGGCCAGTTCGCGGCCTTCTTGGCCACGGTTGCCTTGATCAGGTCGGCGGTATCGATCAGGTTGAACCCTTTGCGTTTCACCACCTGGATGGCAATCGTGTCGGTGCCGTTGAACCGCGCCGTGCTTTCGCGGTCTTCAAAGGTCAGGTTGATCTCGGCCACGTCACCCAGCGTGACAACGCGGTCGCCGTTGATCTTGACCGGCAGCGCATAGACATCGCGCGCCTCGTTGAACGACGAGGGGATCTTGACCGAAAAGCTGCCGGTGTCCGATGTCACTTCGCCCGCCGCGATCAGCAGGTTGTTGTTCTGGACCACGTTGACCAGTTCGGCGGCGGTGACGTTATAGGCTTCCAGCCGCAGCGGGTCGATGACCACTTCCAGCATCTCGTCGCGGTTGCCGGAAATCGGCGCTTCCAGCACCGCATCAAGCGATTCCAGATCGTCCTGCAAATCCTTGGCAACGCGGGCCATGGTGCGCTCGGGCACGGGGCCGGTCAGGTTGACGATGATGATCGGGAATTCGGAAAAGTTGAACTCTTCCACCGTGTACTGTTCCGCACCCTCGGGAAACTTGGCCTGCGCGTTGTTCAGCGCGTCGCGGGCGTCGGCCATCACTTGTGTGCGGTTCCAGCCGAATTCGAACTCCAGCACGACGTTGGCATAGTTCTCGGCGGCGGTGGCGGTCATTTTTTTCAGACCAGGCAGATCGGCCAGTTCGGTTTCCATCGGCTTGATCAGCAGCGTCTCGGAATCCGCAGCCGAGATGCCGGGGAAGGGGGCCGTGACGATCAGCATCGGGATCTCGATGTCCGGCTCGCCCTCTTTCGGCAGGCTGACATAGGCAAAGGCACCGACCGTCAGGGACAGCACCACAAAGGCCAGAACCATCCGCGCCCGTGACGCGGCCCAGTCAACGATGCCGCTCATTCGGCAGCCTCCCGAAAGGTGGCATCGACGGTCACACCGGCGGTGACAAATTCCTGCCCCACCACGATCACGTCCACAGCGTCGGGCAATCCGCTCAGCCAGACGCCCTTGGGCGTGTCGCGCAGCAGCTTGACCGGCTGGAATTCTACCACGCTGTCAGCGGTCAGGGTGCGCAGGCCCAGGGTGCCCTCGTCGTTCAGGGTCAGCGCCGATTGCGGCAAAAGATGCGCAGGCGCGCCGTCGGTGGCGATCAGGATTTCCACGGTCTGCCCGTCGCGCAGCGTCAGGTCGGGGTTGGGTATCTCGATCTCGACACGGAAGGTGCGGGTGACGGTATCGGCCGAGCGCGACAAAAAGGTGACGCGGCCCTGCACGTCGTCACCGCCAGCCGCCAGCCGACCGCCTGCCAGCGCGCCCACATGTACACGTTCCACATCGGTTTCCGGCACAAAGGCCACCAGCTTGATCGGGTCAAGCTGGATCACCGTGGCGCACAGCCCGCCGGGTTGCAGCAGGCTGCCCAGCTCGGCTGTGTCGCTTTCCAGCAGGCCCGCAAAGGGGGCGTGGATGTCCAGACGTTCGATTTCTTTCTCGGCGGCAGCCACGGCAGCCGCGGCGCTTTCAATCGCGGCATCAGCCGATTGCAGCCCCGATTGCGCGGCCTTCACGCCCGCATTGGCGGATTCCAGCCCCGCACGCGCCGAAGCGACCGCGGCATCGGCGCTTTTGACGCGGGTTTCAGCGGCAAAGCCGCCTTCGCTCAGCTTGGTGGCTGCGTTCTGGCCAATCAGTGTTTCGTCCAGTCTGGCTTGTGCCTCGGCCACGCGGCTTTGTGCTTCGGGAACGCGGCTTTGGGCGGTGGCTTTGCCCGCGCGGGCTTCGGACAGGCGGGCGTTTGCTTCGGCCAGCGCCGCGCCACGGGTCCCGGGGGACAGTTTGCACAGCAGTTGACCTGCTTCGACAAAGGTGCCCTTGGGCAGCGGTTCGGACAGGACGGTGGAACTGGTTTCGGCGCGCACCTCGACCTGACGTTGTGCTTGGGTCTGGCCACGCAGCACCACCGCGCTGTCGATGTCGCGGGCGGTGGAATGCAGGGCCACGACGCGGATCACAGGTGCGGCGGGCTGCGCGTCTTGCGCGGCGACAGCAGGCGCGGCTTCGGCGGGTTGGTCCGTTGTCTGCGCAGTGTCATCGCCGCGCAGGAACGCCAGTGTGTCCTCTCGCTCGATGGTAAAGGCCAGCACAATAACGGCGACGATCAATGCCGCCAGAATAGAAAGAATACGCATGAGCGCCCCGATTCGTATGCGTCTGGCCGTGCCTGCCGCAGGGCCGATGACAAATTATATCTAGCGAAATACACTAAACTGACCAGTTCAGATATGAAATTTTCATCCTGTGACGCAATTTCGCAAAACGCCGCAGTGCGCTGTTGCGACGCGTGCCCCTTGGCTTGGGGCCATGTGCGCGTTAAGAGAGGCGAAACCGGGCCCCAACAGAGGGTCGGACCCTGTGACAGACCCGAGGCCGCACCATGAGCAATAACGACAGTTTCATTGATGAAGTGAATGACGAGGTCCGCCGCGACCGTCTGTACGGCATGTTGCGCCGCTATGGCTGGATCGCGGTTGTGCTTATCGTGCTGGTCGTGGGCGGTGCTGCCTATAACGAATGGCAAAAGGCGCAAACCCGCGCGCAGGCCGAAGCCTTGGGCGATGCCATGCTGAACGCGCTAAAGCTGAACGACAGCGCCGAACGCGCCGCCGCATTTTCGGAAATCGAGACCGGCCAGCCGTCGGCGCGTGCCGTTCTGAACTTTTTGACGGCGACCGAAGAATATGCAGCAGGCGATGCCGCCGAAGGTGCCGCGCGCTTGCAAGAGGTTGCCAACAACAATGATGTGCCGCTGATCTACCGTCAGATCGCTTCTTTCAAGCTTCTGGGGCAGGGTGCTGCCACCATGTCGGTTGAAGACCGCCGCGCAGGTTACGAGGCACTGATCCAGCCCGGCGTGCCGCTGCGGCTGCTGGCGACCGAGCAACTGGCGTTGATCGACATTGAAACCGGTGACACCGATGCCGCCATCGCACGACTGAAATCCATTTTGGACGACAGCGAGGTGACGCCGGACTTGCAACAACGGGCGCTACAGGTGATTGTGGCGCTGGGTGGGGAGCCCGACCTTGGTGCAAACAGCGCCAACGGCAACTAAACACACGACGAATTTGCCTCGGGACCGGAAACGACAATGAGCAGAGCCATGAAATCGAACCCAATTTTCGCGGCACGTTTGCCCCTGGCTTTGGCCCTTGGTGGCAGCCTGATCCTAAGCGCCTGCACCGAGCCCGAAGTCATTCTGGCAGGCAAACGCGAGCCCGTGCGCTCGGTTCTGCAAAACCCCGATCCCGAAGATCTGGTCGTGGCGGTCGCACCGGCAAACACCACCCGCGCGGTGTCCTTCCCTGCGGCCAAAAACAACGCGTCGTGGACCCATTCGATCGGCACACCGGCCTATCGCACGGTCAACCCGGCGCTGTCCCCCGCACCGCAGCGGGTGTGGAGCGCCAACATCGGCCAGGGCGACAGCCGCCGTCAGCGCATCACCGCCGATCCGGTGGTGGACGCGGGCCGTATCTTTACGCTGGATTCCGGTTCGACCGTGACCGCCACATCGACATCTGGCGCGACCCTGTGGCAGGCCGACGTGCGCCCCGCACGCGATGACGCGGGCAATGCCACCGGCGGTGGTCTGGCCGTCAAGGACGGCACGCTTTACGTCTCTTCCGGTTACGGCGTGCTGACCGCGCTTGACGTGACCAACGGCGGCGTGCGCTGGACACAGCAACTGGACGCCACCGGTTCGGGCGCGCCCACGGTCTATGGCGATCTGGTCTATCTGATGGCGGGCGACGACACCGGTTGGGCGGTTGAGGCCGCCACAGGCCGCATACGCTGGCAGGTGTCGGGCCCGACGTCCGTTTCCAACATTCTGGGTGCGCCTGCACCTGCCGTCACGGACGAACTGGCGATCTTTGCCTTCGGCTCGGGCGAAATGCAGGCCGTGTTCCGTCAAGGCGGGCTAAGCCGCTGGGACGCGTCGGTGCTGGGCGAACGGCAGGGCCGCGCCTTGTCCAAGGTGGACGACATCACCGGCGCGCCGGTGGTTGTGGGCAACACCGTTTATGCAGGCAACCAATCGGGCCGCATGGTGGCGGTCAATGCGACTTCGGGCCTGCGCGAGTGGACTGCGAACGATGGCGCAATCGACACCATGTACCCCATCGGCAACAGCGTTTTTGCTGTGACAGACCGCAACGAACTGGTGCGCCTTGACGCATCCGACGGCAGTCGCATCTGGGGCGTTCCCTTGCCCAATTACGTCAAGGACCGCCCCAAGAAAATCGCCGAAGTCTATGCCCACAACGGTCCTGTGGTTGCCGGTGGCCGCGTGCGCGTCGCCTCGTCTGACGGGCTGCTGCGCAGCTTTGACCCGACGAACGGCGCGCTGGTCGGCACTGCGGAAATCCCCGGCGGCGGGATCACCGCACCGGTGGTCGCGGGCGGCACGCTGTACGTTGTTAGCCGAAACGGGCAATTGCACGCTTTCCGTTGATGCAGAATTGCGCTAGGGCGTGCGCTTTGGGGCGCGCATCGGCGCGCCTGACCTGAACCGGAGACTGTCATGTCTTTCACCCTCGCCATCGTGGGGCGGCCCAATGTGGGCAAGTCCACGCTGTTCAACCGCCTTGTGGGCAAGCGTCTGGCGTTGGTCGACGACCAACCCGGCGTGACCCGCGACCTGCGCGAAGGTGCGGCCCGTCTGGCCGACCTGCGCTTTACCGTGATCGACACGGCCGGTCTGGAAGAGGCCACCGACGAATCCCTGCAAGGGCGGATGCGCAAGCTGACCGAACGCGCCGTGGACATGGCCGACATCTGCCTGTTCATGATCGACGCGCGGGCAGGGGTGACACCCACGGACGAAGTGTTTGCGGAAATCCTGCGCAAACGCGCGGCCCATGTCATTCTGGCCGCCAACAAGGGCGAAGGCGCCGCTGCCGACGCCGGTGTGATCGAAGCCTATAGCCTGGGGTTGGGCGAGCCGATCCGCCTGTCTGCCGAACACGGCGAGGGTCTGAACGACCTGTACACCCACTTGATGCCGCTGGCCGACAAGTTCGCCGAACGCGCCGCCGAAGACGCGCCCGAAGTCGATGTCAGTCTGGACGAGGACGAGGACGACATGGATGTCGTGCCGGTCCCCACCAATGCCAAGCCGCTGCAAGTGGCCGTCGTGGGCCGCCCGAATGCGGGCAAGTCCACGCTGATCAACAAGATCTTGGGCGACGAGCGTCTGTTGACCGGCCCCGAAGCAGGGATCACCCGTGACGCGATCTCGCTGCGGATCGACTGGGTGGGCGACGATGGCGTGGCCGTGCCGATGCGGATTTTCGACACTGCCGGTATGCGCAAGAAGGCCAAGGTGCAGGGCAAGCTGGAAAAGCTGAGCGTCGGTGACGGCCTGCGCGCGGTCAAGTTTGCCGAAGTTGTCGTGGTGCTGCTGGATGCGGCCATTCCGTTTGAACAGCAGGATCTGCGCATTGCCGATCTGGCGGAACGCGAAGGCCGCGCGGTGATCATCGCCGTGAACAAATGGGACATCGAGGACGAAAAGCAGGACAAGCTTCGCGAGTTGAAGGAAAGCTTCGAGCGGCTGTTGCCGCAGTTGCGCGGTGCGCCGCTGATCACGGTCTCGGCGAAAACGGGCCGGGGGCTGGACCGGCTGCACGCCGCCATCATGAAGGCCTATGACGTGTGGAACCGCCGCGTGACCACCGCATCGCTGAACCGCTGGCTTAGCGGCATGGTCGAGGCGCACCCGCCCCCCGCGCCGCAGGGCAAGCGGATCAAACTGCGGTATATGACCCAGGCCAAGACGCGCCCGCCGGGGTTCGTGGTGATGTGTTCGCATCCCGACAAGGTGCCGGAAAGCTATTCGCGCTATCTGGTGAACGGGCTGCGGATTGATTTCGACATGCCGGGCACGCCGATCCGTTTGTACATGCGCGGGCAGAACGATTCGAACCCTTACAAGGGCCGCAAAAAGGCACCGCCGTCCAAGCTGCGCAAACACACCGAGGGGCGGCGCAGCTAGCGGATTTCCGGGGCGCTGCCCCGGACCCCGGGATATTTTGGGCCAAAAGAAGCGGTGGTAAGCGGCGCGCGTTACAGACGCGCGCTGCGGATCATCGGCAGGACCATCAACACAGCCCCTGCCAGCGCCAGCCATGCGACGCCAGTGGTTCCGGTGCCCCAGTTCTGCACCGCCACGGCAATCAGCGCCCAGATCACCGCCAGACCGTAGGTTGGCGCGCGGTTCAGCAGGCTTTGCACACCCAACGCCAGCACGATCGCCAGCCCGACAAAGACGTAGGCGGCTGTGCGCTGGTCCATCCAGCCATACCCTGCCGCGAGCAATCCCAGCGATACGCAGGAGGCCGCGCTGAGCCAGCCTGCGTACAGTCCCAAGGGCCACGACGCCCAAGGCGCATCGACCGCGGGCGCGCGGAACAGCGCGATCAATGCGGTGATCAGCATTGCCCAGATCAGAATGGCGGCCCAGACGGGGCTGAGCATGGCCACCGGCAACCACGTGGCCCCGATGGCCAGCGACACGGCCAGGGCGGGGTGCATTGCGGCCCACTCCACGGGGCGTTTCAGCCCGAACAGGGCACTGGCGACCAGCCACAGATAGATCAGCCCCCAGATCGAGAACGCATATCCCGCAGGTTGTACGGGCGGGCTGTCCTGCGGAATCGGGAACTGGTTGGGGTCAAATCCACCAAAGCCGGGGACCAGCAAGGGAGAAGCCGCAAAAGCAACGCTGAGGATCAAGACAAGAATGGCGAGGGGCATGATATTTACAATTCTAACGGGAACGTTGATGGTATGGTATATTCACCTAATCCGTTTCATTTGACTGCCAAGGACTATTGTCATGACCCGTATCGCAATTTTCTGCGATGGCACGTGGAATTCTCCCACCATCGAAGAACCCACCAGTGTTCACAAGCTGCACCACACGTTGATCAGCGACCCGATGCAGGGACAGGTTTCGGCCTATTTTGCAGGGATCGGTACGGACGAGCGTTTTGACGGCCCGGTAAAGCGGTTTTTCAACAAGTACGGCGGCGGCATCTTTGGCTGGGGTTTGGATGCCAAGGTCAAACAGGCCTATCAGTTCATCGCGCAGGTCTATCAGCCGGGGGACGAGATTTACCTGTTCGGATTCTCGCGCGGCGCCTTCACGGCACGGTCGGTCGGGGGGATGATCCGCAAATGCGGGATCGTTACCGACACCAGCCCCGCGGGGATCAACGCGGCGTTCAAGCTGTACCGCAAGCCGGGGGCTGCCAACCATCCTGACAAGCCGCACATCCTGCAAGAGCGGCGCAAGCTGTCGCCCAAGTTTGCCACCTCGCAAGAGGATATGGATTGGCGCGGCGATGGGTCGGAGCTGGTCAACATCGCCTATATCGGTGTCTGGGACACGGTCGGTGCGCGCGGCGTGCCGGTGGCGATCTTTGGGCCGGTCGCGTCGATGTGGAACAAGCAGTACAAGTTTCACGACATGGCGCTGTCCAGCCTTGTGCGCAGCGCCCGCCATGCGCTGGCGGTGGACGAGCGGCGGCTGTTCTACCGGCCCGCGAAATGGGACAATCTGGACGATCTGAACGACAAGCAGGGCCTGAACAAGGGCGACACCGGGCCTGCGCGCAAGTATCAACAGGTCTGGTTTGTGGGCACCCACAGCGTCGTGGGCGGCAGTGCGCATGTACAGGCGTTGTCAGCCTATCCCTTGCAGTGGATCTATGAAGGGGCCAAGGCGCTGAAACAGAAACCCGGCGTGCGCTTTCCCAATGTGGATGCAGATGCGCTGGTGGACACGGACGAGCTGACGGGCAAGACCGGATGGCTCAGCCAGAAGCTGAGCGGCTGGCGCGAGGGGCCGCAGCAAGAGTGGGAACTGCACGACAGCACTGACGCGCGGGTGCGCGGGCGCAAAGATTACCGCCCGCGCAGTCTGTACAAGATGTTTCCGGCAGGTTAGGCCAGAATGCCGTCGGCGCCCAGCGTGGTCTTGCCGCCCAGATAGGGGGCCAGAACGTCGGGCAATGTCACGGACCCGTCTGCCTGCTGGCCGTTTTCCAGCACCGCGATCAGGCAGCGCCCGACCGCAAGGCCCGAGCCGTTCAGCGTGTGCACGAACTGTGGCTTGCCACCATCGGCGGGCTTGAACCGCGCGTTCATGCGGCGCGCCTGAAAGTCACCCGTGGTCGAAACCGAGCTGATCTCGCGGTAGGCATCCTGACCGGGCAACCACGCCTCGATGTCATAGGTGCGGCGCGCGCCAAAGCCCATGTCGCCGGTGCACAGGATCACGGTGCGGTACGGAATGCCCAACCGCTCCAACAGATCCTCGGCGCAGCGCAACATGCGTTTTTGTTCGGCGTCCGACTCTTCGGGCAGGGTGACGCTGACCATCTCGACCTTTTCGAACTGGTGCTGGCGCAACATGCCGGAAGTGTCACGGCCCGCGCTGCCCGCTTCCGACCGGAAACACAGGGTGTGCGCGGTGTAGCGGCGCGGCAGATAGTCCGCGTCGATCACATGACCGGCGGCGATGTAGGTCAGCGGCACCTCGGACGTGGGCACCAGCCATTTGCCCTCGGTGGTCTGATAGCTGTCTTCGCCGAATTTCGGCAGCTTGTCGGTGCCGTACATGGCGTCGGAATTGACCAGAACCGGGGTGTTGGTTTCGGTCAGACCGTTCACATCTACGTGCGTGTCCAGCATGAACTGCGCCAATGCACGGTGGATGCGCGCCACGGCTCCCGACAGCAGCACAAAGCGGCTGCCCGAGATTTTCGCGGCGGTTTCGAAATCCATCGACGGGGCGACCGAGGGCAGGTCGTAATGTTCGCGCGGCGTGAAATCGAAACTGCGCGGCGTGCCCCAGCGGTTCACCTCGACGTTGTCAGCCTCGTCCGCGCCGTCGGGCACGTCGTCGGCGGGCAGGTTGGGGATGCGCGCCAGCCTATCGGTCAACTGCGCATCCAGCGTCTTGGCCGCTTCGTTCATTTCGGCAATTTCGGCCTTTTTGGCCGCGACCAGCGCGCGCAGGCGTTCAAATTCGGCCTCGTCACCGCGTCCTTTGGCGGCGCCGACTTCTTTGCTGGCCTTGTTCTGTTCGGCCTGCGCGGTCTCGGCGGCCAGAATTTTGCCCCGACGTGCCTCGTCCAGCGACAACAGATCCGAGGACACCGGCGCATCCCCACGGCGGGCAAGGGCCGCATCAAAAGCGGCGGGATTTTCTCGGATGGCGCGGATATCGTGCATGGTCAGTTCCTCTGAGCGATGTGTCTGCTTTGAGTCGGTGCGCGCCTTATGACCCATCGCGCAGGAGAAAGGTAGCCTTAGGATGGCACCGGACGGGGCCAGATGCCGCAGTTTAGTGGTGTATTGCACCTTGCACACATGCCAAGCCACCCATAGGTTCTGCCAAAATCGAAAGCAGGCCGCTCAAGGCCGACAAAAGGACCATCTTCATGCAACAAATCGGCCAGTTCGTTCCACTCATCCTGATCTTCGGTATCATGTATTTCCTGCTGATCCGTCCCCAGCAGAAAAAGGTCAAAGAACATCAGGCGATGGTTCAGGCGCTGCGCCGGGGCGATCAGGTCGTGACCCAGGGCGGGATCATCGGCAAAGTTGTCAAGGTCAAGGAAGAGAACGAAGTCGAGGTCGAAGTGGCCGACGGCGTGAAAATCCGCGTTGTCCAAAGCACGATCGCGCAAGTGATCTCGAAAACAGAGCCTGCCAAGTAAATGTTGCAAATCGGTTTCTGGAAACGGCTGTTTATCTGGGGCCTTGTGGCCCTGGGTCTGCTGTTGGCACTGCCAAACGCGTTCTATACGCGGGTCGAGCAGTCGAACGACGCGGTTGCCGCCATCGAGGCCGGTGCCGACACCCCTGAAAATCAGGCGCTTGCGGGCCAGTGGCCGGAATGGCTGCCATCGAGCCTTGTGAACCTTGGCCTTGATCTGCGCGGTGGTGCGCATCTGTTGGCCGAAGTGCAGGTTACGGATGTTTACGATTCCCGCCTGCAAGCAAGCTGGCCTGAAATCCGCGACGCGCTGCGCCCCGAACGGGCCACTGTTGGCACGATCCGTCTGCAAGACTCTCCTGCGGGCACCTTGCGCATTCGCATCGGCGAGGCTTCAGGCATGCCTGAAGCATTGCAAATCGTGCGCGGTTTGGCACGGCCCGTGCAAACGCTGACCGGTGCCGGATCAACGGACATCGTCGCCAGCGGACAGGGCGACATCATCACCGTCACGCTCAGCGACGCTGAAAAGCAGGCGACAGACGAGCGGACCATGCAGCAATCGCTGGAAATCGTGCGCCGCCGGATCGACGAGGTTGGCACACGCGAACCCACGATCCAGCGTCAGGGTGCCGACCGCATCCTGATCCAGGTGCCCGGTATCGGATCGGCCGCCGAGCTGAAGGCGCTGTTGGGCACCACGGCCCAATTGACGTTCAACCCCGTCGTCACCCGCACAACGGACGAAAACGCTTCGGCGGGTCCGGGCGAAAAGCTGGTGCCGTCGCTGGACGAACAGGGCGTATTCTATGTGATCGAAACGGCGGCAGTCGTGTCGGGCGAAGATCTGGTCGATGCGCAGCCTGCGTTCGACCAGAACGGCGGCCCGGCGGTCAACTTCCGGTTCGATTCCACCGGCGCACGTCGCTTTGGCGATTATACGGCAGAAAACATCGGCAGCCCCTTTGCCATCGTTCTGGACGACGAAGTTGTCAGCGCCCCCGTGATCCAAAGCCATATTCCGGGTGGTTCGGGCATTATCACGGGCCGCTTCACGGTCGAGCAAACGACCAAGCTTGCGGTTCTGCTGCGGGCAGGGGCCTTGCCTGCCAAGATGAACTTTCTTGAAGAACGCACCATCGGCCCCGAACTGGGGCAGGACAGCATCGAGGCGGGCAAGCTTGCCACCGGTGTCGCCTTTGCCGGTGTGCTGATCTTCATGATGCTCAGCTACGGGCTGTTCGGTGTGTTCGCCAACATCGCCCTGATCATCAACATCGCCATCATCTTTGGCCTGCTCAGCACCATCGGCGCCACATTGACGCTGCCGGGTATTGCAGGGATCGTTCTGACGGTGGGTATGGCGGTGGACGCAAACGTGCTGGTGTTCGAGCGTATCCGCGAAGAGCTGAAGTCGGCACGCGGGCCTGCACGGGCCATCGAGCTGGGATATGAGAAGGCGCTGAGCGCCATTCTGGATGCCAACATCACCACATTCATCACCGCCGTTATCCTGTTCGTCATGGGTTCGGGTCCGGTGCGCGGCTTTGCCATCACATTGGGTCTGGGTATCGTGACCTCTGTCTTTACCGCCGTCTACGTGACGCGGTTGATGGTGGTCATGTGGTACGACCGCCGCCGCCCCAAGCAGATCGAGGTTTGATATGCGTTTAAGACTGGTTCCTGACGAGACGCAGTTTAACTTCTTTGGCCGCTGGAAGCTGTGGTTGGGCATTTCGGCCGTGATGGTCGTGATCGGCTTTACCTCGTTTCTGGTCCAAGGGCTGAACTATGGCATCGACTTTCGGGGCGGCACCACGATCCGCACCGAAAGCGCGCAGCCGGTGGATGTGGGCGTATACCGCGACGCGGTGGCGACCCTGGGCCTGGGCGATATTTCGATCACCGAAGTGTTCGATCCCAGCTTCGGCCCCGACAAGAACGTGGCGATGATCCGCATTCAGGCGCAAGACGACGTCGAAGCGGTGACCCCCGAAACCATCGCAGCCGTCGAGGCGGCGTTGGCCGTGGTCGTGCCGGACATCAAGTTTATCTCGGTCGAATCCGTCGGACCCAAAGTGTCGGGCGAACTGATCCAGACTGCTGCACTGGCCGTGATCCTCGCGATCGGGGCGGTGCTGGTCTATATCTGGCTGCGGTTCGAATGGCAGTTTGCCCTGGGCGCTGTAATCGCGCTGGTCCATGACGTGGTGCTGACAATCGGCGTGTTTTCTGAAATCCAGATCCGGTTCGATCTGGCGATCATTGCCGCACTTCTGACCATTGTCGGCTATTCGCTGAACGATACCGTGGTCGTCTTTGACCGGGTGCGGGAAAACCTGCGCAAGTACAAGAACCGCCCGTTGAAAGAGGTCTTGAACCTGTCGATCAATGAAACCCTCAGCCGGACGCTGATGACATCGCTGACCACGCTGCTGGCGCTGATTGCGCTGTATGTACTGGGTGGCGACGTGATCCGCGGGTTTGTCTTTGCGATGATCTGGGGCGTTGTGGTCGGGACCTATTCGTCGATCTTCGTGGCCTCGACGATCCTGCTGTATCTGGGCGTGAAACGCGACTGGACCAAGAAAGACGGCAGTGCTGGCAACCAATACGCCAACATAGATGCCTGAGATTCTGTCAGAGGCCCTGGCGCTGCCGGGCCTCTGGCTTTTGATCCTTGGCGCGTTGGTCGCCGGGATCGTACGCGGCTTTTCCGGCTTTGGCACCGCGATGATCTATCTGCCGATTGCGGCGCAGGTCATGCCGCCGATTTGGGCGATCCTCTCGCTTGTGATGATGGACGTGTTCGGCCCGATGCCCATCGTGCCCCGCGCCCTGCGCACCGCACACCGCCGCGATCTGGTGTTGCTGCTGGTGGGCACCCTGTGCCTGCTGCCGGTCGGGCTGGCGCTGCTCGCGCTGATGACGGGCGAAACATACCGCTATATCGTGTGCATTCTGTCGCTGGCGCTGGTTGCCTGTCTGGCCCTTGGGGTCCGCTATCAGGGTAGGCTGACGCCACCGCTGGTCGGGGGCATCGGCGCACTTGCGGGGTTTTCGGGCGGGCTAAGCGGTGTGCCGGGACCGCCGGTGATCCTGTTCTACATGGCCAGCGCGCTGCCGGTGGCGGTGGTGCGGGCGAATGTGCTGCTGTACCTTTTTGCCTTTGATTTTCTGCTGGTTGGCGTGCTGGCCCTGCGCGGCGATCTGGTCTGGCTGCCCGTGGTGATCGGCCTTTTGCTGGCGATCCCTTCGATGATCGGAAATTTGATCGGCGCCGCCATTTTCAACCCTGACAAGGCTGGGGTATACCGTGGCGTGGCTTACGTGGTTGTGGCAAGTTCGGCCATCATGGGCCTGCCTGTCTGGGGGAATTGAGATGCGTTTGAACGAAGTGACCTATAACGACGCCAAGCCGATCGAAGGCTATGGCCCCGGCTTTTTCCGCATCGGCGGCGAGGTGTTTCACGGTGCGGTGCTGACCGGACCGGAGGGCACGCAAATCTGGGGCGGCTATGACGCACCCGACGCGCTGCTGGCATTGGCGGGGCAGATCGACGTGTTGTTTCTGGGAACAGGGGCCGAGATTGCCCATATGCCGACCGAATTGCGCGACCGGCTGGAAGAGGCAGGCGTGGGCGTCGAGGTGATGGCCTCACCCGCTGCCGCGCGCACCTATAACGTGCTGCTGAGCGAAGGCCGCCGGATTGCGCTGGCGATGCTGCCTGTTTGAATCGTAGGTCAGGGGGCCCGTCTGCCCCCTTTTGGACCTTTGGCCCATTCACCCCCGAGGATGTTTTGACCCAGAGAAGGGGGTTTCCGGTTTTGTGTGCATCGGCTAGGTCTGCGTGATGGAATTAAGCGTATCCGATCTGTCTGTGGCACGTGGTGGCGTGCCGGTGCTGGCGGGGGTCAGCCTGTCGCTGATGCCCGGTCAGGCGCTGGTGCTGCGCGGCGCCAATGGATCGGGCAAGACCACGCTGCTGCGCACCATTGCCGGATTGCAGCCGGCACTTGCGGGCACCGTGACGGGGGCCGAGGACCGGATCGCCTATGCAGGCCACGCCGACGGGCTGAAAGCGATGCTGAGTGTGGCCGAAAACCTGAGCTTTTGGGCGGCGGTCTTTGGCACGCGGGACGTCGCGCGGGCGCTGGATGCCTTTGCGCTGGAGCCGCTTGCCGACCGGCTGGCGGGCACGCTGTCGGCGGGGCAAAAGCGGCGGCTGGGGCTGGCGCGGTTGCTGGTGACGGGGCGGCCCATCTGGGTGCTGGACGAGCCGACCGTGTCGCTGGACGCAAGCGCCGTGGCGCTGTTTGCGGATGCGGTGCGCGCGCATCTGGCGCAGGGCGGCATGGCGCTGATCGCGACGCATATTGATCTGGGGCTTGAGGCCGCGGTGCTGGACGTCACACCCTTCCGTGTGACGGCGCAGGCCGTGCGACTGGGCGCCAGCGACGAGGCGTTTTTGTGAGGGCGCTGTTGATCCGCGATTTGCGACTGGCGTTGCGGGCCGGGGGCGGCTTTGGCCTGGGCCTCGCGTTTTTCCTGATCGTCGTGGTGCTGGTGCCCTTCAGCGTCGGGCCGCAGTCCGACCTGTTGGGGCGGATCGCGGCCGGGGTTTTGTGGCTGGCGGCGCTGCTGGCGTGCCTTTTGTCGCTGGACCGCATTCTGGCGCTGGATTTCGAGGATGGCACGCTGGACGTTCTGGCCACGGCCCCGTTGCCGCTTGAGGCCGCGCTGAGCGTCAAGGCGCTGGCGCATTGGCTGACCACCGGCGTGCCGCTGGTGGTGGCAGCCCCGGTGCTGGCGGTGCTGCTGAACCTGCCTGCGGCGGGGTACGGCGGGCTGGTGCTGTCGCTGTTGCTGGGCACGCCCGCACTGTCGGTGATCGGCACGTTCGGGGCGGCGCTGACCGTTGGGATCAAACGCGGCGGGCTGCTGCTGTCGTTGCTGGTGCTGCCGCTGTACGTGCCAACGCTGATTTTCGGGGCCGAGGCGGCGCGGCGCAGTGCCGACGGCATGGACGCCACCACACCCTTGCTGATGCTGGCGGGCATCAGCGCGGGTGTGCTGGCGCTGATGCCCTTTGCCAGCGCCGCCGTCTTGCGCGTCAACTTGCGGTGAGCGCATTGCCGCAGCCGCGCGTCGGGGATTGAGCCTGTGCGCGCAACACATTAGGAAAACGCCATGTCATTGTGGGAATACGCCAATCCGGTCAAGTTTCTGCGTCTCAGCGAACGGGTTCTGCCCTGGCTGTGGGCGCTTGCGGCGCTGTGTCTGATCGGTGGGCTGGCCTGGGGGTTTTTCGGCACACCGGATGACTATCGCCAGGGGTCCACGGTCAAGATCATCTATATTCACGTGCCCGCCGCGCTGATGGCGATCAACGGCTGGTTCATGATGCTGGTGGCGTCATTGATCTGGCTGATCCGCCGCCACCACGTCAGCGCCTTGGCCGCCCGCGCCGCCGCCCCCGTGGGTGTGACCATGACGCTGATCGCGCTGATCACCGGCGCGGTCTGGGGGCAGCCGATGTGGGGCACGTGGTGGGCGTGGGATCCGCGCCTGACCTCGTTCCTGATCCTGTTTCTGTTCTATCTGGGCTATATGGCCCTGTGGTCCGCCATCGAAGACCCAGACACCGCAGCCGATCTGACATCGGTGCTGTGTCTGGTCGGGTCGGTCTTTGCTGTCCTGTCACGCTATGCCGTCAACTTCTGGAATCAGGGGTTGCATCAGGGCGCGTCGCTGTCGCTGGACAAGGAAAAGAACGTGGCGGATGTGTTTTACCAACCGCTGCTGGTGTGTATCGCAGGCTTTGTCCTGCTGTTTCTGGCGCTGGTGCTGTACCGCACAGGCACCGAGATCCGCGTGCGCCGCACCCGCGCGCTGCGGGCGCGTCAGGGGGCAGGGACATGATGCCAGAGCTGGGAAAATACGCCGTTTCGGTGCTGTCGGCCTACGGCGCCACTGCGGTGTTGCTGATCGTGCTGGTCGCCGCCACCTTGCTGCGCGGACGCCGCGTGCGGGCCGAAATGCAGCGCACCGAAGCCAAGGGACATAAAGATGCCTAGACTGTCACCGATGATGATCGCGCCGCCCGTGGTCTTTGCCGCCTTTGTCGGGCTGGCGGCCTTCGGCATGTTCCGCGATGACCCCGAAGGATTGCCCTCGACGCTGGTGGGGCAACAGGTGCCTGCGGTCACCGCAGACACGCTGGCAGACTACCCCGGTGTGACGCCCGAGATGTTCCAGCAGGGCGAGGTGACGCTGGTGAACTTCTGGGCCAGCTGGTGCCCGCCGTGCCGTGCCGAACATCCGCGCCTGCTGGAAATGCAGGCGGACGGGCTGACGATCATCGGCGTGAACTACAAGGACCAGAAGGGCACCGCGACCGCCTATTTGCAGGACGACGGCAACCCCTTTGCCGCCGTCGCCTTTGACCCGGCAGGGCGCACCGGCATCGACTGGGGCGTGACCGCGCCGCCCGAGACTTTCATCGTGGATGGTGACGGCACCGTGCTGTTCCGGTTCACGGGGCCCCTGGTGGGCAGCGATTACGAACAGCGGTTTCTGCCCGCGCTGGAAGCCGCGCAGGCAGATTAAGACCGTTAGAGGAAGGTCAGTCCAAGGGCGATGATCACGCCGGTGATGACCAGATGGATCACGCAAAACCCCATGATGTCCTTGGCGCGCAGACCGGCAATGCCCAGGATCGGCAGCGCCCAGAAGGGTTGCACCATGTTGGTCCACGCATCGCCCCAGGCCACGGCCATCGACGCACGGGCAAGATCCGCCCCCAAGGCTTCGGCTGCGGGCAGGATCACAGGGGCCTGAACCGCCCATTGCCCGCCACCTGACGGTACGAAAAAGTTGACCAGACCTGCGGACAGGAACGACCAGAACGGCAACGTTGTTTCGGTCGCCAATCCCACCAATCCCTCCGAGACGGTGGCGGCCAGACCGGTCTGAACCATGATTGCCATGATGCCCGCGTAGAACGGGAACTGAATCACGATGCCTGCGCCGCCTTTGACGGCCTCGTTCAGCGCGTTCAGCAAGTGGCGCGGCGTGCCATGCAGCAGGATCGCCAGTGTCAGGAACAAAAAGTTGATGACGTTCAGCGACAGCCCGTTGCCGACGGCGAAATACTGGATCAGCCATGCTGCGCCAGCGGCACCGATCAGCATCGACAGAACCGGCGTGGTTTCCAGAAACTCGGCGGGCGTGCGGGTTTCGGGCTTGGCTGTGTCATCGGCGTCCAGCAGCGCGGGGTCGATATAGACGCTGTCAGCCTCGGAAGGCATCATCGCGCGGTTGACCAGCGGGACGACAACGAACAGCGCGGCCACGATCAGCAGGTTATAGGTGGAAAAGATCGTCTGAGATGTCGGAATAATGCCCGTCAGATCGGCAAAGGGGTGTCCTTCGGTGGCGATGGACAGCGGGATCGACCCCGCCAGACCGCCGTGCCAGACGATAAAGCCCGAATAGGCCGAGGCCACCAGTAGGCGATAGTCCACCTTGATCTGGCGGGCCAGTTCCTTGGCGAACAGGGCCCCGACCACAAGGCCAAAGCCCCAGTTGATCCAGCTTGCCGCCAGCGACACCACGCTGACCAGCAAGATTGCACTGCCCGGGCTGCTGGCCAGCCCTGCGAGTGCTTGCAGGCCCTTTTTGACCAGAGGGGTCGAGGCCATCATATAGCCCGTGACCAGCACCAGAAGCATCTGCATCGAGAAGCTGAGCAGTGACCAGAACCCGTCGCCCCAGACGCTGACCACCTCAAGCGGGCTGCTGCCTTGGATGCCCATCGCGGCAAGGCCCGCAACCAGCGTCAGCACGACGACAAAGACAAACGGGTCGGGCAGGTATCGGTCAACGATGCGGACCATCGGTCGCGAGATTGCATTAAGCATGACGGCTTTCCTTTTCATCTTTTGGTTGAAATTTTCCCTGCGAAGGTGCTGGAGATTTCAGGGAATGAAAAGGGGATAGATCAACGAAACCTTGGGTTTATCGGGTTCTCTTGCGATATGTGTGACGGACCTTACAACCGATAGCCGCCCGACACGGTGATGATCTCTCCGGTGATGAAACCGGCCGCGTCCGATGTCAGGAAACGCACCACCTTTGCGATGTCTTCGGGCACGCCTGCGCGGCCCAGGGCGGTCAGGTCGGTGAACGCTTTGACCAGCTCAGGCGGGCGCGGGGATTCGGTGCGTTCAATCGCGCCGGGGGCCACGGCGTTGACGCGAATACCGCGCGGTCCCAGCTCTTTGGCCATGGCGCGGGTCCACAGGTTCAGGGCGGCCTTGCTGGCGGAATAGGCCACGGCACCCTTGGCGGGCAGGGTGGCGTTGACGGACGAGATGTTGATGACCGTGGCCGCGGCGCCAAGGTGCGGCAATGCAGCGGTCAACAGGGCCATCGGGGCCGCAACGTTGACCGTGTGGTTCAGATGCGCCGCGCCATCGTCCATCTCAATCGCGCCTGCGTTGTTCACAATCACGTCCAGCCTGCCGAACTTGGCGATCACCGCGTCGATGATGCGGGGCGGGGTGTCGGGATCACTCAGGTCCGCCTGTATCGGGTGGATGTCGGGATGATCGGCCAGCAGCGCATCGGGCGGCGTGCTGTTGTGGGTGATTGCGACGGCATGATCTGACGCCAGATCGCTGGCAATGGCGCGGCCGATGCCGCGTGCGGCGCCCGTGACAAGAACTGTGCGCATGCTGTGCTCCTTTTGGGGGTATTCGGCCATGGATTTGTCGGGAAGGCAATCCGAAGCTTGGGGCGATGGTCGTGCCGGTTTGGTCGTCGTCACCCGTAAAAAAGCCCCCGACACTTTCGTGCGGGGGCCTTTGCGTTGTCCTGTCGCGCGAGGGTTACTCGGCAGCGATGGCGCTTTCAGCGGCAAGGTTGCGCAGCACATAGTGCAGAACGCCGCCGTGCTCGATGTATTCGATCTCGATCGCCGTATCGATGCGGCACTTGATCGTGATCTCTTTGACCGAACCGTCCGCCATGGTGATGGTGCAAGGCACCTCTTGCAGCGGCTTGATGGTGTCCAGACCGCTGATCGACACGGTTTCCTCGCCGGTCAGACCCAGCGATTTGCGGGTGTCGCCATTTGTGAACTCGAACGGAATAACGCCCATGCCCACAAGGTTCGAACGGTGGATACGTTCAAAGTTTTCAGCGATCACGGCCTTGACGCCCAGCAGCGCCGTACCCTTGGCCGCCCAGTCACGGGACGAGCCCGCGCCATACTGTTCGCCGCCAAAGATCACCAGCGGTGTGTCGGTGTCCTGATAGGCCATCGCCGCGTCAAAGATCGACGTCTGTTCGCCATCGGGGCCCTTGGTATAGCCGCCCTCGACGCCGTCCAGCATTTCGTTCTTGATGCGGATGTTGGCGAATGTGCCGCGCATCATCACCTCGTGGTTGCCGCGACGCGACCCGTACGAGTTGAATTCGCGCACCGGAACCTGACGTTCCACCAGATACTGACCGGCAGGCGTGCTTTCCTTGAACGACCCGGCAGGCGAGATGTGGTCGGTGGTGATCATGTCACCCAGAACCGCCAGCACTTTGGCGTCCTTGATGTTGCTGATCGTGCCCGGTTCCTTGCTCATGTTCTGGAAATAGGGCGGGTTCTGCACATAGGTCGATTGCGGCGGCCAGTCATAGGTCATGCTGTCCGTCACTTCGACGCCCTGCCACTTTTCGTCGCCTTTGAAGACGTCCGCATACTTCTCCTGGAAGGCGGCGCGTGTCACGGTTTTCTCGACCAGTTCCGCAACCTCTTGGGTCGAGGGCCAGATGTCTTTCAGGTAGACGTCATTGCCGTCCTTGTCCTGCCCCAGCACACCGTTGGCCAGATCGACGTTCATGTCACCGACCAGCGCATAGGCCACGACCAGGGGGGGCGATGCCAGATAGTTGGCGCGCACGTCAGGCGAAATCCGGCCTTCGAAGTTGCGGTTGCCCGACAGGATCGACGTGCCGATCAGGTCATAGTCGTTGATCGCCTTGCTGATCGGCGCCTCAAGCGGGCCCGAGTTGCCGATGCAGGTGGTGCAGCCATAGCCGACAAGGTTGAAGCCGATGGCGTCCAGATCCTCTTGCAGGCCTGCGGCCTCAAGGTAATGCGACACAACCTGGCTGCCGGGGGCCAGCGACGTCTTGACCCAAGGCTTGCGGGTCAGACCCAGCGCGCGGGCTTTGCGCGCAACAAGGCCCGCACCGATCATCACGTAGGGGTTCGACGTGTTGGTGCACGATGTGATCGACGCAATCACGATGGACCCGTCGTGCAGTTGATAGTTGCCATCTTCGGTCTGCACATAGCCACGCTTGTGGTTGCCTGTGTCGCCGGGGATATCGCGCGGCTCGGGCTGGCCGCCTTCACCTTCCCAGCGCACTTCGGACGTTTCGGTGGCATCCGTACCGCCGCGCACGCCGTTGACGTAATCGGCGAATGCGGTGTGGGCCGACGTCAGCGCGATATAGTCCTGCGGGCGTTTGGGACCGGAAATCGCGGGCACGATGGTGCCCATGTCCAGATGCAGCGTATCGGTGTAGATCGGCGCATAGTCCGCGCCGCGCCAGAAACCGTTTTCCTTGGCATAGGCTTCGACCAGCGCAATGCGGTCCTTGTCGCGGCCCGTGCTGGTCAGGTAGCGCAGGGTTTCATCGTCGATGGGGAAGAAGCCGCAGGTCGCGCCGTATTCCGGTGCCATGTTGGCAATGGTGGCACGGTCGGCCAATGGAAGATGGTCCAGACCTTCGCCGTAGAATTCGACGAACTTGCTGACCACGCCTTTTTCGCGCAGCATTTCCACGACTTTCAGAACCAGATCGGTGCCGGTGGTGCCTTCCATCATGCGGCCTGTCAGCTCAAAGCCGACAACCTCGGGGATCAGCATCGAAATCGGCTGACCCAGCATGGCGGCCTCGGCCTCGATGCCGCCCACGCCCCAGCCCAGAACAGCCGCGCCGTTGACCATGGTTGTGTGGCTGTCAGTGCCGACCAACGTGTCGGGATAGGCCACCAGTTCGCCGTTCTGATCCTTGTCGGACCAAACGGTTTGCGCCAGATACTCCAGGTTCACCTGGTGGCAGATGCCGGTGCCGGGGGGCACGACGCGGAAGTTGTTAAACGCCTTCTGGCCCCATTTCAGGAACACATAGCGCTCCATGTTCCGCTCGTATTCGCGGTCCACGTTCATCTGGAACGCGCGCGGGTTGCCGAATTCGTCGATCATCACCGAGTGGTCGATGACCAGATCGACGGGGTTCAGCGGGTTGATCTTTTCCGGGTCGCCGCCCAGTGCCTTCAAGCCATCGCGCATCGCGGCCAGATCGACCACGGCGGGAACACCGGTGAAATCCTGCATCAGCACGCGGGCGGGCCGATAGGCGATCTCGCGCGGGTTGTTGCCGCCCTTTGTTGCCCATTCGGCAAAGGCCTTGATGTCGTCGGTTGTGACGGTCTTGCCGTCTTCGAACCGCAGCATGTTTTCCAACACCACTTTCAACGCGGCGGGCAATTTCGAAAAATCACCCAGGCCGGCCTCGGTGGCGGCGGGAATCGAATAATAGGCGATGGATTGGTCGCCGACGGTCAGTGTCTTGCGGGTTTTGGACGTATCATGGCCAACTGTGATGGGCATGGGTGGCTCCTTTGGCTTAGTGTGCCCCGATTGGATGGGGCAGGTGGCAGGGGGCGGTCTTCGCGCCTGATTTGCATCTTAATCTAGTTCGGATCAACAGGATTCCACCGCTGTGCGACACTTTTGTATACCATTGTGTACCGAATTTTAAAGATCGCCCTCAGATATGGCGTTTTGGGGACATCCTGCACGGTCCTTCGCCATCTTTCAACAAAGGTTGATTGGTTATTACAGGACCATGGGGTTAGGTAGGGACCATATCAAAAGACCCGAAGGCCCCCAATTCATGAAATCAGTCCTGTCCGTTCTTGCCGCCGCGATGCTGTCTGTTGCCACGTCCGCCGCCGCTCAGTCGCCCGTGGTGGTCGAACTGTATACGTCGCAGGGATGTTCATCCTGCCCACCCGCAGACGCGATTTTTGCAGAACTGGCGCAACGCGATGACGTGATCGCCTTGGCTTTGCACGTGGATTACTGGGATTATATCGGCTGGAAAGACGAATTCGCCGTGCCCGCCTTTGCCGACCGCCAGCGCAGCTATGCCGCCGCGGCCCATCGCCGGTCGATCTATACGCCGCAGATGGTGGTGAACGGTCAGACCGACATCGTGGGCGCGCGCCCGATGGAGCTGTCCGAGGCAATCGCCAAACACGCGGCCATGCCATCGCCGGTGACGCTGGATGTGACGCGGCAGGGCGATGCGCTGAAGATTTCGGCGCAAAACACGGGTGCGGCGGGCAACATGGTGGTGCAACTGGTGCGCTACACCCCGATGAGCAACACGCGCATCACCCGTGGCGAGAACGCGGGAATGACGCTGGATTATGCCAATGTCGCAAGGGACTGGCAGGTGCTGGGCACATGGGACGGGCGCAGTGACCTGTCGCTGGACGTGCCCGTGTCAGGTGACGCACCGCTGGTCGTGCTGGTCCAGCAAGGCACCGACGGCGCGATCCTGGCGGCAGACGCCATGCGCTAGATACCCCGCGAGCGGTGAGCCCGCTTCAGACCTCGTAGGCCCGCCAGCGGCGGTGCACCCAGAACCACTGTTCGGGGTGTTCACGCACCCGCGCTTCCAGGCTGTCGTTTAACGCCTGCGTCATCGTTTCCGCATCAGAATGCGCAATCGGCGCTTCCAGCACGGTTTCAAAACTTAGCCCGTCGGGCTGGCGGATGCCGTAGAACGGGATCAGCAGCGCATCGAACCGCAGCGCCAACTCTGCCGCCGACAGCGCGGTTTTCGCAGGCTGGCCCATAAACTCCAACACCGTGCCCTCGAACACGTGCTGGTCGAACAGCAACACCAACTGCCCGCCACCGCGCAAGTGCCGTACAAAACCGGACGTACCGCGCCGCCCTTGCGGAAACACGGGGCCGCCAAAGGCCTGCATCGTCTTGACGTAATGGGCGTTGAAATAGGGGTTGGCCATGTCACGATACAGGCCCCCCACCGCAAAGCCTTGCGCGACCAGCGCCGCGCGCGTCGCCTCGTAATTGCCGAAATGGCCCGTGACCAGAATGACCGGACGGTCGGCGGCATCGGCCTCGCGCAAGGCTTCGAAACCTGCGCCGGTCACCGGCTGGTTTTCCATGCGGTGCAGGAACTCTTCCGACGAATAATTCTCGATGATGCTGCGGCCGGCATTGTTCAGACAGGCCCGCGCGATGCGCTTTCGTTCCGGGGCCGCCATCTCGGGGTAAATCAGGGCCAGATTGGCCTCGGCGCGGCGGCGGTAGCCAACCAATGGCCCCACGATCCGCTCTACGATCCCGCCCAGCAGCGCCACGCGCGTGGCATAGGGCAGGGCCAGCGCCACGCGGATCAGCGTGTAGATGATCGCATTGGACACATAGTGCCCGGCGCGTTCGCGCAGCGGCATCGTCGATGGGTCAGCTTTGGCCATTTTGCATCACACGTGAGGTAGGGCCGGCGCGCGCGCCAGACGGGTTTCGCGGTGCCAGACATACAGACCCGCCCCCACGATCACAAGCGCACCGACCAGTGTCCACAGGTCGGGGAACTCGTTAAAGAACACCACGCCCCAAAGCATCGCCAGCACCAGCCCCGTGTAGTTGAACGGGGCAAGCAGCCCCGCCTCGGCCTGCGACAGGGCGCGGATCAGCATCAACTGGCCTGCGGTGCCGAAACCGCCGATCATCACCATCAGCGTGGCGGATTTCGCAGTCAGCGGGGTCCAGTGGAAGGGCACCATGCAGGTCATCACGACCGACCCGACCAGCCCGGTGTAAAACAGCGATGTCCACACGTCCTCGTCCGACCCAAGGCGGCGGGTCAGCAACGTATAGGACGCAAAACAGACAGCCGACCCCAGCGGCAACAGGGCGGCGGGCGCGAACACGTCCGTTCCGGGGCGAATGATGATCAGCGCGCCGATCAGTGCTGCGACAATGGCAAAGATGCGGCGGGGGCCAAGCGCCTCGCCCAGAAACAGCGCGCCACCCAATGTGATCAGCACGGGGTTCAGGCTCATGACTGCGGTCGCCTCGGCCAGCCCGATCTTGCCCAGGGCGGTAAAGAAAAATGCGGTCGCGGTCATCAGCAGCAAGGACCGCGCGATTTGCAGCTTGGGGTACTGGCTGCGCGCAACGGTGCGCAGGCGCGGGGCGACCAGGATCAGAACCACCAGCATTTGACCGCCATAGCGGGCCCATAGGGCAGGCACGGTGCCTGTCAGCGGGCTGATCGCCTTGACGCTGGCATCCATCCCGCCAAAGCAGGCAATGGCAAGAACCGCCAGCAGGATGGCGCGGGCAGGGTTGGCGGCTGTATGGGGTGTTTTCATTCCCTGCGCTTACGGCGGGGGCGTGCGCCTGTCCAGTCAGGACGCTGCGGCCTATTCTTCCTCCTCCGACATCAGGATCAACTCGCCCTCGGCCTCAAGCTTGCGGATGGCCGCGACCATATTGGCCGTGGCGGCATCGTGGTCGGCGGGTTTTGGGGCCGCGCTTTCCTGCATTTCCTCGCGCAGGGAATCGGCCATGCGCCCCGACATATTCTCCAGAATGAAATCGGCCGAGGCTTTCATGCCCGCGGCCTCTGCGCCGGCCATGGCGACCAGCAGATCGGCGGGGTCCACCTCGCGCAGCACGCGGGGGATGTCGCGCGGGGCGATGCGTTGCGGGATGTTGGCAAAGGTAAAGATCGCCTTGCGCACCGCATTGGCAAAGCCCTGATCCTGTTCGTCCAACCCTTCCAGCACGTCGTCGCGCGTCACGGATGTGGACGAGTTCAGGATCGCGCCGACACGTTCCACCGGCCCGGTGTCAAAGGCGCCCATCGGCTGCGCGTTCAACTGCATGGCCAGCGACAGGCCGATGCGTTCCACAGCGTCCGGCGTGACCGATCCGGTCAGAGACACGGCATAGGTGATCTGGCGGGCGCGCGGGCCGGGCAACATGCCCAGCAGGGCGGCCGCCTTTTTCACCTCAAGCTTGGACAGCAGAACGGCGGACACCTCGATGCTTTCCTGTTGCAGGATCGGCAACAGCTTTTCCGCGCCCATCTCGCGCAAGCGCACCCAAGGGTCGCCAGCCTGCTTTACCCCGGCCTCTTTGCGCAGGCGTTCTGCGGTTTGCGGGCTGATCTTGCCCTCAAGCGCGTTCAACGCGCCCGCGATGCCACCGGGAAAGCGCAGGCCGATGCGTTCAACCTCTTCCGCGAATTCGGACACCACCGCAGACAGCGTGTCACGATCAACGGTGCGCATCTGGCCCATCGCCTTGGTCAGGTGCGATTGCAGTTCCTCGGGCAGATCCTCAAGCGGGATGTCGGCCCCTTCGTTCAGCAGCAGACGCACCACCACGGCAGCCTTGGCCCGACGGCTCAACTGGACCGGTGCGCCCCCACCGGACATGGGCAGCGAAGGCATGGGGGAGGAGAGAATCAGTTCATTCACCAGACGGCCTCAACACACAGGAACAAAGGTCCCGTGTGTTGTGGCATCTATTGGTGAACAAAGCCTGAAATCAGGCGCGCACAAAGCTTAGTAGTTGTAGGTCACGCCGGTTTCGATGGCCGTGCGCAGCGATGTGGCAGCCCAGGTGTCGGCACCGCCACGGGCATTGATTTCACGCAGTTGCGTCAGCGCGGCCACGCGGTCACCCTGCGCCACCAGCCCCTGACCCATGTAGGACCGTGCCAGCAGGTTGTCTGGGTTGGCGTCCAGTGCTTGTTGATAGAACACCATCGCCACGTCCATCTGCCCCAGCTTGCGGGCGGTAAAGCCGCGATAGGTCAGCACGCGGTCGTCCGATTGGTCGGACATGGCGTCCAGCACCCCTTGGGCGTCCTCATAACGGCCTGCATAGGCCAGCTCGCGCACAGCCTGATAAAGCTGGTCGTCGTCCAGACGCGATTCCTTGGGTTTGACACAGCGCTGTTTCTCTTCGTCCCAGACGCGGACACCTTTGCAATCCTCGCTGGTTTCCGTGGGCTTGGGGGCCGTTTCGTTGCCGCTACCCGCGGCATACACAGGTGCAGACAGAGAAAGAGGCAGGGTAAGGGCCGCAGCCAGTAGTGTGACTCGCATCAGAAAAACTCCCATTTACAATACAAGGAAATAGATAACGCATTTTCAGAAAACGCGAGCCGTTTTTGTGTTCAACAGGTTGTGAAGCGTGGTTCAGGTGCTGACAGGAACGCAAGTGCCGGTTGTGTGGTCAAAATTTGACCCTTCAGCACAGGACATTGCCTGTTGGTCCTTCATGCCACCGCAGCCTTGGGCCGCAGCGAAGACAGGGGCCAATACAAGCGCCAGCGTGGTGGCGATACGTGTGATTTTCATCTGTTCGTCTCCTTGATTGCCGAATGTATTTTGGTGGTATGGCAAACAGGATACGACAAACCGCGCGACGGACCTAATCAATAATCCGCCGCACAGTTCCAAAGGCAATCAGTCGCCGAACACGCGGGCAAAAATCGTGTCGACGTGTTTGGTGTGATAATCCATGTCGAATTTTTCGTTGATCGCGTCCGCGCCCAATGCGGCAACCACATCAGCGTCGGCCAGCAATTGTTCACGGAAATCAACACGCTCTTCCCAGACCTTCAAGGCATTGCGCTGCACCATGGCATAGGCGTCCTCGCGGCTGACGCCCGCTTGGGTCAGGGCCAGCAGCACCCGCTGGCTCATCACCAGACCGGGGAATTTGTTCATGTTGTCCAGCATGTTCTGCGGGAAAATCAGCATCTTGTCGATCACACCGGTCAACCGCGCCAACGCAAAGTCCAGCGTGATCGTGGTGTCGGGGCCAATCGCCCGCTCGACCGAGCTGTGCGAGATGTCGCGCTCGTGCCACAGGGCCACGTTTTCCATCGCAGGCACCACCGACATGCGCACCAGACGCGCCAGACCGGTCAGGTTTTCGGTCAGCACGGGGTTTTTCTTGTGCGGCATCGCGGACGATCCCTTTTGACCCATCGAGAAGAATTCCGCGCCTTCCAGCACTTCGGTCCGCTGCATGTGGCGAATCTCGATGGCGACGTTTTCGATGGACGAGGCTATGACGCCCAGCACCGCAAAGAACATCGCATGACGGTCGCGCGGGATCACTTGGGTGCTGATCGGCTCGGGCGACAGGCCCAGCTTGGCGCACACATGCGCCTCGACCGCCGGATCGACGTTGGCGAATGTGCCGACAGCGCCGGAAATCGCGCCGGTTGCAATCTCGGCGCGCGCCGCTTTCAGGCGGTCGCGGTTGCGGTCCATTTCGGCGTAGAAACGCGCGAACGTCAGACCCATCGTGGTGGGTTCCGCATGAATGCCATGGCTGCGGCCCACGCGCACGGTGTTCTTGTGTTCCAGCGCGCGCTTTTTCAGCGCGGCCAGCAGATCATCCAGATCGGCCAGCAGAATGTCTGCGGCGCGCACAAGTTGCACGTTCAGGCAGGTGTCCAGCACGTCCGAGGATGTCATCCCCTGATGCACGAAACGCGCCTCGTCGCTGCCCACATGTTCGGCCAGATGCGTCAGGAACGCGATGACGTCGTGTTTGGTGACCGCTTCGATCTCGTCAATGCGGGCGACGTCGAATTCAACGTCCTTGGCCTTCCAGACCGCATCGGCGTTTTCGCGCGGGATCACACCCAGATCGGCCATCGCATCGCAGGCATGTGCCTCGATCTCGTACCAGATCTTGAACTTGGTTGCTGGTTCCCAGATCGCAACCATATCGGGACGGGAATAACGGGGGATCATGGGCGCACCTTTTCATGACTGTTCAGCGGTTGCTGCGGCTCATAAACTGCGGCGCGACGCATCACAACCTTTGGAGTGACAATAGCTGCCATGTCCCACGCGCCCACCGCCCGTACCCTCAGCGATTTCGCAGGCCAATGGCGGCTGACGCGGCAGATCGTGCACGAAGACGGCACCACCGCGCAATTCACAGGCACCGCCACCTGGACGCCCGAAGGCGACCGGCTGCGCTGTGTCGAAGAGGGCGCGTTGCGCATCGGCGAGGGGCCCGCGATGACGGGGCAGCGGGTCTATCTGTGGGATGCCGACTTGCAGGTTTATTTTGACGACGGACGGTTTTTCCACCGCGTCCCGCCGCTGGGCGGTGACAGTGGTCACTGGTGCGATCCCGATCAATATGACGGGTCATATGATTTCAGCGAATGGCCCGCGTTCACCGTCACCTGGTCGGTGCGGGGGCCGCGCAAGGCCTACCATATGACCAGCCGGTATGACCCAGCGTGACCCCGCGCATAAGCGGGGAATTTCGCGCTTGCAGAAACCTTGACGGCTTGGCACCATTGGCGGGACTGTTACAGATAACAAACGGAGCTGTCTGGTGGAAAAAACGATGCAAAACAGAGTGCTAAGCGATCTTCTTAACTCAGATGATAAGCTGACCTTGCGCGCACGTCAGGTGCTTATGGTGACGGTGGGCATTCTGTTGCTTGCAGTTGCAGCGAAAATCAAGGTTCCGATGTGGCCTGTGCCCATCACGATGGGCACATTTGCGGTGCTGGCCGTTGGCGCGGCTTACGGCGCGCGACTGGGTCTGGTGACGATCCTTGGCTACATGATTATCGGCGCGTTGGGCTTTGATGTGTTCGCAGGTTCGTCGGCCCAAGCATACGGCCTGACCTACATGATGGGCGGCACTGGCGGCTATCTGGTGGGCTATGTGCTGGCCACCGTGGTGCTGGGCGCGCTGGCGCAACGCGGCTGGGACCGGTCGATCGGTTGGATGGCGCTGGCGATGCTGATCGGCAACGCGGTGATCTATCTGCCGGGTCTGGCGTGGCTGGGTCAATTGTACGGCTGGGACAAACCGATCCTGCAATGGGGTCTGACACCGTTCCTGCTGGGCGATGCCATCAAACTGGCGCTGGCCGCCGTGCTGCTGCCCGCCGTCTGGAAGCTGGTCGACCGCGCACGCGGCTGATCTGACAAACAAGACATCAGAAAAGGGCGCGGACCGCAGGGTGCGCGCCTTTTTTGTATTCTGGTTCAGAAATTTAGCGCGTCTTCCACAGGGTTTCGCAGTGGCCTGACTTGCACCGGACTTCGGGCAGGGCTAGCGGTAGGCCATGACCATTCTGCACCGCACAATCCCCTATGACATCACGCCCCGCGCCTTGCCGGGCATCCAGCCCGCGACAGAGCCGTGGTTGCGGGTGGACGAAGCCTATGGCGGTCAGATGGCACGCCGCTGTGACCTGATCAAGACCAGGGCTGACGCGGTGCTATATCTTGAACCCCAAGCCCACGCAGCGGCGGTCGAGCTGTTGGAGATGGTGCTGGGGCTGCTGCCCGGTCTGGGGTTTGCCCAAGACGGCGGTGTGGTCACATGCCCTGACGGACGGCAGGTCACCATCGACCGCGCGGACCCTATGACGACGCTGGGGCGTCTTGTGCAATGCGATTTTGTGCTGCTTGACAAACGCGGCGATGAACATGTGCTGACCGGCGCGGTGTTGTGCTTTCCGGCCAGTTGGCGGCTGGACGAAAAGGCAGGGCGCCCGCTGGGGGCCATCCACACGCCCGTGGCATCCTATGACGCCAACATCGCAAAGCGTGTGCAGCGGCTGTTCGATGGTATCCAACCCGACCGCCCGCTGTGGCGGTTCAATGCGCTGTGGTATGACGACCCCGAACTGCACCAACCGCGCAGCGCCACCGAACCACGCCACCAACGGGACGGCGCGGGCTATTTCCGGTCCGAGCGGCAGACGCTGATCCGCCTGCCGCAATCGGGAACGGTGGTCTTTGCCATCCACACCTATGTGCTGCGCGCCCAAGACGTGGGCAGCTAGCCCATGTCGATGACCATCTGCGGCTGACCGTCCGAGGTTTTGCGCGGGCTGGCACCACTGGCATCCACCGTACAGTTCACCTGTTGCCGGAAGTTGCTGAAATGCGGCGAGGTCACGACATCCACCGGCCGGTCAAAGCGCAGGGTTAACTGCCAGTGCCCGTGCGCCATCATCCGCGCGGCCTTGACGCAGCCGGTAAACCGGTGACCCAGATAGCGGCCCGAAACGGCCATGCCGGGGGCGAACCCCGCAGGCGCATCATTGCCCAGCCGCGCCGACAACGTGTTCCAGTCACGCGCGCCCCATTGATGGGCCAGCGTTTCCAGCGCCTGCGCGTGGGTGATGGGCGTGCCCTGGGCCGCCAGATCGGCACGCAGGCGCTTTGCCTGTGCCTTGAGCGCATCGCGCGAGGGAAGGGAATGTTCCATGTCTTCAATCCTGTCAGGATCGCAAATCTGGGGCCGGGTGCCTGCATTGCCGGGGTCCGGTGCGATCATATGGGGATCAGACGGGACAAATCAGCCAAGGCTTCACCACATGCAGGCGGCAGGGGCCTTGGACCCTTGGCATCGCATATGGCCCAAGGGGCGGTTGAATTCAACTATCATCGGCAAAGGGCAGGCGCACGGACGCGCACCTGCGGCAGGGATGCATCAGCCGTCGATGCGCGCGCCCATCAGGGCGATGGCCTGCTGATAAACGGTGGCTGCATTCCACTGTTTGATCACGGCAAAATTCGGCTGCCCTTCCTGATAGCCCTGACCGGCTTTCCAGCCCTTGGCGCGCAGGAAATTCGCGGTCGAGGCCAGCGCGTCGGTCTGGTTGTAGAAATCAACCCGCCCGTCGCCACTGGCGTCCACACCGTATTGCAGCGCGTTGCCGGGCAGGAATTGTGTGTGCCCCAGCTCGCCGTGTTTGGCCCCTTTGGTCGCGCCGTCGATGGCGCCACGGTCCACCAGCATCAGCGCCCCGATGGCGTGCGGTTGGAAGAACGCCGAGCGGCGGCAATCATAGGTCAGCGTGGTGATGGCCGAGACAACCGAGGTGTCGCCCATGAACCCGCCAAAGGCTGTTTCCATGCCGTGAATGGCGATGATCACGCCCGCAGGCACGCCGTATTGACGTTCAAGTGCTTGATAAAACGACGGGCTTTTGGCTTTGCGCTTGCGCCCTTGGGCCACGATTGTGTCGGCCCCGCGCACCTGAAGAAACTTGGACAGGCTGTATTTGAACGACTTCTGGTTGCGGTCTGCCGATATGGTCGACGACGCATAGCTGGCCCGCGCCAGCGCATCCAGTCCGCGCTGTTTGACCCCTGCGCGTTGGGCTTCGGCGGCGAATTCTTTTTTCCACGCCTCGAACCCCGACGAGGTGTTGCCGCAACTGGCCGCGTAAGCTGCCGGTGTCAGACAAAATGCGGTGGTCAGCGACAGGGCAATCGTGTGTGCAAGGGTGCGAAATGACATAAAAAAATCTTCCCGGTATCAACAACAGACACTTCAGTATCGCCGTATTCCGGGGCTGCGTAAAGCGTTTGATCTAGGGCTGTGCGGTTCCTTGCGCGGGAAGGGTTTGCGTGGTCACCAGACTCTCGGACAGCGAGGTGTTGCTGGCGACAGACACCGTTTTGGGGGGCGTGACAAACGTGTAATACAGCACCAACAGCAAGGCAGGTAACACCACGCCACGCACCATCAGCGAAAATGCCATGCGCGACAGCAGGCTTTTGCGCGGGCGCGCTTCGGCTTCGACCTTGTCGGTGATGCTGACGGCCATCTTTGTATCGCCGCGCGCGACACCTTTAAGACGCGACAGGCGGTCCTCGAACCCTGCGGCGTCCGTCGTGGGTGCGGTGCGCGCCTGCGGCGGGGTCAAGCCGACACAGATGCGCCCCGGCCTGTCCGCCGACGCCGCGTTTTCGTGGCGGACATGCAAAACGGTGCCGTCTGTCAGCTCAAGGCTGTCCCCATGGTTCAGGTGAATGCGGCCTTCGTGATGTTCGTTCAGGATCGACACCAGTTGACGCAATCCGGTGGCCTGATCGCGCGGCATCGGGTCCAGATACAGGGTCTTGCCCAACAGATGTTCGGAACAGCCCGCAATCATGGCCAGCCGGGCGGCGCCGTCGATGTCGGGGCGCGCGGGCAGGGGCAGCGGATGCATGACCAGCGAAAACGGCAGGTCGCTGTCTTTCCACATTTCCAGTTCTGACGGGGCGCAGATCGTGTCGGATTGCACCCAATGCACCAGCGACACCGGCGCGGTGGCAATCAGTGCGTCCAATGCCGCCTTGAGCACCCGCAGACGCAACACCAGCGGCAGCTTGTCCTTGATCGTGTCGTCAGGGCCTGCGCCGTGCCCCACGTCCAGTGTGACATAGCCGGTGTGGGCGGAAAACAGACGGTCGTAATCGGGGATGCGTGCCTTGGCAAAGGGGCTGGCCAGCGCACCGGCCATGGCCTGACGCGGCATCTTGCGCCGGTGTGCGGTGACCGACAGATGCACATGCGGATGGCTGAACAGGGCCTGCCCGCCGGACAGGTCCGCGACCTGTTCCAGAACCATGCCGGTGTCCTTGATCGCGGCATTCACCCGCGCGCACAGTTCGGCACCGTCGGGGCGTAACGCGCGTGCCGCCAGGGCGTGCGCAGTTGCTGGCACATCTGTGTGCAAGGGCAGGGTGTCGGCCATGGAATCTCCGCAAGGTTTGGGCGCTTGTACGGTCAATCACATGAAGACAGGGCAACATTAGGGCAAAGACGGGCCGCTTTGCGGACAAAACGGCCCTGCTTTTAAGACGCCTTTTTAAGACGCGGCGACTGCGTTACAGCACGAAATCATCCGCACTCAGCGCACCCACATCGGTCAGCCAGATGCGCATGTCGGCGCTGCCGTTGGCGTCGGTGTCGACCTGAATGTAGGTGCGCCCGTTGCCCGCAATGTCGAAACGCACTTCGTTGGCCGTGCCGGAAAAGGCCGCCGTGCCGACAAATGTCAGCCCCGAGGCAACCCCGCTGAGGTCGATGGTGTCGATGCCCACTTCGAAATCCTGAATGACATCACTGGCACCGGTGCTGCTGTCCTGTTTGACGCCGTAGACGAACACATCGGCCCCGGCACCGCCGTTCAGCACATCATTCAGCCGTCCGCCCTTGATTTCATCGGCCCCGTCGCCGCCATAGATGGTGTCCTTGTCACGGCCGCCGTTCAACGTGTCGTCGCCCGACCCGCCGAACATCTTGTCGCTGCCGTCGTCGCCGATCAATTGGTCGTCGCCTATACCGCCGGACATGAAATCACTGCCCAAGCCCCCGCGCAGGTCATCGTCACCGCCGCGTCCGAACAGGCGGTCATTGTCGTCGCCGCCGTCCATGAAATCGGCGTTGCTGCCGCCGGTCAGGGTGTCATTGCCCAGCCCGCCGTCGATAACACCCAGCACGATGCCACCGTCAAAAGCGGTGTAAACGTCGTCGCCCGCGCCCAGCAGCACATCGCCCTGGAATACACCGGAATTGTCGACAGTGTCAGTCGCGGAATATTTCGACTGGTAGGCTGCAAACCGACCGCTGACCAAGCCTGTGTTCAGCGTATAAACCGCGCCGCTCGCTTCAACGGATATGGCGGCAGCAGTCGTCGAGTTTGAATTAAGGCTGCCATGGTTTTCAAGGTGCGCATTGACAACATCGCTTTCCAAGAGAAAGCCGCTGCTGTAAATGCCGGTGTCAGTGGCATTGATGGTGCCATAGTTGATCAACGTGCCAAACTCTGCGTCAGACAGGTCCATTCCGACAGAGCGGTGGGTGGTGATCTGTCCATAGTTGACGGCAATGCTGTCGTCTCCATGGATTATTATTCCGGTAAAGAAATAGGCCACGATGCTGCCGGTGGCCTGAACCGTCACATTGTGCTGGCCGGTGGTCCCATTCGTATTGAGGCTTACCCCGTTGCCATAAGCGTAGAGGTCGCCCGCAATGACCACATTCACACTGTCCGCAGTGCCATCTGAATAAATGGTATTGCCGTCTGAACTTGAAACGATCACGTCGTCGGCGACGATAATAAGGTCATCGGTGTTGGCGGTGATCTGCACGCCAGTGCCGATCAGGTCCGTGGTGAAAAGCCGTAGTGCCATGAGAATTCTCCTTTTGGGTATGATTGCACTGCTTTCGGCAAGCGGGGCAGGGTCTTCAATCTGTCAGACTTGATGAACTGGTCTGAATGTCTTCAATCTAATGACTGCTGTCTGGTGAAATCTTGGATCAAGGCACCGGTTCGGTAAACCATGGCGGTAGCTTTGGCGAAGCCGGCCCTGCGACCTATAGCACGAAATCATCCTCACTCAGCGCGCCCACATCCGTCAGCCAGATGCGCATGTCGGCGCTGCCGTTGGCGTC